>Ga0070665_100000075_pt1 | contig 189496 bp, 178 predicted proteins | sample KBSS13metaG_FD_65862 | JGI IMG/M metagenome (GOLD analysis project Ga0070665, IMG submission 65862) | Switchgrass rhizosphere microbial communities from Kellogg Biological Station, Michigan, USA - KBS S1-3 metaG | ecosystem: Host-associated > Plants > Roots > Rhizosphere > Soil ...
CCTGCAATTCGCGGTCGACGGCTATACCCTGAGCGGCGGCACGCTGACGCTCGCCGCGCCGGCGACCTTGCGGGTCGGCGACGGCAGCGCGGCCGGCGCGGGCTATACGGCGACGATAAACAACGTGATCGCCGGCACGGCCGGCGTCGAGAAGACCGATCTCGGCACGTTGATCCTGGGCGGCGCCAACACCTATGCCGGCGGCACGCGGGTGAGCAGCGGCGTGCTGCAGATTGCCGCCGACGACAATCTCGGCGCGGTAGCCGGCGGCGTGGCGCTGGAGGGCGGCACGCTGCGCGCCGGCGCGGCGTTCAGCAGCGCGCGCGCCTTCACCATCGGCGCGATGGGCGGTACGCTGGACAGCGGCGCGAACGCGGTGACCTTGTCCGGCGTGATCGCCGGCTCGGGCGGGCTGACCAAGACGGGGGCGGGTACGCTGACCCTGTCCGGCAACAGCACGGGCTATGCCGGACCGACCACGCTCGCCACCGGCAATCTGACGATCTCAGGGACGCTTGGCGGAATCGTCAACGTCAACGCCGGGGCGCTCAACGTCACCGGCGCGCTGAACGGCGGCGCCAACGTCAATGCGGGAACGATGACCGTCTCCGGGACGGTCGGCGGCACCACCAACATCGCGACCGGGGCGACCTTGCGCGGCACCGGCGCGCTCGGCAACCTCATCCTCGCCGGCATCCTCGCCCCCGGCAACTCGCCCGGCACGCTCACCGTCAACGGCAACGCCATCCTGCGCGCAGGCTCGTTCTACGACGTCGAGCTCGCGGCCGGCGGCGCGACCGACCTGCTGCGCGTAACCGGCACGGCGACGATGGAGGGCGGGACCGTGCGGATCACCGCGCTCGACCCGGAAACCCAATATGTGAACGGCACGCGCTATAACGTCCTCACCGCGGCGGGGGGACGCACCGGCCAGTTCACCGGCCTCACCGAAAGCTCGGCCTTCCTCGACTTCGCCCTGAGCTACGATGCCAACAGCGCATTCGTGACCGTCAACGTCATCCGCGCTTTCCCCGACGTGGCCGCGACCTTCAACCAGCGCCAGGCGTCGACCGCGCTGATCGGGCTGGGCCAGGCCGCGGGATCGGACAGCCTGGCGGTCTACAACCAGATCCTGCTGCTCGACGCCGGTCCCGCCCGTGCCGCATTCGACGCCGCTTCGGGCGAAATCTATCCGGTGATGCTCGCCACGGCGCTGCGCCATGGCGCCGGGCGGGCCGGGCGCCTGCTCGGCCGTTCGCGCGAGGCGGGCGGCACGGGCTGGGGCCTGTGGGGCAGCGCCAACGGCCATGACGGCCGCGTCCAGGGCGACGGCAATGGCGCCCGCTACACGTATGACGGGATCGGCGGCGAGCTCGGCATCGACTATCGTGGGCCCGGCAATCGCTGGGCCATCGGGTTCGGCGGCGGCTATGACGAGCGGGACGTGGCGCTGCGCGCCCGTGCGTCTGACGCCGAGATCACGGGCTGGCATGCGGGGGGCTATGCCCGCTACGGGACTGGCGGCGCGGGGCTGACGGCCAGCGCCTCCGGCGCTTACGCGCGCGGCGAGGCCGACGTCGTGCGCGGGATCGCGTTCGGCTCGATCGCGCGCACCACCACCGCGCGGGTCGATGTCGATGGCTGGGCGTTGAGCGGCGAACTCCGCTACGGGCTCGAAATGGGCGGCGGCTGGTCGCTGGGTCCGGCCGCATGGATCAGCCACGCGCGCGCGGAACTGGGGCGGTTCACAGAAACCGGCGCGAACAGCCTCGCCCTCTCCGGCGGTGCCGGCAATGACGACCATCGCACCCGCTACGGCGGCGGCCTCTTCGCGCGTTGGGAAGGGACAGGCGGCGCGATCGACGCCACCGCGACCTATGTCGGCGGCGGCCGCGCCCCGACCGAAGTCGGCCTCGCCATGGCCGGCGCCCCCAACACGCCCTACCGCGTCCGCTCCTCCCATGGCGACGGCCACAGCGTCCAGCTCACCCTTGCTGGACAGGTCGAACTTGGCCGCGGCTGGTCGATCGGCGCCAATGTCGCAGGCGCGACGGGCAACAACGAACGCACTCTCCAGGGCAATGCGACACTCGCTTGGCGGTTCTGATGCGGTGAACCGACTCGATTGTTCGATCCTCCCATGACGAAGGCGGCGCATCAGCGTCATTGCCCGCCACGCCTCGCGGCTGGCACGGTAGGGAGGAGGCCAAGTATTGCAAGGTATCCTCCGCTGACGTGTCGGTAAACAGGAAAGGGCGGCCCCACGGAACCGCCCTTCCAGTTTGCGTGGCCGGCGACGGCTCAGTGCGGCGCTGGCGCCAGACCCTGGCGCTGCAGACCCTCGCGCACGTCGATCTCCACCGAGGCGTTATAGGCGCTGACCGTGCTGGTGACCTGGCCATGCTCATCCAGCAATTCGGCCTCGCGACCCGAACCAACCGGCACCAGGCGAACGTAGACCGGGTTTGGATGGAGACTGTTGGATGCGCCGTTGGCGCCGTCCACGATGCCGCCGATCAGGCCGCCGGCAATGACGTTGCCGGCAATGGCTCCGTTAAGCCGGCTCTGAAGATAGACACTTGCCGGCTCGAAACCCTCCAGCGTGTAGGTGACCATCGAGTCGTGGCCGCGCCGCATCTCGATTTCGCACGGCGTGACGCAAGTTCCGCCCTGCGCCAACCTTATGGTCGCGCTGGACGGATCCGACTGGAATTTCACATCCTGGTGGACGCCGTGCACAATCGTGGCGCAGCCACCCAGTGCTGGCCCGCACGCAATTATGGCGCACGCAAGAATCAATCTCTTCATGTTTTTATCCCCCCCGATCGACAGGATGTCGATGACGGCGAAACTAATGCGCGGGTGCAATCAAGCAAGCAGTAAGTTTCTGATATCACAGGATGGGCGACGGCACCGTGGAAAGCAGGGCCACGCCGAGGAGGCCGTCATGCGGATGGCCCCAAACCGAGTCGCCATTGGGGCGAGCCACTCTTCTTTGGGGCCGAACGTGGAGACTTCCCCAACCAGCCAGAGCAGCAACGGGCTGACGACGATGACGCTGACGCGCATTCGCACACAGGCGGGATGCCGCCAGGATCGAATGTCCGCAACGACTCGCGGATTCAGTGGAACAGGAGAAGTGGTCCATGAGACAATTACGCAAACCTGGTGCGGCTGAGAGTGTGGAGCTCTGAGATTGGTGACAGTGTGGCGAGCTGCTCTAGCTGATCGAATTTCGGTGACGCGTGATTTGCCCCTTAACTTGACTGGTGATGTTCGCACCTGATCACCGAAAATCGCTAATCCGTCCGCCAATCGGCCTGAGCTGCGGGTGGACACCGCCGGGACCCACCGCTTGACTCGTCGGATTGAGTAGGATCTTTCCGATACGCCGAATGATCGAACGGAGTGCGCGGCAGATGGCGGGAATGCCGGAGCAAGCAGGACGGTGGAGGAAGGCGTTTTGCGTATTTCGCCGCGTATTAACGCTAAATCCCGCGTATTCGCGGCGTCAGGACGCCACCATTTCGGGCCGCAGGCCCATCTCCTGGGCAAGCACCTTGAGCCGCCGCTCCACCGTCTCGCCGAGCAGGGCGGCGTCGCGCTTGCCGATCTGGAGCCGGAGCAAGTCGCCGTCGCGGCCCAGAATGCTCTTCTTCAAACATTCGGCGACGCCGCCGCTCAACCGCTGGCCGAGCCGCATGGCGAGCCCCCAATTGGCCGCGCGCCTGAGCTTCTCCGGGCTGCACAAGGCGGCGATCGCCGGATAGGGAAGCGCGCGGCCGCCGCCGAAATTGCAGAACAAGGCCTGGGCCAGCATCACCCGGCCGGGCGCGTCGATCGCCACCCAATTGCCGTGCAGCGCCATGTCGATGCCGCGCTCGGCGCGGAAATCGGGATGCGCGGCCCAGGCGATGTCGGAGAGGAGGCAGGCGGCGAGGCGCAGGCGCGCCATCTTCGGTCCGTCGTCGAACGCAGGCGCGATCCAGGCATCGAGCATGTCGCCATGCTGCTCGAAACGGCCGAGGCCCGCGCCCGCCTCACGCGCTGCCTCGATTAATGGATCGAGCGCGCGGATGTCGCGCGGCAGTTCGTCGTAGAGCAGACCCTCGCGGATGCCGAAGCTGGAGACGATCAGGCGGTTGGGGTGGAGGGTGCCGACCAAAGCTTCGAGCAGGAGGTTCGCGTTGGGCAAGGTCGGGAAGCGCGACAGCGAGACGGACGGAATGTCGCGCACCGATGCCTTGTCCAAGGTGGCCAGCGCCTGCTTGAGGTCGGCCGGCCGGTCGACCGGCATGTCGTGCTGATGGGTGATCGGCAGCGGATGATCGGTGATCGCCATTTCGAGCCGCGCCAGCGTGCGCCAGCTGCCGCCGACCATATAGAAAGGCCGTCCCGCGGCTGCATTCTCGAACCCCGCGCCGGCGACGGCCTTCGCGACCTTCCTGGCGAAGGACGTTTCGCCTTTGGCGGCGAGCGCGTCGAGGCGAAGCACGCCGAGCGGAAGCGACGCGCTGCGGCCCACCTTGCCGCCGGAAACGTCGACCAGCTCGAGGCTGCCGCCACCGAGATCGCCGACGATCCCGTCGGCGTCCGGAATCGCGGAGAGCACGCCCTGCCCTGCCCTCTTCCCCTCTTCCTCGCCGGAAAGGATGCGCGGTTCGAAGCCGAGCTTGCGGACACGGGCGAGGAATTCGTCGCCGTTCGACGCCTCGCGCACCGCCGCAGTCGCGACGACGCGGGTCCGGACCACGCCCAATTGCCGGATCAGCAGGCGGAAGCGGTCGAGCGCCGCGAGCGCCCGCGCCTGCGCCACCTCGCCGATTTCGCCGACGTCGCGGCCGAGACCGGCGAGCACCTTCTCGTTGAAGATGACGGACGGGATCCGCTTGGCGCCCGAATAGACGACGAGGCGGACCGAGTTCGACCCGATGTCGATGATCGCCACGGGTTTTGCTGCAAACACGATTGCCTACAGCAGGCTGCGCGGGATGATGAGCTTGGTCGGGGTCGCTCCGCTGGTGCGCAATGCGGCGCCGCGGCCGGACAGAGACGGGTTGGTCATGAAATATTGGTGGAGATTGAAGGGCTTCTCGTCCGCCCCCGGAGTCAGCCTCGTGTAGCTGCCGTCGGCGTTGAGGCGCCAGCTCTGCTCGTTGTCGATGATGTTCGCGACCATCACCTGGTCGAGAACCTGCGCGTGGACCGTGTCGTTCTCGATCGGCAGCGCATATTCGACGCGCCGGTCGAAGTTGCGCGGCATCCAGTCGGCCGAGCTGATATAGACCCGGGCATCGCTGTTCGGCAGCGCGTCGCCATTGCCGAAGCACCAGATCCGGCTGTGCTCGAGAAAGCGGCCGACGATCGACTTGACGCTGATATTCTCGGACAGGCCGGGAACGCCCGGCCTGAGGCAGCAGATGCCGCGGATGATGAGGTCCACGTCGACTCCGGCGGCGCTTGCTTCGTAGAGCTTGTCGATGATCGCGGCATCGACCAGCGAATTCATCTTCGCCCAGATGCCGGCCTCCTTGCCGGTGCGGGCAAAATCGATCTCCCTGTCGATGAGGTCGACGAGCTGGTCGCGCAGGCTGTGCGGCGACATGGTGACCAGCTCCAGCCCGCGCGGCTCGATATAGCCGGTGATGTAGTTGAAGATGTGGGAGACGTCGCGGCTGACGCGCGGATCGGCCGTGAAGAAGCTCAGGTCGGTGTAGATACGCGCGGTCACCGGATGATAATTGCCGGTGCCGAGGTGACAATAAGTCCGGTAGCTGCCCTCCTCGCGGCGCACCACCATCGACATCTTGGCGTGAGTCTTCCATTCGATGAAGCCGTAGACCACCTGGACGCCGGCGCGCTCGAGCGCGCTCGCCCACATCAGATTCTGCTCCTCGTCGAAGCGGGCCTTGAGCTCGACCACGGCGGTGACCGACTTGCCGGCTTCGGCGGCGGCGATCAGGGCGTTGATCACCGCCGATTGCTTGCCCGCGCGGTAGAGGGTCTGCTTGATCGCGACCACGTCCGGGTCCGCCGCCGCCTGGCGCAGGAAGGCGAGCACGACCTCGAAGCTCTCATAGGGATGGTGGACGACAATGTCCTTGGCGCGGATCGCCGCGAAGCAATCGCCGCCATATTCGCGGATCCGCTCCGGAAAGCGCGGCGAGAAAGGCGGGAATTTGAGGTCGGGTCGATCCTCCTCGACCAGGATCGCAAGGTCGGCGATGCCAAGGAAGCCGGTCGCCTCATAGACGAGCGCCTCGCTCGCATCGAGGCCCTCGCGGACCAGGGCCTCGAGCGTATCCGGCATCTCCTCCTCGAGCTTCAGGCGGATGACCCGGCCGCGCCGGCGCCGCTTCAGCGCGGTGCGGTAGAAGCGGACGAGATCCTCGGCCTCCTCCTCGATCTCGATATCGCTGTCGCGGATGATCCGGAACGCGCCGCCGCCGAGCAATTCGTAGCCCGGGAACAGGGTCGACACCTGGCGGCGGATCACCGTCTCGATCGCGACATAGCGCAGCGCGTCGCCGGGCAGGCGGATGAAGCGCGGCAAGGTCGCCGGGACCATCAGCAATTCCTGGATCGGCTCGCCGTCGGAATCGCGCTTGAGGTCGAAGATCAGCGAGAAGCCCTTGTTCGGGATGAACGGGAAAGGATGGGCCGGATCGATCGCCTGCGGGGTCAGGACCGGGAAGATATGCTCCTCGAAATGGGTCTCCAGCCACTTCGATTCGTCCGCGCCGATCTCCTCATTGCCCAGCACGGCCAGCCCTGCGCCGCGCAGCGCCCCGCGCAAGGTCGCCCAGACCTCCTGCTGCGCGGCGGTGAGCGCATTGGCCTCGGTGGCGATCGCGGCGAGCTGCTGGCCCGGATTGAGCCCGTCATCGGACGGCTCCTCGATGCCGGCGAGCTGCTGGCCCTTGAGGCCGGCGACGCGGACCATGAAGAATTCGTCGAGGTTGCTCCCCGAAATGGAGAGGAAGCGCAGCCGCTCCAGCAGCGGATGCGCCTCGTTGCACGCTTCCTCGAGGACGCGGCGGTTGAAGGCGAGCCAGCTCAGCTCCCGATTGAAATAGGTGGCCGGGCGCGCGTCGGCCGGGCCGGCGGGATCGGCATCATTGGCGGCCCTGGCGGCAGGCGAACTCATCCACTCTTCCTTGCACGCTCGATCAGCCCGGCCTCGTCCAGCGCGCGCTTGGCCAGCGGGATCGTCATCCGGCGATGATGCGAGAGCATCACCCGGTCAAGCACGTCGACGACCATGAGAACGGAAACATAGGAGCGTTCGATGCGCGGGACCAGATAGGCGCCCAATTCGGGCGGCGCGGCAATGCCGCGATCGCCGAGCAGCTTGACGATGAGCTGGCCGATCAGCGCATCGTCGGGCGGCCCGATCTCCATCTGCGGCGTCGCCGCCAGGCGAGAGCGCAGGTCGGGCAGGACGATCTTCCACTGCGGCGGCGGCACACCCGCGATGATGAGCAGAGGCTTGCGCCGTGCCTGGGCGTCGTTCCAGGCGTGGAACAGGGTCTCCTCGTCATGTTCCTCGGCATCGTCGAACAGGCGGCCGCCGGTCTTGCGCACGAAGATCCGGCCCAAAAGGCTTCGGCCGGACTTGCGCGGCCCGGTGATCAAGGTCGCCATGACCGGCCATAATGACCAGCGGGTGAGATGATCGAAAGCGGCGCGGTTCGCGTCGGACAGGAGGAAGTCGTCCTCCTTGTCGGGCACGGGCCAGGCAAAGGGCAGCGCGATCTGGTTCACTTCAAGGGCCCCTCCCCCTTTCAGCGCGATATCCTCAATGTCGTCCCGTTCACGACCTGCACCTGCCAGCCCTGCGCCTGGAGCGCGGCCTGGAATGCCGCGGAATCGCCGACGAACGTCACCCGCATCAGCGAGGTGCCGCCAAGCGCGAGGCTGGTGGTGATTGCCGAAGTCACGCCGGTGGCGCGGCTGACCGAGACCTCGGCCTGCTGGACCGCGCCCGCATCCGGAGTCGAAACCTGGACGCTGAAGCTTGTCGTCGCGCCGGTGACGACCTGCGCGCCCACTTCCTCCGGCGCGGTCGCCTCCTCTTCCCGAGGCGGCGGCGGCGGCAATGGCGGCTGCACGATGATCAAGGTCGGGTCGGGCCGGAGCAGGCCCTGCTGAAGCGCCTGGGCGTAGAGAAGATCCAGGCGGCGGATGCCTTCGTTCAGCATGGCCGGGATTTCGGCGCTGTTGCGCGCGCTCAGCTGGAAACGGCCGATAAACATATTGTCGGGACCGTAGCGCGCGGTGAAGATGCCGACCGCGGGGCCGCCGGGATAAAGCCGGTGCAGATCCAGCTCGGGAACGACGATGTCGGCGGCCCCATATTGATCGAGCAGCATCCGCCACCACCCGCGGCCCCGCCTTTGGGTCTGGGCGTAGTTGAGCACCAGCGGATCGATCCCCGAACCCGAGGGCCGGACATAGTCGATCGAGCTGGTGTTCGTGCGGTAATGGGCCCAGGCGCGCTGCCAGGCGTTGCGGAACTCGAAGCTGTAGGCGGAGGAGCCGGTGGTCATGACCGGGATGACCAGCATCGGCGCCGAACGCTGGACGTCGCCCGAGACGCCGAGCATCTGGCCGGTACGTGCGCGATCGAAGAGGACCCCCAGCCGCGCGATGTAGCGGTTCGGCCCGATCTGCTCATTGTCGATGACGATGCCCGAGACGATCGAGTTCAGGACCGAATCGGACAGGTTCGGCGCTTCGGAGAACGGCCGGTTGTGGGTCCGCCCCCAAAGCATCCGCCAACCGATCGACTGCGCCCGGCGCCAGCCCTCGATCCTCGCACGCTCGCCCGACTCCGCGGAGACGTCGACGTCGACGCCCAGGATCTCGAAATTGGAGGTGCTGTCGATCGGCGGAATGCCGCGCTCCGAGCCTTCGAGCTGCGCGTACAGCGCGCCCGCGCCGGCGAGCAGGAGAGCGGCAACGGCCGGAATCACAAGGCCAAGCGGGGGGCGAACGAGCTTCACGCTGGCCTTTTGGCGAGTTGGCCGTGGAAATCCAAGCGCGTTGTAGCTACGCCGCCGCCATGAGCGGCGAGGAATCCTACACTTACGCCAAGGCCGGCGTCGACATCGCCGCCGGCAACGCGCTGGTGAAGGCGATCGGCCCGCTCGCCAAGGCGACGGCGCGGGCCGGTGCGGACGCGTCGCTTGGCGGATTCGGCGGCTTCTTCGACCTCAAGGCGGCGGGCTATCGCGATCCCCTGCTGGTCGCCGCCAATGACGGGGTCGGCACCAAATTGAAGCTCGCCATCGACAGCGGCCGGCATGACGGCGTTGGCGTCGATCTCGTCGCGATGTGCGCCAATGACCTGATCGTCCAGGGCGCCGAGCCGCTCTTCTTCCTCGACTATTTCGCGACCGCGAAGCTCGACCCGGGCATTGCCGAAACGGTCATCGCCTCGATCGCCGAAGGCTGCAAGCAGGCGGGCTGTGCGCTGATCGGCGGCGAGACCGCGGAGATGCCCGGCATGTATGCCGAGGGCGACTACGATCTCGCCGGCTTTTGCGTCGGCGCGGTCGAGCGCGGCGAGGCGCTGACCGGCGACCGGGTTCAGGCCGGTGACGTCATTCTCGGCCTGGCTTCATCCGGAATCCATTCCAACGGCTTCTCGCTGGTGCGCCGGCTTGCCGCGGACAAAGGCTGGAAGCTCGAACGCCCGGCGCTTTTCGATCAGGACCGGCTGCTGATCGAGGCGCTGCTGGCGCCCACCCGCATCTACGTCAGATCGCTGCTCCCGATCATCCGGGCCGGGAGGATCGCGGCGCTCGCGCACATCACCGGCGGCGGGCTGCTCGAGAATATTCCGCGCATCCTGCCCGAGGGCCTGCACGCGTATGTCGATGCCGATTCCTGGCCGCAGCCGCGGCTGATGGCCTTCCTCCAGGCCCAGGGGAACATCGAGCCGGAAGAATTCGCCCGCACCTTCAATTGCGGCGTGGGGATGGCCCTCGTCGTGGCGCGGGACGACGCGGCGGGCGTCGCCGAATCGCTCGAAGCGGCGGGCGAGCAGGCCTTCACGATCGGTCATATCGAGGCCGGGCCGAAGGGCTGCACGGTCCGCGGATCGGCCGGGACCTGGGGCGCTCGCGCGGACTGGTCGGCGAGCCATGGCTGACAAGATCCGAGTCGCCGTCCTGCTTTCGGGGCGCGGCTCGAACATGCTAGCTTTGTCCGAATATAAGCGTCGCGACCCGGACCGGAATTACGAGATCGTGCTGGTCGCCTCGAACGTCCCCGAGGCGCGCGGGCTGGTTCTTGCCAAAAGGTTCGGGATCAAGAGCTGGTCGAAGAGCCATCGCGGCATGAAGCGGGAAGAGTTCGACGCCTTGCTCGACGCGCTGCTGCTCGAGCACAAGATCGAGATCATCGCTTTGGCGGGCTATATGCGCCTGCTCTCCAATGATTTCGTCGAGAAATGGGAGGGCCGGATCCTCAACATCCACCCCAGCCTGTTGCCGCTCCACAAGGGGCTCGACACTCATCAGCGCGCGATCCTGGCCGGCGACGCATTTGCCGGCTGCTCGGTCCATGTCGTGACGGCCGATCTCGATTCCGGGCCGGTCATCGCCCAGGCACGGGTCAAGATCCTGCCGCGCGACGATGCCGACAGTCTCGCCGCGCGCGTGCTCGAGGAGGAGCATCGGCTTTATCCGATCGCGCTCGACGAATATTGCCGGGCCTTGCGCGAGCAATCCACGGAGAGCGACGATGCCGGATAGCGACCTCCCACCGGCCCCGAATCGCGAGGCTGCCGAAGCCGCGGCGGTGTGCCGGCGCTGGATCACGCTGGCGGAAGTGCTTGGCGTCATCGCCGTGCTGATCTCCGGGCTGACCCTTTGGAACAGCTATCAGGAGCGAAGCAGCGACGAGGCCGACAAGGCGGCGACCCGCGCCCAGGCCGCGGCCGAAGCGCAGGTCCTGCTGCTGCGCGCCTCGCCGGACCGCGAGGGCAGGACGCTAAGCCTCGCCACCGCGGGGACCGGGCAGACGATCCAGAACCAGACGATCAACTTTCCCGGCCCGCTCGGGGTCGCGGCGATCGATACGCTGATCGAGCCGCGGATCGAGGCGGGGTGGTTCGAACGGGCGCTGTTGCGGTCTCGCCGGGATCAGGAGGAGAGCCGCGGCGACGAACGGGTTCCGATCGCCATCACCACCTCCTTCTTCAGCGGCGGCACCCTCCATCGCGACAGCGCCATCTACGACATCGGCTACCGGGTCGAAGGCGGCGGTCTGTTCGGCGGCCACAAGATCCGGATGCGCGGCATTTCGCGGGTCGAGACCGTTTCTCCGCGCAATGCGCAGTCGCGACTCGATGCGATCTGGCGCTCGCGGCAACCGCCTGTGCCGCCTGCCTGAGGACCAAACCGGCGCGGACAGACGCCGGAAGTTCCGCCTGCCGGCGCCGATTCGGCGCGTTCGTCCCATCCCCCTCACGACTCGGCGTACTTTCGTTGCATCTACGCAACGGGGCCGTCAAAGGCCGGGACGGATCGCGGGACCACCACTTTTCTCCCAAGATTAAGACGTAAGAAACGGCGCGCGCCGAACCCTCTCGTTCGGGCGCGAAGGCCGTTGCTATCGCGCAAAGTTTGGATTTTTGAATGCGTTCTTTCGGAAAGTCTCTTGCGGTCGCGCTTGGCGCAGCCGTGCTTTCCGGCACCGTCGTGGTGCCTTATGCCTACGCCCTCGCGCAGGATTATGTTTCACCGCCGGCTCCGACCCTCTCGCAGGCAGTCGTGCAGCAACCGGCGCAGCCCAGCACCTTCACACCGGCAGTCGCGAACGATGACGATGACGTTGTCGCCCAGCCGACGCCCGCGGCACCCGATGCCGAGCTCACCTGTCTTGCCAAGGTCGTCGTCCACGAAGCGGGCAACCAGCCGCGCGCGGGCCAGCTCGCCGTCGCCCAGGTGGTGATGAACCGGGTCCGCTCTGGACGGTTCGCGCCGACCATCTGCCGTGTGGTCATGCAACGGGGCCAGTTCTTCAACGTCCACGCCTACAATCCGCCGCGCGACGCCCGCTGGCGGCTGGCGATGGAGCTCGCCCACGATGCGCGCCAGGGCATCAGCGAGCCGGTGATCGGCAACGCCTTGTTCTTCCGCGCCGCTTATTCATCGGGCAGCTTCGGCAACCGCCGCCAGGTCGGCAGGATCGGCGACCACCTCTTCTATCGCTGAGCGGCGTCGGCCGGCGGCGCTTCCCCGCCGAACCTCTTCTCCTTGAGCGACTGCCAGCCATCGTGCATCGCCTCGACCGGCCGGTTCAGCCCGGCCCGGTCGAGCGTGTCGTACCAGGTCTCGGCGGCGGTCACGATCGACGCGGTCCAGTCATTGGGCGTCAGCTGGTAGGACCAGCTCCTGATCGCATGCGCGTTGAGCAGGGCGAGCACGAGAGTCGCGACCGCGATCGCCTGGCTCGCCCACCTCAGACCGTGCGGCAGCGGCACCGGCGGATCGGGCAGGTCGACAGGCGACAACGTATGGGCAAGGCCGGTCGGATCCGGCAGCGGCGCCTGCTCGGGCTCGGTCCGCTCGATTTCCTCGACGGCATCGGCGGGTGGCCTCGCCCGGCGCGCACGCGGTTTGCGCTCGGTGGCGGCGCGGGGCTTCCCGCTTTTTCCCGCCCCCGCGGCCTTCCTTGTCCCTTTCGCCATCCCGCCCTCGTCAGAACTGGTAATAGATGAACGGCGCGACGCCCTCGGGGCGCATCGCGTCGACGATCAGGATGAGCAGGCCGGCGGCAAGGCCGACGGCGGGCGCCGGCAGCGCCCGCACGCGCATCGCGACATGCTGGATCGAGTAACGCGGCATGAAATGAAAGCTCATGCCGAGCGCGATCAGGCCGAGCAGCATCGGCGTCAGCATCACCGACCCGCCGCCGCCGAATATGCCGCCCAGGAATGCGATGGCGTCGCCGAACGTGGCGGCGCGGAAGAAGATCCAGCCGAGCAGGACGATGTGGAAGGTGAGCAGGATGCCGAGCCAAACGGGCAGCGGCTTCCAGCCTTTCGGCCGATATTCCCGCCACAGCCGCTCCGCGACCAGCACGGAGCCGTGGATCGCGCCCCAGATAACGAAGTTCCAGCTGGCGCCGTGCCAGAGGCCGCCGAGCAGCATCGTCGCCATCAGCGACAGGCAGAGCCGGGTGAGGCCGTGCCGCGAACCGCCGAGCGAAATGTAGAGATAGTCGCGCAGCCAGCTCGACAGGCTGATATGCCATCGCCGCCAGAAGTCCTGCAGCGACGATGCCCGGTAGGGCTGGTTGAAATTGTGGGGGAATCGGTAGCCCAGCAAGGCTGCGATGCCGATCGCCATGTCGCTATAGGCCGAGAAGTCGCAATAGATCTGGACGGCATAGCCATAGGCCGCCGCCAGCAGGTCGACGCTGCCATAGGCGGACGGATCGAAGAAGACGGTGTCCACCATCCCGGTGGCCAGCTCCGAGGCGATCACCGCTTTCTTGAACAGGCCCCACACGATCAGCGAGATGCCCATCGCCGCCATGCCCCGGTTCATTTCCGGAACCCGCTCGAACTGGGGAATGAGGTGCGAGGCGCGAACGATCGGCCCCGCGACCAGATGAGGAAAGAAGCTCATCAGCAGGGTCATGTCGAGCAACGTCGCCGGCGCGGTCTGGCGCCGGTAGATGTCGATCACATAGCTCATGCCCTGGAAGGTGAAGAAGGAGATGCCGACCGGCAGCACGACCTGCATGATCGCAAGATCGCGTTGCCAGCCGAGCAGATGCAGAACCGCTTCGACCTGCACCATGAAGAAGCCGTAATATTTGAAGAAGCCGAGGATGATCAGGTTTGCGGCGATGCCCAGCGCCAGCAGGGCCTTGCGCAATCGCGGCTTCGCATCCGCATCGACGATCAGCCGCGCGATACCCCAGTTGAGGACGCCGCTGGCGATGAGCAGCAGCACGAAGCGCGTGTCCCACCAGCCGTAGAAGATCCACGACATCACCAGCAGGAAGATCTTGCGCCATTCGTTGCTGCCCTTGAGCAGCCAGGACGCGGTGTAGACGAAGAGGAAGAAGAGCCCGAAGGTCAGGGTCGGGAAAAGCATTTCAGGGGCGCCGGCGGCCGGGCGGAGCCGGCGGGGCGAGGCCCGAATCCTGTAATGCGCGGTTGAAATCGGCGTCGATCAGGCCGCCGATCCGGTCGCCGCCATCGCGGGTGAAATGGACATGGTCGCCGCGCATCTGCTCGTTCAGCCGCCATTGCGAGGCGGCGCAACGCCCGCCCATCGCCGCCGCCCAGTTCCAGAAGCCCGCATGCATGTCGCGGGCGACACTCATCTGCCGCGAGCGCACTTCGCCGAGCAGGCGCGGCGGCGCGAAGCCATCGCCGCACGCCCCCTCGAGACCCGCCGATGCCTGGCGCCTGCCCGCATCGGGCGCGCCGAGCAGCAGGATCGGCACGTCTCCGCCGGCTAGCCGCCGCACGCGGGCGACCTGCTGGCGCAACGCCGCTTCATAGGCATCGGCGCTGAGACTCGTCGAGAAGCCTTCGTTGGTGCCGAAGGCCAGCACGATCAGGTCGGGCCGGTAGGCGGCGAGCTCGGTGCGGACGACCTCGTCGCTGGTGCGGCCGAAATGGGTGAGCTGGGCGCCGACGACGCCCAGATTCGAAAGGACGACGCCGCCATGCCGCCGGAAGGTGGCGAAGGACGTGACCGAGACGATGCCGGCATCGCTGGTGACGAGCGAAGCCGCGCCGACGGGTGCGTTCGCTTCCAGCGTCCGGCACTCGGGCGTGCGGCGCGCCGAATCGAGCGACCAGGTCGCCTCGCTGGAGCCGATGCTCAGCCGGACGGTGCCGCCGCCCGGCTGGGTGATCGCGCAGACGATCACGCGGTCGAAATTCTGGTCGGGCGAGTCGGCGGTGACGCCGAGCGTCTCGCCGGCGGCACGCGCTGTCTGGGTGAAGCCGGAAATGCCGAGCGACGCGCCGCCCTCCTGGTAGCGGCCGCCGAAGGTGGCGTTGACGCTCCAGCCGCCGCTCTGCGACGCGGTCACCCCCCAGGTCAGATAGCCCTGATAGGGCCGTCCGGCGGCGAGCACGCCGCGGCCGCCGAAGCCGTGGCGTCCCTGCAGGCGGGTGCGCCAGCCGCTGGTGATCATGTCGCCCGCGGTGTGGCTGTCGCCGATCTGGATGATGTGGACCGGAGCGCCGCCGTCGGGCCGCGCTGCTTCAAGCCGCGCCAGGAAGGGTTCGAGCGACTCGGCGTAGCAGAGAGTCGCACGGCACGGGGCCGGATCTGGCGCCTGCGCCGCCAGCGCGGCGGCAAGCGCGGAAAGCAGGAACAGCATCAGCTCTGGGTCCCGACCCCCTGCTCGCCCTGTGTTGCGGCATGGCCGGCCGCCGGGGCGCTCGTATTGCTTTGGGCGCGCGCCTGCGCGACCGAGCTACGGATCCTGTCGGAGAGGCCCCGCATGACGTAGACATAGCCCGGAATGGTCATGTGGATGCCGTCATTGGTGCGCGCCATCTGCCGCTCGCCGCCATTGCGGGGATCGACCGGAAGATAAGGCTGATATTGACCGTTGGCATCGACGGTCTGCGGCAAGGTTTCGAAATAGGGCACGTCGAGCGCCGCCATCCGCGCCGCGTAGAACTGGTTCATGGCGTGAATGTCGGTGTCGAAATGTTCGTCGCGCATCTTGGGCAGGCCGACCCAATAGACCATCACGCCGCGATCGCGGAGCAGCTGCACCACCGCAGAGACCCGCTCGGTCACGATCCGCTGCCAGCCTTCGCTCATATAGGCATTGCCGTGGCCCTGATCGAAGATGCCCTGGGTGTCGTTGGCGCCGAACGAGACCACCGCGATGTCGACCGGGTGGCGATCGAGCTTGGCGCGGATGTCGTCGAGCAGGTTGAGGCTGCGATAGCGGGTGAAGCCGGTCGAGCGCTCGGCAAGCTGGTGGACGACGAAGCCGTCACGGGTGCGCAGCGTATTGTAGAGGCCGGCCCAGACCCCATCGCCGAAACTGTCGCCGAAAACGCCGATCTCGATCGGCCGGCCCTGCGCCACCGCCATGGCCATCCGCGACGACATCGGATCCGTCGCCCGGCGATTGATCGCATTGGGGATGGTGGCGGCCGTTGCCGGCACGGCCGGGATGCTGGCCTGCGCCCGGCTGCCCGGTTCACCGCCACCGAAGAAGGACAAGGTCACCACGGCGCCAACGGCAAGGCCGATGAACAGCACCATCGTGCGGTCGAGAATCAACAGAAGTCTATCCAGCGGGCGCATGGTCGCCCCCCTCACGTTAATTGTTTCCACCGGAATTGCAGGCCTGTGGCCCGTACCCGTCGCCCACGCACATAATGTTGGAATATCCCTCGCTTAGCAAGGGCATCTCAGGCCTCATGGAACGTAAATTTCGGCCGTTTCGGGACGGGATTTTACGGGCTCCGCCGGAATGTTACGTTTTGCGACTCTATCCGACGATTTCTTCGGGCTTGAAGAAGAAATCGATCTCGATCTGCGCATTTTCGGCGCTGTCGGAACCATGGACGCTGTTCGCCTCGATCGATTCGGCGTGGACCTTGCGGATCGTGCCTTCCTCGGCATTGGCCGGGTTCGTCGCCCCCATCACTTCGCGATTCTTCGCCACGGCATTCTCGCCCTCGAGAACCTGCACGACGACCGGCCCCGAGGTCATGAACGCGACGAGATCGTTGAAGAACGGACGCTCGCGGTGGACGCCGTAAAAGCCCTCCGCCTGCTCACGGCTCATCCGGATGCGCCTGGATGCGACGACGCGCAGGCCGGCCTCCTCCAGCATCGCGGTGATCGCGCCGGTGAGGTTGCGCCGCGTCGCGTCGGGCTTGATGATCGAAAAAGTGCGCTCGGTTGCCATGGCCCGCTGAAGCTCCGTGTCTGAAGGGATTGGTTCGGCCGGCTCCCTAGACGGCGGTGTTCGTCAGGGCAAGGCTTGCGCCTGGCCTGCACGGGAATCCGTCGGGGCGGATCAACCCACCGGCCGCACCACGATATTGTAGGGCACGTAGAGGAACACGTCGGTGAGGCTCGCGCGCATCCACTCGACCGGCCGGTCGAGCCCGCGCGCCTCCACGGCATAATTCGGCCCGAAACGGGCGGCGGAGGCCCGGGCGTCCGCGGCGACGAGATCCAGGATCTGGCTGCGATACTGATCGGGCGCAACCACCGACAGGGTAAGCTCGCCCGACCGCCGCATTTCGGCACGACCGGTCACGGGCACGGCGCGGACGTATTGCTCGATCCGTTGCAGCGCGGAGGCGCCATCCAGGCCGGCGCCGAGGCGCGCCTTGACCAGGAAGGTGACACGGTCGGTGTCCGGCCGGCCGTCATTGCGCATCGCAAGGTTGCGGTAATTGGCGAGCGTCAGCGGCTCGACGATGAAATCGCCGGTGGAAAGCTCGACGCCGGATCGCTGCGCCAGGTCGATAGCGCTGCGCACCGTCGCGAGAATCTCGTCATGACGGCGATCGGGATCGCGGGTGTCGCCGGCAACGTTGACGAACATCAACGCGAAGTCTGCCGTGCGGCGCAGGCCGACCGCGGGCCGGCTCTCGTCGAAATCGCTGCGCGCGCGGCGCATCCCGGTGACGATGATCTCGTTCGCGCCCGGATCCTGCGCCAGGGACGGCGCCGGCACGAGAACAAGCAGCAGCAGTGCCAGGCGTGCGACGATCGGCATGATCATTCCCTCCCCTTTTTCGGAAGAGTGTCGCCGCCCTCCAATCAAGTCAATCGCGAGGGCTCAGCCTTCGTGATTGTCCGCCAGATAGCGATCGAGCAAAGCGACGCCATAGCCGGTCGCGCCCTTGTCGTAGAGATGGCCGGCCTTGTCCGACCAGACCATGCCGGCAATGTCGAGATGGGCCCATTTGACGCCCTCGTCGACGAACCGGCCGAGGAAGCAGGCGGCGGTGATCGAGCCGCCCTCGCGCGACGCGCTGTTCTTCATGTCGGCGATCGGGCTGTCCATGATCTTGTTATATTCGTCGCCCATCGGCATCCGCCACAGCCTGTCGCCGCTCGCCTTGCCGGCCGCGTCGAGCTTGCCGGCAAGGCCGTCGTCATTCGAGAACATGCCGCCATATTCGTGGCCGAGGCTGATGATCATGGCGCCGGTCAGGGTGGCAAGGTCGATCATCACCTCCGGCTTGTACTCGCGCTGCGCCCAGGTCATCGCGTCGGCGAGCACGAGGCGCCCTTCGGCGTCGGTATTGATCACTTCGATCGTCTGGCCCGACATCGAGGTGACCACGTCGCCGGGGCGCTGCGCGTTGCCGTCGGGCATGTTCTCGGCCAGCGCGCAGACGCAGACGACGTTGACGTTCGCCTTGCGCGTCGCGATCGCCTTCATCAGGCCTGTTACGGCGCCGGCGCCGCCCATGTCCCACTTCATCGATTCCATGCCGAGCGCCGGCTTGATCGAGATGCCGCCGGTGTCGAAGGTGATGCCCTTGCCGATGAGGACGACTGGCTTGGCGCCGGCCTTGCCGCCGTTCCAGCGCATGGCGAGCAGCCGCGGCGGCCGCACCGAACCCTGGGCGACGCCAAGCAGCGCCCCCATGCCGAGCTTGGCCATCTCCTTCTCGTCGAGCACGTCGAATTCGACGCCGAGACTTTCCAGGGCTTCGCGGGCGCGCGCCACGAAGGTTTCCGGATAAACGATGTTGGCGGGCTCGGTCACCAGAGTGCGGGCAAGGTTGAGACCCTCGAGCAGGGCCGCCGCATGCTGCCATTCGGAGTCCGAAGATCCGACGATGACGATCTCGGCGAGGCTGGGCTTCTGCTTGCGGCCCAGCTTGGTCCGGTAGATGTCGTAGCGCCAGCTCCGCGCCGCCGCGCCGAAAGCAAGCCGCGCCGCCTCTTCGGCGCGGATTTCCGTCCCGCTGAGATCGACGACAAGCCTGGTCTCGCCGGAGGTCAGCAGCCGGGCCGTGAGCGCGCCGCCCGCTTTCTCGTAGAGCGCCTCGTCGTCGCGCTTTCCGCCAAGGCCGACCAGGAGCAGGCGGCGGACGACCCCGCCGTCTTCCACAAAGGCCTCGACGACGGCGCCGGCTTCGCGCTCGAAGCGCTGCGCCTCGGCAGCGCGCGACGCCAGCGCGCGCGCGCCGGCATCGAGGCCGCCGAGACGGTCGGCGACCATTTCGTCGCTGCGCACCGGCACGGCGAGGGCGTAGGCGCCATCGGGGCGCGAACCGGCGAAACTCACTTTGATCACTGTGGAATCTCCCTGGACGAATGGGCGCCATTGCAGGGAGCGGCCTCAGGTGCAATAGGCTCGGCCAGTCGCCAGGGCCAGAGCTGATTATTTGTGAAGACCTTCCGATCGATCTGCTGGACCGCGCTGCCGCTGCTGCTGTCGGCACCCTATGCGGCCCGGGCACAAGAAGCGCCGGTTCCCAGCCCCGCGCCTGTGCCTGCCCCGGCGACTTCGCCCGCTCCCGCGACGACGGCGGCGAGCAGCGCCGCCCCCGTCGACGTCGCATTCAGCGCCGACCAGCTCGTCTATGAGGAAACCAGCCAGACAGTGACCGCGACCGGCACCGTCCGGATGAACCGCGAGGGGTATAATCTGCGCGCCGACAGCGTGACCTGGGACCGGCGCAGCGGCGAGGTCCATGCCAATGGCGACGTGCGCGTGATCAGCCCGGGCGGTGACGTCGCTTATGCGGATTCGGTCCAGCTCGAAGACACGCTGAAGGACGGGATCGTCCAGAATTTGCTGCTCGTCCTCGCCGATGGCGGCCGCCTCGCCGCGACCGAGGCGACGCGGCGCAACGGCTATACGACGCTCAATCACGCCGCCTACACCGCCTGCGCGGTGACCACGCCCGAAGGCTGCCCCAAGAACCCGACCTGGCAGATCAACGCGGTCCGGGTGGTCCACGACCCGGTTCGCCACCGCATTTCCTATCAGGGCGCGACCCTGAATCTGTTCGGCATGCCCTTGCTCGGCCTGCCCGGCCTGTCGCATCCGGACGGCAGCCAGGGCGGCGGCACCGGCTTCCTGGTCCCCGAGATACGCTACAGCCGGCGCAACGGCGTTGCGATCAGCACGCCTTATTACCTGCGCTTTTCCTCGAACCGCGACCTCACCGTCACGCCGCACGTCTATACCGGCGTGCTGCCGATGCTCGAAGCAGAATATCGGCAATTGACCTCGCGCGGCGCGTTCGATGTCCACGGTTACCTGACCTACGGTTCGCGCCTGCAGCTCGATCCGCTCGCCCAGCCGGCGCTGAGCGAAGACAAGGGAATCAGAGGCTATATCGAGGGCAGCGGCCGGCTGATCCTCAGCCCGACCTGGACGATTACCGCCTCCGGCCGCTACGCGACCGACCGCACCTTCATGCGCCGCTACGACATCTCCCATGACGACCGTTTGCGCTCGGTGGTCGATGCCGAGAGAATCACCACCGATTCCTATATCTCGATTGCCGGCTGGGCCTTCGAAGGGCTGCGGGTGACCGATATCAGCGGTATGCAGCCGATCGCCCTGCCGGCGATCGACGCGCGCTGGCGGATCGCCGACCCGATCCTCGGCGGGCGGATCGAGCTTCAGGCCAACAGCCTCTCGCTGTTCCGGCCCGAAGGCCAGGACACGCAGCGCGCCTTTGCCAGCGCGACCTGGCAGCGGCGCGGCATCACCCCCCTTGGCCAGGAACTGGTGCTGACGGCCTTTGCGCGCGGCGACGCCTATCACGCCAGCGACACCCTGCTCACCCAGACGGTCAGCTATCGGGGCACCGAGGGCTGGAGCGGACGTTTCATCGGCGCGCTCGCCGCCGATCTCAAATGGCCTTTCGTCGGCGAGTTCATGGGCGGCACCCAGCGCCTGACGCCCCGAATCCAGTTCGTCGCCTCGCCGCCGACCGAGAATCTCGACATTCCCAACGAAGATGCGCGCTCGGTGGATCTCGAGGATTCCAACCTGTTCGCGCTCAATCGCTTCCCGGGCTACGACCGGTGGGAAGACGGCGTTCGGGTCACTTACGGCGCCGACTGGGAATTCGAGCTGCCCGGCGTCTCGGTCAGCGCCAATATCGGCCAGAGCTATCGTCTGAACAACCGGGCATCGATCCTGCCGCCCGGGACCGGCCTTTCGGACCGCTTTTCCGACATCGTCGGGCGCACCACGCTGCAGATCGGCCGGCTGGTCACGTTCGTGCACCGCTTCCGCCTCGACAAGGACAGCCTCGCGCCGCGGCGGAACGAGATTGACGCGACCGTCGGCGGCCGCCGCACCTATGCGACGATCGGCTATCTGCGGCTCAACCGTAACATCGACCCGTCGATCGAGGATCTGCGCGACCGCGAGGAGATCAGGCTCGGCGGCCGGGTGAGCTTCGCACGCTATTGGTCGATTTTCGGATCGACCGTCGTCGACCTCACCGATCGCAAGGAAGACCCGCTCTCCATCGCCGATGGCTTCGAGCCGGTCCGGCACCGGCTCGGCATCCTCTACAACGACGATTGCATCGAGCTTGGCCTGACCTGGCGGCGCGACTATGAAGCGAGCGGCGATGCGCGGCGCGGGAACACGTTCCTGATCCGGGTGGCGTTGCGCAATTTGGGACGCTAGAGAAGCCGCTAAGCTGCGGTTCAGCAAATTACTTGCATGGCACGCGCCTGCTTTCACTGGAGGAATGATGAAGCTGGGTTGGTTACCAAGGGCGGCGATCGTGCTGATCGCGCCGGTGCTGTCGATGGTGGCGGCGGCGCAGAGCGGGGCCCCGGCCGGCCAGCTCAACATTCCCGAAAACATCCATTTCGTGGGCAAGCAGGATCCGGGGATCCGCAAGGCGACGGCAATCGTCAATGGCGAGGTCATCACCGGCAGCGACGTCGACCACAGGCTCGCCTTGGTCATCGCCTCCAGCAACCAGCAGCCGGCGCCGGAAGAGCTCGAGCGCGTTCGCGCGCAGGTGCTGCGCAACCTGATCGACGAGACGCTGCAGATCCAGGCGGCGGCCCAGGAAGACATCACCGTCCCCAACAGCGATGTCGATGCCTATTATCAGCGCATCGCCGGCGGCTTCCGCCGCACGCCCGAGGCGTTCAGCGCCTATCTGCGATCAGTCGGTTCCTCCGATCGGTCGCTGAAGCGGCAGATCCGCGGCGAGCTGGCCTGGGAGCGGCTCAAGCGCCGCCGCATCGACCCGTTCGTCAATGTCGGCGATGACGAGGTGCAGGCAGTCATTGCCCGCCTCAACGCTTCGCGCGGCGCGTCCGAGTTCCGCGTTGCCGAAATCTTCATGTCCGCCACGCCGGAGACGCTTGCCCAGGTCCAGGCCAATGCCGCGAACATCGTCCAGCAGATCCGCGGCGGCGCCAATTTCCAGGCTTATGCCCGCCAGTTCTCCGAAGCATCGACCGCCGCTCTGGGCGGGGATCTCGGCTGGGTCCGTGCCGAGCAGCTTCCCGACGAGCTCGCGGCCATCGTCCAGCAGATGCCGGTCGGCGCGATCAGCGAGCCGATCCCGATTCCTGGCGGCGTCTCGATCGTCGCGCTCGCCGACAAGCGCCAGATCCTCGTTTCCGATCCGCGCGACGCCCAGCTCAGCCTGATCCAGATGTCGGTCGCCTTGCCGGCCGGCTCGACCCGCGCCCAGGCTGAAGCCCGCGGCCAGCAACTCGCCACGGCGACCCAGGCCATGGGTGGCTGCGGACGCGCCGCGGCGACCGCGCAGACCATCGGCGCCGAGGTCGTCGTCAACGATCAGGTGCGCGTGCGCGACCTGCCGCCGCTGCTTCAGCAGATGCTGCTCGGCCTCAGCGTCGGCCAGGCGACCCAGCCCTTCGGCTCGCCCGAGCGGCTCAGCGTCCTCGTCCTGTGCGGCCGCGACGATCCGCCGCCGGCCACCGCGCCCGATGCGGGCGCGATCGCCACCCAGATCGAGGAGGAGCGGGTGAACCGCCGCGCGCTTCGCTTCCTTCGCGATCTCCGACGCGACGCGGTGGTCGACTATCGCTGAGGGACTTTCCGGCCCGCTTGCCGTCGCGCTGGGCGATCCGGCGGGGATCGGGCCTGAAATCATCGCAAAGAGCTGGGAGCGGCGCCGCCAGGACAAGCTCCCGCCTTTCTTCGCCGTCGGCAGCGTTTCGGCGGTGCGCGCCGTATGGGATGGCCCGATCGACCTGATCGACGATCCGCGCGACGCCTGCGCCCATTTCAATCGGGCCTTGCCGATCCTCAGGGTCAAGACCGACACCGAAGTCGTGCCGGGCCGGCCCGATCTCGAAGGGGCGCGCAACGCGCTCGATGCGCTCGAATTCGCCGTCGGCCTGACTCGCGCGGGGACGGCATCCGGGCTGGTCACCGGCCCCGTCTCCAAGGCCCAGCTTTACGCGATCGGCTTCACCCATCCCGGCCAGACGGAATTCGTCGCCGAACGCTGCGGCATCGCCAGCGAGCTGGTGGCGATGATGCTTGCCGGCCCGACGCTCAAGGTCGTGCCGGTCACCGTCCATGTGCCGCTGCGCCGCGTGGCGGACATGCTCGACGTCGACCGGATCGTTGCCAAGGGACGCGCCGCGGCGCGCGGCCTACAGCGGCAATTCGGCATCGCCGCGCCGCGCATCGCCGTGGCGGGATTCAACCCTCATGCGGGCGAGGATGGAACGCTGGGCCGCGAGGAGATCGACGTGATCGCGCCGGCGGTGGCGCGGCTGCGCGAGGAAGGCCATGACGCCTCCGGTCCGCACGCGCCCGATATCCTGTTCAGCGCGCATCGCCTCCCCACCTACGATGTCGCGCTCTGCATGTATCACGATCAGGGGTTGATCCCGCTCAAGACGCTGCATTTCGAAGAGGGCGTCAACGTGACCCTGGGTCTGCCAATCGCCCGGACATCGCCCGATCACGGCACTGCGTTCGACATTGCCGGCAAGGGCGTCGCCGATCCCCGCGCGATGATCGCCGCGATCCGGACCGCGGGAGAGTGCGCGCGCCGGCTCTCCGAGGCGTGACCGGCACCAATTCGCTGCCGCCGCTGCGCGAAGTGATCGCGCGCCACGGGCTCAGCGCCTCAAGGGCGCTCGGCCAGAATTTCCTCCTCGACGAGCAATTGCTGGACCGGATCGCGCGCATTCCGGGTCCGCTGGAGGGCGAGCGCGTCTATGAGGTCGGACCCGGGCCGGGCGGCCTCACCCGGGCGCTGCTTCGCGCCGGCGCCGAGGTGATCGCGGTCGAGCGCGACAGACGGTGTCTCGCGCCGCTGGCCGAGCTGGAGGAGGCCTTTCCCGGTCGTCTGAGCGTCCTCGAGGAGGACGCGCTCAGGATCGACGAACCGACGGCCGTCGGCCCCGCCCACGTCGTGGCCAATCTGCCCTATAATGTCGGTACTGCCCTGCTGGTCCGCTGGCTAGGCGGCGAGGCCTGGCCGCCCTGGTGGAAATCGCTGACCCTGATGTTCCAGCAGGAAGTGGCGGAACGGATCGTCGCGAAAGCGGGCAGCGGCGCTTATGGCCGCCTGTCCGTCCTCGCCCAATGGCGGTCCGAGGCGAAGCTCGCGATGAAGGTCCACCGCTCCGCCTTCGTGCCGCCGCCCAAGGTCATGTCGGCGATCGTGCACATCGTCCCGGCGCCGCAGCCCGAAGGGGTCACCCCGGCAACGCTGGAGAAACTGACCGCCGCCGCATTCGGCCAGCGGCGCAAGATGCTGCGAAGGTCGCTGGCGTCCGTGCCGGGTGCGCTCGACGCGCTGGAAGCGCTCGGCATCGATTCCGAGCGGCGCGCGGAAACCCTCGCCGTCGAAGACTTTGTGGCGCTTGCTCGCGCTCTGGATCAACGCACCGAGGGGTGGGCCGCGAGATAATCGGCGCGCTCCCGAAAAAGCAGCAGCGCCTGCTCGCGCACGCCAATCCTGCCAAGCTGCTCCAGGCCTTCAGCCTCGCTGCAGGCAAATTGCATCCTCATCTCGTAGATGCTGCCAATGTCGATGCCATGGGCTGCAGGGTCGCCCGCGGAACGCTCGCGCTCGGCCCGTCGGGCCCGAAGAAAACGGCGCCGATGATCTGTGCGGTCCGAGCCCGACAGTCATAGACTGTCCGGAAACGCCCCGAAATATTGCCCTGCGCGGTCGCGCGCTCATATTCGCTGCCTTCGCTGATCGTGACACGATCGCCGATGCGCGTGCGACTCTTGCGATCCGCATAGGCGGCATATTGGTCGCCCGGATCTCCCGCGACGCCGACATACCACCAATCTTCGGCAAAAGTGGGTGCCGGCAGCAACGCGAGAAGGCTGGCAAGCAGCCGGCGCAACGGCGTCAGTTAGGGCGCGGCGCCGGCGGTGAGGCGGGCGGTGCGCCCTGCTCGGGCCGCTGGGCGGCGAGCACTTCGGCCGGGGGGCCGCGCTGGATCACCGCGGCCAGCTGCTGCGCCTGCGGGCAAGGCTGGCGGCACAGGGTCTGCACGCGCTCGAGGTTGCGGCGGGCGCGCTCGACGGCGCCGCGCTGGACATAGGCTTCACCCTGCCCGGCAAGCGCATTGACGTCGTTGGGCTCCATCCGCAGCGCGTCGGCATAATAGCGGACGGCCTTGCCCGGCAGCCGCTGGGCCTGGGCGACATGGCCAAGGGCGATATAGGCGGCGCGGTTGCGCGGATCGACCGCAAGCGCGGTCTCGAGCAGGTCGTTGGCGTCGTCGTAGCGCCCTGCGGCGCTATGCGCCTGGGCCTGCTGGACCAATGTGGTCGAGCGGGGATCGATCTGGTCGTCGGGACGCTGGCTCTGGCCGGCGCTCGCCATGGTCGCTGCGGCGACGGCAAGCGTGAGAACAATCGGCGTAAGGCGCATCAGATACTCCATATTTCCGTCGTGCCGACACTTAGCACGGCCTTTGCCAGCGCGCGACGAAAAAGCCGTCGGTGCCGTCGCGCACCGGACTGAGCAGGAGGCCCGGTCCGGACGGCAATCCGGTCGGCATAGGCAGCGTCTCCGGAACCAGCGATGAACGGCGGGTCAGCGCCTCCGCCTGATCCCGGCCCTCTTCGGCGAGCATCGAGCAGACCGCATAGACCAGCCGGCCCCCGGGCTTGACCAGACCGGCGGCGACGTCGAGCAGGCGGGCCTGAAGCGTCGTCAGCCGGTCGAGCCGCTCCGGCGTGATCCGCCAGCGCGTTTCCGGGTTGCGCCGCCAGGTGCCGGTGCCCGAGCATGGCGCGTCGACCAGCACGATATCCGCCTGACCCGCGAGATCGGCCAGCATCGCGAGCTCGCGATTGGGATTGATGAGACGCGTCTCGACGATGCTGATCGCCGCGCGCTGCAACCGCGGCGCCATGCGGCTCAGCCGGCCGCGGTCGGCATCGCTCGCGACGATCCGGCCCCGATCGGCCATCTCGGCGGCGAGAGCCAAAGTCTTCCCGCCGGCGCCGGCGCAAAGGTCGACGACGAGCATGTCCGGCGCGGCTTCGCAGGCGAGGCAGATGAGCTGGCTCCCCTCGTCCTGGATTTCGACGAGGCCGCGCCGCCAGGCTAGCGTCTCCTCGACGCGGAATCCTTCGGGAAGGCGCAGACCGATCGGCGACCAGGCGGTCGGCACGGCTTCAGGCAATACGGCGAGCGCATCTTCGCGCGAGCCTTCGAGGCGGTTCACGCGCAGGTCGAGCGTGGCGCGACCGAGCAGGGCCTGCCGCTCCTCGGACGATATCGCCGGATCGAATCGCTCGAGCAGCCAGGCCGGGGCGATGCCCGCCTCGGCGACCGGCTCGTCGGCCGCAGGCGCCGGCGCCCCGTGCGGCGAGCCGTCGAACGTCTCCAGCAGCTCCGGAACGTCGCGGGCAACGCCAAGCAAGGCGGCACGGCCGGACACCGGCCGCTCGCCGGCGCGGCGGATGGCGCGGAAAACCAAGGCGCGGATCTCGCGGCGGTCCGTCGAGCCGGCGAAGCGCCGCTCCTTGAAATAGCGCGCGATCAGATTGTCCGCGGCCGATCCGCCGCCGCGCGCGGCTTCGATGATTTCGTCGAGCAGCTCGATCGCGGCCTGGGTGCGCGCGGCCGGAGTCACGGCCGGAGCCGCGGCGTTTCGGAATGGCCCCTAGGGAAAGGGCATTCCCTGATAGGCCACTTCGACAATTCCGTTCTCCTCTCGGGCACGCAGATAAAGCGGCGTGGTGCCGCCGTCCGCAAGGGTAGCATCGCCGATGCAGCGTATTTCCGTCTCGCTACGGGACGTTTCGCGCGCATTGGCGATGCTCTCGAACCGGAACGGCCGATCCTGCGAGACCTGTCTCGCGCGATCGGCGATCCCGTCACAATCGAGACGCGCAATCCCGCCGCAGCCGGCCAGCGCCGGCAATGCGGCCGACAGGATCAGGCTGAGACGGGTTCCGCGCCCGGAAATTACCATGAACCACCCCCCGTTTCGCCGCCCTGGAGACCAGGGGGGCGCCACGAAAGCTTCACCATCGCGCTAGCGAACGCAAGCGGAAGCTCATCCAGATGGCTCAGCGGGAAGGATAATTCGGCGCTTCGCGCGTGATCGTCACGTCGTGAACATGGCTTTCGCGCAGGCCCGCATTGGTGATGCGAACGAAGCTGGCCTTTTTCTGCAGATCCTCGATCGTGGCCGCGCCGGTATAGCCCATTGCCGCCTTCACGCCGCCGACGAGCTGGTGAATGACGTCCGCGGCATGTCCCTTGTAGGCGACCTGGCCCTCGATCCCCTCGGGCACGAGCTTCAGCTGATCCTTGATATCCTGCTGGAAGTAGCGATCGGCCGAGCCGCGCGCCATCGCGCCGACCGAGCCCATGCCGCGATAGGATTTGTAGGCGCGGCCCTGGTAGAGAAAGGTCTCGCCGGGCGCCTCCTCGGTGCCGGCGAGGAGCGATCCGATCATCACCGCCGAAGCCCCTCCCGCGAGCGCCTTCGCGACATCGCCGCTGGTCCTCAGCCCGCCGTCGGCAATGATCGGCGTGCCGGATCTCGCCGCTTCCTCGGCCGAATCCATGATCGCGGTGAGCTGCGGCACCCCGACCCCGGCGACCACGCGGGTGGTGCAGATCGAGCCCGGGCCGATGCCGACCTTCACCGCGTCCGCGCCGGCGCCGATCAGCGCCTTGGTGGCCTCGGCCGTGGCGACGTTGCCGGCAACGATCTGGACAGCGTTGCTGTGCTTGCGGATGCGCTCGACCGCGGCGGCGACATCGACGTTGTGACCGTGGGCGGTGTCGATGACGATCAGGTCGCATTCGGCGTCGATCAGCGCCTGCGAGCGCTCGAAGCCCTTGTCGCCGACCGTCGTCGCAGCAGCCACGCGCAGGCGCCCGGTCCCGTCCTTGGTGGCGTCCGGATAGGTCACCGCCTTCTCGATATCCTTGACGGTGATAAGCCCGATGCAGCGCCCCTCATGGTCGACGACGAGCAGCTTCTCGATCCGCCGCTGGTGGAGCTTGCGGCGCGCCTCCTCCTGGGTGACGCCGGGGCCGACGGTGACGAGATCCTCGCGGGTCATCAGCTCCGCCACAGGCTGGCGCGGATTCTCGGCGAAGCGGACGTCGCGATTGGTGATGATGCCGACCAGGCGGCCGTTCTTTTCGGTGACCGGAATGCCGGAAATCCGATGCCGCGCCATCAGCTCGAGCGCATCGGCCAGCGTCTGGTCGGGCGTCATCGTGATCGGATTGACGATCATGCCGCTTTCGTAGCGCTTGACGGCGCGCACCGCCGCGGCCTGCTCGTCGACCTCCATGTTGCGATGGAGGACGCCGAGGCCGCCCAGCTGGGCCATGACGATCGCCATGTCGGCGCCGGTGACCGTGTCCATGGCAGAGGACAAGATCGGAATGTTGAGCGCGATCTCCCTGGTCACGCGAGTGCGGGTGTCGGCCTGGCTGGGCATGACCGAGGATTGGGCGGGCCGCAGCAGGACGTCGTCGAAAGTGAGGCCCAAGGGGATGTCGCGGATCATTCGGCGGTCCTCTGCGGGCGCGTATATGCGGCGGGATCCGCGAGGCGCCGGCCGAGCGCGACCAGCAAATTGGCGTCCTCGGTTGCGCCGCCCATCTCGATCTGCCCGTCGGCCTGATCGCTGGGCTGATGATAGCGACCCCGCAGGAAGGCGTTGAGCCGGGCCATGCTTGCGAACGAACCGCCGACCATGATCGCGGGGACGCCGTGGCGGGCGAGCGCCCACCCGTCCTGCCGCTGGACCATGATGTCGGCCTCGTGCGCGGTATCCATGCGCCGGCCCAGCCCCGTCGCGGTCGATTCCACGAGTGCGTTGAGCGCCGGAACGGAACGGTTGAGGATCGCGACCGGCTCGCCGGCAGGCGCGACCGCGACCGTGTCGAGATTGATTGCGGCGACGATGGAGCCGAGCGGCACCACCGGATGGCCGGCGAAATATTCGGCGCCGAGCAGCCCTTCTTCCTCGGCCGTCGTCGCCAGAACCAGGATATCGCGGGCGGGGCGCGGGCCCGCGGCGAGGCGCCCCGCGACCTCGATCATCATTGCGATGCCGCTGGCATTATCCACCGCGCCGTTGCAGATCCGGTCGGCGACTCCCTCCGGCCGGCACAGGCCGAAATGGTCCCAATGGCCGAGGAACATCACCGACTCGCCGGACGAGGCCGAGCCCCGTATCCGCCCCACCACGTTGTTGGTCGTCACATTCCGGACGTCCGTCGCCACGTGAAGACTGGCGCGGAGCGGCAAGCTCACGGCCCGGAAGGATGATCCGGGCTGGTCGTTGAGCAAATTATCGAGATTGGCGCCGGCGGCGGCGAACAGGGCCCGCGCGGCCGTGAGGGGCATCGCGCCGACCACGGGCGCGACCGTCTGCGATGCGAGCTTGGTCGTCGGGCTGCGATAATTTGCGGTGATGAAACTCCATTGGAGATCGGTGCCGGTTAGCGCGACGACTGCCGCGGCGCCGGCATCTGTCACCGCCCGCACGCGCTGGGTAAAGGACGGGAAGCCAGGGACGTCGGGAGCGTCGAACAGGATGATGACGACGGCGCCGGTCATATTCGCGCCGGCAAGCTGATCGATGCCGCGTTCGGGGATGCGGGCGCCATGGCCGGCGAAGACGACCGGAGCGTCGGTGGTGCGCACGTCCGGGTCGCGACCCTGGAGGGCGACATTGGACTGGTCGAACGGGAGCGTCCGGCCGTTGACGGTCCAGCTCACCTCCTGGCTGCGCGTGGTCCGCTCGACCAGGCCGACCGGCTGGAGCCAGGTGCCGCCCTCACCGGCCGGCTCGAGGCCGCGCGACCGCAGCTGCTCCGAGATGTAGGTCGTGGTCAGCCGCTCGCCTTCGCTGGCGGGTGCGCGGCCCTGATACTCGTCGCTGGCCAGCACCTGGATATGGCGGAGCATGTCGGCGGCGGTGATCGGCGCGGGCTGCTGGGCGCCGAGCGGAACTGGGGCGAGGAGCAGAAGAGGCGCGGCAGCGCGGAGCAACGGCTTGAACATGGCGCTGCTTAAGGAGCGCCGCCAGGGCTGGCAAGCGATTCGGCCCCGCCCGGCGGGGCGCCTACAGGCGAGCCTTGGCGATCAGCGCGCGGGCCTGCTGGACATGCATCGCCTCGATCATCCGGCCCTCGTGGCGCTCGGCGCCGCCGGTGGCTGCCTCGACCAGCCGCCGGGCCGCTTCGAGCTCGTCCGCGGTGGGGCTGAAAATGCGATTCACGGTCTCGATCTGGCTGGGATGGATGGCCGATTTGCCGTCGAAGCCCCAGGCGCGTCCCTCCTCGCACTCGGCGACCAGGCCGTTATCGGCTTCGAGCTTGTTGTAGACGCCGTCGAAGGCGGGAATCCCCGCGGCACGCGCCGCCAGCACCACCCGCTGCAGCGCGTAGACGAGGCCGCCACGCCCGGCCTGGGCTGGAATCCCCAGGCTCGCCGACAGGTCGTTGGTCCCGGCGATCAGCCCCTTGGCGGCGGAGGCGATCACGGCCGCGTCGATCACCGCCTGAGGCGTTTCGATCATCGCCAGCAGCGGTTTCTGCATCAGCCAGGCCGAGTCCGTCACCTGCTTGCCATTCTCGGCCTTGGCCAGGATGACGAAATCGGCGTTCGAACGGCGCACCGCGACCACGTCGTCGCCATAATGGAGGGTGCCGCCGGGATTGACCCGGATCGCCACCGCCCGACCGCCAAAGCCCTCCTGCGTGGCCGCGACCACGGCCTCGCGCGCCGCCGCCTTGTCCTCCTCGCGGACGGAATCCTCGAGGTCGAGCACGACCATGTCGGCATCGAGCGTTCGGGCCTTTTCGATCGCCCGCGGATTGGACGCGGGCAGGAACAGGATGGAGCGGCAAAGCCGAAGATCGTCAGGGTCCATGGGGTCCGATTCTTCTTGGAAGACGGGGCATTTGTCTACATGATATCGGTACGCGCGCAGGGGAGAGCCGGCATGCAATTATTCTTCACGATCCTTGTCGTCCTGACCATCCTGTACCTCTTTTCGGGTGTGAAGGTCGTCCGCCAAGGTTATCAATATACGATAGAATATTTCGGACGGTTTACGACCGTCGCCAGGCCCGGCCTCAATTACTACCCGCCCTTCTTCTACCGCGTCGGCCGCAAGGTGAACATGATGGAGCAGGTCCTGGACATTCCGGGCCAGGAAATCATCACCAAGGACAATGCGATGGTCGGGGTCGACGGCATCGTCTTCTTCCAGGTGCTCGACGCCGCCAAGGCCGCCTATGAAGTGTCGGACCTCTATCTCGCGATCATGCAGTTGACGACGACCAACCTGCGCACGGTGATGGGCTCGATGGACCTCGACGAGACATTGTCGAAGCGCGACGAGATCAATGCGCGGCTGCTCGTCGTGGTCGACCAGGCGACGGAGGCCTGGGGGGTGAAGATCACCCGCGTCGAGGTGAAGGACATCCGGCCGCCCGCGGACATCGTCAACGCCATGGGACGGCAGATGAAGGCGGAGCGCGAAAAGCGCGCGCTGATCCTCGAATCGGAAGGCCTGCGCGCGTCCGAGATCCTCAAGGCCGAGGGCCAGAAGCAGGGCCAGATCCTGCAGGCGGAAGGCCGCCGCGAGGCCGCTTTCCGCGACGCCGAGGCCCGCGAACGCGCCGCCGAGGCCGAAGCCAAGGCGACGCAGATGGTGTCGGACGCGATCGCCAATGGCAGCACCCAGGCGATCAACTATTTCATCGCCCAGAAATATGTCGAGGCGGTGAGCAAGTTCGCGACCTCGCCCAATGCCAAGACCATCCTGTTCCCCGTCGAGGCGACCCAGCTGATCGGCACGCTCGGCGGAATCGGCGCGCTGGCGCGCGACGCCCTTGGCGGCAGCGGCAGCAATGACGGGGGCTCCCCGCCCGCGCCTCGCCGCGGGCCTTTCGAAGGAGAGCAGCAGTGAGCTTCGCCTTTCTCGAAGGACTTGCCCATTATTGGTGGTGGCTGACCGCCGGTGTCGCGCTCGCCATCCTGGAGCTGCTCGCGCCGGGCTTCTTCCTGGTATGGATCGGCGCGGCGGCGGCGGCGACGGGGGTTGTCGTCGCTCTCATCCCGCTGCCCGTGTCCTACCAGCTCGGGCTCTTCGTCATTTTCGCCTTCGCGGCGGTCTTTGCCGGGCGGCTTTATTATTCGCGCAACCCGGTGGAGACCAGCGATCCCAACCTCAATGCGCGCGCATCGCGGCTGATCGGCCAGACGGTCGTCGTCGAAAGTGCGATCGAGAACGGCAAGGGGCGGGTCGTGGTCGGCGACGGCGTCTGGAATGCGCGCGGGCCGGATTTGCCGGCGGGCGCCAGCGTGGTCATCGTCTCCGCCGACGGCACATGCCTGACGGTGGAGCCGGCCTGAATCTGCAAGGAGAGTTTAAGTGATCGATCGCCGGGAGCTGCTTCTGGGCGCGAGCGCGCTCGCCTTCACCTCCGCCGTCCCCCTATGGGCCGCTCAGGGCGGATCCGGCACGGCCGAAGATGGCCTTGCCGTCGTCGCCGAAGACCTGCTCGCCGATTATCCTGAAAACGCGACCGGCCTCGGCCTCGATACCGGCACACGCGCCGCGTTGAAATCGCGCCTTACCGACCGTTCCGGTCCGGGCCAGCAGGCGCTGGCGCGACGCGCGGCGGAGCGGCTGGCACGGCTTCGCGCGATCAATCCGGCGCCGCTCACGCCCGCCGCGCGGATCGATCTCGACGTGGTCCGCACGGCGCACGAGACGGCGGTCGAGGGTTTCGCCTTTCCCTTCGGCGACGTCGCCGTGCTCAACCAGAACTGGTCTTATCGCAACGCGCCCTATGTGGTCGCCCAGAATACGGGGGCGTTCGTCGAGATCCCGGATCTGCTCGACAGCAACCACAAGGTCGAGGCTCCGGCTGACGCCGAGGCCTATCTGGTCCGGCTCGAAGCCTATGCGGCGGCTCTGGACGGCGAAACGGGCCGCCTCGCCCATGACGCGGCTTCGGGGGTCGTCGCGCCGGATTTCCTGCTCGACAAGAGCCTCAGGCAGCAGCGCGCGGTGCGTGCCGTCCCGGTCGGACAATGGGGCCTGGTCACATCGCTGGCGCGGCGCACCGCATCGATGCCGGGCAATTTCGGCCAACGCGCCGAGGCGCTGGTCAGCGAGAAGGTCGCCCCGGCGCTCGATCGCCAGATCGCGGAGCTTGCCCGGCAGCGCGCGCGCGCAACATCCGATGCCGGCGTCTGGAAGCTGCCCCACGGAGAGGCCTATTATGCCTGGGCACTGAAGGCCGGCACGACGACGACCCGCACGCCCGACCAGGTCCATGCGCAGGGACTGGAACAGCTGCGCGCGCTCCAGTCCGAGATGGATGTGATCCTGCGCGGCCAGGGGCTCACGCGCGGCACTGTCGGCGAGCGCATGACTGCGCTCAGCCAGGATCCGCGCCAGCTCTTTCCCAGCGACGACAATGGCCGACAGCAGCTGCTCGATTACATGCGCGCCCGCATTGACGATATGCGCACGCGCCTGCCCCGCGCCCTCGCCACCCTCGTGCGCGGCAATCTGGTGGTGAAGCGCGTGCCGCCGGAGATCGAGATCGGCGCGCCGGGCGCCTATGCCGGGGCCGGAACGATCGATGGGACGGTGCCGGGCAACCTCTACGTCAATTTGCACGACATGACGAGCAATCCGCGCTTCGGCCTGTCGACCCTCGCCTATCACGAGGGCATTCCGGGCCATGTCTGGCAGGGCGAATATACCTACCGCCTGCCGCTGGTGCGCTCGCTGCTCGCCTTCAACGCTTATTCGGAAGGCTGGGCGCTCTACGCCGAGCAACTCGGCGACGAGCTCGGCGCCTATGAAGGCGATCCGCTCGGCCGGCTCGGCTATCTCCAGTCGATCGCGTTCCGCGCCTGCCGGCTGGTCGTCGACACCGGCCTGCACGCCAAGCGCTGGACCCGCGAGCACGCCGTGGACTGGTTCGCGACGACCAATGGCTCGCCCCGCGGCGACGTCGAGAGCGAGGTCGACCGCTATTGCGCCTGGCCCGGCCAGGCCTGCGGCTACAAGGTCGGCCACAGCGAGATCAATCGCCTGCGCGATCACGCCCGCCAGGCCCTGGGACCGCGCTTCGATTTCCGCACGTTCAACGATGCGCTGCTGACGGGCGGCAACGTGCCGCTCGTCGTGCTCGGCAGGATCATCGACACCTATATCGCCTCACGCCGCGGCTAGAGTCAGATTCAGTCCGTCTGATTTCGGCCCCGTTCGGGCTGAGCTTGTCGAAGCCCTTTCTTTCCCCTTCCGCAAGGAGAAGAAAAGCCCTTCGCCAATGGCCAGGTTTGGCCTGCCCCCGGCAGGCCAAAGCCATGCCTGGGAGGCATGGCGACCTGACCATCAGGGCGAACGGAGAGGGTTCAAACCTCATGCAATCAAACTCGAAAGATCCGGCTCCACCCAGCCCAGCCGGGCTTCCGTCGAAAAGAGCCTTTCCTTGTTGTAGAAGCGCAGGGGCCAGTCGCGCCGCCCCTCGGGCGCACGCAGGAGCGCGTTCACCCGCTCGTGCAGCGGTCGCCCGCTCGTGGTGGCGAGATGCGCGCGGACGGCGCGGATGAAGACCTGCGTGATCGTCTCATGATAACCCTGGGTCTCGTCGTTCACGCCACCGACGCTCTCATTGTAGCGGCGGATGAGGTCCGGCAGATCGCGCTCGGGCGCGACGTCCGGCCGTTCCAGGATCAGCCAGGCACAGGTGGAAAGGTGGGCCTCGTGGGTCCACTCGCTCTTGGGCAAGGAGTGGGCGAGGAAGCGTTCGCCCACGCTGCGGATTGCATCGTCATGCGGCCACAGCCGCGGTTCATGGTCGTTCATCGATCGAACTCCTTCAGGCAAAGAAAAAGGGAGCGCGCCGGCCTCGCCGGCGCGCTCCCTGGATGGTCGCGGTGTCAGGCGTCAGGCGGCGCTGATGGCAGGCTCCCGGATTTGTTGGCTGGCCTGGCCGATGCGTGGTCCGGCATCGCGAACCGCCTGATCGACATGATCGGCGAAGCGCGCGAAATTGTTGGTGAAGAGGGTGACCAGCCTGGCCGCCGTCGCGTCATATTCGGCCGGATCGGCCCAGGTGCCGCGCGGATCCAGGATCGCACTGTCGACGCCGGGGACGCTGACCGGAACTTCGAAGCCGAAATTCGGATCGGTGCGGAACGCGACGTTGCGCAGCGAGCCATCGAGCGCGGCATTGAGCAAAGCGCGGGTCGCCCTGATCGGCATGCGACTGCCGATCCCGTATTTGCCGCCGGTCCAGCCGGTATTGACCAGCCAGCAGGACACGCCGCCCGTGGCGATCCGCTCCTTGAGGAGGTTGCCGTAGACCCAGGGGAAGCGCGGCATGAAGGGGGCGCCGAAGCAGGTCGAGAAGGTCGCTTCCGGCTCGGTGACGCCGACCTCGGTCCCGGCTACCTTGGCAGTATAACCGGAAAGGAAATGGTACATGGCCTGTTCCGGCGTCAGCCGCGCGATCGGCGGCAGCACGCCGAAGGCGTCGGCGGCGAGGAAGATCACCGTCTTGGGGACCGGGCCCATATTCTCGGCCGAGCAATTGGGGATGAAATCGATCGGATAGGCGCCGCGGCTATTCTCGGCGAGGCTGGGATCGTCGAAATCGAGCTCGCGGGTCTCCGGATCGATGACCACGTTCTCCAGCACCGTACCGAAGCGTTTCGTCGTCGCATAAATCTCCGGCTCGGCCTCGGCCGAGAGCCGGATCATCTTGGCGTAGCAGCCGCCTTCGAAGTTGAAGACCGCGGTGTCCGACCAGCCATGCTCGTCGTCGCCGATCAGCGTGCGGCTGGCGTCCGCCGACAAGGTCGTCTTGCCGGTGCCGCTGAGTCCGAAGAAAACAGCGGTATCGCCCTCGGGACCGATATTGGCGGAGCAATGCATCGGCATCACGCCCTCGGGCGGCAGCAGATAGTTGAGGATGCCGAACACCGACTTCTTCATCTCGCCGGCATAGGCCGTGCCGCCGATCAGGATCAGCTTCTCGGTCAGGTTGACCGCGATCACGGTCTCCGAGCGCGTGCCGTGGCGGGCAGGATCGGCGCGGAAGCTCGGCAGGTCGATGATCGTGAATTCGGGTTCGAACCCGGCCAGATCGCCTGCTTCGGGACGGACGAGCAAGGTGCGGATGAAGAGGTTGTGCCAGGCAAGCTCGTTGATGATGCGCACGCGCACCCGATGCTCGGGCTGCGAACCGCCGAAGAGATCCTGTACGTAGAGGTTCTCCTTCCCGGCCAGCGCGGCAAGGAAATCGGCCTTCAGGGCGGCGAAGCTCGCCGGGCTGATCGACGCATTATTGTCCCACCAGATATTGCTCTCGGTCTCGGCGTCGCGGACGATGAATTTGTCCTTGGCGGAGCGGCCGGTATGCTTGCCGGTCTGGACCACCAAAGGCCCGTCCTTCGCGAGCATGCCCTCCCCGTTGCGGATCGCATGCTCGACAAGGGCAGAGGTGCCCAAATTCCAGAATAAGGTCGCTTCGGTGTCGATGCCCTGATGGGCCAGCCCGAAAGCGGGCACGCTATTGAACACGATCGTCTCCTGTGTGTGCGGCAAGCGCCGCAGGCCGCTGCGCTGGTTGACGCGCGCATATCGGAGCGGTTGGCCCGCGTCAAAGACAGCGCTGTCAGCGCGCCGGCGCGGGCGCGGACGGCTTTGTTGCGAGTGCACTGTCGTTTGAATAGAAGCCGCTGGATGGCGGCGAGGCGAAACACATGTCGATAACCATCGCGCTTGTCGACGACGACCGCAATATCCTGACTTCGCTCTCGGTCACCCTGCAGTCCGAAGGCTTCATCACCCGTCTTTATTCGGACGGCGAGGCGGCGCTGAAGGCCCTGGTCGAGAACCCGCCGGATCTTGCCGTGCTCGACATCAAGATGCCGCGAATGGACGGCATGGAGCTGCTGAGGCGCCTGCGCGAAAAATCGGACTTCCCGGTCATCTTCCTCACATCGAAGGACGAGGAACTGGACGAGGCGCTCGGCCTCGCCATGGGCGCCGACGATTATATCGCCAAGCCCTTCTCGCAGCGGCTGCTGCTTGCCCGCATCCGCGCCGTGCTGAGGCGCACCGAGATGCGCGCCCGCCCGCCGGGCTCGGCGGAGGAACCGGAAGCGCCGGAGATCGCCCGCGGCCGCCTGGTCATGGACCCGGCGCGGCACCGGGTGAGCTGGGACGGTCGGGACGTGACCCTCACCGTCACCGAATTCCTGATCCTCGAGGCGCTGGCGCAGCGGCCGGGCGTGGTGAAGTCCCGCAACCAGTTGATGGACGTCGCCTATCAGGACGACATCTATGTCGACGACCGCACCATCGACAGCCACATCAAGCGCATGCGCCGCAAGTTCCGCGCCGTGGACGGCGAGTTCGGTGCGATCGAGACGCTTTACGGGGTCGGGTACCGTTTTGGCGAGGAGTGAGAGGCGCGGATCCGGCCTGCTTGGCTGGTCGCAGCGGATTTCGCTCCGCCACCGGATCCTTGCCGTCAACATCTTCGCCGTGGCGATTCTCGCGGGAAGCATCTTCTATCTCGACAGCTTTCGCGCCAGTCTCACCGAGGCGCGCCTGGATCGGGCCCGATCCGAGACGGAGATGATCGCCCATATGCTGTCGGCCATCCCGGAGAGCGCCCGCGCGCCGATCCTGGTCCGGCTGGGCCAGGACTCGCGGGCACGGCTGCGCATCTATGGTCGGGACGGCAATCGCGCGGTGGACAGCTGGACGGGAGCTCAGCCGACCTACACATTGCGCGATCCGACGATCGAGCCCTGGTATCGCGAGGTCGCGCGCTGGCTGGACGCGGGCTTCGACGCCATCGTCCGGGCCGAGCGGCCGCCGCTCTACGTGCCCGCCGCCGTCGATACCCTTTCAGCGTGGCCCGAGGCGCAGACCGCGATGCGCGAAGGCGGGCCGACCGAGATGCTGCGCCGGGCCCCGGACGGCACGCCCTATATCTCGGCGGCGCGGCGGATCGGCGATGGCCGGAGCGGCGTGCTGCTGCTGACGATCAACGCGCGCGACGTTCGCCACGCCGTACGGTCGGAGCGCGGATCGCTGCTGCTGATCCTCGCCGCGACCTTGATCGTCTCGATCCTGCTTTCGCGGTTCCTCGCGCGCACCATCGCAACGCCGCTCCGGCGCCTCGCTTATGCCGCGCACCGGGTGCGATCGGGGCGGGACCGCGAGGTCGCCATGCCGGTGCTGCCGAAGAGAGGCGACGAGATCGGCCTGCTCGCGCGCGCGCTCGCCGACATGACCCAGAGCCTCAGGCAGCGAATCGACGCGACCGACGCCTTTGCCGCCGACGTCACCCATGAGCTCAAGAATCCGCTCGCCTCGCTGCGCTCCGCGGTCGATACGCTCGAGCGGGTCGAGGATCCGGTGCTGCGCCGGCAGATGCTCGACCTGGTCCGCCAGGACGTGGGCCGCCTCGACCGGCTGGTGATGGACATCGCCGAGGCATCGCGGCTCGACGCCGAGCTGTCGCGGGCGCGATTCGAGCTGATCGACCTCGGCAGGCTGATCGAATCGATGCTGCCGCTCTGGGAGGGACGGGCCAATAAGGGCGTCGAGATCGCCTTCGCCCGACCGCGCGTGGCGACCGCGATGGTCAGCGGCGACGAATCGCGCCTGAAGCGCCTCATCGACAATCTGGTCGACAACGCCATCTCATTCTCGCCGGAGGGCGGCGTCGTCGAGGTGCGGGCAGCGGCGGTCGGAGACGAGGTGCTGGTCAGCATCCAGGACGAAGGGCCCGGCGTCCCCGGCGAGGCGCGCGAGGAAATCTTCCATCGCTTCCATTCCATGCGACCCGAGGAGGATTTCGGCCGCCATTCGGGACTCGGGCTCGCCATCGCGCGCGCCATCGTGGAAGGACATGGCGGCAGCATCGACATCGAGGACCGCGACGACGGCGCCAGCGGCGCCCGCTTCGTCGTGCGCTTTCCGGCGCCCGCCGAATGAGCCGGGTCACGCCTTCCTCCGAGATGGTCCACGCCAGCGCCGTGGCGATCGACGGCCGCGCCGTGCTGATCGGCGGATTTTCCGGGGTCGGAAAATCGGACCTTGCCCTGCGACTGATCGATCGCGGCGCGATGTTGATCAGCGACGATTATTGCGACGTGCGGCGCGCGGAGGGCCAGCTGCGCGCCTCGGCGCCGGCCACGATCCTCGGCAAGATCGAAATGCGCGGCGTCGGCGTGATCGAGATGGCGAATGTGCAGCAGGTTCCCGTCGCCCTTTTCGTCGACCTCGATCAGGCGCCCGTCCGCCTGCCGGACCCCGGCGAGACGAGATCGCTGGCGGGCGTGGCGGTGCCTGTCCTGCGCCTGGCCGGCCTCGAGGCCTCGGCGCCGCTCAAGGTCGAAGCGGCGCTGCGCCTGATCGGATTGCCCGCCTGATGCCGCCTGCCCCCGCCCCCCAGCGTATCCTCCTCGTGACCGGCCTCTCGGGCGCCGGCAAGTCGACGGTGCTTAAGACTCTCGAGGATCTGGGCTGGGAGACGGTCGACAATCTTCCGCTTTCCTTGCTCGACCCCCTGCTGGCGACGCCGCCCTCGACCGGCGCCGAGCGGGGACGGCCGCTTGCCCTCGGTCTCGACAGCCGTACGCGCGACTTCAACGCCAGGCGGCTGGTCGAGCAGATCAAGCAGGTCGGCAAGGGCGAGTCACGGTCGGTCGAGACGCTTTATCTCGATTGCATGGGCCCGGAGCTGATCCGGCGCTACTCCGAGACGCGGCGGCGCCACCCGCTCGCGCCCGACCGCCCCGCCATCGACGGCATCTTCGAAGAGCGCGAGCTGACTGCGCCGCTGAAGCGCTGGGCCGATCATGTCCTCGACACCACCGACAGCGACGTCAATGCGCTCCAGCAGCAGATCCGCCGTAGGTTCGGATCGGACATGAACGCCCCGACCTTGACCATCATGTCGTTCGGCTTCACCCGCGGCGTGCCCCGCAACGCCGATATCGTGCTCGACATGCGCTTCTTGCGGAACCCGCACTGGGAAAAGGATCTCAGGAACCTGACCGGGCTCGATCAGGCGGTCGGCGACCATATCGCCGGCGACGAGGCCTATGACGAAGCGCTGACCAGGATCGAGGACCTGCTCCTCACCCTCCTGCCCCGCTACCGCGCCGAAGGAAAATCCTATGTCTCGATCGCGTTCGGCTGTACGGGCGGGCGCCACCGCTCGGTCCATGTCGCGGAGCGAGTCGCGGCACGGTTGCGCGCAGCGGGTTTTTCGCCCAGTCTGGACCATCGCGACCTCGCCACGCCGCCTCGCGACGGTATCGAGCGATCCGCAGGTACAACAGAGTTGGAAAGCAAGGCGGACGACGGCCTTCAAGGTGGATAGATGATTGGACTGGTGCTGGTTACCCATGGACGGCTTGCGTCCGAATTCATCGTCGCGATGGAGCATGTCGTCGGGCCGCAGGAGCGGATCGCGGCGATCTGCATCGGCCCCGACGACGACATGGAGGTGCGCCGCGGGCAGATCGCCCAGGCGATCAAGGCGGTCGATACCGGCACCGGCGTGATCATCCTCACCGACCTGTTCGGGGGCACACCCTCCAATCTCGCCATCAGCCTGATGAAATCCGACAAGATCGAGGTCATTGCCGGCGTCAACCTGCCGATGCTGATCCGGCTCGAGGGCGCGCGCAAATCGATGGACGTCCGCGCGGCCGTCGCCGCCGCGCGCGAGGCCGGCCGCAAATATATCTCGGTGGCGTCCGAAATCCTCGGCGAGGCTGCCGCCTGATGCCGAGCCGAACGGTGGAGGTCCGGAACGAACGCGGCCTCCATGCGCGGGCGAGCGCCAAGTTCGTCACCATGGCCTCGCAGATCGATGCCGCGATCGAGGTCGAGAAAGACGGCAACAAGGTCTGCGGCACCTCGATCATGGGCCTGATGATGCTTGGCGCCGCGAAAGGCGATTCGATCACGATCAGCGCCACCGGTTTCGGCGCCGACCAGGCCGTCGACCGGCTTTGCGGCCTGGTCGAGGCCTTGTTCGACGAGAAGCAATGAAGCTGCCGTGCCGCGCCAGATCACGGCCTTCTCCAATCCCCTGGTCAAGCAGGCGCGCGGGCTTCGCGACAAGAAGAACCGGCGCGCCGAAGGGCTGTTCCTCGCCGAGGGGCTGAGGATCCTGACCGAAGCGCGCGAGGCGGGGATATTGCCCGAGCGCCTGTTCTTCAGCCACGCCGCGCACCCGCTGCTGGATGCCCTGATCGCGGCGACGGAAGCGGCGGGCGGCGAGGTCATCGAAACCGGCGCCGACATCCTCCACAAGATCAGCGGCAAGGACAATCCACAGGCGGTGCTGGGCATCTACCGGCAGTTCGATACCGGCCTCGACGGCATAGAGCGGGGAACGGCGCCGCTCTGGATCGTGGCGCAGGCGCTGCGCGACCCGGGCAATCTCGGCACGATCCTGAGGACCGGCGACGCGGTCGGCGCCGGCGGGCTGATCCTGATCGACGATTGCGCCGACCCCTTCTCGGTCGAGGCGGTGCGCGCATCGATGGGCGCGCTGTTCACGCAGAGGATCGCGGCCGCGCGCTGGGAGGAATTTCTTGCATGGCTGCGGGCCGGGCCGGGCCAATTGGTCGGCACCAGCCTCAATGCCGCGGCGGACTATCAGGATGCCCGCTATGAGAGCCCGACCTTCCTCCTCGTCGGCAACGAATCCCAGGGCCTGCCGCGCGCTTATGAGGAAGCCTGCGACCTGCTCGTCAAAATCCCGATGCTCGGCAAGGCGGACAGCCTCAACGCGGCGGTGGCGGCGGCGGTGATGGCCTATGAGGTGATCAACCAGCGCCGGCATCGCTGAACACGTCCCCTCTCCCCGGCGGGGATAGGGCTAGGGTAAGGGGGTTCGGCGGCCGAGAGTTGGCTCTGACGCCGAACACCCCCGCCCAACCCTCAAGGGGGAGGGCTTTAAGGCCACATCCCGCCAAAACTCTTGCCAGCGCGCGCGAATGCGCGCCAAATAAGTGTGCAAGACATACTAATAAGCGAGGGGATATGCTGAGCGATATCGGAATATCGCGGGCTGCGAATATGCAGCCGATCGGCGCGATCGCGGCGCGGCTCGGCATCCCCGACGAGGCGGTCGAGCCTTATGGCCGGTTCAAGGCGAAAATCTCGCTCGACTGGCTGCGGCAGCAGCGGGGCGGCGCCCAGGGCAAGCTGATCCTCGTCACCGCGATCAACCCGACCCCGGCGGGCGAGGGCAAGACGACCACGTCGGTCGGCCTCGCCGATGGGCTCAACCGGATCGGCCGCAAGACGATGCTGTGCCTGCGCGAGCCTTCGCTCGGGCCATGCTTCGGCATGAAGGGAGGCGCCGCCGGCGGCGGCTATGCCCAGGTCGTGCCGATGGAGGAGATCAACCTCCACTTCACCGGCGATTTCCACGCCATCACCAGCGCCCACAACCTCCTCGCCGCGCTGATCGACAACCATATCCACTGGGGCAACAAGCTCGGCATCGACGTGCGCCGGATCGTGTGGAAGCGCGTCATCGACATGAACGACCGGGCGCTGCGCCAGATCGTTCAGTCGCTCGGCGGCGTCGGCAACGGTTTTCCCCGCGAATCCGGATTCGACATCACTGTTGCCTCGGAGATCATGGCGATCCTGTGCCTCGCCGAGGATCTCGAGGATTTGCGCGAGCGGCTGGCCCGGATCGTGATCGGCTATCGCCGCGACAAGAGCGCGGTCACGGCGCGCGACCTCAAGGCGGACGGCGCGATGACCGTTTTGCTTGCGCAGGCGATCCAGCCCAACCTGGTCCAGACGGTCGAGAACAACCCGGCCTTCATCCATGGCGGCCCATTCGGCAATATCGCCCATGGCTGCAATTCGGTGATCGCGACCAAGTCCGCCTTGTCCCTCGCCGATTACGTCGTGACCGAGGCGGGCTTCGGCGCGGACCTCGGCGCCGAAAAATTCTTCGATATCAAATGCCGGCAGGCCGGCCTGACTCCAGCCGCCGCCGTCATCGTCGCCACCGTGCGTGCGCTCAAATATAATGGCGGTATCGCCCGTGCCGATCTGGGCAAGGAGAATGTCGGGGCAGTGAAGGCCGGCGGCATCAACCTCGCCCGCCATATCGAGAATGTGCGCCAGTTCGGCGTGCCGGCCGTGGTTGCGATCAACCATTTCTCGACCGACACCGAGGCCGAGGTCGAGGCGGTGCGCGAAATCGCGGCGGCCCACGGCACCGAGGCTTTTCTCTGCACCCACTGGGCCGACGGCGGCGCCGGCGCGGAAGCGCTGGCGGAAAGGGTCGCGACCCTGGCCGACGCGGGCGGCGGCCAGTTCGCGCCGCTCTATGACAATGATCTCAAATTGTTCGACAAGATCAACACCATCGCCACCCGTATCTATCGCGCCGACGAAGCGATCGCCAATGCGTCCGTGCGGACCCAGCTCCACCAATGGGAGAAGGAGGGCTATGGCCAACTGCCGGTCTGCATGGCCAAGACCCAGTACAGCTTCTCGACCGACCCTGCCTTGCTCGGCGCGCCGAGCCACCATGTCGTTCCCGTCCGCGAAGTCCGCCTCGCCGCGGGCGCCGGTTTCGTGGTCGCGGTCTGCGGCGACCTGATGACCATGCCAGGCCTGCCCAGCGTGCCTTCGGCCGAGGGCATGCGGATCGAGAACGGGCTGATCGAGGGCCTGTCCTGAGGCGGTCAACACGGTTTCAAGCTATGTACAGGAACGTTAGGATAGGCTCGATGCCGCGGTGACAATGGCCTGCAAGGTGATCGATCGATGACGAAATGCAAGAAAATGGCGCTCGCCGCCGGCGCCCTGGCGCTGGCCGCGCCCGCTTTGGCCCTGCCGGCGCCTTCCGCGCCCTATCTCGCTTATGGAACCGAGCCGTTCTGGAACCTGCGGATAGGCGGCGGCCGCATGGTCTATGACGTCAACGACGAGCCGCCGCTGAGCGTCGCCATGCCGGCCCCCAGCACGATCCCGCTGGGCCGCCGTTACGCCACGGCGCGAATGACGGTCGAGATCACCCGCGAAGGACGCTGCAATGACGGGATGAGCGACCGCTACTGGTCGGAGACCGTCAAGGTCTGGATCGGCCGGCGCGCCGGCCGGCCCCTCTACGGCTGCGGCGGCATACGGGTGTCTCCGCCGACCCTGGCCGGGAGCCGTTGGAAGATCGTCGCGATCGACGGCCGGCCGGTATCCGGCGATACCTACTTCCTCCAGTTCGACGAAGGCCGGCTGTCGGGCCAGGCCGGCTGCAACCACTTTTCCGGACCCTATAGCGAGGTGCGGCCGAACCTGCGGCCGGGCGCGATCATGTCGACGCGCATGGCCTGTCCCGGCCAGCGCATGGTGGACGAGCGCCGGGCGCTGCGCATCCTCTCGGGACCCTTGAGCATGGCCTTCCCGCGGGGTGACGTGCTGGTTCTGGCCGGGCGTGGCGGCACGTTGCGGCTGTCGAGCGACAATTGATGGGGGCGGTGATTTCCTAGAAGAAGAAGAAGAAGAAGAAGAAGAAGAAGAAGAAGGAGAAGACCCTCACCCTACCCTCTCCCGCAAGCGGGAGAGGGGAAGAAAGGGAGACCCGCACCGGCGGGCCCCTTCTCCCGCTTGCGGGAGAAGGTTGGGATGAGGGTCTTCTTCTTGTTGCCAGCCTGCTCTTCCCGCCACACCCACCGGACTAGATCTGACGGAGCTCCGATCCAGCCTAATTCGGCTTGACGCCTTCGGTGGTGAACAATTTGGTCAGTGGGCGCGGCGCCGCCTCGACCACCGGCAGCGGTTCGATCTCCTTGGTGCCGCTCGACACTTCCAGCGCCTCAAAGCGCCGCGCCTGGGTCATCACCTGCGTCTCCAGGCTGCCGACGAAGGCGTTGTAGGCGCCGTTGGCGAGCTCAAGGTTGCGGCCGAGCCGGGCGACATGGCCACCCATGGTGGCGAGGCGCGAATGGAGCTCCTTGCCGAGCCGGGCGATCTCCGCCGCTTCCTCGGCGAGCCGCTCCTGCCGCCAGACGCTGGCGACGGTGCGGGCGATGGCGACCAGATTGGTCGGCGTGGCGAGCAGGACGCGGCGCTCGAACGACCATTCCCAGAGCCGGTCGTCCTGCTCGAGCGCGGCGGTGAGGAAGTGCTCGCCGGGGATGTAGAGGATCACATAATCGGCAGCGTCGCCGAACTGCTCCCAGTAATTCTTCGAGCCGAGTTGCTGGGCATGGGTGCGGATAGAGGCGGCGTGCTTCTGGAGATGGGCGGTCCGGGCGGCCTCGTCCGTCTCCTCGCTGGCGTCGAGGAACGCGTTCAGCGAGCATTTGGCGTCGATGATCAGCTTGCGGCCGCCTGGCAGCCTGACGATGACGTCGGGGCGAAGCCGGCCGTCGTCGGTATTGACCGACACTTCGGTCTGGAAATCGGCATAAGGCGACAGGCCGGCCTGCTCGAGCACGTTCTTGAGGCTCTGCTCGCCCCAGCGTCCGCGCGCCTTGGGGCTGGAGCGTAGCGCGTTGACCAGCCGCGCGGTCTCGTCGCGGACCTGACTGTGGCCGGCGTGAAGCAGCGTCACCGCCTCGCGCAACGCCTCGTAACTGCCCACCCGCTCCTTCTCGACCTTGGTGAGCCCCTCCTCGTAACGCTTCAGCGTCGCCTCGACCGGCTGGAGCAAGGCTTTCAGCTGCGCGTCGCTCTTCTCGCTCGCCTGGTTGAAGCGGGCGTCGGCGCGGTCGAGGAACTGCTTTTGCGCCTCACTCAGCAATTTCGCGCCGACCTCGTGGAACTGGGCGGTGAGCTCCTGCTTGGCCTGCATCAGCTCCTTCATCCGCGCCTCGAAATTGCGCGCATCGGCCTGCAGTCTGGCCAGATCGCGCATCGCCGTGTCGCGCTCCCTGGTCACTTCGGAAAGGGTTGCGCGAAGCCCTTCGGCCGCCTTGCCGCGTTCCTCCGCGATCGCGCCGGCGCGACCGCGCCCGACCAGCCAGCCCAGCGCGACGCCGGCCGCGACGAAGGCGGCAATCAGGATGAGGGTCAGCGGGTCCATGGGCTTCTGTCCGTGGTGGAACGAAGCGCGAACCTAGAGCAGGCGGGGCATCGGCTCAAGCTTAATGCGGTACCCCGCGGCTAAGCTGCCTTTTTGCCGCCTTCGCGGCGCATCTTGGCAATCTTCCTCAGGATCATCTCGCGCTTGAGACGGGAAAGATGATCGATGAAGAGGATGCCTTCGAGATGGTCCATCTCGTGCTGGAGGCACACGGCCAGGAGACCTTCAATCTCCTCCTCATGGGTCTTGCCGTTCTCGTCGAGCCAGCGGGCGCGGATGCGGTCCGGACGATCGACCTCGGCATATTGCTCGGGCACCGACAGACAGCCCTCATTATAGGGGACTTCCTGCTCGGAATGGGCAATGATCTCGGGGTTGATGAAGACGCGGGGATCGCGGACCGGCTCGCCGTCTTCCTCCTCGGGCTCCTGCAGGTCGATCACCAGCAACCTTTTGGGCACGCCGATCTGCACGGCCGCAAGGCCGATGCCCGGCGCCGCGTACATCGTGTCGAACATATCGACGATCAGCGCGCGGATTTCGTCGTCGACCTCCTCCACCGGCGAAGAGACCTGTTTCAGGCGCGGGTCCGGGACCTCGAGAATGGGAAGCAAAGCCATAGCCTGAAAATAGGGCGAAAAGACCGTTTCTTCAAGCGACCGGCCGTCGCGCGCGCATCGCCTGGGCCAGCGTGCCCTCGTCGAGATAGTCGAGCTCGCCGCCGACCGGCAGGCCATGGGCAAGCTGGGTAACGCGAATCGGGAAGCGCTCGAGCCGCTCCGCGAGATAATGGGCGGTGGTCTGGCCTTCCAGGGTCGCGTTCATGGCAAGGACGACCTCGTCGATCCCGCCGGCAGCGACCCGGGAGACGAGCTTGTCGATGCCGAGATCCTCGGGGCGGACGCCTTCGAGCGCGGACAGACGGCCGCCGAGAACGTGGAAGCGTCCCGGAAAGAGCCGCGAACGATCGAGCGCCCAAAGATCGGACACCTCTTCGACGACGCAGAGCAGGCGTGTGTCCCGCCGCGCATCGGCGCAGATCGCGCAGGGATCCGACGTGTCGACATTGCCGCAGCTGGCGCAGACCGACAGATTCTCGTTCACCTTGGTCAGCGCGCGCAGCAGCGGCGCCATCGCGGTTTCGCGCCGCTTCATCAGATGCAGCACCGCACGGCGGGCCGAGCGCGGCCCAAGGCCGGGGAGGCGCGCGAGCGCCTGGGTGAGCGCTTCGATTTCGGAAGAGGCCATGAGGTGGTGGATATGGGCAGGAAGCGCGGCTTGCCAAGCCGAATGTAGCATATAGGGAATGCGGCCATGCGCATCGCCTTCATGGGAACCCCGGATTTCGCCGTGCCGACTCTCGATGCCCTGCTCGCGGCGGGGCACGACGTCGCCGCCGTCTATGCGCAGCCGCCGCGGCCGGCCGGGCGCGGCAAGGGTCTGGCGCCCTCCCCCGTGCAAAAGCGGGCCGAGGCTGCGGGTATCGAGGTACGGACGCCGCTGTCGCTGAAGGGCGCTGAGGAGCAGGCCGCATTCGCCGCCCTCGACCTCCACGCCGCCGTGGTCGCCGCATACGGCCTGATCCTCCCCACGCCGATCCTGGAGGCGCCGCGCTACGGCTGCCTCAACGTCCACGCTTCCCTGCTGCCGCGGTGGCGCGGCGCCGCGCCGATCCAGCGGGCGATCCTGGCCGGCGACACGAAGACCGGGATTACCATCATGCAGATGGAAAAGGGCCTCGATACCGGACCGATTCTTGCTGTGCTGCCGGCCAGGATCGATCGCAAGACCGCCGGCGAGCTGACCGCCGAGCTGGCCGCGATCGGCGCCACGGCGATGGCGCAGGTCCTGAATCTTCTTCCCCAGGTCGGCCGCATGCCGCAAAACGAGGCGCGCGCGACCTATGCGCCGAAGATCGAGAAAAAAGAGGCGAAGCTCGACTTTACCCGGCCGGCGGCGCAGGTCGAGCGGCAGGTGCGCGCGTTCAACCCGGCTCCCGGCGCCTTCTTCGAATATGAAGGCGAGCGAATAAAGGTACTTGGAGCCCAGATTTCGGAATTGAGCGGAGCGCCGGGCAGCGTGCTCGATCATGGCCTGACGATCGCCTGTGGCGAGGGGTCGATCGTGCCGACCCTGGTCCAGCGCGCCGGCCGCGCGCCGATGATGCCGGCGGAGCTGCTGCGCGGGTTCGTCATTCCCGCCGGCGCCGTCCTCGCGTGACGCGCTTCAAGCTGATCGTCGAATATGATGGTCGGCCGTTCATGGGCTGGCAGCGGCAGCCGCACGGCCCGACCGTGCAGCAGGCGATCGAGCAGGCGATCGGCGCGATCACGCAGGAGGAGGTCACGCTCCATGCCGCCGGGCGAACCGATGCGGGTGTGCACGCGCTGGCGATGACCGCCCATGTCGACATCGACAAGACGTTCGCGCCGCTCCGGCTCACCGACGGGATCAACGCCAAGCTGCGGCCACAGCCGATCGCGATCCTTTCGGCCGAGATCGTCGAGCCGGATTTCCATGCCCGTTTCTCCTGCCTCGGCAGGCGCTATCTTTACCGGATCGCCAACCGGCGCGCGCCGCTTGCGCTCGAGGCGGGTCGGGCGTGGCGCGTGCCGGTCGTGCTCCATGCCGACGAGATGCACAAAGCCGCGCAAGTGCTCGTCGGGAACCACGATTTCACGACCTTCCGGTCCGCGCACTGCCAGTCGGAGAGCCCGGTGAAGACGCTCGACCGGCTGACGGTGCGGCGACTGGGCGAGACGATCGAGATCGAAGCGGCGGCCCGCTCCTTCCTTCACCATCAGGTGCGGTCGATGGTCGGCTGCCTGGAGCTGGTCGGCCGCGGCAAATGGACCAGGGGGGACCTCGAGAACGCGCTGGCGGCAAAGGACCGCGCGGCCTTGGGCTTCAACGCGCCGCCCGACGGGCTCTATTTCGTCGAGGCGAGCTATCCTGAGCGCTGATCGCGCCGAATCCGAACAGGCGACGGAGCGATTTGTCGAGCATCAGCAGCTGCCACAGCAGGCGGCCATGATCGGATCGGCCGCTCTTGTGGGCCTCGGCAATGCCGGCGATGGCTTCGGCGTCGAACCAGCCGGTCTCGGCGAGGGCCGCGCTGCGCGCCACCGCCGCAGCCTCGGCGGCGAGCGGTCCGCGAAACCAGGCCGAGACCGGGGTCACGAAGCCCATCTTGCGGCGGTCGAGGATCTCGCGCGGAAGGCGTGAGGCAAGCGCGCGCTTCATAAGCCACTTCCCGGTGCCGCCGCGCAGGCGCATGCCCGCCGGCAGGGCGGCGGCGAATTCGACCAGGCGGTGATCGAGCAAAGGCTCGCGCGCCTCCAGGCCGACCGCCATCGAGGTGCGGTCGACCTTGGTCAGAATATCACCGGGGAGCCAGATCTTGAGATCGGCATATTGGGCACGGGAGAGCGCATCGTTCGCAGGCGCTTCCTTCATCGCGCGGACGTAGCGCTCCTCGGCGACGTGGCCGTGAAGCGGTGCGGTGAAGATCCGGCGGCGGATCGCGGGCGGCGTGACTCCGACGCCAAGGGCATAGGCCTCGCCGCTGCCCTGCCCCAGCGCCTGCAATGTCGTCTTCGCGCGGAACACACGCGGCGCCCAGTCGAGCTTGGGATAGAGGTCGCCCAGCGCGCCGGCGGCGCGGCCGAGCGGGCCTGGGAGCAGCGCACGGGCCCGTTCCTCCGCCACGAAAAGACGGTAGCGGCGATAGCCGGCCAAAGCCTCGTCGGCACCGTCGCCGGAGAGCGAGACCTTCACCTTTTCGCGTGCCAGCTCCGAAACCCGATAGGTGGCGAGCGCGGAAGCGTCGGCGAAGGGTTCGTCGAACGCTTCGGCAAGCGTGTCGATCAACCCGAAATCGTCGGAGGCGACCATGCGGCTGCGGTGATTGGTGGCGAAGAGCGACGCGACCTGCGCCGCATAACGGGTTTCGTCATGATCGGCCTGGTCGAACCCGATCGCGCAGGTCTCGACCGCCTCGCTGCTCGCTTCGGCCATGAAGGCGACCACGGCAGAGCTGTCGACCCCGCCCGAAAGGAAGGCGCCCAGCGGCACGTCCGCGACCATGCGCGAGCGGACGGCGGCGCGGAGGCGCTCGACCATCTCTTCTTCCAGCGCCTTGACGGATTTCCGCACGGGATTGGAGAAATCGACGTCCCACCATTTGGCCGGCTGCGGCACCGGGCGGCCGCGCCGGACAAGCAGGAAGTGGCCCGCCGGCAGCTTCTTCACGCCTTCGACGATCGACGCGTCGTCCGGGACGTAGCCGTAGGCGAAATAATCCTCGATCGCCTGCGGGCTCGGCACGCGGCGCAGCAGGGGATGGGCGAGCAGCCCCTTCAATTCGGAGGCGAAGATCAGCGCGCCATCGGACAGCTCGGCATAGAAGAGCGGCTTCACGCCAAGCCGGTCGCGGGCGAGGAAAAGCGAATCCTGGCCGGCATCGTAGAGGGCGATGGCGAACATGCCGTTGAGGCGGCTGAGGCAATCCGGTCCCCATTGCCGCCAGGCGGCGAGGATCACCTCGGTATCGCTTTCGGTGCGGAAGCGATGGCCTCTGGCCTCCAGCTCGGCCCGCACCTCGCGGAAATTGTAGATCTCGCCATTATAACTGAGCGCGATCGCGTCATCCGGACTCAGCATCGGCTGGGCGGCCGCGTCGGAAAGGTCGATGATCGAGAGGCGGCGGTGGCCCAGGCCGATCCCGGGCGCGGTCCAGATGCCGCTGCCGTCGGGGCCGCGATGGGCAAGCACGTCGCTCATCGCCGCGACCCGCGCCGGATCGACCGGCTTGGGGACATCGGAATGGAAGATGCCGGCGATGCCGCACATGGCTATTCCAGGCCGGCTGCGCGGTCGGCCAAGGGCGCGATCGGACCAAGTGCGCGCAGGAAATCGTCGATGGCCGGGCGGGCACTGGTTTCGGCGGCGGGCGCCTCGGCCGAGACCAGCACCGCGACCGCGCGCTGTGGGCCGCCGAGCAGCCGCACCTTCATCGTTTCGAGCTTCACCCCCATCTGGCTCCCGGTCAGGACGTTGCCGATTCGGTAGAAGCTGAGCACTTCGCGCGCCACCCCGTGCGAGGCGATCCGTTCCGCGCGTCCGTCGGGCGGCGCGGCCGCGTCGGCGGTCCAAGCCCAGCGGCCGTTGGGAGTCACCGCGCCCTGGCCGAAGCCGACCAGCTCGCGGCCTTCGCTCTGGCGCGCGAACACGGCGAGGGCGAGGTCGACCGTTCTTCCTCTCGCGTCACTATAATGAGCGACGACCATACGGTCGGCGCCGGCATAATTCGGGCTCCAGGGGATGCCGCCGGAAGCGGGGACGATTTGCCAGCCCGGAATTTCGGGCAGCGCAATGACCGGTGGCGGCTCGTGCGCGCCGCTTGCCGAAACCGCCGTGGCCCAGAGCGGCCCGAGCATGGCAAGGACGACCAGCCCTCCCGCGACCAGGTCGAGGCGCGGCCGGTACGAAGGCGGCGCCGGCTGGAGGGCCGCGGGATCGAACCAGGGCTCGTCGATCCCGCGATCGAAGAAGCGCCAGCCGATGCCGAGGATGATAGCGATCACGACCGCGAAGAAGAGGCCGCCATAAATGACGTGATCGAAGCTCTCGGCGAAATTGAGGCTGGTCTGCTCGGCGATATAGATCGTGCCCCAGGCCCGGATGCCGTTGGCGAGAATCGGAATGACGATCGCGACGGCGAGGAAGGCCGCCCGGCGCCGCCAAGAACGATAGCAGACATTGGCCACCAGGGTGCCGAAGGCGAGCATCGCGATCAGGAATCTGGCGCCCGCGCAGGCCTCGGCCACTTCGAAATAGCCGCCCGACGTGGTGATGAAGATACCCTCGAGATGGGCGGGGATGTTGGTGACGGCGAGCATGAGCGCAGCGAGCTGGGCCGTCAGCGTCTGCATCGCCGGCACCATTTCGGAGCCCACCGGCACGAGGAAGACGGCGTAGAAGAGCGGGAACAGGATACCGCGCGCCACCGCCTTGCCGAGGATGGCGACGACGGCGCCTTCGAGCATGAGCAGGAGCCCGAACTGGCGCGCGAAATTGATGCCGCTCGCATCGCCGAGCAGCCAGCCCAGGCCGCCCGCGCCGGCGACAAGCAGGCCGGGCGCCCAGGCGACGGGCGTCAGCCGGCGCAGCTGCGGCAGGCGCTGCCAGACCAGCCAGCAGATCAAAGGCAGAATCAGGAAGCAATGGTTGAAGGTCGCATCGTTCGACCAGAGCGTGACGATGTCGGTCGCGTCCCGCCGGAACAGAGCGAGAATGACAGTCGCCACGCCGCCAAGCACGGCCAAATGTGTGCGCCATGGAGATGCCTCGCGGACCATCGCCCGGATCGCCAGCGTGCTCATGCCGCCTTCCGGTCCGGATCGGGATCGACCATCCGGGCGAGCGGCGCGAGCCGCGCCTCCCAGCGATAGGATTGGTCCATCTGCTTGCGCGCGGCTGCGCCCATGGCGGCGGCGCGGTCCGGGGCCGCCAGAAGGCCATTGATCGCCTCCGCGGTCGACTTGGCATCATCCGCAACGAGCAGGTCGCGGCCGGGAATGGCCTCGATCCCCTCGAACGCGGCCGGGGATGCGACGACCGGCTTCGCCATCGCCATCGCTTCGAGCACCTTGTTCTGGATGCCGCGGGCGAGCTTCAGCGGCGCGACGACGATGTCGGCGGCCGCCAGCCAGGCACGCATGTCGGCAACCGCGCCAGTCACGGTCACCCGGTCGCCGGCAAGCGCCCGCACCGCGGGCGGCGGGTTGCGTCCGGCAATGACGAAGCGCGCGCCGGACACGTGCGGCAGCACCTCGCGGGCGAACCAGGCCACCGCCTGGATATTGGGCGCATAATCCATCTGTCCGGTGAAGAGCAGGAGCGGCCCCTGCCCTGTCTCGGCGACGCTCGGGCGCGCAACATCGACGGCGGGATCGAAATGGTCGACGTCGATGCCGTTGGAGAGGGCCTTTATGTTGGCGAGGCCCGTCATCGCCCGGAACAGGCTCGCCTCCGCCTCGCTGACGAACAGGCAGAGATCGGCGCGCGCGGCCGTGGCGCGTTCGAAGGCGAACAGTTTCTCGCCCTCGCGGCGGTTGACCCAGCGCATCGGGCCGGCGCCATCCTCGGCATATTGGGCGAACTTGGCGGAATCGACGTCGCCGAAATCCATGACGAAGCGCTGGCGCAGGTCTTCCGGCACGAACTGCGCCATCTGGCCCGAAAAGGCGAACACCGTGCCGATCGACGGCCCCGCGAGCTGACGCGCGACGAATGCGCGCAGACGGGCGCTGTCGAACAAGGCGAGCGACACCGGCCTGCCCTCGACCAGCGCACGGGCGCCGGCGGCGGCCTTGCCGCGGGTGCGGACCTCGACATGAGCCTCACCGAGCCGGCCGCAAAGCGCTTGGCGAAGAGCGCCGAGATGGGCGGCATCGGCCGCGTCATCGGCGAAGCAGGCGAGATGGACCCGGCCGAGCGATGCGAGGCGCTTCAGCAGGTTCCACGAACGGATCTTGTCGCCCCGATCGGGCGGGAACGGGATCCGGTGGGCGAGGAACAATATATCCTTCATCCCAGCCCCCGCGCGATATGCGGGCCGATCCGGTTGGCGAGCGGCAGCGGCAGCTTCTTCCACAAGGCAACCTGCAGCCGGTATTTGGGATCGAGCGGATTGACCGAGCGCGGCGCGGCGCCGTCCGCAGTGCGGACCGCATAGACGAGCGGGTTGGCATCGAAGCCCCAATTCGCCTTGAAGGCGTGGGTGCCGGTGCCGACCTTGGAACGGCCGAAGTTGAAATTGGTGCAGCCGCGCCGTGAGGCGTGGCACATGACCTGGTAATACATCATCTCGCTGGCGGAATATTCGCGGGACGCCGCGGTGCCGCCACCCCAATAGGGCATTGCGGTACCCCGGAAATAGAAATTGAGCGCGCTCGCCATCGGCCGCCCATCCTTGAGGACCGTGAGGATATCCGCATCCTCGCCGAACCGGTCCAGCATCGCCGCGAACAGCGTCCGGGGAAAGACCGGCGAGCCGAGGTTGCGGACCATCTCGCAATAGACCGCATAATGCATGGCTTGATCGGCCTCGCCGCGGCCGATGCGCACTTCGAGGTCGAACTCGCGGGCGCGGCGGATCGAGCGGTGTCGCCGCTTCATCGCGCGCAGAATCGCTTCATCGCCTTCCGGCAGCGCCTTGGAAAAATCGACATAGACGCCGGTCTGCGCGGTCCAGCCTTCCGGAACCTCCCCGCCGCGCAGCTCCATGCTGCGGCAGCCGAGGCGTCCGGCGATCTCCCAGCCAGCGACGACCAGGGCATCGGCGGTCGCTTTATCGTCGGCGATCGGGCCGCCGCCAGTGCCGAAGCCGACCGAGACGAGGGCGTTGCCGAACAGGGGCGAGCGTATCTCGATCAGCGGAAGGCAGCCGGCGAGGCCGCCTGGACCCTCGGCGATCAGATAATGGGCGCGCTGGCGGCAGCCTTCCTCGACCGCGACGCTCCATTGCGGCCGATGGTAAAGCTCCGACGCGGGATGCGCGGCGACATAATCGTCGATCCGGCGCCGCTCGGCGGCATCGGCAAGGTCCGCGAGCCTGATCGTCATTGCAGCCTCGACTGCTCGGCGGCGGCGATCTCGTCGGTGCGGCCCCATTCATGCGCATTCAGCAATTTCAGCAGCTTCGGGCGCATGACGGAAAGATTGGTGTAATGACGCAGCTTCGACTTGAGCGGCGCGTCTGCGACGCGCGGCTGATCCGGATCCACCTCCCAGGGGTGAAAATAGAAGATGGCCGGCCGCGCCTCGCGCGCGTTGACCCGAGCGATCGCCCAATTGGAGAGCGCATAAGGGAGCAGCCGAAAGAAACCCCCGCCCCCGGCGGCGAAGCGCCGGCCGGCCAGCTCGAAGGTGGTGACCGGCAGCTCGATCAGGTCCGCGCCGGCGACCGGATGCCAGGCGAAACGCGGCGATTCCGGCCAGCCATAATGATCGTGGCGGATCGGGGCGACGCTCGAGGAATAGGAATAGCCCTGCTCGGCGAGCACGGGATGCGCCCAGGGCGTGCGCTGGTCGACCGAAAAGCTCGGCGCACGATAGCCGGAGACCTTCATTCCCGATGCATTCTCGATCTCGTCCCGGGCGCGGATGAGGTCGGCGCGGAACTCGGCCTCGCTCATCGTGAAGACGCGCTTGTGGTCCCAGCCGTGGCTGGCGATCTCGTGGCCGGCCTCGGCAATGCGGCGGATGAGCGCGGGATGGCGCGCGGCGACCCAGCCGAGGGTGAAGAAGGTCGCCTTCACCCCCGCCTCCTCGAAGAGGGCCAGCACGGAGTCGGTATTGTCCTCGACGCGCCGCGGCAGCGCCTCCCACGTATCGCGGGAAATCACCGTCTCGAACGCGCCGACCTGGAACCAGTCCTCGACATCGACGGAAAGGGCATTCTTCATCGGCCCTCCCGCTCAGGCCGCGTGAGTGCGGTAATTTTTTTCCTGGCCGTCAGCTTCGACCCAATCGACGAGCATGGTCAAGGCACGGCGCAGCATCGCCTCCTGCTCCAGGACCTGCGCCTCCAACGCCGCAATGCGCTGGTCGACCCTGGGATCGCGAACCGGCTGCGGACCAGGCTCCATGACTGCGACGGGCGCGGACCGCGCCGAGCGCAGCGGCAATACTTTCTCCTCGGGAGCGCGCTCGGGAGCCGCGGCATCGGCTCCCATGTCCGCGGCGACCGCGTGAACCGCCTCGGCGGTGACAATCTCGGCACCCTCGACCGCGGCGTTGAGCAACAGGCGATGGGCAAGCTGGTTGACGCGGCGCGGGATGCCGCCGCTGAAGCGGTGGATCGCCTCGAACGCTTCGGCTTCGAATTCGGGGTTGCCCTGCCAATCGACCCGGGTGAGCCGATGGCGGATGTAGGATTCGACCTCGTCGGCGCCCATCGCATCGAGATGGTGGGTGGCGATCACCCGCTGGCGCAACTGCTCGAGGCCCGCCCCGGCGAGCTTGTCGCGGAATTCGGGCTGGCCGAGCAGCACGGTCTGGATCAGCGCGCGGCCGCCGACCTGGAAGTTTGAGAGCATGCGCAGCTCCTCGAGCGCCGAAATGGGCAGGTTCTGCGCTTCGTCGACGATCAGCAGGGTGCGCTTGCCGGCGCCGAGATTGGCCTCGAGCGCCTGCTCGACCGCGTCGAGCAGCCGCGCCTTCTCGACCGCTCCAGTGTTGATGCCCAGGCCCTGGGCGACCAGTCGAAGCATGTCGTCGCCCTCGACCTGGGTCGAAACCAGGCTGATCGCATCGAGCCGCTCGCGGTCGATATTCGCCATCAGGTGCGCGACCAGGGTCGATTTGCCCGCGCCGATCTCGCCGGTGACGACGATGAAGCCTTCGCCCTGGGCAAGGCCATAGCCAAGATAGGCCATCGCCTTCCGGTGCGTGCGGCTGTCGAACCAGAAGCGCGCGTCGGGGGTCAGCTGGAAGGGCTGCCCGGTAAGGCCGAAATGGTCGGTGTACATGTGTCTCTCCCGCGGGCGCGCCCGTTAGAAGGTGTACCGGAGGCCGGCGGTGGCCGAGCCGTTGGTTGACGAATCGGTGCCGTCATCGCTGCGGTAGATGCCCAGCGCCGCCAGCAATTGCAGCCTCTCCAGCATGAAGCTGCGGCTGTAGCTGAGCGTCGCGCCCTGGCTCGTCACCGCGTCGAAGTTGGCGAGGTCGTTGTCGTACCAGCTGGCATAGGCGTCGAACGCGATCGAGGAGGTGCGGCTGAGGCGGCGGCTCAGATTGCCGTAGACGCTGAAATCCTCGTCATGCTCGGCGCCCTGGACGGTCACGCCGGCCAGGACCGGGTGGTGATAATGGCGGCGGTTATAGCCTGCGCCGATGCCGTAGCTGAACAGGCCGCGCTCGCCCGACAAGGTGGCGTTGATGCCACGGGCGCGGAACGAGTCGCCGGTGATCGACTGAAGCGAACGGTTGAGGCAGACGCCGCCACCCTGCTGGCCGAACACGCAGCCGCCCAGGCTGCCTGTCAGCGGATTACGGTTGGCGTTAAAGTTGGCGGGCAAGCTGCTGATATCGTTACCCAGCTGGTGGCCAAACGTCTCGACCGTGTCGTAGACGGCGACGTTGAGCGCGGCGTGCCTGCCGACCTGATGGGTGAGCGTGCCGAGATAGGTCGTGCCGCCGTAGCGATGGCCGGCGCGGGCCTGCAGCTCGGTGCGCGCGGACGGCCGCCAGATGATGCCGGCATCGTACATGATCCCGTCCATGTCGTAGGTGAGCTGGCGCGGCGCGTTGGGATTGGCCTGGGGCTGCCCACCGGGGCCGACGATGGGAACGCCGGCCGCGTCGCGGACGAAATCGCGCTGCGAGGAGCGGATGCGTTCGTAGCCGACGCCCGCGGTGAGCGCGAGGGTCGGCCCGACCGGGACGACGACGTCGCCGCGGACATAGGAGCCTTCAAAACGATGGCGAAAGCTGTCGCTGGAGGATTCGCGAACGTGGCCGCCGCCGATCGTCCAGCCGAACGGCAGGCCGCCGCTGCGCGTGCCCATGCCGATGCTCCCGGTCAGGCTGTGCGCGGTGCTGCTGTCGAAATCATCGGCCAGTTGATCGGCTGCGCTGTGATCGTTCACCCTGGTATAGCCGAACCGATAGGCGCCGTTGACCGCAAGCGGGCCGACGCGGGTCGCGAGCGTCGGACCGGCATAGACGCTGTAGACGTCGACCGTGTCGTCGCGATTGTTGACGCCGAACACGCGGCCCGGTCCACCCGTGCGCGTCGCGATGCCGCCGGCATCCACCGACAGCCCCGAAGCGACCTCGGCATGGACGATGGCGAGGCCCGAAATGTTATCCTGCTGCGCGACATGTCCGTTCCAGTCGATGTCGCGCTCGTAGCGCAGGCTCGCCTGGGCGGTGACCCGGCGGGTCGTGATGCTGCCGTCCACGCCGGCGGCGACGCTGGTGTAGGTGAGCGTGTCGCCCCCGCCGCTGAGGTCGGCGCTGAGGACCTGGGTGACCTCGAGATAGGGGCGGATCTCGCCACGGCTGTGGCGGCCGGCCGGGGCTGCCGACGCGGGCGCCAATGCCGGATCCTGCCCGGCGTCCGGCGCGGGCGCCGCACCGGAGTCGGGCCCGGGCTCCGGATAGGAGACTCCCGAGGCCGGCGGCGGCGCGTCCTGCGCGAAGGCGCCGGCGCTCACGAGCGTCAGGCCGATGGCCAGCGCCAGGCGCTTCAGGCGCCGCGTCAGGTGAAGCTCATTGGTCATGGCCATATCCATCGTAAGCGCCGAATTTGCGGCCGGTGACGGCAAGGCCGGCTCCATTGAGGACGAGGCCGACATGGCCGCATCCATGGAGCAGGCCGATCGTCTCGCGCAGATCGGCTTCGGTTGTCTGGTCGGCGCGCACGACGACGAGTGCCTGGCCGACATGGCCGGCAAGAACGGTCGCGTGCGATGCCATCAAGGCAGGCGGTGAATCGAACAGGATGATCCTGCGCCTGTCGCCGGCGACGAGCTTCGCCAGCACCTCCCGAGTACGATCCGAAGCGAGCAGCTCCGGCACGTTATTGGTTTTGCGCCCCGCCGGCAGGACCGAAAGGCCCGGCACGTCGGTGCGGATGAGGAAATCTTCCGGATCTGCATTGCGATCGGCGAGGATGTCGACGAATCCCGGCCCGTCGTCCGCGATGCCGAGCGTCGCGAGCAGGTCGGGCTTGGGGAAATCGGCATCGACGAGCAGCACTTCGACGTCGCGCTCGCCGGCAAGGCTGAGCGCGAGGTTCACGGCGCAGAAGGTCTTGCCGGCGCGCGGCTGGGCCGAGCAGATCAATACCGAGCGGCGGCGCTCTTCGGAAAGGCTGCCGCGCTTCTCGATGTCGGCGAGGAGCTCGTGCTTGATCAGCCGGAATTCCTCGGCAATCCCATTGTTCGGCCCTTCCGACACGATGAAGCCGGCCTTGGCCAGAGCGGCGCGGTCGATCTCGACGACGGCGCCGGACGCGCGCGGACGCGGGGCAAAGACGGGTTCGGCTGGGCGGACGACGCGCAGGACGGGCGCCGGCTCGATGGCAACCGGCGCGGGCTCGGGCGCCGCGGCGGGCGCCTGCTCGGGCTGGGGCGCGGGCGCAAGCCCTTTTTCCGGCGCGGCAGCGGCCTTCGACTGGGGCGCACGCATGACGGAGCCGAAGTCATAGAGTTCGGCGGCGCGCTCGAGCATGGATTGTGGCGTATGCTTCATGTCGTTTCTCATGCCACCGTGCTTCGCTGCCAGAATTCGACCAGGATCAGGATGGCCCAGCTCGCCCCCAGAGCGGCGCAGGCGCCACCGAGCCAGACCAGGCGCTGGCGGCGGCGGCGGCGCTCGGGCGGCATGACGACCTCGCTGACCGTCCCCAGGACGCGCAGGCCGGTCACTTCGGCCAGCCGGTTCTGGGTCGGGAAGGTGGTCTGTAGCTGGCCGGCGACGAAAGCGGCCGCCACCCCGGCACCGAGGCCAAGGATCAGAACCGCGGTGAGGAAGATCGGCCGATTCGGCGAGGCGGGCACGGTCGGCACCGCCGGCGGCTCGACGACCTGAACGTTGAGCGGGCTGGTCCGCGTCTGCACGTCGCTGCGCAGCCGCACCTGCTCGCGATTGGCGAGGAGCTGGTCATATTGCTGCTTGAGCACGTCATAATCGCGGGTCAGCCGGGCCTGCGCCGCAGCGAGGCCGGGCTCGGTCGACTGACGCGAGGTCAGCTGGCCGAGGTCGGACTGGAGCTGGTTGCGGCGCGCGGTGGCGGCGGCCAGCGCGGCCTCGCGCTCGCCCATCATCGCGCGCAGCGAGACATAGCTCGGATTGGACATGCCGCCGGTATTGCCGTTGCGCGATTCCGCGGCGGCAAACGGGCGCAGGCGGGCGATCTGCTGGCGCAGCGCGACGATGTCGGGATGCGATTCGGTCCAGCCCTGGGCGAGGTTGCGGTTGAGCTGCCCCTGCAATGCGGCGAGCTGGCCGGTTGCGGTCGCGCTATTGTCGCCGCCGACGCCGGCAATGGTCGGCGGCGTCGCAGCGAGCTGGGCGCGCATGGCGTTGAGCGAGCCGTTGGCGGCCGCGATCTGCTGCTCGAGATTGGCAAGCTCGACCTGCGCGGCGGACATCCGGTCGGAGATCGAGCCGGCGCCGGGCAGCACGCCCATGAAACGCTGCTCGAATTCGACCCGGCGCTGCTCGGCCTCCTGCAGCGCGACCTCGCGGCGGCGCAGTTCCTCATCGAGGAATTGCAGCGACTGATTGGCCTCGCGGCGGTCGCCGGAAAGGTTCTGCTCGGTGAAGGCGTCGATCAGTCCCTGGACCGTGCCGGCGGCGGTGCGCGCGTTCTGACCGTTGGAGAAGCCGGAGATGTTGGACGTCGCCTTGATCTCGATGGCCCCGTCGGGCTGAGCGGTGATGGTGACGCGCTGGCGCAGTTCGCCGACGACCCTCGAAAGATCGCTCTCGCTGGCGACGAGGCTGTTCAGGTCGGTGCGGCGGACGACTCGAACGAGATTGTCGTTCGAAGTCAGGGTCTGCTTCAGCCGGAGCAACTGGTTGTTGCGCTCGTCCGGGGCGATGCCGATCTGGTTGGGCAGGATCGACTGCATCTGAACGAACAGCCGCGCCTTGGCCTCGTAGCTCGATGGGATCAGCGCGATGACCAGCCAGCCGAGCACGCATATGCCCCAGGCGACGCCCAGCGCCAGCCAGCGGCGGCGCCAGACCTGGTGAACGGCGATTCGAAGCTGGTCGTAAAGCCCGCCCATCGGATCAGAACATGCTCTCGGGGATGATGATCACGTCGCCCGGCTCCAGGCGGACGTTGGCGCGGATGTCGCCGCGCCGGAGCAGGCTGGCGATGCGCAGGTCGAATTGGCGCTGAGTGCCCGTCGCCCGATCGACGCGGATCAGGCGTGCACGGTCGCCGGCGGCATATTCGGACAGGCCGCCGACCGCGATCATGGCGTCGAGCAAGGTCATGTTGGCGCGATAGGGCAAGGCCGACGGGCGCGCGGTCGCGCCGACGATACGGACCTGCTGCGAGAAGCTGCCGTTCGGCCGGTCGACCATCACGGAGACGAGCGGCTCCTGGATATATTGGCTGAGCGCGCCGCGAATATCGTCGGCGAGCTGCGCCGGCGTCTTGCCGGCAGCGACCATGTCGGTGATCAGCGGCGTCGTGATACGACCGTCGGGACGGACCTGGACATGGGCGCCAAGCTCCTGGTTGCGCCAGACGAAGAGGGTGAGCTCATCGGACGGACCGATGATGTAATTCTCGCTGACCTGCTCGGCGCCGCCGGCAGCCGACACATCGGCAGGGGGAAGCACCTGGCCGGTGCGGGCGCCGCCACCGGCGCAGCCGCTCAGCGCCAGAGCGCTGACGGTGGCGGCAAGGGCGGCCCAGGACTTTGCGGATACGCGCATGGTCACTCCTCTTCACTCGCTTCCCACGCCTGCACCGCCCGTCCCGTTACGGGATGAGGGGCAGGAATTTGGGGAAGCTATGGGGCGAAGAGGTAAAATTAATGTTAGGAACAATGGCGCTGTGGCCGGTGTCCCGGATCGGGACCGTCTGCCGGCAACAGGTTAACCGCGGCCGCCGACCGTCATTTCGAGCGCCGGCTGCTGGGCCAGGAAGGCCTGCGGACTGGCGGAGAGGCCGTAGGCCCCGGCGAGGAAGACCGCCACCAGGTCGCCAACCTCGGCGCGGGGCATCATGACGTCATCGGCGAGGCGATCGAGCGGGGTGCACAGGCACCCGGCGATCGACACTTCCTCCACCGGATCGGCGCCGAAGCTGCTGGCGATGGCGACCGGGTAATTGCGGCGGACGACCTGGCCGAAATTGCCGCTCGCGGCGAGCTGATGCTGCATGCCGCCATCGGCGATCAGGAAGGTCTTGCCGTGGCTGACCTTCCTGTCGACGATCCGGGTCAAATAGACGCCCGCCTCGCCGACGATCCAGCGGCCGAGCTCGATGGCGAACCGGCTCTGCCTGAGGATGTCCGGACGCGCTTCCAATGTCGCGGCCAGCGCGCTGGAAATCGGCTCGAGGTCGAGCGGCAGCTCGCCGTGGAAATGCGGGATACCGAAGCCGCCGCCCAGGTTGAGCAGCGGCGGCGGGGCGCCAATGGCATCGGAAAGCTGCGCGGCGAGCGCTACGGTCGCGCCTTGCGCCTCGATCAGGGCGGCCGCCTCGAGCGCCTGCGAGCCTGCGAAGATGTGGAAGCCGCACCACTCGGCGCCGCTGTCGAGGATGCGCCGCACCAGCGCCGGCACGCGCTCGGCGTCGACGCCGAACGGCTTGGCGCCGCCGCCCATCCGCATGCCGGAGCCCCTGATCTCGAAATCGGGATTGACGCGCACGGCGAGGCGCGGCCGCTGACCCGTCTTGGCGGCGATCGATAGGGCCCGCTCCACCTCGCCCTCGGATTCGGCGTTGAGCGTGATCCCTTCGTGGATGGCGTCCGACAGATCCTCGTCGCGCTTGCCGGGCCCGGCGAAGCTGATGTCGCTCGCCCTGGCGCCGGCGCCGAGCGCGATGTCCATCTCGCCCGCCGAAGCGATGTCGAGGCCATCGACCTTCTTCGCGATATGCCTCAGCAACGGCGGGTAGGGATTTGCTTTCATGGCATAATGAAGATCGATACCGGGAAAGCCAGCACGGAATTGGGCGATCTTCGCATCGACCAGAGCGAGATCGTAGACGAACAAGGGCGTGTCGCCGGCTTGGGTGACCAGGGCGTCGGCGCGCCGGCCCCCGATCGTCAGCATCCCATCCTGATCGGCGGCATATCCGGCCGGAATCGGCCCCATCGGCTTGCTCATGACGTCAACTCGGTCTTCAGCGCGACCCGGTCAAGCTTGCCGTTGGGGCTGCGCGGGAGCTCGTCGCGCCAGAGTATAGGGCCGGGCTGCATGAAATTGGGCAGCTGGCGCTTCAGGAAGGCGCGGAGCGCCTCCTCCTCGCCGCGCCGGTCGGGCCGGACGACGAGCGCGATCCCCTCCCCCAGCCGCGCATCCGGATAGCCGAGCGCGACGGCCTCGTGGACGAGGCCCGATGCGATCGCCGCCTCCTCGACCTCGGTCGGGCTGACGCGGTTGCCCGACGTCTTGATCATCCCGTCCTCGCGGCCGACGAAATAGAGGAGTCCTTCATTATCGCGGCGGACGCGATCCCCTGACCAGACCGCCATGCCGCCATAGAGCGAGCCCGCGGGCGCCGGCCTGAAGCGCTCGGCGGTGCGCGCCCGATCCTGCCAATAGCCCTTCGCCACGAGCGGTCCGGCATGGACGAGCTCGCCTTCCGCGGCCGCCTGGCCGTCGGCATCGACGACCATGATCTCGGCGAAGGGAATGGCGCTGCCCATCGAATCCGGGTGGTCGTCGAGCAAGGCGGGTTCGAGATAGGTGGAGCGGAAGGCCTCGGTGAGCCCGTACATCGAATAGATGTCCGCCGCGGGAAACAACTCGCGCATCCGCCGCACCACGGACGGCGGCAGCTTGCCGCCGCTGTTGGTGAGGCGGCGCAGCGACAGGGAGGCCGCAGGCGGCCACGGCGCCTCGATCAACTGAACCCAGAGTGGAGGAACACCCGCCAATGTGCTGATTTCATGGCGCTCAATCGCCCGGATGACGTCGCGCGCCGCGAGATAGTCGAGCGGAACGACCGCGCCGCCGGCGGCCCAGGCGGACAGCAGCTGATTCTGGCCATAGTCGAAGCTGAGCGGCAGCACGGCGAGCGTTCGGTCCTTCTCGTCGAGATGGAGATAGGAGGCTACGCTGACCGCGCCGAGCCACATATTGGCATGGCTGAGCATCACGCCCTTCGGCCGCCCCGTCGAGCCCGACGTGTAGAGCAGGGCCGCGAGATCGTCCGGTTCGTGCAGGGACGGACCCAGCCGATCGGAATGCTCGAACAGGGCCGCGCTCTCCTCCTCGTCGAGGATTGCGCAAACGGTGTCACCGGCCTCGAGTGTCGCGACCCGCGCCCTGCCGCTCAGCAGCAGGGATGCGCCGCTGTCGGCCAGGATATGGGCGACCTGCATCCGCTTGAGCAAAGGATTGATCGGCACATGGATCAGGCCGGCGCGGGCGCAGGCGAGCGGCAGCAGGCTGGTCAGCCGGTTCTTGGGGAGCCAGCTGGCAACGCGGTCGCCATGGCCGAGCCCCCTCGCCTTCAGCGCCGCCGCCAGCGCGCCCACCATCGCATCGAGCCCGGCATAATCGAGGAGGCCTTCGCGCGTGATCAGCGCCGGCGCGTCGGCGTTGCCGCGCAGCGTCAGGTGATCGAGCGGACGGGGGGTTGGATCGGGCGTGTGCAACTTCATTCCTGCTTAAAGGGCGTCATGATAGGGCGAGCATGGAAAGGCATAAAGCGTGACGGTTAACATCGCTTTGTTCGACGACATGACCTCCGTGGCCCAGGATGCCGCGGGGGCGCTCGATCGCGCCGCCCAGCCGAGCCTGTTCTCTCGCCTGGCCTGGTTCCGGCTGATCCACGATCATTGCCGGCCCCGAGGCCGGCTGTCGGTACTGCGCGCCCGTGAGGGCGGCCGCAACGCCTGGCTGTTCCTCGCCCTCGAGGGACGGACGGCGCGGGCTTATGCCGCCTGGTATTCGCTGCGCTTCGACGCGATCGGCGATCGCGGCGCCGACGTCATGACGTCACTCGCGCGGGCAGTGCACGGGCGCGGCATTGCGCGGGTCGATCTTGCGCCGATCGCCACGCCGGCGCCGCTGCGCAAGGCGTTCAAAAGGGCCGGCTGGCTAGTCTTCACACGCCCCAAAACCGGCAATTGGCGAATCGTGACCGAAGGCATGGATTTCGCCGCTTACTGGGCGGCGCGGCCCGCGCAGCTGCGCAACACCGCCAAGAGGCGCGGCAAATCGGCCGGGCTCGACATCGAGATTTACGATCGTTTCGACGCAAACGCCTGGGCGGACTATGAATCGGTTTACCGCGCGAGCTGGAAACCCGAGGAAGGCTCCTTTCCCTTTCTGCGCCGCCTGGCCCAGGAGGAAGGGGCGGCCGGGACGCTCCGGCTGGGGATCGCCCGCAAGGACGGCCGTCCGGTCGCTGTGCAGCTCTGGCTGGTCGAAAATAAAGAGGCGACAATCCACAAGCTGGCTTACGCCGAAGGCGCGAAGGCGATGTCCCCCGGCACCCTGCTCGGCATGGAGATGTTCCGCCGCGCGCTGGACGTCGATCATGTACGGGTGATCGACTACGGCACTGGCGACGATGCCTACAAGAAGGACTGGATGGCCGAGCGTCGCGTCCTCTGGCAGATCGAGGCGTTCAACCCGAGGACGTTGCGCGGCCTGGCCGGCGCGGCACGTGCCGCCGCCTCGGTGCTTGTCCGGCGCGCCCGGAGCCGTTAGGCCGCATCCACCCGGTTCAGACGGAGCAGATATGGCCGCCGCGCCCGACGATTCACTGGAAGTCGAAGCCACATTGCGCGCGGTGCTGACCGACGTGCTCGGACTGGATCAGTCGCGGGTCGCTGCGTTCCGCGAAGAGACCCCGCTGTTCGGCGCGCTGCCCGAATTCGATTCGATGGCGGTGGCTGGCCTGCTGACCGAGCTCGAGGAGCGGCTGGGCATCCTGATCGAGGATCATGAGGTCGACGCCGACATGATGGAGACGTTCGGAGCCCTCCTCACCTTTGCGCGGACCAAGGCACTGACGTGAGCGGCGGGGCCCGCAATCCGGGCGGCCTTGCTTTCGAACGCTTCCAGGCCGGGAGACGCGAAGAATGGCTGATGCGGGTGGGCCGACCCAATGCGCCGGCGATCCTGTTCGTCCCGCCTCTGTTCGAGGAAATGAACCGCACCCGCGCGCTGATCGTCACCGTGATGAACCGATTGGCGAAACGCGGCCAGTGCTGCTGGCTTGTCGATCTCAGCGGAACCGGCGAGAGCGAACGCGATCTTGCCCACGTAGCGTGGCGCGACTGGCGTCATGACGTCATTTCGGCTGCTGCTCATATCGCTGAAAAGTCGAAGAAACCCCTGATCGCGTCGCTCAGGAGCGGCGCCTTGCTCGATGAAGGCGCCGGGGCGCGCGGCTGGTGGCGGTTCGCGCCTCAGGACGGATCCGCGCTCGTGCGCGACATGGGTCGGTCAGGCCTCGCCGGCGGCGTCGAATGGGCCGGTTATGCGCCATCGGACGAGCTCAAGGCCGATATCGGAGTCGCCACGCCCGAGCCGGTGAAGCCGCTGCGCACCATTCGGCTCGCGACCGACCGGGCGGAAGCCGACGCGAAGATCGACGGCCCGGCCCTGTGGCGACGTTCCGAGCCCGGCAATTCCGCGGAGCTTGCCGAGGCGCTCGCCGACGACATACAGAAATGGAGCGGCGAATGCGTCGCCTTCTGACCTTCAGCTGTGCCGGCGCCGATCTCGCCGCAAGCCTCGACGGCGACGGAGGACGCATCGGCCTGTTGCTCGTCACCGGCGGCAGCCAGACCCGGATAGGCTCGCACCGCATGTACGAAAGACTTGCCAAGGGCCTGGCAGAATTGGGTTATCCGTGTTTCCGCTACGATCGGCGCGGAGTCGGCGACAGCGGCGGCGAGGATCCCGGCTTTCGTGGCTCCGGCCCCGATCTCGCCGCCGCCGCGGCCGCGTTCCGTCGCGAGAGGCCGAACCTGCAGAGCATCATCGGTTTCGGCCTGTGCGACGGCGCAAGCGCGCTGGCCTTGTTCAGCGCCGAGGCAAAGCTCGACGGACTCATTCTCGTCAATCCCTGGCTGGTCGAGGCCGAAGCCGGCGAACAGGCGCCCGCCGCGATCCGCCATCATTATCGCCAACGCCTGTTGAGCATCGAAGGCTGGAAGAAAATCCTTTCAGGATCAGTCGATTATAGAAAACTTCTCAAAGGATTGCGGAAGATATCGGCGCCAGAGGAGGCATCGCCCCTGGCGCGCGACGCAGCCCAGGCGCTGAGCGCCGCCTGCCTGCGGACCTGGGCGATCTACGCCGAGGGTGACGCGACGGCGATCGCCGCCCAGCAGGAATTGAAAGCCCTGGCCTTCAAGGGCCTGATCGAGGGCAGCCAGAAAGTTGCCAGCGATTCGCACACCTTCGCGCGCGCCGGCGACGATGCGGCATTGCTTGCCGCGACAGTGCGTGCCCTGGAGGCCCTTGCGGGCTAGCCGCGCGCTCAGGCGTCCTGCAGCGCCGCGTGGGGAGCCATATCGAAGTCCGCTTCGGCAAGGAACTTCTCCGCGTCCAGCGCGGCCATGCAGCCGGTGCCGGCGGCGGTGACCGCCTGGCGGTAGATCTTGTCCATTACGTCGCCGCAGGCGAAGACCCCGGGCACGCTGGTCCGGGTCGTGCCGTCCTCGACGCGGATATAGCCGTCACCGTCGAGATCGAGATGGCCGCGGAAAAGCTCGGTTGCCGGCGAATGGCCAATGGCGACGAACGCACCCTCGGTATCGAACCGCTCGATCGCTCCGGTCTGCGTGTCCCGAAGATCGACGGCGACAAGGCCTTCGGGATCGCCGCCGCCGACGAACTGGGCAACCTCGCGATTCCATATCACCTTGATATTGGCATGGCCGAACAGGCGGTCCTGCAGGATCTTCTCGGCGCGCAGCGAATCGCGGCGGTGGATCAGGGTGACGTCGTGGCTGTGATTGGTCATGTAGAGCGCTTCTTCGACCGCGGTATTGCCGCCGCCGATCACGATCACCTTCCTGCCCCGGTAGAAAAAGCCGTCGCAGGTCGCGCAGGCTGAGACGCCCTTGCCCTTGAGATGCTCCTCGCTGGGCAGGTTCAGCCAGCGCGCCTGGGCGCCGGTGGCGATGACCAGGCTGTCGCCGAGATAGATCGTGCCGCTGTCGCCCTTCAGCCGGAATGGACGCTGGCTGAGATCGACCTCGCTGATATGGTCCCATTCCATCCTGGCGCCGACATGCTCCGCCTGCTTCTGCATCTGCTCCATCAGCCAGGGGCCCTGGATGACGTCGGCGAAGCCGGGATAATTCTCGACGTCGGTGGTGATGGTCAGCTGGCCGCCGGGCTGGATGCCCTGGACGACGATCGGCGCCATGCCGGCGCGCGCGGCATAGATGGCGGCGGTGAGGCCGGCGGGGCCGGAGCCGAGGATCAGCATGCGGGAGGAGTGGGTCGCGGTCATGGATGCGACTTAAGGGTCCGCTTCCCCCCGTGCAATGGCACTGATATGGGCGACGCCATGACCAGCCATGACAATCCGCTCGGTCTCGACGGCTTCGAGTTCGTCGAGTTCACCGGCCCCGATCCCGAAGCACTCGCCGCCTTGTTCGTTGCCATGGGCTTCACCCATCTCGCCAACCACCGCTCCAAGAATGTGCGCCGCTACACGCAGGGCGACATCAATTTCCTGCTGAACATGGAGCCGATCGGCCAGGTCGCCGATTTCCGCGAAGCGCACGGGCCGTCCGCCAATGCGATGGCGTTCCGGGTCAAGGACGCGGCCAAGGCGCTCGAGCTCGCGGTCGAGCGGGGCGCGGTCGCCGTGGAGGGCAAGGTCGGTCCGATGGAGCTGAACATCCCGGCGATCGAGGGGATTGGCGGCGCCAACCTCTACCTGGTCGACAAGAGGGGCGCCGCGACCATTTACGACGTCGATTTCGAGCCGGTTTCCGGCGCAGCCCCCGACGACAACAGCGCCGGCCTGCACACCCTGGATCATCTCACCCACAATCTGATGCGCGGGCGGATGAACCATTGGTCCGAATATTATGAGCGCATCTTCAACTTCCGCGAGATCCGCTATTTCGACATCGAGGGTCAGTCGACCGGATTGTTCAGCCGGGCGATGACCGCGCCCGACGACAAGATCCGCATCCCCCTCAACGAAAGCCAGGACGAGCACAGCCAGATCGAGGAGTTCATCAAGGATTACAAGGGCGAAGGCATCCAGCATCTGGCGCTCGCCACCGACGACATCTTCGCCACTGTCGACCAGCTGCGCGCCAACGGCATCCGCTTCCAGGACAGCCCCGACACCTATTACGACATGATCGACAAGCGCGTGCCCGGCCACGGCCATTCGATCGAGGAGATGCGCAAGCGCCGCATCCTGATCGACGGCTCGCCCGAGACCGGGGATGGGCTGCTGCTCCAGATTTTCACCGAGAATATGGTCGGCCCGATCTTCTTCGAGATCATCCAGCGCAAGGGCAATGAGGGCTTCGGCGAGGGCAATTTCAAGGCCTTGTTCGAATCGATCGAGCTCGACCAGATCCGGCGCGGCGTCATCCCGGCGAAATGAACGGGCGCCCCGTCCCCTTGGGCCGGGCCTGGGGGCCACAATCATCGGCGCCGTCTGAGCGGCAGCGCGGTCTGGATTGCCGACGCCCCGACAAATGTGGGGCTTGCGCGACGTCGACAGGCGGCTAATCTTCCTCTGCAACAGGGCCGTCATGGCCCTTTCGTGTCTTAAGAACGCCAACGTCTTTTGCCAGCAGGAGCAAATATGAACATTCGCAAGATCATCGCTTTCTCCGCAGCCGCTTTGGTCCTGCCGCTCGCGGCCCCGGCGCTCGGCCAGGCGACGTTGCGCGTCGGCGCGACCGTCACCGATCCGCAGGGCGGCACGGTCGGCACCATCACTGCGATCGACGGCGCGAACCTGACGCTGCACACCGACCGCCACGACGTGCGCCTGCCGGTCACCTCTTTCACCGCCACTGCGGACACCGTCCTGTTCGGCATGACCCAGGCCGCCCTCAACGCCGCGGTCGAGCAGGCCGAGGCGGCGGCGGCGCAGGCTTTCCAGGTCGGCGCGGTGCTGCACGACAATACCGGCGCGGTGGTCGGGCCGGTCACGGCGCTCGAGGCCGATACGGCAACCGTCCAGATCGACGCCAATGTCCTGCGGGTGCCGCGCGGCGCGCTCCAGCCCGGCCATGGCGGCCTGGTGATCAACGCGACCCGGGCGCAGCTGCTCGCCGCTTCGGTGCCGGCGGCCCCCACCCCCGCCCCTGCGGCTGCCAACTAAGCCGACTGAACTTGCTGGGCCGCGCCCTTCGGGCGCGGCCTTTGCGCGTCGGACAGGCGGCGATCGATAGCCCTGGCAGTAGCGCGCGAACCCGGCCGAGCCTAATGGGGACAGCCTGAAATAACCGCTTCCTGAGGCGCGCGCCCGCCGATAAGGTCGGAGCGTGTTTGGGAGGGATAGAGTATGTCTGGTGCGGCGTTGACGAAGGCGGAACCGAAAGCGGCGGCCGCGGCCCCCTCGCCCCTCTGGGAGGAAGACGCGCTCGGTTTCCTGATCGCACCGGTGACGCCGGAAACCTTCCTCAGCCGCTATTATGAGCGCGAGGCCCTGGTCAATATCCGCAACGAGCCGGACCGCTATGCCGATCTGCTGACCCTCCAGATCCTCGACGATTTCATCAACAGCGCCGATTTGCGCGAAGGGATGATCGATCTCACCAGCCAGAAGAACCGGATCTCGCGCGATGCCTATATCGACGAGAGCGGCCGGGTCAGCCGGATCGCGGTGGCCGAGGAATATCTCGACGGGGCGACGATCATCCTGCCCCAGTTCCATGAATCGATCTTCAAGCTGGGCGAATTCTGCCGCGCGGTGGAGGAAATCTTCTCCTGCCACGTCCAGACGAACATCTATCTCACGCCCTCGGGCAACCAGGGCTTTCCGATCCACTATGACAATCACGACGTGTTCGTGATGCAGGTGTCTGGCGCCAAGGCGTGGCGGCTCTACGGCGTGCCGGTCGAGACCCCCTTTCGCGGTGAACGCTTCGAGCTCGGCCAGTATGAGCCGGGCGAGGTGTCGCAGGAGTTCACGCTCAATCCGGGCGACTGCGTCTACGTGCCGCGCGGGATGATGCACGACGCGGAGAATGTCGGCGACGAGCCTTCGCTCCACATCACGGTCGGCGTGATCACCAAGACCTGGGCCGATCTCATGCTCGAATCGATCTCCGAGCTGGCGCTGACGTCGCCTGAATTCCGCCGCTCGCTGCCCGCCGGCTTCGCCCAGCGCGACTTCGATCGCGAGGCGGCGCGTGCCCATTTCGACAAGCTGCGCCAGGAGATTGCCGATCACGCCAGCATGGACAGCGCCTTCGATCTGCTCGCCGACAATTTCGTGCGCGGACGCAGGCCGAACGTGTCGGGTGTGATATTGTCTGCCGTCTCCAGCCCGCAGGAAGGCGATCGTTACCGCCGCCGCCGCTTCGTGCCGTGGAACGTTGCCGACGACGAGGGCAAATTGGTGCTGATCGGCCCCGGCGGCGACCTGGATTTCGAGGCCGAGGATGGCGACGCTCTCGACGTTGCCCTGTCGGGTGCGCCCTTCGTCGCCGCCGACCTCAAGTGCAAGGATCCGGCGGACCTGATCAAGACGCTCTGGTCGGGCGGCTATCTGGAGCGGCTCGCCTAGGTCCCTGCCCTCAGCGGCGCGACATGGCGGGAATTGCGGGCCGGCAATGGGCGCGGACCGCCTCGACCAGCGGGAAATCGCCTGCCGCGCGCGCGACGCGCTCGCCCTCCTCGCAGTCGCCGGTGCGAACGATCTCGCCGACCCGCGCGCCAAGCTCGGCGCTGCCCGCGCGCAGCGGGCCTGACGGCGCTGCCGGAGCCTGCTGTCGCGCAGCTTCGGCCTGTAGCGCTTCGCTGTTTGCCGACGGCCAGCGCGTCCACAGGCCCGAATAATTCGGGTCCGCGCCATTCGCTGGCGCGGGCACCGCGCTTGCAAGCGCCGACGCGATCAAAGTCGTTGCAATCATGCCTTTCGCCTTTGCATGTCCGGCCTGAACGCCGCGATAACGAGGTTGGTAGCGGAGGAGGGACTTGAACCCCCGACACGCGGATTATGATTCCGCTGCTCTAACCAGCTGAGCTACTCCGCCCCACCTATGGCATGCCCATGTGGCGGCCTGCGCGACGCGGCGCTATAGGAAGCGGCGCGCAGACGGTCAACTGGAGCGGATCGCCGCCCATATTCAAGGGGCCGGAACCGCGCGCGCGCCCTGTCGTTTCGGATCAAAGGCACGGAGAGAGACGTCATGGAATTGCTGACCCCGCTCGAAATGATCTGCCGCCTGATTCTCCGCGCCAAGGAGCTGGAGGCCCAGGTCCCGGCCGTGGATGCCGACGACGATCCCGACGACGTCGACGATTTCGACGACGAGGGCGGCGAAGCGCTCTCGGTGCTCGAGGACGAGCTGAACGACGGGGTCGAGGAGGAGGTCCAGGCGCTGCTCGACGATCTCGCCGAAGATCAGCTCGCCGAAGTGGTCGCGCTCGCCTGGGTCGGCCGCGGGACCTACGACGCGAGCGAATGGGACGACGCCTTCGAGGAGGCGAACAGCCTCGACAATCAGCAGAAGATCGACGAGCTGATGGACATGCCTCTGCTCGCCGGCCATCTGGAAGCGGGCCTCGCCGGCTTCGATTACAGCTGCGACGGGGTCGGCCAGGTCGACTGAGCCAATTCCGCCTCCGCTACAAGCGGAACGGCCAGCTCCGGATTGGCTCCCATGGGCCGTCGCGATAGCGCCAGGCGGCCAATGCCCTGATCGCCAGCGGGCGCGGGCTGAACGTGGCGCGCAGCTTCTGCTGGAGCGCCCGCGCCTCCCGCCTGGCAACCTTGTTCTGGATCGTCACATGCGGGCTCCAGGCCGTCATGTCCTGCGGCATCAGCATGCCATGGAAGATCTCCGCCAGCTCGTCGCGGATGCGCATGAGCGATTCGCTCTCGACTCGCAGCGCCGTCCCCTCCCCCAGATCCATGACGCCCAGCACCGACGCGAATGGCGGCGGCGACGCCGCGAACCGCGCCAGGCGCGTCGCCAGCTCGCCTTCGAGGCTTGGCGGGAGATGGCGGAACAGGGTGAGATGGGCCGGAACCTGGTTGCGCTCGGGCGGATAATGCGCTCGCCGCAACTCCTGGAGCCAGCCATTGTCGCCGTCGCCGAACGTGGCGGTGACGATGATTGGCCCGCCCGTCATCTCGACGCGCTCAAATCTCGACCTGGCTGCCGAGCTCGACGACGCGGTTGGGCGGCAGATTGAAGAATTCCATGGCGCTTTCCGCGTTGCGCAGCATCCACGCGAACAATTTCTCGCGCCAGATCCACATGCCCGGTCGTGGCGAAGCGATCAGGGTCTGCCGGGCGAGAAAGAAGCTGGTGTCCATCATCTTGAATTGCGGCCCGCAACTGTCGACCCGCGCCAAAGCGGCGGGGACGTTGGTTTCCTGCATGAAGCCGTAACGGACGATCAGCCGGTAGAAGCCCTGGCCGAGCTCCTGGAGGTGAAAGGTCTGCTGCTCCTCGACATAGGGGACATCCTCGATCTTCACGGTCAGCAGCAGGACGCGCTCGTGCAGCACCTTGTTGTGCTTGAGGTTGTGGAGCAGCGCGTGCGGGATTCCATCGGAGGCCGTGGTCATGAAGACGGCCGTACCCGGCACGCGGGTGGCGCTGCTCGCTGCCGACTTGATGAAGATGGACGCCGGCATCGCCGCCTCGTTCATCCGCTTGATCATCAGCTGGCGCCCGCGCGCCCAGGTGGTGAGCATGGTGAAGGCGATGACTCCGACCAGCAGCGGGAACCACCCGCCGTCCGGCACCTTGGTGAGGTTGGCCGCGAAATAGGCGATGTCGACGGCGAAGAAGACGGCAAGGGTCGGGATGGCGACCCAGGGCTTCCATCTCCACAGCACCAGCAGCACGACGGTGAGCAGGCACGTGTCGATGAACATCGCGCCGGTGACGGCGATGCCGTAGGCGGCGGCGAGATTGCTCGAATTCTGGAAGAAGAGGACCAGCATCAGCACGGCGACCAGCAGCGCCCAGTTGATCACCGGAATGTAGATCTGGCCGACCGCCGCCTCGCTGGTGTGGCGGATCCTGAGGCGCGGGATGAAGCCGAGGTGCATCGCCTGCTGGGTCACCGAGAAGGCGCCGGAGATCACCGCCTGGCTGGCGATGATGGTGGCGAAGGTGGCGAGGATGACCAGCGGCAGCCGCATCCCCTCCGGCGCAAGCAGGAAGAAGGGATTGTGCAGTGTGGCGTCGGCGGTGACGAGGTCCATCTGGAGGACCATCGCCCCCTGCCCCATATAATTGAGCATCAGGGCCGGCATGACGAAGAACAGCCAGGAAACGCCGATCGGCTTGCGTCCGAAATGGCCCATGTCGGCGTAGAGCGCCTCGGCGCCGGTCACGGCGAGAACCACAGAGCCCAGAGCGAGAAAGGCGGCGAGCTTGTCCATCCAGAAGAAATGGACCGCATTGAGCGGGTTGATCGTCTCGAGGATGATCATCGGCCGGTCGACGATGTGGATGATGCCGAGGACCGAGATCACCAGGAAATAGATCACCATGATCGGCCCGAAAAAGGCCCCGACCCTGGCCGTCCCGGTCGCCTGGATCGCGAACAGGCCGACCAGGATGACGAGCGCGATCGGCACGACATAGGGCTGGAAGCCGGCCTGGACCGTGGTCAGGCCCTCGACCGCGGAGAGGACCGAGATCGCCGGGGTGATCATCGAATCGCCATAAAAGAGCGAGCAGGCGAAGACGCCGAGCAGGATGATGCCCGCGGCCCAGCGCCTCTTGCCGCCCTCGGAGGTCTTGCGGTTGATCAACGCGAGCAATGCGAGGCTGCCGCCCTCGCCCTTGTTGTCGGCGCGCATGATCACGGCGACATATTTGATCGTCACCACGATCATCATCGACCAGAAGATCAGGCTCAGCACGCCCAAAATCTCGGTCGGACCGTTGGCGAGGTCGTGATGGCCGGAAAAGGTCTCGCGAAAGGCGTAGATCGGGCTGGTGCCGATGTCGCCGAAGACGATGCCCACGGCCGAGACCGCCAAGGTGGCAAGGCTCGATTTCGGATGATGCCCGGCCGATTGCGCGGCGGGCTGCTCGGGGGCTGGGCTATCGCTCATCGGTAAGGACGGAAACGCCCCACTTCCTTCTCTGTGCCCAGGGCCTGCCGAGGCGGCGCGGGCCTTAGCACCGGCCCGTAAGGTTCGCAACGGCGACAAAGGCGTGTCCGCTCGTTATAGACCCGCCCGTTTCGACATAAACGGAGATGATCATGCGCGTCGGAGTCCCGAAAGAGATCAAGGTTCACGAATATCGAGTCGGCCTGACGCCGGCATCGGTGGCCGAACTGGTGGCGGCCGGCCACTCGGTCATCGTCGAGACCAATGCCGGCAGCGGCATCGACTTCTCTGACCAGGACTATGTCAATGTCGGCGCGACCATCGCCGCCGACGCCGCCGAGGTGTTCGCCAAGTCCGACATGATCGTGAAGGTGAAGGAGCCGCAACCGCAGGAGATCGCCCTGCTCGAGCCGCGCCACCTGCTCTTCACCTACCTCCACCTCGCCCCGGATCCCGAGCAGGCCAGGGGTCTGATGGCCTCCGGCGCGACCTGCATCGCCTATGAGACGGTGACCGCCAATGACGGCTCGCTGCCGCTGCTCAAGCCGATGAGCGAGGTTGCCGGCCGCATGTCGATCCAGGTCGGCGCCCACTATCTCGAGAAGGAACAGGGCGGCCGCGGCGTCCTTCTCGGCGGCGTACCCGGCGTGCCGCCCGCGCGCGTGATGATCCTCGGCGGCGGCATCGCCGGCGTCAACGCGGCCCAGATGGCCGTCGGCATGCGCGCCGACGTCACCATCTACGACATCTCCAATGCCCGCCTCGCCGAGCTCGACATGTTCTTCGGCAGCCAGATCAAGACGGCCTATGCCTCGAGGGCGACCATCGCCCATGCGGTCAAGAAGGCCGAGGTGGTGATCGGCGCGGTGTTGATCCCGGGCGCGGCCGCGCCCAAATTGATCACCCGCGAGATGCTGAAGACGATGAAGCGGGGCTCGGTCCTCGTCGACATCTCGATCGATCAGGGCGGCTGCTTCGAGACCAGCCACGCGACCACACACAACGATCCGGTCTACGTCGTCGATGGCGTCATCCATTATTGCGTGGCCAACATGCCGGGCGCCGTCGCCCGCACGTCGGCTTTCGCGCTCAACAATGCGACGCTGCCATTCGTTCTGAAGCTCGCCAACCAAGGTGCTGAAGCCGCAATGAAAGCGGATCCGCATCTGGCCAACGGCCTCAACGTCTCGGACGGCAAGATCCGCCATGCCGCGGTGGCCGAGGCGCTCGGCCTGCCGCTCGCGGCCTAGCGGCCCGACGCGCCATTCGAGACGGGCGCGGCGGCATTCGAATCGGCGCCGGCCGCGGGCGGCGGCGGGGTCGCGGCTTGCGGGATTTCTCCGCTCGCCCGTGCCTGGACGATCGCCTGCAGGCGCTGCTCGGTGATCGTGCGGAATTGCGACTCCGCGGGAATGGTCCGCAGCAGCTCGCGCCAGACCCGTTCGGCTTCGTCATAATTGCCGCCCTGGGCGAGCGCGAGGCCATAGAAGAAGCGCGGGCCTGGATGGTTCGGTGCGATGGCGGCCGCTCGCTGGAAGGCGAGCTGCGCCGCCGGGCTCATCAAATTGCCGCCATGGACGACGAGCGCATAGCCGTAGGCGACCCAGAGGTCGGCGTCGCGCGGATGGCGCCGAACGGCGTTCTCCAGCACCTGGGCCGCACTTTGCGTGTCGCCGCGGCGCTGATAGCCGTCGGCGAGGTTGGTCCAGACCCAGGCATTGTCGAACCGGCCGAGCAGATCCGGGTGCAGATTCTGGAAATCATTGTCGGGCAGGCTCTGCCGCTCCGGCGGCGCCTTCGGATTGCCCGCCATGCCCGGATGACCCTGCCAGGCGTAGCCGGCGAGGGCGAGCAGCAGGGCGGCGGCGAGGAACTGCATCGCGCCCTTGTCGCGGCGCACGAACCAGAAGAGGCCGGCCCCGGTGAGCAGGGCGATGCCGATCATGAGCGCCCAGCCCATCAGGCCCTCCTCTTCCGACGGAAGCGCCCGCGCGCCAGCCATAGCCCGCCCAGCAGCAGCACGACCGGCGCCGCCCACAGCGGCCAGGTCGCGGGCTCGAATGCAGGCGTGTAGGTGACCCACTCGCCGTAGCGCGAGATCAGCCAGGCGCGGATCGATGCCGGACTTTCGCCCGCGGCGATGCGCTCGCGAATCAGCGAGCGCATGTCGCCGGCCATCTCGGCATCGGAATCGGCGATCGACTGGCCCTGGCAGACCAGGCAGCGGATCGTTTCCATCAGCGCCTTAGCCTGCCGCTCCTGGCCCGGATCGGGCAGCTGCACGTTGGCGTAGCGCGCCGCCGGCAGCAGCGAATCGGCGAAGGCCGGTGCGGCGGCGCCGGCAAGCGCGAAGGCCAGCAGCAATGCCCTCACCGCGACGCTTCCTGATAGGCGGCGATGATCTCGGGCAGGTCGGCGTCGGTGATCGCGCCGATATGCTGGTGGCGGATGATGCCCCGGCCGTCGACGACGAAGGTCTCCGGCACGCCGGCCGATCCGATGTCGAGCTGAACCCTCCGATCGACGTCGGCGCCGATCGCGCGGAACGGGTCGCCATAAGTGGCGAGAAAGGCGGCGAGGTCCTGCTGGCGGTCGCGCACGGCGATGCCGTCGATCGGAATGCCGCGGCGGTTGAGCTCGGCGAGTTGCGCCGCTTCGGTCCGGCATGGAATGCACCAGGACGCGAAGATGTTGATGAGGTGCGGCCTGCCCATGCGCAGCTCCGCGCTGCTCAGGCCCGGCCGCCCCGGGATCGCCGGCTGCAGCGCGAAGTCGGGGAGCGGCTGGCCGATCATGTTGGAGGGCACCGCTTCCCGCCGCGGAATGTAGAGGCCCGCCGCGACGACCGCGAGAAAGATCAGGAAGCCGCCCAGCGGCACCCAGAGGACCAGGCGCCTCATGCCGGCACCTCCTCTTCCCGCTTGAAGCGCCGCTCGCGCATCAGCCGGCCGATCAGGGCGAGCAGGCCGCCGAACGCGACCATCACGCCGCCGCCCCAGATCAGGGTTACGAACGGCTTCCACCAGAACCGCAATTGCCAGCGTCCCTGATCGTCGCCCTCGCCGATCGCGACGTAGAGCTGGCCGTCCCAGAGCGTTTGGATCGAGGTTTCGCTGGTCGGCGTCGGCGGCGAATCGAACAGGCGCGCCTGCGGGGTCAGCAGGAATGGCGCGCCGTCGCCGCGGCGCGCCTCGAGGCGCGCCTCGACTGCGGTCCAGTTCGGCCCCGGCACCGGCTCGACGCCGAGGAAGCGGATGTGGAACGGACCGGCCTCGATGATCTGGCCCGGACGGGCAGCGATCAGGGTCTCGCGCGTGAAGGCGCTGTCCGACGCCATGCCGAAAAGCGCGACGGCGATGCCCAGGTGGGCGACAACCATGCCGTAGAGGAAGAGCGGAGTCCGGCGCAGATTGCGGCGCCAGAGCGGGGCGATGCTGGCGACGGCGACGCCCGGCGCGATGGCGAGCCCGAGCAAGGGCAGCCAGCCCGTGCCCGGCGCGAGCAGGACGACGAGCAGCAGCGCCGCCGCGCTCAGCAGGGCCGGGATTGCCACCCTGCCGGCGAGCGCGCGCAATTCGTCACGGCGCCAGCGCATCATCGGCCCGATCGTCATGACCGCGGCCAAAGCGAGCGCGATCGGCCCGATGGCGGTGTTGAAATAAGGCGGCCCGACCGAGATTTCGTGGCCCAGCGCCTGGGTGACGAGCGGATAGAGCGTGCCGATGAAAACCAGGCCGAGAATCACCGAAAGGAACAGATTGTTGATCACCAACGAGGCCTCGCGGCTGACGATCTCGAAGGTGGACCCTTCCTTCACGTAGCGCACCCTCAGCCCGAACAGGGTCAGCGCCCCGCCGATGTAGAAGGCGAGCAGGACGAGGATGAAGGCACCCCGCGTCGGATCGACCGCGAAGGCATGGACGCTGGTGAGGATGCCAGAGCGGACCAGGAAGGTGCCGATCATCGACATCGAGAAGGCCACCACGGCGAGCATGATCGTCCATGCGCGCAGGCCGGCACGGGTGGCGAGGACGGTGACGCTGTGCAGCAACGCGGTCGCGGCGAGCCAGGGCATGAGCGAGGCATTCTCGACCGGGTCCCAGAACCACCAGCCGCCCCAGCCCAGCTCGTAATAGGCCCAATAGGAGCCGGCGGTGATGCCGAGCGTCAGGAAGATCCAGGCAGCCAGCACCCAAGGCCGCATCGCCCGGGCGAAGGCGGGGCCGACGTCGCGGGTGACCAGCGCGCCGACCGCGAAGGAAAAGGCGATCGAGATGCCGACATAGCCGAAATAAAGGGTCGGCGGATGGAAGGCGAGGCCCGGATCCTGCAGCAGCGGATTGAGGCCGTTGCCCTCGAGCGGCACCGGGAAGAGCCGGTCGAACGGGTTGGAGGCGAGCAGGATATAGGCATAGAAGCCGAGGCCGATCGCCGCCTGGGCGGCGAGCGTGGCGATCAGGCTGTCCTGCCGCAGCCGTTTCTCGAACAGGGCCACGCCGGCGCCGGCGACCGCCAGCACGGTCACCCACAGCAGCATCGAGCCTTCGTGATTCCCCCATGCGCCGGCAAACTTGTAGAGCCAGGGCTTCAGCGAATGGCTGTTCTGGGCAACCAGCTTCACCGACAAATCGGTTCGCAGGAACAGCCAGATCAAGGCGAGGAAGGACAGGCCGATCAGCACGCCCTGCGCGACCGCGACCGGGCGGACGACGCGCAGCAGCGCATCATTGCCGGGGCGCAGCGCCGCCGCGCCAAGCACGAGCTGAAGCAGCGACAGGCTGGCCGCCAGCCACAGCAGGGCAAGGCCGGCTTCGGCGATCATCTGACCACGTCCGTCTGGTGTATACCGCGCCGGGTAAGCTCGGGCGGCATGTAATTCTCGTCATGCTTGGCGAGGATTTCGGAAGCGACGAAGGCTCCATTGGGCTGGAAGCGGCCTTCCGCGATGACGCCGCTGCCCTCGCGGAACAGATCCGGCGTGATGCCGCGATAGGTGACGTTGATCGTGGCCGGCGTCTCGTCGCCGACCACGAAGTTGATGGTGACGCCGTCGGGCTGGCGATGCAGCGAGCCGCGGCGCACCATGCCGCCGATCCGCACGGCCCGATCGAGCGGGAGGCCCTGGCGCGCGACATCGGCGGGCGCGTAGAAGAAGCTTGCCTGGTCGCGCATCGCCGACATGCCGAGCAGGATCGCCCCACCCACTGCGACGAGGGCCAGCCCGAGCAGGATCAGGCGCTGAGTCTTGGCCTTCATGCGCCTGATCGTCATTGGCGCCGGCTCAGTTTGTCGGCATCCGCCTCTGCCCGGCGCATCGCGATCCAGCTCCACAAGACGAGCGACGCCGTCCCCGCCAACGTGACCGCATAAGCGGCAATGACGAATGGCCAGGGATTCATTCGGCCGCCATCCGCTTCAGCCGGGCCTCGACCTTGTTGCGGCCAAGCTCGGCGCGCATCCGCATCAGCACGATCGCGCCGAACAGGAGCGAGAAGCCGAGCGCGGAGGCAAGCAGGGGCCACAACATGGACGCGTCGATTGTCGAGGTGCCGCGCAGGAAATTGATGCTCTGGCCCTGGTGGAGCGTGCGCCACCACAGCACGGAATAATGGATGATCGGCAGGTTCACGGCCCCGACCAGGCCGAAAATGGCGGCAAGCCGCCCCTCCCCGCCTTTCTCCTTTTCGGCCCCGGCGAGGGCGATGTAGCCGAAATAAAGGAAGAGCAGGACCAGCATCGAGGTCATCCGCCCGTCCCATTCCCAATAAGTGCCCCAGGCCGGCCGGCCCCAGAGCGAACCGGTGGCGAGGCAGAGGGCGGTGAACACTGCCCCCGGCACTGCCGCGGCGCGGGCCGCGATCGCGGCGAGCGGGTGCCGCCAGACGATCTGCATCAGGCTCGCGGCGGCGATCGCGGTCCATCCGGCCATGCCGAGCCAGGCGGCAGGGACATGGATGTAGATGATCCGCACGCTTTCACCCTGCAGCCGCTCCGGGGGCGCCAGGAAAAGTCCGATATAGAGCGCAGCCGCGATCAGCGCGGCGCCTGACCAGCCCAGCAATGGGGTCAGGGGTCGCGCGATTTTGAGGAAACGGGCAGGATTCGCGTAGACGTGCATCTCTGGCGCCCGTGTAGCGAAGGGTTGGGCCGGGCGAAAGCTTGTGGTTAGAGTCTCGCCGGATGACCTCTTCCGCTCCCCTTAAGCAAAACCGCCTGCTCGGCATCGCCCTCAGGATCGGCGCAACGACCTGCTTCGCGGGCATGGCGGCCGCGATCAAGCTCGGCGACGAGGCGGGGGTCAGCTTGCCCGAGCTTGCCTTTTACCGCTTCGCCTTCGGCCTGCCGCCCCTCCTCGTCTGGATCGCCCTGACCCGCAACGCGAATGCCTGGCGAACCGCGCGGCCGCTCGCGCATCTGGTTCGCGGCGTAATCGGGCTTTCCACGATGGTGCTTGGCTTTGCCGCCCTCACCTGGTTGCCGCTCGCCGAGGCCGCGACGATCGGCTTCGCCGCGCCCTTCTTCTCGGTCGCGCTCTCGGCGATGATCCTCGGCGAACCAGTCGGCTGGCATCGCTGGAGCGCGGTCGCCCTGGGCTTCATCGGCGTCATGATCGTGATGCAGCCCGGCGGCAGCCACTTGCCGGCAACCGGCCTCGTCCTTGCAATCCTCGCGGCGCTCGGTGGCGCGGCTGTCACGATCACCTTGCGGCAGATCGGACGGACCGAGTCCACGCCCACCATCGTTTTGTGGTTCACCTGCTTCTCCATGGCGGTCACCGGCCTGTTCCTGCCGGTCTACGGCCAGGCCCATGATGGCTTGACCTGGTCGATCCTGCTCGCGCTCGGCCTGTTCGGCGGGCTCGGCCAGCTCTTCCTGACCTCCGCCCTCCGGTTCGCGCCGGTCACCGCGGTGGTGCCGTTCGATTATACGCAGCTGCTCTGGGCGGTGCTGCTCGGCTGGCTGCTGTTCGACACCCACCCGGCAAGGAGCACCTGGGCCGGCGCCGCATTGATCATCGCCAGCGGCCTCTACACGTTGTTTCGCGAGCATAAGCTCGGGCGGGACAAGCCGCGGCCGGAGCCGCTGTGACCATATTCTCCTCCCCCCTGGTGGGGGGCAATGATGCTAGCCCCGCCCGATCAGCTTGCGCGCCATGTCGTCGGCGACGTCGGCGGCGTTGCGGCCGCTGGAATCGCTTTCGTCCCAGATCGTCTCGAGCCGGCTCGGGATCAGCTCGATCCGCGAACGGACCTGCGCTTCATCGCCCTCACCGAGATATTCCAGGGCGACGTTGATGATGCCGCCGGCGTTGATCACATAGTCCGGCGCGTAGAGGATGCCGCGGTCGCGCACCCGGTCGCCCTCGGCCTGGGTGGCGAGCTGGTTGTTGGCGCCACCGGCGACGATCGGCACGTTCAGCGCGGCGATACTCTCCGGCGTCAGGATCGCGCCGAGCGCGCAGGGGCTGAGCACATCGGCCGCGACTTTCATGATCGCGTCGGGCGAGATGATCGCGCCGCCGGTCTCGCGCGCCAGCGCCTCGGCCTTGGCGCCGTCGACGTCGGCGATGGTGAGCCTGGCGCCTTCGCGCGCCGCATGGCGGGCAAGGCCGGAAGCGACGCTGCCGGCACCCTGGATGGCGATGTGGAGGCCGGCGAGACTGTCCTTGCCGAGCTTGCGCTTCACCGCCGCCTTGACGCCGAGGAAGACGCCGTAGCTGGTATAAGGCCCGGGATCGCCCCCTGCTTTGCCGCTGGCGACCGGCAGGCCGGAAACGTAGCGCGTCTCCCTGGCGACTTCGACGAGGTCGGCGACGCTGATCCCGACATCCTCGGCGGTGACATAGGCGCCGCACAGCCCTTCGATCGCCTTGCCGTAGGCGGCGAGCATCTCCGGCGTCTTGGTCCGCGCGTCGTCGGCGAGGATGACGGCCTTGCCGCCACCCATCGGCAGGCCGGCCATGGCATTCTTGAAGCTCATCCCGCGCGAGAGGCGCAGCGCGTCGGCGACCGCCTCCCCGGTCTGCGCATAATGCCAGAAGCGGGTGCCGCCGGCGGCCGGTCCGAGATGGCGCGAGTGGACGGCGATGATCGCCCTGAGGCCGGAATTTCGGTCGGTGACGAAGTGGACGAGCTCATGCGCGTCGAAGTCGGGATAATCCCAAAGCGAATCCATCGGGGGCATCAGGTCCTGTATCGGCGAGAAGGTGGGGCGATCGACGGGGCTTGAACCCGCGACCCTCGGTACCACAAACCGATGCTCTAACCAGCTGAGCTACGATCGCCACGCTTCTTGGGTGGGCGCACATAGGGGCGGGCAAGGGCAACCGTCAAGGATGGAGCCGGCCTTTGCGCTACCAGTCGAGCAGCCCGAGCCGCTCGCGCCGGACCCAGCGCGCGATCATCAGCACCGCGACGATGGCGAGGCCAGTGGCGAGGCCGATCCAGATGCCCAACCCTTGCCATCCAAGGGAGAAAGCGAGCCACACACCGACCGTGAGGCCGATCACCCAATAGCCGATTCCGGCATAAGCCATCGGCACCTTGGTGTCCTGCAGGCCCCGCAGCATGCCCGCCCCTACCACCTGCGCGCCGTCGACGATCTGGAACAGCGCTGCGACGAACAGGAAGGAGATGGCGAGCGGGACGACGATGACGTTGGCGGGGTCGGCCGGATTGAGAAAGAGCCCGATCAGCTGCAACGGAAAGCTGAGCATGACCAGGGCCATCAACGTCATGAACGCGACGCCGAGGGCGAATGCGGTCCAGCCGGCGCGGCCGACGCCTTCGCGGTCGCGCCGCCCGAAGGCCAGGCCGACGCGCACCGTCGCCGCCTGTGACAGGCCGAGCGGCACCATGAAGGTCAGCGCCGCGAGCTGCAGCGCGATGGCATGGGCGGCGACCGATTCGGCGCCGATCAGCCCCATCAGGAAGACGGCGGCGTTGAACACGGTGATCTCCAGCGCCAGCGTCACCGCGATCGGCAGGCCCAGCCGCCAGATCTCGCGGAACCGCTCCCAGTCGGGCCGCCAGAAACGGCCGAACAAATGGTAGCGCCGGAAGCGCTTGTGGCGCGTCACCACCACGACCATCGCCAGGAACATGAAGATGTTGGTGATGGTCGTGCCGATTCCGGCCCCGGTCAGGCCAAGCGCCGGCATGCCGAGCTCGCCGAAGATCAGGGCGTAATTGATGATCGCATTGCAGGCGACCCCGGATATGCCGACGACGAGCGACCAGCGCGGCTGCTCCAGCGCCGCGACGAATGAGCGCAGCACCAGATAATAAAGCGCCGGAAGCATCGCCCATTGCAGTGTGTGGGCGAAATGGCCGGCGTCGGCGGAAAGGCTCGGATCCTCGCCCATCGCGACCAGGATGGGCTCGGTATTCCACAGGACCAGCCAGACCGGCACGGTGATCGCCGTCGCCGCCCACAAGGCCTGGCGGACGGTGCGGCGGATGTCGCGGACGCTGTGGCGGCGCATGCCGAGCTGCTTCGCCATCATCGGCGAGGCGGCCATGACCAGCCCCATGCCGAAGATCAGGAAAGCGACGAACAGGTTCACGCCGAGCTGCCCCGCGGCAAGGGTCCGGGCCCCGACCCGGCCGAGCAGCAGCACGTCGGTCGCCTGGATCAGCGACTGGGTCAGATTGGTGAGGATCAGCGGCCAGGCAAGTGACGCCGTCGCGCGAATCTCGTCGCGCCAGGGGGTTGGGGTGATGGTGCCGCGGGCGTGCATGGCGCGGCATTAGACGCAGGTCAGGTTCGATTGAAGCCGAGACTCCTTTCCTCCCTGTCCGCGTAGCGGATGGGGAGGGGGACCGCCTGAAAGGCGGTGGAGGGGCTTTCGGCGCCCGAGGCCCCTCCACCATGCTTCGCATGGTCCCCCTCCCCATGAGCTTCGCTCACAAGGAGGATAAGGTAGGGCTGGCATCGCGCCGCCCGAGCCCCCATCTGCCTGCCATGATCCCACTCTCCATCCTCGATCTCGCCCCCATCGTCGAAGGCGGTTCCGCTGCCCAGGCGCTCCACAATGCCCGCGATCTTGCGCAACATGCCGAGCGTTGGGGCTACAATCGCTTCTGGATGGCCGAGCATCATTCGATGGCGGGCATCGCCAGCGCCGCGACCTCGGTCGCGCTCGCCCATGTCGGCGACGGCACGTCGACGATCCGGATCGGCGCCGGCGGCATCATGCTGCCCAATCATGCGCCGCTGCAGATCGCCGAGCAGTTCGGCACGCTCGAATCCCTGTTCCCGGGCCGCGTCGACCTCGGCCTCGGCCGCGCGCCGGGCACCGACCAGGCCGCCGCTTACGCCTTGCGCCGCAATCTCAATGCCGACGTGAACCAGTTCCCGCGCGACGTCGTTGAACTCATGTCCTATCTGAAGCCCGATGAGGCCGGCCGCCGCGTCCGCGCCATTCCCGGCGAGGGACTCGATATCCCGATCTGGATCCTCGGCTCGAGCCTATTCGGCGCCCAGCTCGCCGCGCATCTCGGCCTGCCCTACGCATTCGCCTCGCATTTCGCGCCCGCGCAGATGATGGAGGCGATCCACGTCTACCGCACGACCTTCCAGCCGTCGGAGCAGCTCGACAAGCCCTATGTCATGCTCGGCTACAATGCGTTCGCCGCCGACACCGACGCCGAGGGGGAGGTGCTCGCCACATCGATGATGCAGGCCTTCGTCGCGCTGCGCAGCGGCACGCCGGGACAGCTCAAGCCGCCCTTGCCCGGCTATTATGAAAGCCTGTTCCCCAACCAGCGCGCGATGCTGGACCAGGTCCTGTCCTGCTCGGCGGTCGGCGGTCCGGCCAAGGTCGCGGCGGCGATCCACGCATTCGTCGCCGAGACCGGCGCTGACGAATTGATGATCACCTGCCAGACCTACGATCACCAGGCCCGGCTGCACTCCTATGAGATCGTCGCTGAGCTGATCCGCGGCTGAACGGCCCCGGCCCCTAGTCCACCGCACCCGGCTGAAGCAGATCCGCGCCTGGCCGCGCCTCGAAGGCGGCGATCGAGGCTTCGCTTTCCAGGGTCAGCCCGATCTCGTCGAGGCCGCGCATCAGGCAATCGCGGCGAAACGGATCGAGCGCGAATTCGAACCGGTCCTGATAGGGCGTCGTGACGCTCATCGTCTCGAGATCGACGCGGATCGGCTGGTCCTTCGCCACCTCCATCAGCCGATCGACGGCTGCCTGCGGCAGAGCGACCGCGATCAGCCCGTTCTTGTAGGCGTTGCTTGCGAAGATATCCGAGAAGCTGGGCGCGATCACCGCCTGGATGCCGAGGTCGCGCATTGCCCATAGCGCATGCTCCCGGCTCGAGCCGCAGCCGAAATTGTCGCCGGCAACCAGGATCGAGCCCCCGGAATAAGCCGGATCGTCGAAGACGTTGCCCGGCTCGGCGCGAATGGTCTCGAAGGCAAATCGGCCCAGTCCGTCGCGCGCGATCGTCTTGAGATGCTCGGCGGGAATGATGATATCGGTATCGATATTGGCCCGGCCCAGCGGATAGGCCCGGCCCTCGACCGCTCTGACTCCGGTCATCCGACCAGCTCCCGCACGTCGGCGAGGTGGCCCATCACCGCCGCCGCCGCGGCCATCGCCGGCGACAGCAAATGGGTTCGCGCTCCCGGTCCCTGGCGGCCGACGAAATTGCGGTTGGAGGTGGAGGCGCAGCGTTCGCCCGCCGGCACCTTGTCGGGGTTCATCGCCAGGCACATCGAGCAGCCCGGCTCGCGCCATTCGAAGCCGGCCTCGATGAAGATGCGGTCGAGCCCTTCTTCCTCGGCCTGTCGTTTGACCAGGCCGGAGCCGGGGACGACCAGGGCCTGGCGGATGTCGCCATGGACCTTGCGCGCGCGCAGCACTTCGGCGGCGGCGCGCAGATCCTCGATGCGGCTGTTGGTGCAACTGCCGATGAACACGTAGCTGACCGGCACGTCCTCCATCCTGGTTCCAGCCGCCAGGCCCATATAGGCCAGCGACTTGCGCGCCGCCGCGCTTCGGGCCGGATCGGCGAAGCTGTCGGGATCCGGGATCGATCCGGTCACCGCCACGACGTCCTCGGGGCTGGTGCCCCAGGTCACGCTCGGCGCGACCTCGGAGGCATGGATGCGGACGCTGCGGTCGAACGTCGCGCCTTCGTCGGTGGGCAGCGTCCGCCACCAGGCCATGGCCCGTTCCCAATCCGCGCCCTTCGGCGCCATCGGGCGACCTTGGAGATAGGCGAAGATCGCTTCGTCCGGCGCGAACAGGCCGGAGCGTGCGCCGGCCTCGATCGACATGTTGGCGACGGTGAGGCGGCCCTCGATGCTCATCGCCGCGAAGGTCGAGCCGCGATATTCGATGACATGGCCGGTGCCGCCGGCGGTGCCGATCCGGCCGATGATGTGGAGGATCAGGTCCTTCGGCGCCACGCCGAAACCAAGCGTGCCGTCGACCCGGATCTCCAGCGTCTTCGACTGGCGCAGCTGCAGCGTCTGGGTGGCGAGGACATGCTCGACCTCGCTGGTGCCGATGCCGAATGCGAGCGAGCCCAATGCGCCATGCGCCGCGGTATGGCTGTCCCCGCAGACCAATGTCGTGCCGGGCAAGGTGAAGCCCTGCTCCGGGCCGACGACGTGGACGATGCCCTGCTCGAGCGCGAGATCGTCGAAATAGGGAATTCCGAATTCGGCGACATTCTGCTCGAGCGCCGAAAGCTGGGCGCGGCTGGCCGAATCGGCGATCGGCAGGCGATTGCCGTCCGCACCGACGCGCCGCGTGGTCGCCAGATTGTGATCGGGGACGGCGAGGGTCAGATCGGGCCGGCGCACCCTGCGGCCGGCCGCGCGCAGGCCTTCGAAGGCCTGCGGGCTGGTCACCTCGTGGACGAGGTGCCGATCGACATAGATGAGGCAGGTGCCGTCGTCGCTCCGTTCGACGACATGGGCATCCCAGATCTTCTCGTACAGGGTACGCAGGCGCGAACTCATCCGCAGCAGCCTCGATTCATGGCAATCAGCTCGAGCAGCGCGTCGCGCTTGCCGAGCCTTGCGTCAAGGTGCTCGCGGACCCGCGCGCCGAATTCCGAGCAGCCCGCCGAGCCGCCCAGATCGGCGGTGCGGATGCCGTCGCGCAGGGTCAGCTCGATCGCTTCGTCCATGATCCGCGCCATATCCGGCAAGTTGAGCGCGGATTCGAGCAGCATCCCCGCCGCGGCGATGGCGCCGGCGGGATTGGCGATGTCGAGCCCGGCGATGTCGGGCGCCGATCCGTGGATCGGCTCGTACAGGCCCGGGCCGCCGCTGCCGAGGCTGGCGGAGCCGAGCAGGCCGATCGACCCGCCGATCACGGCGAGCTCGTCCGACAATATGTCGCCGAACATGTTTTCGGTGAGAATCACGTCGAAGCGCCGCGGATTGGTCACCAGGGCCATTGCCGCGGCGTCGACATACATATGATCGAGCGCGACGTCGGGATAATCCGCGGCAACCTCGATCACGATCCTGCGCCACAGCTTCGAGGTGGAGAGCACGTTGGCCTTGTCCACAGACGTCAGCCGTTTCGAGCGCCGCCGCGCCGCCGCGAAGGCGACATGCGCGATTCGCTCGATCTCCGGGCGTGTGTAGACACACAGGTCACTGGCGCGATCGTCGTCCAGGCTCTTGTCGCCGAAATAGGCGCCGCCGGTCAGCTCGCGCACCACCAATATGTCGGTGCCCGCCGCGATCTCGGACTTGAGCGGCGAAAGCACCTCCAGCCCGGCGATCGAGCCGCCCGGGCGAAGATTGGCGAACAGCCCCAATTCGCTGCGCAGCTTGAGCAAGCCGGCTTCGGGCCGCTCCTTCGCGCCATCCCATTTCGGCCCACCGACCGCGCCGAGCAGGATGGCATCGGCGTCGCGACAGGCGGCGAGGGTCGCGTCCGGCAAGGGGGTGCCGTGGCGGTCTATCGCCACGCCGCCGAAATCATGTTCCTCGAATTCGATATCGAGATCGCAGCGCAGCGACAGGAAGGCGAGGCAGGATTTTGCCTCTTCTGTGACTTCCGGGCCGATGCCGTCACCGGGGAGGAGGATGATCTTGGGCACTGTTTATGTTCCTTCTGGGAGAATTCGGCTGCACATCGCATACACCTTAATCAAGCCGCCTTGGACGGAGCCGCGGCGCGATCAGCGCGGACCCGGAGCACCGCCTCGGCATTGCTCGCCGCGTCGATATAGGCGGCAACGCAGCTCGGCAGGATGTCGCGGGCGCGGGCGCGGCCGGCGAAGATCTCGCCGTCGACCGAGATCTGGATCTCGACCAGCACAGTCGCCCCCTGATCGTCCTGCGCAACCTCGCCGGGATCGGCGGCGATATATTGCATGTCGAGCTCCTCGACGCGGCCCGGAACGCCGATGATCTGGCTCACCGCCTTGAACGCGGCGTCGAGCGCGCCCGGCGCCGAGGCGAGATCGCAGACCCGGCCGCGATGGCCGTGCTCAAGCTCGACCCTCGCCACGGGCCAGGCGCTGACCGTCACCGGCGCGCGGATCTCGACCTTGCGCAGGCTCCAGGGCTTCTCCTTGCCGCCGCCCTCCATCGAGGCGAGCATGGCGACAAGCCGTGCGGTGTCGACGATGCCGACCTCGTCCGCGACGTCCTTGAAGGCGGCGAAGGCGCGATCGAGCGTCTCACCCTCCAGCACATAGCCAAGCGCCTTGGCGCGGGCGACGAGCGCATGGCGCCCGCTATGCTTGCCGAGGACGATTCCGTCCGTCGCAAGCCCGATATCTTCCGGTTTCATGATCTCGTAGGTTTCCCGATTCTGCAGCACGCCGTGTTGATGTATTCCCGCCTCGTGGGCGAATGCGTTAGCGCCGACGATCGCCTTGTTGCGCGGCGGCACCACGTTGGTAATCTGGGCGAGGGTCCGGCTGGCGGCCATGATCCTGGTGCTGTCGACGTCGGTGGAGACGCCGTACGTGTCGGAACGGGTCTTGAGCGCCATGACGACATCCTCGAGCGCGCAATTGCCCGCCCTTTCACCAATGCCGTTCACGGCGCATTCTACCTGCCGCGCACCGCCACGCACCGCCGCCAGCGAATTGGCGACGGCCATGCCAAGATCGTCGTGGCAATGGGCGGAGAAGATCACCTCCGGGCGATGGTCGACATTAGCGACCAGGTGGCGGAAGAGTTCGTAAATCTCCTCGGGCGTGGTGTAGCCGACCGTGTCGGGAACGTTGAGCGTGGTCGCCCCCTCTGCGGCCGCCGCGGACAGGCACTCGATCAGGAAATCGCGCTCGGTCCGGATCGCATCCTCAGCTGAGAATTCGACGTCCTCGGCCAATTCGCGGGCATAAGCGACGCTGTCCCTGATCGCCGCCAGCACCTGCGCCTTGTCCATCTGAAGCTTGGCCTCGCGGTGGATCGGGCTGGTGCCGAGGAAGACGTGGATGCGCTTGCGCGGCGCGTCCTCGAGCGACATCGCGGCGGCGAGAATATCTCCGCGCGTGGCCCGGGCGAGCGAGCAGATGACTGGTCCGTGGACGTCGCGGGCAATGCCCTGCAGGGCACGGAAATCGCCCGGCGAGGCGGCTGCAAAGCCGGCCTCGATCACGTCGACCCGCAATGCGGCCAGCGCGCGCGCCATCTTGAGCTTGCCTGCCTCGGTCATCGAGAATCCTGGCGCTTGCTCGCCGTCGCGCAAGGTGGTGTCGAAGATGCGGACGTGGTTCATGCTGCTTTGTCCCGAATGAACGTGCTTTCGTGGTGTACCCGGCCGACGCCGTGGATGCGGCCAAGCTGGAGCGCGAGCGTTTCGACCGAGCGGCCGGCGTCGCGCGGCTCGACGGTGAGCGCGAGGGTGGCGCGGCGGCCGCAGGGCAGTTCGGCCATGACGGTGCGGCGGAGGAGGAAGCCGCGCCGCTCGACGACGCCAAGCATGCGAACCAGCGCGCCCTCCTCCGCGATGAACTCGACGACGAGGCGCTGGGTGCCGATGGGGGGCGTGCTCATGGGGCATTCTCCATCATCTCGATGTTGGATTTGTTGGGCGGCACCAGAGGCCAGACATTCTCGCGCGGATCGATGCGGGCGTGGCACAGGATCGGCCCCCTGGTGGCGAACAGCCGCTCGATCGCGCCGGGGACTTCCGAGCGGTAATCGATGGTGAAGGCCTCGATCCCGAACGCCCGCGCAAGCTCCGCGAAATCGGGATTGTCGGACAGGTCGATCTCCGAGAAATTCTCGGAGAAGAACAATTGCTGCCACTGGCGGACCATGCCGAGCTGGCTGTTGTCGAGCAGCAGGATCTTGAGCGGCAGCCGATAGCGGCGGATCGTCGCCAGCTCCTGGATGTTCATCATGATCGATCCGTCGCCGCTGACCGTCACCACGGTCGCCGTCGGATCGGCGAGCAAGGCGCCGATGCCCGCCGGAATGCCATAGCCCATGGTCCCAAGCCCGGCGCTGGTCAGGTGCGCCTGCGGGCGGCTGAATCGGCAATGTTGCGCGACCCACATCTGGTGCTGGCCGACGTCGCAGGTGATGATCAGATTGTCGCCCCCCGCCTCCGACATCTGCTTCAGCATCGCCGGCGCATAGATGCCGGTGCCGGGCGCGTCATAGGGCGCGGCCCAGCGCCGGGCGTTCTCGGCGCAGCGCGCGCCCCAGCCGGCAATGTCCCTGGGCTTCGCGGTCAGCCGGTCGAGGATCTTGTTCAGATCGCCGGCGATGCCGACCTCGGGCCGCTTCAGCTTTCCGATCTCGGCCGGGTCGCCGTCGATATGGATGATCCGGGCGCGCGGCGCGAAGGTATCGATCCTGCCGGTGGCGCGGTCGTCGAAGCGGGCGCCGACGCAGATCAGCAGGTCGCATTCGTCGATCGCGGTATTGGCCGCGCGGCTGCCATGCATGCCCATCATGCCGAGGAAGCCCGGCGCGTCGGTCGGGAGGCCGCCGAGGCCCTTCAGGGTCGCAACCGCGGGAATGGATGTGCGCTGCGCGAAACCGCGCAACGCGGCCTCGGCGCGGGCAATGGGGATGCCCCCGCCGAAATAGAGGATCGGCGCCTTGGCCTCCTCGATCATCGCGTTGGCGCGGGCGATGGCGGCCATGTCCGGCTCGGGCAGGTCGAAGACCGGCACCTCGATATTGGTCGCGACGACTGCCGTGCGCACGGTCACGTCCTTGGGCAGGTCGATCAGCACCGGGCCGGGCCGGCCCGAGCGGGCCAGCGCGAAGGCCTCGGCGAAAATACGCGGAATCTCCGCAGGATCGCGGACCACATAGCTGTGCTTCACGATCGGCAGGGTGATCCCGAAGATATCGACTTCCTGGAACGCGTCGGTGCCCATGAGATGGGAGCCGACCTGGCCGGTGATCGCGACCATCGGCACGCTGTCCATGAAGGCATTGGCGATGCCAGTGACCAGATTGGTCGCCCCCGGCCCGGACGTGGCCAGGCAGACGCCCGGCCGGCCGGTGACCCGGCCATAGGCGTCGGCGGCAAGTGCCGCGCCCTGCTCGTGCCGAACCAGGATGTGGGTCAGGTTGGATCCGACCAAAGCGTCATAGACCGGCATGATCGCGCCGCCGGGATAGCCGAAGATGTGGCTCACCCCCTCGCGCTCCAGCGCCTCCACGACCAGGCGCGCGCCGGTGAGCGCTTCCATAGCGGGGGCTGGAGCGTCCAGATCGACTGGTTTGGGCGCGGCGGCGGTGCTCATATCAGGCTGCCTTCGTATCCGGCTGGCTTTGCAGCCAGGCCATGTGGGTGCGCAGGCGCGCGCCGACCTTCTCGATCGGCTGCTGCAGATCGGCATCGTGCATCGCCTGGTAGTTCCGCTTGCCCGCCTTGTTCTCGTCGATCCACTGGCGTGCGAAGGCGCCCGATTGGATGTCGGTGAGCACCTCCTTCATCCGGGCCCTGGTCTCGTCGTTGATGACGCGCGGACCGGAGACGAAATCGCCATATTTGGCGGTCTCGGAAACGAAGTGGAGCATCTTGGCGAGCCCGCCCTCGTACATCAGATCGACGATCAGCTTGAGCTCGTGCAGGCACTCGAAATAGGCGACCTCCGGCTTGTAGCCGGCGGAGACCAAAGTCTCGAAGCCGGCGACGACCAGCTCGCTGGCGCCACCGCGCAGCACGGCCTGCTCGCCGAACAGGTCCGTCTCGGTCTCTTCCCTGAAGCTGGTCTCGATCGCGCCGGCGGTGGCGCCGCCAATGCCGGCGCAATAGGCTATCGCCTTGGCGCGGGCAGATCCGCTCGCATCCTGGTGCACCGCGAACAGGCAGGGCACGCCGCGGCCGATCTCATATTCGCGGTGGACGAGGTCGCCCGGCCCCTTCGGCGCGACCAGCACCACGTCAATATCCTCGCGCGCCGCGATCTCGCCGTAGAGGACGGAAAAACCGTGTGCGACGAGCAAGGCGTCTCCGGCCGACAGGTTCGGCGCGATGTCGTTCTCGTAGACATCGCGATGCGCCATGTCCGGGGTCAGCAGCGCGACCAACTGCGCTTCCTTCGCGGCCTCGGCGGGCGATACCACGCGGAAGCCGTCCGCACTGGCCTTGCGCTCGGCACCGCCGCCGGCGCGCGCGCCGACCACCACCTGGTGACCGCTGTCCCGCAGGTTGCGGGCGTGCGAGCGGCCCTGGCTGCCATAGCCGATGACGGCGATCGTCGCGCCTTCGAGCGCGGCTGCGTCAACGTCCTGGTTGGTGAAGATGCGTTCCATTGGGTCAGTTTCCTTCGCGCAAAAGAAAACCCCCGCTCCGGGTGGGGAGCGGGGGCTTGAATTTCTGGTCCTGTTTCGACCTTCTATCCTAGCCGGGCACTCCCCCCGAGACGGCGGTAATAAGAAGGACGAGTACGAGCAGGAGCGCGGCGGCCGGAAGGGCCACCTGACGGATGTCAAAGCTGATCGCGGTCAGCCGCACGTCGTTCGCTCCAGAATTTGCGTTCGCCCTAAAGGATATGGATAAGCGCCACGGAAGCAAGCGCTAAAATCACGTCCCTCAAAACCCTTTCAATCGGTAAGCAAAAGCGATTAACAAAGCGTTGCCGCGGCCGCGGATTTTGGCGCGGGCTTCAGGGAAAAATCAATGAATTCAAATGATTTGCCGTCACGGGAGCTTGTCGAAGGCGCGTCGCGCGCGCCGGCCCGGGCGATGCTGCGCGCCGCCGGCATGGACGATGAGGCGCTTTCGAAGCCGATCGTCGCGATCATGAACACCTGGTCGACCGTGACCCCATGCAACATCCACCTGCGCGCCCTGGCCGATCATGCCCGGCGCGGCATCGAGGCGGCGGGCGGCACCGCGGTCGATTTCAACACGATCGTGGTGACCGACGGCATTGCCATGGGCACCAAGGGGATGAGCGCCTCGCTGATGAGCCGTGAGGTCATCGCCGACAGCGCCGAGCTCGCGGTGCGCGGCCACATGCTGGACGGCGTCCTGTTCCTGGTCGGCTGCGACAAGACCATCCCGGCCGCGGCGATGGCGGCGGCGCGGCTCGATCTGCCTTCGGTGATCCTCTATGGCGGATCGATCATGCCGGGCCATGTCCGCGGCAAGGCGATCACCATCCAGGATGTGTTCGAAGCGGTCGGCGCGCACAGCGCCGGGACGATCGACGATGAGGAATTGCGCGAGGTCGAAGTCGCCGCCTGCCCCGGCGCCGGCGCCTGCGGCGGCCAGTTCACCGCCAACACGATGGCGGTGGCCATGTCCTTCCTTGGGCTCTCGCCAATGGGCCTCAACGACATCCCCGCCGTCCATCCCGGCAAGAGCAAGGCGGCCGAAGAGGCCGGGCGGGTACTGGTCGAGGCGGTGCGCGCCGGCCGCAATGCGCGCAGCATGATCACCCCGGTCAGCCTTCGCAACGCCGCCGTCGCCGGCACCGCGACGGCCGGCTCGACCAATCTCGTCCTTCACCTGCTCGCCATCGCGCGGGAGGCCGGCATCCCTGAATCCAAATTCGACATCGACCTCTTCGACGACGTCTCGCGCGCCACGCCGGTGATCGCCGACCTCAAGCCCGGCGGGCGGTTCATGGCGCCGGACATGTCCGCGGCCGGCGGCACGCCCCTGCTCGGTCGGCGTCTGATGGAGGGCGGCTATATCGTCGACGGCGACACCATCACGGGCCGCTCGCTCTTTTCCTATTTCGAGGACGCGCCGGAAACCGAGGGCCAGGAAGTGATCGTCTCCGCAGACACGCCGATCAAGGCGCGTGGCGGCTTCGGCATCTGCTACGGCAATATCGCCCCCGAAGGCTGCGTGGTGAAGCTCGCCGGCCACGGTAAATTGCGGTTCGAAGGTCCGGCAAAGGTGTTCGAGGGCGAGGAGGCCTGTTTCGACGCGGTCACCCATGGCGCGGTTGAGGCCGGCGACGTCGTCATCATCCGCGGCGAAGGTCCTGTCGGCGGCCCCGGCATGCGCGAGATGCTCGGCGTCACCGCCGCGATCCAGGGCCGGGGCCTCGGCGACAGCGTCGCTTTGGTCACCGACGGCCGCTTTTCGGGCGCGACCTATGGCTTCATGGTCGGCCACATCTCGCCCGAAGCCGCGCGCGGCGGCCCGATCGGCCTGCTCAGGACCGGCGACAATGTCGTCATCGACGTCGAGGCCCGAGTGATCGAAACCGACGCCGATCTGGCGGCCCGCCCCCCCTTCTCCACCCCGCCCCGCCCGGACGTGATCGGCGCCTACGCCAAGTACGTGAAGCTGGTCGGCTCCGCCTCCCACGGCGCGGTGACGAGCGGGGCTTAGGCATCAGCCCTGAATCCTTCTCCCGCCCGCGATGGAGGGACCCGATGCGAAGCGGGGGAAGATGAGGGTCTTGTTCTTCTTCGTAATCGCCTCATCTCTCGCGAGGTAGAAATAGAAGACCCTCACGCCAACCCTCTCCCGGGAGAGGGAGAACACCCCGAGTCATTCAAGGAACCCCTTTGCAAAAGATCACCAACGGCAAGAGCCTGCAGCCGCTCGCGGGCGGCGGCCCGAAGCAGATCGTCCTGCTGCTCCATGGCTTTGGCTCCAATGGCGACGACCTTATCGGGATGGCGGGGCCATGGCAGCACCTCCTGCCGCACGCCCTCTTCCTCGCGCCGAACGCGCCGCAAAGCTGCGGGATGGGAAGAGGTTATCAATGGTGGGCGCTCAATGCCTATTCACCAAGCGCTCTGGCGGCCGGCGCGGCAGCCGCGGCGCCCGCCGTGAATGCGTTCATCGATCGGAAGCTGGATCAATACGGGCTCACGGATTCGAACCTTGCCCTGGTGGGATTCAGCCAGGGGACGATGATGGCGCTGCATGTGGGGTTGAGACGCAAGCGCGCCGTGGCAGGCATAGTGGGCTATTCCGGCGCCCTCACCGGCATCGCCGATCTCGCCGGTGAAATCAGGAGCAAACCGCCTGTCCTGCTCGTCCACGGCTCCGCCGATCAGGTCGTGCCGGCTGCGGCCCTGAATGTCGCCAGCCGCGAGCTGAAGCGGTTGGGTGTCGAGGTCCGCACGCATCTCTCGCAAGGTCTTGGGCACAGTGTCGACGCCGCCGGGCTCCGCCTCGGGGCAGACTTCCTGGTGGAGGTCCTGGTCGGCTCTGCCGACGATCGCAAGGCGACAAGCGTGGCCTGAGCACCGCCTGTTCGTCCCGAACCAAGTCGATGCCCCCCCTCGAGCGAAGCTGATGGGCGCAAGCGCACCCTTTAGCGGGTAAGCAATTTTCTCCGTGCCAGCACGATGAAGCTCGCAATGTAGAGAAGGACCGTGAACAGCGTCAGCCAGTCGATCGGCGCCGGTCCGGCCACGAGGCCGAGATGGGCAAGCATCGCCCAGCCGCCGCCAATCACCAGGATCAGATAGAAGGCCATATTGCCGGTTTCGTGCGACAAGGTGCGGACCAGTTCGTCCGACAGCCGCCAGGTCAAAATCCCAAGCAAAAGCAGGACCGCGATCAGGGCCAGAGCGCCCGCCAGGGCGATCGCCGGGGACAGCAGGCCTGAATGCCCGGCGAGAGCCAGCACGATCAGCAACAGGCCGCTCACGGCCATCCAGATGAAGCTGTAAAGAAACAACTGGCCGCGTTCGCGCATGTCTTCAGCAGCCTCCTGATCATCGACGAGACCGGTGCCGATTTGAACGCTCGCTGTGGCGAAGGTGCCGAGGAATGCGAATGTGATCAGGGTCGAACCCGTTATGGCAGCGACCCAATCCGAGGCGCCGGCGACCAGCGCCCCGGCGCGGGCGAACGCGCTGAATCCCCAGATGACGAGTAGGCAAAGGGCGATCGCAACCGCGTTCCAGATCAGATAATTGCGCAAACTGCGCAGACTGACGGGCCGCTTCCGGCCGGTGAAGCCGGTCACCGCCATCGCCAATATCAAGGACAGGCCGAGTGTCGCGACGAGCCTTCCGGATGGAAGAATCGGGGGCATGCCATCCCCGCGCAAGAGCATGATGCCGGCCCAAATGGCGAGGACGAAGATGCCTCCCACGAGGCTCCAGACCCCGAAATTGCGCCACGTCGGCATGGTTTCCTCCTTCGCCATGGCCATCATTCCTCCCCAGGTTCCCAGCGGTCGACGAATAAATCGGGCACGGCGACGCCGAACAGCTTCGCCATCCGCAAAGCCAGCGGCAGGCTTGGATCATATTTGTCGGTTTCGACCGCGTTGATCGTCTGCCGCGAGACGCCGAGGCGCCGGGCCAGCTCACCCTGGCTCCACCCGCGGCTTTCGCGGATTGCCTTCAATCGATTCTCCAAGACGATGCTCCTGCCTGTAAAGAGCTCTTTACATTTGGGTGATGTGAGGTGTCAAGAGTTCTTTACAGAGCCCGGCCGAAAGATAACCTTGCTCGGCGCTGCTGCGCCTGCGGCATTTGACAGGCGCGGCGGGAACTGGGCATCGGAGGCGGCGAACGCAGCAGCGGAGGCGGCGGCGCCTCCCATAGCGGCCCGCAACGACACGAGCCGAAGGCCATAAAACCCTTCGCGGGCCGGCATCTTCCATTGGCGATGGAAATCGGAGATCCCGACATGAGTGTAGAAGAGCAGATCGAAGACTATATCGGCGGTCAGCCAGAGCGAAAACGCGACGACGTGCACAGGCTGCATCGGCTCATGCTTCAGGTTGCGCCAACATCCCGGCTATGGTTCCTGGACGGCAAGGACAGTAAAAACAGGACAGTCTCCAATCCGAATATTGGATATGGGCATCAGGTGATCAAATATGCCGGTGGAAAAACCAGAGAATTCTACCAGATCGGCCTGAGCGCGAATACGACCGGGATCTCCCTCTATATCATCGGCGTCGAAGACAAAAAATATCTGGCGCAAACCTATGGAAAGAAACTCGGGAAGGCGACGGTCACCGGCTATTGCATCAAATTCAGGACCTTGAATGATATAGACATGGAAGCTCTTGAAGAGGTGATCCGGTTTGGCTTTGCGTCTCAGGACGAACAGAATGATTGATGCGCCGAAAGGTGCCGTAGCCGGAGGCGCGGCTGCCGTCCGGCTTCGGGTCCGCAGCAAGCACTGAAGTCGCCGAACGCGTATCGGCCTCTATGCCGATGGTTCCGCAGGCAGGTTGTCCGGGTTCCAGACGACTTCCCACACATGTCCGTCCGGTTCGCGGAAATATCCCGCATAGCCTCCGTAGAACGTCTCCTGCGCAGGCTTCACGATCCCCGCCCCGGCGCGGGCCGCCTCACGCATCACGTCATCCACGTCCTCGCGGCGTGCGACATTTTGCCCGATCGTGAAGGCCGTCGCGCTGATCGGCTCCCTTGGAAGGCCGGTATCGTGCGCAATGTCATCCTGAGCCCAGATGGCGAGCTTCATCCCACCGCTCAATTCGAAGAAAGCGACTGCGCCATGCTCGAACTCGCGGCCGACGATGCCCTCGGTCGGCAGACCCAGGCCGTCGCGGTAGAACAGGAGTGAACGATTCAGGTCGGCCACGCCGATCGTCAGGACCGAAATCCGCGCTTTCATGATTTGTCTCCCCGGCCTGCAAGGCCGATACCTGCTCGAGCTGTGGCCTCGGCCTCAACGCGGCTGGATTAGCAAATCTCCGCCTCGAAAGGGACCGACCAGATCCGCCGGCCAGGCGCCCAGATGGCCATGTAGCGGGAGCCTGATCCTGTCCGATGTCGTCAGTTCGCGAGGATCGCAGCGCTCGTAATCCGAAACCGTGCCGACGCGCCGGGGGCATTTCCGCCAGGCTGGCCGCCGCCGATCCACAGGTTCACGACGCCGGGCACGATACGGCGGACGCCCTGCGGATCGACAACGCTCAGATCGCGATCGCCCAGGCTGAAGCTTACCCGCCGTCTCTCGCCGCGCGCCAGATGGATACGCTGGAAACCGGCAAGCGCGCGGATCGGCGTGCCCGGGAGGTCGGGCCGGCTTGCATAAAGCTGCACGACCTCGTCGCCGTCCATCGCCCCAACATTGGCGACGTCCACTGACACCGTCACCGCACCGTCCGCGCGCACCCGTGAAGTTGAAAGGACCGCATTGCCGTAGGCGAAGCTGGTATAGGAGAGACCATATCCGAAGCGGTAGAGCGGCTCGCCGTCGAAATAGCGGTAGGTGCGGCGGGTCATTGCATAATCTTCGAACGCCGGGAGCTGATCGACCCCACGGTAGAAAGTCACGGGCAGCCGCCCCGCCGGGCTGTAGTCGCCGGCAATCAGGCCGGCGATCGCGGTCCCGCCCTGCCCGCCCGGATACCAGGCCTCGACGATCGCCGGCACATGCGCATCGGCCCAGTTCACGCCAAGCGCGCTGCCGTTCATCAGCACCAGCACGACCGGCTTTCCCACCTCGACGATTCGTTCGAGCAGCCGCTGTTGCGGCGCGGGCAGGTCCAGGCTGGTGCGGTCGCCACCGACGAAACCGGGAGCCTCGATCCGCATCTCCTCGCCCTCGAGCTGGGCGGTGAGGCCGGCGGCGAAGACGACGAGATCGGCATCGCGCGCCGCCTCGACCGCGTCGCGTCCGCCCGGGTCGCTGGGGAGGCTCCAGACCAGGCGTTCGTCGCCCAGGTCGCGGCGCTGGAAGCATTCGACACGGATCGAATAGGTCCGGCCCGCTTCCAGCGTCACCGCGCCGCTGGCAATCGAAGGGCGCCAACCCACGTTCCAGGCGTCGACGACGACACGGTCGTTCACCCAGATGCGGTAGCCGCCATTCGCTTCGTAGCGAAAGCGATACTCGCCGCTCTCCGGCGCGGCGAGGTAGCCGCTCCAGCGCGTGCTTCCGACGCGCTGCTCACCATGCCAGGCCATGGCGGCATTCGGGCTAACCCGTGTCCTGACCGGCGTGCCGGACAAGGTCGCATCGGCATATTGCGCCTCGGTAAGCCCACGAGCGCGGCATTCGGAATCGACGCACAAGGCGGCGTCCGGCACGGGCAGCAGCGCCGGATCGATCAGCCCCGAGCCCTGCGCATAGCGTATCCGCGCATCCGGGAAACGTTGGCGCAATCCGTTCAGCAACGTCACCGGATGCGATGGCGTGCCGTTATAATTGCCGACCAGCGCATCGACATTGTCGGCGTTCGGGCCGATCACCGCGATGATTCGGGGTGCCGCGCGCAGGGGCAGCAGATTGCCCTGGTTCCGCAGCAACACCATCGATGCTTCCGCCGCCCGTTCCGCCTGCGCACGGTGCGCGTCAGTGTCGTTGTCGTGGGCGGAGATGGCCGGGAAGACCGAGCCTGGCGGATCGAACTGCCCGAGTCGGATTCGCGCCGCAAATAGGCGCCGCAGCGCCAGATCCAGCACTGCCTCCGGCAGCAGGCCCCGGCGAACCGCGCTCAGCACATGCTCGGATTCGTAGGCGTCTCCGCAGATCAGATCCATGCCGGCTCCGAACGCCGCCGCCACGCCCTCCTCCGGGGTCGCCCTGTAATGATGCTCTTCGGGCCGGTAGATGTTGCCGACCGCATCGCAATCGGAAACCACGTAACCCGTGAAACCCCAGCCCTGCCGCAAATGCCGCACCAACAGGGCCTCGCTGGCGCAGGCCGGGACGCCGTCGACTGCATTGTACGCGCACATGACGGAGCCCGCATGGCCTTCCATCACGGTCGCGCGGAAGGCGGGAAGGTAGGTGTCCTGGAGGTCGTGCGCGGAAACGCGGACGTCCTCGCGGTGGCGATTGGGCTCGGGCCCGCTATGCACGGCGAAATGCTTGGGGGTGGCGATCACCCGCGGATGTCGCGGGTCGACGCCCTGGAGCCCGGTGACGAAGGCGACGCCGAGCCGCGCAGTGAGATAGGGATCCTCGCCATAGGTTTCCTGGCCGCGCCCCCAGCGCGGATCGCGAAAGATATTGATGTTGGGAGACCAGACGGTGAGGCCGGCGAACCAGTCCGAGCCGCCAAGCCGATGCCGGCTCCGGACATATTTGGCGCGGAACTCCACGCCGATCGTGTCGGCGATATCGTGCAACCCGGGCGCGTCCCAGGTGGCCGCCAGTCCGATCGCCTGCGGGAACACGGTCGCGAAATTGTTGGCGGCGACGCCGTGCAGCCCTTCGCTCCACCAATTATATTCGCGAACGCCAAGCCGCGGAATGGCGGGCGCGTCGTTCAGGACCTGCTGGGCCTTTTCCTCAAGGGTCATGCGCGACACCAGATCCGCTGCCCTTCTTTCGGCATCGAGCGCGGTATCGCGATAGGCCGGCGCCGGGGTCGCCGCGGCCAGGGCAATCGCGGCCGAGGCCGAGGCGGCAAGGATAATCGCCAAAGCGGCGCCGGAAACCGGCAGCGTCGGACCTGCGGCGAAGAGCAACGCCCCACGAAGAAAGGCTCCTGCCACGAAACGTCTCCCCTTCAGCCTCCGGTTTATGTTAGCGTTAACGCAATCCCGTCGGGAGGGCCACGTCTCATCCGGATTTGCGGGTGAAAATGGGGAGAGGTGCCATGAAGCCTGAGACGCTCGAGCGGCGCGCGATCGGATCTTTGCGGTTCGCGGCCGCGCAGCTGACCGCGATCGGAATCGCAATCGCCTTCGGCCTTGCGACGCCCGCCTTGGCGCAGAACGACGCAATGATTCCGATCGCGATTCCGGCCCAGCCTGATGCGATCACGCTCGATACGGGTCCCCTTCCCGGCGCGACGGCTCCGGAATCGTGGCACCGCCAATATGGCAGCCATTTCGCCCGCAACGTCACGGTGGCAACGCTCACGCCTTTTCTTCCCGACCCGGCCCGGGCGACCGGCACCGCGGTCATCGTCGCGCCAGGCGGCGGCTTTCGGACTCTATCCATGGAAAATGAGGGCTGGGACGTCGCCCGGGCACTCGCCGCGCGGGGAGTCGCCGCGTTCGTCCTGAAATACCGCCTCATCCAGACGCCGGCCGACATGCCGGGCTTCGAACGCTCGATGCGCGACCTGTTCTCCGGTGTGGCGCGGGCGGCACCGCCAAGTCCGGCGCAGGCGATGGCGAACCTGGCGCCGCAGCTCGCCGATTCTCGCGCCGCCTTCGCATTGATCCGGAGCCGCGCGGCCCAATGGCATGTCGATCCTGATCGCATCGGCATGGTCGGCTTCTCCGCCGGCGCGATGCTGACCATGGCGACGACGCTTTCCGGCAGTGATGCACGCCCCGCTTTCATCGGCCAGATCTACGGGTCGCTCGCGCCGGTGACCGTGCCCGCGGGCGCACCACCGATGTTCGTCGCCATCGCCGCGGACGATCCCCTGTTCGGTCGTGGCGGCTTCGGGCTGATCGACAGTTGGCGCGCGGCGAACCGCCCGGTCGAGTTTCATCTCTACGAGCAGGGCGGGCACGGATTCGGCATGTACCAGAAGGAAACCACCAGCACGGGCTGGTTCGACGCATTCGTGCGCTGGATGAACATGCACGGATGGGTGAGACCCAGGAACTAGGCGCGATCGCGAGCGGAATGCGTTAGACCGCCGCGACGATCTTCATTGACCGACGCGCCGCCTTTGTTCCTCCAGCCTCGCTAGATCATGCCCGACGCCGAAACCGTTTGAGGTATCGCTCACGCTTTTGCCGTCCCGATCGCCCTCATCCGCGCGCGGCGCGACAGTCTGCCGCACCACCTCGGCGGAGATGATCCGGGTTGCCCGGATTTCGCAGCGCCAGCCACCCATATGGCCAAAGCTCGGCGGGGCCGATCCGGAGTCGACCGAGCGGCGGCCGAGGATGCGGAGCTGATAGGAGCGCCCGTGCTGAGGGGAATCAGCGCTCTCCGGTGGAACGAGGCGGCGAAATTCAGTGGCGGCGTCGGACGTCATGCTGAGCCAGCAGCCGTTGAATTCGGCATGCTCGAAGCGCGTGAAGTAAGTGCCCGCCATCGCTTCCTCCGCGCCGAAATCGTCCCGGGGCGCATTCGCGCCTCGCGGATTCGAGCCGCCGCCGGCCAGCTGATTTTCGGGAATTTCGCGATCGGCGTTTTCAGGTCCACGGCCATTCCCGCAGCCGCCCAGCGCCAGCACTGCGACGACCAGCGATATTGATGCGACATGTTTCATATCCATGCCATGACCACCTGGACCGGGCACCACGAGTGCCGCGCGACCAAGGCGGCAAAGGGCGCGACCAAGGCATGGAAGATGGGGGCGTGAATCCTGTTTGATGCCTGACCAAAACGTGACAATCGGCGCGCCCGCAATTTCCGCCATTGTGCCCGAACCGTGCCCCGCCGGCCTCCTCGAACTTGCGTTCGATCCTGGGCAACACGATCCCCCAATGCGCTCTGGGCTTGCCTTGGCCGGCCTCCATCGCCAAGCGCCGGGCAATGCTGGACGTTCGAATCCTCGGGAGCCCGCCCAACGACAATGCGCTGATGATCGTTGCCGATGGCGGCCAGAGCCGGATGCGCATGATGTTCGATTGTGGCGCGGACACGCTGGCCGGCGTTCCGCAAGGCGATGTCCGGGCAATCGGCCATCTGTTCCTGACCCACCTGCACATGGATCACGTGAGCGGTTTCGACGCCTTCTTCCGCGTCAATTTCCAGCGTTCGAACATGGAAAATCACATCTGGGGGCCGGCCGGCACGGCTTCCATCCTGAGTCACAGATTTCAGGGCTTCTGGTGGAGCCATGCGGCGGAGCTCTCCGGAACATGGTTCGTCCACGACGTCGATGCCACATCCATTCGGGATTATCGCTTCGAAGCCCATGAAGCCTTCGCCATCATGCATGATGCGGGAGAGCGGGAGCATGACGGCGTCATCGTGCAAACCGCCGAGGCGCGCGTCGAAGCGATAACGCTGGTCCACCATGGCTCGTGCCTGGGCTATGTCGTGCGCGAGCCGGCCAGGCAGACGGTTGACATGGCTGCGTTGGCGGCCGCCGGGCTGAAACCTGGGCTCTGGATTGCAGACCTCAAGGACGCGGACACCTTGTCGCTTCTCATCGATCGTCAAGAATATGATGCAGCCGCGTTGCGCGCGCAGATCCTGCGCACAACGCCGGGCGACAGCATCGCCTTTCTGACCGACTTTCTGGCCGATGATGAGCAGCGGCGGCGCATCGCACCGCGACTGGCAGGCGTCGATACGCTCTACGCGGAAGCGCAATATGCGCCCGAGGATGGCGAACTGGCGCGCAAATATCACCATTCGACAATCGACCAGATCGCCGAGCTGGCCCGGATGGCGGGAGTCGATCGCTATGTCATGCTCCATTTGTCGCGCCGCTATGGTCCGGACAAGTGGATCGAAATGCGCGACTGCGCGCGCGCGATCTTCCCGAATTCAGGATATATCGACGAATGGGGCCTGGGTTGAGCCGCGCGCGGGGCGTGGCGACGAGGCGCCGAGCCTGCGGCATCGCATCGAGGATAATGAAGGATGCCCGCAGCGGACCCTAAGCCGCCTCGGCCGCCCTACCCTCCCCGGCCAGCGCACCGGCCAGCGCTTCGAGCGTCGCCGGGATGCGTATGGAGTGAGCGGCGCGCCCGAGGATCGCGGCCAGCGCGGGCGGTGGCGTCAGCGTCTCGCCGATCAGCGGCTCGACCACGTCAGCGAATTTGTAGGGATGCGCGGTCGCGGCGGCGATCCAGGTGCGCTGCGCCCGGCGGGCCGGATCGAGCCGCTCCCAAGCCTCGACCGCGGTCGCCGTGTGCGGGCACAGCACGTAATTGCTGCGCGCATATTCGAGGCTGATGCGCCTGCGGATCGCATCGTCGTCCACTCGCTCGACCGTCAGCTGGCGCACCGGATTGGGCAGCCGGTTGAGCCGCTCGAAATTACTCGGCGCGCCGACGTCCATCGCGTTGGCGATCGTCGTCTGCGACGGCACCGGTCTGTAGGCACCGCCGCGATTCCAGTCGAGCAATGTGCGGTTGGCGTTGGTCGCGGCGACGACCGGTCCGATCGGCAGGCCGAGCGCCCGCGCCCACAAAGCTGCGACGCCATGGCCGAGATTGCCGGTCGGAATCACGAAGCCCGGCGCCACGCCCGTGTCGCGATGGATCTCGAGCGAGGCCGCGGCGAGATAGACCATCTGCGGCAGCAGCCGGCCGATGTTGATCGAATTGGCGGAGCTGAGCCGGTGCACGTCGCTGAGCGCCGGATCGGCGAAGGCCGCCTTCACCAGCCGCTGGCAATCGTCGAAATCGCCATCCACCTCCAGGGCCTCGACCGGCGCGCCCCAGCAGCAGAGCTGGTGCTGCTGGAAGGCCGAAACCCGGCCGCGCGGATAGAGGATCACAGCGCGCACCGCGCTACGCCCTTCTGCCGCGCAACCGACCGCGCCGCCGGTATCGCCTGAAGTCGCTGCCAGGATGGTGAGCGGCCCGGTTTCGCTGCCGCCGAGCCGGTCGAAACAGGCCATCAGGAACCGCGCGCCGAAATCCTTGAACGCGCCGGTCGGCCCATGAAAGAGCTCGAGCAGATTGAAGCCGGAGCGCTCGGCGTCCGGCATCACCAAAGGAGCCGGAAAATCAAACGCTTCCGCGCAGATCGCCGACAAATGGGGAGCAAGCGGATCGCCCTCGAAGAAGGGCGCCAGCATCTGCGCGCCAAGCTCGGCGAGCGTGTCGTAGCGGAGCGCCTCGGGATCGAGCCGAACCGGTTCCGCCGCCACGTAAAGCCCGCCATCGGGCGCTGCGCCGTTGCGGATCGCCTCCCCGATCGAGACTTCGGACGATCGGCCGCGGGTGCTGACAAACTTCATGCCGCCGCCGATTCGGGGAAGGTCTCGAGGCGAACGCCGGGGGAATCGACCGGAGCCCGATAGGCGCGGGCGCCGACGCCCGCCCCGTCGAACGCGGCGGCCATCGCCGCCTCGACCGCGTCGGCGGATTGCTCCAGCGCCCAGGCGAACACCGAAGGCCCCGAGCCGGAGAATGAACAGCCCAGCGCTCCGGCGCCGAGTGCGGCCGCCTTCACATCCGGGAAAGCTGGCAGCAGATGCGCCCTCTGCGGCTCGACCAGGATGTCCTCGAAGCCGGCGCGGACCAGAGCGAGGTCGCCGGTCGCGCAGCCGGCGACGAAGGCTGCCAGCTTGCGGCTATGCTCGACCGCGATCCGCATCGGCACTTCGTTGCGCAGGATGCCGCGCGCCGTACGGGTTTCGACCTGCGCTTCGGGATGGAGCAGCACCGCAACGATGCCGGCCGGCACCGGCAGTCGCCGGATCAGCACCGGCTCCTCCTCGCGCGCGCCGAGCACCAGGCCGCCGAACAGGGCCGCGATGACATTGTCCCATGGCGGCGGATCGGAAGAAACCCGCTCGCCCTCGATCGCGAAGGGCAGCAGGGCCTCGACCGGCAGCGGCTGGGGCAGCAGTGCATTGACCGCCGCCGCCGCCGCGACCGCCGAGGCGGCCGATCCGCCCATGCCAGCGCTCATCGGCACGCCCTTGTCGATGTCCAGCCGCACGCCGAAATCCGCTCCCGCGGCGTCAAGCAAAGCCTGGGCCGCGGTCAATGCGGTGTTCCGGTGGACCTCGCCGGGCAGCGACTGGACCAGACCCGTCACCTCGCCGAGGCGAACGCCCGGCCGGGACTCGCGGACCGCGGTGACGCGGTCATGTGCGGCGCCGAAGGCCAGACCGAGCACATCGAAGCCGACGCCGACATTGCCGATGCTGGCCGGCGCGCGCGCCGTTGCGAATTCGGGTCTCATGTTGGTCACGCCCGCATCAACAAGGGCGCCGCGGCAGAGCCGGCCGAAACCACCGCCGCCGAGCCCGCCGAAGCCAGAGCCCGCTGCAAATCCATCACGTCCGCGAACACCGCCGCCGCGGACGGCCAGCGGCCGGCGCCCTTGCCGTGCACCGTGTGCGGAACGCCGTCGCGGTCGGTGACCAGGAAACTGTTTTCCTCGTCCCGCGCCCCGGCGAGCGGGTGCGAAGCCGGCAGCGCCTCGATCCTGATCTCGGCCTTCACCGCTCCGTCCTTGCCGAACCGGCAGCGGGCAACCTGCTTCAACACCTGACCCTTGGCGAGCGCGGCCTGCGCGTCGCCGAAGGCGACATCGCGCAGCGATTGCTTGAAGATCCGGCCGGGCGGCAGGGCGACTCCGAATGCCTCGCGGACCAGGATCGAAAGCTTGTCGGCGGCGTCGTGGCCGTCGATGTCGGCGGCCGGATCGGCTTCGGCATAGCCAAGCTCCTGGGCCTTGGCCACGGCGTCCTCGAACGTCCACCCCTCGCCCATCCGGCTCAGCAGGAAATTGGCGGTGCCGTTCATCACCCCCTCGATCGCGACCACGCCCGGGCCGGGCTTCAGCCGCTCCAGCAGCTCCAGCACCGGCACCGCGCCGCCAACCGCGGCCGAATAAGCGAGCGTCGCGCCCGCCGCCTCCGCGCAGGCGTGGAGCGCGTCATAATGGCGCGCCACCGCAGCCTTGTTGGCCGTGACGACATGCGCACCGCGGCGCAGCGAGGCAAGCATCACATCGGCCGGATGATCGCTGCCGCCGAGCAGCTCGATGACCAGATCGGGTTTTTCGGCCAGCGCCTCGTCCAGGCTGGCGGTGAAGGCCGCGCCGCCTTCGCTGGCGTGACGGTCCGGGTGGCGGACCAGCACCGGATTGACCTTGAACAGGTCCGGCCGCTGTTCGAGATAGGAAAGCACGCCGGCGCCGACCGCGCCGCAGCCGAGCAAGGCGACGCGCAGCGGCGGCCAGACCACCGGCACTTCCTTGCGCGCCGGGCCGGCCGCGATCACCGTCGCCTCATGATGGCCGATCGCCGCGACCTCGATGACGATGTCCTCGACCGCCGCGGCGTGGATCGCCTTGGGCTGGATCAGCCCAGCGCTGGCCTCCGCGGCGGCTTCGTAACCGAGCGCGCCATAGCGCTCTGCGCGCGGGTTTCTGGCCGGATCCTCGGCGTAGACGCCGTCGACGTCCTTGAGCAGCCGCACCCGCTTCGAGCCGAGCCGCGCCGCGAAGAACACCGCGGAAAGATCGGTCCCGCCGCGGCCCAGGGTCACCACGCCATGCTGGGCATGGCCGGCGGTGAAGCCGGGGACGACGATCACCTCATGATCGGTGAACTTGTCGAGCACCGCCGCGGCGTCGAGCGCCGACAGGTTTGAATCCAGCGGTTCGCCCTCCGCTTCGAGCCCCATTTCGTGGGGATCGAGCGCGCAGGCCCGTACACCCATCCGGCACAAGGCCAGCGCCATCAAGGCCGCCGAGCGTAATTCCCCGACCCGGGCCAGCCGCGCGACCAGAGCCGGCGGCGCCTCACCGCCGACCAGTCCGGCCTGGTCGAGCAGGAAATCGGTTTCGCCGGCCAGCGCCGAAACCACCGCGACGATCTTCTCGCCGTCACGGACGTGGCGGTACACTTCCTGCGCCGCCGTCCGGTAATCCTCCTGCCGCTCGAGCACCGAGCTGCCGAACTTGAGGACGCACAGTCGGTGCTTCCCTTCGAGTGATTGAACTTTCGTCATCGTCCTGGTCTTTCGTTCGGCGCCTTGGCCCGGATATGAAAAAACCCGCTCTCCTGGTGGGGGGAGCGGGTCGGTAAATTCGGTTCTGATTTTGATGGTCAGCCGATACCGCCCCGCATTCGGGTGGTAATAATGGTCATGAACATCGCAAACGCCGGACGCGCGCCGCCAGCCATGCCGTTCGCGGCACGCATGCTGGACAGAAAGGGCGCTTCATTCGACATTGAGAGCGTGTCTCCGTTCCCCTTAAAAGACGGGGGAATTTCCCGTTCGTCAACCGCGTTGGTTAAATCTTCGTATCGCAGGCGGCGAGCCTTTCTTTTAGGTCATTGAATAATAATACGTTTTTTCCGCAAATTTTTTTCGGGGCGCGGTTGCTGCCCTGTCCTTGGTCTCCAGTGGAAGCGGTGGTCCGCGAGGAGCGTTGTGGTTTTCGGGCAACAACCTGACCCCTTGACAGCACAGTCATCCAGCGTCAGCCTTAAGGGGCGACGGCATCTCGCCGTGCGCAGGAGCAGCAGCATGAGCAAAGGGCAGGACAACCGCATCCCCTCGCTTCCCGCGTGCGCTCCCTATTTTATCGGCTGGTTTACGGGCCGGTACGCCTACTGAGGCGTGCCGGAGGCTTTCACTACACCCAAGAACCCAAGCTGATCCGCCTCCACTCCCATCGTTCGCATGACGAACAGGAGTATGGCGACGAGGATAGAAAATGCCTCAATCGAACGTCACCAGGATTCCCTCCACGGGGCTCGACCTGCAAACTCTCCGGACCGAGATCGACCGGATCGACGCGCGCCTCCTCGAATTGATGGAGGAGCGCCTGATGTGTTCGAGCGCCATCGCCGCCTCCAAGGGCAATGAGGAATCGGACCAGCTCCGCCTCCGACCCGCCCGCGAGCAGCAGGTGATCGAGCGCCTCCGCGAACGCGCCGAGCGCATGCCGCTCGCCTCGGTCACCGCCATCTGGCGCGAGCTGATGGGGATCAACCTGCAGGCGCAGCAGGCGACCCACATCGTCATCCATTGTCCTGAGCAGCCGGTGCTGGTCACCGATCAGGCACGGCTGCGCTTCGGCGGCGCCGCGCCGATCGTCTCCGCCGGCACGCCGCAGGACGCGCTCGACCGCGCCCGCAACCGCGAGGCGATCGCAGTGATCGAGTTCAGCCCGCTCAGCAATTGGTGGGTCGAGCTCTTCCACGACGAGGCCCTGACCATCTTCGATTGCCTGCGCGACAAGCATGGCCGGATCGTCGCCCTGGTGATCGGCCGCGTCGCCGCCCAACACGGCACGTCGGACACCTCGTTCCTGGTTCTCGGCGACGGCTCGCTACGCCGCCGCACCGAGGCCGGCGACAAGGTGCAGACGCTGGCAATTTGCGGAAACCTGCGGCTCTGCGTCAGCCGCGATGGCAATGCCGCGGCCGCGGCGGAGGACGTACGATGAGCTGGACCCCTTCATCCTGGCGCGAACACCCGGCGCAGCAGCTGCCCGCTTACCCCGATCCGCATGCGCTCGAAATGGCGGAATCCTGCCTCGAAGCCTCGGCGCAGCTCGCGTCGGTGACCGAGAACAGGGCATTGTCGGCCAAGCTCGCCGAAGTCGCCGAAGGCCGCGGCTTCCTGCTCCAGGGCGGCGATTGCGCCGAGACCTTCGCCGAATTCGGCGCCGACAAGGTGCGGCGCAGCTTCAACCTGCTGCTGCAGATGGCGGCGATGATCCGTACCGCTTCCAGCGGCGAAGTCGTCAAGATCGCCCGCATGGCCGGCCAGTTCGGCAAGCCGCGCTCGGCGCCGGACGAGACCGTCGACGGCATCACCCTCCCCACCTATCGCGGCGACATCGTCAACGGCCCCGATTTCGACCTCAAGAGCCGCACCCCCGATCCGGTGCGCATGCTCGAGGCGCATCGCCAGTCCAAGGTCACGATCGACCTGCTCAAGGCCTATTCGGCCGCGGCCTATGCCGATCTTTCCGAGATCCACCGCGCCGCGCGGCGCCGGCTCGGCCTCGGCTTCGAACATGCCACGCCGCAGGGCGACATCGCCCAGCCGGCCGAGATGTTCACCAGCCATGAGGCGCTTCTGCTCAATTACGAGCAGGCACTGACCCGCTGGGACGAGCTGACCGAAAGCTGGTGGGCGACCTCGGCGCACATGATCTGGATCGGCGAGCGCACCCGCCAGCTCGACGGCGCCCATGTCGAATATGCCAGCGGCATCGCCAACACGATCGGCGTCAAATGCGGCCCGACAATGGAGCCCGACGATCTGCTGCGCCTGATCGAGCGGCTCGACCCGGAGAACCGCCCGGGCCGGCTCGTCCTGATCGGTCGCTTCGGCGCCGGCAATGCGCCGCGCCGCCTGCCGATGCTGATGCGGGCGACCCGCGCGGCTGGCAGCAAGGCGATCTGGTCCGCCGATCCGATGCACGGCAATACGGTTGGAACCGCCGGCGGGCGCAAGACGCGCGCTTTGCCCGACATCATCACCGAGATCGTCACCTTCTTCGCGGTGGCGGCGGCCGAGGGCGTCCATGGCGGCGGCATCCATCTCGAGATGACCGGCGAGGAGGTCACCGAATGCCTCGGCGGCAGCCGCGGCCTGCGCGAGGAGGATCTTTCGCGGCGCTACCTCACTCATTGCGATCCGCGCCTCAATGCGGCGCAGGCGCTCGACGTCGCCAGCGAGATCACCAGGTTGATCCGCCACCATGGCCGCGCGGAATCGGACGCGGCATGACCAACGCGGATGTCGAAGTCGCCAATCGATTGACGGCCGCCCCTGGCAAGGGGCTTGCCGGCCACATTGCCGTGCCCGGCGACAAGTCGATCTCGCACCGCGCCCTGATCCTGGGCGGCATGGCAGAGGGCGAGACACGGATCGAGGGACTGCTCGAAGGCCAGGACGTGCTCAACACCGCCGCGGCGGTGCGGGCGCTCGGCGCCAAGGTGACCCGGCTCGGCGAAGGCTTGTGGACCGTGCAGGGCGGGGAGTGGCACTCGCCTGCCCGACCGATCGATTGCGGCAATTCCGGCACCGGGGTCCGCCTGCTCCTCGGCGCCGCTGCCGGCTATGCCATCGAGGCCACCTTCACCGGCGACGCGTCGCTGCAGGGCCGGCCGATGAAACGCGTGCTCGATCCGCTGCGGCAGATGGGCGCGGAAACCGGTGACGGCGACCGGCTGCCGGTGACGATAAGAGGCGGCAACCTCCGCGGCATAAGCTATCGCAGCCCGACGGCGTCGGCCCAGGTCAAATCGGCGATCCTGCTCGCCGGCCTGCGCGCCGCGGGCGAGGTCGAGGTGATCGAGCCGGCACGAAGCCGCGATCATAGCGAGAAGATGCTCCGCGCCTTCGGCTGCGACGTCGAGACTGACGGCAACAAAGTCCGACTTGGCGCCAAGCGGCGGCTGAAGGCGACCGACATCATGGTGCCGGGCGACCCATCCTCCGCCGCCTTCCCCCTGGTCGCGGCCTTGATCGTTCCGGACTCCGAGGTCACCGTTTACGGCGTCCTTACCAACCCACTCCGTACCGGCCTGTTCGACACCCTGCTCGAAATGGGCGCGGATTTGAGCTTCGCCAATCGCCGCACCGTCGGCGGCGAGGAGGTGGCGGACGTCACCGCACGCACCTCGACTCTGACCGCGGTCGAGGTCGATCCCGAGCGCGTCCCGTCGATGATCGACGAATTCCCGATCCTCGCCGCGGCCGCCGCCTGCGCGGCCGGACAGACTTTGATGCACGGCCTTGCCGAATTGCGGGTCAAGGAAAGCGACCGGCTGGCCGCGATCCTGGCCGGCCTGCGCCGCTGCGGCGTCCCGGCGGCGATCGTCGGCGACACATTGATGGTCGACGGCTGCGACGGCCCCTGCCCCGGCGGGGCCGACGTCGCCACCCATGGCGATCACCGGATCGCGATGAGCTTCCTGGTCCTCGGCCTCGCCTGCCGCCTGCCGGTTGCGGTCGACGAGGCGGAGATGATCGGCACCAGCTTCCCAGGCTTCGCCGACCTGATGACCTCGCTCGGCGCACGGATCGGAGACGGATGATGAAGGGTGTTGTTGCTTACCAGGGCGAGCCCGGCGCTTACGCGCACGAGGCCTGTCGCAAGTTCCTGCCCGATTTCGAGCGGATCAATCGGGCGACCTTCGAAGCAGTCGCGGATGCCGTGCTCGCCGGCGAGGCGGAGCTTGGCATGCTGCCGATCGAGAACAACACGGCCGGCTCGGTGCCCGGCAATCGCGAGCTGATCGTCCACAAGGGCCTGTTCGTCCGCCGGGAGGTCGAGCTCCCGATCATCCTCCATTTGATGGGGGTGCCCGGCGCCAGGCTGGAGGAGATCGAGACGGTGGTGAGCCACCCGATCGCGCTTGCGCAATGCCACCAGGTGCTGGAGCGGCTGGGCGCGGCCCCCGAAGAGGCGATCAACACCGCGGTCGGCGCCCGTCTGCTCGCCGACAGCGGCGACCGCAAGAAGGCCGCTGTCGCATCGGAAGCGGCGGCGGTCGCCAATGGTCTGACCATCCTCTGCCGCAACGTCCACGACCGGATGGATAACGCCACCATCTTCTGCATCGTCGCCCGGGATTCGGGCGAGGAGGAAGAGGAAGCCAGTAACGATAGCGAGGCCTAGGATGGAAGGGCTCCGCCTCAATAGCCCTCCCCCTGAGGGGGAGGGCTGGGTGGGGGGTCACAGAGTTGGAGACTTAACCTCCGACCGCCGAACCCCCTCACCCCAACCCTCTCCCCCCCGGGGAGAGGGAGCACGTTCGGCGCGAGCGAGATCGTGAGTTTCAACAGCTTCGGCCGACTGCTCCGCTTCTCCACCTGGGGCGAGAGCCATGGGCCGGCGATCGGCGCGATCGTCGACGGCTGTCCGCCTGGACTCGCGCTGAGCGAGGACGACATCCAGCCGTGGCTCGACCGGCGGCGCCCCGGCACCTCGCGCTTCACCACCCAGCGCCGCGAGCCCGATCTGGTGCGGATCCTGTCCGGAACCTTCGAAGGCCGCACCACCGGCACGCCGATCAGCCTGATGATCGACAATGTCGACCAGCGCTCGAAGGATTATGCCGAGATCGCCGCCGGATACCGCCCCGGCCATGCCGACTGGACCTATCAGGCCAAATACGGACATCGCGACTGGCGTGGCAGCGGCCGCGCCTCGGCGCGTGAGACCGCGTCGCGGGTCGCGGCCGGCGGCGTGGCGCGGCTGGTGATCCCGCAGGTGCGGATCCGCGCTTATGTGGTCGAGATCGGCGGCGATGCGATCGACCGCGCGGCGTTCGACGATGCGGCGATCGACGCCAATCCTTTCTTCTGTCCCGACACCGGCGCCGCCACGCGCTGGGAAACATTGGTCGATGCGGCGCGCAAGGACGGCAGCTCGCTCGGCGCCGTGGTCGAATGCGTCGCGACCGGGGTTCCACCCGGCTGGGGGGCGCCGCTTTATGCCAAGCTCGACGCCGAGCTTGCGGCGGCGATGATGTCGATCAACGCGGTCAAGGGCGTCGAGATCGGTGACGGTTTCGCCGCGGCGCGGCTACGCGGCGAAGAAAATAGCGACGGGATGCGCGCCGGCAGCGATGGCCGGCCGCATTTCCTCAGCAACCATGCCGGCGGCATCCTCGGCGGCATATCGAGCGGCCAGCCGGTGGTGGTCCGGGTTGCGTTCAAGCCGACCTCCTCGATCTCGACGCCGCAGCCGAGCGTCGGCCAGGACGGGGCCGAGACCGAGATCTCCACCAAGGGGCGCCACGATCCCTGCGTCGGCATTCGTGGCGCGCCGGTGGTCGAGGCGATGATGGCTTTGGTGCTCGCCGACCAGAAACTGCTGCACCTCGCCCAGTGCGGCGAGCGGCCATGAGGCGGGTCGACGTCGCGCTCGGCGAGCGTTCCTACCCGATCCACATCGAGACCGGCCTGCTCGACCGGGCCGGGGAGATGCTGGGTTCCTATGCCGGCGATGGGCGGATCTTCGTGATCAGCGACGAGATCGTCTGGGCGCTGCAGGGTGGCAGGCTGGCGATCGATGCCAAGCCGATCCTGCTGCCGCCCGGCGAAGGCAGCAAGAGCTGGTCCGGTCTGGAGGCCTTGATCGATCGCCTGCTGGCGCTGGGCGTCGAGCGCGGCGACCATCTCGTCGCCTTTGGCGGCGGCGTGATCGGCGACCTTACCGGCTTCGCCTCCTCGATCCTCAAGCGCGGCTGCGGCCTTATCCAGATCCCGACGACCCTGCTCGCCCAGGTCGATTCCTCGGTGGGCGGCAAGACCGGGATCAACACCGCCGCCGGCAAGAATCTGGTCGGCGCCTTCAACCAGCCCACCGCGGTGCTGATCGACCCGGCCTGCCTAGACACCCTGCCCCCGCGCCAGCTGCGCGCGGGCTATGCCGAAGTGGTGAAATACGGCCTGCTGGGAGACGCGGGCTTCTTTGCCTGGTGCGAGGCCAATGGCCAAAAGCTGATCGCCGGCGATCCACCCGCGCGCGAACATGCGATCAAGGTCAGCGTCGCCGCCAAGGCCGCGATCGTCGCGGCGGACGAGCGGGAGACCGCCGGTAAGCGCGCCCTGCTCAACCTGGGCCATACCTTCGCCCATGCGCTTGAGGCGGAGACCGGCTTTTCCGATCTGCTGCTTCACGGCGAGGCGGTCGCGCTCGGCATGGCGCTCGCCTTCCGCTTCTCCGCCGAGCGCGGGATCTGCACCGAGGCCGATGCGGAGCGGGTGGCCAATCATCTCGAATCCGTCGGCCTGACGACGACGCTCGGTCCGATCCCGGCGTCGGGGGAAGCCCTGGTCGCGCATATGCGCCACGACAAGAAAGCGAGCGGCGGCCGACTGCCGTTCATCCTGGTGCGCGGCATCGGCGAAGCCTTCGTCGACAAGAAGGTCGATCTGGCCGACGTCGCCGCGTTCCTCGACCGCCAGCGGGCCTGACGATGGCGCCTTATGCGGAAGTGATCGGCGACCCTATCGCCCACAGCAAGTCGCCAACGATCCACAATTTCTGGCTCGAATCCCTTGGGATCGACGCTGAATACCGGGCGACGCGCGTCACCGACCTGTGTTCGTTTTTCGGCTCGCGGCGCGGCGATCCCGACTGGCGCGGCTGCAACGTCACCGCGCCGCACAAACAGGCGGTGATGCCCTTCCTCGACGAATCCAGCCCGATCGGCGCGGTGAACTGCATCGTCCGGGACGGCGACCGCCTGATCGGGCTCAACACCGACGTGGACGGCGTCGCGGAAGCGCTGGCCGGCGCCGACCTCGGCAGGGTCGTGATGATCGGCGACGGCGGCGCGGCCCGTGCCGTGCTGGTGGCGCTTGCGAATGCCGAGGTCACCAGCATCACGCGCCGGAACATGGACGAGGTCGGCCTCCTCGCGGGCGCCACCCTGATCATCAACGCGACGCCGCTCGGCATGGGCCATGCCGGCCCGATGCCGGACGCGTTGCTCGACGCCCTCCCCTCGGCGGCGCCCGGCGCCACCGTCTTCGACATGATCTATCACCCGCTCGACACTTTGTTCCTGCAAGCCGCGCGGGCGGTGGGCCTGCGCACCGTGGACGGACTGACCATGCTCACGGGCCAGGCCCGGCAGGCCTTCCGCCTTTTTTTCGGCGCCGAGCCACCCTCGGAGCATGACGCGGAGCTCAGAGCTCTGCTCATCAAGGAAACAGGCTGAGGGTCAGTCCTTCTGCTCCGCGATGAACCGCTCATAGAGGCGCTCCAGCATGAGTGCGGTCTTGAAGTCCCGGTCGGATGGACGATGGCCGATATCCCAAGTGCTCAGCGACACGCGAACGGTTTGAAACACGTTCTCCCACCGGGGATGATGGCCGAAGACGTCGATCGGCGCTGCCGCGACACTCATGAACTTCACCGCGGACAGGAACGAGGGGAAGCGAAAGTTTCGGACGATCTCCCTGCGCGTGGTCGGCGTTCCGGGTCTTGGATCATCGTGGATCGGGGATTCCACGACCCGCCAATGCGACAACTCCGCCATCATGCTTTCGAGCAGCTCTCCTTCGATCGCGACAGGCTTGAAATCGCCTGCCCTCGGATAAGGATGCGTCTCGTCCTGCAGCAGCTTGCGCAGGTCGTCCTCTCCGAGCTGCGCGCTGAGTTCTCGAATCAGATCATCCACATCGTCGGCAAACCTCTCAGTCGATATCTTGACGTAGTTGCGCTCGGCCAATGCGGTCAGCGGCCCCGGCAGCTGCTCCCGCCTCGGCATGACGGCGCCATCGATGAGGGCCGGGATCACGATTTTCCCAAGCTGGAGGCTCTTCTGAAGCTCGATCCGAACCCAGTCGTTCTTCAGCTCGAGACGCCGTTTGAAGCTGCGCGGATCCTGCACGATTATCCAGGTCGGATCGATCAGGACGATGACGATCCTGGCAGCATCAAGCTGCTCCGCGATCACCTTCGGAAAGCTCGCGCCGGGTCGGATCTCGGTGCGGTCAAGAAAGACGCGGCTCGATTGAAATCTGGCGCATAGTCGCTCGTGGATCCGATCGGCCATGAACGCTTGCGTACGCCGGTAGCTGATGAAGATATCGACCATCGGCATTCTCCCCGCAACGACTGGATTATTCGCGCCGCGCAATGTTGCCAGTCAAGATGTTCGTGGAACCGCGCCCGGACGCAACGGCCCGCCGGATAAAGGCCGTTGACGCGGGCGGCGCGCAGGCCATAAGCTCACCCCATGACCAAGGGCATTCATTTCGGCTGGTGGCGCTGGCGCAGCGCAGCCTGTGGCGTGCCCGCCTGGCGATGGCCTGAAAGCTTCTAGAAAGAGCATTCAGCTTCAACCGGAGAGGCCCGCCCCAGGCGGGTCTTTTTTTGTCCCATCGCCACGTGGAATTCCTGTCATGATCATCGTCCTGAAACCCGAAGCCACGCCCGAGATCACCGAAAGCCTGCTCGCCTTGATCTCCGAGCGCGGCCTCACCCCCTTGCACATGCCCGGCGTCGAGCGCGTCGTGCTCGGCGCGCTCGGCGACGAGCGCGTGCTCGCCGAATTGAACCTCGAAAGCCATCCGATGGTGGAATCGGTGAAGCCGATTCTCGCCCCCTACAAACTGGTCAGCCGTGAGCTTCACCCGCACGATACGATCGTGAAGATCGGCGGCGTTGCCATCGGTGGCCGCGCGGTCGCCGTGATCGCCGGACCTTGCGCGGTGGAAAGCCTCGACCAGACCCGCAACACCGCGCAGATCGTCAAGGCGGCGGGCGCCGTGGCGCTTCGCGCCGGCGCCTACAAGCCCCGCTCCAGCCCCTACGGCTTCCAGGGGCACGGGCCGGAGGGTTTGAGGATCCTCAAGCTGGTCAGCGAGGAGACCGGCCTGCCGATCGTCACCGAGGTGATGGATACAGCCGACGTCGACATCGTCGCCGAACATGCCGACGCTCTCCAGATCGGCGCGCGCAACATGCAGAATTTCGCGCTCCTGCGCGCAGTCGGCAAGGCGGGCAAGCCGGTGCTACTCAAGCGCGGCCTGTCGGCAAAGATCGAGGAATTGCTGCTCGCCGCCGAATATCTGCTCGCCGCCGGCAACGAGCAGGTCATAGTGTGCGAGCGCGGCATCCGCACCTTCGAGACCGCCACCCGCAACACGCTCGATCTCAACGCCGTCCCCTATATCAAGCAGAAAACGCATCTCCCGATCCTGGTCGATCCTTCGCACGGCACCGGCATACGCGACCTGGTCATGCCGATGTCGCTCGCGGCTGCCGCCTGCGGTGCCGACGGCTTGCTCGTCGAGGTGCACGAAAATCCCGCGGCGGCGCTCTCGGACGGCGCGCAATCGCTCTATCCCGAAGGCTTCCGCACCTTGATGGGCGCCCTCGCGCCGGTCGTGCAGGCGGTCGGGCGGACGCTGGCATGAGCGCGCCGAGGATCGGCGAAGCACAGGCGCTGGCGCTGTGCCGCCAACTGCCGGGCGCGCTCGACCCGCTCGATCTCTACGCAGCCTTGAGCGACGGCGGCCGCCGCCGCGATACTTTGCTGCTGGAACGATCGGTCGGCCCGGGCCTGCTGCTCGATCGGGCGGCGGTGCGAGTCGAATGCCGCGGCCACGACATCCACGCGCACGCCCTGTCAGATGGCGGCGGCAACGTCCTCGCCGCGCTCGCCGGCCATCTGCCCGAGCGGATCATTGAGCAGGCGCCCGACCGGCTCCATCTCCGTTTTCCGGAAATCAACACCCCCGATCTGGAGGAAAGGCTGCGCGCCCCCTCCCCGTTCAGCGTGATGCGCTTCCTCTCCGCCGGCATCGCGGTCGCGTCAAAGGAAGAGCCTTTCACCCTCGCTGCGCTCGGCATCGTCGCGTTCGACCATGTCGACCTGATCGAGACGCTGCCGGCCAATGCGCGGGATCCGCTCAACTTCCCCGACTTCGTCTTCTGGCTGGCAGAATCCTTGATCCTGTTCGAGCCCGGCGCCCGGCCCCGCGCGGTCTGCACCGCATTCGGTTCGGCCGATTCAAAAGCCGACGAGCGCGCTTATTTCGGCGCGACGCAGCGGCTTGCCGATCTCGTCGCCCGCTGCGGCAGGGTCCCGCCAGTCGCCTATCCGCCTAAATCGAATCGGCCGGCCGATTTCTCGCAGACCGACCTCGACGACGACGCCTACGCCGCCGTGGTCGCGCGAATGAAGGAGCATATCGGCGAAGGCGAGGTCTATCAGATCGTGCCCTCGCGCACCTTCCGCGCGCCCTGCGTCGATCCGCTGCGGACATATGCGGCGCTGCGTGCGCTCGATCCGAGCCCCTATCATTTCTTCGTTGCCGCGCCCGACCATGTCGTGTTCGGCGCGTCGCCGGAAACCTCGGTCCGCGTCTATGCCGAGAAGGGCGTCGGCCACAAGGTCGAGGTCAAGCCGATCGCCGGCACCCGGCCGCGCGGGGCCACCGGCGACGAGGACGACCGGCTCGAAGCCGAGATGCGGCTCGATGCCAAGGAAGCAGCCGAGCATATGATGCTCGTCGATCTCGCCCGCAACGACGTCGCGCGGGTGAGCGTCGCGGGCACGCGGCGGGTTGAGAAGCTGCTCGGCGTCGAGCGCTATGCGCGGGTGATGCACCTCGTCTCCTCGGTCACCGGCGTGCTCAAGCCCGGCATGGACGCACTCGACGCGCTGCAGGCCTGCCTCAACGTCGGCACGCTGACAGGCGCGCCGAAGATCCGCGCCACCCAATTGTTGCGCGAGACCGAAGTGACCAAGCGCGGCCCCTATGGCGGCGCGATCGGCTGGATCAACGGCGAGGGGATGATGGACACCGCCGTCGTGATCCGCACCGCGGTGGTCAGGGAGGGCACCGCCTTCGTCCGCGCCGGCGCGGGCGTGGTCCACGACAGCGACCCGCATCGCGAGGCCGAGGAGACGCGGCGCAAGGCCTCGGCCCTGCTCTCGGTGCTGGCCGGAACGGGAGACGCAGCATGACCCGCAATGTCCTCTTCATCGACAATTTCGACAGCTTCACCTTCAACCTGGTCGAATCGTTCGAGCGGCTCGGCTGCGAGATCGTGGTGCTGCGCAACACGATCGACGCCGGAGAAGCGCTCGAACGCGCGCAGAGTTCGAATGCGCTGATCGTGCTGTCGCCGGGGCCCGGCAAGCCGCGCGACGCCGGCTGCTGCCTGGAATTGATCGCGCTCGCCAGGGGCAAGGTGCCCTTGCTCGGCATCTGCCTGGGCCACCAGGCGATCGTCGAGGAAGCGGGCGGCAATGTCGCCCGGGCGCCGGAGCCGGTCCATGGCAAATCGTCCCTGCTCGATCATGACGGACAAGGTCCGCTGCGCGGGCTCGATGCGCCGCTCACCATCGGCCGCTACCACAGCCTGTGCACGCGCGACCTGCCGGCCCGTTTTCAGATCCATGCCCAGATCGACGGCATGGCGATGGCGATCAGCGATCCCGAGGCGCGGCAAACCGGGCTACAATTCCATCCGGAGTCGATCCTGACGCTGAGGGGGGATGCGATTTTGCGGAATGTTCTGGAGGATGCGTAAAAGCCCTCTCCGCGCCGGGGAGAAGGGGAAAAGAGAAGGGCTTGCGTCATCGACGAAGCGTCGTTAGAGGGCGCTTGTTACAGCGTGCTAATACAATAGAACGAGCAATGACCGAGATTCTCAACCCGACCCGCGATCAGGCGGCCCTCGCCCGCGACCTCTGCGCGGCGCTGCTGACGCCGCGCGACGCGGACGAGATGGCGCGGCTGCTCGCCGACCTTTGCACGCCGGCCGAGGTCCGGACCCTGGCCGAGCGCTGGCACGTCGCGCGGCTGCTCGAGCAGACCGACCTCACCTATCGCGACATCCACGACGCGACCGGGGTCAGCACCACCACCATCGTCCGCGTGGCGCGCTTCCTGCGCCAGGAGCCCTATCGGGCCTATCAGCTGGCGATCGCACGCATGGGAAACGGCAATGACGCTCGATAGAAGCCGCCTCCACCTGGCGGTGCAGAAGTCCGGCCGGCTCTCGCAGAATACACGCGAGTTGCTGCGCGGCGCCGGTTTCCGGATCCAGGAAGGCAAGAACGCGCTAGCGGCGCGGGTCGAGAATTTCGCGCTCGACCTGCTGCTGGTCCGCGACGACGACATCCCGACCTTCGTCGGCGACGGCGTCTGCGAGTTCGGCGTGGTCGGGCGCAACGTGCTGGAAGAGATGGCGCTCGATGAGAGCGCCGCGCCGGTCGACGTGATCGCGGCCCTGGGTTTCGGCCAATGCTCGCTCAGGATCGCAGCACCGGATGCCACCGCCTATGACGGGCCGCAGAGCCTGGCTGGCACGCGGATCGCGACCTCCTATCCGAACCTGCTCCAGCGCTTCCTCGACGAGAACGGGATCGACGCCGACATCGTGAAGATGAGCGGCGCGGTCGAGCTCGCGCCGCGGCTGCAGATCGCCCAATATATCTGCGACCTCGTCTCGACCGGAGCGACGCTGGAGGCCAACGGCCTGCGCCCCGTCGATACCGTGCTCGACAGCGAGGCCGTGCTGATCCGCACTCGCAAGCCGCTTTCGCCCGAGCGAGCCGAACTGGCCGAGCAGATGCTGAGCCGGATCGAAGGCGTGCTCGCCACCCAGGAGAGCAAATATATCATGCTCAACGCGCCCGAAGAGGCGCTGGCGACGATCGCGGCGATGCTGCCGGGCGCGGAAGCGCCGACCATCCTGCCGCTCGCCGGCCGACCGGGGCATTTCGCGGTTCATGCGGTCTGCAAGGAATCGGTCTTCTGGGAGACGCTGCAGAAGCTGAAGGCGGCCGGCGCCTCGGCGATCCTCGTCGTCCCGATCGAAAAGATGATGATGTGAAACGGCTGGTCTGGTCCGATCTGGCGGAGGCCGACAGGCGCGCTGCGCTGGCGCGGCCGCGGGGGCGGAGCGATCCGGCGCTGCAGTCGTCGGTGCGCTCTATCGTCGATGACGTCCGGGCCCGGGGCTGGGAGGCGGCGGCCGAACATGCGCTGCGTCTCGATGGCGAAGCCCCCAAGCGCGTCGCGGTCGCGCCGATCGCCGAGGAGGCGCGGCGGACGCTCACAACGCAGCAGCTGCGCGCGATCGAGCTGGCGCGAAAGAACATCACCGCGTTCCACAAGGCCAGCCTTCCGGCCGAGCATGCGGTCGAGACGATGCCAGGCCTCATGGTGCGCAAGGTGTGGCGGCCGGTCGACCGGGTCGGCCTCTACGTGCCGGGCGGCAAGACACCGCTTTTCTCGACCCTGATGATGCTCGCCATTCCCGCCCGTGCCGCCGGCGTGAAGGAGATCGTCGTGGTGACGCCGCCGCGGCCGGAGGGCGGGCTCGATCCGGTGCTCGCCCTCGCCGCCGACATTTGCGGCATCACCGCGATCTGGACGATCGGCGGCGCCCAGGCGATCGCGGCTCTGGCGTGGGGTGCCGGCGACATCCCGGCCGTCCCCAAGATCTGCGGACCCGGCAATATCTGGGTCGCCGAGGCCAAGACCTATGCCGCTTCGCTCCCCGGCGGCCCCGCGGTCGACATGCCTGCCGGGCCGAGCGAATTGCTGGTCGTCGCGGACTCCGAGGCCGATCCGCGCCTGGTCGCCGCCGACCTGCTGAGCCAGGCCGAACATGACGAAGCGGCGCAGGTGATTCTCGTCACCAACGCGCCGGCGCTGGCCGATGCCGCCGAAGCCGAGGTCGATGCGCAGATCGCCACCCTGCCCCGCCGCGCCATCGCATCGGCGGCGTTGGGCAATGCGCGGATCATCCTGACCGACACGATCGACGAAGCAGTCGAGATCGCCAATCTCTACGCGCCCGAGCATCTGTCGCTCGCCGTCGCCGATCCCGAGGCCCTGGTCGGCGCGGTCCGCAATGCCGGCGCGGTGTTTGCCGGAGGCAATGCGGCCGAGACGTTCGGCGACTATCTCGCCGGATCGAGTCACGTCCTGCCGACCGACGGCGCCGCCCGCGTATGGAGCGGCATTTCGGTCCACTCCTTCCTCAAGTCGATGACTGTCCAAAGCGTCACACGCGAGGCCGCGCGGGCCATTGCGCGCCCCGCCGCCGAACTGGCCCGACTTGAGGGATTGGAGGCACATGCCCGCGCCGCCGACGCCCGGCTTGGCGCAGGGGTACCGGCATGACTTCGCTCGCCGCGCGCCTCGCCAGGCCTGAGATCCTCGCTCTGCCGCCGTTCGACATCTCGGCGAACGCGAATGCCGATTTCGCGCGCGATGCGGTCAAGCTCGACGCCAATGAGAATCCCTATCCGCCGCTGTCGGACGGGGCGCTGTCGGCCGACGTGAATCGTTATCCGGAGCCGCAGCCCGCCCATCTCAAGAATGCGATGGCAGCGCTGTACGGCGTGGCTGCCGACGAGTTGATCGTCACGCGCGGCGCCGACGATGCGATCGACATATTGGTGCGCACCTTCTGCCGGCCGGGGATGGATGCGATCTCGATCTGCCCTCCGACCTTCGCCGCCTACGCCCATTTCGCGCTGCTGCAGGGCGCGCGGGTGATCGAGGCGCCGCTCGGCGCGAACTTCGATCTCGATCCGGACGCACTGATCGCGCGCCTCAAGCGCGACGAGTCGCTCAAGCTGGCCTTCCTCTGCTCGCCCAACAACCCGACCGGCAATGTCGTCGCGCCGGCCGACCTGTTGCGTATCGCCGACGCTTTGCCCGAGACGATCATCGTGCTCGACGAAGCCTATATCGAGTTCGCCGATATCGAGAGCCTTGGCCCCGAGGCGACGCGGCGGCCGAACCTGGTGGTGCTGCGCACGCTCTCCAAGGCGTTCGGCCTGGCCGGCGCGCGGGTCGGCGCTGCGATCGGCAATGCGGAGCTGATCGCTTTGGCCGCGCGGGCCCTGCCCCCCTACCCTTTGCCCAGCCTTTCCATTGCCGCCGCCGCCGCGGCCCTCGCTCCGGCCCGCCGGGCAATCCACGAGGAGCGGATCGCCCGGATCAAGGCCGATCGCGCCACGCTGGCGGCGCGGATCGCCGAAGCACCCGGGGTAAGAAATGTTCGCGCCGGCGGTGCCAATTTCCTGTTCCTCGAAGTGGCCGAACCGGAAGCCCTCGCGGCCCGGCTCCGCCAGGTAGGCGTTCGCGTCCGTTTCCGTCCCAATGCGGCGCCCGGCGGAGTCCGGGTCAGCATCGGCACCGAAGCGGAGAATGCCGCCTTGCTCGCTGCTTTGGGCCTGAGCGGGAAAGTCACCGGTCGCCGCCGCGCCGAGCTGATCCGCGAGACAAAGGAGACTTCGATCGCCGTCGCCGTCGATCTCGACAGCGCTTCGCCGCGCCGGGTCGACACCGGCGTACCCTTTTTCGATCATATGCTCGACCAGGTCGCCGCCCACGGCAATTTCTCGCTTTTGCTCGACTGCAAGGGCGATCTCGAGATCGACGCGCATCACAGCCTCGAGGATTGCGCGATCGCCTTCGGCCAGGCCTTGTCCAGGGCGCTTGCCGACCGGCGCGGCATCGGCCGCTTCGGCTTCTCGCTGCCGATGGACGAGGCCGAGGCGCATGTGCTGATCGATCTCAGCGGCCGGCCCTACAGCCTGTTCGAGGGTGATTTCACCGCCAGCCATATCGGCGCCTATCCGACCGAGATGACCGGCCACATCTTCCGCTCCTTCGCCGACACGCTCGGCGCGGCGATCCACGTCAGGGTCACCGGCGAGAACGATCATCACAAGACCGAGGCCTGCTTCAAGGCGTTCGGCCGCGCGCTGCGCCAGGCGGTCGCGCGCGAAGGCGATCGGGAGGCCGTGCCGAGCACGAAAGGCGTGCTGTGAACGTCGCCATCGTCGATCTCGGCTACGGCAATATCGGCTCGATCGCGGTCGCCTTCCAGCGGCTCGGCGCGACTGTCGAGCTGACCGCCGATCCGGCGGCGATCAGCGCGGCCGAGCGGGTCGCCTTGCCCGGCGTCGGCGCGGCCGGCTATGCGATGGGCCGGATCGACGCGCTTGGGCTGCGGCAGACGCTGGCGGGCCTGACCAGGCCGTTGCTCGGCATCTGCCTCGGCATGCAATTGCTGTTCGAGCGGAGCGAGGAAGAGGACATTGATTGCCTCGGCCTGATCGCGGGGACGGTTCGGAAGCTGGAGCCCGCGCCGGGGCTGACGGTGCCGCACATGGGCTGGAGCCGGCTTGACGTGACCGACAGCGGCTGCGGGCTGGCGAGCGGCGACTATGTCTATTTCGCGCACAGCTTCGCCTGCGACGACGGCCCGGCCAGCATCGCCACCGCGCGACACGGCCGCACCATTCCCGCCGCGATCCGCCAGGGCAATCTGCTCGGCGCGCAATTTCACCCGGAGCGCAGCGCCGAGCCTGGCGCGCGCTTCCTGAAGGCGTTCCTGTCATGCTGATCTATCCCGCCATCGATCTGATGGGCGGCCGCTGCGTGCGCCTGTCGCAGGGCCGGTTCGAGGAAGCGAAGATCTATCCCGCCGATCCGGCCGAAGCGCTGGCCGCCTTCGCCGATGCCGGTGCGAGTTGGACCCATATCGTCGATCTCGACGGCGCCCGCGAGAAATCGCCGCGCCAGCATGATCTGATCGCGCGCCTCGCGCGCGGGGCGAAGCAGCAGCTCCAGGTCGCGGGCGGCTTTCGCACCCGCGACCAGCTCGTGCGCATGTTCGAGGCAGGCGTGGCACGCGTGGTGATCGGCAGCCTTGCCGTGCAGGAGCCCGACATAGTCGCCGGCTTCATCGCGGAATTTGGCGGCGAGCGGATCACCCTGGCCTTCGATATACGACTCGTCGGCGAGACTCCGGAGGTCGCGACGTCCGGCTGGCTCGAATCCTCCGGTACGAGCCTGTGGGACGCGCTCGCTGTCTACCCGGAGGCGCGCCACGCTCTGGTCACCGACATCGGCCGCGACGGGATGATGACCGGCCCCAATAGCGCGCTGATCGCCGAGATCGTCACCCGCTGCCCCACCTTGGCCGTGCAGGCCTCGGGCGGCGTGTCCTCGCTCGAGGATCTGCGAGTGCTCCAGGCGACCGGCGCGGCCGGCGCGATCGTGGGCAAGGCGCTGTGGGAAGAAAAGTTCGGTCTCGCGGAAGCCGTCGATGCCGGCCGCTAGGATCATTCCCTGCCTCGACGTGCGCGACGGACGCGTGGTCAAGGGCGTCCAGTTCCGCGACCATCGCGACATCGGCGACATCGTCGAGCATGCCCTGCGCTACCGCGACGAGGGCGCCGACGAGCTGGTCTTCTACGACATCACCGCCAGCGCGGAGCGGCGCAGCCTCGACACCGACTGGGTGCGCCGGATCGCCCAGGTGATCGACATCCCCTTCGCCGTCGCAGGCGGCATCCGCAGCCGCGACGAAGCAGCCGCCTGCCTCGATGCCGGTGCCGACAAGATTTCGATCAACTCGCCAGCGATCGAGAATCCGGACCTGATCGAAACGCTCGCCCGCGATTTCGGCAGCCAGTGCGTCGTGCTCGGCGTCGACAGCTATGCCGACGGGGGCGAGTACTGGGTGAAGCAATATACGGGCAGCGTCGAAGCGACGCGTGACACTGGCCTCCGCACCCTGGACTGGGTACGCGAGGCGACGGAGCGCGGCGCCGGCGAGATCGTGCTCAACTGCATGCGCAACGACGGCGTGCGCACCGGCTACGACGTCGCCCACAGCAAGGCGGTGATCGATGCGGTCACAGTGCCGGTGATTGCGTCGGGCGGCGCCGGAACACCGGAGCATTTCCGCGACGCCTTCGCCGTCGGCGCGAGCGGCGCGCTTGCCGCCACCGTCTTCCACGACCGGCTGATCGCCATCGAAGATCTGAAGGAGTATCTGGGCCAATGCGGGATCGAAGTGCGCCGCTGACCGAGGCGGACCTGTCCGCGCTCGATTGGCAGAAGATGGACGGATTGCTGCCGGCGATCGTCCAAGATGCGGCGACGCTGCAGCCGCTGATGCTTGGCTATATGAACCGCGACGCGCTTGCCGCCAGCCTGGAGAGCGGCTTCGCCACCTTCTTCAGCAGGTCCAAGGGACGGTTGTGGTGCAAGGGCGAGACCTCCGGCCATCATCTCGCGGTCAAGGCGATCTTCGCCGATTGCGACGATGATTCCCTCCTCGTCCTTGCCGAGCCGGCGGGCCCGACTTGCCACCTCGGCACGACGAGTTGCTTCGGCGAGGCGAATGCGCCCGGCATCGGCTGGCTCGAGCAGCTGGCGCGCATCGTCCACCAGCGCGGCGGCGAGGATGCGGCGGTGAGCTATACCGCCCGCCTGCTCGGCGAAGGGCCGACCCGCATCGCGCAGAAGGTCGGCGAGGAGGGCGTCGAGCTTGCCCTGGCCGGCGCCGCCGGCACGCGCGAAGCCTGCATCGAGGAAGCGGCCGACCTCATCTACCACGTCTCCGTCCTCATGGAGGCGCGCGGTTTCGGGTGGACGGACGTCACCGAAACGCTTCGTCGGCGTCACGCGCCGGGAGCTGAAGACCCAGGCTGAAGGCGGCCGCGGCTCCTTCCAGGCGGCGTCAAAGCCAGGCCGCGCGGACCGCCATGCCGACGCCGTACAGACTGGTCAGCGTGAGCAGGACGCCGACGAGGATGAGAAGGACCTTGGCGGGCGCCTTCTTGGCCGCGAAGGCCCCGATCGGCGCCGCGACCACCCCGCCGATCAGCAGCCCCACCGTCGCCGCGGTGAACGCGGCCCAGCCGAGCGCGGCGATGAAGGTGGCCGATATCACGGTCGTGACCAGGAATTCGGCGCTGTTGACGGTCCCGATCGTGCGGCGGGGATCCGCGCCCTGGGCGAGCAGATTTCCGGTGACGATCGGACCCCACCCGCCGCCGCCGACCGCGTCGAGAAAGCCGCCGATCAGGCCGAGCGGCTCCACCACTTTGGCGGGCTTTTGCTCGGGCGGATAATGGAGGCCGCGCCAGACCAGGTAGAAGCCGATCAGCGCCAGATAGGTGAGCACCACGGGCCGCGCGATCGAAGCGTCGATCCCGGTCAGGACATAGGCGCCGAGGGCGCCGCCAATGACGCCCGGGATCGCGATCCTGGCGAACAGCCGCCAATCGACGTTGCGATGAAGCGTGTGACTTATCGCCGAGACCCCGGTGGTGAACGTCTCCACCGTATGGACGCCCGCCGAAGCCGCGGCCGGGGGCACCCCCATGCTGAGGAGGATCGTGGTCGAGATGACCCCGAAGGCCATCCCCAGGGCGCCGTCGATCAGCTGGGCAACGAAGCCCGCGGCGACGAAGGGCAGCAGCGAGGCAAAGTCGATCGACGAGAAATCGGGCATCGGCAGATATCCTGGTTGCGGCCTCCGGATGTCCGGTCGGAATAGGTAGAGTGGCACCTGCATAGTGATCGCGAACAGATACTCTAGTCCGACGCTCGATCGTGGCCGTGGCTCGACCCACGCTGGGATGCTCCCATAGGGTCCCGCGGAGAGATATTTGCTGAGACGGACGGCCTGGACGCAATTCCAATGCCGCCATGCCCTGGATTCAGCGAACCCCTTGCTTTCCACCATTCGGGACGGGAACATATTGTCAATTGGAACGGTAGACAACTAGTCTGAGATCGATGCCTCTGGGAGATTCCTGATGTCACATGCCGCTTCGGTGACTCCGCTCCGCCCCGAAACCGGGGCGCAGGACCTTCTGAAACTGCTTCAGCTCGAACTCGAACGGATCAAGTTCGGCTCGATCCACATGTCGATCCACGACGGAAAGGTCGTCCAGTTCGACGTCACCGAGAAAAGACGGCTGACCTGAAACGGGTTTCGCGGGCTTTCTCCCCCCGCGCCACTGGGCCGCGCCTGAAATGGCGCGGCTCGTTTTCGGATCCCTGGGCCGAGGAATTGGCGCGTCTATCAGTAGACGACAAGGGAGCGGGTTTCGATGCTCTCGCGATCGGGCGCCTGCGGTGGGCTTGTGGGATCGTCGAATGCGGCATGGGCCGCGAAGCGCGCCGCCCGCGGGTCCGATTCATAACCCTTGATCAGGATCGCCTCGTCCGGCGAAAGTCGGGGGAAGTAATACCAATGCTGAGCCGGATTATGCCGTATCGCATAGGTCTCGCCCGTCCGATCCCGGTAGACGAGGTCGGCTGCGACCGCATCCTCGGCCGCGATCGTCCGCGCGTCGCACAATGCGATCGGCGATCTTTCGACAATGCGCCCGATCGGCCGCCACAGATTGACGATCGAGAAGCGGCGGCGGAGAAGTATCTCGGGGTCGAGGCCGCGCCGCTCCAGCTCGCGCCGCACGCGATCGGGCCCTGAGCGCGCGGTGAAATCATTGTGGGTGTTGGCGACCGGCCCGCGTATCCCGGCCTCGCCCCGGGCGGCGCGCGCGGCGTTGCGGACATTGTGGTCGAAGTTGATCACCAATGCCGCGCCGGTCGCCCCGGCGAGCAGCCGCTCGACCTCCGGATAATAAGCGGAGCGTATGGCCTCGTCATCCTGGAAGTCGAAAAAAGCGCTCGGCGCCTGGAGCAATGCGAAGCCCTGGACGTCCAGCGAAAGCCCGGACGCCAGCGGCCGGGCATTGCGGATCGTGACGGCGTGCGGGTCATATATGCCGGTCCGCTGCGGGAAGCCGGGTGGCGGGTCGTACTGATAGGAGGCGGGTCGCCCTGCCATTGGTCGCAGGAAAAACAACGGCGCCTCGACGGCGGCAGCCTGGAAATGTGCCTGGGCGTTCATCTCTTGCTCCTTCTGATCCGCCAAATGGGCCTCTGGGGCCGCGCCGCCCAATCAAAATGCAATGGCCAATCATAAGGAGGATTGATGGGAGCGAGAATGAACGCACCGCACTCCAATCGTGACGCGGGATCATGGCCGGGCTCGCGCTCCATGTCGGGCAGGACGTTGCGCCGCCTCGGGCCAAATTGGAATGAACTCCTCATTTGATCGAGAAAATCGCAATCGCAAGCAGAAGTATTGCACGCTATCTCAGTGTTGGTGGAAACTTATTCTAATTTCGGCCAATGGCGTTTCGCCGGCGCTCGCGGAGAGGCGGAGAATGAACGCAGCGTCGTCGTGGCCGGAATTTCTCAAAGGAGGGGTCCTATGCAATTTCACAGATTGCTGGAGGAGCGTGAGATACGCGGACGGCTCCGGCCCGCTGGATCGCTGATCGATTATCGCGGGCCGCCGGTCGGCCATTTCGAGCCGCTCGATGTGGCGCAGCACAGCGCCTGGGTCGAGGCGATGAGATGGAAAGGGTCGTTTGCCGATGAGAGTCGCGCGGCAGCTTGAAGGCGATTGCGGCGCGCCGGATTTCGATGCCGAAATCAACAAGGCGGCGTCGGAGCTCGGCGTCGCTCGCAGATCGTGGCGGCGCCCAGAGCGCGCAGCCGTCGAGCGCTTTCCGTCGCGGATCGAGGTCGCGCAAGCCGTCGCGCATCTCGAGGCGGCGCTGTTCCCCCGCCGTCTGGGCGGCTGGCGCGGTGGCGCCCAGGCGGAAGATGCGTTCGTCACGGGCGAGCTGGGCAAGGCGCTGCGCATCCTGCATGAGGAGGTGGACGCCGAATTCGCTTATTGGCAGTCCGAATCCGCCGCCGCATTCGAGCCGGACCAGGCCGCCGTCACCTTGCGGCATTTCGCCGCTTGCCTTCCGCAAGTCCGCTCTATGGTCGACAGCGACGTCGAGGCCGCCTTTCTCGGCGATCCGGCGGCAACCAGCGTGGACGAGATATTGGTCTGCTATCCGGGCGCGATCGCAATCCTCCACCACCGGCTGGCGCATGAGCTCCACAAATTGGGATCTCCGATTATCGCGCGGATCATTTCCGAGCTGGCCAACGAGCGGACGGGTATCGACATTCATCCAGGCGCGACGATCGGGCCGAATTTCTTCATCGATCACGGCACCGGGGTGGTGATCGGCGAAACCGCGATCGTCGGTGCGCGGGTGAAGCTCTATCAGCACGTGACCCTGGGCGCGACGGCGCCGCTCGGCATCGCCCGGCTATCCGCGCGAACCCGCTATGCGCGGCATCCGATCGTCGAGGACGACGTGACCATATACGCCGGCGCCACCCTTCTCGGCCGGATCACGATCGGCCGGCGCTCGACGATCGGGGGCAATGTATGGCTGCTCAACGACGTGCCGCCGGACAGCGTCGTCCTGCAGCCGGCCGCGGGCATCGTCCCTCGCAATGCCACGGCCGACGTCCGCGAGATGCTTTCGGGACATCGCTGGTGAGATATCGGCGGCCCGAGCGCCCTGCGCGACCCCGCAAGCCGGTGATCGGCGTGCTCTGCTGCAACGAGATCGCGGAACGTCCGATCCAGGCGGTGGCCAGCCGCTTCATCGAGCCGCTGGTCCGTTTCTCGGAAGTGACGGTGCTGCTCGTGCCGGCGCTGATCGACACGTTCGACGCGGAAGCGATCGGGGATCGGCTCGACGGGCTTCTGCAGACCGGCGCCCGCTCCAACGTGGCGGCGCATCGTTATGGCGGCGCGACGGATGGCGAGGGCGGCGTGCTGGACGAGCAGCGCGACGAAGTGGCGCTGGCTTTGGCCGGTCATATGATCGAGATCGGCCGGCCCGTTTTCGGCATCTGCCGCGGCATGCAGGAGCTCAACGTCCTGTTCGGCGGCACCCTGCACGACACCGGCGACGGCGGCCATCATCATCCAGCAGGGGATGAAGCGATGTTCGCCGATCTGTTCGATCACCGGCATGAGGTCGAGCTGGCCCAGGGCGGCAGGCTGGAACGAGCGGCCGGGGCGCGGAACATGCAGGTCAATTCCGTGCACCGCCAAGGCGTCGGGCGTCTCGGCAGCGGGCTGGCGGTTGAGGCAGTGGCGCGCGAGGATGGGCTGGTCGAAGCCTTTTCCGGGCGCGGCTGCGGCGGGGATGTGCTGGCGGTCCAGTGGCATCCGGAATGGGATACGGCGCGGTGCGCGGCCAGCCGGGCGTTCTTTTCGATCGTCGGAAGTGCGCTGCGGGCGCAGCTTTGAATATGGAGGGGTGCCCCGCAGCGCTCAGTCATGCCGGGGCATGACGGCCGGTTCACAGGCGAGGGTTTAGCAGTCGAGCAATGCCACGGCCTGTTCGAACAGCTCCGGCGTTGCGGCTGCCAAGACCTGTCCCTCGCTCAGGTCACGGCCACCCCGCCAATTGCCGACGACCCCGCCGGCGCCGCGGATGACGGGGACCAGCGCATTGTAATCGTGGGGCTTGAGGCCTGATTCGGCGACCAGGTCGATCGCCCCGGCGGCGAGGCGGGCGTAGCCATAGGCGTCGTGGCCGTAGCGGGTGACGCGGGCGGCTGCGCGCAGACGTGTGAAGGCGGCCGCCTCAACCCCGCCGAACAGGAAGGGATCGGTGGTGGAGAGGCGCGCTTCGGCGAGCGCGCGGCAGGTGCTGGTCCTGATCTCGTCGCCGTTCAGCCAGGCATGCTTGCCGTCGCCGAGATAGCGCTCGTCGAGCCGGGGGGCGTCGATCAGGCCGAGGATCGGCGCGCCGTCTTCGAGCAAGGCGATCAGGGTGGTCCAGGTCGGCAGGCCGCAGATGAAGGAACGGGTACCGTCGATCGGGTCGAGACTCCAGCGCCAGGGCCCGCGCGCCGGGCGGTCGGCAAGCTCCTCGCCGGCAATGCCGTGATCGGGATGTTCGGCCTCGATCAAGGCGCGCATCGCCTGTTCGGCGCCGCGATCGGCTTCGGTGACCGGATCGAAGACGCCGCCCTTGCTCTTGTCCTCGACCTCGCGAACGGCGGCAAGCATCGTCACCGCGCGCGCGGCATCGGCGAGCCTGGAGGCGAAGGCGGCGAAGCTCATAGGGCCTATTACGGCGCAGAAAGGATTTGCCAAGGCGCGGCGGCATGATAGGGAAATGGCAAGCCTTGGCGGCTATGCTGCCGGGCGAAGCATCAAGAGTGGGCCTCATGGGCCCACGCCAACCTGCCTTCCCGGGCAAGGTGGCGGTCCTGCAAAGGGCGATGCGGCCGGTCCGGCAACGAAGCGGGTCCCACGGCAGCATCGGCCTTCACAGGTGAAGGAGCGAAGATGAGTCTGCCGAATGTCCAGAGCCGGGTTGCCGAAGCGGAGCCGTCCACGTTCGACGTGGCGCTGCCGCCGCAGGTCGCCCGCTTCGGTCCGTCGGTCCGTGCAAGCCTCGCCGGGCCGGAGGACGCGCCTCTGCTCGTCCTGCTCGGCGGCATCTCGGCCGATTGCTTTCCATTCAGCTGGTGGCCGGGCTTTGCCGGCTCGGGCTGCGCGGCCGATCCGGCGCGCTATCGGGTTCTCGGCCTGGATTTCATCGCCGATGCCAAGGGCGAGATAGCGCCGAGCCCGCTGGACCAGGCGATCGCCTTGTGCGCCGCGCTCGACATCCTCGGCGTTGCCAGGGCCCATGCGGTGGTCGGCGCTTCCTATGGCGGCATGATCGCGCTCGCGCTCGGCCAGCATTTCCCGGATCGGGTCGATCGGCTGGTGGTGATCTCGGCCGATGCGCGCCCGCACCCGGCCGCCACCGCCATTCGCGAGCTGCAGCGTCGGATCGTGGCGCTCGGGCTGGCGAGCGGCAATGAAGACGAGGCGCTTTCGATCGCCCGCGGGCTCGCCATGCTGAGCTACCGCACACGCGAGGAATTCGCGGAGCGGTTCGAAGGCGGGATCGAAGGACCCGGCACGCTCGGCCGCTCCGACCCGGGCGCCTATCTGCGCAACCGGGGCGAGGCCTTCGTCGCCAAGATGACGCCGCAGCGTTTCCTGAGCCTTTCCGCCTCGATCGATCGCCACAAGGTCGACCCCGCGAAGATCAGCGTACCAACGCTGCTGATCGGTGCTGACAGCGATCAGCTCGTGCCGCCGATCCAGATGAATGCGTTGGCGAATGCCCTGGCCGGGCCCGTCGAGCTCCACTTGCTTCCGTCGCTGTGCGGGCACGACATGTTCCTCAAGGATGCCGACAAGGTCTCCGCTCTGGTCGAGGCCTTCCTGTGAGCCGCACGCGCAAGCCCGCCACGATCGTCGCCTCGGCGGGGACGCGCGGCGATCCGGGCCATCACAGCCTCGCGCCGCCGCTCTGGTCGTCCGACACGTTCCGCTGGGACGATGCCGACAGCAAGCCGGCCTATGATTATTCGCGCACGGTCAATCCCAATCGCGACATGCTGGCCGACGCACTGGCCGAGCTCGAGGGGGCGGCCGGCGGCGTCGTGACCAATTCGGGGCAGGCCGCCGCCTTGCTTGCCTTGCTGCTCCTTCCGGCCGGCGCGCTCGTGGTCGCGCCGCACGATTGCTATGGCGGCACCTATCGGCTGATCAAGGGACTGGAGGACCAGGGCAAATTGCGCGCCTTGTTCGTCGACGAGGGAGACGACACGGCCTTCGGCGCGGCGGTGGCCGAGAAGCCGGCTTTGGTCTGGATCGAGACGCCGAGCAATCCGCTGCTTCGCGTCGTCGACATTGCCGACCGCGCTTCGCGGGCAAAGGCCGCCGGCGCGTTGGTGATTGCCGACAACACCTTGCCGACACCGTGCCGCCAGCGGCCGCTGGACCTGGGCTGCGACCTGGTTCTCCACTCCACCACCAAGGCGCTGAACGGCCATGCCGACCTGTTCGGCGGGGCTCTGCTCGCCGCCGATCCGGGGCTGGTCGAAAAGCTCCATTGGTGGGCGAATGCCGCCGGGCTCAGCGGCTCGGCGCACGATGCCTGGCAGACTCTGCGCGGCCTGCGCACTCTGCCCCTGCGCGTCGACCGCCAGGAGGCCTCGGCGGCGGCGGTGGCCGCGTGGCTCGAAGCGCATGAGAACGTACGCGAGGTTTATTATCCCGGGCTCGACAGCTTCGCGGGCAAGGCGCTGGCCGAGCGGCAGCAAACAGGGCCGGGATTCATGCTCGCCTTCCGGGTCAAGGGCGACGACCACGCGACGGCGGCGTTCCTCAAGGGGCTGGAGCTGATCACCCTCGCCTCCTCGCTCGGCGGTTTCGCGACCTTGATCTGCAAGCCGGCGACGATGACGCACCGCGGCATGCCGCCCGAGGCGCAGGCGGAGGCCGGGATCCATGGGGACTTGCTGCGGCTTTCGGTGGGGCTGGAGGAAGCGGAGGATTTGATCGGGGATCTGGAGCGCGGGTTTGCGGCGGTTGGACGAGGTTAGGCTCGGTTGCCTCCGGCCTTCGTCTCGAACGGGCACCCTGCGACTACGGCCTTCCGCACCATTTCGTCACCCTGAACTTGTTTCAGCGTCCAGTCCTCCACCTCTCCAAGGGTTCGAAACTGGATGCTGAAACGAGTTCAGCATGACGCTCCCGGGAGGAGCGCAGGTGGTCAGCGTGAGGCTTCGTCCCGCATGTGCCGCTCGATCGACGCGCGTTGCGAGCGCGCCGAAAGGTGCGGATTGCTGCGATAGAGGCCGGCCAGGAAGGAGCGATCGTCGCGGGTCAAGGCAAAGGGGCCGTCCGCGGGGCGAGCTCGGTCGAACATCGAGAGTATCGACTGCTGCTCCCTGGTCGCGGTGACTCGCGGGTTGGCGAGCGCGACCATCGCCACATAGTCGGACAGCTCGCCGAGGCTGTAGCCGCCGATCTGCGCGGCATCCACGATAACGATCATCGCCTGGAATTCCGGATGGGTGGCCATGGTGATGCGGCTGTTGGGCAGGACGCCGCCGCCAAGATCCGTGACGCTCAGCCAGCGCACTGGCCGGCTCGTCGCCGCGAACAGGTTCAGCTTCGCGCGCCCGTCGGTCCGAAGGGTGATCGGATAGGTGCGGGCGAAATGCCGCGCGAGGCCCGTCGCATCGTGGGTCACGACGATCAGCATCGTCGTCTGGCAATTCGACGCACGCGTCCGCAACTCGAGCGAGGCGGCGAGCTCTGCGATGCGCCGTGCCATGAAATCAGCCTGAGCCTGGTCGATGCCGATGATGGCCGGGCAGATCTCCCGGTCCCAGCGCCCAAGCTGACCCGAGCGCCCGGCCTCGGCGACCGAGGCGATGAAGGCGCGCAGGGCCTGCTCCTGCTGGCCGCGGATGACGATGTCGGGGTCCGTTTCGGCCGGCGGAGTTGATTGGGCCGCACCCGTCCCGGCAGAGCCGGCGAGCAGCAGCGCTGCCAGGATGGTCTTGGCCCACGACATAAGCCGTACTCCCGCGAATTCGGCCTCCTCGATTACCGAACCGCGGGAGTCCCCACAATCTTTAGAATTGCGTGCGCACCGTCACCCCCCAGGTCCGCGGGTCGGCCGGCTGACCCACGACGAGGCCGGTGCTGCCCGACTGGGTGGCGAGCACTTCGAAATATTCGGTGTCGAAGGCGTTGCGGACCCAGGCGGTGACGTCCCAGCCGCTTTCCGCGCGGAAGCCGAGGCGGAAATTGGCGAGCGTATAGCCGTCAACGTCGGTGTAGAGGGAGCGCGACGGATTGGACGAGAATTTCGTGCGGCTGCTGCCGTCATAGCCAAGCACGATGTCGCCGCCGACGCCGAACAGGCGCTGCGGGATCGTATATTCCACGCCATAAGCGGCGGCCCAGCGCGAAACGCCCGGCAGCCACTGGCCGGAAATGTCGCAATTGGCCGGGCTGATGCCGCCGGGGGTGCCCGGCGCACTTGGCGTCTGGCCCGCCGCGATGGCGGCGCCGCCGCTAAGCTCGGGCGGGCACGGCGCATCGACGAAGCGGATGTAGCGGCCGTCGGTGAAGGCGCCGTTGAAGTAGAAGTTGAGATGGTCGGTCGGCCGGCCCGAAATCTCCAGCTCGACGCCCTGGACGCGGACCTGATCGGCATTGGCGAGATAGCCGCGCAGCACGCCGAGCTGGCCGTTGGTTACGGTCGCCTGGTAATCGTCGATCACAGTGCGGAAGGCGGCGATGTTGACGGTCAGCCGCCGATCCCACCATTGGGATTTGAGGCCGATCTCGAAATGATTGACCGATTCCGGCCGCACCGTTGCCGCGCTGAGAATCGGGTTGTTGGCGGCGTCGAGCGGCAGGCCGGACAGATTGATGCCGCCCGATTTGAAGGCGCGCGCATAGGTCGCATAAGCGAGGACATGCTGGGCCAGCTCGTAGGATGCGGTGAAATCGTAGGAGAAGTTCCAGTCGCTGAATTCGGGCTGGTAGCTTTGCGGGGCGAGGATGCCGCGCTGATCGTTGTTGAGCGTCGCGCTGCCGGTGCCGGTGCGGACCACCGCGACGTAGGAACCGTCCTTCTTGTCGTAATTGATCCGTATGCCCGGCTGGAGACTCAGCCGGTCGGTCACATGCCATACGATCTGCCCATAACCGGCGAGGCTGGTGCTTCTCAGCACGATGTCGTTTTCGGAGCGCAGGCCGTTCAGCACCGCCGGATTGCAGGCATTGGCCGCCACCGGGATGCAGGCGCTCGAGCCGAACGGCACGTTGCCCGGATTGAGCAGCCAGCGGCTTGCCGCCGAGCCCTGCTCTTGCGCGCCGGTGGTGTGCTGGCGCTGGTAGTAAGCGAAGGTGCCGATGACGTAATCCAGCCGGCCGCTGGTCCCGGCATAGCGGACCTCCTGCGAATATTGGTTCTGCGAGGAGGGATTGGCGGAAACGGTGGTGATCGGCAGGCCGGTGAAATCGCGGTCGTTGGACGGGCCCCAATTCCAGAAGCGCCAGGCCGAGACCGAGGTCAAAGTGCCGGGCCCGATCGACCATTCGGCGCGCAGGGCGACACCGCCCAGATCCTGGAAGGCATCGAGCGGGGTATCGACGTCGGTCACCCGGTCGAACGGATTGGTGCTCGGCGGCGCATAGTTGAAGGCGGCGGCGAGGCCGGCGAACTGGCGCGACAGCGGCCGCTGGGTGGCCCCCGTACGCACGTAGATCTGCGCGCAGCACTCCGGATCCTGGCGGTTGTAATCGCCGACCAGGGTGATGTTGAGGTTCGGCGTCGCGCGCAGCAGCAACTGGGCGCGCACGCCGAGATTGTCCTGCTCGTTCACCCAGCGATCGCTGGTGACGTTATAGACCGTGCCGCGGCGGTGCGAGCGGGCGGCGGCGACGCGGAAGGCGAGCACGTCGTCGATGATTGGCCCCGACAGCGAGACGGCGCCGTTGATATAGTCGAAATTGCCGACCGAGAGCTGCGCCCTGCCCTCGAAATTGAAGCTCGGCGCGCGGGTGATGACATTGACCGCGCCGGCGGTGGTGTTCTTGCCGTAGAGCGTGCCCTGCGGCCCACGCAGCACTTCGACCCGTTCGACATCGAGGAAATCGAAGGTCGTGACTGCGATACGGCTGTAATAGACCTGGTCGATATAGACGCCGACGCCCTGCTCGATGCCGTCATTGGTGAGGCCGAAGGGCGCGCCGAGGCCGCGGATATTGGCGGCCGAGTTGCGCGGGTTGGTCGAATAGAATTGCAGGCTCGGCTGAATCTGGGTGAGCCGGAGCACATTGTTGCTGCCGGACGAAGCGAGCCGCTCGTCGCCGATCACGGAGACGGCCAGCGGCACGTCCTGTAGGCTTTCGTTGCGGCGACGCGCGGTGATGACGATGTCGCCGTCGCCGCTCCTGGCGGGCTCCGCATTCGCCTCGGCGGCAGGATCGGGCGGGGTCTGCGTGCCCGGATTGGGGGGCGTGGCCGCATCCTGGGCCATAGCGGGCGATGCGGCCAGCGCAAGCAAGGCGGAGCCGGAGAGCAAGGCAAGGCGAGCGATCATATTTCCTCCTGTTTCGATCGCAACGCCTCCGGCTGACCAGTCGGCATCGTCGGGTTCATGTGGCTTCGATTGATCAGGACGGGCTGGCCGTCAGTCGTTTCTTCTCGGTCACGTCGAGCTGCACGATCCGTCCTTCGTGGATGGTGAGCGCGATCGAGCCGAAGCGGATCGTCTTGAGATGGTCGCGGATCGCGGCAATCGCGTCTTCGGACCCTGCAGCGACGCTCTGTTTCGCGGCATCAATCAATTGAGGCATGGCGTTCCTCCCGATTGCAGACAGCAGCTATTCTACCCGATTGGTCGACAATATGGTCGAGTTCAGTCTTCCCAATCCCAACTTTCATCCTCATCAGATGATCCAGTCCCAATTCTGCGCGGCGCCGCGCACGTCGAGCTCGGTTCCGGGCCGCTCGCCGCCGGCCGGCGCTTCGAGCGCGACCAGCACGGTGACGCCGGCACGGCTGAGCAGCTTCGCCACTTCCAGAGTACGACGGCGGCCCTCGGCCTCATCCTCCTCGGAGCCTCCGAGATCGCTGCTGAGGCCGTCGCGCAAGGTCGTGTCGTCGAGCACGAAGCTGGTCCGGCCGCGCGCGGAAAAGCGCTCGCGCGCCTTGCGGCCGAAGCGGGCGCGCTCCTCGGGCGAGGAGCCGGTCAGCCAGATGATCCGCCCCTGCCCCGCCTCGAGCGCGGCGGGCGCCTGGGGCTTGTCCGGGAAGGCGCGGATCATTCCCGCCGCCAGGGTCGCGTGGCTGGCCCGGTCGATCAGGATGAAGCCGCCGAGCCGCCTGTTGTCGCGGTAGAGCGAGGCGGGGATCGGCCGGTCGAGGACGATCTCGCAGCGGCCGATATCGTTGAGGCCGAGCGGGCGGCCCGGGCCCTCCGCCATCGTGTCGATGTCGCGCACCGCGGCGACCCGCGCCACGCTGGCGGCGACGGTGAGGGCGCCGATCCTCAGCCAGTAGGCGCGGCCCGGCACGAGCGGCTCGCCAGCCATCCAGACCAGATCGGCGCAGAGATGATCGGCGAGCTCGAGCCCGTCACGGTCGCCGGCGATCATGTCGCCGCGCGAGCAATCGACCTCGTCCGCCAGGGTCAGGGTCACCGCCTGGCCGGCGGCGGCCTGATCGAGGTCGCCGTCGAAGGTGACGACGCGCTCGACCGTCGTCTCCCGGCCCGACGGCAGGATCGAGACACGGTCGCCGGGGCGGACGCGGCCTGCGGCGATCGTGCCGGCATAACCGCGGAAATTCTGGTCGGCACGGTTCACCCACTGCACCGGCATGCGGAACGCATCCCCGCCGGAGGTGGCGGTGCGCACCGGGATCTGCTCGAGATGCTCGAGCAAGGCGGGGCCCGCATACCAGTCCATGTTGAGGCTGCGGGTGGTGACGTTGTCGCCCTCAAGGCCCGACACCGGAATGGCGGTGAACGTCTCGATCCCGGCCGCTGATGCGAAGGCGCGATAATCGGCGACGATCGCATCGAAGCGCGCCCGGTCGTAGCCGACCAGGTCCATCTTGTTGACCGCGAGGACCACGTTGCGGATGCCGAGCAGGTTGGCGATATGGCTGTGCCGGCGGGTCTGGGCGAGCACGCCCTTGCGCGCGTCGATCAGGATCACCGCGGCCTCGGCGGTCGAGGCGCCGGTCACCATGTTGCGGGTATATTGCTCGTGACCGGGCGTGTCGGCGACAACGAACTTGCGGCTGTCGGTTGCGAAGAAGCGGTAGGCGACATCGATGGTGATGCCCTGCTCGCGCTCGGCGGCGAGGCCATCGACGAGCGAGGCGAAATCGAACGTTCCGCCGGCCGCGCCCGACTTCCTGCTGTCGGACTCCAGGGCTGCGAGCTGGTCCTCGAACAGCATCTTGCTGTCGTAGAGCAGCCGCCCGATCAGGGTCGACTTGCCATCGTCGACCGAGCCGCAGGTGATGAAGCGGAGCAGCGACTTGCGCTCGTTGGCGAGGAGATAGGCCTCAACGTCGCGGGTGGCGGCGTCGGGGGAGGCGGGCTCCTTACGAAGTGCGGTCGCCACCTATTCCTCCCTGTCCGCGTAGCGGATGGGGAGGGGGACCGCACAAAGTGCGGTGGAGGGGCCTGCTGATTCCGAAAGCCCCTCCACCATGCTTCGCATGGTCCCCCTCCCCATCGCCTGCGGCGACAGGGAGGATAAAGAAAGGCTCGCACCCGCCATCAAAAATACCCCTGCTGCTTTTTCTGCTCCATGCTTGCCGACTGGTCCTTGTCGATCGCGCGGCCTTCGCGTTCGGAGGTGGTGGCGACCAGCATTTCCTGGATCACGGCCGGGAGGGTGGCCGCCTCGCTCTCGATGGCGCCGGTCAGGGGATAGCAGCCCAGGGTGCGGAAGCGGATCGATCGTTCGACCGGGACTTCCCCGGGCTCGAGCGGAAAGCGCTCGTCGTCGACCATCAGCAGCAGGCCGTCACGCTCCACCGTCGGGCGCGGCGCGGCGAGGTAGAGCGGCACGATCTCGATATTCTCGGCATAAATATATTGCCAGATGTCGAGCTCGGTCCAGTTGGAGAGCGGGAAGATCCGGATCGACTCGCCCTTGCCCTTGCGGGCGTTGTACAGGTCCCAGAGCTCCGGTCGCTGGTTCTTCGGATCCCAGCGATGCTGGGCAGAGCGGAAGCTGAACACGCGCTCCTTGGCGCGGCTCTTCTCCTCGTCGCGCCGCGCGCCGCCGAACGCCGCGTCGAAGCCGTGCAGATCGAGCGCCTGGCGCAGGCCCTCGGTCTTCCACATGTCGGTGTGAAGGCTGCCATGATCGAACGGGTTGATGCCGCGCCGCTCCGCCTCCGGATTGCGATAGACGAGCAATTCCATGCCTGCGTCGCGCGCGGCGCGATCGCGCAGATCGTACATGGCCTTGAACTTCCAGGTCGTATCGACGTGGAGCAGGGGGAAGGGCGGCGGCGCGGGGTAAAAGGCCTTGCGCGCGAGATGCAGCATCACCGCGCTGTCCTTGCCGACCGAATAGAGCATCACCGGATTTTCGGTCTCGGCGACGACTTCGCGGAAGATGTGGATGCTCTCCGCCTCGAGCTGCTGGAGATGGGTCAGCAGGCTTTCGCCTTGCGTGATGGGCAATTGAACGGTCATCAGGCGGCGCTCGCGGCAGCGGGCAGGATGCCGGCGGGAGCGTTGCGGGCAACCGCGCCGAGGATGATGACGACCGGGGCGCCGGGCGCAAGCTGCGCGGCGAGGCCGGGCAGCGCCACGAGCGAACCCGCGATGTGCTGCTGGTCGGGCCGGCTCGCCGAGGCAATGGCGATGGCGGGCGCGTCGGCGGCAAGGCCGTTCGCGATCGCTTCACGCACGAATTCGGTCAGAGTCTTGCGCGGCATGTAGATCGCCGTGGTCGCAACAGGATCGGCGATTGCCGACCAGTCGATGTCCCGCGGCAGCTTCCCGTCAGCGCCGTGGCCGGTGACATATTGGACGCGGCGCGCGTTCATCCGTTCGGTCAGCGAGAAGCCGAGCGAGGCGGCGGCGCCCTGCGCGGCCGAGATGCCGGGAACGATCGCGATCTCGATGCCCGCGGCGTGGCACGCCTCGATCTCCTCGGTGGCACGGCCGAAGATCAGTGGGTCGCCGCCCTTGAGGCGCACCACATTCTCGCCGGCCTCGGCCAAAGCGACGATGCGCTCGCAAATCTCGGACTGGCGGACGGAGGGTCCGTGGCCGGTCTTGCCGACCGCGATCCGCGTCGCCTCGCGGCGGGCCAGCTCCAATATGTCGGGGCCGACGAGATCGTCGTAGAGAATGAATGTCGCCGATTGCAGGGCGCGCACCGCCTTCAGGGTCAGCAGCTCCGGATCGCCCGGGCCGGCGCCGACCAGCGTCACCTTTCCGCGCCGATCGGAAGCGGAAATGCTGCGCAGCAAATTTTCGCGATCGGCATCGATCGGAGTGCGGTCCGGCTGCTCCCAGGCCAGACGGGTGAAACCCTGCCAGAAGCGGCGGCGGTCGGCGAATTCGCCGACCCGCTGCTTCACCTGCGGACGCCAGCGCAGGGCGGCCTTCGCCCATTCGGAGAGGCCGAGCGGCAGCACGCTTTCGATGCGGGCGCGGATCGACTGGCCGAGCATCGGCGCGCCGCCGTCGGTCGAGATGGCGATCACCACCGGGGCGCGATTGACGATCGTGCCGAAGGTGAAATCGCACAAATCGGTCTGGTCGATGATGTTGACCGGCGCGCCGGCCGCGCGTGCGGCGGCGATGAAGCGAAGCGCCTCATCGCGCTCGGAAAGGTCGGCGATGGCAAGTGCCGCGTCGTGCAGATCTTCTGCCTGCCAGGTGCGCGGCAGGATCGTTGCGGTGAGGCCGTCGAACAGCCGGGCCGCCGCTTCGTGGCCGGCGAGGACCAGCACGTCGGCGCCGGCCGCAGCGAGCAATTCGGCTTTCCAGAGGGCGCCCTGCGAGCCGCCGGCAACGACGACCTTGCGGCCGGTGAGCTTGTGGAAAACCGGCAGGTTCGGCAGCGCCGCGATCCGGGCCGGTACGATTTCGGCGGCCCTGTTCATGCCGCCACTTGCGCGCGCACGAGGCGCCCGTCTGCCCCGACGTGGAGGCCGCATTCGCGGGCCTCGTCCGTTTCCCACCACCAACGCCCGGCGCGCTCGTTTTCGCCGGGCTTTACCGCGCGGGTGCAGGGCTGGCAGCCGATCGACGGGAAGCCCTGGGCATGAAGCGCGTTGATCGGCACATTTTCGGCGGCGCAGAAGGCGGCGACCTCGTCGCGCGCCCAATCGAACAATGGATTGAGCTTGATCAGCCCACGCTCCTCGTCCCAGCCGGCGAGGGCGACCCCTTCCCTGCCGTCGGACTGGCCGGCGCGAAGGCCCGCCACCCAGGCGTCGGCACCGGCGAGGGCGCGGCCCAGCGGCTCGACCTTGCGCACGAAGCAGCAATCGGTCCGCGCGGCCTTGCTGTGATAGAAACCGTTGATTCCCGAATCGGCGACGAAGCCGGCCAGCGCCGCCTGATCGGGATGGAAGGAACGGATGCGCACGCCGTAGCGAGCCTCCGTCTCGGCCCATAGATCGTAGGTGGCGGGGAAGAGCCGGCCGGTGTCGAGCGTCAGGACCTCGATGCGCAGCCTGTTGGTGAAGATCAGGTGGGCGATCGCCTGGTCCTCGATGCCGAAGCTGGTGGTGAAGACGATCCGGCCGGGCACGGCCGCGCGCAGCGAAGCGAGACGCTCCGCCGGCGGGACGCCGCCGATCTGCCGGAGCGCCTCGATGCTCACCGCGCCGCCCGAGCGACCCGCGCTGCGCGTCGCTTCTCGAAGATGGTGGCCGGGCCGTCCGCGCTTTGCTGATAGCTTTCACTGATCAGGGCCCGGGCGTGAAGCCATTGCTCGACCGGCTGGCGGGCGGCCTGTGCTTCATCGATCTCGACCTCGTCGAAACCGTCGTGGAGCGCGAAGCCGAACTGATCCGGCAATATGTGGCCGCTGGCGCGCAACGTGCCGTCATAGCCCTGCTGGCGCAGCATCCGCCCGAGGCTGAAGCCGCGGCCGTCGCTATGTTTCGGGAATTCGACCGAGATCAGGTCGAGTCGGTCCTGGAACTGCGCGAGCATGCGGGGGTGGATCGTGTTGGGGACGAGGACGCCGAGCTTCTGCTCCGGCCCCTTCGCGGCCAGCGCGGCGTCGAGATCGGCATAAGCGACGACGTCGAAGCCCTCGGCCTTCCAGCCATTACGGTCAAGCAGCGGCAAGGGCGGCCTCCTTCGGTTGCAGCGCGACCTTGAACGGATCGAGACCGACACGGCGGAATGTGTCGATGAAGTCCTCGCCGTCGCCGTCGCGCAGGTTGAGATAGATTTCGACGATCCGCTCGATCGCCTCGGGCACCTGGTCGCCGTCGATGCCGGGGCCAAGTCGTTCGCCGAGCGCGGTGCGGTCGCCCGGATCGCCGCCAAGCGTGATCTGGTAATTCTCTACCCCCGCCTTATCGAGGCCGAGGATGCCGATATGGCCGACATGGTGGTGGCCGCAGGCGTTGATGCAGCCCGAGATCTTGATGCCGAGCTTGCCGATCAGGGCCTCGCGGTCGGCGTCGGCGAAACGCTTCGAAATCTCCTGCGCAATCGGAATCGAGCGGGCGGTGGCGAGCTTGCAATAATCCATGCCCGGGCAGGAGATGATGTCGGTGATGAGCCCGACATTGGCGTCGGCCAGGCCGGCCTCGACCAGTGCCGCCCAGAGCGCGGGCAGATCGTCCAGCCGGACGTGGGGCAGGACGATGTTCTGGACGTGGGTGACGCGCAGCTCGGAGAACGAGAAACGCTCGGCGAGATCGGCCATCACCCGCATCTGGTCCGAAGTGGCGTCGCCCGGCGGCGCGCCGATCGGCTTCAGCGAGATGGTGAGCGCGGTGTAGCCGGGGATCTTGTGCGGAAAGAGATTGGTGCGCGCGAAGCGGGCGAAATCCGGGTCGCGCTTCGCCTCTTCGAACGCGGCCGACGTGGCCGGCAGATCCTCGTAGGCCGGCGGCGCGAAATAGGCGGCGATGCGCGCCACCTCCTCGGCATCGACGTCGATCTCGCGCCCGGCAAGCGCGGCGAACTCCTCTTCGACGCGGGCCGTGAAGGCCTCGAGTCCGAGCTCGTGGACGAGGATCTTGATCCGCGCCTTGTACTTGTTGTCGCGCCGGCCCTCGAGATTGTAGACCCTGAGGATCGCCTCCAGATAGGAGAGCAATTCGGCCCTGGGCAGGAAGGCGCGGATGGTCTTGCCGATCATTGGCGTCCGCCCCAGCCCGCCGCCGACCAGCACGCTGTAGCCGGTCTCGCCGGCCTCGTTGCGGACGATGCGCAGGCCGATATCGTGGACGCCGATCGCGGCGCGGTCCTCGGCCGAGCCGGTCACCGCGATCTTGAACTTGCGCGGCAGGAAGCTGAATTCCGGGTGCAGGCTCGACCACTGCCGGACCAGCTCGGCGGTCGGCCGCGGATCCTCGATCTCGTCGGCGGCAACGCCGGCAAAATGGTCGGCGGTGACGTTGCGGATGCAATTGCCGGAAGTCTGGATGCAATGCATCTCGACGTCGGCGAGCAGCTCCAGAATGTCGGGCGCGTCGCTCAGCCTGGGCCAGTTGAACTGGATGTTCTGGCGGGTGGTGAAATGGCCGTAGCCGCGATCATAGCGGTCGGCGATCAAGGCGAGTTGCCGCAGCTGCCGGGCGCTCAGCGTCCCATAGGGAATGGCGACCCGCAACATATAGGCATGAAGCTGCAGATAGAGGCCGTTCATCAGCCGCAGCAGCGTGAACTCCTCCTCGGTCAGCGAGCCGTCGATGCGCCGCGCGACCTGCTCGCGGAATTGCGCGACCCGCTCCCGGACGAGCCGTTCGTCAAACTCGTCATAGCGGTACATTGAGGGCCTCCGCGCCGTAGCGGATGGTCGGACCGCCGAGGCGGATCCGTTCGCGATAATGATCCTGACCAGCCTCGATCAGATAGGGCTCGACCACCTCGCCATCCTGGATCGCTTCTTCGAGCGAGGCTTCGAGCGCCTCGCCGCCGGCCTCGTCGGTGGCGACGAAGGCCGCGGCGCGATCGCGCGACCAGCCAGTGCGGGTGAAATAGACCACGTCGCCATCGAGCAGCGCATTGGCCGTCAGGATCAGCGGCAGCGGCGGACGCTTCGCCATCAGCTTTGCAGCCGATTGGAAGATTGTTCTAAGATCACTCGTGCCTCCCGTGGAGCGGGTCGGCTCCGCCTGCCTCGGCTTCACCCCGTACGGCGCCTAGATACCCCTCCTGTTCCGGATCACAACAAGGAGCGCGAAGAAAACGGCATCGTTGCGCGGCCGGTTCGCGAGAGAGCAGATTCTTCCATTTTGCTGCGGATGCGAACGAATTCAGTCTCTGCCCGCGGCGAGTCGTCGCGCGAGACTGTCATCGGTTAGGCCCGAAATGCGGACGCGCTTGTGGCGGGAGCGCTCGCCGGATTCGACGCGCACCGCGGACTTCGGGACACCGAAGGCGTCGGCGAGGAAGGCGATCAATGCCTTGTTGGCCGCGCCCTCGACCGGCGGCGCGGCAAGCCGCACGGCAAGGACATTATCCTCCATTTCGCCGAGTGCGTTGCGCCGCGCCCGCGGCGTGACGCGGACGTGGAGCAGGACCTCATCCGCCACCGGGATCCAGCCATCGCGCCGCTTCGTCGGGCGTGCGCTTGTCGGCGTCGCGGTCGACCATCAAATTGGCCTGGCGCATTCGTTCGACGGGTATTGCGCCGATCAGCGGCTGCACGGCGCCGGTGAAGCGGCGGTCGGCGACGCGGCGCGGCGAGACGAGAAGCAGCGCGTCGTAGCTCGGCAAGGCGCGGCGCGGATCGGCGAGGGTGAAGAGATCGAGCGCGGCGATGCGGCCGTCGGACGAGAAAGCCGTTATCACGTCGGCCGAGCCGTCGGCGACGGCGCGATACATGAAGGTCGGGCTGTAGGATCGCTGGCCGGCGAAGGCGAGGCGGTAACTGGACTGGACCGAGCGCCATTCGGGCCGGGACAGGAATTCGAGGTCGGCGCCGAGGCTGAGCCGCGGCGCGGTACGGGTCAGATCGTCGAGATTGCGCACACCGAGCGCCTCGGCCCGGGCGCGGCGCATGGCCAGGGCATAGGCATTTTCGAAGCCCAGGGTACCCATCACCAGAACGCCGTCACGGGCGCGGAGCTGGGTCGTCAGCTGGGCGCGCATCGCCTCGGGCGACGGCACGTCGGTGCGCCGGAGGATGTTGGTCCAGAGCGTGCCGCCATAATCTACATAGATGTCGATATCGCCGGCGGCGAGCGCCTGGTAGGCCACGGTCGAGCCGAGATTGTCGCGGCGCTCGGTACGGTAGCCGGCGGCCTGCAACCGGCGCTCGATCGCACTCGCCAAAATGTATTGCTCGGAAAAATTCTTGGCGCCGATCACCACGGTTTCGCCGCCGGCAGCGGCGCGGGTGAGCGGCGCGACGGCTAAGGCCAAAGCCGCCGCCAGCGCGATCAGTCCGGCGACAACACGCCAGCGCGAGCGGCGCTTCAGGCCGGATTCGACCAAAGCGAGGAGGCCGTCGACGCCGAGCGCCAGCGCCGCCGCCGCCGCACAGCCGACCAGCACCCGGACCCAGTTCTCGGTCTGCAGGCCGGAGAAGATGAGATTGCCGAGGCTCGGCTGGCCAACCGTGGTGGCGAGGGTGGCCGCGCCGATCGTCCACACCGCGGCGGTGCGGATGCCGGCGAGGATGATCGGCGCGCCAAGCGGCAGCTCGATCCTGGTCAGCCGCTGCCGCCTGGTCATGCCGATCCCGTCGGCGGCCTCCAGCACCGCCGGGTCGACGCCCTGCAACGCGGCGATGCCGTTGCGGACGATCGGCAGCAGCGCGTAGAGGCTGAGCGCGATCAAGGCGGGCAGGAAGCCGAGCGCTGGAATTGCGAGCCCGCTTGCCTGCCCCAGGATCAGCAGCATCGGATAGAAGAGCGCGAGCAAGGCCAGCGCCGGCACGGTCTGGATCAGGCCTGCGAGGCCGAGCACGGGCGTGCGCACGATGCGATTGCCCGATGCCCAGATGGCGAGCGGCAGGCCCAGGGCCACGCCGATCGCGACCGCGCAGCCGCTGACCAGCAGATGGGCGCGGGCCAGGTCCGGCAGATCGGCCAGCGCCTCGGTGAAGGCGGGGCTCAAAGCGCCGCCAGCCGTTCGGCCTGGCGGCGCGGCACGTCGATCATCGCGCGCACGTCAGGATCGGGATTGGAGACGATCTCGGCGGGGGCGGCATCGGCGCGGATGCGGCCATCGATCAGAACGACGATGCGGTCCGCGAGCAGCAGGGCCTCGCCGATATCGTGGGTCACCATCAAGGTGGTGAGGCCGAGCCGATCGTGCAGGTCGCGATAGGCGCTGCCGAGCGAATCGCGGGTGACCGGATCGAGCGCGCCGAACGGCTCGTCCATCAGCATCAGCCTGGGCCGCGCCGCCAACGCCCTGGCGACGCCAACCCTTTGCTGCTGGCCGCCGGAAAGCTCGCGCGGATAGCGCCCAGCCATGTCGGCTGGCAACGCGACCAGATCGAGCAATTCGGCGGCACGATCCTCGGTGGACCCCATCAGCCGCGGCACGATCTCTATGTTTTCGGCGACGTTCATGTGCGGGAACAGGCCGATGCTCTGGATCACATAGCCGATGCCGTGGCGCAGCCGGGCGACCGGTTGGTCGCTTATGTCGCGGCCATCGATGCGGATCAGGCCCTCGTCGGGCTCGACGAGGCGGTTGATCGATTTGAGGAGGGTGGTCTTGCCGGAGCCGGAGGGGCCGACGAGGGCCACGAACTGGCCGGCGGGTACGGCCAGGGAGACGCGGTCGAGCGCGGCACGGTGGTCGTGGCGTTTGGTGAGGCCCTCGATTTCGAGGAAGATGGGTGTGGGCTGAGGCGGCATCTAGAGGGCTCGCCACGGCTCCCTCTCCCCGGGGGGGAGAGGGTTGGGGTGAGGGGGTTCTGCGTTGGATGTGCATCCTCGAACGCCCGACACCCCCTCCCAACCCTCCCCTTCAAGGGGGAGGGCTAGAGAGGGTGAACGTCGAAACGAGTGGATCATCGGCAAGGCGTGGTGGGCGCGGCAAGGATTGAACTTGCGACCCCCGCGGTGTGAACACGGTGCTCTACCACTGAGCTACGCGCCCACGCCCGGCTGGCGAATGGCGGCCCATAAAGGCTGCCCTCGATGCTGTCCAGTTGACCCTTGCGGTCAGAGGTTGACCGAGTCCTTGAGGCCCTTGCCGGCCTTGAACTTCGGCTGGGTGGATTCCTTGATCTGCATCGGCTCGCCGGTGCGCGGATTGCGCCCCGTCGAGGCCTTGCGACGCGAGCAGGTGAAGGTGCCGAAACCGACCAGCCGAACCTCGTCGCCGCGCTTCAGCGCCGCGCTGATCGTATCGAACACCGCCTCGACCGCACGCAATGCATCGCCGCGGCTGAGCCCGGTTCCATCCGCGACCTGGCCGATAAGCTCCTGCTTGTTCATCTCTTCCGAACCCCTGATTGAAAAAGACTCGTGCGGCGCTTCCCGCGAAGCTGTGGAGTTAATGACAGGAGGGAGACAGGAGTCAAAAGGAAAGAGACGCATTTCGGCCCGAAACGCGTCTCCTTTCCGTTCGATATGGCGCTCCGCAACCTATGTCAGTGGCGGACTGAAACCCCTGCCCCATCCTCGCTTCCCGGCGGCGGCAAGGACGCCAGATCGTCGGCTTCGCTCCATTCGATCGGGACGATCGGAGTCGCGAGCGCATGGGCGAGCACCTCGTCGACATGGGCGACGGTGACGATCTCCAGTCCTTCGCGGATATTGGCCGGGATTTCGGCCAGGTCCTTCTCGTTCTCGGCCGGGATCAACACCTTGGAGATGCCGCCGCGCAGTGCCGCGAGCAATTTCTCCTTGAGGCCGCCGATCGGCAGGACGCGGCCACGCAGGGTGACCTCTCCGGTCATCGCGACGTTGCGTCGAACCGGAATGCCGGACAGGGTCGAGATGATCGCGGTGACCATGCCGATGCCCGCCGACGGACCGTCCTTGGGCACCGCGCCCTCGGGCAGGTGGACGTGAATGTCCTTGCGCGAGAAGACGCTCGGCTTGACCCCGTAGCTCGGCGCGCGGGCGCGCACGAACGAGAAGGCGGCCTGGATCGACTCCTGCATGACGTCGCCCAGCTTGCCGGTGGTCTTGATCTGGCCCTTGCCGGGGACGGTGACTGCCTCGATGGTCAGCAATTCGCCGCCGACCTCGGTCCAGGCCAGGCCGGTGACGGCGCCGATCTGGTCCTCTTCCTCGCTCATGCCGTGGCGGAAGCGGCGGACGCCGAGGAAAGTGCCGAGATTTTCGGCGTCGATCACCAGTTTCTCGGCCTTGCCTTCGAGGATTTGCCGCAGAGCCTTGCGGGCGACCTTGGCGACCTCGCGCTCCAGGGTGCGCACGCCCGCTTCACGCGTGTAATGGCGGATCAGGGCGCGCAGGCCTTCCTCGGTCAGAATCAGCTCGTCGCCCTTGAGGCCGTGCGCCTCGATCTGCTTCGGGATGAGGTGGCGGGTCGCGATCTGGACCTTTTCATCCTCGGTATAACCTTCGAGGCGGATGATCTCCATCCGGTCGAGCAGCGGCTGCGGCATGTCCATCGTGTTCGCCGTGGTGACGAACATCACGTCCGAAAGGTCGTAGTCGATCTCCAGATAATGGTCCTGGAAGCGGCTGTTCTGCTCCGGATCGAGCACCTCGAGCAAAGCCGATGCCGGATCGCCGCGGAAATCCTGGCCGAGCTTGTCGATCTCGTCGAGCAGGAAGAGCGGATTGGACGTGCCGGCCTTCTTGAGGTTGGTGACGATCTTGCCGGGCAGCGAGCCGATATAAGTGCGGCGGTGGCCGCGGATCTCGGCCTCGTCGCGGACGCCGCCAAGCGACTGGCGGACGAACTCGCGACCGGTGGCGCGCGCGATCGAACGGCCGAGCGAGGTCTTGCCGACGCCGGGCGGGCCGACGAGGCAGAGGATCGGGCCCTTCAGCTTGTTGGTGCGGACCTGGACCGCGAGATATTCGACGATCCGCTCCTTGACCTTCTCGAGGCCGTAATGATCCTCGTCGAGGATCCGCTCGGCTTCCGTAATGTCGTGCTTGAGCTTGGATTTCTTGCCCCAGGGCAGGCCGAGCAGGACATCGAGATAATTGCGGCTGACCGTTGCCTCGGCGGACATCGGCGCCATGGCGCGCAACTTCTTGAGCTCCGAATTGGCCTTGGTCCGCGCCTCCTTGCTGAGCTTGGTGCGCTCGATCTTGCGGCCGAGTTCGGCGAGCTCGTCGCCCTCCCCTTCCTCGCCGGCATTGCCGAGCTCGCGCTGGATCGCCTTGAGCTGTTCGTTGAGATAATATTCGCGCTGGGTCTTCTCCATCTGGCGCTTGACGCGCGAGCGGATCTTCTTCTCGACCTGCATGACGCCGAGCTCGCCCTCCATGAAGGCGAAGGCCATTTCGAGGCGGCGCACGGGGTCGAGCTCGGCAAGCAGGGCCTGCTTGTCGGAGACCTTGATGTTGACGTTGGCGGCGACCGCGTCGGCGAGCTTCGAGGGCTCCTCGATCTGGCCGAGCTGGACCGCGGTCTCGGCCGGCAGCTTGCGATTGACCTTGGCGTAATTCTCGAACTGCTCGATCACCGAGCGGACCAGCGCCTTGACCTCGACGCCCTCGGGCTCGATCGTCTCGACCGGATCGACCTCGGCATTGAGATGGGTGCCGTCCGCGCGCAATGTCTTCAGCATGGCGCGGTGCTTGCCCTCGACGAGCACGCGCACCGTGCCGTCGGGCAGCTTCAGCAGCTGCAGGACGGTGGCGACGACGCCGAGATCGTACAGCGCGTCGCGATCGGGATCGTCCTCGGCCGGATCGAGCTGGGACACCAGGAAGATGCTCTTGTCCGCCGCCATCGCGCTTTCCAGCGCGGCAACGGATTTGTCGCGGCCGACGAAGAGCGGCACGATCATGTGCGGGAAAACGACGATGTCCCGCAGCGGCAGGACGGGATAGGATTCGCTCATGTAAACTCCAAAGGCAGGGCCTCGGGGGCCCGTTCCCGTCCTATATGGGGCCAAAGCCTTACCGCATCAATGAAGGCCCGTTCACGCTTCGGTAAGGCGGCGCTTTGCAATTGACCCCCACGAAGGGCGGGCGTAGAAATTTTCCGCCACGACACGGGGAGTTCGAGCGCATGATCCGACGCATTTTTCTGACCATCGCGCTGATCCTCGCGCCAATTGCCTTCTCTACAGCCGCGCAGGCCCAGGGCCGCGGCCAGAATTGCGAGCAGCGCAACGAAGGCCGCCAACGGGCCGGCGGCATGCTTGGCGGGATGGCGCGCGGCGCGCTTGGCCGCTTCGGCGGGTCGGCCGCCAATGTCATCCTGCCGATGGGACAGCTCCTCGGCGATGCGATCATGAACCTGCTCGATTGCCGCGAGCAGGAGAAGGCGGCGAGCGCGACCGAGGAAGCCGTGCGCGGCGGCGTCGGCACGACCACGACCTGGCGGAGCGAGACAAGGCCGGGCGTCACCGGCTCGTCGACGGTCACCGCGGCGACCAATACCGCCGCCGAGGGCGAGTGCGTGACCGTCACCGACGTGGTGATCGTCGACGGCCAGGAGACGCGCGCCCCCAAGAGGATGTGCCGCCGGCCACCGACCAACCGCTTCGTGCGGGTCTAGCCCATGTTCCGTGGATTGGCGTGTGCGCTGGCACTCCTTGCGCTGACCAGCGCGCAGGGGGCGATTGCCCAGGGCGCGCGCAGCGCCGACAATCCGACCTGTCCGGAACACCCGAACTGGTCCACCAACCCGACGATGACCTTCAGGGTGCAGCAGATCAATGGCCGCGCGGTGCTGCTCGCCGAAGGACAGATCGACGACAATCTGGTGCCGCGCCTGCAGGAGGCGCTGCGGACGTTCCAGGGCGACGAGATCTGGCTTCGCTCTCCCGGCGGCAATGCCAGAATCGGCAATCAGGCCGGGAGGATCATCCGCGAAAACAACATGACGACGCGGATTCCGGCCGGCTGGGCTTGCCATTCGGCCTGCAACTTCCTCTTCATGGGCGGTGGCATAAGGCATATCGATCCTGGCGGGCTCTTCATCGTCCATATGTTCACGTTCACCTCGGACCCCAATGTCCGCAGGCAGGCGGCGCAAGGGCAAGGCGACAGCACGATCGGCGTGATCGCAGACGTCGAGCAGGGTTCGGCCCTGCTGGCCAGCGAAGACAATGATTTCCTGATCCGGATGGGGCTCCACCGGACGCTCCTGACCGAAGTCATGTACCGGCAAAGGGCGGTGGGCGATGCCTCCGACCGCTCGACCATGCGCTGCCTGACCCATGAGGAAGCGGTGCGATACAATGTCGTGAACGACCAGGCGCCGCGCTGAGCCACCGTCCTCGGCCTTCCCTGACGGATCTGGGGATCCAGGTGCCGGGATTGCCGGCGATCCCGCGCAAGCACAGGCGACTTACCGCCTTCGCCGCGCTGCTGGCGCTGATCTCCGGCGCGGCGGCGCCGGCCCAGCGGCGCGATCCCGACAACCCGACCTGCCCGCCGACGCCGAACTGGTCGTCCATTCCCCGGATGCGTTCACCGCGCAGCAGGCAGGCGGGCGCCAGGTGCTGCTCGCGGAAGGGGCGATCGACGAAGACATGCCGGCGCGGCTGGAGGAGGCGCTGCGCGGCTTCCACGGGACCGAAATCTGGCTTCGCTCCCCGGGCGGCGAAGCCCGCGCCGGCAATCTGGCAGGCCGCATGATCCGCGCCCGCGGTCTTTCGACGCACATCCCGGCGGGCTGGGCCTGCTCTTCCGCCTGCACCTTCATGTTCATGGGAGGCGTCACTCGGTCGGTCGATCCGAGAGGCCTGCTGATCGTGAGCATGTTCACCTTCACGTCGGACCCGGCCGTCCGCCGGCAGATCGAGCAGGGGGTGGCCGAAACGAGCGGGCTGATCACCGATGTCGCGCGCGCTTCGTCGCGCCTTGCGGTCGAGGACAATGACTACCTGATGCGAATGGGAATCGCGCGTCGGTTCCTCACCGACATCGTCTATCGGCAGCACGCGGTTCCAACCGCGCGGGATCCCTCGACCCGCCGCTGCCTGACGCCGGAGGAAGCACGCCGAGACAACCTCGTGAATGCCGGCCGGCCGGCACGCTTGATCCAGCCGGCGCGACCCGCTCAGGCAAGGCCTTGAAGTTCCTGGCGAAGGCGTCATCCTCGCGCCGAACGGAACAGGATCTCCAGGTGCGGTTGATTTCGACATTTCTTGGCACTTGCATGCTTTTTGCGGCACCGGCAGCCGCGCAGGTGCCGGCCGCCACGCAGACGCCGGTTGTCGCGCAGACCCCGGTTGTCGCGCCGGCTCCAACCCTTGCTCCGGCCCAGCCGCTGCGCGAACCGGCCATCGCGCCGGCGCCGGACTGGCTTGTGCCGATCGCAATCCCCGCTGCCAATCCGGCGCTGCAGGACCGGCCCTTCCAGGCTCTGCTCGTTGCCAGCCAGACGCTCTATGGGACGGATCATCACGACAATTATTCCGAGCTCGCCTTCCTGATTCAGAATGCGCAGGGCCTGCAGGGACTCGGCAACGTCACCTTTCCCTGGCAGCCGGACCAATCGGACCTGATCGTCCACAAGGTGCACATCATCCGCGGCGGGCGGGTTATCGACCTGCTTGCCGACGGCCGCCGGTTCACGGTGCTGCGGCGCGAGAATAATCTGGAATCCGCCACGCTGGACGGCGTGCTGACCGCTGTGATGCAGCCGGAGGGGTTGGCCGTCGGCGACATTCTCAATGTCGCGTTCACCCTGCGCAGGCATTCCGGAACGCTCCCCCTGCGCGGCGAGAATTTCTTCAACCTCGCTTACGGCGCACCGATTCGCCATTTCTATGTGCGGCAGATCTGGCCGTCCGGAAGCGCGATACGCTGGCGCGGAACAGGCGTCATGGAGCAGGCGCGCACCCAGCGGACGCCGCGGGGCACTGAGCTGGTACTCGACCTGACCGATGCCGAGGGCCCGCAGCCGCCCGCCTCCGCCCCTCCCCGCCTGGCCGTGCCGACCACACTGCAGATCAGCGAATATCGCGACTGGTCGGAAGTGAGCGCGATACTGGCGCCGCACTTCCGCAACGCGGAGCAACTGGCGCCGAACTCGCCGCTGCGCGCCGAGATCGACCGGATCGCCGCGTCAAGCCCGGATCCGCGCCGGCGCGCGATGGCGGCGCTGCGCTTCGTCGAAGACGAGATACGCTATCTCGCCTTGACGATGGGAGACGGCAATTACGTGCCTGCGACCGCCGACGAGACCTGGGCGCGGCGCTTCGCCGATTGCAAGGGCAAGACAGTCACCCTGCTAGCCTTGCTTCACGGGCTGAACATCGAGGCCGAGCCCGTGCTGGTCAACGCGCTGATCGGCGATTCCCTCAACGAGCGGCTTCCGACTCTGAACGGGTTCAACCATGTGATCGTGCGCGCCCGGATCGGCGGCCGCTCATACTGGCTCGACGGCACGCGCATCGGCGACCGCAATCTCGACGACCTCGCCTCCTCGACCTTCAGCTGGGGTCTTCCCTTGCGCGCGAGCGGGGCGACGCTCGAAGCCCTTCCCTATGCAGCGCCGGCCCAGCCGCTGGTCGAGGTCAATACGACCTATGACGGCTCGGCCGGCTTGCAGGGCCTGGTGCCGGTGCGGGTGGAGCGCATCCTGCGCGGCGCGCTGGCCGCGGCGATGCGGCAATCCATTTCGCAAATGGGCCGCGACGCCTTCGTCCGGCAGACCCGCGAGGACCGCTCGACCCTGCCCGGAGAAGGCAGCGTCATCGCCGATGTCGACGTGCGCGACGATCCGGAGGCCGGCGTGCTGACGGTGATCATCTCCGGCCGGGGGCGCATGCGCTGGGCCGGGACGCCGGGCGCCAGGACGCAGCGCTTCCGCTTCGACAATAGCGTAATCAATTGGGAGGTGAGTTTCGACCGTCCTGCCGGGCCGCTTCATGACGCACCCTTCACCTTCCAGATCCCCGAGCATCTCGCCATGACCGAGACCGTCATCCTGCCGCGCAACGGCGAGGGCTTCACGATCGACAGCCGGAACTTCGAGCATCTCGTCGCGGGTGTCCGGATCAGCAGGCAGGTCTCGATCGGCGATGGGCGCGCCGTCGCCCGCTCGGCCTTCCGCCGGGTCGAGCGCGAGGTCAGCGCGCAATCGGCGCGGTCGAGCACCGCCCTGATCGCGGCGATGCGCGACGACCAGGCTTATGTGCAGGGGCCGGTAGGGCCGGTCTCGCAAGCGGCGTTGCTGCCCGGTCCGGGCACGCCACCGGCCAATGCGGCCGGCCCGGCGCGGGAGCCGCGCACCGCGCAGGAGTTCGTCGATCGCGGCTATGCGCGCTTCCAGTCGGGCGCGCTCGACGGCGCCGCCAGCGATTTCGAGCGGGCCGCGACGCTGAATCCACGCTGGTCGCGCCCGCTGGCCGGCCAGGCGATCGTCCTGATCGGCCGCGGCAACCAGGACCAGGCGGAAGCGATGGTTGCACGCGCGGCGGCGCTCGATGCCAACGATTTCGTCGTGCACCAGGCCCGCGGTCTGATCCAGGAAACGCGCAACCGGCCGATCCAGGCGATCGTCGAATATTCGCGGGCGCTGGAGCTGGAGCCGAACAACGGCTTCAGCCTCTTCCAGCGCGCGACGGCCTATGCGCGGGTCGGGGAGTTTGACGACGCCATTGCCGATCTCGGCGCGATTCTCGCCCGGACCCCCGCCAATCTCGCCGCGCTCGGCGCGCGCGCCCGCATCCATGCCTGGCGCGGCGCCTATGATCTGGCGCTGGCCGACGCCGATGCGATGCGCACCGCGGAGCCGCAGGACCCGCTCCACCTCTATCGCCGCGCCGCAATCCTGCGCCGGGCGGGCCGCGCCGAAGCGGCCGCGACCGCTTATGCCGAGGCGCTCGCCGCCGTGGACGCGCGCGTGGCCGCCGCGCCGAACGAGGCGGACGATTATGACGAGATGCGACAGGTGATATTGGCTGACAGCGGCCAGACCGGCCGCGCGGTTGCATTGATCGACGCCCAGCTCATCCGCAGCCCGGACAATTCAGGTCATTTGAACAGCCGCTGCTGGATTCGGGCGACCGCCAATGTCGACCTGCCTCTGGCGCTGGCCGATTGCGAACAGGCGGTGGCGCGCGCGCCGGACAATCCCGCAATTCTCGACAGCCGCGCCTTCGTGCGGCTGCGCATGGGGCAATATGATGCGGCGATCGCGGACGAGGATGCGGCCCTGTCGCACGTACCGAACCACCCTGCGGCGCTCTACACCCGCGGCATCGCCCGGCTGCGCAAGGGCGAACGGGAGGCCGGCGAGCGCGACCTGGCCGCGGCGCGGCGGCTCGTATTCGATATCGATGCGACCTATCGCGACTATGGGGTGACGCCTTAGCGGCCCGTTCAGGAGGGTCGGCGCGCGGCTCTAGGCCGCGTCTTCGGCCTTCTCGGCATAGACGCGGACCGGCTCCTTGCGGCCCTCGACCACGTCCTTGTCGATCAGCACCTCGTCGACGCCGTCCATCGTCGGCAGATCGAACATCGTGTCGAGCAGGATATTCTCCATAATCGAGCGAAGGCCGCGGGCGCCGGTCTTGCGCTCGATCGCCTTCTTGGCGGTCGCGACATAGGCGTCCTCGGTATAGGTGAGGCGCACGTCCTCCATGTCGAACAGCTTCTGGTATTGCTTGACCAGGGCGTTCTTGGGCTCCTGCAGGATCTTGACCAGGGCATCGACGTCGAGGTCCTCGAGCGTCGCGATCACCGGCAGGCGGCCGACGAATTCGGGAATCAGGCCGAACTTCAGCAGATCCTCGGGCTCGGTATGGCGAAGCACCTCGCCGGTGCGGCGCTCGTCCGGCGCTGCGACATGGGCGCCGAAGCCGATCGACTTGCCCTCCAGGCGGTCGCCGATGATCTTCTCGAGGCCGGCGAAGGCGCCGCCGCAGATGAAGAGGATGTTGGTCGTGTCGACCTGCAGGAATTCCTGCTGAGGATGCTTGCGGCCGCCCTGCGGCGGCACGGAGGCGGTGGTGCCCTCCATCAGCTTCAGCAGGGCCTGCTGGACGCCCTCGCCCGAGACGTCGCGGGTGATCGAGGGATTGTCGGACTTGCGGCTGATCTTGTCGATCTCGTCGATATAGACTATGCCGCGCTGCGCCCGCTCGACATTGTAATCGGAGGCCTGGAGCAGCTTGAGGATGATGTTCTCGACATCCTCGCCGACATAGCCCGCCTCGGTCAGCGTCGTCGCGTCGGCCATGGTGAAGGGCACGTCGAGGATCCGCGCCAGCGTCTGCGCCAGCAGGGTCTTGCCGCAGCCGGTCGGGCCGACGAGCAATATGTTCGATTTGGCGAGCTCGACATCCGCGCCCTTGGCGCCATGGGCGAGCCGCTTGTAATGGTTATGGACCGCGACCGAGAGGACGCGCTTGGCGTGCAACTGGCCGATCACATAATCGTCCAGCACCTTGCAGATCTCCGCAGGGGTCGGAACGCCGTCGCGGGTCTTGACCAGCGCCGACTTGGTTTCCTCGCGGATGATGTCGTTGCACAGCTCGACGCATTCGTCGCAAATGAACACGGTCGGGCCTGCGATCAGCTTCCTGACCTCGTGCTGCGATTTGCCGCAGAACGAGCAGTAGAGAGTGCTCTTGCTGTCGCCGCCGCTTAATTTCGTCATAGACTCTCTTGGGGGCCCGAAGCCCCTTCCCTTTTTGCGCCGGCCATCCTGACGGCAAATATACGACAGGACAATGGCCTAATCGTTAAGGCGTTCCCGCGCGGCTTTCCTGTCACAGGTCCGGCCGGTCCGAAACTGCCCGCTGAATGTGGCGGCTGGCGCCCGTCGGCACAAGCCCCATCCGCCTCACGCCGCCTTCTTGGCGGCGTCCTCGTCTGCCGGCTGCGGGCGCTTGTCGAACACCTCGTCGACCAGGCCGAAGGCCTTGGCCTCGTCGGCCGAGAAGAATTTGTCGCGCTCGACGTTCTTCTCGATCTCCTCGATCGTCTGACCGGTATAATGGGCCATCAGCTCGTTCATCCGGTGCCGGATCCGCAGGATCTCGCGCGCCTGGATCTCGATGTCGGACGCCATGCCCTGGGCGCCGCCGGACGGCTGGTGGATCATGATCCGCGCATTGGAAAGCGCGACCCGCATGCCCGGCTCTCCGGCGGAAAGGAGGAACGCGCCCATCGAGGCGGCCTGGCCGATGCAGACGGTTCCGACCTTGGGTCGGATATATTGCATCGTGTCGTGGATCGCCATGCCGGCCGTCACCACCCCGCCAGGCGAGTTGATGTACATGTAGATGTCCTTCTTCGGATTCTCGCTCTCGAGATAGAGGAGCTGCGCCGTGATCAGCGTCGCCATGTGATCCTCGACCCCGCCCGTCACGAAGATGATCCGCTCCCGCAGCAGCCGCGAATAGATGTCGAAGCTGCGCTCGCCGCGGTTCGATTGCTCGATGACGATGGGAACGAGCTGGCTGATGATGTCCTGATGATCCATGGCGGCGGAGAAATCCTGTCTGTGATGTGGTCAGGCGGTCAACATCGGAGCCTTTGCGCAAAGGTTCAAGCCCCCGGCGGATCGCCGCCCAACCGTTCGACGGCGTCGGCCTCCCGGCGCGCCATGCGTTGCTCGACCACGTATAACAGAAAATACAGGCCGGCCGCCGCCAGCACATAGGCCACCTGCGCCCATTCCCAATGGTTCGGCAGAGGCGACGACTCGGAAAGTGGGTAGGGATTGGGGCAGGCTTCGGCCGGATGCTCGCGCCAGCACCGGCCCGCCTCCCAGCGCTGCAATCGGTCAAGCGCAGCCAATGCTTCCGTATAGCCGCGCAGGAGCAGGATGTTCCCGGCCAGCGCCGCCATGATGAGCAGGCCCCGCCAGTATAGATTGGGCACTGCGCGGCACAGGATCACGCCCACATACAGCGCAAGTGGCGCCCACCAGACAAAATAGGGAAGGTCGTTCACCTATTCCTCTTCGGACTGCGCCGCCAGGTCCATGAAGTTGCGCGCGGCTTCCCGATCCTCCTCGTTCCTGAACGCCACGTCGAGATCGGGCGCCGCGCCGAGCATGTGCAGCAGTGCCCACAGGGCGAAGCGGCGGCTGCGGTCCTTCTCGAGGCCGAGATCGACCCGCATCCGATCGATGCCGGCATCGAGCGCGTCGGGCGCGAGCGAGGCGAGGTCCGTGGACCCGAAATAGCGGCGCAGCTGGTCGTCGAAATCCATTGCGCGCCGGTCCTTCCCTGCGGCGCCCTCCCCGCCGTCGGAGGAGGGCGCTGCGCTCCGCTACATACGATAGGTCGCCCGGGCGTAGAAGAAGGTGCCCGGGACGTCGTAGGTGGTCGGATCCATATTGTTGAGGCCGCAGCTGATGCAGCCCGGCGGATCGACGTTGAACAGATTGTTGACGCCAAGCGCGAAGCCGAAGCCGCCATTCACGTTCCAGCGCAGCTGCACGTCGGTGTAGAAGCGCGAACCGAGCCGGTTGCCGTTACCCTCGACGACGTGGTTGATGTAGCGGCCGGTGAGCGAGGCGCCGAACTCGTTCAGGGTCCAGTCGATGATGCCGGTCGCCTTGAACTTGGGGAAGGCCTGGTCCGGGCTGCCCTGCTCGGTCCCTTCACGGTCGATCGTGGTCGTGCCGACCGTCGCCGGGACGGTGACGCGATAATTGAACAGGAAGGTGCCGGTCAGGAAGAGGCCGAACGTGCCCGCGCCGGTCTGAGGGGTGCGCCAGTTCAGGGTCAGATCGAGGCCGTCGGTCTCGATGCTGGCGATGTTCTGGAGGAAGCCGCGGATCTGGGTGACCTGGCCCGAGGCGGAACGGCTGATCGTCGCGCAGCTCAGCGCGTCGCCGGTATTGGCGCACCGGCCGAGTAATGTGCCCGCGTCGATCGCCGCGATCGCGCCGTCGACCCTGATATTGTAATAATTGGCTTCGAGCGACAGCCGCCGGGCGAAGCTCGGCCGCCAGACCATGCCGGCCCCCCAGCTTTCCGACGATTCCGGATCGAGATCGGGATTGCCGCCGGTGATGACCGGCAATTGCGCATTGAGCTGGACGTAGCTGTTATTGGCGGGAACGCCGTTGGCGATGCAATTGGTGCGGATGTTGGCGGGAGTCGCCGCGGTCATTCCCGAGCAGGGATCGACCACTTCCTGGTCGAAGCGCGAGGGCGTGCCGAACAATTCGCCGATGCTCGGCGCGCGGAAGCCCTCCGCCCAATTGCCGCGGAACAACAGGTCCTCGATCGGCTCCCAGTTGATGCCCGCGCTGAACGTCGTCGTCGAACCCGATGTGGAATAATCGGAATAGCGGGCGGCGCCGGTCAGTTCGAGGCGGTGAAAGAATGCAGTGTCGCGCAGCAAAGGCAGACGCAATTCGGCATAGGCCTCGCTGACGTCGTAGCTCCCCGACGTCGGCAGCGCCGGGATGTCGGAGCCCAGCCCGGCGGCGACGATCGGATCCGGGTCGAAGCTTCCCGAAAGATCGCGATGCTCGACGCCGATGGCGATGCCGACGGGACCCCCCGGCAGCTCGAACAGGGAGCCGGTGAGGTTGGCGGAGACGTCCCAGACCCGCTGGCGGCTCGAATCGCGCTGGGTGAAGCCGACATAATCGATCATTGCCTGGGTGATCGATCCGTTGCCGCCGAAGATGTTGAAGGGCACGCAGGGGGCGGTGCAGGCCGCGAGCGGACCGAGCGCGCGCTGAAGGTTCGCGGCATTGATGTTGCCGTGCACCTCCTGCTTGGCGCTGTTGCGGCCCCACAGGCCGTTGATGTCCCAGTGCCATTCATGTTCGCCGACCTGGAAATCGCCCTCCAGGGTCGCCGCGCCATAATAAGTGTCGACCGTCTGGTCGTAACGGCGCGGCCCGTTCTCGACGACGCGGCGGCCGATGAAGGCGTAGGTGCCGGGCCCGAGCGTGCCGAATGGGTTGAACGGGTTGGTCGCATCGATCACGATCGTATCGAGCAGATTGCCGTTGCCGGCATCCGGCCCGACGAACAAAGGCAATGGCGCCGCCTGGTTCGACGAACTGCGGCGATTGTAGAGTGCGCGCGCCGAGAAATTGACGTTCTCGCCGATGCGCTGAGTCAGGTTGACGAAGCCGCCATAGCGCTCGAGCGGCACCTGGATGAAATTATAGGGCGCGAAGTTGAAGCGATCGGGAGCGCCGGCGAAGGCCCGGTAATCGGCCAGGACCGGCCTGCGGCCGAGCACGGGCGCGATCAGCGTCAGGTCCGAATTGCCGACGATGAAGCGGCCGTTGGGCGTGCCGGAGCTGCAGGTATTGTCGCAGGCCGTGGTGCCCGGCGTGGGGAATTGCGACAGCGCGCGCCCGCTCGAGCTGATTTCGTCCTGCCGCGAGTAATTGCCCCCGACGACGATGCTGGTGCCGCCATCGGCGCTGGCCCAGCCATAGCTCAGCTGGGAATTCAGCGAGAAGCCGTCCCCCTGGCCGAACGTGCCGAGCTGGCCCGAGACGTTGAGGCCGTTTTGCCGCGTGCGGGTGATGATGTTGACGACGCCGGATATGGCGTCGGATCCATAGATGGATGAGGCGCCGGTCTGCAGCACCTCGACCCGGTCGATCATTCCTTCCGGGATCGAATTGAGGTCGACCGAGCCCGGCACGCCGCTCGCCGAGGCGCCGTTGACGTAGCGCATCCCGTCGACGAGGACGAGGACGCGGCGCGACCCGAGATAGCGCAGGTCGACTTCGGCCGCGCCGGCGCCGACGCCGCCGCCATCGGGCGGATTGCCGAAATTGCCCGAATTGTTGAAGCGGCTGTTGAGCGCGCCGCCGGAGCCCGGCAGCCTTTGCAGCACTTCGGCGGTGGAGGTGAGGCCGGTGCGCTCGATGTCGGCGCGATCGACGAAGGTGACGGGCTGGGACTGGTCGAGCGGATCGCGGCGGATGCGCGAGCCCGTCACGACGATGGTCGACCCACCCTGGTCGGGGGCGGCGGCGGGCGGGGCGCCTGGCGGCTGGGCCAAAGCCGAAGCCGGCCAGGCCGAAAGGCCCGCCGCGATGGCGAAGGTGGCGCTACCGAATCGAAGCTTACGCGAGATTATGGTCATGACCGCGTCCCCAGCGGGGCGCGCCCACGGGCGCCGCGGGCGGCTCCGCCCCACCCCTGATGATTACTCCCGGGGAGCGGCGGCGCGAAAGCACGAAAGCAGGGTCACGGCCGAACAGGCATCGAATTCCCGCGGATCGTTGCAGAAGTGTGACAATCAAGAGGCGAGCGGCGTAACACCTATGCCTTGCGCGTCTGCACGGCGCGCACTGGAACATCCCGGCCGCAATCCCATTTTGAACTTGGGATCACTCCACCGATGGGAGATTTGCAGATGGCCGGCGGTTGGGCACGCGATGGCGCGGTCCAGGATCAGATCGACGACACGGTCTCGGATGCGGTCAAGGCCGCGCGGGCGCGGCTCCCCGTGGGCGAGGGGCCAAGCCATTGCGTGGAGTGCGGCGAGCCGATTCCCGAGCGCCGGCGCCAGGCCCTGCCGGGAACGCGAACCTGCGTGCAATGCCAGTCCGAGCGCGACGCCACGGTCGTCGTCGCCGGCATCAATCGCCGGGGCAGCAAGGACAGCCAGCTGCGCTGACGACGGGAACGACCGCTTCTATTGCGGCTGGCGGCCCGGCTGCCCGTCATTCTGGCCCTGGGTGACCTGAAGGCTGGCCGGCATTTGCGCCCGTTCCTCATCCTCCTGGCGCCATTGCTCGGCGGTGCGGCAGCGCCGCGCCGGCCGGATGTGGCTGCCAAGTTGCCGGGGCGTAGTCCGGCAGATGCGGCGGGACTCGTCCGCCCGGGCCGGCGGCTCGGCTGACGCGGGGAGGGTCGTGACGGTGAGGCCGGCGCCAGTGACCAACAGGACCAGGATGCGTTTGCTCATGCGTCGCCTCGTGAACCACACTCGCCGTTCGTCGATTTTAGTCCGAATCGGAATAGGGTCAAGCGAACCGGCCGGCACGCATTGCGGTTCCGCCGCCGAGGGCTCGAGACCCGGCGTGAGACAAGAGACGGCAGTTGACAAGGCAGGTTCCCGGACATGATCGGCCCTATTTCCACGGACTGCAGGGCCGTGGAGGCGCTCGTCCATGACAAATTGAGAGGAACGACAACCAAAAAGACACAGCAAGCAGGTCTTCTGTTCCCGACCGGAGAACGCGCTATGCAGCGACCTAAAGTAGGTTAAGCTGTACCTCTTTGCTTTCTGGGGGAAAATAAATGTCCGGTCTCACGCGCATCGTCCTCTTGTCGACCCTGTCATCGCTGGCGATCGCCGCCTCCCCCGCCTCCGCGCAGGATGCGGCACCCGCCGCGCAGGCCGAGTCGGACACCCCGATCATCGTCACTGGTACGCGCCGGACCGATCGCACGGTGGCCGACAGCCCGGTTCCGGTCGACGTGATCAGCCAGGATGCGATCGCCAATTCGGGACAAACCGAGACAAACAAGATCCTGAACAACCTCGTCCCCTCGTTCAACTTTCCGCAGCCCTCGATCGCCGACGGCACGGATGCCCTGCGCCCGGCGACATTGCGCGGCCTCAGCCCGGACCAGACCCTCGTCCTGGTCAACGGCAAGCGCCGCCACGTCTCGTCGCTGCTCAACATCAACGGCACGGTCGGGCGCGGCAGCGCGGCGGTGGACCTCAACCTGATCCCCGGTCTCGCGATCAGCCGCATCGAAGTCCTTCGCGACGGCGCCTCCTCGCAATATGGATCGGACGCGATCGCCGGCGTGATCAATATCCAGCTGCGCGGCGCCGATCATGGCGGCCGCGTCACCGCGACCTACGGCCGCTACGCCACCAGCCTGGACGGCGTCGCGCGCATCACCGGGCTGCAGACCAATGCCGGCCAGCCCTTCTTCGATCCGGCGGACAACCGGGTCTTCGCCGCCACCGCCAATGGCGAGCGCAGCGCGCATGACGGCCAGATGTGGACATTGGGCGCCAATATCGGCCTGCCGATCGGCCCCGGCTTCATCAGCCTGACCGGCGAATATCGCGATCGCGGCCCGACCAACCGCGCCGGCTACGATCTCAGGCCGAACTACAATCGGCCGACTGCCGCCTTCGACCCGCGCGAGCTCAGCTTCAACCGGCTCGAATTCCGCTATGGCGACGCCGAAACCGCCGACATCAACCTGTTCGTCAACGCCGGCATGCCGGTCGGCGGCGAATGGGAGCTTTACGGCTTTGCCTCTTACGGGCACCGCGACGGCCTGAGTGCGGCCAATTACCGCCAGCAGAATGCCGCCGCCAACCGGGATTATTCGACGCTGACGCCGGCGACGACACCGACCGCCGCCAATTTCGTGCCATTGACCACCGACGGCTTCCTGCCCTTCATCGACACGACGCTCGAGGATTATGCCGGCACGCTCGGCCTCCGCGGCGAGGTGGCCGGATGGCGCGCCGACTTCTCGGTCGGCTACGGCCATAACAGCTTCGACTATATGGTCCGCAACAGCCTCAACACCTCGTTCGGCACGGCGAGCCAGACCGACTTCGACGCCGGTGGACTGCGCTACGCCCAGACCGTCGCAAACCTCGATTTCTCCCGTCAATATGACGTCGGCCTGGCAACGCCGCTCTCGGTCGCTGTCGGCGCCGAATATCGCAACGAGAGTTTCGGAATCCGGCCGGGCGAGACCCAATCCTTCGCCGGCGGCCCATTGTTCCGCGCCTCGATCACCACCACGGCGGCAAATTGCACGACGCAAGGTGGCGTCTTCAATGCCGGCACCAGCGTGTGCAGCTTCCCCGGCCGCCAGGCGGCAGTCGGCGCGCAGGGATTCCCCGGCATTCCCACGGCAAGCGCGACCGACGTAAGCCGGCACAGCTACGCCGCTTATGCCGAGCTCGACACCAATTTGTTCGAGGGATTCACCACCGTCCTGGCCGCCCGCTACGAGCACTTCTCCGATTTCGGCGATACGCTGAACGGCAAGCTGGCGCTGCGCTATGAGCCGGTGCACGGTTATGCGCTGCGCGGCTCGATCTCCAACGGCTTCCGGGCGCCATCGCTCCACCAGCAGTTCTTCACCACCACGTCGACCAACTTCATCAACGGATTTCCGGTCGACATCAGCACGCTCGCGGTCAACAGTCCCGTCGCGCGCGCGCTCGGCTCACGCGACCTCGAACCCGAAAAGTCGATCAATCTCAGCCTCGGCGCGACCGCCAATCCCATCCCCGGCCTGACGTTCACGATCGACTATTACAGGATCGATATCGACAACCGCATCGTGCTCACCGAGAATCTCGGCGCCGCGGGCGCCGGCACCGCGGCCGTCAACGCGGCGGTGAAGGCGCTGCTCGACGCCAACGGCTTCCAGAGCGTCGGCGCCGCGCGCTTCTTCATCAACGGTCTCGACACCAGGACCCAGGGCGTGGATGCGGTCGTATCCTACCGCTGGCGCACCGCCAGCATCGGCAATTGGACGCTGACCGCGGCCTATAATACCAACCGCACCCGGATCCAGCAGCGGCTCAACAATCTCGGCCCGCTGGCGACGATCCCCGGCATCGTCCTGTTCGGCCGCGTCGAGGGCATCCGCTTCACCGACGGCCAGCCGCGCGACAAGATCGTGCTCAGCGCCGACGGCGAGCTTGGCGATTTCGGGCTGACCGCGCGGACGACCCGCTTCGGCTCGGTGATCGCGCCGGGCGCGACCAACCCTATCGCCGACCCGAACAGCCTGGTCCTGCTCGGACCGGACGACATCCTGCTCGGCGCGAAATGGATCACCGACCTCGAGCTGCGCTACCGGGCGTTCAACCGCCTCGAGCTCGCTGTCGGCGCCGACAATGTGTTCGACGTCTATCCCGATCGCTCGCCGTTCGGCCCGCGCCCGGCCGCGATCGGCGGGGTCTATCCGATCAACCAATATTATCTGCCTTATTCCGGCTTCTCGCCGTTCGGCTTCAACGGCCGCTTCCTCTACGCGCGGGCATCGGTCACCTTCTAGACCCGCGGCCGGAATCGGAAAAAGGGGGCCGCCGGCCCCCTTTTTTTGTCCGCCTTCGGGCGGTGCAGTGGCCGCGTGCGGCCCGGCCCCCTACTCCGCTCCGACGGCCGGAAAGCTCAGATAATGCAGGCGGCGCACCTCGCGCCGTCCCCGCACCACGGTGTCGAGGATCAGGCCGCAGAAGAAGCTCAGAAAGGCGAGGATCATCAGGCCGGTGACCAGGATCGCGGTCGGGAAGCGGGGAACCAGGCCTGTCTGGAAATAGGTGATGGCGAGCGGCAAGGCGAGGACGAGCGCCAGCACGGCAAGCAGCAGGGCGAAGCTGCCGTAGAACAGGACCGGACGCTCGATCCGGTACAGGTGGAGGATGGTCTTCAGGATGCGCCAGCCGTCGCGATAGGTGGAAAGCTTGGACTGCGAGCCTTCGGGCCGCGCGCCATAAGCGGTGACCACTTCACCGACCGGCATGACCAGCTCCAGCGCGTGGACGCTGATCTCGGTCTCGGTCTCGAAGCCGCGCGACAGTGCCGGAAAGGACTTGGCGAAACGGCGCGAGAAGATGCGGTAGCCAGAGAAGATGTCGCTGAAAGAGCGGCCGAACAGGCTGGAGAGCAGGCCGGTGAACAGCTTGTTGCCGAGCACGTGGCCGCGGCGATAGGCCTCCTCGACCTCGGACTTGCGCGCCCCGACCACCATGTCGAGCTGCTCGTCGATCAATTTGGCGACCAGCGCCGGGGCGGCCGACGCATCGTAGGTCGCGTCGCCATCTGCCATCACGTAGATGTCGGCCTCGACGTCCGCGAACATCCGCCGGACGACATGGCCCTTGCCTTGCATCTTCTCGGTACGGACGATCGCGCCGGCCGCCGCGGCGACCTCGCGGGTGCGGTCCGAGCTGTTATTGTCATAGACGTATATCGCCGCGTCCGGCAGCGAGGCGCGGAAGCCGGCGACGGTCTGAGCGACCGCGGCCTCCTCATTGTAGCAAGGGAGGAGGACGGCAATGCGGAGATTCTGCTGAGCCAAGTCCCTATCCCCCAACCTTCCCGCTTCCGATGAAGGGGGAAGGCGCTTCTTAATCAGCCTTTCTTAGCAGCGGGTTTCTTCGCCGGGGCCTTCTTCGCAGGCGCCTCGGCTTCGGCCGCCTTGGCGGGCTTCTTCTCGGCTGCCGCCTTGGCCGGCTTTTCCGCAGCCGCCTTGGCCGGCTTTTCCGCAGCGGCCTTGGCCGGCTTCTCCGCAGCGGCCTGGGCCGGCTTCTCCGCCTTTTCTTCCTTCACCGGCGCATCGGCCTTCTCGGCGGCCGGTTTCTTCGCCGCCGCCTTCTTGGGTTTGGCGCCATGATCGTGATGGTCGTGGCCGCAGCCGGGGCCGTGGACATGGCCCTCTTCGGATTCGATCGCTGCTTCGAGATCGGCGCGGCTGACCGTGCGCTCGCTGATTTCTGCGGTCGAGAAGAGGTGGTCGACGACCTTGTCCTCGAACAAGGGGGCGCGCAGCTGCGCCGCGGCCATCGGCTCGTTGTTGATATATTCGGCGAAGCGCTGGCGCTCCTCGGGCTTGTACTGCTGGGCGGCCTGCATGATCAGCTGGTTCATCTCCTGCTGGCTGATCTGGACGCCGTTCTTCTGGCCGATCTCGGAAAGGAGCAGACCGAGGCGGACCCGGCGCTCGGCGATGGCGCGATAGTCGTTGCGCTCGCTTTCCATTTCGGCGCGCGCGGCGGCCGGATCTTCCTCGTGGGTCGCCTCATGCTCGAGCTGCTGCCAGATCTGGTCGAACTCGGCGTCGACCATCGTCTCGGGCACCGGGAAATCATGGGCGGCGGCGAGCTGGTCCAGCAATTGCCGCTTCATATGGGTGCGGGTGAGGCCGTTCAGTTCCTGCTCGACCTGGGCCTTCAGGAGATCGCGGAGTTGGCCGATCCCTTCGAGCCCCATCGATTTGGCGAATTCGTCGTCCGCCTTCATCGGCCGGGGCGTCTGCACCTCATTGACCAGGATGTCGAAGGTCGCGGCGCGCCCCTTCAGATAATCGACATTGTAATCCTCGGGGAAGGTGACGTTGACGACCAGCTCCTGATTGGCCTTCACGCCGACCAGTTGGTCCTCGAAGCCCGGGATCAGCCGGCCCGAGCCGAGCTCGACCGACATGCCCTCGCCCTTGCCGCCATCGAACGGCTCGCCGTCGACCTTGCCCTCGAAATCCATGATGACGAGGTCGCCTATCGCGGCCGCATGCTTGGCCGGAGCGGGATCGAAGCTCTTCTGGCCTTCTGCGAGGCGCATCACGGCCTGGTCGATCGCCTCTTCGCCGGCCTCGACCGTCAGCCGCTCGATCTTCAGGCCGTCGACCTTCGCATCGGGCACGTCGGGCAAGGCCTCGACCTCGACGCTGACAATGGCGTCCTTGCCCTGGTCGCCGCCCTCTTCGAGCGCGACCGCCGGCTGCATCGCCGGGCGGATGTTCTGCTCGCTGAGCAGCTGCTGGACTCCGTCCTGAACCGCCTCCTGCAGCGCCTGCGCCTGGAGCGAGGCGCCGTGCATCTTGCGGATCAGATTCGCGGGCACCTTGCCGGGGCGGAAGCCCGGCATCCGAATTTGCGGCGCCACCTTCTTCAGCTCAAGATCGACGCGGGCGTCGATGTCCCTGGCGGGAATGGTGATCCTGAAGGCGCGCTTCAGCCCTTCGTTCAACGTCTCGACAGTCTGCATAGTGGGATCAAACCTTCATGTCAGCGATCGGCCGGCTTCGGATTCTGGACGGACCGCTGGTGCGGGCGAAGGGACTCGAACCCCCACATCTTTCGATACCAGGACCTAAACCTGGCGCGTCTACCAGTTCCGCCACGCCCGCCGGGCCACGGCAAGGCGGGGTCTATACCAGCGCCGGGCGCGAGGGCAAGCGACTTGCCCGCACTGCCATCTCCGGTCCGGAAAATCGATCATGGCTAATGCTTTGTAAACCACCATGGCAGTAAGCCTACCCCTGCCCTTCTGGGCGCGATTTTGGGGATGGGGAATGGGTCGAGCACAAGTCAGTCAGGACGCACGCGTCGCGTCGCCGCACATCACGGTGGCGGTGGAGCCCGGACGCTCCGTCAGCACATACAGGGTCGCCATGCTCACCATCGCGGCAGGGCCGGTTCTCTGCCTGGTGCGGGCGCTTTCGGCGCGCATCGCGACGCTCGACATCGACATGCCCTTCACCGCGCAGGACAATGCGACGCTCGAGATCGGGCGTGAACGCATGTCGGGGGCGCTGGTGAAGACCGGCGGAAAACGCGCGGAATTGCGCAGCCGGGAGCCGATCGACATCGCCGCCGTCCTCGCCGATCCCTCGCTTCTCGCCAGCGCCGGCCGTCGGACGCTGCCGCGCGTCGCGATCGACGCCCGCGCCCGGATCGACATGGGCGCGCACCGCATCTCCGCGCAGGTCCGCGACATCTCGACCGACGGGATCAGGATCTTCACCGAAGAGCTGCTGAGCATCGGCGACGAGGTTCGCGTCGTCCTCAAGGATCTCGATCGCCCGCTGCCGGGCGTGGTGCGCTGGTGCAGCGGCGATCATGCCGGCGTGGAATTCATCCAGCGTCTGCCGATCAGCCGGCTGAACGCGTGGCTGGCCGCGCAATCCGCGGCCGAGTCGGACGAGGCCGCCTGGTCGCCGCCGGTGATCTCGAAAAGCTGAAGCCGCTCAGGCCGCGTCCGCCAGATCGTCGAACGGGCGGCTGCTGCAGCGGAACAGGCCGGCGCCGGCGCCGAGACTGTCGGTAAGCGGCAGGGCCGTGCTGCAAAAGGCGCATTCCGCCGACAGCCGGCCGACATGCCAGTGCGACCGGCCACAGCCGGGGCAGCGATTCACCTCGCCTTCGCGGTACGCGACATGATAGCCCCGGCGGGCGGGATCGTGCGAGAAACCGGCGCCATTCTTGCCGAACAAGTGAACCAACATCTTTTCTACTCCCTGGCCGCGCTCTAACGCGTGCGACGAACCGTTCACTAGTGACGATGGGTTGAACGAATCCTGACCGACGCCGTCGGCTCCCGTTCATCTTGGGCGGTGCCTTGCAACGCCCGCTCTTGTGGATTAGGCCACCCGATATCGGCTGCACCCGGGGATGGATTTTTTCATGAAATTCAAGATCTTGTTTGCGGGATTGGCCGCGCTGTCACTGTCAAGCCAGGCCTTCGCGCAAGCGCCCGACACCGGTCCCGGCGATTTCAGCGCCGATGCCTTCCGCGCCCACGTGACCTTCCTCGCCGACGACCTGCTCGAAGGCCGCGATACCGGCAGCCGCGGCCACGAGATCGCCGCCCGCTATGTCGCCACCCAGTTCGAAGCACTCGGGCTGCGCCCCGGCAATGGCGACAGCTGGATGCAGCCGGTCGGTTTCATCCGGGTCTCCAACGATTCCAGCGCGACCCTGACCGTCGCCGGCCGGACCTTCACCCAGGGGCACGATATCGCGTTGCGCGCCAGTGCGGACGGGGCGGCGGTGCTCGAGGCGCCTCTGGTCTTCGCCGGCTATGGACTCGACGTGCCGGCGCACGGCTTCGACGATTATCGCGGGCTCGATGTGCGCGGCAAGATCGTGGTGGTGCTCAGCGGCACGCCCTCGGGCCTGGCGAGCGATGTCGCCGCGCACATGAACGGCGACAAGAGGCGGATGGCGGCGGCGCGCGGCGCCGTCGGCCTGATCACCATCCGCACCAGGGCCGACGGCAGGTCGGTATCCTGGACGCGCATGGTCCGCTTCGCGGACCGGCCGCTCACCACCTGGACCGAACCCGACGGCGCGGCATTCGACGGCGCGCCGGGCCTGCGCTTCGCCGCCACGGGCAATGACAGCGTGGCCAATACCCTGTTCCAGGGCTCGCCGCGCACGCTCGAATCGGTGCTGGAGGACGCGGCCCGGCCCGGCTTCCGGCCCGCAGGCTTCGCGCTGCGCCAGACCGCGCGGCTGAGGCGCGCCGCCGGCGCGGCAACGCATTTCTCCAGCCCCAACGTGGTCGCCGTGCTGCCCGGCTCCGACCCGGCGCTGGCCGGCGAATATGTGCTGATGATGGCGCATCTCGACCATATCGGGATCCGCGATCGGCGCCCGGGCGATGCCGCGGATGCCGACCGGCTCAACAATGGCGCGATGGACAATGCCACCGGCATCGCCACCCTGATCGAGGTCGCGCGCGAGATGACGCGGCCGGGCAACCGGCCGCGTCGGCCGATCCTGTTCGCGGCCGTGACCGGCGAGGAGAAAGGCGAGCTCGGCTCGCAATATCTCGCCCGCCACCCGGTGGTCGGCAACGGCCATGTGATCGGCGTGGTCAATCTCGACATGCCTGTGCTGACCTACGACTTCCGCGACGTGATCGCGTTCGGCGCCGAGCATTCGACCCTCGGCGCTGTGGTCGAGCGCGCGGCGGGGCGGATGGGCGTGGCGCTTTCCCCCGACCCGCTGCCGCAGGAGGGCCTGTTCACCCGCTCGGACCATTATAAGTTCGTGCTGCAGGGCATCCCGTCGGTGTTCCTGATGACCGGCTTCGCCAATGGCGGGCGCGAGCGATTCACGGATTTCCTCGCCCATCATTATCACAGCCCCAGCGACGACCTCAGCCTGCCGATCGACTGGCAGGCCGGCGCCCGATTCGCCCGGCTGAACTATCTGATCGCGCGCGAGATCGCCGACGGGCCAGCTGTGCCGCAATGGTATCAGGGGAGCTTCTTCGGCGACGCTTTCGGCGGGAACCAGCCAAGGGCGCCGCAGCCCAATGCGGCGGCGGGAGCGCATTGAAGCTCCGCACCGTCTGACTGCCTTACCTTTCCGGGGGGGCTTAGGCCGCGATGCGTTTTTCCGCGAAGTCGCGATAGACACCGCTCAGAGTCGTGAAACGCCCGCCCATCTTGTCGCGGAAGAAGGTCAGCACCTGCTCGATGTCGCCGAGGAAGCGGGCCAGGCCCTCTGCGTCCCGCACATAAGGCGTGTGCCCCGGCTCGAGGCTGGGGCTGTGATAGGTCAGGCTGAAAATGCGATGACCGCGCCGCGACATCGCTTCCAGGAGGCGGCATTGCTCGGCCGCGGGGGTGCCTTCGGGGCTCAGACGCGAGCGGGCGACGAGGCCGGTGCGGGCGAGGACGCCCGGGACGTGAAGGCGCTCTGCGCCGGGGCTGTCGAACAGCCAGGCCGCTTTCTCGCCAAGGCCAGGCATCGCACCGAGGAAGCCGACGGTGAGCGGCACTTCGAGAAGCCCGTATTCCAGCCAGTGCGGCTTGTCCGGCACGCCGCGGAAATCGGGGCCGCCGTCGCCGGACAGATCGGTGTGCGGCACGAAGCTGCAATCGACCAGATAGCCAAGCTCGGCCAGCGCCCTGCCGGTATTGGGGCCGTAGCCGTAGCGGCCTGCCTTGAAGGCGGTCGGTCGCGTGCCGAAGCTCCTTTCGATCGCGTCGGTCAGCGCCGCGATCTTGGCGCGCTCGAGTTCGGGCGGCAGGTTGCAATGATAGGAATTGCGGGTCGTCACGTCCTCGACGTGCGGCGGCGTCACCCAGGGGTGCAGATGCGCCCCAATCTCCGCCTTGCCTGCATCGCGCAGGCCGCGAAGGAAATGCACGGCCTCGGTGTCGGTGGCGACCGGATGGTCGACGACATAGGTCGGCACGATCCCGAGCCGGTCGTAGACTTCATGTGCGCGGGCCTGGGCCGGAATCGAGCGAGTCGCCACGCTCTCCCGGGAAAAAGGACGGGTCCAGTCGAACTCCTCCTCGGTATCGACCACGATCAACAGCTCGGGAGTCACAGGGCATTTCCCCGCCGCAGCCGCGCCGAAGCGATTTCGAGCGCGCGGCAAAACGCCCAGACCATTTTCCGGCGCCAGCCGTCGAGCGGCACCGTCACCCGCACGATCGCCCGCCGTTCGGTCCACAAGGAGTCGATCATCGGATGATCCTGGGCGGCGCAGCTGTCCATCCAGGCGATGCCGGGCCGGTCGAGAATATCCAGATTTTCGATCTGCAGAAGGACGCCGGGCGAATAATGGGCGAAGTCCTCGTCGAACGCGGTCTTGAACGAGAAGCTGCCCGGCGGGCAGAGGAAATTGACCAGCATCGCGATCGGGCGGCCGTCGAGATCGAGCCGGCGGAACTGGAGCCGGCCCGCATCCCAGGCAGCCGCGAGCGCCTCGCGGAAGAAGGCTTCGCTGTGCGGGGCGCAGGCCAAGGCCGTCCCCTCCCTGCCCTTCCAGCCACTTTTTTCGAGGGCGAGATAGGCATCGCACCAGGCGTCGAGCTCGGCGCGGTCTTCCAGAATACGGGCTTCGACGGCGCCGAGGTCCGCCAGCCGGTTGCGCAGGCGGCGAAGCTCCTTGCGCTTCTTCTGCCGCATCGCCTGCTCGTAATAGGCCGCCGGCGCCAGATCGCTCTGCAGGAACGCCCGCATTCGTCGGTGAACGATCGCGCCGCCGAGGGCGCTTTGGACCGGACCACCTTCGGCCATGCGCCATAAATGGACGAGATTGGCGGGGAGTTGGGCATCGTTCAGCGCCCCGATCGCCGCGTCCCAGAACGCCTTCTCCTCCCCCGCCGCAACCAGCGGCGTCCCGAGAAAGGCATGGTCGTGGCACCAGTTGCGCACCACCAGGACTGGAAGACGCGCATAGCCGCGAACGATCTCGAAGAAGAGCAGACCGATCAGCCGCGCGCCGCGCCGCGCCTCGATCATCTGGACGTTCCGGCCTTCGGGCGAGGTGCGCAGGGCGGCGGCGACGAACCAATGCTCGGCAAAGGCATTGGGCTCGGACGCGGCAGCGACGAGGCCCGCCCATTCGGCGCCGAGCGCCGCAACCGCCAAAGCAGCCGGGCGCAGGATTGCCCGCACCGGCGGAACGCTCGGCACGAAGCTGACCGGCACGCGCGTCGCCTCGCGACGCTCGGCCGTTTCCTTGATCCGCCCCATCGAGCTCATGGGCGCGCGATAGCGGACAGAGGTAAATTAATCGTCAGACGCGGAGCCGTGACGCGCAGGCCCGTGCCCGGCGCGAATGATCAGCCCGCACGCGCCAAAGACGGCGTGGGGGCGAAGCATGTCGCGCCCGCATAGAGCCGGGTGACGCGGGCATCTGGCCGATGGCTGCGCAGGAATCCGCCAATGCCATTGACCTCGAACCGGGGACCTTGCGGCGAATCGACGACCCGCTCCAGATCCTGGTCGCCATAGCCGACCTGATCGCGCGGCGTGCCGATGCCGAGCCCGAGATCGGTCTCGATCAGCGGCCGCACCCCGGGATTGAGCACCCAGCCGACGAAGCGGCCGTGGCGGAAGTTCAGCACGATCGCGCCGAACGCAGTGAAATCCATCGGCCCTCCGCCGCAGCGCATTGTACGGCCGCTGCCGCTCGGCCGGCCGCGGATCATCGTCACGGCGCGGACCACGACATCGCGCGTCAGGCCGAAGTCGATGAATCTCGCGGGATGGAGACCGGGCTGCGCGAATGAAAGGCCTTCACCTTCGAGGATGAGGATATCGCCCGCGCCATGGTACCAATTGGCGGGTAGATGTCCGTCGGAATATTGGTCTCCTCCGGCCGTGCCGACATTGTCGGCCGCGGCGTTACCGACCGAATAATCCGCCCCGTTGACGGCCCCTTTCGGCGCTGAAGCCCCCTGGTCCGTGGCCGGATTGACGCCCGTCGTCGTCGCGTTGCCGACGCCGCACGCCGCCAGCATGGCCGAGACGGCCAGCATCAAGACGTTCCGCATGTACCTTGCCCCTTATGGTCGCGTTTCGAACGTCATGCGGTCTGCAAGGCGTGGTCGCGATATTGCTCCCGCAGCGCGGTCTTGAGCAGCTTACCCGTTGCGGTATGGGGAAGCGAATCGACGAACAAGATCTCGTCGGGGAGCCACCATTTGGCGACATGGTTGGTCAAATGGGCGCGCACGTCCTCGGCGCCGACCGTCGCGCCCTCTTTGCGCACGACCAGCAGGAGCGGCCGTTCGTCCCATTTCGGATGCTTGATGCCGATCGCCGCCGCCTCGGCGACGCCGGGGCAGCCGACCGCGGCATTTTCGAGGTCGACAGAGCTGATCCATTCGCCCCCCGACTTGATGACGTCCTTCGAGCGGTCGGTGATCTGGAGCGTGCCGCAAGGATGGAGGACGGCGACGTCGCCGGTATCGAACCAATTGTCCGCGTCGGTGCAATCGCCTTTCTCGTCCTTGAAATATTGACGGATCACCCAGGGGCCGCGCACCTGGAGCCGGCCCGAGCTGGCGCCGTCGCGTGGCTGCGGTCGATCCTCGTCGTCGACGACGCGCAGCTCGACCCCGAACGGCACCCGCCCCTGCTTGCAGACCAGATCGACCTGTTGCTCGAAGCTGAGCTCCTCCCAATTGGCCGGCGGCGCACCGATCGTGCCGATCGGCGAGGTCTCGGTCATTCCCCAGGCATGGCCGACGCGGATCCCCATCTTCATCAGCCGCTCGACCATCGCCCGCGGCGCCGCTGAGCCGCCGATGGTGACGATCCTGATATATTTGGGCACGTTGCCGGTCGCGTCCATGTGCTGGAACATCGACAGCCAGACGGTCGGCACGCCGGCCGAATGAGTCACCTTCTCATCGTTCATCAGCCGACACAGGATGACGGGATCGTTGACCTGGGCATAGACCATCTTGATCCCGGCCAGGGCGCCGGCGAACGGCATGCCCCAGGCGGCGGCGTGGAACATCGGCACGATCGGTAGCGCCACGGTGCTCGGCGAAAGATCGAAGCAGGCGGGCGACACTACGGTCATGGCGTGGATCAGCGAGGAGCGATGCTCGTAGAGCACGCCCTTGGGATTGCCGGTTGTGCCGGACGTGTAGCAGAGCATGCACGGCTCGCGCTCCGAACCTTCAACCCAGGCATAATCGCCGTCCTCGGCGGCGATGAGCGCATCGAAGCTCCCGTCATCGAAGCAGACATAATGAGTGATGCTGTTCCATTGCGGCTTCAGCCGGTCGACGATCGGCTGGAAGGCCTTGTCGTAGAACAGGACCTTATCCTCGGCATGATTGGCGATGTAGACCAGCTGCTCGTCGAACAGGCGCGGGTTGAGGGTGTGGATCACCCCGCCGACGCCGATCGCGCCATACCAGGCGATGAGGTGCAGGTGATGGTTCATGGCCAGGGTCGCGACCCGGTCGCCGCGCTTCACGCCCAGTCTTTCCAGCGCCTGGGCAAGCTTGCGCGAATCACGGGCGATGCCGGCCCAGTCGGTGCGGCTGATCGTGCCGTCCGCCCAGGCGGTGACGAGCTCCCGCGCACCATGCTCGCGCTCGGCATGGTCGAGGAGCCGCGGCACGCGCAGCTCGAAATCCTGCATCCCGCCAAACATTTTGCGAACCCTCTCCGTCCAATTGGCCGAAGCTGGAATCTCTGTGCGCCCATGTAAAGCGAATTGAGCTTTCGACCCTTTCGCAGGCCAGCAGACGTTCAGGCGCCGTAAGCGGCGAGCAGGTCGCGGCGGGACCAGATTATCGCATAGTCGGTCGGCAGATACAGGCCGTCCCGGTAGCGGTTGCGGCGCTCGGCCGAGGTGAGGGTCGCGTTGGCGATTGCCGCTTCGTTGCTGCCGATCATGAACCGATGGGCGCCCATTCCCACCTGCAGATCCTGCGCGAAGGAGATGCGCGGGCTGATCGTCCCGATCGCAGGATCGTAGAACCAGGCCGTTCCGAAAATGCCGCGGGCGCCGGGCAGCGCCGGCAGGGCCAGGGCAGCGAGCCGCAGCGCCTCGCGCCAGCCGGACTCGTTCCAATAGGCCTTGGCGACGGGATCGTGGGTATGCCCTTCCAGATAGGGCCGCCGCCCGCCGCAACGCAGGAAGACATAGGCCGCTGCCGCCGGCCCGGCGCGCAGGACAGCTTTGGCCGAAAGACCCGAATGCGGCCACCAGACCTGAGCGAAGGCAGGGATCATCACCGCCCGGGTGAGCCAGAGATCCTTGAGGAAGCTGTCCCTGGCCAGATCGGCGAAGGCATGGTCTTTCTCCACCTGATCGAGGATGCGGTTGAACGCGTCCGCGTAGTGAAGCGCGAATTCCGGATCGAGGCCACTCGCCGCGAATGCCGAGTCGAAACGATCGATGTTCCAAAGCAGCAGCGCGCACAGCCATGGCGAACGCAGCGGCTCCGCCAGCCCCTCGACCATGGCGGCGGCCTGAGCCGGGACGTGATTATATCTGGTGACCGGCGATCGAACCTGGTGCGCGTCCTCGAACCGCTCGAACGGCAAGGCCTCGATCGCTGCGGCCAGGCCCGGATGGGACTGGCGCAGCGCAGCCGACACGAACTGCAACCGTTCCCGGTAGGGCTCGCGCCCGCGCCAGGCAGGAAACAAGGTCTCGGCCGGAACGGCCGGATCGATGGATTTCGGCTCGAAGGACATTCCTGCCAGATAGCAGTTATTGCTTACTCGCCTGTTACCCGGCCCGGCCACAGGGCGCGAAAGGGCTTCACATAATGAAGCAGGCCAGACAGATAGGCTTCGAATTCGGCATCGCTGATGCTGCGGCCGTCGAGGAAGCGGCGCAGTGCGTAGGGATCGGCGCCGGGCGCGTTCAGCCCCGACGTGACGAGCGTAGCCGACCGCACCCCGCTGGCGGCGAGCAGGGACCGGGCCTCGGGGTGATTTGTCCCGCTGGGATTGCAAAAGTGGCTGAACGGCAGATCGCCGATGGCGGCTCGCAGATACGCCCTGTTTTCTTCGATCTCGCCCGGCAGCTCATCGATCTGGGTGTCGATCTCGATGTGGCGGTGGGTGTGGAGCTGGACGTCCAACCCGCGCTGGTGGGCCTCGGCCAACTCCGCCCCAGACATGATGTTGAACTGGCGCGACTCGAGCCATGCTTCGTCGACACCCAGTTCGGCGCCGAACGCCCGCAGCGCCGCCAGACGATGCCCAAGCGGAAGCGCCTCGATTTCCGCGATCTTCGCATCGCCGTCCACGTCGTGCCTGCCGGCAGCGGCCTTCAGATATTCCACCGCAACATTGACGACGGGAAGATCGCGGCCGGCATACCAGGTCGTGGCGTAGAGCGTCGCAGGGAGCCGGTATTTCTCGAGCACGGGCAACATATGGGTGAAGGTCGATGTCCAGCCGTCGTCGATCGTGATCGCGACCGCGGCTTCCGGCAGACTGCCGTCGGCAAGCCGATCCACCGCTTCGGCGAGCGGCAGCACCGGCAGCCCGGAATTGCTCAGCCAGGCCATGCGCGCCTCGAACTTCTCCGGGGGGAGGAACATGCAATTGCCGAATTCGAAGCCCGGCGTCACCCAGAGCCCATGATAGCACAGGATGCGCAATTGCGACCGCGTCGCCATGCGCGCCACGCTCCCCAGCCCGGCGGCCTGTGCCATCGTCAGAAACGTGTGCTTCAGGAACATGAAGCCCCCCCTGTCGCGTCAACCTTCGCAGGAATAGGGCTTTCGGATTGCGAACTTGCTAACGCGCGACCGCGTCGGCGCGAAGCAGACGTCAGGAAACCAGCGCCAGCCGAGGCGCTTCGGCAACCGACAGCCGAACCGCGCGCACGCCCGGGATCCGCTCCAGCCGCGCGGCAAGCTCTGCATCCACCACGAAATCGCGGCCAAGCACGACGTCCGCTTCTCCCCCCGCGAACGCAGCGATCAGGCGGAGCTGGCCGTTGCCGCCGCGCTCGCCGGCGACGATCGCGGCGAGGGCGCGGACCGCCTCCTCCTCATCGACCTCGACCTCGATCTGCAGGCGGGTGCGCTTCGACAGGCTTTCGAAGGACTGGAGCGAGCGGATGGTGACTCGCGGCGTCTCCTCGCCCGGCCGGCGATCGAGCTCGACGCTGAGCAGGGCGCAGGTGCCTGCCTTGGCGAAGGCGGCGACCTGATCGGCGACATGATCGTCGAAGATGGTGGATTCGAACTGGCCCGAGGAGTCGGACAGCGTCGCCATCATGTAGCGGCGGCCCTTTGCCGAGGTGCGCCAGCGCGTGTCCTCGACGAGCCCGGCCATGACCGCGCCGGTGCGGCCGCCGTCGGCGGGAGCCGGCAAGGCGGCGAGATCGCCGAAGCGCCTGGCGCCGTGGGCGGCGGCGAGGTGGCGGTAATTGTCGACCGGGTGGGCCGAGAAATAAAAGCCGAAGCTCTCCTTCTCCGCCGCCATGCGCTGGGCGAGCGACCAGTTCTCGGCCGAGGGCATGCGGATCGGAACGACATTGGCCGGGCCTTCGCCGAACAGCCCGCCCTGCCCCGACGTGCGGGCATCGGCGGCGCTGGAGGCGGCGGAGAGGATGGTCTCGGCCGCGGCGAACACCGCCCAGCGCTCGGCGATATCGTCGAACGCGCCGCCACCGGCGAGGCTCTCGATCTGCCGCCGGTTGACCAGGCGCGGATCGATCCGGGCGGCGAAATCGTCGAGGCTGCGGAACGGGCCGGCCTGGCGCTCGACGACCAGCTGCTCCATCGCCTTCTCGCCGACCCCCTTGAGCGCACCGAGCGCGTAGCGGACGGCATGGCCCTCACCATGGGGCTCGACCGAGAATTCCGCCTGGCTGGCATTGATCGATGGCGGCAGGCATTCGAGATCCATGCGGCGCATGTCGTCGACGAAGATGGCGAGCTTGTCGGTGACGTGGGCGTCGAAGCACATCGAGGCGGCGTAGAATTCGACCGGATGGTGCGCCTTCAGCCATGCGGTCTGGTAGGCGATCAGCGCGTAGCCGGCGGCGTGACTCTTGTTGAAGCCATAGCCGGCGAACTTGTCGATCAGGTCGAACAATTCGTTCGCCTTGGCCGGCGGGATGGCGTTGATACGCTGGCAGCCGGCGACGAAGCCGGCGCGCTGTGCGTCCATTTCCGACTTGATCTTCTTGCCCATGGCGCGGCGTAGCAGATCGGCCTCGCCGAGGCTGAAGCCGGCCAGCACCTTGGCCGCCTCCATCACCTGCTCCTGATAGACGAAGATGCCGTAGGTCTCGCCGAGCACCTCCTCGAGCAGCGGATGCGGATATTCGATGGCGGCGCGGCCGTTCTTGCGGTCGCCGAAGGCTGGGATATTGTCCATCGGGCCCGGCCGGTAGAGCGAGACGAGCGCGATGATGTCGCCGAACCCGGTCGGCTTCACCGCGGCCAGCGTGCGCCGCATGCCTTCGGATTCCAGCTGGAACACGCCCACCGTGTCGGCGCGCTGGAGCAAAGCGTAGACCTCCGGATCGTCCCAGGGCATCAGCCGGTCGAGATCGATCTCGATGCCGCGTTTCTCCAGCATCTCGACCGCCTTGCGCAGCACCGAGAGCGTCTTGAGGCCGAGGAAATCGAACTTCACCAGCCCGGCCGCCTCGACATATTTCATGTCGAACTGGGTGACCGGCATGTCGGAGCGCGGATCGCGGTAGAGCGGCACCAAGGCGTCGAGCCGGCGATCGCCGATGACGACGCCGGCGGCGTGGGTCGAGGCGTGGCGCGGCAGCCCTTCCAGCTTCATCGCAAGATCGAACAGGCGCCGCACCTGGGCATCGTTGCGATATTCGACGGCGAGATCGGTCACGCCGTTCAGGGCCCGCTCGAGCGTCCAGGGATCGGTCGGATGATTGGGGATCAATTTGGCCAGCCGGTCGACCTGGCCATAGGGCATTTGCAGCACGCGGCCGGTATCCTTGAGCACGGCGCGCGCCTTCAATTTCCCGAAGGTGATGATCTGCGCGACCTTGTCGGCGCCGTAGCGCTCCTGGACGTAGCGGATCACCTCGCCGCGCCGCGTTTCGCAGAAATCGATGTCGAAATCCGGCATCGACACGCGCTCGGGATTGAGGAAGCGCTCGAACAGCAGGCCGAGCCGGATCGGGTCGAGATCGGTGATGGTCAGCGCCCAGGCGACGACCGAGCCGGCGCCCGAGCCGCGGCCCGGGCCGACCGGAATGTCGCGCTCCTTGGCCCATTTGATGAAATCGGCGACGATCAGGAAATAGGCCGCGAAGCCCATGTCGATGATGATTCCCGCCTCGTAATCGAGCCGGTCGAAATAGGCCTGGCGCTCCGCCGCGCCGAGATCGGCATAGGCCTCGAGCCTTTGTTCGAGGCCGAGACGGGCATCGACGCGAAGCTGCTCGGTCTCGGCCGCCAGATCGCCGGCGATGCTCGGCAGGATCGGATCGCGCTTGGGCGCGCCGACCGCGCAGCGGCGGGCGACGACGGACGTGTTGTCGATCGCCTCGGGCACGTCGGCGAACAAGGCGCGCATGTCGGCGGCAGGCTTCATCCAGGCCTCGGGCGAGGAGCGGATCCGGTCGTCGCGGTCGATCTGGCTCGACTGGGCGATGCACAGCATGGCGTCGTGGGCGTGATGGAAGCTCGCGTCGGCATATGAGGCCGGGTTGGTGGCGACCAGCGGCAGGCCGCGCGCATAAGCGAGCTCGATCAGCGCGCTTTCAGCTGCCTGCTCGACGGCGTCGCCGCGGCGACTGAGCTCGACATAGAGGCGGTCGGGGAACAGGCTCTGCAGGCGATCGGCGACGTCATCGAAGGGCTGGCCCGCGGCGATCAATCGGGCGAGCGCGCCCTCCCCCCCGCCGGTCAGCGCGATCAGGCCATTGGTCCGGCCTTCGAGCGAGTCGAGCAGGACATGCGCCTCCTCCTCGACCGGCCGGCCGAGATGCGCTTCCGACACCAGGGCGCAGAGATTGGAATAGCCCGTCTCGTCCTGCGCGTAGAGCGGCAGCCAGTCTATCACCGGGGCCTTGGCGTCCCCAATCCCACCTTGAGTCCCCGGCCGCGCCAAGCCCAGCAACGTGCCGATGATCGGCTGCACGCCCGCGGCCACGCAGGCGTCGGTGAACGGCATCGCCGCGTAGAGCCCGTTGCGATCGGTCAGCGCCGCGGCGGGGAAATCGAGCCGCTTCGCCTGCTTCGCGATCGCCTTCGGTTCGATCGCGCCTTCGAGCATCGTGTAGCAGGAGAAGATGCGCAGCGGGACGTAGGGTGGGGAGGACATCGGTTGACCATGGGCCTCCGAAGCGATTCGCAAAAGGCCGGCCTTCACTTATCCACGGAAATCAGTGGGCGGCGCTGTCGCCGACCCGGTGCCGGCCGACCGTCCAGTAAAAGAACAAAGGTGCGCCGCGAATGTCGGCCAGCGCAACCTGCTCCAGCCCTTGCTCTTCGCGCGGAAAGCGGCTGTCCGCGCTATGGTCGCGATTGTCGCCGAGCAAGAAGAAATGCCCCGGCGCCACCGTCATCTCGGCAAAATTATCTCCCGCCGAATTGCCCGCGTCGTAGATTTCATGCGGGGTGGATTCGCCGGGGAATTGCTCCGACAGCCGGCGGACGCGGTCACCGAACATGTCCGGTTGAACTCGGTCCTCGCCGACCAGGTGCTGCGGCACCGGCCGGCCGTTGAGGTGGACGATGCCGTCGATGACTCCAATCCGGTCCCCAGGCAGGCCGGCGATACGCTTGATGTAAACGCTGCCGGTGCCGTTGTTTGCGAGAACGACGTCGCCGCGGCTGAGCGTGGCCGGCGGGCCCATCCGCGCCACGAACCTGTCGCCGACCTCGAAGGCCGGCAGCATCGACTCGGCTGGAATATTGAAGGCCTTGTAGGTGTTCTGCGAGACGTCGGGCAGCAGCGCGGTGAGCGTCCAGATGATAAGGACAATGCCCGTCATTCCGTACCAGCGCGACCACCACGGACCGGACGGAAGGCGTCTCGCACTGAGACGCCAGCTTAGCACCATTGCGATCAGGTAAGTCGCCAGCAAGGTCGCGAGCGTGACCCCAAGGAGCGTGGCCCAGCGTGCAAAGGTCAGTGTCGGCAGGGTCAGATAGGCCAGGACGACGAGTGCCAGCAGCGCAAGGGGCGCGAGCAACAGCACGGCCGCGGCGCGCCCGGCCTGGACGCGCAACAATCCAAGCCCGGGCGCGATAAAGTTGAGTGCGGCGATGCCGATCCGGGCAGCGACACCCCTCACCTCTTCGCTCACTCCAGCACGCCCTCATGAAGCCGCAGCACCCGGTCCATCTTGGCCGCGATGCGTTCATTGTGGGTGGCGACCAGAGCGGCGCTGCCCTCGCCGCGGACCAGGCTCAGGAATTCGGCGAAGACGAGGTCGGCGGTGGCCTCGTCGAGATTGCCGGTGGGCTCGTCGGCGAGAACCAGAGCGGGGCGGTTGGCGAGCGCGCGGGCGACCGCGACGCGCTGCTGCTCGCCGCCGGAGAGCTTTGACGGGCGGTGGGTAAGGCGCTCGCCGAGGCCGAGCGCGCCGAGCAGCGATTCCGCGCGCTCCCGTGCCGCCTCGCGCGTCGCGCCGTGGACGAGCTGCGGGATGACGACGTTTTCGACGGCGCTGAAATCGGGCAGCAGGTGGTGGAATTGGTAGACGAAGCCCAGGGTCTCGCGGCGGACGCGGGTGCGGGAGGCGTCGGACAGATCGGCCGCCTCCTCGCCGGCAATCCTGATCGAGCCCTCGAAGCCGCCCTCGAGCAGGCCGACCGCCTGAAGCAGGGTGGATTTGCCCGAGCCTGAAGGGCCGAGCAAGGCGACGATCTCGCCGGCGCCGACCTTCAGGTCGATGCCCCGCAGGACATGGATGGTCACGCCGGCCTGGACGAAGCTGCGCTTCAGCCCGGTGACCTCGAGCACCTCACTCATAGCGCAGCACCTGGACCGGATCCGTGCTCGCCGCCTTCCATGCCGGATAGAGCGTCGCCAGGAAGCTCAGCACCAGGGCCATGATGACGATTACCGCGACCTCCACCGGATCGGTCTTCGAGGGCAGATTGGTGAGAAAGCGCACCGATGGATCCCAGAGATTCTGGCCGGTGACCAACTGGATGAAGCTGACCACCCCCTGGCGGTAGAAGAGGAAGACGGCGCCAAGCGCGAGCCCGGCGATGATGCCGAGCACGCCGATGGTCATTCCAACGGTCATGAACACCTTCAGCATGCTGGCGCGCGAGGCGCCCATTGTGCGCAGGATCGCGATGTCGCGGGTCTTGGCGCGAACCAGCATGATCAGGGACGATAGGATGTTGAACACTGCGACCAGCACGATGATCGAGAGCACGACGAACATCGCCACCCGCTCGACCTGCAGCGCCTCGAACAAGGCCGAGTTGAGCGAGCGCCAGTCGGTGACCGCGGCCCGATTGGCAAGCGATCCGGCGAGCGGCGAAAGGATCTCCGCGACACGATCCGGATCGCTGGTGTTGACCTCGACCATGCCCACCGCATCACCGAGCATCAGGAAATTCTGCGCCTCCTGGAGCGGCATGACGACATAGGCCTTGTCGTAATCGTAGAGACCGACCTCGAAGATCGCGCCGACCCGGTAATCGACGATGCGCGGCACCGTCCCGAACGCAGTCGTGCGACCCTCCGGCGAGATGATGGTGATCGAGCCGCCGACAGTGACTCCGAGCAATTCGGCAAGCCGCGAGCCGATCGCGACCGTGTCGCCATCGGGACGAAGCGACGCGAGCGAGCCGGCGACGACATTGTCGCGGATGGTCGGGTTGCCGGTGATGTCCTGGAGTTCCACGCCGCGCAGCAGGATCGCCTGGACCCGCCCCTCGTGGGTCGCCATCAGCGGTTGCTCGATCAGGGGCATGGCCTGGGTGACTTCGGGCGTGCGCCGCGCCTGATCGACGATCGGCCGCCAATTGTCGAGACGGCCGCCATAGCCCTGGATGACCGCGTGGCCGTTGAGGCCGACGACCTTGTCGAACAGTTCGGCGCGAAAGCCGTTCATCACGCTCATCACGATGATCAGGGCGGCGACGCCGAGCATCACCGCGGCCAGGCTGATTCCGGCAACGAGGAAGATGAAACCCTCGCCCTTGCCCGGCAGGAGGTAGCGCCGGGCGATCATCCTCTCGTAGCGGTTGAGGATCAAAGGAAGACCCTCACCCAACCCTCTCCCGCAAGCGGGAGAGGGCAAAAAGCAAGAGACCGACCCGAGGGGCTCCTTCTCCCGCTTGCGGGAGCATCGGGTCGGTTGTGCCCCCGGCATAACCTGAACGTCGCGGGGCGACGCTCACCCGTTGCTGGTTGGGATGAGGGTCTTCTTCTGCTTCTTCTACTTCTTCTCATCCTGTCAGCCTCGCCAGCGCGCTTTCGATCGACAGCTCCTCGCGCTCCCCGGTGGCGCGGCGCTTCAGCTCGACCACACCCTTCTCCAGGCCCCTCGGCCCGAGGATCAGCTGCCAGGGAAGGCCGATCAGATCCATTGTCGCGAACTTGGCGCCGCCGCGCTCGTCGCGATCGTCGTAGAGCGTCTCGACGCCGGCTTGCTCGAGGCGGGCATAGATGCCGTCGGCGGCGGCGGCGCAGGCCTCGTCGTCGGCGCGCATGTTGATCAGGCCGACCTGGAACGGCGCGACCGATTCGGGCCAGATGATGCCGCCCTCGTCATGACTGGCCTCGATGATCGCGCCCATCAGCCGCGACACGCCAACGCCGTAGCTGCCGCCATGGGGCAGGACCTGGCTGCCGTCCGCGGCCTGGACCGAGAAGTTCATTGACTCGCTATATTTGGTGCCGAAGGCGAAGATGTGCCCGACTTCGATGCCGCGGCGGCTGCGCAGACGATCAGCCGGCACCGGACAGATGGCGACCTTGGCATGCTCCTCTTCCTCCATCGCATAGAGGCCGGTGAGCCTGGCGATGGTCGCCGCATCGGCGGAGAGCAGGTCCTCACGGGTGACGTCCTCGATCGCGGCGTCGTAGAAGAGCGCGCTCTCGCCGGTATCGGCGAGGATATGGAATTCGTGGCTGAGATCGCCGCCGATCGGACCGGTCGGCGCGCGGACCGGCACCGCCTGCAGGCCGAGGCGGGCGAAGGTGCGCAGATAGGCGACGAACATCGCCTCGTAGCTCGCCTTCATTCCGGCCTCGTCGAGATCGAAGCTGTAGGCGTCCTTCATCAGGAACTCGCGGCCGCGCATGATCCCGAATCTCGGGCGCACCTCGTCGCGGAACTTCCACTGGATATGGTAGAGCGTGCGCGGCAGATCGCGATAGGATTTGACCGACCCGAGGAAGATCTGGGTGATCATCTCCTCGTTGGTCGGCCCGTAGAGCATCTCGCTCCCCTTGCGATCGGGGAAGCGCAGCATTTCGGGACCGTACGCGTCGTAGCGGCCGGACTGGCGCCACAGGTCGGCCGACTGGATGGTCGGCATCAGCAATTCGACCGCGCCGGCCTTGTCCTGCTCCTCGCGGACCACCTGCTCGATCTTCTTGAGGACGCGGTAGCCGAGCGGCAGCCAGGCGTAGATGCCGGCGGCGGTCTGCCGGATCAGGCCGGCGCGCAGCATCAATTTGTGGCTGACGATCTGGGCGTCGGCGGGCGTCTCTTTGGTGACGGGCAGGAAATATCGGGTCAGGCGCATGGCCGGGCTCTAGAGCCTGATCGCTGGAGGTGGAAGCGCTTTGCGATTTCCACCGCAAGCGTGAATCAGGCTCTCTCCTCGCGGCGGGATGCGGCAAGGCAACATTGCGGGACCTGTTGCCTGCCTGTTGCCGACCGGCAACAGCCCAGGCGCAAAACGGCCACTCCAACCAATCATGCGGTGACATGGGCGCAACCGGCGCATATCCGAGTCTCACGCAACCAAGGACTTAACGGCCTGGTTCGGGGAGGCTTTGGTCCCGTTTCTCTCTTGCGAGGTGAGAGGAGCGCGTGGGCCGAAGCATTCACAAGGGGGTAGACGGCCGCAAGGTCGTCTCACGGGTGCCCGGTTCTCACGAACCGGGCACTTGTCGTTTGGGGCCCGCGCGCGCCGCAGAGCGGCAACGTTGTATATCAGCGGCTTTGCGCCTATATCCGTGGTGCTGACGTCGCATGCGAGCGAAACCGATGCCTCCGGGCTTCTCTCTCCTTTCAAGCTTCACTGGCCCCGACGCGCCTGTTGCGCGCGGGCAATCACATCTTTGAAAGGAACCGATCATGGCTGTCGGCACCGTTAAATTCTTCAATACCGACCGTGGCTACGGCTTCATCACCAATGAAGCGGGCGGCCCGGACGCTTTCGTCCATATCACTGCCGTCGAACAGGCGGGCCTCGGCACGCTCAGAGAGGGCCAGAAGGTCAGCTACGAGCTCGAGACCGGCAACAATGGCAAGACCTCCGCGGTCAATCTCGCGGACGCTTCCTAGTCTATGGCGAAGGAAGAGCTGATGGTCATGGAGGGGCTGGTCGACGAGATCTACCCCGACGGCCGCTTCGGCGTGATGCTCGACAACGAGCATCGGATCATCGCCTATACCGCCGGCAAGATGCGGCGTTTCCGCATCAAGTCGGTGGTCGGCGA
>Ga0070665_100000076_pt1 | contig 189228 bp, 193 predicted proteins | sample KBSS13metaG_FD_65862 | JGI IMG/M metagenome (GOLD analysis project Ga0070665, IMG submission 65862) | Switchgrass rhizosphere microbial communities from Kellogg Biological Station, Michigan, USA - KBS S1-3 metaG | ecosystem: Host-associated > Plants > Roots > Rhizosphere > Soil ...
CGCCGATCACGAACAGCGTTCTCATGCCGAATGCCCCCGGGCCAAGGCGACAAGTCCCTCCACGTCGAGATGGTGCTCCAACTCTCCCGCCAAGTCATCGAGCGCCGCCTCGACGCCCTGGTGGTAGTCGGCCCCCTGGATCCTCGCGCCGAGCGGTTCCAGCAGAGCGCGGCGCAATGGCCCGGATGCGAGCAATCCATGGCAGTATGTCCCGACCACTCGGCCATCGCAGGACACCGCTCCGTCCGGCTCGCCGTCGGAAAGCAAGGCGAAGGGCGCGGTATCCGCGGGCAGCTCGGTTCGCCCCATATGCATCTCGTACCCTTCGAACGGGACGCCCAGCGCTGAGCCTCTCACGTGGCGCAACGTCTTTCGGGCGCCGATCACCGTGTGTGCCTCCAGCAGACCGAGACCTGCGATTTCGCTCGCCGTGCCTTCGATGCCCAGCGGATCGGCGATGGAGCGGCCCAGCATCTGGTACCCTGCGCAGATGCCGAGCACCGCCCCGCCGCGGCGATGGTGCGCGAGTATGTCGATGTCCCATCCCTGGGAACGGATGAACGCCATGTCGGCGATCGTCGCCTTGGAGCCGGGGATGACGATCAACGCTGCCTCCGGAGGGATCACCTTGCCAGGTGGGATCATCACGACCTCGATCCCTGGTTCTGCCTTGAAGGGATCGAGATCATCGAAGTTGGCGATGCGCGGCAGCATCGGGCAGGCGACGAGCAGTCCGCCTCCCTTGGCGGACCTTTCGCGATCCAGGACGACCGCGTCTTCGCTGGGCAGGCGTGAGGGAGCGGAAAGCCAGGGCACCAGGCCGAAGCCGCGCCAGCCGGTCCGCTCCTCGATGGCGGCATAGCCGTCCGCGAAGAGCGCCGGGTCGCCGCGGAACTTGTTGACGATGAACCCGCGGATCATCGCCGCGTCCTCGGGATCGATGACGGCGCGCGTGCCGACGAGCGAGGCGATCACGCCCCCGCGGTCGATATCGCCGACAAGCACCACGGGCACTTGGGCGGCGCGCGCAAAGCCCATGTTGGCGATGTCGCCGGCGCGCAGGTTGATCTCGGCCGGCGATCCCGCTCCCTCGACAACCACCACGTCGCACCGCTCCCGCAGCCGGTGCCAGCTCGCGAGCACATCGGGCAGCAGATCGCGTCGGGCCTCGCGAAAGTTGGCGGCACCGAGCGTTCCACGCACCCGGCCGTGGACGATGAGCTGAGAGGTGCGATCGGCCTGCGGCTTGAGCAGCACCGGGTTCATGTCCGTGTGCGCCGGCGCGCGAGCGGCGAGGGCCTGCAGCGCCTGCGCGCGGCCGATCTCGCCGCCATCCACCGTCACCGCCGCGTTGTTCGACATGTTCTGCGGCTTGAACGGCAGGACGCGCAGGCCCCGGTTCGACAAGGCACGGCACAACCCGGCAACCAGCACCGACTTGCCGACGTCCGAGCCGGTCCCCTGCAGCATCACAGCAGCCACGTCACGCCTCCCACGAGAATCCAGGCCAGTGCGCAGGCCCGCAGATAGATGATCCGCGCCTTGCGCATGACTTCGACATTGGCTTCGTCCCCTTCGCCGATCCACGGCTTGGGTGTGTACGCGCCGTCGTAGCGCGTGGGGCCGGCGAGGCGAATACCCAGGGCGCCGGCCATCGCCGCCTCGGGCCACCCCGCGTTGGGCGAGGCGTGCCTGGCGTGATCGCGCCACAGCACGCGCCAGCCGCCAAGGCCGGCAAGGCAGATCAGCACGCCGGCCAGCCGCGCCGGGATAAGGTTCGCGCCATCGTCGCACCGGGCGCTTGCCCAGCCGAACGCCCGCAAGGGCTCTTCCGGATGGCCGATCAGGCTGTCCGCGGTGTTGACCGCCTTGTAGGCCCAAGCCCCCGGCAGGCCGAGCACCATCAACCAGAAAAGCGGCGCGATCACGCCGTCGCAGAAGCTCTCCGCCAGGCTCTCGATCGCGGCGCGGGCGATGCCGGCTTCGTCGAGCGTGGCGGTGTCACGGCCCACGATCATGCCCACGGCGGCCCGTGCCGACGGTAAGTCGCCGCGCCGCAAGGCGGCTTCGACGGGCCGATAATGGTCGTGCAGGCTGCGTTGCGCCAGCGCGGGCCAGGCGAGCAGCGCGACGAGCGGCCAAGCCCAGGCTCCGGCCAGCGCGCGGATCGCCCGTTCGAGGAGGAGCGCCGCCCCGCCGCTTGCCAGGAGCAGCAGCAGGAGGGTCGCGACGCCGAGGACCCGACGTGCGACCTCGGACCGCCCGGGCGTGTTCCAACCCGCCTCGCAAGCCGCGATGATGCGCGCGAAGGCGCCGACAGGATGGCCGAGGCGGCGGTAGAGCCGATCCGGCCAGCCGAACGCGGCGTCGAGCGTGAGCGCGGCAAGAGCGATCGGCTCAGCCATCGCGAAGAGCTGCGGCGAGCGCGCCGTCCAGTCGCGCCAGCGCGTCTTCGCGGCCGGGCAAGCCCAAGCGGAGAAGGTGGGGGTGATCCGCGAAGGCGCGCGTCAGGATCCGCCGCTTTGCCAGTGCTTCGAACAAGCGCCGGGCGCATGGCGTTTCGATCAGCCTGAACAAGGGGCAATGACCCATCGCGGTCAGGCCGTGGTTGTGCAGCATGGCGTCGAGCCGCGCAGCCGCGATGGGCAACCGTGCCCGTGCCCGTTCGGTCCACGCGCGGTCCGCGTAGGCCTCTCGCCCGAAGGCCAGCGCGGAGGCGCCGATGGGCCATTCTCCCATCAGGTTCCGCAGACGTGCGAGCAGCGCCGACGGCGCGAGCACGAAGCCGAGGCGAACGCCGGCGAGGCCGAAGAACTTGCCGAACGATCGCGTGACGATCAGGTGCCGGTGCTCGGCGACGAGATCGGCCACGCTCAGCTCCGGCCGGCAATCGACGAAGGCCTCGTCCACGAGGAGCCAGCCGCCGCCGCGTTCCTGCTCGTCCAGGTGCGCCAGGAGCGTGTCGCGGGCGAGGACGGCGCCATCGGGATTGTTCGGGTTTGCCAGGACGAGCACGCTCGCAGGCGATCCGGGGGGTGCGGGCTGGGCCGCGAAGGCTTGGGCATGCGTGCTGTAGGTCAGTGCCGCGTGTCGACCGGGGAGCCCGAGCATATGGGCGATGGCACGCAGGCCCGCCTCGCTCCCGGGCACGGCGGCGCACAGGCTGGCGTTCGTGCCGAAGTAGGCCGCCGCGGTGCGCTCGAGATCGGCCAATGCGGCAGGGTCGGGAAGGGCGCGCCAATCGAGTTGCAACTCTGCTCCGGGTCGCCATGCCTCCGGGTTGATGCCGGTCGACAAGTCGAGCCAAGCGCCAGGCTCCCCACCGAAGCGCGCGCAGGCGTCGGAAAGCCGGCCGCCGTGGTGATTGTCCGGCCCGGTCGTGGCATGACGCGTCATGGGATGAAGGCCAGCGCGGCGAGCATGGCGCTCTCGACCAGTTCGATGCCGGCGCCATGGCCATCGCCGGAGATCCCGCCGATGCGGCGCAGCAGCCACCAGCGCCAGGCCGCGATGGCCAGCAGCGCGGCCAGCAAGGCAGGGGCCAGCGCAAGGGGGGCCAGGACGATGAAGGACAGCCACAGGCCAAGCGCCGGAAGGCTCGCGCCGGAGCGGAACATGGTGCCGAGCCCGGGATGCAGTGGCGGCAATGTCCTCGCCCAGAACAGGGGCGCGGCGCGCGCGATCACCGGGACTGCGATCAACGCCGGCATCGAGGATGTCTCCAGCGACAGGCGCAGCAGCACGAGCTTGCTCAGCAATTGCAGCGCGATCGCTGTCGCGCCGAAACTGCCGACATGCGGGTCGCTCAGGACCTGGGAGATGCGGCTCGCATCGGCATGGCCCGCGCCGGCGGCGTCGGCGATGTCGCCCAGCCCGTCGAGATGCAGGGCGCCGGTGATCGCGACCCACGCGAGCAGAGCCAGTATCGCGCCGGCCCAGGGATCACGCTGCAGTCCGAGCCAGGCCGCTCCGGCAACGCCGCCGCCGACGAGAAGGCCAGCGACGGGGAACCACCGAATGGCCTTCGCCATGTCGCGGCTGTCGGCCTGCACGTTTGGCAGGGGCAACCGCGTCATGAACTGCAGGGCGAGGACCAGCGGCTTCAAGGCGCGCTGTCCGTCACAAGGCCGATGACCTGCCCTGACAGCGGCGAGCCAGGCCACAGCCGCAGGCTCAGCAAGGCGCGGTAGGGGAGGTCGAGAGCCCAGACGCCGCGATGGTCGAGGCCGGTCAGCACCGAGAGCGCCGCGCGCATCGCTCCGGCGTGGGTGATGACCAGGGTGCGCGTCTCCAATCGGCCGATCGCCTCGCAGACGCGAGCGCGCAGGTCCGACCAACGCTCGCCGCCGGGCGGTGGGTGGTCTTCGGGATTGTCCCAGAAGCGGCTCAAGGCGGCGGGGTCGATGCTCTGCGGGGCCAGCCCGTCCCAAGCCCCGAAGTCGAGTTCGCGCCATTGCGGGTCGAGACGTAGCGGCAGGCCCAGATCGTGGGCGATGTGCTCGCCTTGTCGGGCGGCCCGGGCGAGGTCGGATGTGACGACGTGTTCCAGGGCGAGATGGCGCACCCGATCGCGCATCTCTGGGCAATCGGAAACGCATGCGGGCTCATCGGTGTGGCCGAGCAGGAGGCCCTGGCGCTGCGGGGGGCCATGCCGCAGCAAGTGGACCACCCGCGCGTTCACCGGCTTGTCGCCACCGCGGCCTGCGCGAAGGTGGCCATCTCGTTGTGAGTGGCAACGGCGGCGCGCACCAGCGGCACCGCCAGCGCCGCGCCGCTCGCTTCCCCCAGCCGCATGCCGAGCCGCAACAGCGGCTCGAGTCCGAGGCGATCGAGGAGCAGCTCGTGCGCGGCCTCGGCCGAACAATGCGCCGCGATGCAGTGGTCGACAAAGCCGGGGTTGCGGGCCGCGAGGGGGGCGATGGCGGCGCAAGCGATGAAGCCGTCCAGCAGCACCGGGATGCGGGATCGCCGCGCCGCCAGGATCGCGCCGGCCATCGCCGCGATCTCGCGGCCGCCGAGCCGGCGCAGCGTCTCGAACGGATCGACGCAGTGAGGCCGATGGAGCGTCAGGGCCTGGTCGACGGCCGCGCTCTTTCGCATCAGCCCAGCCTGGTCGATGCCGGTCCCGTGGCCGCACCACTGGCGAGTTTCGCCCCCGAACGCGGCGGCGCACAGGGCGGCGGCGGGCGTGGTGTTGCCGATGCCCATCTCGCCGACGAGCAGCAGCTGGGTGTCCGGGGTGACGGCCGCGGCTCCGGCGTCGAGCGCTGCGAGGCATTCGGCCTCGCTCATCGCCGGCTCAGCCGCGATGTCGCCGGTCGGACGGTCGAGGTCGAGGGGCACGATCACCAACTCCGCGCCGCAGCTGCGGGCCAGCACGTTGATCGCAGCTCCTCCTGCCTCGAAGTTGGCGACCATCTGCGCCGTGACCTCGACGGGAAAGGCGCTCACGCCGCGTGCCGCGACGCCATGGTTGCCGGCGAACACCACGCAGCGCACATGGTCGAGCCGGGGCCGAGGCGAATCCTGCCAGCCCGCGAGGAACACGGCGATTTCCTCCAACCGGCCAAGCGAGCCGGCCGGTTTGGTGAGTTCCGCCTGGCGCGCTCGCGCCTGCGCGCTGGCCAGAGCCGACGCCGCCGGAAGATCGTCTATCGCGGCGGCGAAGCTCTCACGATTGGCAAAGGCGATCATGTGCAAAGGTATCCTTCCGGCGGCGTGCGCACGATAAAGTGCCCTTTCACGCCTTCGGGCCACTCGGCGTAGCGTACCTGGCCTTCCTCGCTGGCGGCGTGCCGGGCCGCGTACGTGAGGATGGCGTGGGCGGCCTCGCCGTCCGGCGTGAAATCGCCCAGCACGTAGCCGACCTTGCCGGGCGCGCGGACGTGCACCGAGCAGTGGCGCTTGCAGGAGAAGAGGCACGGCATCTCCTGCACCGCCACGCTCGCCAGGGCCGCGTCGTCGCGCTGGATCGTGCGCATGGCCTCGGCCAGCAACGCGCCGCCCCTGTGTCCATCCGCGCTCTCGCGGGCGTCGGCGGAGAAACGGCAGGTCGAGCAGACCACCACCGAGGGGCCGGGCGGGACGGGTTCCAGCATCTAGAACCGGCTCATCAGCCCGAGGTACACCGTGCGGCCGAGCGAATTGTAGCCGCTGGTCGTCTGGTATTCCTTGTCCGCCACGTTCTCCACGCGCGCCTGGAGCGTCAGAGCCTCGGCGAGGCGCCACTGGGCCCTCAAGTCGACCAGCCAGTAGTCGTCGAGCACTTCGCTGGTGCCCGCGCTGTTGAAGCTGCGACCCGAGTAGCGCGCCGCGACGCTGGCCCGCAGGCCGGACGCAAGTTCAAAACCCCCTTCGACGTTCGCGAGGTGACGGGGCACGCGCGCCAGCTGGCGGCCGTAGAAGACAGCGTTGTCGCTGCGGTCCTCGGCTTTGACCCAGCTGTAGTTGCCTTCCACGAACAGCACGTTCCAGTGCGCCGATCCGGTCAGTTCGAGGCCTCTTGCGCGCGATTGCTTGACGTTGGCGTAGTAGCCGAAGCGGCTGGTCGTGGTGCCCGGGATGAAGCACTGCGGCGGCAAGGGACCGCGGGTGGGGCAGTTGGCGAAGTCGATCAGGTTGTCGGTGTCGCGCTGGAACCAGGTTGCCGCGGCGTGGAAGATCTCGCCGAAGCGATGTTCCGCGCCGACTTCCCAGCCTTTCGCCTTTTCCGGCTTCAGGTCGGCGGCGCCATAGATGCTGAACAGCTGATAGAGCGAGGGCGCCTTGTAGCCCTCGTCGTAGCTGGCGCGCAGGACCGTCGCGCCTCGGTCCGGCGTGTAGGCCGCGCCCGCGCTGAACACCGTGTTGCCGCCGAAGCGCGACTGGTCGTCGTACCGCCCGCCGGCATTTAGGGTCAGGCCCGTCAGCGGGGTCAGGCGGACTTGTCCGTAGACGCTGTTGGTGTTCGCCTTGGTCGGCACCAGCGAATAGGGCGTCAGCGTGTTGGAGGGGGAGGCGGTCGTCATCCGCTGCTCCTCGCGCTCGGCGCCGAACACGAGATCGAGCATGTCGGCGACGCGATAGGTCCCCTGGTACTCGAACCGCCGAACGCGGCCATGGGCATCGAAGGTGATCTGGCGGATGCGGCGGGCAGGGTCGAAGTTCTGCCGGTCGGTCTCGCTCTGGAGCACTGCGACCCGGTTGACGAGTTTCCCGTCGAGAAGGGCGAAGTTGAGGCCCGCGTAGGCGGACCACTCGTCGGTCGTGCCGTAGGCGTACGAATCTCCGGCAGTCCCGTCGAAGTCGTTCCGGGCATTGGACCAGTAGCCTCGCAGGTCCAGCGAGACGTCCGGCGCGAACCGGATGGTGGCGGTGCCGCTGGCCGCCTGACGGGTGTAGCCATCATCTTCCGTGCCGTTGGCACGGGCCGAGATACCGTCCGTGGTGAAGGTCGATCCGGCGATCCGCCAGTCGAGGTGCTCGCCGGTGCCGCCGACGCCGGCCCGCGCCGAGACCGTGTCGTGCGTGCCGGCTTCGACCGCCATGCTGCCTTCCAGCGGCTTCTCGGGCTTGCGGGTCGACACGTTGACCACGCCCCCGATGGCGTCGCTGCCCCACAGGATCGACTGCGGCCCGCGCAGGATCTCGATCCGCTCGATATCGTCCATCATGAGGTTGGAGAACGCATAGCCGCCGGCGGTGGAGGACGGGTCGGCGAGACGCATGCCGTCTATGACCATGACCGTCTGGCCGGCGTCGGCGCCCCGGATGCGCAAGGAGGTCGCGGTGCCGTAGCCGCCGTTGCGTGACAGGCTGATGCCCGGCGTGCGCAGCAGGATGTCGCTGACCGCGACCGGCTGCGCGTCGATGATCGCCTTCTCGTCGAGGATGGTGACGGTGGACGAGTTGCGGTCCTGCGCCACGGGTGCGCGCAACGCGGTGACGACGATGCCGTCATCCTGCGCTTCCTCGGCGAGGGCGGGGGAGGCGACGAAGGTGGTGAAGGCCGACAAGGCGGCCAGGGTGACTGTACGGGGCAAGTGGAAGGTCCCTTCCTGCAAACGGCGTCGGACCTGCCGGTCGACCACGTGCAAGAGAGGCGTGCGCGCAGGCTCTCGCTCGACTGGGCGAGGACACGACATGACGCTCCCTTGCGCGGGATCACCCGGCAAGGCGGTTGCTGTCGTTGCGCGAGGGCTGACCCCTGCCATGAAGCGGGGGACCTCGAACACCCGGTGCACCCTGCCCGGATGAAGAACGACTGCGTCAGGCAGGTCTCCTGGCTTGCGGGTCAGCGCTGTTCCGGCCGCCTTCTCAGGACGACACGTCCCAATGGCGTAGTGGCCGGATAGCTCGCCGCTTACAGTTGCAGGGGCAGCCCGGGGCTTTCACCCGAGTTCCCTTTTGATCCCCTCGCGGGGAACCTGTCGCGGCGCGGCCCCTACTTCGGCTTTCCTGGAAGCGCAAGGGTGTCACTTGCGAGGCGGCAAGACTTGGCCTATCCGAGCGGCTGTATCGGGTGCTCGAGAGAGCTTAATCGGGAAGTCCGGAAGTGGCGGTTTCATCCGTCACAAGCCGGCACTGCTCCCGCAACTGTAACCGGTGAGCGCATCGCCACGATGCCATTGGGGGCTTTTAGGCACCCGAGAAGGCGGCGACCAGCGCGTTGATCCGGGAAGTCAGGAAACCGGCCCGATGCCGTCGTTCCTCTGCGCGGGCGGGATGCACCGGGCGGACGAGGGGCTCGCGAATGGTCGCGGGCAGGACCCTTGGCGGACGACATTCGTGTGTCGCGTCGAAGGGGAGCGTAAAGTCATGTCGAACCACTGACCGGATCGAGGCGGAGCTTTCGCTCGCCCGTATTCCGCTTTCCCGACGCGATCGGCGCGGCGGCTGAATGCCGTGCCGTCCCTCAACGATCCTATGTGGAGTCCTGCTCATGGACCGCCGTCTCCCGATTTCCACGCCGCGTTTCGAACTCTGGGTGCTCGCCCTGCTCGCGGCGGTGATGCTGATCACTCGCACCCATTCGCTGAGCCAGGTCGTGCATCTGCCCGACACCAGCCTCGCCAGCTTCTTCCTCCTTGGCTATCTCGTGCGCCGTCCTGGCGCCTTCTTCGGCCTCTTCGGACTGGGCTTCGCGATCGACGTCTTCAAGATCTACGTCCTGGGCGGATCGGGCTTCTGCTTCACGCCCGCCTATTGGATGCTCCTGCCGGCCTATGGCGTGATGTGGTTTGCCGGCCGCTTCGTCGCCGGCCGCTTCGGGGAACGTCTCTCGGCGCTGCTGCCCGCGGCCGTTCTGCTCCTGCTCGCCACTCTCGTGTCGGAGCTGTTTTCCAGCGGCGGCTTCTACTTCCTGGGCGGACGCTTCGCCGATCCCAGCCTGGCCGAGTTCATGCCGCGCCTGCAAAGGTACTTCCCGGGCACGCTGCTCGCCACGCTGCTGTGGTCGGGGGTGGGTGCCGCCGCCTATGTCGCGGTGCTGGTCGCCCGACCGGACCTGCGCCGGGCGAAGGCGAAGTGAGCGAGGCGCTCACCGACGAGGAGCGTCGCCACAAGGAACGCACCGCCAAGCACAAGGAAGTGGTCGATGCCCGCATCGCCGCCGCCAGGGTGGACAAGGGCCTCGTCCTGGTGCTCACCGGCAATGGCAAGGGCAAGTCATCTAGCGCGTTCGGCATGGTCGCGCGTTCGCTCGGCTATGGGCGCAGCGCGGCGGTGTTCCAGTTCATCAAGGGCAAGCAGGATGTCGGCGAGCGGGCGTTCCTCTCGCGCCAGCCCGGCGTCACCTGGGAGAACTGCGGGGAAGGGTTCACCTGGGAAACGCAGGACTTGCGGCGGGATATCGCCACGGCGCAAGCCGGATGGGAGAAGGCGAAGCGGGCGCTGGCCGACCCCGCGATCTCGCTGGTCGTACTCGACGAGCTGACCTACCTCATCAATTATCGCTACCTCTCGCTCGACGAGGTGCTGCCGCCGATCCGCAGCCGGCCCTCGATGCAGCACGTGGTGATCACCGGCCGCGCCGCGCACCAGGAACTGATCGCGCTTGCCGACACGGTCAGTGCGATCCGTGACGAGAAGCATGCCTTTCGCGCGGGGGTGAAGGCGCAAGTCGGGATCGACCTGTGAGCACGGCAGTGGCGTGTCCGGCGTTGATGGTCGCCGCGCCATCCTCCGGCCAGGGCAAGACTCTCGTTACCGCGGCGCTCGCCCGGCGTCATTGCGACGCCGGGCGGCGCGTGCGCGTGTTCAAGTGTGGGCCCGACTTCCTCGATCCGATGATCCTGGCGCGTGCCTGCGGATCGCCCGTCCACCAGCTCGATCTGTTCATGGTCGGCGAGGATGGTTGCCGCCAACTTCTGCACGATGCCGCGCGCGATGCCGATCTGATCCTGGTCGAGGGCGTCATGGGCCTGTTCGACGGTAGCCCGTCCGCTGCCGATCTGGCCTCGCGCTTCGGCATGCCGGTGCTGGCCGTGATCGACGGGTCGGCCATGGCGCAGACCTTCGGCGCGCTGGTGCAGGGCCTGGCGAGCTATCGACCCGATGTGCAGGTTGCCGCCGTGCTCGCCAACAAGGTCGGCAGCGAGCGCCATGCCGACATGCTGCGCGAGAGCGTCCCGCCTGGCGTGCGATGGTTGGGCGCGATGCCGCGCGGCGCCGACGTCGCTCTTCCGGAGCGGCATCTGGGGCTGGTGCAGGCCGGCGAAATCGAAGACCTGGAGGCGCGCATCGCGGCAAGCGCGGCAAACTTACCCGCCGAGGCGCTCTGGCTGCCCGAGCCTGCTTCGTTTTCCGCGCCAGTCCCTCACATGTCCGCGCCGTCGCCATTGCGCGGCCGGCGCGTCGCAATCGCGCGAGATGCCGCTTTCGGCTTCCTCTATCCGGCCAACCTTGAATGCCTCGAAGCGCTCGGGGCCGAGCTGGCCTTTTTCTCGCCGCTTGCCGATGCCGCGTTGCCGGCTTGCGATGCGGTCTGGCTGCCCGGCGGCTATCCGGAGCTTCATCACGTGAAGCTGGCACAGAACCACACGATGCTGGTGGCGCTGCGCCGGCATCATGCTGCGGACAAGCCGATCCTCGCCGAGTGCGGCGGCATGCTCTATTGCCTGGATCGGCTGGACGACGGCCGCGGCACTTGCGCGGATCTCGCGGGCCTTCTGGCGGGGTCCGCCACGGTGCATGCGCGTCTGGCGGCGCTTGGATTGCAGCAAGTCGATCTGCCGGGCGGCACGGTGCGCGGCCACACCTTTCATTACTCGATCGCCGACGTGAAGCTTGCACCCAGCTGGCACGCGAGGACGCCCGACGGGAGGATGGGAGAGGCGGTCTACCGGTCGGGGAGGCTCACGGCGACCTACGCCCACCTCTACTTCGCCTCGTGTCCTTCCGCGATCGCGGAGATATTCGCTCCCACTCGCGCTGCGGCGCTCGACGAGCAGGGAGCGACTCTCGGGTCGCTCCTTGCCCGGTAGCGCTCCTCAGGCAGCCCGCTGGCCTTTCAGCGTGAAGCCGACGAGCATCAGCATCGTCCCTTGGAAGACGAGGTCGAAAGCAAGGATGAAACCCAGCACCCAGACCGCGTTTGCAGGCCAGCCGATCGCGATGAGGAAGGCGGCGGCCACGCTGATCAGGCCGGACGCCAGCATCCATCCCCAACCATGCGTCCGCGCACCCACCGCGACGACGATCCGCACGAGACCGGATGCACCGACCGAGGCGGCGAGTATGAGGACGATGACACTGGCGGCAAGCAGTGGCTCCTTGAGGACCGCAGCGGCCGCAGCGAGGTAGAGCAGCGCAGATAGCGCCCAGAACACCGCCCAACCCCACCGGCGAACGCCGAAGCCATGGACGAGCATCAGAATGCCGCCCGCGAACATCGCCGCTCCCAGGACATAAGTGGCCGCGATCGCCGTCAGCAGCAGATTGGCCGAGGCGAGAAGGCCCAGCAAGGCGAGGGCGGCACCGATGCCGACGAACCAGCTCCAGCTCTCGGTATCGAGCCATCTTACGCGCACTTGCGCCTCGAATGTATTCGCGGTCATTCGCTCCTCCTATTTTCGGGGACCGGCGTTCCTGCCGGCTTCGCATCAGACTAGGCTCCTGGGTTCGAGAGCTCTGTCCGTAGATTTCCCGATGGGGACGGCGGCGCGCGGCGCCGGGCTAAGTACCATCCCGCATATCTAGTGGACGAGCGCCTTCATAGCATCGCGAGAGTAACGATGGAGGCGATGATGAAGAATGTTCTTCTGCTGGTACATGACGACGCAGGTCAGGAAGCCCGCCTGCAGGTGGCGCTGGATTTGACGCGAGCGCTCGACGGGCATCTAAGCTGCATCGACGTTACACTATTTCCCGCGCTGGTGGGGGATATCTACTCACCCGGAATTGCCGAAGCCGCGCTGCTTACCGCTGAGCGCGAACGTGAGAGCAAGAACAAGGCTGCTCTGGAAGCGCGCCTCGCGCATGAGGATGTCTGCTGGGACTGGGCGGACGTCACCGGCAACTTCGTCGATGGCGTGTGCGACGCGGCGACGCTTTCGGACATCATCGTCCTCAACCGCCAACTCGATCACTTCCCCTATCCCGACATGCGCGACGTCGCGAGCTGCGTCCTGATGCGGGCCCGCGTGCCCATCGTTGCCGTGCCCGATGACTGCAAGCGGCTCGACATCAGGCGCGCACTGGTCGCGTGGGATGGCCAGGCCTCGGTAGCGGCAACGCTGCGGGCGTGCGTACCGCTTCTGCAACGTGCCGAGGCGGTCGAAATCTTCACCGCCGGGGACGGCGCCGTGGGGGTCGACCCCAGGTTCGCCGCCGAATACCTCTCGCGCCACGGCGTGCATGCCACCGTGCGTATCGTCGAGAATGGCTCCCAAGCCGCGGACCAGCTGATCGCGGCCGCAGCGGTCGCGTATGATGCCGACTATGTGCTGATGGGCGCCTACAGCCACGGACGCCTGATGGAGACCTTCGGCGGCGTGACCAAGCGTATGCTGCGCAACGCCAAGCTGCCGCTCATTCTCGGGCATTGACACTGTCGTTGGAAGGGGAGGCGTCCGGTCCACGCCTCCTCGTCCGGCACGCGCGACATCGCAGATCATGAGGTCGTCATGACATCTGCGCGTGCTGCCGGGCGGAGCGCCGTCGCGGCTTTGCGCCAAGCTCCATCTCGCGGTTATTGGGCTCGTGCTGCGCTGGCATCTCGCGAGCGCTCGGGGATGGCCAGCCGCTTGAGTGCCTCGGCGCCCACGAGGTAGAGCAGGACCAGCAGCGCGATTGCAGCCAGCACCGCCATGCTGGGTCCGGCAAAGCCGAGCAGGGCCGCGATCGGCCAGTAGGGCAACACCAGTGCCACCACCAGGCAGAGCAGGGCGGACGCTGTAAGCACCGGACTGGGCCGATCCCGCCAGAAGCGCATCGTCGTTCGAATGACGAACACGACCAGGATCTGCGTCGCCATCGATTCGATGAACCACGCCGCCCGGAACGTCGCCACGTCGAGATGGAAGATCTTCAAGAGCACCACGAAGGTCGCGATGTCGAAGACGGAAGACAAGGGCCCCATGATGAAGGTGAAGCGAACCAGCGCGCCCATGTCCCAACCTCGTGGACGGGCCAGATCGATCTCATCGGCATGATCGAAGGGGATGCCGATCTGCGAGAGATCGTAGAGCATGTTGTTGAGAAGGACCTGCACTGCCGTCAAAGGCAGGAACGGCAGGAACACCGAGGCGATCGCCATCGTCAGCATGTTGCCGAAGTTCGAACTGGTGCCCATGCGAATGTATTTCATGATGTTCGCGTACGTGCGCCGCCCTTCCTGCACACCTGCGGCAAGGACGCTCAGGTCGGGATCGAGCAGGATCATGTCGGCGGCTTCTCGCGCGACATCGGTCGCGCCGTCGACCGACAGGCCTACATCCGCTGCCCGGATCGCGGGCGCATCGTTGATGCCGTCGCCCATGAACCCGACAGTGGCGCCATGCGCCTGCAAGGCACGCACGATGCGCAACTTCTGGTCGGGCGTCACTCGTGCATAGAGGTCTACCGAGCCGACACGGGCGCCCAGCGCCGTGTCATCGAGCTGCGCGATCTCGCTTCCGGTGAGCAGGCCTTTGACCGGCAACCTGAGAGCGTCGACCAAGTGCTGGACGACGACCGCAGCGTCGCCCGAAATGACCTTGATGCCGACGCCGGCCGCGGCGAGGGCGGCCACCGCCCCGGTGGCGCTTGCCTTGGGCGGATCGATGAAGACGCAAAGCCCCGAGAAGACGAGGTCGCCGTCGTCGTCGGTGTCGATCCTTGTCCGGCCGGCTGCCTTCTTCCAGGCCACGCCCAGCATGCGCAGACCCTCGGCGGCATGCCCGTCGTGAAGTGACTGGATGCGGGTCCTGAGCGCTTCGTCGAGCGGGACGATCTTGCCCGACCTGTCTTGCGCCCGTTCGCAAAGGGCGAGCACGGTCTCGGGCGCGCCCTTGACGATCTCGATCCGGTCCCCGGCAAGCTCGGCAAGCACCGACACGCGTCGTCGTTCGAAGTCGAAGGGGCGCTCATCGAGCTTGACCCAGCCCTGGAGCGGATGCCCGGCGGCATGGGCGATCAGCGCGTCATCGAGCGGGCTCTTGAGGCCCGTCTCGAACGAGGCATTGACCGCCGCAAGCTCGGCGACCCTCTCATCGTCCTCGCCATCGATGCCCGGGTGGGCGACCATGGTGATGCGCGCTTCGGTGAGCGTGCCCGTCTTGTCCGTGCACAGGATATCCATCTGGCCGAAGTCGTGGATGGCCGAGAGCCGCTTCACGATCACTTTCTTGCCGGCCATGCGCTCCGCGCCGCGGGCGAGCGAAACCGTGACGATCATCGGCAGCAATTCCGGCGTCAAACCCACGGCGAGCGCCATCGCGAAGAGAAAGGATTCGAGCGGAGGCCGGCCCAGCGCCAGATGCGTGACGAGCACGAACAGGACGAGGAATATCGTCAACCGGACAATGAGGATGCCGAGATGATGGATGCCGCGCTCGAATGCCGTGGGGGGCTGGTCATCGACAAGCGATTTGGCGATCTGCCCGAACTGTGTTTGCGACCCGGTGGCTACCACCAGCATCGTCGCGGTGCCGCCGATGACCGAGCTGCCGTGGAGAAGGGCGTTGCGCGCGTCGTCGATCGCCTCGCCAGGTTCCACCTTCGCCTGCTTCTCGACCGGGTAAGGCTCGCCGGTCAGCGCGGCTTGGTTCACTTGCGCGGCGTTTGCCGTCAAGACAAGGCCGTCGGCCGGTACGAGGTCGCCGGCGATGACTGTGACGATGTCCCCGGGAACCAGCTCCTCGACCGCGATCTCCTGCTGCGTGCCGTCCCGCAGAGCCAAAGCGCGCAGTGCGATGGAGTGCTTCAGTGCCTCCGCCGTGGCTTGGGCGCGGCGTTCCTGAAGGATGTCCATCCCCGTCGAGAGCAGCACCACCGACACGATGATCACGAAGCTCACGAAATCGCCGGTCATCCCCGCGATCGCCGAGGCGAACAGCAGGATGGCGATCAGCGGATTCGCCAGCCGGCGGCCGATGTCTGCAAGCAGGTGGCGCTTCTTCGCCTCGACGAGCCGATTGGGTCCGAACAGCTGGCGGCGCCGGGCCGCTTCCTCGCTCGACAATCCATCCGCCGTCGCGTCCAGCGCGCCGAGCACTTCATCGGTGGGCTGACACCAGAAATCGCGAGCGACCACGTTCAACGGCGTCTTCCCGTAAAGCCCATGCTGGCGCCGGCTCCGATGACGACGAGGTAAGCGGCCAGTGCCGAAAGGGCGACGCTTGCCGCCTTCTGCAGAAAGACCGAGCCTGGAAAACTGTTCATTCCGCCCCAGCGGCGCGCATTGTCGCCGCCGGGCGCAGATATCATGCCGTGATGGCGCATCGCACATGCTCCTCGAATAGGAGGCCATGGGTGCGCCTATCCCGGCATGATCCGAATCCGTGATGCTACGTAGCACTCCCAAGTTCGCGCGCGGCAGCGGTGGCTAAGCGAGGGCGCTCGCCTGGAAGGCTCCTGGATCCACATGCGCACGCCAACTGAAGAAACGTTCCTGCTGACGAGTGGCGGCCACGATTATGGCATCGTCTCCGCTGCACCGCGGGAACGGAGCTGGTCGCCGGCCCGGAGCGATGGGCTGGCAGAACCTTCGGGATGTCTCGGACCCTTGCCGCCGCTCGGCGACGCCGCCGATGGCGAGCCGCCGATTTTCCGGGCACCAAGTCACGATGTCCTCGCGAACTGAGCGTCTTGCCGGCGGCGGCTGGCGCAACTGGTTCTTCGGCTTCGTGGTCGCCGCGGCGCTGGTGGGCGCGGTCCTTCATTGGGGCGAAGTCAGGAGCTTTGCCGCTTTGGTCCAAAGGGCACGTCCCGAGTGGCTGGGACTGGCGATCGCGCTCCAGCTCTCGACTTACGCCAGTGTCGCCGCCGGTTGGGCCGCGGTCCTGCGGCGGGCGGGGACACCGCGCAGACTTCCCGCACTCATGCGCATCGCCGTGACGAAGCTGTTCGCCGATCAGGCCCTGCCGAGTGCCGGCATGGGCGGCAATGTCCTGCTCGTCGACCAGTTGCGCGGCATCGGTGTCGAGCGCGGCACGGCGATCGCAGCGCTCATCATCTCGATGATCGGCTTCTATGCCGCCTACGCGCTGTTCGCCATCGCGATGCTGGTGCTGCTCTGGTTCCACGATCGCGCGACGCCCTTGATGGCGGGGCTGGTCACGCTGTTCCTGTGCGTCGCGCTTGCCATTCCCAGCCTTGCCATCTGGCTGCGGAACCGGGGGAGTGAACCGCTTCCGGCCTGGCTCGAGAAGATCGGAGTGGTGCGCACCCTGCTCGACGATATCGCCGAAGCGCCCAGCGACTTGTTGCGGGACCGCGCGCTCCTCGCCCGGGTCGCCTTGTGCAACGCCCTGATCTTTCTGGCCGATGCCGGTACCTTGTTCGCGTGCCTGAGGGCGCTGGGTACGGACGCATCGTTCGGAACCTCGTTCATCGCGCTGATCATGGCGTCGATGGTCGTGACCCTGGGACCGATCCCGCTTGGACTCGGCAGCTTCGAGGCCACGTCGACGGCAACGCTGCGCCTTCTCGGCATTTCCTTCGAGGCCGCCTTCGCCGGGACGATGCTGCTGCGGCTCCTGATCCTGTGGCTGCCGCTGATCCCCGGAATGATCTTGATGCGCGGTGCGATCAAGCGCCCGCGATCAGGACGCGGCACACGGGTCTGATCCCGGTAGCCAGGACCACAAAACCTCTCCCAACCCATGCCTAGAGAGGATCGAAACGATGCAGCTGCAGGCTAAAAAGTGCTACAGTGAACATATCTTCAGGCGCGAGGATGAGTCCCTTTCCGCTGCGGATCGGCTGATCGGGCGGGGAGGAGGCGCAATCGCTATGCATGTTTGGGAGCGTTCGACTTGGTTCCGGTTTGGCGCCGCGATTGCATTCGTGCTGCTCTTCGCCGTGCTTCGCGGCGCGCTTGAGCCCGTGCTGGGTGAGCGTGCCGCCTATCTCCCCTTCGTGCCCGCCATCCTCGTCACGGTGCTGTTGTGCGGATCGGTTCAAGCCCTGCTCGCGACGCTCATGTCGTTGGGCCTGGGGTGGTACTTCTCGGGTTCCCGGTCGTTCGACGCGGCTCACGTCGTCGAAGCCGCGATCTTCCTGTTCGTGGCCATGAGCATCATCGGGCTTGGACAGTCGATCGACCAAGCGCGACGCAGGGCAGCCGCCAGCGACGCGAACGCCGATGCCCGGTCCCGTGAAGCGCAGCAGGTCATTGAGGAGTTGAATCTCCTCATCGACGGGGCACAGGGTCACGCGATCTATATGCTCGACCGAACCGGTCATGTGACGATCTGGAACGAAGGCGCCGAACGCCTGAAAGGATGGAGCGAGGCGGAAATCCTCGGCAAGCACACGGCGCTCTTCTATCCGCCCGACGCTCGTGCGGCCGGCAAGCCCGAGGCGGATCTCGCCAGGGCTCGGGACGAGGGGCGCTTCGAGGAGGAGGACTGGCGGCTGCGCAAGGACGGCCGCGAATTCCTTGCGGCTGTCTCGATGACGGCGCTCGTCGACGATGCCGGCGAGCTGCGCGGGTTCGCCAAGATCGTGTCCGACATCACGGAAAAGCGTGCGTCGGAAAACACCATCCGCGCGCGTGAAAGTCATTTGAGCTCGATCCTCTCGACCGTGCCGGATGCCATGGTCGTGATCGACGAGCAGGGTACGATCCTTTCCTTCAGCGCGGCGGCGCAGGCGCTGTTCGGCTATACCGAGGAGCAAGTCGTCGGGCGGGATGTCAGCCTTCTCATGCCGTCACCCGACCGTGAGCGGCACGGCGGCTATATCCTGCGCTATCTCGACACCGGCGAGCGGCGGATCATCGGCAAGGGCCGGGTGGTCTTCGCCGCGCGCAGTGACGGTTCGACGTTCCCGATGGAATTGTCGATCGGCGAAGCGAATACTGGCGCTGAACGCATCTTCACCGGATTTATCCGCGACCTCACCGAGCGAAGGCAAGCCGAAGCGCGGCTCGAAGACCTGCAGGCGGAACTGATCCACGTTTCGCGGGTGAGCGCGATGGGATCGATGGCCTCCACGCTCGCCCACGAACTCAACCAGCCGATCGGCGCCATCGCCAACTATGTGGAGGCGGTCCGCGACCGTCTGGTCGATCTCGATCCCGAAGAGCTCCCCATGCTCGTCGAGGCGCTGAACGATGCCGCCAAGGATGCTCAGCGGGCCGGTAATATCGTGCGCCGCCTGCGAGAGTTCGTCTCGCGCGGCGAGGTCGCTCGCACGGTCGAGCGGCTGCCAACCCTCATCAACGAAGCCTCGGTCCTGGGACTTATCGGAGCGCGTGAGCGCGGTATCGAGGCGCGCTTCGATCTCGATCCCTATGCGTCTCCGGTGTTCGTCGACCGGGTCCAGATCCAGCAGGTCCTGATCAATCTCGTTCGCAACGCCTGCGAGGCGATGAGGGATCAGGAAGAGGAGCGCCGCGTGACCGTGACGAGCCAGCTCGACCGGCCCGGCTTCGCGCGAATTACCGTTGCCGATACAGGGCCGGGCGTCGCACCTGAGATCGCGGATCGGCTCTTCACGGCATTTGTCAGCTCCAAGCAGGACGGCATGGGCCTGGGCCTGTCGATCTGCCGGACGATCATCGAAGCCAACGAAGGGCGCATCTGGATGGAACCGGGCGAGCATGGGGGGGCGCGCTTCCATTTCACGCTGCCGCTCGCAGAATTGGAGGACCGGCAAGGTGAGCAATAAACTCGTTCATATCGTTGAGGACGACGAGTCCATGCGACGGTCCACCGGCTTCGCGCTGAAGACGAGCGGCTATGCCGTGACCACGTGGAACACGGGAACGGCCTTCCTCAAGGACGTCAAGCATGCGGAACATGGCTGCATTCTCCTCGACATCCGCATGCCGGAGATCGATGGCCTTCAGGTCCAGCAGATCCTTGCCGAACGAGGTGTGACCATGCCGATCGTCATCATGACCGGGCATGGCGATATCGGCATAGCCGTGCGTGCGATGAAAGCGGGCGCCGTCGACTTCCTCGAAAAGCCCTTCGAGAAAGCCGCGCTCCTGGCCGCGGTCGAAGCCGCCTTCGATCGGATCGCCAAAGCCGACGAGGCCGTGGCGCGGGCCGTCGCGGCAGACGTTGTGCTCGGGGTTCTCACGCCCCGAGAACGCGACGTCCTCGAAGGCCTGGCGCAGGGCCTGCCGAACAAGACGATCGCCTTCGATCTCGGTATTTCGCCACGAACCGTCGAGGTCCATCGCGCCAACGTCATGGCGAAGCTGGAAGTCCGCAGCTTGTCGGATGCTCTGCGCATCGCCTTTGCCGCGGGGATGGGCGGCTGACGCCTAGGATCAATACGTAGCGACCTTGGCGGCGTGCCGTGGCATCCCTTTCCGACGAGCGAAAGGATGTCTCAGGTGGTCACGGTGCAAGGGGTACAAAGCAGCCGCCGGCCGCGCATACTCATCGTGGAAGACGATTCCGGGATGCGCCGATCGATGCAACTCCTGCTCCAGGGACGCGGTTTCGATGTGCGCGCCTATGCCGCGGCAGACCCGATGCTTCTCGATGAGGAACTGCCGCAAGCGGCGTGCCTCGTCGTCGATTATCTGCTCGGCGACCGCGACGGGCTCAGCGTCCTTGTCAGCTTGCGAAAGTTGGGATGGCGAGGGCCGGCGATCCTCATAACCGCCCATGCAACCGACGAACTGCGGCGCTCGGCCACAGGGGCCGGGTTCAGCGCCTTCCTCGAAAAGCCGTTCAAGGAACATATTCTGGTGAACACGGTGACAAGCCTTGCCGCATCGTCCGGCAGCGATGCTTGATGGCAGTCTTGCCCCCTGTGTCCCAAGGCGGCACCGCAGTATACGATACCGCCCATCGCGCTCTCGCCGCTCATCCAAGGGCATCAACGCTGCCATGAGCGTCTGTCTATCCTGGTGCTGAGGTTCGATCGAGAGACGCAAGGATCTTGAGGTGACCGTCGTTGCCGAAGGGCCAATGCCCGATGACCGACAATCTCCTAATTGCCGCAGATCAGGCGGCGTCGACCATGACGATCTCGCTATCTTCCACCGCGGTGACATGGATTACATCGACATCCTTGATCGCAGCGCCGTCACGCGCGTTGACTTGTACGCCGTCGATCCGGATCGCGCCGGTGGCGGGAACGAGATAGGCCTTCCGGTCCTTGCCGATGGGATATTCGGCGCTCTCGCCGGCTTTCAGCGTCGCGGCCACGATGCGGGCATCGGTGCGGATGGGGAGCGCTTCGTTGTCGTTCTCGTATCCGGAAGCGAGCGTGATGAAATGGCCGGCACGATCACCTTTGGGGAACGGACGCGCGCCCCAGCTCGGCGCATCCCCATTGCGGGTTGGCACGATCCAGATCTGGAAGATCTTCGTCGTGACATCCTCGAGATTGTACTCGGAATGACGCACGCCTGATCCGGCGCTCATCACCTGAACGTCACCCGCTTCGGTCCGGCCCTTGTTGCCCAGGCTGTCTTCGTGCGTGATGGCGCCTTCGCGAACATACGTGATGATCTCCATGTCGCGGTGCGGATGCGGCGGGAAACCGGTGTGCGGCGCGATCGTGTCGTCGTTCCAGACGCGAAGGTTGCCCCAGCTCATGCGCGCCGGATCGTGATAGCCGCCGAACGAGAAGTGATGCTTGGCATCCAGCCAGCCGTGGTTTGCGCCGCCAAGGGCTGCGAAAGGGCGAACTTCGATCATCTCATGTCTCCTTCGAAACAGCGTCGGGCTGTCGTTGGAGCTGTCTTACGCCTTGCGCGAACTTCGTCTCAGGCAGATAAATCACGGGAGATCATTCGAGAAAGTAGAACGATGAACTCACCTGGAACCCCGACCTTCGACCAGCTCCGCATTTTCCTGGCCATCGTCGACACGGGGAGCTTCGCTTCCGCAGGGCGCTCGCTCAACCGCGCGGTGTCGGTGATCAGCTACGGGATCGCCAACCTGGAAGCGCAACTTGGGATCTCCCTGTTCGACCGGGAAGGGACGCGCAAGCCCCAGCTGACCGTTGCAGGGCGGGCGTTGCTGGCCGAGGCCCGCCTCATTTCGCACGGCTTCGACGGGCTGCGCGCGAAGGTGAAAGGCTTGCTGGACGGGCTGGAAGCAGAGGTGGACGTGGCGGTCGACGTCATGGTGCCGTCCGAGCGAGTGGGAAAGGTCCTTCGCGGATTCGCGGCGCAGTTTCCGACCGTCCAGCTCCGGTTGCATGTGGAAGCCCTGGGCGCGATCACGGCGATGGTGCTCGACCGGACGGCCGCGATCGGGATCTCCGGTCCGTTGGCGGCCGGCGTGGAAGGGGTCGAGTGCATTGCCGCAGGGTCAGTGCCGATGGTGCCCGTCGCGGCGCCCGATCATCCGCTCGGCCGCATGGAGCGGATCCCGCCGGGGGCGGGGCGCGATCATACCCAGCTGGTGCTGACGGACCGCTCCCGCTTCACCGAAGGACAGGATTACTCGGTGATGAGCCCCAAGACCTGGCGACTGGCGGATCTGGGCGCCAAGCACGCCTTGCTGCGCGAAGGGATCGGGTGGGGCAACATGCCGTTGCCGATGATCGAGCCCGATCTGGTCGACGGCACGCTCGTCCGGTTGGTCATGCCGGATCACCTCGGCGGAACTTATCGGTTCGCGGGTGTCTGGCGCCGCGATTGTCCGCCCGGACCTGCCGCCTCCTGGCTGCTCGACCAGTTCGTCGCGCTCGGTGCGACGGACAAGGAACTGGAGGGAATGGGCGATGTCTGATCATGCCGGAGGCAGGCCGGGGCGCGGCATGGGGTCGGGGCGACTGGAGGCCTTCACCGATGGCGTGGTGGCGATCATCATCACCATCATGGTGCTCGAGCTCAAGGTGCCGCAGGAAGGTACGCTCCATGCACTGTCGAGCAGCCTGCCGGTCCTGCTTGCCTACGTCCTGTCGTTCATCAACGTAGGGCTCTACTGGAACAATCATCACCATCTGATGCATGCGACCGGCCGGATCGACGGTCGCGTGCTGTGGGCGAACCTGTTCCTGCTGTTCTGGCTCTCGCTCGTCCCGTTCGTGATCCGCTGGCTGGATGCGAGCGGCTTCTCGCCGATGGCCACGGCGTCCTACGGGGTCGTGCTGGGGATGGCGGCGATCGGCTATGAACTGACCGAACGGGCGATCATCGCCTGCAACGGGCGCCAGTCCGCCGTGGCGAAGGCCATCGGCAAGGACTGGAAAGGCAAGATCAGCCTTGCGCTGTACGCCGTCGCCGTGCCGGTGGCCTTTTTCGCCCGGCCGGTGGCGCTCATCCTGTACATCGTCGTGCTGATGCTGTGGCTCGTGCCCGACCGCAGGATCGAGCGCACGCTGGAGACTTAGAGCGGCTTGGACGTGGCGGGGTGAAGGGTGCAGGCGAGCGTGCCCGCGAAGATCAGCCCGCCGGCGAGGATGAGCGGGGCCACCAGCCCGCCATGGGTGACGAGATAGGCGCCGATGGCCGCGCCCAGAAAGATCGCGACGACGCTGCCGACGCGCCGGGCCCAATTGGGATTGGTCCCCCCGGCGAGGCGGGAGTCGGCCGCCAGCCCGGTGATCGTGAGCGTGAGGACCGTCGTGGTGAGGTCCGGCACCTTGAGTTGGCGGATGGTCGCGTTGCGAAAGCCCATTGCGACGCCGGTCAGGACAATGATGGTGGTGACGCTGGAGCCGGGTGTCTGGGACGCTACGTCGAACCCGACTGCGACGGCCGCCGCGATCCAGAGAAGGATCGCCTCGATCGAGGCGGCGGTGATCAGCCAATGGCGAAGAGGGGAGCCGGCAAACCGCTTTCCGATCGCTCCGGCGACCAGCGCGCCGGTCATGAACGAGGCGATGGCGAAGAGGTAGGGCGCGATCGCGAAGCCCTGGGCGCCGCTGGCCGCGAAGCCGAGGAACACGACGTTGCCGGTCATGTTCGCCGTGAACACTTTGCCGAGGCCCAGGACCGAGATGGCATCGACCAGGCCGGTCGTCACGGAGAGAAGCAGGAGCAGCCGGGGGAGCGGCGCCGCAGCGGATGTGTCGAGGGGCATAGGGTTCTCCAGGATGTCCACGATGTGCGTCTAGCAGTGCGTCCTTCCGTGAATCAGTCGAATAAGATCGGAGCTTTCGTTCGATAATATCGAACAGGCTTTCGTCAGAACCGAAAGTTGCTTTCCAGGCCGAGCATCCTGATCGTCTTGGCCGGGCCGGTCTCGCGAACGAAGGCGCCAGGTGCGAAGGCCGACAGCGATGCCGACAGCTCCCACTCGGGCGTCGCTTGCCAGGCGATCGTCGCTTCCGCTTCCTTGCCGATGAAGCGGGCCTTGCTGTCGCTCGCGCTGCGGATCAGGTTGCCCGGGATGTCGTAGATGCCGTCCGCCCTGCTGTAGCGCCAATAGGCGTTCAAGCCGATGCTGGCGGATACCTTTCTGCCCAGGGTGCCGCCGAGGCGTGGGTTGACGTTTATGATGTTGGTCGGACCGATGGGCGAGAGCTCGCCGAAATACTTGCCCTTGGGGAAGAGGGCATTGAACGTGCCGATCTTGTCGTCGCCCGCTTTGCCGTCGCCGCTGACGACGTTGACCCGCAGCGTCGTGTCGGGGGCGAAAGCGAGCGCGGGAAAGCTGTGCCCCACCTCGGTGCCAAGGGTCCAAGCGGCGATCCTGCGCCCTTCGAAACGCCCGAATTGCGCCACCCCCTCGACATTCCAGTGCCAGTCGCCACGCACGCCGTGCGAGCGCAGTCCGATGCTGTGCCGGACCTCTCGCCCCGCCACACCGCCGAACCGGGCGAGGCGGTTGCGATAGCCGAGATAATAGATGTCGAGCTCCGGCAGCGCCGCATAAGCGCCCCAGATCACTTTGGCGTGGGAGCTCGCGTCATCGAAGCTGCCGGGGCCGGCCTGTACCGGCCGTGCGGCAAGCAGGCTGAATTTGGCACGCCCGATGCCGACATCGACCCGGGCGCCATCGAAGGCCAGCGGGACGTTGGGACCGTAGCGCGTGCCGACCAGCCGTTCGGTGCCGAGCGACAGCATCTGGCGGCCCGCCCGCACGGTGACGGCGCCGAGATCGACCTCTCCGAACGCCTGGAGCAGATCGGCCCGAGTCTGGTCGACGGGGCTGGCGGAGGGCGAGACGCCAACCGCATAAGCCAGGATCGGCTGCACAAAGGCGCGCACTTTGCCGACGTGCAAATCGGCATAGGGGAGCGCGCGCAGCCACAGGTAGCTGTCGTCTGGGGCGTCCGCTCGGCCCCACAGGTTGTTCCGGTAACTCTCGCTCCGGGCGCGGAGCTCGATGCCGGTCGTGAGCCAGCCGTCGTCGCCGAGCGGGATGTATTTGAACGGGCCAGTCCAGTGATGCGCGCGCTTCTCCACGTCGGCCAGGTCGGACCAGTCCTCGTCGTAGCGCGTGATGCTGAGGGTCGGCGCTTCCCATGCTTCCCGCTGCTGGGCACTGGCGGGTGCCGCGATGGCCCCCGTCAGCAGCCCCGCTGCGATGATAGGCCTAAGCACGGCGCTGTCCCCGCCGCGCGACCAGCGCCACCAGCACGAAACCGCCGATCAGTCCGACATGCTCGAAGAAGGCGTTGGTCGCCATGAAGCGCTCTTGTCCCGTCGGCATCGCCCAGAAGGCGTTGGCGGTGATGGCGGCCAGCAGGGTGAAGACCCCTAGCATGCCCGCGCCCAGCCAGACGAAGCGGCCGCTCAAGATCAGGATCGAGCCGACAAGCTCGATACCGATGGTCAGCGCCGCCCAAAAGGCAGGCGGCGTCATGCCGAAGTGCGCCTGTTCGGCGAGCGCGGCGGGCCAGTCGGTGAGCTTGACGATGCCGCCCAGCACATAAGCCCCCACCAGCGCGAGGCGCGCCAGGAACCATGTCGGACGCCAGTCGAGGATCGCGTCGACGAAGCGGGGTTCCCCCCTCCCGGTCATGGCTTCACCGGTGCGTGGATTTCGGCGATGTAGCCGCCGGGGAAGCGGACGATGGCGGCCTGGCGGTCGCCTTCCGCATGGGCAGGAACAAGCGTTTCGACACCGGCCGCCGTCGCCTTGGCGAGTGTCGCAGCCAAGTCGGCCACCGCATATCCGGTCATGTCGCGGCCATAGGGCCAGGGAAGCTGACCGTCCGAGACGATCACGCTCATCTTGCCATAGCCCGAGGTCATCCGGATGCGGCGATAGCTTTTGCCCGGCTGGCCGATCTCCGCGCCCAGGGCGTCCTTGTCGTCGGAAGTGACGGTCGCATGAGCGAAGCCGCGCCACTGTTTCACGAACGTGTCGGCCGCATCGGGTGTGAGGTAGATGCGGTTTTCCGGTACGGTCCCAAGCGCGGGATAGTTGGGCTTGGTCGTGTGCCAGTAGAACTGCATGTTCACGCCGCCGGCCCACTGCACCACCGCATCGCGTCCGATGGGATCGGGAAAGCTCGTGATGAGGCGGGTCGCGCCATGCCGGACAGCGGAAGCGACCGCCGCATCGAGATTGGTGACGAGATACCCGGTGCGCTCGGCGCCGAACGGGACCGGGATCGGAGTGAGGAAGCCGAAGACCGACACGGTGCCGGCCGGACTGAGCGCCAGCTGCGACTTCGTCTGGCTGGTGGTCGGCGTGACCTGGAAGACGCCCTGCTTGCTCGCGGTGCCGCCGAACGTCGCGGTGAAGCTGGTGACGAAGCGATCGAAATCGCCCGGCGCGACATAGACATGGGTAGTGTCGTATTGCGGACCGACGGCGAAGTCGGTCCTGTCTTGCGCGTAGGCCACGGTTTGAGCCGGCGCGGCGATGGGGCTGATGGCGATCAGGGCGGTCGCCATCATGAGAGCGATGCGGATCATGTGTCTATCTCCGGGGCTTGGCGTCCGATGAGGCCGCGGACCCTGTTTACCGAGCCGAGACCACCAGAACGATCCGAATAAGATCAGAGGGCGTGTTCCATAAAATCGAACGTTGATCAGACGGCCCAGCACCCGCAGCCCATGACGCCCCAGAAGCTCTGGACGTCCGCGGCGGGCACGTTCGCGCCGAGCGCGGCCGCATGGTCATGGCCGTGGACATTGCAGGAGGAGGCGCAGCCGCAGGCCGATGCCATCTGCTTGGTGGTCTCGTCCCGGCGCCAGTGGCCGCCGAAGGTCGCGACCGGCGACCAGTCCGGCATCGCCTTGGGCGCTTCGGGAGCAAGCGGGCCGAAGCTGCCCTCGCCATAGACGATCTTGCCTCCCAGCACGGTCAGGACCGAGCGCAGGTGGGCGATCTCGTTCTCGGGCACGCTGAAATAGTCGTCGGAAAGCAGCGCCAGGTCGGCCAGCTGACCGGCCTTGATCTGTCCCTTCTTGCCCACCTCGTTCGAGAACCATGTGTTCTTCTCGGTCCAGAGGCGCAGGGCCGTCTCCCGGTCGAGCCGATTGCGGGCCGGATAGAGCGTCAGGCCGCCCACGGTCTTCGAAGTCACCAGCCAGCTCAGCGACACCCAGGGATTGTAGCTCGCGACGCGCGTGGCATCGGTGCCGGCGCCGACCGGGATGCCCGCCGCCATCATCTTCTTGATCGGCGGCGTCGTCTCGGCCGCTTTGGCGCCGTAGCGCTCGACGAAGTATTCGCCCTGGAACGCCATGCGATGCTGGACCGCGATGCCGCCGCCCAGTTCGGCGATGCGATCGATGTTGCGCTCGCTGATCGTCTCGGCATGGTCGAAGAACCAGTTGAGACCCTCCAGCGGAATATCGCGGTTCACCTTCTCGAACACGTCGAGTGCGCGGGAGATGGTCTGGTCGTAGGTCGCATGCAGTCGCCAGGGCCAGCGACGCTCGGCCAGCAGGCGGATGACGGGTTCGAGATCGCCCTCCATCTCCGGCGGCATGTCGGGACGCGCCACGCGAAAGTCCTCGAAGTCGGCCGCCGAGTAGACCAGCATCTCGCCCGCGCCATTGTGGCGATAGGTGTCGTCGCCATCGCCCGGCTTGATCTGCGTCGACCAGCTGGCGAAGTCCTTCAGCTCCTCCTTCGGCTTCTGGGTGAAGAGGTTGTAGGCGATGCGAAGCGTCAGCTCGCCATCCTTGTGCAGCTTGTCGATCACTTCGTAATCGTCGGGATAGTTCTGGGACCCGCCGCCCGCGTCGATGACGCTGGTGACGCCGAGCGAGTTCAGCTCGCGCATGAAATGCCTGGTCGAATTGAGCTGGTAGTCCTGGGGCAGCTTCGGCCCCTTCGCCAGCGTCGCATAGAGGATCGTCGCATTCGGCTGCGCCAGCAGCAGGCCGGTGGGGTTGCCTTGCGCATCGCGGACGATCTCGCCGCCGGGCGGGTTGGGCGTGTCCTTCGTGTAGCCCACCGCCCGCAGCGCGGCGGCATTCAGCAGCGCGCGGTCGTAGAGGTGGAGGATGAAGACCGGCGTATCGGGAGCGACGGCATTGATCTCCGCGATCGTGGGCAGGCGCTTCTCGGCGAACTGGTGCTCGGTGAAGCCGCCGACCACGCGCACCCACTGCGGAGGCGGGGTGTTTTCGGCCTGGCGCTTCAGCATGGCCATCGCATCGGCCAGCGTCGGCACGCCTTCCCAGCGCAGCTCCATGTTGTAGTTGAGGCCGCCGCGGATCACGTGGATGTGGCTGTCGATCAGGCCCGGGATCATTCGCCGGCCGCCGGCGTCGATCACGCGGGCATCCGGCGCGGCGGCTGCGCGGACTTCCTGTTCGGTGCCGACCGCGAGGAACTTGCCGCCCCGGATCGCGACGGCTTGCGCTTGCGGGTTCTCGCGGTCGAGCGTCGTGATCCGGGCATTGGTGAGGATGAGATCGGTCTGCGTCATGGCGAAACCTTCCGTGGTAGCAGTCAGGGCAGTGGTGGCGGCAGCGCTGGCGAGCCACTGGCGGCGAGTCATCATGCGTCGCGCTTCGCGTGGGCGGGCAGATCGCCCAGCACATGGTTGGCGCAGTCGTTCTTCACGAAGCGGGCCAGTTCGGGCCGATCGGCAAGGCGTTTGGCGACCGGGATCAGCTGTTCGCCCAGCAATATTCCGGCAAGCCCGACCAGCGCGATGACGGGCGGCGCGGGAGAACGAACACCCAGCAGGCTATAGACGATGCCGACCAGCAACCCTGCACCCAGCGAAATCAGATAGGCTTTCATGTCCGTTCTCCCGTCCTGGCGTCAGGCCTTGATGAAGGCGAGCAGGTCGGCGTTCAGCCGGTCCTGGAACATGGCCGGGACGGCGTGCGGCGCCCCTTCGTAGACGGTCAGCGTCGCGTTCGGAACGAGCTGCACCGCCTTGCGCGCGGTGATGTCGATCGGGACGACATGGTCGGCGTCGCCATGGACGATCAGCACCGGGACATCGATGCCCTTGAGGTCGGCGGTGAAGTCGGTTTCGGAAAACTGCGCGACGCATTCGTACTGGGCGTAGGCGCTGCCCGACATGCCCTGCTGCCAGAAGGCCAGGCGCAGGCCTTCGTCCTTGGCAAGGCCGATGTCCCAACCGAAGAAGGTGTCGGGAAAGGAGAGGTAGAAGGCGGAGCGGTTGTCCAGCACGGCCTTGCGGATGCCGTCGAACACCTCCTGCGGCAGGCCATCCGGGTTGCTTTCGCTGCGCTTCATCACGGGGGTGACCGCGCTGACGAGCACCATCTTGGCGACCCGCGCCGTGCCATGCCGGCCGACGTAGCGCGTGATCTCGCCACCACCGGTCGAATGGCCGACCAGGATGGCGTCCTTGAGGTCGAGGGCGTCCATCACCGCCGCCAGATCGTCGGCATATGTGTTCATGTCGTTGCCGGTCGCCGGCTGTCCCGATCGGCCATGGCCGCGACGGTCATGGGCGATGACGCGGTAGCCTTTCTGGGCGAGGAACAGCATCTGGCCGTCCCATGCGTCGGCGTTGAGCGGCCAGCCATGGGCAAAGACGACGGGCTGGCCCTGGCCGAAGTCGCGGTAGAAGATCTCGGTGCCGTCAGCGGTGGTGATGAAGTTGCTCATGGGAAATTCCTCTGGACAGGATGGAAGACGGGAAGGGGGGGGAGATCAGTGGGCTTCGGACGCGCCGAACATGGTCTTGGCGTAAGTGATGCCCAGGCCGTAGGCGCCGCCCCACTTCTTCGCGACGCCGGTGGTCATGTCGTAGGTTTCGGTGCGTGCCCAATCGCGCTGCAGCTCGAGCAGATACTGGAGCGAGGTCATCGGCTTGGCACCGAGCTGGATCATGCGCTGGACGGCGCGCTCATGCGCTTCCTGCGAGATGTCGCCGCAGGCGTCGGAGATGAAGTAGACATCGAAGCCCTGGTCGATCGCCGAGGCGACGGGGCCGACGATGCAGACCGAGGTCCACAGACCCGCGAAGATGATCCGCTCCTTGCCGATGCGGTTCACCTCGTCGATCACGGCGGCGTCTTCCCAAGTGTTCATCGACGTGCGGTCGAGCAGCGGCTGGCCCGGGAAAGCGTCGGTGATCTCGCTGAACATCGGGCCGGAAAAGCTGTCGACGGCGACCGTGGTCAGGATCGTGGAGACGTTGAAGCCGGCGGCGGCGTTGGCGACCAGCGCGGCATTGTTGCGCAGCAGCTCGGCCGAGATCGACTTGGTGGCGAAGGCCATCTGCGACTGGAAATCGATCAGGACGAGGGTGTGATCGTCCGCCGTGATGAGGGATTTGCCGGGGGTCGGGGTGGCCTTGATGGTCATGTCGGTCTCCAATCTGAATTTCGCACTCGCGGGTTTGCCCGGGTGTGATCGGAGTTCTATCGACGATGATTACTGCTGCGCAGTCCGATAAAACACAGCCCGTCGTTCGATTAAATCGAACAATGGGCTGCGGAGGCAGTGGCTCGGGGTATGGGGCGGTCGAAGCTGCGGATTGTCGCGCCGTGGCTCGATCGTAATGCGCAGGACTGCAGCACGTCGCTGGGGGCGACGCGCTGGACTTGAGCGACGTGGGGGGGGCCGTCCGGCAGCGCGGCGTGAGTGTTCAGCCCGCAAAGTGGGGCGGGTTCGACCATGAACCCGTCATTTTCCTTGTGGCGAAACCGCTACGATGCGACCGCTAAATCACCTGTCGTCCGCGCATGCCCGGGACGGCGCTAGACGTTGAACTTGAAGTGCAGCACGTCACCGTCGTGGACGACGTAGTCCTTGCCTTCCTGGCGCAGCTTGCCGGCATCGCGCGCCGCCGCCTCGCCGCCGAGCGTGACGAAATCGTCGTAGGCGATGGTCTCGGCGCGGATGAAGCCGCGCTGCATGTCCGAGTGGATCTCGCCCGCCGCCTCGGGGGCCTTGGCGCCCTTGTGCACGGTCCAGGCACGGGCTTCCTTGGGGCCGACGGTGAAGAAGGTGAGCAGGTCGAGAAGCTCGTAGCCGGCGCGGATGATGCGGGCGAGGCCGGTCTCGCTGAGGCCCATCTCCTTGAGGAAGTCGAGCCGCTCTTCCGTTTCCATGCCGACAAGCTCGGCCTCGATCGCGGCCGAGACGATAACCGCGCTGGCACCCTCGGCCGCCGCCTTCTCGAACACGCGCGCCGAGAAGGCGTTGCCCTCGGCCGCCGCTTCCTCCTCGACATTGCAGACGTAGAGCACCGGCTTGGCGGTGAGCAACTGCGCCTGGCGGAAGACGCGTTGTTCCTCCTCGTCGGCAGGCTTGGTCAGCCGGGCGGGCTTGCCTTCACGCAGCAGCTCGAGCGCCTGGCCGAGCACGCTGGCGATCAGCTTGCTCTCCTTGTCGCCCTGCGCCGCCTTCTTCTGCGCGGCGGGGACGCGCTTTTCCAGGCTTTCCAGGTCGGAGAGCAGCAGCTCGGTCTCGACCGTCTCGGCATCGGCGATCGGGTCGACCTTGTTCTCGACGTGCTGGATGTCGTCGTTCTCGAAGCAGCGCAGCACGTGGACGATCGCGTCGACCTCGCGGATGTTGCCCAGGAACTGGTTGCCCAGCCCCTCGCCCTTGGAGGCGCCGCGCACCAGGCCAGCGATGTCGACGAACGAGAGCTGGGTCGGGATGGTCTTGGCCGACTTGGCAATCTCGGCCAGCTTGTCCAGGCGCGGATCGGGCACGCCGACCTGCCCGACGTTGGGCTCGATCGTGCAGAACGGATAGTTCGCCGCCTGCGCCGCCTGCGTCTCGGTCAGCGCGTTGAACAGGGTCGACTTGCCGACATTGGGAAGGCCGACGATGCCGCAACGAAAACCCATGGTATGCTCCGATTGTGTGTCGCGGCGCCATAGCGGCGAAGCGCCGCGGTGCCACTAGCGAATTTCGAGGGGCTGGTCCGGTGGGCGAGCTGACCGCCCCAGCACACCCTGTGTTCCTGCTCCTCGTCACCCTGAACGTGTTTCAGGGTCCATCGGGGCGGGAGCGCCGCAGCCTTGCGATGTCAAACCGACGGGTGGCCCGGCCATCCCGGCCGTCCGATCAGCGCCGAGGGATGGACCCTGAAACAAGTTCAGGGTGACGGAAAGTGAGATCGGAAAATCGCCGATCAATCCTGCTGGCGCAGCGCCACGTCGTTCATGAAGCGGGTGCCGTCGCCCTTGGCCAGCCACTCCGCCTCGGCCGCGACGGCGCCGAGCATGTCGGCCAGATCGTCGGTCTCGGCCTTGGCGAAGTTGCCCAGGACATAGCCGGTCACCCGGTCCTTGTGCCCGGGATGACCGATGCCGAGCCGCACCCGGCGGAAGTCGGCGCCCAGATGCTGGTCGATCGAGCGCAAACCGTTGTGCCCGGCGGTGCCGCCGCCCTGCTTCACCTTGACCTTGAAGGGGGCGAGGTCGAGCTCGTCGTGAAAGACAGTGAGCGCCTCGAGGCCGAGCTTGTAGAAGCGCATCGCCTCGCCCACGGCGCGGCCGCTTTCGTTCATGAAGGTGGCGGGCTTGAGCAGCAGGACCTTGTGCGTGCCGATCCGGCCTTCCTGCAGCCAGCCCTGGAACTTCTTCTGCACCGGGCCGAAGCCGTGCACTTCGGCGATAGTGTCCGCCGCCATGAAGCCGACGTTGTGCCGGTGCATCGCGTATTGCGCGCCCGGATTGCCGAGGCCGACCCAAAGCTGCACCGCAACTCCCCTCCCGCTCGCGGGAGGAGCCGGGGGAGGGCCTGTGCCAAGACAGCGCCGTCCCCGAGCGGACCTCCCCGAACCCCTCCCGCATTCGAGAGGGGTTCAAGGGCGGATTACTCCGCGGTGGCGGCTTCCTCGGCGCCTTCTTCGGACTTCAGGGCCGAAGGAGCGACGATGGTGGCGATCGTGAAGTCACGGTCGGTGATCGCGCTGGTGGCGCCACGCGGCAGCTTCACCGCGCTGATGTGGATCGAATCGCCCACTTCGGCGCCGGTCACGTCCACGACGATCTCGTCGGGGATCGAGTTCGCATCGCAGACCAGCTCGAGCTCGTGGCGCACCACGTTGAGCACGCCGCCTTTCTTGAGACCCGGCGAGGCCTCCTCGTTGGCGAACACCACCGGCACGTTCACGTGCACCGAGGCGTTGGCAGCCAGGCGCAGGAAGTCGACGTGAAGCGGGCGGTCGTTCACCGGGTGGAAGGCGACGTCCTTGGGCAGCGTACGCAGCTTCTTGCCGCCCACCTCGATCTCGACCACCGAGTTCATGAAGTGGCCGGTGCCCAGCAGGCGGACCAGCTCCTTCGCCTCGACGTGGATCGCCAGGGGCTCTTCCTTGTTGCCGTAGACGACGGCGGGGACGCGGCCATCGCGACGCAGGGCTCGGGAGGCTCCCTTGCCAGCCCGATCGCGCGTCTCGGCCGGCAGGTTCAGCGTATCGCTCATGATAACGTGCCTTTCGAAATCGTTTGTAGTGAAGGTTCGGGGCCGCTCATCGGCGCCGACCTTTCCCGCCACGCCTCCAGGGATGACCATGGCCGGGAAGCGGGCGCCCTTAGCGGGGAATGCCGGCGAAAGCAAGGCGACGCCCGATGGCGCGCGGCGATCCGGGCTTGACTTTAGAACAAAAAAGGAACATAGACTCCGGCGATTCCAGGAGAGCCGCGCTTGATCCTCGTCGTCGCCTTTGCCGTGTGGATCGCCTGCGGGGCTCTGGTGCGGCGGCTACTCGACGCGGCGCACGGTGAAGCCCGCGCCCTGGAGCAGCGCGACGAGCCCGTCCGGGCCCGCCATGTGGGCGGCACCCACCGCGACGAACGGGCGATGGCGGCGGTTCATCTCGCCGACGATGCGCGCCGACCAGCGCAAGTTGCGCCCGGTGAACAGCGCCGCGCGCAGTTCGGGATCGGCGAGCAGGCCGGTCTTGGTCTCGCCCTCGATCCGCGCCATGTCGCCGTCACGCCAGATGGCGACGAGCTGGTCGCTGTCGTCGAGCGCGCCGGAGTCGCCCAGCACGGCAAGGAGAAGGTCGCGCTGCTCGGCTTCGGGCAGCGTGTCGAAGATCGAGAGTTGTTGCCGTGCGCCTTCCAGTTCGACCACCGGCTTGCCCCTAGTGGCATCCAGCACGGCCCGATCGACGCCGTTGCGGCTTTCATCGCCATGAGGGGGACGCGCGAGAGTGAGGGCGACGGCCCAGGTTTCGGTGTCGTTGAGATCGGCCTCCTTGATCCCGCGCTCGGCCAGCATTTTGGCCAGTGCCGCGCGCTTGTCCAGCGGTACCCGCGCGGCGACGGGCGGCAGGCCGGGCGTGCGCGCCAGCGCGGTGAACGCCTCGGCCAAGGCTGCCTGGTCGCCGACGTTGGCGATCTCCACCACGATCTCGTCGGCGCGATCGAGCGCGGCGCGCACCTTGGGCGTCTCCCAGGCGATCGGGCCCGGCGCGGCGTGGATCGTGCCGAACAGCCATGCTTCCTCGCCGTGACTGCCGGTGACGTGCCAGATCGCCGGATCGGCCGGCAGCGGCTCGCGCTTGCATCCCGCCAGCGCGGCGACGAGCAGCAGAGGAACGAGCAGCGGGGCGAGTGCGCGGCGCATCAGCGAACCCGCTTCGTCTTGACGCGGTCGGCCGCGAGTTGGGCCTGCACGCTGTTTTTGCCGGCCAGGTGGCCGGCGCCGACGGCGATGAACACGGTGCCGGGCCGCTTCAAACGCTCCTCGATCCACTTGGCCCAGGCCTTGTTGCGATCGACCAGCAGCACTTTCATCAGCTGCGGGTCGTCCTGGTCCTCGTTCATCAGCTGGGCGAGGGTATCGGCCTTGCCGCTCTTCCATGCCTCCAGCATCGCGCCGACTTCCTCGCGCACTTTGGGAAAGCTTTCGAGCACGTCGCCCAAGTATCCGATCTGCGTCTCCTGCGGCAGCGAATCGAACAGGCCGAGCTGCATCTGCGCGGTCTCCAGCCCGAGCCGCGCCATGCCTTTCTCCCTGGCCTTCGCCACCAGCAGCGCCTCGGCCCCGTTCATCGTGCCGAAGCCCGCCTGGATCAGCGGCAGGGTGGACAGCGCCACCGCGGCATACCAGGGGTCGTTCGCGTCGAAGGCGGAGACGGGCACGTGGAGCGAAGTCAGCGCCGCTTCGTATTTCGCGCGTTCCTGGGCGGGCAGCTGCTCGCGCAAGTTGCGCGGCGGATCGGACAGGGCGATGCGCGCGATCTGCTGCGCGACCGCCGGATACTCGGGCTCGACCACTTCCGTCACCAGCGTGTCCGAGCTTTCCAGCGCCTTGGCGACCGGCCCGTCGTACCAGGCGATGCCCGGTGGCAGGATGTGGATCGTGCCGAACAGCCAGATCGTCGTGTCCTTGTCCGCGACCTTCCAAAGCGCGGGCTTCGCTTTGACCTGTGGTTTTGTCGGAGCCGGAGTCGGGGCCGTAGCGGCGGCACGCGGAGCCGCGTCCTGCGCGCAGGCGGCGGCGGGCAGGGCGAAGAGCAGGAACGGTGCGAGAAGCCGCGCGAGCGGGCGGCGATGGGCGCTGGACATTATCGTCTCTTATAGGCGCGGATCGCCAGGCGTCGATGAACGATTGCGCGGCGCCATGGCGCCCGCCTGGCGCGCGTCAGCGTTGTTGACCCGTTCCCGGTCCTCCGCCAAAGCGCGGCGCTATGTCTGCCGCATCTGCACCCCTCAGCTTCCAGGACATGATCCTTACGCTCCACGCCTTCTGGAGCCGGCAGGGCTGCGTCATCCTGCAGCCCTACGACATGCGCATGGGCGCGGGTACGTTCCATCCGGCCACCACCTTGCGCGCGCTCGGCCCCGAGCCGTGGAAGGCGGCTTACGTCCAGCCCTCGCGCCGGCCGACCGACGGCCGCTATGGCGAGAACCCGAACCGGCTGCAGCACTATTACCAGTACCAGGTCATCCTGAAGCCCAACCCCGCCAATCTGCAGGAACTCTACCTCGAGAGCCTCGCCGCGATCGGCATCGATCCGCTGGCGCACGACATCCGCTTCGTCGAGGACGACTGGGAAAGCCCGACGCTCGGCGCCTGGGGCCTGGGCTGGGAAGTGTGGTGCGACGGTATGGAGGTGACCCAGTTCACGTACTTCCAGCAAGTCGGCGGCTATGACTGCAAGCCCGTCGCGGGCGAGTTGACGTACGGCCTGGAGCGCCTGGCGATGTATATCCAGGGCGTCGATCGCTATCATGACCTCAGGTTCAACAACGAAGGCGTGACTTACGGCGACGTGTTCCTCGAGAACGAGCGGCAGATGTCGAAGTACAACTTCGAAGTCGCCGACACTGCCACGCTGTTCGACGGCTTCGCCAAGGCCGAGGCCGAGTGCCGCCGCTGCATCGAGGCGCAGGTCCCGCTGGCCGCGTACGAGCAGGCGATCGAGGCGAGCCACATGTTCAACCTGCTGCAGGCGCGCGGCGTCATCTCGGTCCAGGAACGCGCCAGCTACATCGGCCGCGTCCGCGATCTCGCCAAGGGCAGCTGCGAGGCGTGGATCGAAAAGAACGCCAAGCGCTGGGCGGCCGAATACGACGGGTGGACCGCGTGATGCGCCTAGTGAACACGGTTTCACGCGGAGGCGCGGAGACGCGGAGAGAAGCACGCGCGCGAAGGCGCGAAGTCGCTAAGGAGTTGTGCTCGGCCGCAGGCCCATCCTTATCCTGTCGGTTTGGCTACTCGCAGCCGATGAAGTCGAAAGCGGCTTCGCCGCAGGCGCGCCGTCTTAGCGCCTTTGCGCCTTCGCGCGCGCCGATCACTTCATTCTTCCTCCGCGTCTCCGCGCCTCCGCGTGAAACCGACAAACAAGCGGCCTGAGCCATGACCGATTTCCTGCTCGAACTCCGCTCCGAGGAGATCCCGGCCCGCATGCAGGCGGGCGCCCGCGCGGACCTCGAAAAGCTGTTCCGCAAGGAACTCGCCGCCGCCGGCATCGCGCCGGGGGCGATCACGGTCTGGTCGACGCCGCGGCGCCTCGCGCTGATCGCCCGCGACTTGCCCGAGGCGACTGAGGCCGTGCGCGAGGAGACCAAGGGCCCGGCGCTCGGCGCGCCGCCGCAGGCGCTCGAGGGCTTCCTGCGCAAGGTCGGGCTGAGCCAGGACCAGCTCGAAGTGCGCGATCTCAAGGGCAAGGACACCTACTTCGCCGTGGTCGAGAAGCCCGGCCGCGCGGTCTCGGCGGTGCTGGCCGACGCGATCCCGGCGATCGTGCGCGCGTTCCCCTGGCCCAAGTCGATGCGCTGGGGCGCGGCTTCGATCAGCACCGAAAGCACGCGCTGGGTGCGCCCGCTCTCCGGCATTGTCGCGATCTTCGGCGAGGAGCTGGTGCCCTGCGAAGCGGGCGGCGTCGCCAGCGGCTATGCCACCGTGGGCCACCGCTTCCACCACCCCGGCGCGATCACCATCGGCGGCGCCCATGACTACGCGGACAAGCTGCGCGCCTGCCACGTCATCGTCGACCACGAGGAACGCCAGGACATCGTGCGCGCCGGCGCCCGCGCCGCCGCCGAGGCCGCCGGGCTGACGCTGGTCGAGGACGAGGGACTGGTGATCGAGAACGCCGGCCTCACCGAATGGCCGGTGCCGCTGCTCGGCCGCTTCGACGAGGCCTTCCTGGAAGTGCCGCCCGAGGTCATCCAGCTGACCGCGCGGGTGAACCAGAAGTATTTCGTGTGCGAGCAGGACGGCAAGCTCGCCAACGCCTTCGTGTGCACCGCCAATATCGAGGCGTCGGATGGCGGCGAGGCGATCGTCGCGGGCAACCGCAAGGTCCTCGCCGCGCGGCTGTCCGACGCGCGGTTCTTCTGGGACACCGACCGCAAGACCACGCTGGCCGAGCAGGCGAAAAAGCTATCGCGCATCACCTTCCACGAGAAGCTGGGCACCGTCGCCGACAAAGTCGAGCGCGTGGCCAAGCTCGCGCGGTGGCTGGTGGAAGAGGGCGTGGTCGGCGCTTCTCCGCTCTCCTTCGGGGGAGAGGCCGGGGTTGGGGCCTCGCAGCCTTCAGCGTCGCTGGGTGACGAGAACCCCCACCCCAACCCCTCCCCTGAAGGGGAGGGGCTCGACCGCGCCACGCTCGCCGATATGGCCGAGCTGGCCGCGCGGCTGTGCAAGGCCGACCTCGTCACCGAGATGGTCGGCGAGTTCCCCGAACTGCAAGGCCTGATGGGCGGCTACTATGTCCGCGCCGAAGGCCTGCCCGACGCCGTCGCCGACGCCATCCGCGACCACTACAAGCCGGTCGGGCAGGGCGACGAGGTGCCCACGGCTCCGGTAACGGTGGCGGTGTCGCTGGCGGATAAGTTGGATACGCTAGCTTGCTTCTTTGCGATCGACGAGAAGCCGACTGGTTCAAAGGACCCCTTTGCGCTTCGACGTGCCGCGTTAGGCGTAATTGCTGTTTTACTTCGTAGCTCGATCCGCGCACCTTTACTTCCGCTTGGAACTATCGCGGCAGCCAATGTGCACTTTCGCCAGCAAGTACCCCCATTTTCACGTGTTCTGCCGATCGTGAACGCGGTTCGCTCTTTAAAAGTAGCCGTCTACGATAGTGGGCTCTTTGACCGGCTCGTCCAGTCTTCGACCGACCTTACCAATGAAGCTGCTCGCGAGTTCGTGCGTGCCGGGAGGCAGAATGCAAGCGACCTTCTCGACTTCTTCGCCGACCGCCTCAAGGTCCAGCAACGCGAGGCCGGCGTCCGCCACGACCTGATCGACGCCGTGTTCGCGCTCGGCGGCGAGGACGATCTCGTCCGGCTGCTCGCGCGCGTGCATGCGCTCCAGGCGTTTGTCGGCACCGAGGACGGCGCCAATCTGCTCGCCGGGTACAAGCGCGCGGCCAATATCCTCAAGAAGGAGGACTGGCACGGCGTCGAGGGCGAGATCGCCCGCACCGGCGAGGAGGACCCGCTCGCGGGCGTCGACGATCCCGATCTGGCGCCGGTGATCGCCGCCAAGATGGCCGAGCGCAACGCGCCGACCTACACGCCCGAGCCGGCCGAGCAGGCGCTGTTCGAGGCGCTTGGCCAGGCCGCGCCGCGGGCCGAGGCGGCGGTGGCGGCGGAGGACTTCGCCGGGGCGATGGCCGCGCTCGCCTCGCTGCGCGCGCCGATCGACGCGTTCTTCGATCGCGTGACGGTCAACGATCCCGATCCGGCAAAGCGCAATGCGCGTCTGGCACTGCTTGATCAATTTCGTGCTGCAGTGCACAATGTCGCCGACTTCTCGCGGATCGAGGGCTAGCTTCTGCGGGCGACTCCGTAGTCGGTCAGCAGCCTTCGAACGCAGATAGGGGCTTGTTCGAGGGCGCAATCCCTCGCAGGTGAGGTGAAGGGAAAACCGATGGGCACCGATACAATGGTCAAGCAGGTCTACACCTTCGGCGGGGGCGTGAAGCACGACGATCCGCGGGCGCGCGACAAGGTCATCACCGGCGGCAAGGGCGCGAACCTGGCTGAGATGGCGGGGATCGGCCTGCCGGTGCCTCCGGGCTTCACCATCACCACCGAGGAATGCGTCAAGTACCTGGCGGAAGGCGCGAATTTCTCCGACCAGCTGCGCGCCGACGTGGCGCAGGCGCTGACCCATATCGAGAAGACCGTGGGCAAGAGCTTCGGCGATGCCGCCGACCCGCTGCTGGTCTCGGTGCGCTCCGGCGCGCGGGTGTCGATGCCGGGCATGATGGACACGGTGCTGAACCTTGGTCTCAACGACGAGACCGTGCTCGGCCTCGTCAGCGCGTCTGGCGACGAGCGCTTCGCCTGGGACAGCTATCGCCGCTTCATCCAGATGTATTCGGACGTGGTGCTCGGCGTGGAGCATCACTTGTTCGAGGAAGCGCTGGAGATCGCCAAGGAAGACAACGGCTACGTCAACGACACGGAGCTGACCGCGGCCGACTGGCAGAAGATCGTCAAGGAATACAAGGAGATCGTCGCCAAGGAGCTTGGAAAGCCGTTCCCGCAGGACGTGCAGGAGCAGCTCTGGGGCGCGATCCAGGCGGTGTTCGACAGCTGGGATTCGGACCGCGCCAAAGTCTACCGCCGCCTGAACGACATTCCGGGTGACTGGGGCACGGCGGTGAACGTGCAGGCGATGGTGTTCGGCAACATGGGCGACACCTCGGCGACGGGTGTGGCGTTCACGCGCGACCCGGCGACCGGCGAGAAGGCCTACTACGGCGAGTGGCTGGTCAATGCGCAGGGCGAGGACGTCGTCGCCGGCATCCGCACGCCGCAGTACCTGACCAAGGCCGCGCGCGAGCGGGCCGGGGCCAAGCCGCTCTCCATGGAAGAGGCCATGCCCGGGGCCTACGGCGAGCTGGCCGCCGTGTTCGAGCTGCTCGAGAAGCACTACAAGGACATGCAGGACATCGAGTTCACGGTTGAGCGTGGCAAGCTGTGGATGCTGCAGACCCGCTCGGGCAAGCGCACCGCCAAGGCCGCGCTGAAGATGGCGGTGGACATGGTCGCCGAGGGCCTGATCGACGAGACGACGGCGATCAAGCGCGTCGATCCGATGGCGCTCGACCAGTTGCTGCACCCCACGCTCGATCCCAAGGCGAAGCGCGACGTGCTGGCCAAGGGCTTGCCGGCCTCGCCGGGCGCGGCGTCCGGCGCGATCGTGCTCGATGCCGACACGGCCGAGAAGCGCGCGGAACTGGGCGAGAGCGTGATCCTGGTGCGGGTCGAGACCTCGCCGGAGGACATTCACGGCATGCATGCGGCCAAGGGCATCCTCACCGCGCGGGGCGGCATGACCAGCCACGCGGCCGTGGTAGCGCGCGGCATGGGCCGCTGCTGCGTCTCGGGCGCGTCGGCCGTATCGATCGACATGAAGACGCGCACGCTCAAGATCGGCACCCGCGACTTGAAGGAAGGCGATGTCATCACGCTCGACGGCTCGACCGGCGACATCATGGCCGGCGAAGTGCCGACCGTGGAGCCCGAGCTCGCCGGCGATTTCGCCGAGCTGATGGTCTGGGCCGACAAGCACCGCCGCATGAAGGTGCGCACCAACGCCGAGACCCCGGCCGACTGCAAGATGGCCCGCCAGTTCGGCGCCGAGGGCATCGGCCTGTGCCGCACCGAGCACATGTTCTTCGATGCGACTCGCATCTCCGCGGTCCGCCAGATGATCCTGGCCGAGGACGAGGCCGGCCGCCGCGCCGCGCTGGAGAAGCTGCTGCCCGAGCAGCGGGACGACTTTGCGCAGATCTTCATGGTGATGGCCGGACTGCCGGTGACGATCCGCCTGCTCGATCCGCCGCTGCACGAGTTCCTGCCGCATGGCGAGGCCGAGTTCGCCGAGCTGTCCGAGGCGATCGGCATCGGCGTCGACACGCTCAAGCGCCGCGCCGACGAGCTGCACGAGATGAACCCGATGCTCGGCCATCGCGGCTGTCGCCTGGGCATCACTTTCCCCGAGATCTACGAGATGCAGGCGCGGGCGATCTTCGAGGCGGCGTGCGACGTGATCGATCGCGTGGGCGAGGCGCCGGTGCCCGAAGTGATGATCCCGCTCGTCGCCACCAAGCGCGAACTGGCGATCCTCAAGAAGCTGGTCGACGAGACCGCCGCCAAGGTCTTCGCCGAAAAGGGCAAGTCGGTCGACTACATGGTCGGCACGATGATCGAGCTGCCGCGCGCCGCGCTGATGGCGGGCGAGATCGCCGAGGAGGCCAAGTTCTTCTCGTTCGGCACCAACGACCTGACCCAGACGACGCTGGGCGTCTCGCGAGATGACGCCGCGCGGTTCCTCTCGCCCTATGTCGAGAAGGGCATCTACGCGCGCGATCCGTTCGTCAGCCTCGATATCGAGGGCGTGGGCCAGCTGGTCCAGCTCGGCGCCGAGCGGGGCAGGGCGACTCGCCCGGACCTCAAGCTCGGCATTTGCGGCGAGCATGGCGGCGACCCGGCCTCGATCGCGTTCTGCGAGAAAGTCGGCCTCGATTACGTCAGCGCCTCGCCTTACCGCGTGCCGATCGCCCGGCTGGCGGCTGCTCAGGCGGCGCTGGCCTGAGCCCAGAGGTCTGGCAGGAAGCGTAGCGCTCTAGCGCCGCCACCCCGAGAGGGTGAGCAGCTCGAAGCGTTCGATCGTGCGACCGTCTTGTCCGGCGGCCGCGAACGCCTCGGCGGCGCGGGTCCTTGCGGCTCTGCCGAGCGCTGGGCTCGGATCGGCAAGGACGGCGCCGTGGCCTTGCGCGCGCAAGTCCGCGACCAGGCGGTCAAGCTGGCGGAAACTCACGTCCAGGTGCCGCGAATCGGCGACGGGATCGGCGAAGCCGGCACGTTGCAGCAACTGCGCGCCTGCGCGCACGTCCACCAGCGGATGGATGCGCGGCGCCGGCCGCTCGCCGTCGGCGGCGAGCATGGCGGCGCGCAGGCGCGGCAGGCTGCCGGCGGCCGGGAAGCTGGCGATGAACAGCCCGCCGGGCGCCAAGGCGTTGCGCGCGTGGATCAGCGCGCCGGGCAGGTCGTTGACCGTGTCGAGCGTGCCCATGCTGGCGATCAGATCGAAGCCGCCGACATCGTAGGGGCGTTCCTCGTGGAAGCCGTGCGCAGGCTCGACGCTGGTCACCTCCGCGTCCGATCCGCGCAAGGCCGATGCCAGCGAGCCCCCGGTATCGCCGATGAGCAAAGCCTTGGCCGGTCGATGACGCAGGAAGGCCAGCCGCTCGAGCACGTCCTCGATGATGTCGTCGAGCAGATAGCGCGGGGCGTCGGGCGCCTGTTGCGAGCGGAGCATGCGGCGCCGCGCGGCCAGGCGGCGTTCGGGAGAGAAAATGCGGGGCGGGGCGGCGTTGGGGGGCATGTCCGTCCCCTGCCGCCTTGTGCCGCGCCGCGCAACCGCTTGCCCAAGCGCGACGCGGCTGTAGCTTGGGTGCGATGAAGCTAGCCTCGGCGCTCGCGCCCGTGATCGATTTCGTGTTCCCGCCGCGCTGCCCGCTGTGCGGTTGCGGCATCGGTGCGCAGACCGGGCTGTGCGTGGACTGCTGGAGCACGCTGGACGTGCCCGGCGAGCCGGCGTGTGCGCGCTGCGGGCGCCCGTTCGTGGACGCCGTTGCGACCGACACTATCTGCGCACCGTGCCTGGCCGAACCGCCGCGGCACGACGGGATCGCCGCGGCGACGCTCTACAACGAGGCCTCGCGCAAGTTGGTGCTGGCGTTCAAGCATGGCCGCCGCCTGGCGCTCGCGCCGCTGATGGCGCGGCTGATCCAGGCGCAGCTGCCGCAGATCGACAGCGAGTGGCTGCTGGTGCCGGTGCCGCTGCACCGCCTGCGCCTGTGGTCGCGGGGGTACAACCAGGCGGCGGTGCTGGCGGGAGAACTGGCGCGTCTCTCCAAGGCGACGCTGGCGGTCGACGCGTTGCACCGGCACAAGCGCACGGCGAGCCTGGGCGCGCTCGGCCGCAAGGCGCGGCGGCGCGAGCTGAGCGGGGCGATTCGCATGTCGACCAAAGGCGCGGCGATCGTGCGCGGGCGGAAGGTGGTGCTGGTCGATGATGTGCTGACCAGCGGCGCGACCAGCGATGCGTGCGTGCGCGTTCTCAAGCGGGCGGGTGCCGAGCGCGTCGTCGTGGCCTGTTTCGCGCGGGTGGTAGACGAGGCCACCGGCCAGAGCACAACGAAAAACGCCCGAGGCGAACCTCGGGCGTCCTCGTGACGAAACTCGATGGACCCTGCCGAGCAGTTCGGCGACGCCCCTGAACGTCGCCTAGTCCGATCCCTCATCTCACTGCGTCCGTTGTCGAGCGGATCGCGGTGTCATCCCTGAACCGTGGCGCTTGATCATCAGCACCTATGCGGCGTTTGCAGCCCCCCAGCTGCGCAACCTAATTCTCGCGAATCGGCCTTAAAGGAAAGGACGTTTGCAGAAGGAGCCGGATTTTGGTCTAGGGTTGTGGTTATCGTGCAACATCAAGCAGACTAACTGTGCATTACAGGACAAACCCATGAGCCAACTTACCGCGGATCGCGAAAAGGGAACCGAGTTCTTGCCGCGCTACGGTGCCGACGGTTTGATCGTGGGCATCGCGATGGATGCGCGTTCGCGCGAGGTGCTGATGGTCGCCTTCATGGACGAGGAAGCCGTGGCCAAGACCCGGGAGACGGGGCTCGCGCATTTCCATTCGCGCTCACGCGGAAGGTTGTGGCTCAAGGGCGAGAGCTCGGGCCATTTCCTGCGCGTGCGCGAGATCCGGGTCGACTGCGATCAGGACGCGCTGGTGATGCTGGTCGAGCCGGAGGGGCCGGCGTGCCACACCGGTGCGCGCAGCTGCTTCTACCGCCGGCTCGTCGACGACCGCCTGGAGCCGGTGGAGCAGCCGTGAGCCGTTAACCAAGAATCTCGTCGAAGAGGCCGAGCATGGCGGCCCAGCTCTGGCGGTCGGCGCTGGCGTCGTAGCTGATCGTCGGCATGCCGCGCGCGTCGCTGCCCGGGTCGGTGAAGCCGTGCTTGACGCCGCTGTAGCTGTGGAAGTGCCAGTTGGCGCCGGCGGCATCCATCTCTTGCCAGAAGTCGAGCACTTGCTCGCGCGGGACGAGCGGGTCGGCATCGCCATGGCACACCAGGATGCGGGCCCGGACCTTGCCCGGTTCCGCCGGTGCGCCGGTCGTCAGGATCCCGTGGAAGCTGACGGCGGCGAACAGGTCATGTCCGGCCCGGGCGACTTCGAGCGCGGCCTGGCCGCCCATGCAGTAGCCGATCGCGGCCATCGGCAAGCCCTGCGCCTCGGGGCGAGCGGCGAGGGTCGCGATCGCCGCCGCGAGCCTGGTGCGATAGACGGACACCTCGGCGCGCAGGACCTGGGCCAGCGCTCCGGCAGCGGCAAAGTCCGCCACCGGCTCGCCGTAGAAGTCCGCGATCAGCGCCAGATAGCCGCGATCGGCGAGCAAGGCCGCCCGCCGCTCCATCGCCTCGTTGCTGTTGGCGATCGTCGGGAAGATCACGATGGCGGCCCGCGGCGTGCCTTCGGGACGCGCCAGCCACCCTGTCAGCGCCTTGGCGCCGTCCGCGTAGGCGACCTGTTCGAGCGTGCTCATTCGGGCAGGAAGTCCGGAACGGAGAGATAGCGCTCGCCGGTGTCGTAGTTGAACCCGAGGACGCGCGAGCCCTGGGGCAGTTCGGGCAGCTTCTGCTGGATGGCCGCGAGCGTCGCGCCCGAACTGATGCCGACGAGGATGCCTTCTTCCCGGGCGCTGCGGCGGGCCATCTCCTTGGCGTCGGCCGGATCGACCTGGATCGCGCCGTCGATCGCCTGGGTGTGGAGGTTGGCGGGCACGAAGCCGGCGCCGATGCCCTGGATCGGGTGCGGACCGGGCTGGCCCCCCGAGATCACGGGCGAGAGCGTCGGCTCGACCGCGTAGGCCTTCAGGCCCGGCCACTCCTGCTTGAGCCGCTCGGCGCAGCCGGTGAGGTGGCCGCCGGTGCCGACGCCGGTGATCAGCACGTCGATCGGCGTGTCGGCGAAGTCGGTCAGGATCTCGACCGCCGTGGTGCGCACGTGGATGTCGATGTTGGCGGGGTTGTCGAACTGCTGGGCGATCCAGGACCCGGGGGTCTGTTCGGAAAGTTCGCGCGCCCGTTCGATCGCGCCCTTCATGCCCTTCTCGCGGGGAGTCAGGTCGAAGGTGGCGCCGTAGGCGAGCATCAGCCGCCGGCGTTCGAGCGACATCGATTCGGGCATCACGAGCACCAGCTTGTAGCCCTTCACGGCCGCGGCCATGGCAAGGCCGATGCCGGTGTTGCCCGAAGTCGGCTCGATGATCGTGCCGCCGGGCTGAAGGTGACCGTCCCGCTCGGCCGCCTCGATCATGGCGAGGCCGATGCGGTCCTTGATCGAGCCGCCGGGATTGGCGCGCTCGCTCTTCACCCAGACCTCGTGGTCGGGGAACAGGCGCGAGAGGCGCACGTGCGGCGTGTTGCCGATGGTGGCGAGAATGCTGTCGGCCTTCATGGGGCGGTCTCCCTCTGGCGATATTGTGGAGCGAAGGTACGGGCTCGGCGGATTTCCGGAAAGAGCCTCGACCAGATTGCGGTCACGAGTATGGCAGCGGCGCCGCCGAAAACAACCGCCCCTGTCGCTCCGAGCAGCGCGGCGGCAAGGCCGGACTGCATTTCGCCCAGTTCGTTGGAGGCGGAAATGGCAAGGCCGGACGTGGCCGAGACGCGGCCGCGCATGTCGTCCGGCGTGTTGAGCTGGACGAGCGAGCTGCGGATGTACACCGAGAACATGTCCGATGCGCCCAGCAGGGCGAGGAACACGAGCGAGAGGATGTACACGTGGGACAGGCCGAAGGCGATCGTCGCGAAGCCATAGGCGGCGACCGCGAGCAGCATCTTGACGCCGACGTTGCGCTCCAGCGGGCGGAACGAGAACCACAGCGCCACGATCGCCGCGCCGAGCGCCGGGGCCGCGCGCATCGGCCCGAGGCCTTCCGGACCGACATGGAGGATGTCGCGCGCATAGACCGGCAGCAGGGCGGTCGCTCCGCCGAGGATCACGGCGAACAAGTCGAGCGTGATGCAGCCGAGCAGGAAGCGATCGTTCCATACGAACCTAAAGCCGCCGACGATCTGCGCGACGGGATGCGACTTTCGCGCCTCGGGCGCTGGCGGGGGCAGCGAGCGGATCGAGAGGATGCAGAAGGTCGCGACCAGCATCAGCCCGGTGGAGGTCCAGTAGGGCAGGGCGTGGTGGCGGGCGAAGAGGAACCCGAAGCTTGCCGGCCCGACCACGCCGCCGGCCTGCCAGGCGATCGAGTTGAGCGCGATCGCGCGCGGGATCAATGCTGCGGGCACGATGTTGGGCGCGATCGCGCTCAACGCAGGACTTTGAAACACCCGCACCGCCCCATGGAGCGCGGCGAACGCGAACAGGACGGGCAAGCTGCGCAGGCCGACGGTGGTGACGATCGCGAGACCTGCCGCCACCGCGAAGTCGACACTCATCGAGGCACCGGCCACGAAGCGCCGGTCGAACCGATCGGCAACCACTCCGGCGATCGGCGTCAGCAGGAGGAATGGCACGAACTGGGCGAGGCCGAGCAGGCCCAGTTGGAACGAAGCCTCGCCGATGGTCATCCCGTAGGCGCTGCGGGCGACATCGTAGAGCTGGTAGCCGATGATCACGACCATGCCGTTGGTCGCGAGTACGGCGGCGAAGCGCGAAAGCCAGAACTTGCGGAAGTCGGCGATAGCGAGGGGGGAGGTAGGTTCGCTCACTGTCCGGGCCATGGCACCCGATCCGCGATTCGCCAACCTCCGGCAGCGCGGCGCCCGCTACGTGACGGTCAGATCGACAGGCGCGCCGTGATCCGCACGTCCCGACCCGCGATCGGCACGAAGTCGCGCGTCTCCGAGCTGGCGAGCCTGCCGGTGACGTCGAACAGGTTGTCGGCCGAGAGGATCAGCGAGAGCGGCCCTTCCTTGCCCATCGGTCGCCAGGTCGCGCTCGCGCCGACAAGCGTATAGGCGCTCGTCGGGATCTCGTACGTGGTCACGCGGTCCTGCTTGGCGTACCAGTCGACGTCGCCGCGCAGCTCGAAGCTGTCCGACTTGTAGCCGAGGCCGCCGCGCACGCGCAGGGGCGGAATGCGCGGCACCGGCCCGATGTCGACCAGGTTCGCGTGGGTATAGTCGAGCCCGCCGTCGATCATCAGCGAGCGGTCGCCCCACCGCGCGAACGTCAGCGCCCCTTCCGCTTCGAGGCCGCGGAAGCGGGCCGATGCCTGGCTGTACTGGAAGACGGGGAGCTCCTCGATGACCTCGCCCGTGGGGATCGCGGTGATGAAATTGCGGAAGTTCGTGGCGAACAGGGTGAGCGAACCGGCGAAGTCGCCCCCGGTGTAGCGCGCGGCCGCCTCGATGCCGTTGCTCCGCTCGATGCCGAAGTTCGGGTTGCCGCGTTCATAGGACTGGGTCGCGTCGTGAGCGCCGTCGACGAACAGCTCCTCGGCGGCGGGCGCGCGCTCGCCGTGCGAATACGAGGCGCTCAGCGTCAGTCCCGGAGCCGGGTGCCAGGCGACGCCCGCCGCGCCGGCGTAAAGGTCGAAGCTGCGCTGCGGTCCTGTCCGCAAGGCGGCGACGTCGACATGCTCGAAACGCGCCGCGCCTTCGAGATCGACGTTGCCGAGTTCGAGGCGCTGCACGGTGAAGCCGGCGAAGCGCCTGGTGCTGTTGTCGGGCAGCAGCCGTTCGTCGCCGCTCACGGCCAGCCGCGCGCTGGCGAGTTGCACACCTGTGGTGCCGCTCCAGCCACCGCGGCGGGCCTGTTCGGCCTCGATTCGCGCCTCCATCGCCTGGCTGCGGAACGTGGTGCCGGGCGCCCCGTCCTCCAGCTCGACATGGCGGTAGTCGCCATAGGCGGCGCGCAGCGAGATGCGCTTGAAGAAGCCGTCGGTGTTCACGCCGGCGCGCAAGTCGATGCGGTTCTGGCGCAGCGAGATCGCGCTGGTCGCAAGGTCGGTCGAGGGGCGCGGCGGAATGTCGTAATCCGTGGCGATCCGCTGGTAGGACAGGCCGATGTCGCCGCCCTGGTCGATGAAGGCGAGGCCGCCGCCATAGGCCCAGCCCTTCGTTCCGCTGTTGGCCAGCGTGCCCCGGCGGTTGGCCTGATCGGCCAGCACCGCCGCGTCGGCCAGGTCGCCGGCACCGGCGAGCGCGCTCACTTGTGCCAGCGTGTCCGCGCGCAGCTGCGGCGAGAGCGCGTAGCCGCCGATACCAAGGTCGTTTGAATGGTTGTAGCTGCCGTCGACCCGGGCGACGAAGCGCGGCGCGAGCTTCACCTCGACGGCGGCGGCACCGAGGACCGAGTCCGCGGCGGTGCCGTAGGACCCGGTTGCATCGAGCTTGAACGGCTGGTCGGGCACGGTGCGCGGAATCCGCTTGTCGACCGCGTTCACGGCGCCGCCCGAGGGATCGCTGGCATACTGAAGCACGCTTGGTCCATGCAGCACGTCGATCCGATCCACGCCGAGCGTGTCGAGCGACACCGCGTGGTCGGCCGAGACCGAGGAGGCGTCGAGCGAGCCGATGCCGTCGAGCAGGACCTGGACACGCGGGCCGTCGAAGCCGCGGAGGACGGGGCGCGAGACACCCGGCGCGAAGCCGCTCGACGAGACGCCCGGGAGGCTGGCGAGCATGTCGCCGATCTGCGGCTTGAGGTTGCGCGTGAGGCTGTCGCCCTGGAGAACCACCGGCGCGCTGATCGGGTCGCTGTGCCCCGAAACCATGCGGCCGACCACGACGATCGCCTGGTCGCTGTCATGCGGATGAGTGGAACCGGGATCTTCCGCGCCGGCCGAAGCGGGCGCCGCAGGTGCGGCGTCGCTTTGGGCCTGTGCGCTCGTGGCGGGAAGGACCGCGATGACGGTGCTGGTGAGGAGGAGCGGTGCGAGTCGGCGGATCGAGTTCATGGCTCGCCGCGTAAATGTGATGATATACTATATCAAGAGCGTAATGCTGCAGTGCGACGAAGCGCGCCAGCTGCAAGCCTGAATGTTCCTCAGCGGCGGGGGCGCAGCCTTGGATTGGGTTGGATGGCATCGACGAGCTTCTGGAAGTCGTCGAGCCGGATGATCCGCTCGAACTGGAACCCGGCGCGGCCTTCGTGCACCCAGATGAGGTGCGCCTCGATCCGGCCGATCACCGGCATGCGCAGCACCAGCCGCTCTCCGCGCTCGAGCGTCTCCAGGCCCTGGACCATGAAGCCTTGGGCGGAGACGTTCACGATGTGCAAGTGAACGTCGCCCAGCTGGCGGTGCTCGGCAATGACCTTGTAGTCGGCGGGATGCCGGGCGGCACGGCGCTGATCCGTCACGGTGAGCTGTGCGCCCGCATTCATCGTCCACCTCTTCGAGTGTGCTTCTGCCCGTGCCGCGACCTTGCACGAGTCAGGAGAACGCTCCGTAAAGCGACGGGGTTAACTTTTCGCTAATCGGCGCCGCGAAGCACGCGCCCGTGTGGCTTTCAGAGTTACTAACCGCGCAGGATCGCGTGCTTTTTCCGCCCGAGGCTGAGCTTGCCGGTCGAACCGGGCGCCACCGTGATCAGCAGCGCCGGATCGCTCATCGCCACATCGTCCAGGCGCACGGCGCCTTCGGCGATCTTGCGCTTGGCCTCGCCGTTGGACGCGGTGAAGCCGAGTTTGGTCAATGCCGTGGCCAGGCGGACGCCCTCGGCCGGCACGTGCAGCGTCGGCAAGTCGTCCCCCAAGCCGCCTCCCGCGAACGTCGCCTCGGCCGTCGCCTGGGCGGCGCGGGCAGCCTCCGGGCCGCGGCACAGTGCTGTCGCCTCGTTCGCCAGCACAACTTTCGCATCGTTGATCTCGCTGCCGCCAAGGGCTTCGAGGCGTGCGATTTCATCGACCGGCAAGTCGGTGAACAGGCGCAGGAACTTGCCGACGTCGCGATCGTCGCAATTGCGCCAGAACTGCCAGTAATCGTACGAGGGCAGCTCGTCCTCGTTCAGCCACACGGCGCCCGAGACCGACTTGCCCATCTTGGTGCCGTCGGCCTTGGTGATGAGCGGCGTCGTCAGCCCGAAGACCTCGACCCCATCCATCCGCCGCGCCAGTTCGACGCCGTTGACGATGTTGCCCCACTGGTCCGAGCCGCCCATCTGCAGCCGGACGCCCATGGTCTGGCCCAAGTGGCGGAAGTCGTACCCTTGCAGGATCATGTAGTTGAATTCGAGGAAGGTCATCGGCTGCTCGCGCTCGAGCCGCAGCTTGACCGAGTCGAAGCTCAGCATGCGGTTGACCGTGAAGTGCGTGCCGACCTTCTGCAGCATCTCGATGTAGCCGAGCTTGCCGAGCCAGTCGTGGTTGTTGACCATGACCGCATCGGTCTCACCCTCGCCGAAAGTCAGGAAGCGCTCGAAGGCGGTGCGGATCGAGGCGATGTTGGCCTCGATCGCCTCGTCGGTGAGCATCTTGCGCACTTCGTCCTTGCCGGTTGGATCACCGATGCGGGTGGTGCCGCCGCCCATCAGCACGACCGGCTTGTGCCCGGCCTGCTGCAGCCGGCGCAAGAGCATGATCGAGACCAGGTTGCCGACGTGCAGCGACGGAGCCGTGGCGTCGAACCCCACGTAGCCCGGGACGATCTGCGCCGAAGCCAGCTTGTCGAGGGCGTTGCCATCGGTAAGCTGGTGGATGTAGCCGCGTTCGTCGAGCAGGCGAAGCAGGGTGGAATTGTACGTCATGGCTGCCTTCATTGCCGGAAGGCCGGGCGACTAGCATGGAGTTCTGCGGTTGCAAACGCACTCGCTGGTCCCGCATCCCGATACTGCGCCGCTTGGCGTGAGCGCGATCGCTGCGCGGATCACGCCCGACGGGGACTGGCTGCGGCTGCGCTGGCGGATCGAGGGGGCGCAGCGGCTGGTCGTGCCCGGCTTCGCCGGCAAGGGTCGGGCGGACGGGCTGTGGCAGACCACCTGCTTCGAGCTGTTCCTGCAAGTGCCGGGAGAGGAAGGCTACACCGAGCTGAACCTGTCTCCGTCCGAACGCTGGAATGCCTATGATTTCAGCGCCTATCGGCAAGGCATGGCCGAGTGCGCCTTCCCTCGCGAGCCGACCTGCGCGATCCGCAAGGGCGAGGCGCTGGCGATCTTCGACGCGGCGGTGCCCGCAAGTGCGCTGCCGCCGCTGCCGTGGCGGGCGAACCTGACCGCGGTGATCGAGGAGGAGGGCGGCGTGAAGTCGTACTGGGCGCTGGCGCATCCGCCGGGCAAGCCCGACTTCCACGATGCCGCTTGCTTCGTTGCCGAGGTTGCGCCACCGACACGCGCATGAAATTCGGCATCGACCGCCTGCTCGCCGACCCGGAACTGCGCAAGGCCCTGGAGGGGCGCCGGGTCGCGCTCGTCGCCCATCCGGCTTCGGTCACGCAAGGCCTCGTCCATTCGCTCGACGCCCTGATCGCGGCGGGTGTGAAGCTGACGTCCGCCTTCGGCCCGCAGCATGGGCTGAAGGGCGACAAGCAGGACAACATGGTCGAGACCGCGGACGAGATCGATCCGGTGCTCGGCATCCCGATCTTCAGCCTTTACGGCGAGGTACGGCGCCCCAGCGCGGCGATGATGGACACGGCCGACGTGTTCCTGTTCGACCTGCAGGACCTGGGCTGCCGCATCTACACGTTCGTCACGACGCTGCTCTACCTGCTGCAGGCCGCCTCAGGCACCGGCAAGAGCGTGTGGGTGCTCGACCGGCCCAACCCGGCCGGGCGCCCTGTCGAGGGCACGACGCTGCTCGCGGGCCACGAGAGCTTCGTGGGCGCCGGGCCGATGCCGATGCGCAACGGGCTGACGCTGGGCGAGATGGGCCACTGGTTCGTGCGCCGCTTCGGGCTCGACGTCGATTATCGGGTGATCGCGATGGAGGGCTGGCAGCCTGACGAGGCGCCAGGCTTCGGCTGGCCGACCGATCGAATCTGGATCAATCCCAGTCCCAACGCCGCCAATCTCAACATGGCGCGCGCGTACGCCGGCACGGTCATGCTGGAGGGCACGACGCTTTCCGAAGGACGCGGCACCACGCGCCCGCTGGAAGTGCTGTTTGGCGCGCCCGACATTCACGCAGGCTCGGTGCTGGAGGAGATGCGCCGGTTCGCGCCCGAATGGCTCGCGGGCTGTGCCATCCGCGAGTGCTGGTTCGAGCCGACCTTCCACAAGCATGCCAGGACGCTGTGCAACGGGCTGATGATCCACGCTGAAGGGCCGTTCTACGATCACGCCGCGTTCCGGCCGTGGCGGCTGCAGGCGCTGGCGTTCAAGGCGATCCGGCGGCTCTATCCCGAATACCCGATCTGGCGTGATTTCCCTTACGAATACGAGTTCGAGCGGCTCGCGATCGATGTCATCAACGGCGGCCCCGCCTTGCGCGAATGGGTCGAGGATGCAGCGGCCCAGCCGGGCGGTCTCGACGCGCAAGCCGGTCGCGACGAAGCAGCCTGGCGCGAGGACGTGGCGGACCTGCTGCTGTACTAGCCTGACTTAATGCAGCGAAGGGGCAGCGCGGGGTCGGCGATCGTGGCTTAAGTCACTGCCTGCGCCCACCATTTTGTTCCGGACAGCAAGTGCCACGACCGCCATGGGCGCCGAGAGCGGCTTTGTCTTCGACCTCAACCGTTGATCGTTCGCGCTGCAGTCTGGCTAAAATCGCACGGTCTCGTACTTTTTATTTGACGGAACTCGAATGTCCTATACGGTCCCATATGGTGAGACAGAGAAGCTCATGACGTAATTTCCAAGGCGCGAAGCTGATGCCGGTGGGGAGTGGGAGATCGCTGATGCAATTCGATCGTCGTTCCGCATTGAAGACCCTTGGCTGTCATGCGCTCGTCGTGCCCGCGTCGATGAGCAGGGCCTTCGCTCTTACAGGCGGGCGGAAAGCAGTGTTCCGCAACGGGCTATGTGCTTCGGAGTTCGCCGGACCGCTGCTCGACAGCCACGTTTCGTTTTCCGACGGCAAGCGCGTCGCGACCAGCTTGCTCACGCTGCAACGTTTGATGATGGCGCATGGATCGAATGAGATCTTCGTTCGGATGGGAAGCGGCGGAGGCGCCGCCGGCGAGGGCTTTTTGAATGCCATGCGCCGCGCCGCGTTGGCAAAAGCCGTCGGTCTGCCGCTGAACCCTGAACTCCTGCTATGTGCTCGTTATGGAGACATGGGCGGTCAGCCCGAGCCTGACTTCTCAGCCTATCCGACCATCAAACTGAGCGGCGCGTGGCATGAGCTTTGTCTCGATGAGATGCGCAGTGCCGTGCGGGAGTATGCGGCCATTACCGCCAGGCGGATCGTCGCCACCGGCGCTCAGATAAACGTTTGGGACATCGGCAACGAGGTCGAGTTCGGCATTGCCGGGGTTGCGCTGCCGCCGATGGTCCCGACCATCGGCGGCCCAGGTTGGCAGTACCGCGCACCTGATCGCGTGGATCCCGAAATTGGCAAGATGACGCTCGGGCGGTTCCTTGGGCTATCGCCCGAAAATCAGGTGGCCTGGGGCAAGGCCCATCTCTGGAACCACGTCGGAAGCATCCTTGCAGCCGCTGCCGAGGGCATCCGATCGGTCGTACCGTCCGCTCGGTTTGCGACCCATACGAGCACCGTTGCGGCGATGATGCCGGAGGTCTTCGTAGGGTTTCACGAAGCTGTCGAGGCTTCCGGCTTTGGCGCTGACGCTCTTGGCATGTCTTTCTATCCTACGAGCACGGCGCGCATAGAAGCTCGTTACGACACATTCAAAGAAACCGTCGTTCGTGCAAGTACCCGCATAGGTAAGCCTGTATATATCGCGGAATACGCTTATGCGGCAGGCCCGGTCACGTACGGTGGCCAGGATTGGGCAAATCCCATCGAGGGCTATCCCTGTACGCCCGAGGGGCAAGCACGCTTCACCCACGATGTCATCACCTGGGGCGCTGGCAAGAAACTTCTGTCAGGCATTCGTCCGTGGGCGCCGGACTATGTCGACGGCTCCTGGCAGGGAATGGCTCTGTTCAACAAGTCGGATCATGGTCGATCTCTGGCTCGTCCGGCATTGTCTGCCATCGCGAATGCCCTGAGAAAAACACTGTGAATCCCGACACGCGAACTGATGCGGCTGACGGGGACGTTCGCCGATAACTATTGCGCGAGCCATCTCGCGCCGCCGGCGGGCGGTGATGCTCGGCATGGGCATGCTGCACGACCACCCCCCGTCACCCCGAAAAACGTTCAGGGTGACCATGGCCTTAGACCGTCAGAGCCCGATTGTGCTCAGACGTAGTTCGCGATCCAGGCGACCGAATGCGCGGCCGGCACGAACAGCGCTTGCGCGAGCAGCGTGCCGACCAGCCGGCTGATCGAGATCCACACGATCGTGCGGCGGAAGCGCGGCTCGTCGATGCGGCCTTCGACGACGTCGTCGGTCATCACCGAGAGCTGCGGGTCGATCAGGGCGAAGAGCAGGATCGTCGCGAAGCCGTTGACCACGGCGGAGAGCTGCGAGGCGGTGACGCGGTACTGCGGATTCAGGAAGCCGGCGTAGAGCGAGGCCAGCACGCCGACCACGATCAGCGCCTGCGCCAGGCAGTTGGCGAGCAGCACGCCCCAGCCCACGCCCCGGTCCTGCGTGAAGCCCCTGAGGTGCATGGGCGAGGGCATGCGGAGCGAACGGCGCACCGCGCGCACGCCCGCAGGCGAAGCGAGGCGCATCACCAGCTTGCCGGTCGAGCGGTGGATCTGGAAGTAGCCGATGCCCGCCGCGAACAGCCGCTGCCCGGTCGGCACCAGGAGGATGCCCAGGAACACGGCGAACGATGCTGAGGCCAGCACCAGGCGGAAATCGCCGAGCAGCGCGTCGCCCCCGCCGGTCGCCAGCCGCGTCTCGATCCGCTTGGCCAGGAACGGCCCCAGGAAGCTGTTCGACGTGCGCGAGACCAGCACCAGGATGTTGAACAGCGCAAAGCTCATGGCGATGCGGCGCGTGCGCACGCCGGCGATGCGCGCGGCATAAGCGAGCGTGCCGATGAGGTTGATCGCCGCCGTCAGCAGGCAGATGATGAGCAGTTGCCGGTCCATGGCGCAGCCCCCTAGGCGTTAGCCCGCAGCAGCGCCACAGATTCCCGAAGGCTCCGCGCTGCCTTGTAGCAAAGCGGGATCGGCGAACAGGTACGAGGTCATCGACCACGCGCCGTCGATGTTGGCTTTGTCGGTGATCGTCGTTGTGGCCGAGCCGTGGCCTGCGAACGGTGCCGGAATGGGATCGCCCATCGTTCAGGCCTTCTTTCGTGTCAGTTCGCGCATGGCGGCGTCGAGCCCCTCGAGCGTCAGCGGGTACATCGCGCCGTGCATCAGTTCGCGGATCATCTTCGTCGAGGTCGAATAGCTCCACTGTCGCTCCGGCGACGGGTTGAGCCAGACCGCCGCCGGATACGTCTGCGTCACCCGCTGCAGCCACACCGCGCCGGCCTCGTCGTTCATGTGCTCGACCGAGCCGCCCGGATGGCTGATCTCATAGGGGCTCATCGATGCATCGCCCACGAAGATCACCTTGTAGTCGTGGCCGTACTTGTGAAGCACGTCCCAGGTCCGGGTCCGCTGCGCCCAGCGGCGATGGTTGTCCTTCCACACACCTTCGTACAGACAGTTGTGGAAGTAGAAGAACTCCAGGTTCTTGAACTCGGCGGTGGCGGCGCTGAACAGTTCCTCGACCAGCTTGATGAACGGGTCCATCGATCCGCCCACGTCCAGGAACAGCAGCACTTTCACGGCATTGTGCCGCTCGGGCCGCATGACCACGTCCAGCCAGCCCTGCTTGGCCGTGCCCTCGATGGTCGCGTCGAGGTCGAGCTCCTCAGCCGCGCCCTCGCGCGCGAAGCGGCGCAGGCGGCGCAGCGCCACCTTGATGTTGCGGGTGCCGAGCTGCCGGGTGCTGTCGAGATTGGCGAACTCGCGCTTCTCCCAGACCTTGATCGCGCGCCCGTGCTTGCCTTCCCCGCCGATGCGGATGCCTTCCGGGTTGTAACCCGAGTGACCGAACGGCGAGGTGCCGTTGGTGCCGATCCACTTGTTGCCACCCTGATGGCGTTTCTGCTGTTCTTCCAAACGCTTCTTGAGCGTTTCCATGATCTCGTCCCAGGAGCCGAGCGCCTTGACCTTCTCCATTTCCTCGGGCGAGAAGTAGCGCTCGGCGAGCTTCTTGAGCCAGTCCTCGGGCATGTCGACCGGCTGCTGGCCATAGTCGGAAAGGATGCCCTTGAAGACTTTCTCGAACACCTGGTCGAAGCGATCGAGCAGCCCCTCGTCCTTCACGAAGGTGGCGCGCGAGAGGTAGTAGAACGCTTCGGGCGTCTGCTCGATCACGTTCTTGTCGAGCGCTTCCAGCAGCGTCAGATGCTCCTTGAACGACGCCTTGATCCCGGCGGCGCGCAGCTCGTCCACGAAGTTGAAGAACATGGCTCGATTTCCCTTCGCAGAGGCGGTTCGGGAGCGACGTCGATGCGCGAGTCGCCGCATCGATGCTCAAAACATAACCAGAACGTACATCACCGATATGGTTGTAGGAAAGTGTTTTCTCTCCTGCCCGGCGAATTAGCGTGTCCGCGGGTCAGCGCTCGGTGGGGGCGGGCGCGGGGTGCGGCGGTTGGCCGGCGAAAGTTTCGAGCGCGGGATCGATCGTGGCCCATCGAGGCGCTTCGTCGAGCCAGATCGCGATGCTCGGCGCGAGGTCGTTCGGCTGCTCGATGAAGCCGACGCGAACGACGTTGGCTTCCGGGCGGGCGGAATTGCGGCCGGTCACTTGCGTCCCGCACTTGGCGCAAAAGCCATGCTCGACGGTGTTGCCGCTGGCGGCCTGGTAGGTGGCCCAGGCGAGTTCGCCCTGAAGCTCGATCGCGGCGACAGGAAAGAGCGCGTTCGTCGTGGCGGCACCGGCGGCGATCTTCTGGCACTGGCGGCACCAGCACTGGCGCACCCAGAGCGCCTCGGCGGTGATCGTCGCGGTGATCGCGCCGCAATTGCAGCGGCCGGTGTAAGTCATGACGCTTTCTCCTGCTCGGCAAGCTCGTCATCGAAGTCCTGCTGCTGCTCGGTCACGATCTTCTGCAACAGGTCCGGGGCGATGAAGGCCTGCGGATCGCCTGCGGCCAGCTTCTGCCCCCGGCCGAGGACGTCGGCGAACTCGGGATGCGCGGTCAGCACCACGTCGGCCTTCACCTTGCGCAGCCGAGCGAAGCTGGCACGGTAATCGCCTACGATCCCGGGATAGCCCTTGTTGCCGACCAGCTTGTTGCCGGCCACCGTGAGGCTGCAGGGGAAGATCACCCGCAGCGGTCGGCCCTTCTCGACCACGCGCATGGTCCAGGTGGTGCAGCCTGGCGTGTGGCCCGGAGTCAGGATCGGCGTGATCGCCGTGTCCCCCAGGCGGACCGGCTTGCCATCCGTCAACACACCGTCGACCGGCACCGCCGGAAAGCGCACGACGCCGTAATCGGTGTCGCTCGGCGGAGTTCCGGTGGCCAGCGCCTGGCGGTCGCCGGCGCTGGCCAGCAGGCGGGCGCCCGAGTCCCGCTTGAGAGCGGCGAGGGCGGCTACGTGGTCCCAGTGTGCATGGCTGGCGATGATGATCTTCACGTCACGCAGCTTGAAGCCCAGCGCGGCGATGTTCGCCTCCACGATCGGCGCGGCTTCCTTGGGGCCGCCGTCGAGCAGGATCAGCCCGGCCGAAGTGCGGATCAGGTAGACACCGATCCCTTCGGTGCCGACGTAATGGATCGGCCCGACGATCCGGAACGGCGCATGGGGACGCGACCACTCGTCGGGCGAGGCTTGGGCGGGCGAGACCGTCAGCAGCGCCAGGCACAAGGCGAGCAGGGCACGCATCATCTCAGCTTCCCCTGCGCGCCATGAAGGCCAGCCGCTCGAACATCATCACGTCCTGCTCGTTCTTCAGCAGCGCGCCGTGGAGCGGCGGGATGGCCTTGCTCGGGTCCTTGTTCTGCAAGACTTCGAGCGGCATGTCCTCGTTCATCAGCAGCTTGAGCCAGTCGAGCAGCTCGCTTGTCGAGGGCTTCTTCTTGAGGCCGGGCACTTCGCGCAGCTCGTAGAAGATCTCCATCGCCTTGGTGACGAGGGTCTTCTGGATGCCGGGGAAGTGCACGTCGATGATCGCCTGCATCGTCTCGCGATCGGGGAACTTGATGTAGTGGAAGAAGCAGCGGCGCAGGAAGGCGTCGGGCAGGTCCTTCTCGTTGTTCGAGGTGATGATGATGATCGGCCGCTCTTTCGCGGCGATGTGCTCGCCGGTCTCGTAGACGTCGAAGGCCATGCGATCGAGTTCGGCCAGCAGGTCGTTGGGGAACTCGATGTCGGCCTTGTCGATCTCGTCGATCAGCAGGACGGGCAGGGTGGGGCTGGTGAACGCTTCCCACAGCTTGCCCTTGCGGATGTAGTTCGAGATGTCGTGCACTCGCTCGTCGCCCAGCTGCCCGTCGCGCAGGCGGGCGACCGCGTCGTACTCGTAGAGGCCCTGGTGCGCCTTGGTGGTGGACTTGACGTTCCAGGTGATCAGCGGCGCGTTCAGCGCGGCGGCGATCTGTTCGGCCAGCACGGTCTTGCCGGTGCCGGGTTCGCCTTTCACCAGCAGCGGACGGCGCAACAGCACGGCGGCATTGACCGCGACCTTGAGATCCTCGGTGGCGACGTAGTCGCGGGTGCCTTCGAAACGCTGCATCGGGCCGGTCCTGTGTCTGCTTGTCTGGCGCCGACCGTATGTGCTGCATCGCAGCGAGGCAAGCGCGGTGGACATCGCCCGCGCCGGGTTGCACAAGCGCGCGGATGGGGGTGGATCTTCGCCGGGCCGATTGGCTGACCGCCGCGCGGGCGCGGGCCTATCTGTGGATCATGGCGCTGCTGAACGGCGTGACGCTCGCGCTGCTGCTTGCGACTTCGCGCAACGGCGTGGATCGCAACGGCCACTTGCTCGGCACCGATTTCCTGAGCTTCTGGACAGTCGGCCGGATGCTGATCGGGCGCCGGGACATCTACGACCAGTCGGCCCACATCGCCGCGCAGCAGGCCTACTTCACTCAGGCCGATGGCTTCACCGCCTTCTTCTACCCGCCGACGTTCCTGCCGTTCTGCTGGCCCCTGGGGCTGCTGGACTACTTCCCCGCACTCGCCCTGTGGCTGGTCGTGACCGGCGCTTTGTTCGTGCTCGCCGTCACCGCGTGGTTGCGCCGCTTTCCGGTCGCGGCTCCTGCCTGGCTACTGATCGCCGCTTTCCCCGCGACGCTGATCCAGGTCACGCACGGCCAGACCGCGTTCCTGAGCGCGGGACTGCTGCTGCTCGGCGCGCTCTGGGTGCGTGAGCGGCCGATCTTTTCCGGAGTGCTGTTCGGCCTGGCGACGGTGAAGCCCCAGTTCGGCCTGCTGGTGCCCCTCGTTCTGGTGCTGACCGGCGAATGGCGGGTGATCGCGGCCGCTGCGGCCACTGCACTGGCGTTGACCGTTGCTTCGGCTGTGTTGTTCGGGGCCGGGCTCTGGCACGAGTGGTACACGCTGACCCGAGCGGCGCAGACGGCGATGGACGCCGGCACGGTCGGGTACGCCAAGATGGTCAGTCCCTTCGCCGGGCTGATGCTGCTCGGCGTGCCGTCCGGGCTGTCCTATGCGCTGCAGGGACTGATCAGCGCCGTGGTCGCCGCAATGCTGGCGCAAGCGAGCTGGCGACGGCGCTACACGGCGGAACTGGGCGCGCTGATGCTCGTGGGCGCGGTCCTCGTCACCCCCTTCGTGCTCGACTACGACATGCTCCTGCTCGCGCCGACGCTGATCGTGGTCGCCTCGCGCGGCTTCGGGCCGTGGGAGAAGCTGGCCTTGCTCCTGGCCTTCGCCGCCCCGGCCTTCGCCCGGCCGATCGGCATGAACCTTCACGTGCCGATCATGCCGGAGGCGGCGTTCCTGCTCTACTGGGTGCTCTGGCGTCGGCTGCGCCGGGATCGCACTGGGATGCGGTAGTTTTGCCCCTCAGGCCGAAGGTTGCGGCTGCAACTTGCGCGGTTTGGCCCAAGTGCCGATCCGTCCGGCCGCCCGGGTCAGCGGGCGCTCCACCCGTCGGTTGACGGCGATAGACATGAGGATCGCCAAACAGACCGTCACGACCACGAAAACGGGCAGGCCGCGCTCCCCGACGAAGCGCAGCCAGGCGTGGCGCATGGCGACAAGGACGAACGGGTGCATCAGGTAGAGGCTGTAAGAGGCGTCGCCCAGCACGCCCGCGAGCTGGTCCGCCCGGCGCGGCAAGGCCCACGGCCTCAGCACGGCCGTTCCGAGCAGCATCGCTGCGGGAAGGCCCCAGCCGATCAGCCGCCGCGCATCGTTCGGTGTCTGCGGCAAGTGCATGAGGCCGAACGGATCGAAGGCGACCCAGGCGCCGGCGACGACAAGCAGGGCCACGGCGGCCGGCAGCCCGATCCGCCGTCCTGAAAGGAAGGCGTTCCCGATCAGCATGCCCAGCCCGAACTCCAGGATGATCGGCTGCGTCCACGTCGCCAGGACCACCGAACTCGGCCGGAGCAGGGCACCGAGCAGAACCGCCGCCACCAGCGTCACCTGAACCCAGCGCACCGCCGATGGCCGGGGCAGGAACAGGAACAGGCTGAACAGCGCGTAGAACAGCATCTCGTAGTTCAGCGTCCAACCCAGCGAGAGCAGGGGAAAGGCAATGCCATCCACGCTGCCGTAGGAGGCGTCGGGGATGAAGAAGTAGGACGACGCGAGATAAGTGACGCTGGGAATACCGCCGGGCCCCTTGCCGATCAGCGTCATCAGCAGGACGAGCGTCGTCGCCAGCCAGTAGAGCGGCGCGACGCGCTGGATTCGCCTCGCGAGGAATTCTCTGGCCGCGCCGGGCCGAGCGAACAGGCGGTCGCTGGCATAGACCATGATGAAGCCGGAAATGGCGAAGAACAAGTCGACGCCGATGCCGGTGGGCAGCGTCGGTCTGACGAACGGCCCCATCGCCGCGGCCGTGCCCATGGCGTGACCGGCGAGCACGACGATCGCCGCCACGGCCCTGAGCAGTTGCACCGGTTGTATCCGCATCGTCTCGGTCCGCAGCCTCCTCGTACCCGAGGGTAGGGCAACCGCTTCGGGGATGGTACGGCGGTTCGCTCCGATCCCGAGCCATTGCCCGCCCTCGCCAAGCGAAGGGCGACGCTCTAGTCAGGGCGCAGCGTGACATCGTCGGAGTAAGTGCCTTGGAAAACAGCCGTAACATCGCCCTGCTGATCGACGCGGACAACGCCTCGCCTGCCAACATCGACGCGGCGCTGACGATCCTGGGCGACTTGGGCACCGTCAACGTGCGGCGCATCTACGGCAACTGGAGCAAGCCGGGGCTGAAGGGCTGGTCCAAGCTGATGCACCGCTACGCCCTGGAGCCGCAGCAGCAGTTCGACCTCACCAAGGGCAAGAACGCCACCGATATGAAGATGACGATCGATGCCATGGACTTGCTCTACGGCGGGCGCGTCGAGGGCTTCGGCATCATGTCGAGCGACAGCGATTTCATGCCGCTCGCCATGCGCATCCGCCAGAACGGCACCCCGGTCTACGGCTTCGGCACCGACCGCACGCCCGAAGCCTTTCGCGAAGCCTGCACGCGCTTCATCGACCTCGCCGCCATGGCGGAGGCGGACGAGGCGGACGAGCTGATCCTGCCCCCGGCGATCCGGCCCAAGCGGGCGGCGAAGGCGGCGCCGGCCGCCGAAGCCGCGTCGGCTCCCAAGGAGAAGACCCCCGCCGCTTCGGCCAAACCGCGAGAGAGGCCGGCAGTGGACGAGGCGCTGGTCAAGCTGCTCGGCGACGCCTGGAAAGCCAGCAAGCGCGACGAACAGGGATTCGCCAGCCTCTCCGAAGTCGGCCAACGCGCCGCGAACCGCTCCAGCTTCGACGCAAGGAGCTATGGATTTTCGCGGCTAGCGGACCTGGTGAAGTCGCTGCCGAACTTCGTCACGGAGAAGCGCGAGAGCGGGTTGTTCGTGAAGCGGGTGCGGTGATCGGCATGTGAGAAGCCGGTTTTTCAACGATAAGGCGAAAATGCCTCATGTCAGCCCTGAAGCTTCCTCAAGTCATTGCCAAAGCAATTCGGTGTCCCATCGCTCGAACGGAAAGACGAACCTAGGGATTTTGGCACTCTAGACGAGCCGATCTTGGTATCGGAAAATGCCCAGAACGCGAAGCGTCTTGCCATCAGTCGTGTAGCTGATCCTGAAGCGATAACGGCGGGTTACGTGCCAACGAGCAGGGCGTGTCTCCATTGCCTGCCCTCCGAATGGGTGCTCTCGAAGGAAAGCGATCGCACGTTCTATGTCGTCGAGGACGTTATCGAGGGCAGTTGGATCGATGGGCAAATAGTAATCGCGTAACGCTTGGAGATCAGCAATCGCACGCCGGCGATAAACGACCGGGATCACCGGCGCATCGTTCTCTGGAACACGGCAGCAACTTCCTCTTCGGTCGCGTATTCGGGATCTTCTTCGGCAAGCCGACGGTCGATTTCCGCCAGCTCTTCCGCGGAGAACGCCGCTGCTTCGTTCCCTGCCATGATGCTGGCCAGAATGTCTTCGATCTCTTCCCGTCGCTCGTCAGGAAGAGACAGAGTGAACTGCACGAAGCGGTCGAGAATGGTCATGCCGAGCAATCTAACATTGCCCCGAGTTGGCTCCAAGAGACCTCAAGCATCGATCAGCTCCGGATCGATTTCGCTGGCGCGGTTCTGGATGAACTGGAAGCGGTGTTCGGGATTGCGGCCCATCAGGCGGTCGACGAGGTCCTTCACCACTACGCGGCCCTCGTTGTGATCGGGCAGGGTGATGCGGATGAGGGAGCGGGTGTCCGGGCTCATCGTCGTCTCGCGCAGCTGCTGCGGGTTCATTTCGCCCAGACCCTTGAAGCGGCCGACTTCGACCTTCTTGCCCTTGAACTTGGTCTTCTCCAGCTCGGCCCGGTGCAGGTCGTCACGGGCGTAGGCGGAAGTCGAGCCGCTGGTCAGGCGGTAGAGCGGCGGCTGGGCGAGGTAGAGGTGGCCGCTCTTCACCACTTCGGCCATTTCCTGGAAGAAGAAGGTCATCAGCAGCGTCGCGATATGGGCGCCGTCGACATCGGCGTCGGTCATGATGACGATGCGGTCGTAGCGCAGATTGTCCGGGTTGCAGTCCTTGCGGATGCCACAGCCTAGCGCGAGCTGGAGGTCGGCGATCTCCTGGTTGGCGCGGATCTTGTCGGCGCTGGCGCTGGCGACGTTGAGGATCTTGCCGCGGATCGGCAGGATCGCCTGGGTCTTGCGGTCGCGCGCCTGCTTGGCCGAGCCGCCGGCGCTGTCGCCCTCGACGATGAACAACTCGGTCTCGCCCGATCCCTCGCCCGAGCAGTCGGTGAGCTTGCCCGGCAGGCGCAGCTTGCGCGCGTTGGTCGCGGTCTTGCGCTTGACCTCGCGCTCGGCCTTGCGCCGCAGCCGCTCGTCCATGCGCTCCAGCACCGAGCCGAGCAGCGCCTTGCCGCGGTCCATGTTGTCGGTGAGGAAGTGGTCGAAGTGGTCGCGCACCGCGTTCTCGACGAGGCGGGCGGCGTCGGGCGAGGTCAGGCGGTCCTTGGTCTGGCTCTGGAACTGCGGGTCGCGGATGAAGACCGAGAGCATCACCTCGCTGCCGGTGACGACATCGTCGGGCGTGATGTCCTTGGCCTTCTTGCCCTGGCCGACGAGGTCGGCGAAGGCGCGCACGCCCTTGGTCAGCGCGGCGCGCAGGCCCTGTTCGTGGGTGCCGCCATCGGGTGTGGGGATGGTGTTGCAGTACCAGGAATAGGCGCCGTCGGAGTAAAGCGGCCAGGCGATCGCCCACTCGACCCGCCCTTGGTCGGAGCCGTCCTCGCCCTTGGGAAAGTCCTGCCGGCCGGAGAAGAACTGGCTGGTGACGCATTCACGCGTGCCGATCTGCTCGGCGAGGTGATCGGCGAGGCCCCCGGGGAACTGGAACACGGCCTCGGCCGGCACATCGCCGCCGGCGAGTTCGGGCGCGCATTTCCAGCGGATTTCGACCCCGGCGAAGAGGTAGGCCTTGGAGCGGACGAGGCGGAACAGGCGAGCCGGCTTGAACTTCTGGTCGCCGAAGATCTCGGTATCGGGCGTGAAGGCCACCGAGGTGCCGCGCCGGTTGGGCGCCGCGCCGACCTTCTGCAGCTTGCCCAGCGTCTGCCCGCGCGAGAACTCCTGCGCGAACAGCTCCTTGTTGCGGGCGACTTCGACGCGGGTGTTGCTCGACAGCGCATTGACCACCGAGATGCCGACGCCGTGAAGGCCGCCCGAAGTGGCGTAGGCCTTGCCGGAGAACTTGCCGCCCGAGTGCAGGGTGGAGAGGATCACCTCGAGCGCCGACTTGCCGGGGAACTTGGGATGCTCGTCGACTGGAATGCCGCGCCCGTTGTCGACGATGGTCAGCCGGCCGGCGCTGTTGCCGTCGGGTTCGAGCAGGACTTCGATGCGGTTGGCGTGGCCGGCGACCGCCTCGTCCATGGCATTGTCGAGCACCTCGGCGGCGAGGTGGTGCAGGGCGCGCTCGTCGGTGCCGCCGATATACATGCCGGGACGGCGGCGCACCGGCTCCAGCCCCTCGAGCACTTCGATCGCGGAGCCATCGTACGCCTCGCCGCTGGCGGAGGGCAGCTTGTCAAACAGATCGTCGGCCATGCGAACGGCTATAGAACATCGCCGATTTCGCGCGCAAGCGGAGGTGGCGGGTTATCGTCGGCGATCCGCTCCGATCGAGTTATAGGTTGCAATAGAAGCCGGAGTGGCAAAAACTGGTCGAACAAACGGAGGGGGCGATATGGCGAAAGCTTTAGAGGCCAGTGGATCGAGCGTCGGAACCGAAGACGTCTTTACTGGAAACTTCACGAAGGCCCTGTATCTGCGCTCTCATCCCAGCGCAGAGTTGGAGCTGCGCCTCGGCTATGGTCCCGGGCGGCTCAGCGATGGTTGGTGGTTGCTCTTTGCGATCGATCCGCCATCGCCCAGCAACTTTGAGTTCGGCGGGTATACGCATTTTTCTGGTTCGTGCATTGGGAATCCCAATGTTGGAGGTCTGCGCCCGCACGTCGAGGAAGAGCTGCTCGAGCAACTCGGCCCAGTGGGGCTGTGGCGCAAGAAGGTCGAGCATGTTGCCGCATTGGAGATTACGGGGCCGCAACGGTTGGCAAAGGTGCTGCCGGTAAAACGTGGCAACGATTATCCTGTGGGTTCAGGCATCTACCAATGCAACATCCCGCGCGGCATCCGCTGCAAGGTTGCCGCATATGTCGCGCCGGGCCAAACTTACCTGGGCAATTATACGTGACGGGCTTCAGTCGTCGAATTTGGCGGCGGCCGGGCTGACCACCTTCACCGTGCCGCCGCCGATCTCGCGCACTTCGAGTGCCCGCTCGACCACGCCGCTGCGGTTGAAGCGGAACGCGCCGTCGAGGCCGAGGAAGCCGTCGCTGGAGATCAGCGCGGCGGCGGGGAAGCTCTTGCCCACTTTCCACTCGCGCGCGACGCGCAAGGTCAGCAGCACCGCGTCGTAGCCGAGGGTGGCGATGCGGTACGGCTGGCCGCCAAAGCGCGTCCGATAGCTCTTGGAGAACTGGGCGAAGCGGCTGTCCGACACGCTCGAGAACCAGGCTCCGTCCAGCGCGGGAGTGGCGGTCACCGTCTTCTCGCCGCTCCACAGCTCGGTGCCGAGGAGGCGCGGGCCGGCGCCGCCGGTCTTCAGCTGACCAGCGGCGCGCGACGAGAGGCTGCCGCTGTCGGCGATCAGGACGGCGTCGAACGTGCCACGGGCGTGCAGCTTTCGCGCGGCGGCGATGATCGAGGCGGTGGAGCGGTCGTAGTTCTCCATGGCGACGACGGTGCCGCCGGCCGCGCGCGCTTCGGCGATCAGGGCCTGCGAGGCACGCTCGCCGTAGTCGCCCTTGGGCACCAGCGCGCCAAAGGTGGAAACGCCGTGCGCCCGGGCATAGCGCACCGTGCGGCGGATCGACTGGCCGGGCAGGTTGCCCATCACGTAGACGTCGCGCGCGGCGGCGTCCTCGTCGTTGGAGAAGGAGATGATCGGCACTTTGGCGGGCCGTGCCGCGCTGGCCACCGCCGGGATGTCGTCGGCCAGCAGGGGGCCGAGGATCAACTCGTTGCCGTCGGCCAGCGCGCGGCTGGCGGCGGCGGCCGGGTTGGAGCTGGTGTCGTAATTGGTGATGCGCAGGTTCTGTGCGTTGGTATCCATCAGCGCCATCGTGGCGGCATTGGCGATCGACTGGCCGACGGCTCCGTTCGGTCCGCTCAGCGGCACGAGCAAGGCGATCCGGTGGCGCTGCTCGTCGCTCGGCAGTGTACTGGGTCGCGGTGTCGGCGCCGGTGCGGGCGTGGGTGTCTTGACCGGAGCGCGGGGCACCACCGTACAAGCCGCGAGGACCGCGAGCGCCGCGGCGGCGAGCAGATTGCGGCGGGGCAGTTTCGTCCGCGTCAGGCGCCGTTCGATCATCACTTGCCGTCCCTCTCCCGAATGGGCCATGGGAAGCGCGATGGAAGACGCGCTTTCGCCGGGCCTTTACCTAGTCGCCACGCCAATTGGCAACCTTGGCGACATCACCTTGCGGGCGATCGACGTCCTGGGTGCCGTCGCGGTGGTAGCCTGCGAGGACACGCGCGTCACGGGAAAGCTGCTGAATCATCTGGGTTTCAAGAAGCGGATGGTGCGCTACGACGACCATGCCGACGAGGCCGCACGCGAACGCTTGCTGGCGACCGCGCGTGAAGAGGCGGTCGCGCTGGTCAGCGATGCGGGAACGCCGCTGATCTCCGATCCGGGCTTTCGCCTGGTGCGCGCCGCGCGCGAGGCGGGCATCTCCGTCACCAGCCTTCCCGGGCCGAGCGCGGCCATCGTGGGCATGACTTTGTCGGGCCTGCCCAACGATCGCTTCCTGTTCGCCGGCTTCCTGCCCTCCAAGGCGAAGGCGCGCGAGGATGTGCTGACCGAACTGTCGGCCGTTCCGGCAACGCTGGTGTTCTACGACACGGCGCCGCGGCTGGAGGACTCGCTCGGTGCGATATCCGCCGTGCTGCCCGGCCGCGAGGTCGCGGTCGCGCGCGAACTCACCAAGCGCTTCGAGGAGTGCCGGCACGGCTCTCCGAACGAGTTGGCCCAGCATTACCGGGCCCATCCGCCCAGGGGCGAGATCGTGCTGATGGTCGCCCCGCCGCTGCCGCCCGCTGCCGAGGATCACGACATCGACGCTCTCCTGCGCGAGGCGCTCGTGACCGAGAAGCCATCGCAAGCGGCGGCGCGGGTCGCCCGCGCGACCGGGATCGACCGCAAGGCGCTCTACGCCCGGGCGCTGGAGTTGAAGTGACGCGGCGCAGGGCGGCGGCGGAGCGGCACGGCCGGCGCGGAGAGACGCTCGCCGCCTGGCACTTGCGGCTGACCGGCTGGCACGTGCTCGCCCGGCGCCTGCGCACGCCACGCGGCGAGATCGACATCGTTTGCCGGCGTGGGCGCGTGCTCTGCTTCGTCGAGGTCAAGTGGCGCGCCGGGGCACGGCAGCGCGACGAGGCGCTCGACTTCGTGCGGCTGCGACGCGTTGCCGCGGCGGCCGAGGCTGTCCAGCATCGCTTCGTGCGGCCGGGCGAGAATGTCCGCATCGATGTGCTGCTGATGGCGCCCTGGTGCTGGCCGCGCCGGATCGCCAATGCCTGGCAACCCGGTGCCTGAAGTGCCGGTCGGGTGGACCGGCCCTCGGACGCGGCGATCACATGGGGCGCAACTCGCCGCGCGGCCAGCGCGTGGTTTATGCCTCGCCCGCCTTGCGAAATGGCCCTAAGCGGCGCGGTGTAGTCCCCCGTAGTGGAGGTTTGAAATGGCTTTACGCGTGGCGGTCCAGATGGACCCGCTCGAGACGATCAACATCGCGGGCGATTCCTCCTTCGCGCTGATGCTCAGCGCGCAGGCGCGCGGCCACACCCTGTATCATTACGACGTGCGCTCGCTGGCCTACGACACCAGCGAAGGCGCGGGCGGGCGGCTGACGGCCTGGGCCGCGCCGGTGACGGTGCAGCGCGTGCCCGGCAACCACTTCGAGCGCGGCGAGTACCGCTTGATCGACCTGGCCGCCGACATTGACGTGGTGCTGATGCGGCAGGACCCGCCGTTCGACCTGGGCTACATCACCGGCACGCACTTGCTCGAGCGGCTCGCGGGCACGACGCTGGTGGTCAACGATCCCGTCGCGGTGCGCAATGCGCCTGAGAAGGTGATGGTGCTCGACTACGCGCGGTTCATGCCGCCCACGTTTGTCGCACGCCGGATCGAGGATGTGCGCCGCTTTCATGCCGCGCATCCCGGAGACCTGGTCGTCAAGCCGCTGCATGGCAACGGCGGCAAGGCGGTGTTTCGGGTCCCCGCCGACGGCTCGAACCTGGGCGCGCTGGCCGAGCTGTTCGGCCAGGTCTGGCCCGAGCCGTTCATGGTCCAGCCGTTTCTTCCTTCGGTCAGCGAGGGGGACAAGCGGATCGTGCTGGTCGACGGCGAGATCGCCGGCGCCATCAACCGCCGGCCGGGCGAGGGCGAGTTCCGCTCCAACCTCGCGGTCGGCGGATCGGCCGAGGCGACGCAGCTGACGGCACGCGAGGAAGAGATCTGCGCCGCGATGGGTCCGGAACTCAAGGCGCGCGGGCTGGTTTTCGTCGGCATCGATGTGATCGGCGGACAATGGCTGACAGAAATCAACGTAACCTCGCCCACCGGCATCGTCGCCATCGACCGCTTCAACGGCACGGACATCGGCGGCCTCATCTGGGAGGCCATCGAGCGGCGCCACGCGGCGATGTAGATGCGGACAGCCCGTCGTGAGCGCCTGGGTCATCCACATGATCCAGGCCGGCGGCTACTGGGGCATCGCGCTGTTGATGGCGCTGGAGAACATCTTCCCGCCGATCCCTTCCGAACTGATCATGGGAGTGGGCGGCATATCCGTCGCGCACGGGCGGATGCAGTTCGTGCCTTTGCTCATAGCGGGAACGATCGGGTCTGCGCTCGGTAACTACGTCCTGTTCCTGATCGCGGACCGGCTCGGCTACGAGCGACTGAGGCCGTTCATCGAGCGTTGGGGGCGTTGGCTCACGATGGAGTGGGAGGACGTGGAGCGCGTCAGCCGCTTTTTCCGCAACCATGGCGGCGTGGTCGTCTTCATCTTCCGGTTCATGCCGATGTTCCGCTCCGTGATTTCGATCCCTGCGGGTCTGGCGCACATGGGCCACGTGCGGTTCTTGCTCTACACGGCGGCGGGTGCGGCGATCTGGAACGTCTTGCTGATCTGGGTCGGGCGCTGGGCCGGGAACACCTTCGGCCAGGCGGAGAAGTGGCTCGGCTGGGCGACGATCGTCGTCGCCGTCCTCTCGGCCGCCTTCTACTTGTGGCGCGTCCTGACCTGGAAGCCGGCCAAAGCCTAGCCGGTCATCACCACAGCACGCCGTCGCGATCGGGCGGGATCGGGTCGGGAGCGGGCTCGCCGATCGATTGCAACAGGTCGATCTCGACGGTCCGGCACATGGCGTTGAGCGGCAGGTCGTGCACCGTGTTGGCGAAGGGATCGACAAGATCGTCGCCGATGGCGAGCACCGCCAGGAACATCAGCCCCGCGATCGTCGATCCCAGCGGGGTGGCGAACTGCAGCGTCTCGACCAGGCCGATCGGCAGCAGCACGCAGAACAAGTGCGTGAACAGCGTGGGCAGGAAACGATACTGGAATGGCAGCGGTGTGTTCTTCAGCCGCTCCATCCCACCCTGGGCATTGGCGATGTCGACGAGGACCGCTTCCATCTGCGCCTGCTGGATGGTGTCGATCCAACCGTTGCGCCGGGCCTCGTCAATCCGGCGGCCGGTCTCGTCGAGGATGCCGTTGGCGACGTTGGTGCGTTCCAGCGCGAGGTCGGCTTCCCCGCGCGAGAGGCGGCTCACCACCTCTTCGTCAGGCGTCTGCCGGCGCAGCTGGCAGCGCAGCGCGTTCACGTAGGCAATCTGGCGCAGGACGATACGGCGCTTGAGTTCCCCCGCCTCGGGATCGGGCAGGAAGTTGCGGGCGGCGCGCGCCAGGTTGCGGCTGGCGTTGATCATGAGGCCCCAGAGGCCGCGACCCTCCCACCAGCGCTGGTAGGCCGAGTTGCTGCGGAAGCCGAGGAACAGCGCCAGCGCCGAGCCGAAGATCGTGAGCGGCAATTCGGGCGCCTTGAAAGGCAGGAAATAGTAGGTGACCGTGACGATCACGTCCCAGACGAACAGGGCCGTCAGGACCTTCCAGACTTCGCGCGCGATCTGCCTGGTGCTTGGTACGGCCTTTACGATCATCGCTTCACATCAATCCCACGAACCGGTTCCGCGGTAGGCGTAGCGGCATTGGCCATCGCCAGGGAAGTCCCGGTTGCGGGGCGGATCGCGAACCACTCGACATGATCGATCGCGACGAGGAAGGCGAGAACGCCAAGTCCGAAGGCGAAGAGCAGCGCCCGCCCAGTGAGCGCTTCGCGGTCGGGCTTGGGCGGCTGGGGCTTGCGGGTCATGGGGTAGTCTCCTTGGAGAAGTGAAGACCGCAAGTGGGGACGCTCCTTTGCAACACCGTTTGCGAGTTGCGACAAAAGTTTGCTGCGGTGCAACGTGACGGTGTGCAGTGCAGCATAGGCGGTGAACGGGTGAGTTGGCCTCACGCCCCTTGCTGCTCGCGCGGGTGGGCATGGCGATAGACGTCCAGCAACGAGGCTGCATCGACCTTGGTGTAGATCTGCGTCGACCCGAGGCTGGCGTGGCCAAGCAGCTCCTGAAGCGACCGCAAGTCCGCGCCCGCGCCCAGCAGATGCGTGGCGAAGCTGTGGCGCAAGGCATGCGGCGTTGCGCTTGGCGGCAGGCCGAGCATGAGACGCGCGCGGGCCATCGCCTTTTGCACCATGCCTTGCGAGAGCGGACCGCCCTTGGCGCCGCGGAACAGGGGATCGTTGCGGCCGGTGGGCCAAGGCGACTTGGCGAGATAGTCGGCAACGCCCTCGCGCACGATCGGGAGGAGCGGGACCATGCGCTGCTTGCGGCCCTTGCCGGTGACGGTCAGCGTCTCGGCGAGCGGCAGATCGGCACCCCTGAGCGAGAGCGCCTCCGAAATGCGCAGCCCGGCCCCGTAGAGCAGCAGCAGCACCGCCCGATCGCGGGCGCCGATCCACGGCTCGGAGGCGTCCTCGTCCACGGCGATGGCGAGGTTGATCGCTTCGTCGGGGGTGACGGGGCGCGGCAGGCCCTTCTTTACCCGAGGGCCGCGCATCCGGGGCGGCGCGGTGTCGATGCGCGCTTGTGTCCGGGCGTAGGCGAGGAAAGCCTTGAGCGCCGAGAGTTCGCGTGCGGCAGAAGTGTTGCCGATGCCGTCGGCCCGACGGTCGCTCAAATGGCGGCGCAACGCCGCGGTGTCGAGCCCGGCAAGGCTGCGCCAGTCGTGGTCGGCCTCGCCGATCAGACGCGCGGCGGTGGCGACGTAGGCTCGCACTGTATGCGGCGAACGGCGCCTGTCGTGCGCAAGGTATGCGCCCCAGGCTTCCAGGATGTCGGCCCGGGTCATCCCGCGACAAGCTGTTCGGGCACCAGTTCGGCCAGGAGCCCATCGAGCAGCGGCATGCCGGTGTCGGTCACGCCGATCCGCATGCCCTCGCGCCAGGCAAGGCCTTGGCGGATGTAGAAAACGAGCTTGGCCTCGTCACAGAGCTCGCGCGGCGCCACGCCCAGCCGCGCGGAACGCTCCGCCAAGTCCACACCTTCCGCGAGGCGCAGGCCCATGAGCATGGCCTCGGCGGCCTGTTCGTTGCGCCCCAGCGAGCGGGCCTCGGCGATGCCATCGTTGTGCCGGTCGACCGCTGCCAGCCAGTTCTCCGGCTTGCGATGCCGCACCGTCGCCACGCCCTGGCGCCGACCATGCGCGCCCGGGCCGATGCCGCAGTAGTCCTGGTAGCGCCAGTACGCGAGGTTGTGGCGGCTTTCCTCGCCCCGGCGGGCGTGGTTGCTGATCTCGTAGGCGGGCAGACCGGCCGCCGCCGTGATCTCACGCGTGAGGTCGAAAAGGTCGGCGCAAGTCTCGTCGTCCAGCGGCGCGAAGTCGCCCTTGCGGACCATGGTCTCGAACCGGGTGCCCGGCTCGATGGTCAGCTGGTAGAGCGAGAGGTGACCGGTGCCGAACCCCAGGGCGCGCTCCAGTTCCGCTCGCCACTGCTCGGGAGTCTGGCCCGGGCGGGCGTAGATCAGGTCGAAGCTGACCCGCGCGAAATGGCGCTGCGCCACCTCCAGCGCGGCGAGGCCTTCGCTGGCATCGTGCAGGCGGCCGAGAAACCGCAGGGTCGCATCGTCTAGCGCCTGCAGGCCGAGCGAGGCGCGGTTGATCCCCGCGCTCGCCAGGGCGGCATAGTTCGCCGCCTCGACCGAGGACGGATTGCCCTCCAGCGTGATCTCGATCCCGGGCGCAAAGCCCCAGAGGCGCTGCGCCTCCTCCAGCAGTGTCGCGACCAGCGCGGGCGGCATCAGCGATGGCGTGCCGCCGCCGAAGAAGATCGAGGTCAGCGTCTCGCCGGCAGCCACCTCGGCTTCGCGGCGCATGTCGGCAAGCAGCGCATCGCGCCAGATGTCGTGCTCCACCCGCTCGCGGACGTGGCTGTTGAAGTCGCAGTAGGGGCACTTCGCCAGACAGAACGGCCAGTGGATGTAGAGGGCGCGGGCCATGGGTCAGCCTATAGCAGGGTTGCGCCGCGTCGTCCCGGACTTGATCCGGGACCAGTTTCGCCCAGTCGCGTCCGCGCCGGGCAAGCTTTGACCGCTGCCGGAACCGGTCCCGGGTCGAGCCCGGGACGACGTTCAGCCGAACTGGTCGGCGACAAGCTTGGCGAAAGCGTCGGCGCGGTGGCTGATGCGTTGCTTTTCCTCGAGCGGAAGCTCGGCGAAGGTCGCGTCCCTGCCGTCCGGCACGAATGCCGGATCGTAGCCGAAGCCCATCGTGCCGCGCGGCGGCCACGAGTAGGTGCCATCCACCCGGCCTTCGTAGACAACGCTCTCGCCATCCGGCCAGGCGATCGCGAGGACGCAGGAGAACCAGCAGGAGCGATCGGCATCGGGCCCGATCTCGCACAGCAGGCCCTCGACTTTGCCCATCGCCATGTACCAGTCGCGGCCGGACGCGCCTTCGAACCACTGCCGCTCGGCCCAGTCGGCGGTGTAGACACCGGGCCGTCCGCCGAGCGCGGCGACCGAGAGGCCGCTGTCGTCGGCGAGAGCAGGGATCTGCGCGGCCTTGGCGGCGGCATGGGCCTTGATGAGCGCGTTCTCGACGAAGGTGGTGCCGGTCTCCTCCGGCTCGGGCAGGCCGAGCGCACCGGCGGAGAGGCATTCGATGCCATGGGGCGCGAGGAGGGCGCCGATCTCCTTGAGCTTGCCGGCGTTGTGAGTGGCGATGACGAGGCGCTTGCCGGTGAGTTTGGGCATGGTTCGTCCTTACTCCGAGGTTGCGTGCGTGCCCACCCCGCTGCGACTAAGGAGCAAGCTCCTAAGTCTCGCTGCCCCTCCCGCAAGCGGGAGGGGCGATCAGAACTTCTCCCCTCCCGCGAGCGGGAGGCAATTTCCCGTTCGTCTCCCCTCCCGCTTGCGGGAGGGGTTGGGGGTGGGCCTTTTCAGCGCCCCACAGCGCGCGCTTGCGCGGCGAAGATGCGGTCGCAGCCGATGCGGGCGAGGCGCAGGAGGCGCAGCAAGTGCTCCTCGTCGTAGGGCGCGCCCTCGGCGGTCGCCTGTACTTCGGCGATGAGGCCGCCTTCGATCAGGACGAAGTTGGCGTCGGCTTCGGCGTTGCTGTCCTCGATATAGTCGAGGTCGAGCACCGGCGTCGCCTGATGGATACCGCAGGAGATCGCGGCGACGCGGCCGGCGATCGGATCTTCCTTGACCTTGCCCTCGGCCATCAGCTTGTCCACGGCGAGCCGCAGCGCCACCCAGGCGCCCGAGATCGCCGCGGTGCGAGTGCCGCCGTCCGCTTGGATCACGTCGCAGTCGAGCACGATCTGCCGTTCGCCCAGCTTCTTCATGTCGACCACGGCACGCAGGCTACGGCCGATGAGGCGCTGGATCTCCTGGGTGCGACCCGATTGCTTGCCCTTGGCCGCCTCGCGGCTGCCGCGGGTGTGGGTCGCGCGCGGCAGCATCGAGTACTCGGCCGTGACCCAGCCTTCGCCCTTGCCGCGCAGGAACGGCGGAACCTTCTCCTCGACCGAGGCGGTGACGAGCACACGGGTGTCGCCGAAGGAAATCAACACCGATCCTTCGGCATGCTTGGTGAAGCCGGTGAGGATTTCGATAGCGCGCATCTCGTCGGGCGCGCGGCCGGAAGGTCGCATGGAGTATGTCCTGTGGTGAGTTCGTGCGGTCCCTAGGCGGAAGAGGCTTGAGGCTGCAAGGGCGACGCCTAAATTGAAGGCTGTGGTGACTCCTCCGATCAACGAACTGACGACGCGTGCGCGCGACATCTTCCGCCTGGTGGTGGAAGGCTACCTGGAGAGCGGCTCTCCGGTGGGGTCGCGCACGCTGGCGGGCGCGGGCGGGCTGAACCTGTCGCCCGCGTCGATTCGCTCGGTGCTGGCCGATCTGGAAAGGCTGGGCCTGTTGGCCGCGCCGCACACCAGCGCCGGGCGCATGCCGACCGAATCGGGCCTGCGCCTGTTCGTGGACGGGATGATGCAGGTTGCCGAGCCGACTCGCGAAGAGCGCGCGGCGATCGAGAGCCGGCTCGCCGGACCCGGCCCGATCGAGGCCGCGCTGGAGGCGACCAGCGCGATCCTCTCGGACCTGTCCGCCGGCGCGGGAGTGGTCATGGTCCCGCAGCGGGAGGCGCGGCTGCGGCAGATCTCGCTCGTGCCGATCGCCGACTTGCGCGTGCTCGCGGTGCTCGTGGGGGCGGATGGCTCGGTCGACAACCGCATCATCGAACTGACCATGTCGCTTCCGGCCAGTGCGCTGGAGGAGGCCGCGAACTTCATCACGGCGCACCTTGGCGGACGCACATTGTCCGAGGCGGCTGGCGCCATGCAGGCGGAAATCGCCTCGGGCCGCAGCGCTCTCGACGCCGCGAGCCGCGATCTGGTCGAGCGCGGCATCGCGATGTGGACCGAGGACGCCGCGCGTCGCCGCGTGCTGATCGTGCGCGGCCAGGCGAACCTGCTCGACGAAACCGCCTTGTCCGATCTGGAGCGGGTGCGTTCGCTGCTGGACGATCTGGAGAACAAGCAGTCGGTCGCCGACTTGCTCGACCTGGCGCGCGATGCCGGTTCGGCCCGGATTTTCATCGGTTCGGAGAACCGGCTGTTCGCCTTGTCGGGCTCCTCGGTGATCGCCTCGCCCTATCGCGATCAGGAGGGCAGGGTGGTCGGCGTGGTGGGGGTTATCGGACCGACCCGGTTGAACTATGCGCGTGTAGTCCCCATGGTGGACTTCACGGCACGGAGCCTGGGCCAGAGCCTCAGCAAACTGATTGGTTAGCGGAAAAACACCTGACATGAGCGAAGACAAGACGCAGCCGCAAGACGTGGCCGACGAACTGAAGGGCGTTCCGGAGGAACTGCTCGAGAAGAACGCGGAGACCGCGGACCCGCAGGCCGAGCAGCTCGCCCGCCTGCGCGAGGAACTAGAGGTCGCCAAGCAGGACGTGCTCTACGCGCGCGCCGAGACGCAGAACGTGCGGCGGCGCATGGAAAAGGACATTGCCGATACGCGCGCCTATGCGGCGACGGGCTTCGCGCGTGACATCCTCTCGGTGGCCGATAATCTCTCGCGCGCTCTCTCCGCGATCCCGGCGGAACTGCGCGAGGACGAGAGGCTGAAAAGCCTCGTCACCGGCATCGAGGCTACGGGCCGCGAGATCGACAAGGTGTTCGCCGCTCACGGCATCAGCCGCATCGCCGCGATGGGCCTGCCGCTCGATCCCAACCAGCACCAGGCGATGATCGAGATCCCCTCGGCCGATGCCGAGCCGGGCACGGTCGTGCAGGAGCTCCAGGCAGGCTACATGATCAAAGACCGGCTGCTGCGTCCGGCAATGGTCGCCGTGGCCAAGAAGCCCGACTGAGGGTCTACGTCGTCCCGGGTTCGACCCGGGACCGGGCCCGGCATGTTTGGAGCTCAAGTCGGGCCCTTTCGCGATAGGTTCGTCGTTGGCCGAACCGGACCCGGGTCAAGCCCGGGTCGATGTCGAAGCGAGGCGGATGCCGACCCACGCGCGATTGCTCGCGAACTGCCGAGGAACAACCCGCGCCGAGTTCCGTTCACTCGACATAACAAGTGTTGGGTCACGGAGTGTTTGATCATGCGTAAGCTCGTTCTTCCCATTATCGCTGCCGGCGCTCTGTCGCTCGGCGGCTGTGCCTCTAACTATGGCGGCGAGGGTGCTCTGGCAGGCGGCGCGGTCGGCGCCGGAATCGGCGCGATCGCCGGTGACGTGGGCGCAGGTGCCGCGATCGGCGCCGCGGCGGGCGCTGTCGCCGGCTCGCAGGTCAAGAAGGACCAGTACGGCGGCTGCTACCGCTACGATCGCGACGGCCGGCGTTATTACGACCGCGATTGCTGAAGCGGATCGCAGATAGATAGAAGAAGGCGTTGGGACTTCGCTCCCCGCGCCTTTTTCTTTTTGATCGAGGCTCGTGCGGCTCGTGCGCTAGCCCCCAGGGCGCCTCGATGAACTAGCATTGCGGGCGGCAATCCTTGACCCAGCGACATTCAGGTGCCTCACTGAGTTTCCTCAACTTTGGCGAAACGACGCAAGGAACGTTCCATGGGTGGCGCAACGGTTCTCATGCTCGCAACCTTGTTAGCCAACGCTATGTCGGTCTCGAGTGCAGCGTGGATATCGAGCGAAGACTATCCGCAAAATGCGAAGAAGAAGCACGAACAGGGCTGGGTTCACATTGCGCTGCTCATCGGTCTCGATGGCAAAGTCGAGCGATGCCAGATCACGCGATCAACCGGGTTTCCTGACCTCGACCAAAAGACCTGTGCATTGATAGAAAAGCGTGCGCGCTTCAAGCCTGCCCGCGACGAACAGGGCATTGCAACTTACGGGACTTACAAGGGTGCCTTTGTTTGGCTGCATCCCGACGCCTCAATCGCGCCGGGATCACACAATATCTCGGCGGGCGCCATGCTTACGCCGGACCTGGAGCTCGATGTGGCAAAACTGCCAGATAAGGCTCGCCAGCGCGATGTCTTCGTCGTCGCTTACACCGATAGCGTCGGCGGCGTGGTCGCTTGTGAGCCAATGCCTTCGAATGAGCAGCCGGCCATTCTTGGGCCCTCTGCATGCGTCCAACTGAAACGCTTCTGGAAGACGCCGCTCACGGATTTGAGCGGCAAGCCGGTATCGGCTGTGCAGACGTTCAAAATTCGTTTTATTGCGGCTGGGAACTAGTCCTTCGACCGTGACACGCCTGCTCTAAAATCTTTTCAAACGGCAGTACGCCCCTATAACTCTCCACCGGCGCCGCTCCCGGCACATGCACCCCTCGCTCCAGCAGGAATACGTGCCGTACGATCTCGGCCTGCTGTTCCAAGCCATATCGCTCCAGCTTCCATCCCGGCCGCAGCACATAATCGTAGCGGCATAGCGGGTGGCGCATCAGCGGCAGGTACCAGCGGCCTTTGCGCTGGGTCTGCCAGACATGCGTCATTTCATGGAGGAACAGCGCCTGCGCTTGCAAGCCGGCGATGGCGAAATCGTCGCAATAGAGCGTCGAGCCAGGGTGAAAATGGATGTGCCCGGTCGGCGCCATGAGCGTGTCGATGGGCTGGAAGGGGAACCAGCGCCAACGCTTGATGCGCACCGGATCGAGCGCGATGGCCTCTCCGAACATGGCGCGCACCAGGTTCCGCTCGCCGGCCGTGAGCGGGCGCTCGCCGCCGGCGGGGCACGCGAAGGTCAGTGACGCATCCCGGCCATGCCGTCACCGCCGCCCATCGCCTCGACTTTGATCGGGATCGAGAGCTTGTCGCGGTCGGCGAAGGTGAGCGTCATCTCGGTCTCGCCGCCCGGCTTCAGCTTGGGATCGATGTCGAAGGCCATCGCGTGCAGCGCGCCCGGCTCGAACGCGATTTTCGCGCCGGGGCCGATCTCGGCGCGGTCGACCGGGACCATGCTGTTGCCCGAGGTCTGGTGCATCTCGACCTTGCCGACGCCGTCGATGTGGATGCTGGCGAGCACGACATTGCCAGTCGTCGCGTTGTTGACGGTGAAGTAGGCGACGCCGGGGCGGCCGGGCACGACCGGCAGGATCAGCCGCCCGTCGCTCGCGCTCATGCCCGGCTTGGCGTCGGGTGTCGTGGTGCTCGCCGCCTCGTTCGCCTGGCCGCTCGGCTCGCCTCCGGGCGCTTGCGAGGGCTTGCATCCGCCCAGCGTCGTCGCTGCTGCGAGCAGGCCTGCCAGTACCAGTGCACCGCTTGCCTTCATGGCGCTTTCCCTTCTGCCGAGCCGTCCGAAACCGGCTCGCGTCATGCCTTGGGACCGCTCTTGTGCCAAGCGAAACCACACCTATATCGCGCCGCGACGTTGAACGTCATCGAGCCGCCAAGCCGCCTTGCCTCGCCTGGGGGAGGCGATCCGTGCGGTGTCTGCAACGACGTGAGGAATGGGGATAATGGGTAAAGTAATCGGTATCGACCTTGGCACCACCAACAGCTGCGTCGCCGTTATGGACGGCGGCAAGCCCAAGGTGATCGAGAACTCGGAAGGCGCGCGCACGACGCCCTCGATCGTCGCTTTCACCAAGGATGGTGAGCGGCTGATCGGGCAGCCGGCCAAGCGCCAGGCGGTGACCAATCCGGACAACACGATCTTCGCGGTGAAGCGCCTCATCGGCCGCCGCTTCGACGATCCGGTGACCAAGAAGGACACCGAGCTCGTCCCCTACACGATCACGCGCGGCAAGAACGGCGATGCGTGGGTGAAGGCCGGCGGCGAGGACTACAGCCCCTCGCAGGTCAGCGCCTTCATCCTCCAGAAGATGAAGGAAACCGCCGAGAGCTACCTCGGTGAGAGCGTGACCCAGGCGGTCATCACCGTGCCGGCCTACTTCAACGACGCGCAGCGCCAGGCGACCAAGGACGCCGGCCAGATCGCGGGCCTTGAAGTGCTGCGCATCATCAACGAGCCGACTGCGGCCGCGCTGGCCTATGGCCTCGACAAGCAGGACGGCAAGACCATCGCGGTCTACGACCTTGGCGGCGGCACTTTCGACGTCTCAATCCTCGAGATCGGCGACGGCGTGTTCGAGGTGAAGAGCACCAACGGCGACACGTTCCTTGGCGGCGAGGACTTCGACTCCAAGCTGGTCGAATGGCTGGCCGACAAGTTCAAGGCCAAGGAAGGCATGGACCTGCGCGGCGACAAGCTTGCGCTCCAGCGCCTCAAGGAAGCGGCCGAGAAGGCGAAGATCGAGCTGTCGTCCACCGCGACGACCGAGATCAACCTGCCGTTCATCACCGCGCGCATGGAAGGCGGCAGCACCACGCCGCTGCACTTGGTCGAGACGGTGACCCGCTCGGACCTCGAGAAGATGGTCGCGGACCTGATCCAGCGCACGCTGGAGCCGTGCCGCAAGGCGATCGCCGATGCCGGTCTTTCGGCCAAGGACATCGACGACGTCGTGCTGGTCGGCGGCATGACCCGCATGCCCAAGGTTCGTGAAGTCGTGAAGGACTTCTTCGGCAAGGACCCGCACACCGGCGTGAACCCCGACGAGGTGGTCGCGATGGGTGCCGCGATCCAGGCCGGCGTGCTCCAGGGCGACGTCAAGGACGTGCTGCTGCTTGACGTGACCCCGCTGTCGCTGGGCATCGAGACGCTGGGCGGCATCATGACCAAGATGATCGACCGCAACACGACGATCCCGACCAAGAAGAGCCAGGTCTACTCGACCGCCGAGGACAACCAGCAGGCGGTGACGATCCGCGTGTTCCAGGGCGAGCGCGAGATGGCGCAGGACAACAAGCTGCTGGGCCAGTTCGACCTCGTCGGTATCCCACCGGCTCGTCGCGGCGTCCCGCAGATCGAAGTGACCTTCGACATCGACGCGAACGGCATCGTGAACGTGTCCGCCAAGGACAAGGGCACGGGCAAGGAGCAGCAGATCCGCATCCAGGCTTCGGGCGGTCTTTCGGACAGCGACATCGACCAGATGGTCCGTGACGCGGAGAAGTTCGCGGAAGACGACAAGAAGCGGCGCGAATCGGCGGAGGCGAAGAACAACGCCGACAGCCTCGTCCATGCGACCGAGCAGCAGCTTGCCGAGCATGGCGACAAGATCGACGCTTCGCTCAAGTCCGAGATCGAGAGCGCGATCGCCGCAGCCAAGTCGGCGATCGAAAGCGGCGACACCGCCGAGATCACGGCCAAGTCGCAGGCGCTGACCGAGGTTGCGATGAAGCTGGGTCAGGCGATCTACGAGAAGGAGCAGGCCGCTGCTTCGTCTCCGGGCGCCGCCGCGGGCTCCTCGGCCGGTGGAGACGAGGACGTGGTCGATGCCGAGTTCTCGGAAGTGGACGAGAACAAGGGCTGATAACCTGATGAAAACCCTGGCCGCCGCTGGTGCAAATCGCGCCGGCGGCGGTTAGTGTTTCTCCTGGGGTGAAGACACGTGTCAGCGACTGAAATCGACTTTTACGAACTGCTCGAGTGCGAGCGCACGGCCGACGACAAGACCATCAAGTCGGCGTACCGCAAGCTCGCGATGAAGTGGCACCCGGACAAGAACCCGGGCGACAAGGAAGCGGAAGCCCGCTTCAAGATGATCAGCGTCGCCTACGATTGCCTGAAAGACCCGCAGAAGCGCGCTGCTTATGATCGCTATGGTCATGCGGCGTTCCAGAACGGTGGCCCCGGCGGGCCGCAGGGCGGAGCCGATTTCGGCGACATCGGCGACATCTTCGAATCGATTTTCGGCCAGGCGTTCGGCGGCGGTGGACGCCAGCAGGCGCGGCGCGGCGCGGATTTGCGATACGACATGGAGATCAGCCTCGAAGAGGCGTTCGAGGGGAAGACCACCGAGATCCAGATCGAGGTCTCGGCCGTGTGCGATCCCTGCCATGGCTCGGGCGCGCAGCCCGGCACCAGCGTGCGGCGCTGCGCCATGTGCGGCGGCCATGGCAAGGTGCGGGCTCAGCAAGGCTTCTTCATGGTCGAGCGCACGTGCCCGACCTGCCACGGGCGCGGCGAAGTGATCGAGAAGCCATGTCGCTCTTGTGGCGGCGAGGGTCGGGTCGACACGCCACAGAAGCTCGAAGTCGAGGTTCCGCCGGGCGTCGATTCCGGGACGCGTATTCGCTTGTCCGGGAAGGGCGAGGCGGGGCCGTTCGGAGCGCCTCCGGGCGACCTCTATATCTTCCTGCACGTCAAGCGGCACCGGGTTTTCGAGCGCGACGGGACGACGCTGGTCACCCGCGTGCCGATCACCTTCACGACAGCGGCGCTTGGCGGCGCGATCGAGATCCCCGGTGTCGATGGCGAGCGGCTCTCGCTGGAGATTCCGTCCGGGATCCAGTCGGGCAAGCAGTTGCGAAAGCGGGGCGCCGGTATGCCGGTGCTGCAGGGACGCGGCCGAGGCGACATGGTCATCGAGATTCAGGTGGAGACGCCGACGAAGCTCTCGGCGCGGCAGCGTGAACTCCTGCGCGAGCTCCAAGCCACCGAGACCGGCGAGGAATGCCCGCAGTCCAAGGGCTTCTTCGAACGGATCAAGGGCGCCTTCAGCGGCCTTTCGGAGTAGCGCCGGGCCGAGTGCACGGAACGCACGGCCGGCGCTACTGCTGACCGCAGCGGGCCTCAGTCCGCCGGCTTGACGAAGCTGTCGATCACACGCTTGCGACCTGCCTGCTCGAAGTCGATTTCCAGCTTGTTGCCTTCCTGGCCGGCAACGGTGCCGTAGCCGAACTTCTCATGGAACACGCGCGCGCCGGTCTTGAGGTCGGTGCGCGGCTTGGCGGCGAAGCTGGCCGCCGAGCGGGTGCTCTCGGCGACGCGCTTGGGGATCGTCTCGAACTCGCGCGCGGCGGCGCGTTGCCAGCCGGGACCGCGCGTCACCGTGCGCGAGGGTTGCGCGCGGGCGACATCGGCGAAGGGATCGTTGTGCTCCGACCATTGCGCGCGCCACAGCGATGCGCCGCCGGTCATCGTCGTTTCCTGCACCACATGATCGGCCGGAAGCTCGGCGATGAAGCGCGAGGGGATCGAACTGGTCCACTGACCGTAGATGCGCCGGTTCGCGGCGTGCAGGATGGTGCAGCGCCGCCGTGCGCGAGTGATCGCGACATAGGCTAGGCGGCGCTCTTCCTCCAGGCTGGCGAGGCCACCTTCGTCGAGCGCGCGCTGCGAGGGGAACACGCCTTCCTCCCAGCCGGGCAGGAACACGTGATCGTATTCCAGTCCCTTGGCCGCGTGCATCGTCATGATCGTGACCTTCTCGCGATCGTCCGCCGCGTCGTTGTCCATGACGAGGCTGACGTGCTCGAGGAAATCGCCGAGGCTATCGTATTCCTCCATGGCGCGCGCGAGTTCGGCGAGGTTTTCGAGGCGGCCACTCGCTTCGGCCGTCTTCTCGGCCTGCAGCGCGTCGGTGTAGCCGCTCTCGTCCATGACGGTGCGCAGCAGGTCCGCGGGGGGCGTGTTGCCCGCCAGTTCGCGCCAGCGCGCAAAGTCGCGCATCAACGCCAGGAACGTGTTGCGCGCGCGGGCGGGCAGCTCGTCGGTGTCGACGATCTCGATCGCTGCCGCCGCGAGCGGAATCCGCTGCCGCCGAGCCAGCAAGTGAAGTTTCTCCAGCGCCTTCGAACCAAGGCCCCGCTTTGGCGCGTTGTAGATGCGCTCGAATGCGAGATCGTCGGAGGGCTGCGCGATCACCCGCAGGTAAGCGAGCGCGTCGCGGATCTCGGCGCGCTCGTAGAAGCGGAAGCCGCCGACGATACGATAGTTGAGGCCGATCTGGATGAAGCGGTCCTCGAACTCACGGGTTTGGTATTGCGCGCGCACGAGGATCGCGACTTGCGCGAGCGGCGCTCCCTCGCGCTCGAGCCGTTCGATCTCGTCCCCGATGCGGCGCGCCTCCTCAGGGGCGTCCCACACGCCGATCACGCGAAGCGGATCGCCGGGGTGGCGCTCGGTCCACAGCGTCTTGCCGAGGCGCTGGCTGTTCTCGTTGATGAGGCCGGACGCGGCTGCCAGGATCTGCGGCGTGGAGCGATAGTTCTGCTCCAGCCGGATTACCTTAGCGCCCGGAAAATCCTTTTCGAACCGGAGGATATTGGCGACTTCCGCCCCGCGCCATGAATAGATCGACTGGTCGTCGTCGCCGACCACGCAGATGTTCTGGCGGCCTTGCGCGATCAGGCGCAGCCACAGGTACTGGACCTGGTTGGTGTCCTGATACTCGTCCACCATCACGTACTTGAAGCGCTGTCGGTACTGTTCGAGCACGTCGCGATGGTCACGCAGGATGTTGACCATATGCAGCAGCAGGTCGCCGAAATCGCAGGCGTTGAGCGCCTTGAGCCTGTCCTGGTAGAGGCGGTAGAACTGCTGGCCCTTGCCGTTGGCGTAAGCCTCGTTCTCGGCCGCATCGAGCTGCTCGGGATTGAGCCCGCGGTTCTTCCAGCGGTCGATACAGCCGGCCAACTGCCGCGCGGGCCAGCGCTTCTCGTCCAGCCCCTCGGCCTGGATCAACTGCTTGAGCAGCCGCAACTGGTCGTCGGTGTCGATGATGGTGTAGTTCGATTGCAGGCCCACCAGCTCGGCATGCCGGCGCAGCATCTTGGCCGCGATCGAGTGGAACGTGCCGAGCCATGGCATGCCTTCCACGGCCGGGCCGATCAGGTGCCCGACGCGCTCGCGCATTTCGCGGGCGGCCTTGTTGGTGAAGGTTACGCACAGGATTTCGGAAGGCCAGGCGAGGCGGGCGCGGACCAGATGCGCGAGCCGCGCCGTGAGCGCCGCGGTCTTGCCGGTACCGGCGCCGGCGAGCATCAGCACCGGGCCCTCGGTGGTCATCACCGCCTCTCGCTGGGGCGGGTTGAGGCCGTCGATCAGAGGATCGGATTGCGTCTGAGGCAGAATGTCGGAAGAGCCGGTCACCCGTGAACAGCTAGGGAACGGATCGTCGCTGCGCAAGGTCGCTTCATCTCAGCAGCGGAACATCCTCTCGCCTTGATCGTCGGTTCGGCAATCTACCATTGTTTACGGAGAACGAAGATGCGCAAATTCCTGATGGCCGGCACTGCCGCTATCGCGCTGATGGCCGTTCCCGCCGCGATCCAGGCGCAAGATACGACCGGCGCCGCGACCACGACGATGCAAGCGCCCGAAGACAGCACCTCGCCGATGCCGACTCCTGCGCCATCGCCCGATACCACGACGACGCCGGCGCCCGCCAGCGACGGCACGACGACCGTCACGACGACCGAGACCACGACCGCAAAGCCGATGGCGCAGGCAGGCTCAGCTGCAACGGACGTGGCGCAGCGCGACAAGCCGTACACGATGACGGTGCAGCAGAAGACGACATATCAGACCTGGCCCACGGATCGCCGCAGCGGATACGATGCCTGGCCGGTGACGTATCAGACCTACTACTGGACGCTCACGCCGGAGCAGCAGGAGGGGTATTGGGCGCTGACCGACGATCAGCGTGGCAAGATCTACCAGATGACGCCGGAACAGCGCGCGATCGCCTGGAAGTCGATCACCCAGCAGCTTGCGGGCCAGACGCCGACGACCCCTCCAGGACAGGCGAACCCTCCGGGCCAGGGCGTGCCCACGGCGGGCGTGCCCGATCCGCAGATGGCCGGCCAGCCCGTGCGACCAGCGATGCCTGCGGACGAGAGCTACCAGGGCGGCCCCTACAAGGGGGCGCTGACGCCGCCGCCTTCCGATGCGATGAACAAGACGTATCCGGTCTGCAGCAAGACCGTCCAGGACGGCTGTCGCAATCGCGGCGGCAAGTAAGCCGAACGTCTTGGAAGCAAGGGGCGCCGGGCGACCGGCGCCCCTTTCGGATGCACGCCTGAACGTTCAGGCCGACTTGCGCAGCAGATGAAGCCGAGCTTTGCCGACATCGCGCGCAGCATCCAACTCGTAGCCTTTCACCGCGACGTCTTCGCCGCGCCCCGTCTCGAGGCTCACCCAGGCTGAAGGCGCGATCCAGCCGAGCCTGGTCAGCTTATCGATGGCAACGATGCCGGCACCGGTGCCATAAGGCGGATCGAGAAGCACGAGGTCGAGCGGCTCGCCCCTGACCGGTCCCAGCGACAGCACGGAACTGGCGCGTACGTCACAGCGCGGTTGCGCCTTGAGATTGGCGATATTGGCGCGCAGCGCACGGATGGCAGTGGGGTCTTGTTCAACGAAAAAGCAGCTGGCCGCGCCGCGCGACAAGGCTTCGAGCCCCAACGCGCCCGAGCCGGCGAAGAGATCGGCGACACGCAGGCCCTCGAAGCTGCCGAGGCGACTCGCCAGCATCGAGAACAAGGTCTCGCGCGTGCGGTCGGCGGTGGGACGCGTGGTGTCTCCTTCGGGCGCGACCAGCTTGCGGCCTCGCCATTCACCGGCGATGATCCTCACCCGCGCGGCTCGACGGACTTGCGGAACAGTTCGATCTGCTTGGCCGGGATTTCACCCGCGGCGCCCTTGGGCAGGTCGCCGAGCGCGAACGGCCCGTAGCCCACGCGGATCAGGCGGCTGACCTCCAGACCGAGATGTTCCAGGATGCGGCGAACCTCGCGGTTCTTGCCCTCGGTGATCGTCATCTCGATCCACTGGTTGCGGCCGGTGCGCCGCTCCATGTTGGCGTCGATCCGGCCGTAACGCATGCCGTCGATCTCGACGCCTTCGATCAGTTCCTCGAGCTGCGCCTGGCTGACGGCGCCGAACGCACGCGCGCGGTAGGTGCGCGGAACCTTGGTGGCGGGCAATTCCAGCAGGCGCTTGAACTCGCCGTCATTGGTGAGGAGCAGCAGGCCCTCGGTGTTGAAGTCCAGCCGGCCGATCGGCATCACGCGGCCTGCACCCGGCGGCAGGGCGTTGCGCAGCGCCGTGTAGATCGTCGGCCGCCCGGCGGGATCACGCTCGGCGGTGATGAGGCCGGCGGGCTTGTGGAAGGCGAACAGGCGCGTGGCCTCGGCCGCCTTCACCGGCTTGCCATCGACACTCACGCCGGCGAGGGACTTGAGGATCGTGGCCGGGGTTGTCACCGGTTCGTCGCCGATCTTGACCCGGCCTTCCGCGATCATGCGCTCCACCTCGCGGCGGCTGGCGATGCCCGCGCGGGCGAGCAGCTTGGCGATCCGTTCACCCTCGCGCCCATCGGCACGGGGCGCGGGCGCGGCACTCGGCACGGCGCTGACGGGCTTGCGACTACGGGGCGGCGGCGACTTCGCGAAAGGGCCGCGCGAGGCCGAGGGGCCGTCGCGGCGAGGGGCACGGCGGTCATCGGGACGGCCGCCGGGCTTGCGGGGAGGTTGGGACATCGCCCGCGCATAGCTGTTGATCGCCCGATCATCCAGCCTTCCCATCGCCGCCGGGGGCGCTAATCATGCCAGGCTAGCTGGGAACGGGAGTACGGCTTGGACGCCGAGACCATCGAGATCGAGAAGGGTGCGCCAAGCATCTGGGGCGCGATCCGCCCTTACTTCGAAAAGGAGTCGCTCGCCGCGTTCTTCCTTGGGGTATCCTCGGGCTTCCCGTTCGCGATGATTGGCGCCACGCTGACCACGCGGCTGAAGCAGGATGGCATCGACAAGGCCACGATCACCGCCTTCACGCTGGCTTTCCTCGTCTACAACCTCAAGGTTTTCTGGGCCTGGATCATCGACGGCATCCGACTGCCCGTGATCGGACGCATGGGCCAGCGCGTTTCTTGGATGCTGGTCATCGGCTTGCTGGTCATCGCCGCGACCATCAATCTGGCCCTGGTCGATCCGGGGAAGGATCTGAGCGCCACCGTTTTTGCCGCAGTGCTCGTCGGCGTCGCCGGTGCTAGCTTCGACATCGTGATCGACGCCTACCGGATCGAGACGCTCAAGCCCTATCAGCTGGGCACGGGGTCGGGCATGAGCCAGTACGGCTGGCGCGTCGGTTCCGCCGGTGCGGGCGCCCTGGCGCTGGTGATCGCGGCCCGCCACGGCTGGAGTTCGGGCTACGTCGCCTGCGCCATGTTCGCGGTTCCGGCGATGGCCGTCGCGCTACTGCTGGGTGAGCCCGAGCGGCGCACGGTGGTGATCGCGCGGCGCGGCCTGCGCGATGTCTGGACCTCGATCTACGGCCCCTTCGCCGAGTTCTTCGCGCGCGCCGGGGCAGGGCTGGTGCTGGCCTTCATCCTCATCCACAAGATCGGCGACACGCTGGCGAACCTGACCTTCCGGCTGCTGTTCGACGACCTTGGCTTCACCAACGACGAGATCGCGATCTACGATATCGGTCTGGGCTTCTGGGCCTATCTGATCGGCATCTTCATTGGTGGCGTGGCCTTCGCGCGGCTCGGCCTCAAGCGCTCGGTGTTCATCGCGCTGATCCTGATGGCGGTCTCCAACCTCAGCTTCGCGGCGCTCGCGGCGGCGGGCCACTCCAACCTCGGCATGGCCGGTTCGATCGGCTTCGAGAACATCGCCAGCGGCTATGGCGGCGTGGTGGTGGTAGCCTACTTCTCGGCCTTGTGCGACTTGCGCTTCACTGCTGCGCAGTATGCGCTGATCTCGGCCGGCGCCAGCATCGTCGGCCGGTTCCTGACCGGCACCACGGCCGGCGGCATGATCGAGCGCTTCGGCTACGTGAACTTCTATGTGCTCACGACCGTGGTGGCGCTTCCCGGCATCGCGCTGTTCTGGTGGATGATGCGGACCGGCCTCGTCGATGCGGCGATGGGGACGGCCGGCGAGGCTGTGGGTGAGACTGGGGGTGAGCGGCCGGCCGAAGCGTTCGACTGAGCCGGGTCTCAGTCCGGAACTTCGTCGTTCTCCTTGAGCACGGCTCCGGCGAGATAGAGAGAGCCGGCGATCAGGATGGGCAAGCCGTCGTCCGGCAACGACTTCAGCGCGTCCTCAACGCTCGACGCATCGCGCGCTTCGGCTCCGAAGGCGGAGGCGGGATGGCATTCATGCCCCGGTACCGGCACGGCCTGGACGCTCGCGAGTGACGGCGCGAGCGGCGTGGCGATCGCCTCCGGGTCCTTGTTGGCGAGCATCCCGATCACGAGGTGCAGGCGCGTGCCGGCGAAGTGGCGCGCAATGGCCTGTCCAGCGTCGGGATTGTGGCCCCCATCGAGCCAGACCTCGCGCCCGTCCACAAGAGCGGTGAGGGGGCCTGGCTCCAGCTGCTGGAGGCGAGCCGGCCAGCGTGCCGCGCGGATGCCCTCCGCCATGGCCTCAGGCGAAACGCCGACCCGATCCTGGTGGCGCAACATGGCGACGGCGAGAGCCGCGTTGTCCGCTTGGTGCGCGCCCGGCAGGCGGGGCAGCGGCAAAGTCAGCCGCCCGTGCCGGTCGAGATATTCGATGATGTCGACGGTGGTCGCGTCCCAGTCCTTGCCGCGCATGTGGAGCGGCGCGCCGGCGGCCAGCGCGGCCCGTTCGACTTCCAGCTCGGCTCCCTCGGTGTAGGACATGGTGCACACCGGCGCGCCGGGGCGGATGATGCCGGCCTTCTCGAAAGCGATGCGGGCGATCGGCTCTTCAGGCACACCATCTTCGGGGCGTAGCAGGAAGGCCTCGTGGTCGATGCCGAGGGTGGCGATGCCGACGCATGCGGGATGCGGGATGACGTTGGTCGCGTCGAACCGGCCGCCGAGGCCCACTTCGATCACGCAGGCGTCCGCCGGTTCGCCCGCGAAGGCGAGGAACGTCGCGGCGGTGGTAACCTCGAAGAAGCTGGGGCCGAGGTCCGCACCGGCATCCAGCACTTCGGCCAGAAGCTTGGCCAGATGGTCGTCGGAGATCAGCCTCCCGGCAATGCGGATGCGCTCGTTATAGCGCACCAGGTGCGGCTTGGTGGCGGAATGGACCTTCAGTCCCTCAGCCTCCAGCATCGAGCGCAGATAGGCGCAGGTCGAGCCTTTGCCATTGGTGCCGGCGACATGAAAGGCAGGGGGGATGCGCGCCTGCGGATCGCCAAGCCGCTTCAGCAGCTCCTGGATCGTCTCCAGCCCGAAGCGGCCTTGCGGCAGCGAGAGTGCGGCGAGCCGGTCGAGCTGGCGCTGGACCTCTGGCGAATCGGAGTGGGCGAAGTCTCTCACGACACCTCCGCTGTCCCGGGGCGAGCCCGGGACGACATTCACGCGACCTCCCGCGCCTTGTGCACCGCTTGCGCGAGCGAGGCGGTGAAGGCGCGAATGGGTTCGGCGGCGGCGGTTCCATGCTCCTTGACGAGCTGCACGATGGCGGAGCCGACGACCACGCCGTCCGCCACCCGGGCGATGGCGCCCGCCTGCTCGGGCGTACGCACGCCGAAGCCGACCGCGACCGGAATCTTGCTCGCGCCCTTCAGGCGCGCCACGGCGTCCTCGATCGAGGACTGTGCAGCCTGCTGCATGCCGGTGATCCCCGCGACCGAGACGTAGTAGAGGAAGCCCGACGAGCCATCGAGCACCGCCGGCAGGCGTGCCGTGTCGGTCGTCGGCGTCGCCAGGCGGATCAACGAGACCCCCGCTTCGCGCAGCGCCGGCCCCAGGTCTGCGTCCTCTTCCGGCGGGATGTCGACGCAGATGACGCCATCGACACCGGCCTTGGCGCACTCGGCGGCGAACCACTCGGGTCCCCGGATCGTCATCGGGTTGGAGTAACCCATCAGCACCAGCGGCACATGCGGGTGCCGGTCGCGGAATGCGGCGGCCATGCCAAAGATGTCCACGGTGCGCGTGCCGGCCGAGAGGCTGCGGATGTTGGCTTCCTGGATCGCCGGGCCGTCCGCCATGGGGTCGGTGAAGGGCATGCCGAGCTCGATCACGTCGGCCCCGCCCTGGACCAACGCATCGAGATTGGCCGCGGTATCGCCATCCCCGGCGGTGATGAAGCAGACGAGCGCGGGCCCCTTGGCGAAGGCGGCGACGAAGCGGGTCATGGTGTCAGCGCCTCTTATAGGACGTTCGCAGCCCGAGCAGGCCGGCAATGGCGAATGCACCGGCAACGATCAGCAGCCAGGGATGCGCGACGGGAAAGCAGTCGGTGCCGCAGATCGGCGCCCGGAAGTCCTGCACGAGCGGCAGACGCTTTCCGGGCTCGGCAAGCACGAACAACAGCGCCGCCAAAACGAGACAGAGCAGACTGCCTGCCCACAATCCTTGGGCGGCTCTCGGGATCAAAGCTTCACTCCGAGGTGCTCGGCGACGGTGAAGATGTCCTTGTCGCCCCGGCCGGAGACGTTGACCACCAGCAGCTGGTCGGCGTCCATCTGCGCGGTCAGCTCGGCCAAGGCCGCCAGCGCATGGGCGCTTTCGAGCGCCGGGATGATGCCCTCCAGCTTGCAGCACAGCTGGAACGCCTCGAGCGCCTGCTGGTCGGTGATCGGCACGTAGCGCACCCGGCCGCTTTCGTGCAGCCAGGAATGCTCCGGCCCTAGTCCAGGGTAGTCCAATCCGGCCGAGATCGAGTGCGCCTCGGTGATCTGCCCATCCTCGTCCTGCAGCAGGTAGGTGCGATTGCCGTGGAGGATGCCAGGCTTGCCCCCGGTCAGGCTGGCGGCGTGCTGGCCGCTCTCGATTCCGTGCCCCGCGGCCTCGACGCCGACCATCGCCACGTCGGGATCGTCGAGGAAAGGGTGGAACATGCCGATCGCGTTCGATCCGCCGCCGACGGCCGCCAGCAGCATGTCCGGCAGGCGCCCTTCGGCCTTGAGCATCTGCTCGCGCGTCTCGTTGCCGATCACGCTCTGGAAGTTGCGCACGAGCTCTGGATAGGGGTGCGGGCCGGCGGCGGTGCCGATGATGTAGAAGGTGTCGTGCACATTGGCGACCCAGTCGCGCAGCGCGTCGTTCATCGCATCCTTCAGCGTCTCGGCGCCGCTGGTTACGGGACGCACCTCGGCGCCGAGCAGCTTCATGCGAAAGACGTTCGGCTTCTGCCGCTCCACGTCCTTGGCGCCCATGAAGATCGTGCAGGGCAGGCCGAAGCGCGCGGCGACCGTGGCCGTGGCGACGCCGTGCTGGCCGGCGCCGGTCTCGGCGATGATGCGGGTCTTGCCCATGCGCATCGCCAGCAGGATCTGGCCGACGCAATTGTTGATCTTGTGCGCGCCGGTGTGATTGAGTTCCTCGCGCTTGAAATAGATCTTGGGACCTTTCCCAGTGGGCGCGAGCGCGCGGAAGTGCTCGGTGATCCTGGGCGCATAGTAGAGCGGGCTGGGTCGGCCGACGAAGTGCTCCAGCAAGTCGTCGAATTCGGCCTGGAAAGCCGGGTCCTGCTTCGCCGCGCGATACTCGCGCTCGAGGTCGAGGATCAGCGGCATCAGCGTTTCGGCGACGTAGCGGCCGCCGAACTTGCCGAAGTGGCCGCTCTCGTCGGGCTGGTTGCGGAAGCTGTTGGCGGGGAGGGGCGCAGTCATACCCGGCGCTTGGCAGAGAGGGCGGCGCAAGTCTAGCGGGAGCGCGTCAGCCTGCCCGTACGGCCATGCAGAAGGCGGCGATCAGGCTTTCTTCCTTCACCCCGGGAGCACTCTCGACACCTGAGGAGGTGTCGACCAGCGCAGCGCCAGTGCGCCGGATCGCCTCGGCGACGTTGCCTGGATGCAGTCCGCCCGCAAGGCCCCACGGCAGCCCGCCGCGCCATCCGCTCACGAGGTCCCAGTCGAAGCTGAGACCCATGCCCCCTGGAAGAGTGCCGGAGGGTGTCTTGGCGTCGAACAAGATGAAGTCTGCCGCACCGGCGTAGGCGACGGCGCGGGCGACGTCTTCGCTCCTGGTGACTGAAATGACTTTCCACACCGGTATGCCAAATCGGCTCCGCACCTGGGCGGCGCGCTCGGGGCTTTCGCTCCCGTGCAACTGGATGCCGCTCAGCTCGGCGGCGGAGACGGCCTCTCCAAGGAAGGCATCGTCCGCATCGACGAATACCCCGACCTTGCCGATCCGGCCTTCCGCCCGCGCGCCGAGGTTGGCAGCGACCTCGGGCGCGACAAATCGCGGGCTCGGCGGGTAGAAGTTGAAGCCGACGTGATCGGCTCTCCCGCGGATTGCCGCATCCAGCGCATTTGGCGTGTTGATGCCGCAGATCTTGATGGCCGATGTTGGCATCTTCGTGCTTTACCTAGTATGATGACGCTGAGGAACCGATGGTTCACGAGGCGGGGGTACGGCATGAACCATCTTGGGCGCTATCTAGCGTCGCTTGCGGCGCTGGCAATGCTGGCGGGCTGCGGAGTGAAGGAGTCCGTTGCCGACGCGTCGAGCGAGGTCGAGCGGTTCCATGCCGCGCTGAACCGCGGGGACAGTGTTCAGATTTGGCATGCCGCCGATCAGCAACTGCGCACCTCCACGCCGCGCGCCCAATTCGAGCGTTTCACGGGCGCGATCCGCAAGAAGCTCGGGAACGTTGTCGCGACGAAGCAGGTCGGCTGGAATGCCAACGCGACCACCGGCGGCACCTTCCTGACGCTCACGATGGAGACGAAGTTCGAACGTGGGACCGGCACTGAGCAGTTCGTCTACCACAAAGTGGGCGAGCACGATCTCAAGCTGGTCGGTTACAACATCCAATCTCAGGACATGATGCTCAACTGAGCCGCGAGTCTATGGTTCGGATCACTGAGGCACGAGCATGACGGGGAATGCGACGGGCGGAAGGCTCCCCTTCTGGGCCACGGGTTGGTTCTGGCTGATTCTCGCGCTGCTTTCGACCGCGCCGTTCGTCTTCACTCCGCTCCCGCCCATCCCCGATTTCTTCTCGCACATGGGTCGCTACCATGTGATGAACCATGGCGGGCAGTCGGCCTATCTGTCGAAGTACTATGCCTTTCAATGGCATGTGATCGGCAACCTCGGCGTCGATCTGGTGATGGTGCCGATGGGGCGACTCTTCCCTACCGAACTGGCCGGGACGCTCGTGGTTGCGGCGATTCCCCCGCTGACGATCCTTGGCATATATGCCGTGGCCAAAGCCGTGTGGAGGCGCGTCGAGGCGCCGGCGTTGCTCGGGTCGGGCTTCGTCTACTCATTTTCGTTCGGCTATGGCTTCGTGAATTATCACCTCGCACTGGCGCTTGCCCTGTGGGTGTTCGCGTTGTGGGTCCGGGCGGAGAACTGGCCTGTTTGGCGCCGCTACCTGGTCTTCGCTCCGCTAGGCGCGCTCGTGTGGCTGGCGCACGTGGCGGGGTGGGGAGCGTTGCTGGTGATGGTCGGCGCCTGGGAGCTCGCCTCCGCGTCGCGTGAAGAGGCGCGAGTGCCCGCAATGGCGCGTCGTCTCTTTCTCCGTCTTCCGCCCCTGCTTCTGCCGATGGTCTTCATTCTCGCGTGGCGCACGGGTGCGGCCGCGACCGGACCGCAGTTCGGCTTCTATTGGCCGCTCAAAGTCACCTGGCCGTTCAATAGCTTGAAGTCCGAGAACAAGGTCTTCGACGTCGCGTGCGCGATTTTCATCGGAGCGGTCGCTCTGTGGATGCTGGTCTCGCGCCGCTTCGCAAAGGACTATCGCATGTTGGCCGTCGCGGGGGCACTTTTCGTCGCCTACCTGGCCATGCCGACGATGCTCTTTCAGTCCTTCTTCGCCGACGAACGCCTACTGCCGCCGCTGTTCTTCGCGCTCGTCTTGGCCATGTCCGCGACTCGGCTCAAAGATCAGGCAATCGTGGCAACGATTGCGCTGGCATTTTTCGGAGTGCGGCTGACGGCGATAACCATCGGTTGGCACGAGCGAGGTGGAGAAGCAGCCGGCGAGCTGCGGGCGTTGGACGGCGTGCCAAACGGGAGCCGTATCGCCGCGTTCGCCGCGCCGGCTTACTGCGCAGCCTGGGAGTTGCATGGCTTCGAGCATCTACCCAGCCTGGCGATCATTCGCCGTGAGGCTTTCGTCAACACGGAATGGGATACACCTGGAGCGCAACTGATGCGGCCGATCTATAACGATGGCTTCGGCTTTAACGACGCCGATAGCGCCTATCTCCCAGGCCATAACGGGCGGTGTACGGGCGAGGCGCTATCAAGCCGTTTACGACGATTGCCGCGGTCGCGTTTCGACTACGTCTGGATCTTCGACGAGCCGCTTCAAAGCCTCCCATGGCTCCGCTTGCAATTCTCCGGAGCGCACGGGAAGCTTTATGCGGTCACCCCTTGAGGCTTATTGGGGCGCCAGTTCGTATTGAACGGTCACGTTGACGTTCGTCTCGAGCTCTCCGCCCATGACCGGAGGGGGCGGAGCCGGAGGCGCCATCTCCGCCATCGCGCGCTGATAGACGACGGGCTGAGGTGGGGAGTAGCCGCCGCTCTCGCTGATCGCTAGCATCCCCACCACGCGCAGCCCCGCCGCGGTCGCGTAGAGCTGGGCGCGCTGGCGGGCCTTCTGCATGGCCTGGGTACGCGCCTCGTCCAGGGCGTCGCTAGGCTTGCTCAGCATGAAGCTGGGGCCGTTGACCTGGTTCGCGCCGGCCGAAACGAGCGCATCGATCACCTTGCCGTAGTCAGCGAGCTTGCGCTGCTTCACCGAGACCTGGTTGCTCACCTGATAGCCGACGATGCGCTGCGCCTGCTCTTCGTAGCTGCCGTCGGGGAGGCGCTTGGGCGGGGCATAGACCGGGCTGACGTTGAGGTTGCTGGTCTGGATGTCCTTGTCGGCTATCCCCGCGCGCTTCAGGGCGGCGACGGCCTGGCTCATGCGCGTCGAATTCTCCGCCAAGGCGGCGGTGGCGGTTTGCCCTTGCGTGGTGACGCCGGCCGTGAAGAGGGCCATGTCCGGTACTCTGGTCGACGAGCCGTCGGCGGTTATCGTCAAGAGCGTGTGGCCTTGCGCGACCGCCGGGACGGTGTCCGCTAAGGCGGCCCCCGACGTGCCGAGAGTGGCGAGCGCCGCCGCTGCGGCGAGCAAAACGTGTTTCATAGGATGTTCCTCCAACCTTCCTGTGGCGGGGAACGGTCTGGCTGCCGCGAGGTTGCCCGCAGCTGAACTCGCTTGACATTGATTTAGCGCAGGGGAGCATTTCGAATGCCCGGGCCCACTGCGTCTTGACTTTCGGTTTGTCGATGGAAGTGAACGTTTCGACGGCAGTGTCGGAAATTGCCGGAACAGACTTTCGAGCCCGGTGTTTGCACTTGCGAAGGCCGGCGCGGAGCTTCCCCCACCCCCTCCCAACTCCGCGTCGGTCTACCTTCTTAGAAAGTGAGCGTCGCTCGAAGTCGGCGCCGAGAGAATTCAGTCGTCGCCGGCGACGGCGAGTTCGACCATTCCACTGCCGGCAGAGCGGATGCCGATCTCGCGCGCCGCAGCCTCGGACAAATCGATCAGGCGGTTGCTGTGGAACGGGCCACGATCGTTGATCCGCACGATCACCGACTCTCCCGTGCGGGGATTGGTCACGCGGACCTTGCTGCCAAGGGGCAGGGTGCGGTGCGCCGCCGTCAGGTCCGATGGATCGAAGCGCTCGCCGCTGGCCGTCCGGTTCCCCGCAAGCTCGCGTCCGTAGTAGCTCGCCATGCCCGAAGCCACGGTGTGATAGGGCCCATCCTGGGGCAGCGGCTGAATCATCGGCGAACTGATGATATTGGTGCCGAGACCCGGTGTGGGCGTGGCTGCGACCAGCGCGGTCGCTCCTACTGCGGTGGTGAGTGGGGCAAGGGCTGTCGGCGCCTCTGCCATGACGGGACCGGTTCCGAGGGTGACGACGGTCGCGCCGATCAACGTCTTGGCCCAAGTGGACGTAAGTCGACCACGGGCCGACGCCATCGTTCTAAGGTTTGTCAATTCGTACTCCCACCCATCCCGCAGGTGCGAGAGGAGGGGTAGCGGCTGCGCTCCCGGATGGGCACCCCCGGGAGGACCGTTCACCCCGCGATCCTCACCGTTCGTCCTACCGCAGCAAGATTCCGGCAATACTTCCGTGCGCGATCTGCGATCGCGAAGGCGTGACGAGGCCGATTTGCGGGAACGCCGAAGAGGGTGATTCTCTCGTGCGTCGGTTCAGCGATCGCGGTGGGCGAGCAGGCGCAGGCGCAATGCGTTGAGCTTGATGAAGCCCGCCGCATCCTTCTGGTCATAAGCGCCGGCGTCGTCCTCGAAGGTGACGTGCCGCTCGGAATAGAGGCTGTCGGGCGACTTGCGGCCGACCACCGAGGCGAGGCCCTTGTAGAGCTTCAGACGCACCGTGCCGTTCACCCGAGCCTGCGAGTGGTCGATCGCAGCCTGCAACATCTCGCGCTCGGGCGCGAACCAGAAGCCGTTGTAGATGAGCTCCGCGTACTTGGGCATGAGCTCGTCCTTGAGGTGCGCGGCACCACGATCGAGCGTGATCTGCTCGATGCCGCGGTGGGCGCGGGCATAGATCTCGCCGCCCGGCGTTTCGTACATGCCGCGGCTCTTCATGCCCACGAAGCGGTTCTCCACCAGATCGAGCCGGCCGATGCCGTGCTTGCGGCCGAGTTCGTTGAGCGCGGTGAGCAGCATCGCCGGGCTCATCGCCTCGCCGTTCAGGGCGACGCCGTCGCCCCGCTCGAAATCGATGGTGATGTACTCGGCCTCGTCCGGCGCTTGCTCCGGGTCGAGGGTGCGCGAGTAGACGTAGTCGGGCGTTTCCTCCCATGGATCCTCCAGCACCTTGCCCTCGGAGGAGGTGTGCAGGAGGTTGGCGTCGGTCGAGAACGGGCTCTCGCCGCGCTTGTCCTTGGGCACGGGGACCTGGTGCTGCTCGGCCCAGGAGATCAGCGCGGTGCGGCTCGTCAGGTGCCACTCGCGCCACGGGGCGATCACCTTGATGCCGGGATCGAGCGCATAGGCGGACAGCTCGAAGCGGACCTGATCGTTGCCCTTGCCGGTGGCGCCGTGGGCGATGGCGTCGGCGCCAGTCTCGTGCGCGATCTCGATCAGCCGCTTGGAAATCAGCGGCCGCGCGATCGAGGTGCCCAGCAGGTAGTCGCCTTCGTAGCGGGCGTTGGCACGCATCATCGGGAAGACGAAGTCGCGCACGAACTCCTCGCGCAAGTCGTCGATGTAGATGTTCTCGTCAGGGATGCCGAGCAGCTTGGCCTTGGCGCGTGCCGGCTCGAGCTCTTCGCCCTGGCCGAGATCGGCGGTGAAGGTCACCACCTCGCAGCCGTACGTCACCTGCAGCCACTTGAGGATGACGCTGGTGTCGAGGCCGCCGGAGTAGGCAAGGACAACCTTCTTGATCTCGGACATGGCTCGGCTCCACGGAAATTCGGTGCGCGCCGGTACCAGCGAGGAACCCGGCGCGCAATGCCGGGATCAACGTGCCAGCAGCGCTTTCTCGGCCTCGACCATGTAGTCGCGCGTCAGGGGCGGGGCATGGCGCGAGCGGGCATACTGGATCTGGTAGTTGCACATCCCTCCGCTCTCGAACGCGGCGGTCGCCCCGGCGAGGTAGAAGGTCCACATGCGGTAGAAGCGCTCGTCGAACATCGCGACGATTTCATCGCGATGGGCCTGGCAGCGCTTGTACCATTCCCGTAACGTCTTGGCGTAGTGGAGCCTCAGGTTCTCGACGTCGGTGGCGATCAGGCGCACCTTCTCGCTTGCGGCCACGGTTTCGCTCAACGCCGGAATGTAGCCACCGGGGAAGATATACTTGCGCGTGAAAGCGTCGGTCGAGCCGGGCCCGCCCATGCGGCCGATGGTGTGCAGCAGCATCACACCCTCCGGCTTGAGCAGGTTGGCGCAGTCCTGGAAGAACCGGTCGAACTGCGGCTGGCCGACGTGCTCGAACATGCCGACGGAGACGATCCGGTCGTAGCGCATGCCGCTGGCGGCAAGATCGCGATAATCGATCAGCTGGAATGTCACGCGATCGGCGACGCCGGCGTCCTCGGCGCGCTCGCGGGCGAGGGCGAGTTGTTCCTCGCTCAGTGTGATGCCGTGAACGGTCACATCGGCGTGGCTGGCGAGGTAGATCGCCATGCCGCCCCAGCCGCAGCCGATATCGAGCACGTGCTGACCCGGCGCGAGAGCGAGCTTGGCGGCGATATGCGCGAGCTTGGCGGTCTGCGCCTGTTCCAGCGTGATCTCGTCGCTCGGCCAGTAGGCGCAGGAATACTGCATGTGCTCGGCGTCGAGGAACAGGTGGTAGAGCGCATTGCCGATGTCGTAGTGGTGGGCGACGTTGGCTTTGGACTTGCGCGCGTGGTTCACGCTTTCGAGCGAATGCGCGAGTCGGTTGCGCACGCGGCGCAGCATGCCTGGCGGTTGGATGGCGCCGCCCCGATCCCAACGGTTGTTGCCGCGGATCAGCGAGATGAGCTCCATCACGTCGCCGCGCTCGATCACCAGTTCGCCGTCGATGAAGGCTTCACCGGCGCCCAGGCGAGGGTCGAGCAGGATGCGCCGTTCGGTCGCGGGCGAGGCGAAACGCACGCGCACGTCGGGGTAGCCGGGCGTGGGCGCGCCGAAGCGGCCTACCGAGCCATCCGATCGAGCGACCTCGAGTGTGCCGTGTTCCAGAGCGCGATGCAGGAACCGGTCGAGCAGCTTTTTAGCCATGGGCGCTACGTAGCCGTCCGTGCCCCGGTGGCAAGGTGTAAACCGCCGCTCGCGCCGTTCTGCATCACACCCGGGCGAGGAACAGCACGTCGCGTGGCTGGGAGAGCAAGTGCTGGCCCGAGTCGATGAACAGCGTCTCGCCGCTTGCCAGCCAACCGTCGGCCAGGAACAGCGCGGCCCGGGCGATCTCGTCAGCGCCGGTCTTGCGCGCCAGCAGGTTCATCCGGTGCGAGCGTTCGGTCTCTTCCTCGTGCTGGTCGTGGCTGGCGAGGATCGCACCGGGCGCCAGGCCGTAGATCCGGTCGCGCGGATCGTCGCGCGCCATCGACAGCATGGGAATCGTGGCGGCGAGCGCGTGCTTGCTCATCGTGTACGAGAAGAAGTCGGGATTGGGGTTGGCGATCTTCTGGTCGGTGATGGCGATGACCCGCTTGCCGCCGCCGGCGCGTGCCTGCTTCAGGAACGCTTGCGCCATGACCGTGGGCGTTGCCGCGTTGACGCGCATGCCGCGCTCGAACACGTCGGGGTCGAGCGCTGTCGCGTGGTCCAGTTCGAAGATGCTCGCGCAGTTGATGAGTACGCGCCAGTCTGGCAGGCGCGCGGCAAGGCTCTCCACCATGGCGCGGGCAGCCAGGGGATCTGCAAGGTCGCACGAGATGGTCTCCGCGCTCGGCAATTCTCGCGCCAGACCTTCCGCTTCCACGCGTGAATGGCCGTAATGGATGACGACGTGCCATCCGGAACGCCCAAAGACCGAGGCGATCGCCGCGCCGATTCGCTTGGCCGCTCCGGTAATCAGCACCGCTGGCCGGGTCATCTCGCGCCTGCAAGTTGCCGCAGTTGCCGGTGTTCAGAAGAGGTGTAAACCGCCCCGAACTCGCGTGTCGCCGGCCTGTCCCGACGAGGCGATATCAAGGCGTTGAAGCGGCTCACATGGTTACTCAAGCATAGCGCCGGCGAGTAGGAAAGCTTTGATTGCCGCGTGTCGGTACGGGAGGCGGCAACGCGAAAGGCGCGCCGCCCGGGGGGGACGACGCGCCTTTGAAGGACTTCTTTTTCCAGGCGTCAGCGGCAGCGCGGGCGCGAGTTGTCGCGGTCGATCTTGCGGCCGAGCAGCGCGCCGCCGGCAGCACCGAGCACGGTGCCCAGCGTCTTGTCGCGGCCGCCGTCGATCGCGCGGCCGACCAGGGCGCCACCCACGCCACCGATCAGCAGACCGGTCGTGCCGTTGGACTTCTTGCAATAGTAGCGGCCGTTGTTGCCGCGCCAGTAACGCACGCCGTTGTCCGTCTGAGAGTAGCGGCGGTCGTCGTGACGGCGCGCCTCGGCCGGCGCGCTGGCCAGCATGGGAACGGTGACGGCCGCGAGCGTCGCGGCGATAATAGCTTTACGCATGATCTTTGCCCTCTGTGTTGTTACGGAAGAATGCGGGGGTAACGCCAGATTTTGTTCATTGATCCACAACCTCAGATGAACGACCCCAACTGTGCGATTTTGTACGGTGAGGCGCGTCTGCGGCGCGACGAAGCGTGAGGACAGGAGGCAACGCAACGCTGCCTCATCCGCAACGCCACCGGCGGCCCCTATATATAGCCGCTCACGCACCTCGGTTTTTGGCGAAGCGAACTCCGTGCGTCTGCCACCAGCCGCTCTCGACCAGGCGGCCTTATCGCTTGGTTCTCAACCATTCGTCGCAACCTGGAACTCGCCTCGTCGAAATACGCAATTCTGACGAAGGCGTTGCCATCTGTTCAGATAAGTAGGTCTAAAGATGAATGCAGAGGCGGATCACCGCCGCGAATTAGGAGAACCATGATGCACTCGATCTTCAAGATCTCGGCGCTCGCGGCCGCCAGCGCCACCCTTGCCACTGCGGTTCCGGCAACGGCCGCCACGGCTTACGTCTCGCATGCGCCGGCCGCTTCTGCCGCGAACGAGACCTACAACCAGTATCGCAACTGGCGCAACGATCGTGATGGCTACCGCTACCGCGAGGGCTATCGCACCAGCTACCGCCAGCCTTCCCGGACCTGGCGCGGAAATGACGGTCGCTACTACTGCCGCAAGGGCAATGGCACGACGGGCTTGCTGATCGGCGGCGCGGCGGGTGCCTTGCTGGGCCGCGGCATCGATGGTGGCCGCGATCACACGCTCGGCACGATCCTTGGCGCCGCGGGCGGTGCCCTGCTGGGCCGCGAGGTCGACCGCAGCAGTAGCAGCCGCTGCCGCTAAGCCAACCTGATCCTTTCCCCGCGCGGACGGCGACGCGCGGGTGAACAGTCCGGCATCGCGGGTCGCGTGCCGGGCTGGGAGGGCGCTTCCCACCTGCGGAGGCGCCCTCCTTTCGTGTGTTCACGACGCATGCAAGAAGCTTCCCGGTTCGGGACGGGCGCAATATTAACCTTGCGGCACTCCCCTTCGTGCCAAACCAATGCCTGACGACAAGCCAGTGTGCCGTGGAAGGCCGCGATGGCTCGAAAGGATTGGCGACGATGAAGAGTGCCCTGCGTTTGGCCACGGCCGGCGTTTGCGCGGCCCTGCTGTTGACGGCGTGCGGCGCAGACAAGAAGCCGAAGCCCAAGCCGGAGGACGATCCTGCCATGACCGGCGCGCTCCAGGACCAGATCATGGTCGACCCGAACATGTCGGGCGCGAACGGCTCTGCGGTGGCGGTGAACACCGGCGCTGTCGAGATTCCGCCGCAGGACCGCTCGCCCGAGGCCGCGCAGGCGGCGCGGGACGAGGCCATGGTGCAGGCCGGCGGCACGCTGAAGTCGGCGCCGCAACCCAAGACGGGCAACGCCTCCTCGCTCGTCGCCGGCGCCGCGACCGCCGCGCAAGTCGCGCAGGACGCCAAGGCGGCCAGTATCGATTGCACGCAGAAGGCGCAGTATTCCGCGACCTGGGCGGCCAAGCTGCCCAAAGACTTCCCGGTCTATCCGCGCGGCGCCGTGCAGGAGGCCGCCGGCACCGACGATGGCGGCTGCCACTTGCGCGTCGTCAACTTCTTGAGCCCGGTGACGCCGGGCGACGTGATCGACTTCTACTACACCAAGGCGACATCCGGCGGCTTCCCGGCGGACTACCGGATGGACGGCAAGGACCATGTGATCGGCGGACGCAAGGGCGGCCTGGCGTACCTGGTCTACGCCCGCAAACGCGACGATGGCCTGACCGAAGTGGACCTCATCGCCAGCGGCAGCTGACGGCAAGTCAGCGCAGGCCGACGCCGATCGCCGCGCGCGGCTGCTCGACTTCGCCGGACGCGACCGGATAGGCGCAGTAATCCGCCGCGTAGTAGCCGCTTGGGCGATGGTTGCCCGAGAGGCCGACGCCGCCGACCGGCGCTGCGTGCGAGGGGCCGATCGTCGGGCGGTTCCAGTTGACGATGCCGGCCCGGGTATTGGCCCAGAAGCGATTGTACTCCTGCGGCGTACCGCCCACGAGCGAGGCGACCAGACCGAAGCGCGAGCTGTTGGCCTCGGCGATGGCTTCGTCGAAATCGTCGACGCGCACGACTTGGAGAATGGGGCCGAACAGCTCGACATCGGGCCGCTCGCGCATTGCGGTCACGTCGATGATCGCGGGCGAAAGGAAGGGGCGCGACTCGTCGGCGCGGATAAGGTGCTTGATCGCGCGTCCGCCATGGCTGAGCAGGTAGAGGAAGCTCTCGGTCAGGCCGTCGGCGGCGGCATTGTCGATCACTGGGCCCATGAACGGCGCGGGCGTGTCGAACGGAGCGCCGGTGATGATCCGGTCGGCCAGCGCCTTCACTTCAGCCAGCAGAGCCTCGTACATCGAGCCCTTGACGATCAGCCGCCGCGCCGCGGTGCAGCGCTGCCCGGCGGAAGTGAAGGCGGACTGGACGACGATCGCCGCCGCGTCGGTGAGCTTGGGTGTGTCCCAGACGACGAGCGGGTTGTTGCCGCCCATCTCGAGCGCGACGAGCTTGTCGGGCCGGGTCGCGAGCTTGCGGTTGATCGAGATGCCGGTGTTGGCTGAGCCGGTGAACAGCACTCCGTCGATGCCCTCGTGCGCGACGAGTTGCTGGCCTTGGGCCGGGCCGCCGGGGCAGAACTGCATGACCGCAGCGGATATGCCCGCGCGGTTGAAGCAGCGGGCGAGCAGTTCGCCGGTCGCCGGCGCCTTTTCGCTCGGCTTGAAGACGATCGCATTGCCCGCGATCAGGGCCGGCACGATGTGCGCGTTCGCCAGGTGTGCCGGCATGTTGAAGGGGCTGAGTACCGCAAGCACGCCGTGCGGCTTGTGGCGGACCGCCATCTTGCCATGAAGCGCGGTGTCGAGCTTTCGCTGCGAAGTGCGGTCGGCAAAAGCACGGATCGAGATCTCGACTTTGGCGATGACGGTCTCGACTTCGGCGTTGGCCTCCCACATCGGCTTGCCGGTCTCTCGCGCGATGGTGGTGGCGAGCCGCTCGGCGTCCTTTCGCACTTCGTTGGCGTAGCGGCGCAGCAGCTCCATGCGGGTGGTGAGCGGCTGTCCGGCCCAGCCGGGCCAGGCGCGGCGGGCGCGGTTGACCGCTTCGTCCACGTCGCCGACTTTGCCCCGCCAGATTTCGGCACCGGTCGCCGGCTCGTAGGAGACGATCTCCGCCGCCTCGATCGTCCGGGCCATGCCCCGGTCGCTGCCAACGGCAGAGCTGCGTGTCCTCACCCCATCCATCGAAAGCGTTGATCCGTTTGACTGCGGTCCAAGTCGGTCCCGCTATGGCACGGGATTCCTACCGGGTTGCTAACGACATCTACGTTAACCGCGATCCTGGACCGGAGTGTGCGACAAGGCCCGCCCGAAACGACGGATTTGCGCGACCTTGGCGTGGAGCGGCTGCCAGTCGTCGTGCTGGTCGATCGCGGCCCAGATGCGCTCGACTTCTTCGATCGGCAGCGCCGGAGCGGCATCCTCGCGCCAGATATCGTCCTCGTCCGCCGCGGCCGCCTGGTAAGAGGCGAGGAGCGCGCCGAACTCGCCTTCGGCCCTTTGCCGGGCGCCTCGATAGCGGAAGAACAAGTCGTCCGGGCCGGTTCCGGACTCGCGCATGTGCTGCTCGGCCGCCTGGATCAGCGCGACGTCCGCGTCCTCTCCTTGCGAGCCGACGCCGAGCCGCCAGACGAAGCGGCGCGCCATGGCTGCGGCGTAGAGCTCGCCGAAGCGGTTGAGCGCGAACACCAGCGGTTCGGTCTCGGCGACGAGGCGCAGCGCGATGGCGAACTGGCCGCAATTCCACATGATCGCCTCGGGCTGGCGACCGAAGGCGTAGAGGCCGGCGTGGTCGAAGTAGGCGGCGGTGAAGTTGGGATCCCATTGCGTCAGCCAGCGCCATGGCCCGTAGTCGAAGCTCTCGCCCGAGATGTTCATGTTGTCGGTGTTGAGCACGCCGTGGACGAACCCTGCGACCATGTACGAGGCGGCGAGGTCGGCGAGGCGCTCGACCACCTGATGCATCAGGATGACGGCGGGCTCATCCCGACCCGGCGCGTCGGCGGGCGGTTCGCCGCCGGGATAGTGGCGCAGGCAGTAGTCGACCAGTTGCGCCATGTGCTCGCGCTCCTCGAAGGCGAGCAGGCGCTGGAAGGTGCCGATGCGGATGTGCCCGTGGCTGAGCCGCGTGAGCACGGCGGAGCGCGTGGGCGAGGGCTCGTCGCCGCGGACCAGCGACTCGCCGGTTTCGACGACGGAGAAAGTCTTGCTGGTGTTGACGCCAAGCGCTTCGAGCAGTTCGGTCGCCAGGATCTCGCGCATCGCGCCTTTCAGGGTCAGCCGGCCGTCGCCGAAGCGGCTGTAAGGCGTCTGGCCCGAGCCCTTGGTGCCGAAATCGAGCAGCCGGTCCGCCCCATCGCGCAGCTGTGCGTAGAGAAAGCCGCGGCCGTCGCCGATCTCAGGGTTGTATTGGCGAAACTGGTGCCCGTGATAGCGCAGCGCCAGAGGCTGGGGGAGGTTGCCGGGCAGTGGTTCGAAGCGCGCGAAATGCCCGATCCAGGCCGCATCGTCGAGATGGTCGAGGCCGACCGCCGGCGCCCAGGGGTCGTTGCGGAAGCGCAGGATATGCGCCGGGAACTCGGCCGGAGCGACCGGATCGGCGATCCATGGTGCAATCGCCTCGATTGCGGGGTCGGGGCGATAGGCACTCGCTTGCGGTTCGCGTCTCATCAGGCGATAGTGGGCACCGGGCGCCCGCCGATCAACCCGGGCGAGTTTGACAAGAAGCAAGGGCCCGGCACCGCGCATGACGGATTACGAGGATCGGTTCTGGACGAGCCGGGACGGGTTGAAGCTGCACTACCGCGACTATGCCGGGGATCATGGCCATCCGCCGGTGGTGTGCCTGCATGGCCTGACACGCAACGCGCGCGACTTCGCCGAGCTTGCCAGCCATCTCTCGCCGATGCGCCGGGTGCTGTGCCCCGAGCTGCGCGGCCGGGGGGAGAGCGAGTACGCGCGCGAATCCACCGCCTACAATCCGGTCCAGTATGTCGAGGACACGCTGGCCCTGCTCGACGAGCTGGAGATTGCCCGCTTCGTCGCCATCGGCACCTCGCTGGGCGGGCTGATGACGATGTTGCTGGCCTTGCAGGCGCCCGACAGGCTCGCGGGCGTGGTGTTCAACGACATCGGTCCGTGGCTGGAGCCACCGGGCCTCGAGCGCATCAAGGAATACGTGGGGCAGGGCCGCAGCTTCCCGACCTGGGTGCACGCCGCCCGTGCGCTGGAAGAGTCGCAGACGGTGGCGCATCCCGGGCAGGACCTGCCGTTCTGGATCGGATTCGCCAAGCGCGTCATGACGCTGACCAGCAACGGGCGCATCGTCTTCGACTACGACATGAAGATCGCCGAACCCTTCGCCAGCCTCGATCCCGAGCGCCAGCCCGACATGTGGCCGGCGATCGAAGCGCTGGCCGGCAAGCCGGTCCTGATCGTGCGCGGCGCGCTCTCCGACTTGCTATCGCAGGCGACGCTCGACGCGATGCTGGCCCGGCTCCCGCAAGGACGTGCGGTGACGGTGCAGGGCGTCGGCCATGCGCCCCTGCTGACCGAACCCGAAGTGCTTCCCGCGATCGAGGAACTGATCGCGCGTGCCGGCTGACCGGCGACGCGAGCTGCGCGTCCTGCATCTTCATTCGAGTTTCGACCGGGGCGGCAAGGAGCTGCGCGCGGCCCGCCTGATGAACGCCTTCGGACGCGGCATTGCGCACGATGTCGTCTCCGCCGTTCCCGACGCGTTGGGGGCGGCGAGCGCGATCGCTTCGGGCATCCGCGTCGCGTATCCCACCGATTTTCCGCCGCTCGCCGGCAAGCCGACCCCGGCGCGCCTGCAGCGGCTCGCCGCCGCGATGAAGCCCTACGATCTCGTCCTCACCTACAACTGGGGGGCGATGGACGCGGTGATGGCGCACACGGTCTTTCGCGACATGCTGCGACTGCCGCCGCTGGTGCATCACGAGGATGGCTTCAACGAGGACGAGGCGCAGGGTCTCAAGAGGACGCGCAACTGGTTCCGCCGTTTCGCGCTGGGCCGTGCCTCGGCGTTGGTCGTGCCTTCGCGCAAGCTGGAGGCGGTCGCGCTCGGCCCCTGGCAGCAGCCGGCGGCGCGGGTGCGCCTGATCCCCAACGGCATCGACCTTGCCGCCTACGGCAAGCGTCCCAAGCCGGACGCCTTGCCGCGGATCGTCAAGCGGCCCGGCGAGCTGTGGGTGGGCACGCTGGCGGGCCTGCGCCCGGTCAAGAACCTGCCGCGCCTCGTGCGCGCCTTCGCCGGCTTGCCCGAGGAATGGCAGTTGGTGATCCTGGGCGATGGTCCCGAGCGCGACGCGATCAAGGACGAGGCGCTGCGCTGCGATGTCGCTCACCGCGTCCACTTGCCCGGGTTCGCCGCCGAGCCGGCCAAGGCGGTGGGCCTGTTCGATGTGTTCGCGCTTTCGTCCGATAGCGAGCAGTTCCCGATCTCGGTGGTCGAGGCGATGGCCGCCGGCTGCCCCGTCGCGTCGCCAGCCGTGGGCGATGTGCTGGACATGGTGCCCGAGGAGAACCGCCCCTTCATCGTCCCGGCCGGAGACGAGAGCGCGCTGGCCGAGGCGCTGCAGCGCCTCGCAGCCGATCCCAAGCTGCGCGCGCGGGTCGGCGCCGCCAACCGCGCCCATGCCCTCGCGCACTATGACGAGAAGGCGATGATCGCGGCGTATCGCGGGGTCTATGCCGGGGCGCTGGGGCAAGGCAGCTTTCCCTGAGAGAGGGAACTGCTCGGGTGGCGCCATTCAGCCGGCCTTCAGCGGGACGGCGCCAACGCTCATGAAAGTTGAATTGCGGCGCCTATCCGCTAAACAGCGCCGCAACCTTACCTAGCTGATCCGCAGAAAGCGCCTTCCTTGGCCGTTCCCCCGAGCAAAAACGCCAGTTCCGCCGTGTTCATGCGCGAGGTCGACGAGGCCTTGCGCGCGGACCAGTTCGAGACATTCATGCGCCGCTACGGCAAGCTGGTGCTGGCGGTGGTCGTCGTGGCTCTGCTGGCGCTTGCCGCTTTCTTTTATTGGCAGCACCGCAAGACCGAGGCGGAGCAGGGCAACGCCGAGCAGCTGACCTTGGCGCTCGACGATCTCGAAGCGGCCAACCTGGATGCGGCCGCCAAGAAGCTGGCGCCGCTCGCCGCGCAGGACAACACCGGCAATGCCGCCCTGGCGCAGCTCGCACAGGCGGGCCTGGCGCTCGAGAAGGGCAATGCCAACGAGGCGGCGGTGCTTTATGGCAAAGTCGCCAACAACGGGGCCGTCGCCAAGCCGCTGCGCGATCTGGCGACCGTGCGCGAAGTCGCCGCGCGCTACGACACGATGCCGCCCCAGGCGATCGTCGACCGGCTCTCGTCTCTGGCGCAGCCGGGCAACCCGTGGTTCGGCATCGCCGGCGAGATGGTCGGCGGCGCATACTTGCGGCAAGGCAAGGTGAAGCAGGCGGGCCCGCTTCTGGTCAAGATCGCCCGGGACAAGTCGCAGCCGCAGGGCCTGCGCAACCGGGTGCGCCAGCTGGCAGGGATGATCGGATACGATGCCATCGACGATGTCGTGGGTGAGAATGGTGAGGGCGCGGACGCAGGTCCCGCGTCGGGAGAGTGAGATTGGTTGAGAAGGCTTCGGGCATGATGTCACGCGACACCGGGATTGCGCGCAGGATCGCGCCGGCCGTGGCGATCGCCGCCGCGATCGCGATGGCCCTGTCGGGCTGCAGCGTGATCAAGGGCAAGGGCGGTCCCAAGACGCCGACGGTGGGCGAGCGGATCCCGATCCTCTCGCGCATCGAGTCCGGCGCCAAGGTCGACCCGGCGCTGACCGGCGTCTCGGTGATCCTGCCTCCCGCCGAGGTCAACACCGAGTGGGCCCAGGGCGGCGGCACCGCCAGCAAGAGCTACGGCCACCTCGCGCTCGGCGCGAGCCCCGTGCGGCTGTGGACGGCGCAGATCGCCGGATCGAGCAACAAGCGTCGCCTCGCCGCCGCTCCGGTGATCGGCGACGGCCGCCTCTACGTCATGGACACCAGCGGCGTCGTGAACGCCTTCAATGCCGATACCGGCGCCAAGCTGTGGAGCAAGAGCTTCTCCGTTTCGGGCAGCAGCGAGAAGGCGGTGTTCGGCGGCGGCGTCAGCTATGACAGCGGCAAGGTCTACATCACCACCGGGCTCGGCGAAGTCGCCGCGCTGAACGCCAGCGACGGCGCCGAGCAGTGGAAGGCCAAGCCGGCCGGCCCGCTGCGCGGATCGCCGACCGTCAACTTCAACGCCGTCTACGTGATGACGCAGGACAATCAGATCATCGCGCTCGACGTCGCCGACGGCAAGCAGATCTGGCAGGAGTCCGCCTCGGTCCAGCAGTCCGGCGTGTTCGGCGTTGGCGCGCCTGCGGCTGCGCAAGGTACCGTGATCGCCGGATTCTCCTCGGGCGAGCTCGTGGCCTACCGCTACGAGAACGGCCGCCAGCTGTGGTCGGACGCGCTCGCACGCACCTCGATCTCCACCGAAGTGGGTAGCCTGACCGACGTCGATGCGGACCCGATCATCGACAACGGCCGGGTCTATGCGCTCGGCCAGGGCGGCCGCATGGCGGCGTACGAGCTGGTCACTGGACAGCGCATCTGGGAGCTCAACCTCGCCGGCATCTCCACTCCGGCGGTCGCAGGCGACTGGGTCTTCACGCTGACCGACCATGCGCAGCTGCTGGCGATCGCGCGTTCCAGCGGCAAGGTGCGCTGGCTCGACCAGCTGATGCGCTACCGCAACGCGAAGAAGCGCAAGGGGCCGGTGTTCTGGGTTGGCCCGGTGCTCGCCGGCAACCGCCTGTGGATCGCGAACACCGAGGGTGAGCTGTCCTATGCCGACCCCTCCGAGGGGACGGTGACCCGGTACGCCGACCTGAAGAGCCCGGTCTCGCTCGCGCCCGTGGTCGCCAACCAGACGCTCTACGTGCTGGACGATGGCGGCAGGATCACCGCTTACCGTTGAGGCCGATCGGGCTCTCGTTTCGCGAGCCTTAACCTTTCCGCGCTAGCGCGGATGGCATGAGCAGCGCCAGCCCACCGGTCCGCCCCGCCAGCGACGTATCGGCCGCTGTCGGGCTGTGCGGGCTCGCGGGGCTGGTGTTCTGGGTGCTGGTGTGCCGCAATTGGGCCGCCGTCGCCGACGTTCTGAGCATGCCCGGCCCCCGAGCGCCGATGTCGGGCCCTTACGCTTCCGTCGCGACGCTGCTCTTCACCTCGCTGCCGATGGTCGCCTGGTCGCTGATCGTCGACAAGGTGCACCGCCGTCCTTCGACCGGGCTCGACTGGTCGCGTGGTCGACCAATGCGCGAGACCGTCGACATCTCGGTGACCAAGCTGGCGGGCCTGTGGGCGACGTGGGCGGGCATCGGCTTCTTCTACTGCGTGGCGCGCTGGTACTGGAGCGGGCCTTACCTGTTCGCCATGGACGTGATCGGCGCGTTCGCCGCTCCCCTGTTCGTCCTCTCGATCCCGTACGTCTTCTGGCTCGACCGACACTTGATCGAACCGCGCGATGGCGCCTGGCACATGGGCGCGATGCTGATCGGGCGCGAGGCGTGGAAGGCGGAGGAGGCCGCCAAGCATTGGCGCGCCTGGGCCATCAAGGGCTTCTTCGGCGCCTTCATGATCTCGATCCTGCCCGCCGGTTTCGCCTCCGTGGTCAACGCCGATTTCGCTGCGATCTCCAGCGATCCCATGCGGCTGGGGCAAGCGGTGATCGACGCGCTGTTCGTCATCGACGTGCAGATCGGCACCGTCGGCTACCTGCTGACTTTTCGCCCGCTCGACGCGCACATCCGCAGCGGTAACCCGCTGCTCGCCGGCTGGGTCGCGGCGCTGCTGTGCTATCCGCCGTTCGTCTGGGGCACGATGGGCAACCCGCAAGTCATGGGCTATGAAGCCCACACCGGCGGCTGGACATACTGGCTGTCCGGCAACACGCCGCTGCTCTGGGCCTGGGCGGCGCTGCTGGTCGCGCTGACGGCGGTCTATGCATGGGCGACCTTCGCCTTCGGCATCCGCTTCTCCAACCTGACTTATCGCGGCGTCCTCACCAATGGGCCCTATCGCTTCACGCGGCACCCGGCTTACCTGGCCAAGAACCTGTTTTGGTGGTGCTCGACCTTGCCGTTCCTCGTCACCAACGGCTCGTTCACCGACATGGTGCGCAACACAGTGATGCTGACGTGCGTGAGCGCGATCTACTTCTGGCGCGCCAAGACCGAGGAAGCGCACTTGCTCGCCGAAGACGCCAAGTACCGCGCGTATCACGCCTGGATGGCCGAGCATGCGCTGATCACGCGCGGGTTCGCCATCCTCAAGCGCGTGCTGCAGCCGCGCCGTCCTTCGCTGGAACCTGCCGAGTAGCGGTTTGAACCTGCCGGCGACTCCCGCTAACAGCGCCGGCATGAATCAGACCGCCACGATCCGCCATGCGCTGACCACCAAGCGCGCCGACGACTTCGCCGCCTGGTACCAGGAGGTCATCTCCGAAGCCGAGATGGCCGAGGAGTCCGGCGTGCGCGGCTGCATGGTGATCAAGCCGTGGGGCTACGGCATCTGGGAGCGCATCCAGCGCCGCATGGACGACCGGATCAAGGCGGCGGGCGTGCAGAACTGCTATTTCCCGCTGTTCATCCCGCTCTCCTACTTCGTGAAGGAAGCCGACCACGTCGAGGGCTTCGCTAAGGAGATGGCGGTCGTCACTCACCACCGGCTGATCGCTGGCGAGAACGGCGGCCTCGTGCCCGATCCCTCCGCCAAGCTGGAAGAGCCGCTGATCGTGCGGCCGACTTCCGAGACGGTGATCGGCGCCGCGATGGCGCGCTGGGTGCAGTCGTGGCGCGACCTGCCGCTGCTCACCAACCAGTGGGCCAATGTCGTGCGCTGGGAGATGCGCACGCGCATGTTCCTGCGCACCAGCGAGTTCCTCTGGCAGGAGGGCCATACCGCCCACGCCGACCGCGACGACGCCATGGAAGAGACGCTGCGCGCGCTCGAGATGTACCGCGACTTCGCCGAGACCGAGCTGGCGCTGCCGGTGATCGCGGGCGAGAAGCCGGAGAACGAGCGCTTCCCCGGCGCTGTCGCGACTTACTCGATCGAGGCGATGATGCAGGATGGCAAGGCGCTCCAGGCGGGCACCTCGCACTATCTCGGCGCTGGCTTCGCGCATGCCGCGGGCATCCAGTACCAGGACAAGGAAGGCGCGCAGCAATACTGCCACACGACGAGCTGGGGCACCTCGACGCGCATGATCGGCGGGCTGATCATGACGCACGGTGACGACGATGGCCTGCGCGTGCCGCCGATGGTGGCGCCGCACCAGATCGTCGTTTTGCCGATGCTGCGCGACAATGCCGAGGATGAGGTGCTGCTTGCCTATTGCGAGGAATTGACACGATCGCTGACGAAGCTCTCCGCCTTCGGCGAGCCGGTGCGCGTGCTGCTCGACAAGCGGCCGGGCAAGGCGACGCAGAAGCGCTGGGCCTGGGTCAAGAAGGGCGTGCCGCTGATCCTCGAGATCGGCGGGCGTGATGCCGCCGGGGGCCAGGTCTCGCTCCTGCGCCGCGACAAGCTGTGGAACGAGGCAGCCAAGGCCAACTTCGTCGCGCTCTCGAAGGACGCCTTCGTGGAGCGCGCCATCGCCGAGCTGGAGCAGGTTCAGGCCGCGCTCTTCGCCGAGGCCCAGGCGCGCCGGGACGCGAACATCACCGCGCTCGACAGCTTCGACGCGCTCACGGCCTTCTTCGCCGAGGACAAGCGCTACCCGGGCTGGGCCGAAGTGCTGTGGTCGCGCCCGACGGGCGAGGCGCTCGAGCAGGTCGTCCAGAAGCTCAAGGCGCTCAAGCTGACGATCCGCAACACGCCGATCGAAGGTGCCGCGGTCTCGGGTCTATGCATCTTTACAGGTGAGCCCGCAGTGGAGAGGATATACGTGGCGCGATCCTATTGATCCTGCGCCGTCTGGGGGCAGGCCATGCTGGCAGCGATCAAGTACAACCTCACGCACTTGACGGTTTTCGAGGGACGCGACGCGCGCTCGACCTTCTGGTTCTACGTGCTGTTTTTGGTGCTCGCGCACTTCGCGGTTTCTTTCGCCATCTCGCTCCCCTTCGCGGGGAGCATGATGGGAACGGCAATCACCGCTGCGCACGACGGGGCCAGCGACGCCGAAGTGCGTCAGCGCATGATGGCGCAGATGGGCACGATGATGCGCTCCAGCATGTGGATGTCCGTCGTTCTCTCGCTGGTGACGATGGCGCTTGTGGCCGCATCGTTCACCCGTCGGCTGCACGACTCGGGCAAGCCAGGCTGGCTCACCGTTGTTGCCATCGTCATCCAGCTGGTCGCGCTCGGCATCGCCATCGCCAGCCTGGAGGATGCCGTGAGGATGGTGGTGCTCGCGCGGACCGGTGACTTCGCAGAGATCCAGGGGCTGCAGCGCCGGTTCTTCCTGCAGGGGCTGATCGGGTGGATTCCGATCGCGATGATCATCGTGCTCGGCGCTTGGCCGTCTACGCCCGGTGAAAACCGCTATGGGCCCAAGCCCGCGCCGCTTTGAGCGCATGCTTGCCATCGCGCCTCGCTTGGTCGAACGTGGCGCGATGCGGAAGAGCCTGATTTTCCTCGCCCTTTGTGTTTCCCTGGCTGGATCTGCCGTGGCGGTCGGCGCCAAGGATGCACGCAGCGTCTCCGAAGTGCGCCTCCGCGCCGATGTCGAGACGCTGGTCGGCTTCGGTACCCGGCACACGCTTTCCTCGCAGACCGATCCCCGGCGCGGCATCGGCGCGGCGCTCGCGTGGGCGCAGGCCGAGTTCGAGCGCACCTCGCGCGGCTGCGGCGGCTGCCTCACGGTCGTGGTGCCGGAGACGATGGTCAGCGGTGAGCGCATTCCCAAGCCGGTGCGCCTGCGAGACGTGGTGGCGATCCAGCGCGGGACCGAGCGGCCCGAGGAAGTCGTGATCGTCCAGGGCCATATCGACAGCCGCGTGACCGACGTGATGGACGCGACCAGCGATGCCCCCGGCGCGAATGACGACGGCTCGGGCGTGGCGCTGGTGATGGAGGCGGCGCGTGTCCTGTCCCAGCGCAAGTTTCCGACCACGATCGTCTATGCCGCGCTCTCCGGCGAGGAGCAGGGGCTCTATGGCGGCAAGCTGCTGGCCGACTATGCGCAAAAACAGGGTTGGAAGGTGAAGGCGGTGCTCAACAACGACATCGTCGGCAACAGCCGCGGCTCGGACGGCCTGGTCGACGACACCCATGTGCGCGTCTTCTCCGAAGGCCCGCGCGCCGACGCGGACGACAAGACCCGCGCCGCCGCCCGCCGCTTCGGCGGGGAGAACGACAGTCCCGGCCGCAACCTCTCGCGCTTCGTCGCCGGGCTGCAGGAGAGCGGGCTCGCGGTCCGCCAGGTCTGGCGCGCCGACCGCATGGGCCGGGGCGGCGATCACTTGCCGTTCCTGGAGAAAGGCTATCCCGCCGTGCGCTTCTCGGTCGCGGTCGAGAACTACGACCACCAGCACCAGGACCTGCGGACCGAGGGCGGCACACGCTATGGCGACACCATCGAGTTCATGGATTTCCCATATCTGGCCAAGGTGACGCGGCTCAACATCGCCACGCTGGCGGCCATCGCCGCCGCGCCGATGCCGCCCGCACCCAAGGTCGAGGCCGCGCTCAGCACCGACACTAAGATCACCTGGCAACCCGTCCCGGGCGCGGCGAGCTATACCGTCTGGCAGCGGCGCACCGATGCTCCGGAATGGGACGCGAAGCCGGCGCTCGCCGCCGTCACGGCCACCGCTGCCACGCTCAAGGGTGTGCGCGGCGACGATTGGCTCTTTGGCGTCAGCAGCGTCGGCGGCAACGGTGCCCGCAGCCCGATTGCGGCGGCCGTCCCGGGCGGAGTGTTCCAACCGCTGGCGCAATAAGGCCGGCACTGCCATTGCCCCCAGGAGGCCCCGCGCCTAGATCGCTTCGATGCCCTCCAAGCCAGCCCCCAAGCACCAGCCCGGCCTTCCCACGCGCCAGCAGGTGCTCGACTTCATCGCGCAATCGGCCGAGCCCGCCGGCAAGCGCGAGATCGCCAGGGCCTTCGGGCTGCAGGGGCAGGAGAAGATCCAGCTCAAGGCGCTGCTCAAGGACATGGCCGAGGAGGGCCTGATCGACGGCAAGCGCACCGCTTACCACCGCATGGGCGGCGTGCCGAAAGTGACGGTGCTGCGCGTCGTCGACATCGACGATGGCGAGCCGATCGCGGTGCCCGACAGCTGGCAGCCCGACGACGCCACGCCGCCTCCGCGCATCCGCCTGATTGAGAAGGGTTCCGGACGGCAGCGCAGCACCGCGCTCAAGAAGGGCGACCGCGTGCTCGCCCGCACCGAGGAAAGCAACGGCAAGTGGCGCGGCTTTCCGATGAAGAAGCTCGCGGTTCGCGAGGAGCAGGTGCTCGGCGTCGTCGAGGTCGACATGGCCGGCAAGGCCTGGCTTGCGCCGGTGGACAAGCGCATCCGCAACTCGATGCCGATCGCCGACTTGGGCGGCGCGGAGAAGGGCGAGCTGGTGCTCGCCGAGCCCGCCGGCCGCTCGCCGCGCTCCGGCGTGAAGGTCACGCAAGTGCTGGGCGAGCCGCTGGCACCGCGCGCCTTCAGCCTGATCGCTATCCACAAGCACGGCATCCCCAACGTCTTCATGCAGGAGACGCTGGACGAGGCCGAGCGCGCCGCCAAGCTGCCGGTCACCCCGGACACGCGCGAGGACCTGCGCCACTTGCCGATCGTCGCCATCGATCCGGTGGACGCGCGCGACCACGACGACGCGATCTGGGCCGAGCCGGACGGGGAGGGCGGGTTCAACGCGGTCGTGGCCATCGCCGATGTCTCGTTCTACGTGCGGCCGGGCGGCCAGATCGATCGTGAGGCACGCAAGCGCGGCAACTCGGTCTACTTCCCGGACCGAGTCGTGCCGATGCTGCCCGAAGTGCTCAGCGCCGATGTCTGCTCCTTGCGCAGTGGCGAGGACCGGGCGGCGATGGTCTGCCACATGCGCATCGATGCCAAGGGCCGCGTCAGCGACTGGCGTTTCACCCGCGCGATCGTGCGCATCGCCGAAGTGATCGCCTACGAGGAGGCGCAACGCCGCATCGACGAGAGCGATGCGGGGGCGGGCGAAGTGGCGCTGGACGTGCTGCAGAACCTGTGGGCCGCCTGGCGCGCGCTCAATACGGCGCGGCAGGATCGTGATCCGCTGGCGCTCAACCTGCCGGAGCGGCGCGTCGTGTTGGACGAGCAGGGCCGTATCACCCACATCGCGTTGCGCGAGCATCTGGACGCGCACCAGGTCGTCGAGGACTTCATGATCGCGGCCAACGTCGCGGCGGCCAAGGCGCTGGAGGCCAAGGTCGCGCCGGTGGTCTACCGCATTCACGAGCCGCCAAGCCGCGAAAAGCTGGTCGCGCTGAAGGACTATCTCGCCACGTTCGGGCGCAAGCTCGCGTTGGGGCAAGTGATCACGCCGGGCCTGTTCAACCGCATGCTCAAGGATGTGACCGACGAGGGCGAGCAGGCGCTGATCATGGAGGCGGTGCTGCGCAGCCAGACTCAAGCCTATTACGGCCCGCGCAATGCGGGGCACTTCGGGCTGTCGCTGGCGTCCTACGCGCACTTCACGTCGCCGATCCGCCGCTATGCCGATTTGCTGGTGCACCGTGCGCTGGTGGATGCCTACCAGCTGGAGCAGCCCGCGCCCCTGAAGAGCTCCGGGGGCGATCTGCCGCGAACCTCGGGCTTGTCCGAGCGCGACCGCGACGACCTGTCGCGCGTGAGTGACGCCATCAGCGAGGCCGAGCGCCGGGCGATGGCGGCCGAACGCGAGACGATCGACCGTTACGTCGCCGCGTGGCTCTCGGCGCGCGTGGGCGAGGTGTTCGAGACGCGGATCACCGGCGTGCAGAAGTTCGGCTTCTTCGCGACGATCCTGAGTCTCGGCGGCGATGGGCTGGTCCCGGTATCGACGCTGGGCGACGAGAGGTTTCACTACGACGAGCGTGCCAACGTGCTCGCCGGTGAGGAGAGCGGCACGCGCTACGCCATCGGCGACCGCCTGCCGCTGCGGTTGGCCGAGGCCAACCCGCTGACCGGCGCCTTGAAGTTCGAGCTGCCCGAAGGCGGATCGCGCATCGAGCCGCGCGGCAGGCCGCTGCCGCTCAAGACGCGCGGCGACCATCTCGTCGGCAAGCGCGGCCGGCCGAGCAACATCCGGCATCAGGGCAAGCGGAAGAAGTAAGGGGAGGCCGTTCGCGGCTCCCCCTTACTCACCCCAGTTCAGTTCAGCTCAGCTCAGCTCAGCTCAGCCGGTCGATCTCGGCCTCGTCCAGGTGGCCGGGGATGAGGAACACCGGGCAGGTCAGCTTGGTGCCGATGCTGGTGAAGTGCGCCACCAGCGGCCCCGGCCCGCCCTCCTTGGCGGTCGCAAGAACGAGCGCCGAGACTTCGGGATGCTCCGCCAGGTAGTTACGCACCACCTTCACGTCCTCGCCCACGCGGACGGAGATCGCGGGCATCTTGCCGCCTTGCGAAAGCAGGTTGCCGGCGGCGGCCGTGACCAGCGTTTCGGCACGCGAGCGCGCTTCTTCCTCGATCGTGGCCTGGACCGCGGCGAAGGCGTTGAACGGCTGCGGCGGCACAAGCGCAAGCAAATGCACTATTCCCTCGGTCTGCGCCGCCCGCCGGGCGGCGTAGCGCAGCGCCACGAGAGCCTCCTCGGACTCGTCGACGATGACGAGATAGACGCGCATCGATGATCCTCCTGCCTGGGCGGGATATCGGACGCTTTCCGGCCTCACGCAAGCGGCCTTGCGCCGCATGTGTAAGCGCAAGCGGCTTGCCCCTGACGGCCATTTTGTCCAAGGACATGGCAGCCCGCCTCCGCTTTTCAGGGAACTGCGCCAAGCTATGCCGATCGAGATCAAGATGCCCGCTCTTTCGCCGACGATGGAAGAGGGGAAGCTCGCGAAATGGCTGGTGAAGGAGGGGGACAGCGTCGCCTCGGGCGACATCCTGGCCGAGATCGAGACCGACAAGGCCACCATGGAGTTCGAAGCAGTCGACGAGGGCACGGTCGGCAAGATCATGGTGCCTGAAGGCGCGGAGGGCGTGAAGGTGGGCACCGTCATCGCCACGCTCCAGGGCGAGGACGAGAGCGCGGCCGCACCGGACCCAGAGGCACCCGCCCCCAAGTCCGACCCGGCTCCCGCTGCCAAGGCGGACGAGCCGCAGGACAAGCCCAGCACTCCGGAGCCCGCGCCAGAGTCCGCGAAGGAGCCCGCGTCAAAGCCAGCGCCAGAGCCAGCGCCCGCGAAATCGCCCGCCAGCGCGGGAGAGCGTACCCTCGCGTCTCCCTTGGCCAAGCGCATCGCCGCTGAGAAGGGGGTGGATCTTGGCGGTCTTGCTGGTTCGGGCCCGCACGGGCGGATCGTCAAGGCCGATGTCGAAGCGGCCCAGCCCGGGACTGCCAAGCCCAAGGCCGCTGCCAGCGCGCCCGCCGCGCCGTCAGCCAGCGAGGCTCCGGCGCCCGCCGAAGTCGCGATGGCCGACGAGACACGCGCCCTGCTCGATGCGCGCGTGCCGCATTCGGTCGAGAAGCTTTCGGGCATGCGCAAGACGATCGCGCGCCGCCTCGCGCAGTCGATGCAGCAGGCGCCGCACATTTATCTGACGGTGGACGTGCGCCTCGACAAGCTGATGGCGATGCGTGCCGAGCTCAACGCCGCGCTGGAGAAGCAGGGCGTCAAGGTTTCCGTCAACGACATGCTGGTCAAGGCACTGGGCCTCGCGCTGATCGACGCGCCCGAATGCAACGTGACTTTCGCCGGCAACGAGCTGATCCGCTACGCCCGGGCGGACGTTTCGGTGGCCGTGTCGATCCCGGGCGGGCTCATCACGCCGATCGTGCAGGACGCGAACGGCAAGTCGTTCTCGCAGATCGCCAAGACCATGAAGGATCTCGGCGCCCGTGCTAAGGACGGCAAGCTCAAGCCCGAGGAGTACCAGGGCGGCACCGCCTCCATCTCCAACATGGGCATGATGGGCATCAAGCATTTCACCGCCGTCATCAACCCGCCGCAGTCGACCATCCTGGCGATCGGCGCGGGCGAGAAGCGGCCCTGGGTCATGCCCGACGGTCAGCTCGGCGTCGCTACCGTGATGACCGCGACCGGCAGCTTCGACCACCGCGCGGTCGACGGCGCGGACGGCGCCCGGCTGATGGCGGCTTTCCGCGAGTACGTCGAAAGCCCGCTGGGGATGGTCGCCTGAGATGAGCAACGACCGGCGTGATCCGGTGATCCGGGTGACGGCGATGCCGGCCGACACCAACGCCTATGGCGACATCTTTGGCGGCTGGCTGCTCAGCCTGATGGACTCCGGCGCGGGGCTCGTCGCGGCGCGTCGCTCGCGTGGCCGGGCGGTCACGGTTGCGCTCGACGGCATGAAGTTCCACCTCCCCGTCGGCGTCGGCGACGAGATCTCGGTCTACGGCGAGATCAGGCGGGTCGGACGCACGTCCATGACGATCGCGATAGAGGCCTGGCGGCGGCATCGGACCGAGGACGAGGAAGTGAAGGTGACCGAGGCGATCTTCACCTTCGTCGCCGTCGACGATGCAGCCAAGCCCCGCGTAATTGATCAGGAGAGTTAGTTTCGTGGCAGACACTTACGACGTCATCGTCCTCGGCTCGGGTCCTGGTGGCTACGTGGCGGCGATCCGCGCCGCGCAGCTGGGACTCAAGACCGCGATCGTCGAGCGCGAGCGGCTCGGCGGGATCTGCCTCAACTGGGGCTGTATCCCGACCAAGGCGCTGCTGCGTTCGGCCGAGGTGTTCCACAACATGAAGAACGCGAAGGCCTACGGCCTAGTGGCGGAGAAGATCAGCGCCGATCTCGACGCCGTGGTCAAGCGCTCGCGCGGGGTGGCGGACCAGCTCAACCGCGGCGTTACCGGGCTGATGAAGAAGAACAAGATCACCGTGCACATGGGCACCGGCAAACTCGTCGCTCCCGGCAAGCTGCAGGTGAGCGGCGACAAGGGTTCCGAGACGCTGGAGGCCAAGCACATCATCGTCGCCACCGGCGCGCGCGCCCGCGAATTGCCCAAGGCCAAGAGCGACGGCGAGCGGATCTGGACCTACCGCCATGCGATGACCCCCAAGGAGCTGCCGAGCAAGCTGCTCGTCATCGGTTCCGGCGCGATCGGCATCGAATTCGCCAGCTTCTACAACGACATGGGCTCCGATGTCACGGTCGTGGAGATGGCCGATCGGGTCGTGCCGGTCGAAGATGCGGACGTTTCCAGCTTCCTCGAGAAGGCCCTGACCAAGCAGGGGATCAAGATCCTCACCAAGGCCAGCGTCGGCGCCATCGAGAAGAGCGGCGGTGGCGTGAAGGTCGCGATCAAGGACAAGGCCGGCAAGGAAGAGACGACCGAATTCAGCCATGTCATCGTGGCGATCGGCATCGTTCCCAATGTCGAGGATATCGGCCTGGAAGAGCTGAACATCGAGCCCGACAAGCGCTACCACATCAAGGTGGACGACCTGGGCCGGACGAACGTGAAGGGTGTCTGGGCCATCGGCGACTGCGTTGACGGGCCTTGGCTCGCGCACAAGGCGAGCCACGAGGGCGTCACCGCGGCCGAGGCGATCGCGCAGGAGTTGGGCAACAAGGACGTTCATCCCCATCCGCTCGATCGTCGCAACATTCCGGGCTGCACGTATTGCCACCCGCAAATCGCGTCGGTCGGCCTGACCGAGGCGAAGGCCAAGGAGGCGGGCTACGAGGTGAAGGCCGGCACTTTCCCCTTCATCGGCAATGGCAAGGCGATCGCGCTTGGCGAGGCGGAAGGCTTCATCAAGACCGTCTTCGACGCCAAGACCGGCGAACTGCTCGGCGCGCACATGATCGGGGCCGAAGTGACCGAACTCATCCAAGGCTATGTCGTGGGCAAGGCGCTCGAGACGACCGAGGCCGAGCTGATCGGCGCGATCTTCCCGCATCCGACGCTGTCCGAGATGATGCACGAATCGGTGCTCGCTGCTTACGGACGCGCGCTGCACATCTGACGAAGGTGGACGGGGAGCGCGCGCGCTCCCCGTCCGCGACGAGGAGCTTCTTGCTGACGCTGGATTGACGGAATTGTGACGGCCGATGCTCGTTCTTGCCGAGCACCGTGAGACTTGGCAGGGCGGCTCGGTGTCGATCAACCAGCGCGAATGCAAGCCGCGATGAAACGTGTGCTCAAGGGTCTGTTCCGTACCACCTTGCCCGGCATCGGCGAATGCGCCCGGGTCGACATGCGCGCGGGCGACGCCGCTCCGTATCTCGAGCGGGACATGTACGTGCTGCTGGGATTCGAACCGCCTTTTGACTTGCTGCCAGCAAGTGCACCCCGCGCCGAGCTTGGAAAGGCTTTGCACACGCAAGTTGGGGCGTTCCCGCAACTTTGAACCGTCCGTCGCTGTCACCGGGCAGGTCGTCGTACAAATTTGCCGCGCCATTTCTGGTATTCGCGATACGATGATAAGAGGGTGCAGCGCCAGCCCAGCCTAGGGCTTCTGGCGTGGGAGAACCCGAATCCCACTTGTGCTCGCGCCGGAAAGGAGTGTCGCCATGCCCAGCTTCACTATCAGACCGCGGCGTCGCGTGTTCCCCGGCGGTGATGTGCGCGCGCTGGATGCGAGTCTGGTGTTCAGCGCGATCGAGCGGCTGGGGTGGGAGGAGGCCGATCTGCTTCAGGATAACCGCCGTGCTTTCAGCATCCGGCATGACGGCTTCGGGGTCTGGTCGATATTTCGCCATGATGCCGAAGAGCTCCGTCTCGCCAGCTAACGGGCAACAGCGTTAACCAGCTTCGCTCGGCCAGCTATCGTCCACGGCCGCTCATCGCACTGGTCCGAGGCAATCCTGCGCCGAACGGGTGATTGCCGGGCAGCCTTGAGCAGTGCTCGCGCGTTGTCCGCTCATCTACACAGGAGAACGGACATGGCCGACTTGAGTGCGATCACCGAGCATATGGAAGTCATTGGCGCCGACGGCGTGCACATCGGCACCGTCGATCACGTGGATGGCGACCGGATCAAGCTGACCAAGGCGGAAAGCGGCGCTCACAGCGGGCACCATCACTACATCTCCGGCGGTCTCGTGGCGGAAGTCGAGGGTGACAAGGTCCGCCTTTCGGCCTCCGGTGCGACCGCGCTGCTGTTCGAAGAGGAAGAGGGCGGCGACTCGATCGCAAACTGATCGACCGTTCGTAACGCGCGAGGCCGATGGTGCTCGAACATGTGCCTTCGTGGCTTGGTGCCTTGCTGCGCAATGTGCGGGCAGGTCACGCCAAGCTGACGATCGTGCAGGAAGGGCTCGCCGGCAACGGCGAGCCCATCGACTTGCGCAGTCCGGCATTCGCGGACGGCGCGCGCCTGCCCGTGCGCTTCACCGCGGACGGGGAGGGTGTCTCGCCGCCGTTGGTGTGGGGCGAAGTACCCGTAGGTACGGTAAGCGTCGCGTTGCTGGTCGAGGACCCCGACGCCCCGGCGCCGCATCCGCTCGTCCATGCCCTGGTCTGGAACATGCCGCCCGATGAGCGGCACTTGGCCGAGGGTGCGATCGCCGCCGATGGCGATGGCGCGCCTGATGGCCGCGACGTGGGGCGCAACAGCTACTATCGCGAGGGCTGGCTGCCCCCGGATCCGCCGTCCGGCCATGGCAGCCATGATTATGTCTTCCAGGTCTTTGCCTTGTCGGCCACGCCGGACATCGGCCACACCCCCGGAAGAGCAAGCTTCATCGAAGCGCTCAAGGGGAATGTGCTGGCTGCCGGAATCCTGGTGGGCACGTACTCGCGCGGAGAGGCGGCACCCATGTCGCCCGAAGGCGCGGGCCTGAGCCCCGCATGAGGAAAGTGGTGGGCCCGGCAGGATTCGAACCCGCGACCTAGCCGTTATGAGCGGCCAGCTCTAACCGCTGAGCTACAGGCCCCCTTGCCGCCGTGGCAGCAGAAGAACGTGCCGATTAGCCGCCGCGCGGCTGTGAGGCAAGCTCCGCGCCCTCGAGCACTTGCGCTACGCTGGCGGGCCATACGCCTCGCTTGTGCAGATGCTGGAACACCGTGCGCCACCAGTCGTAGAAACCCGCCAGTCCGCGCTCGTCGAGCACATAAGGCGTGTGGCCTGGGGCGAGCGAGGGGCTGTGGAAGGACAGCACCAGGATCGGCAGGTCATCGTCCACCGCGATGTCGATGCCGCGGATCGCCTCCTGAGCGCTCACCCCTTCGGGCGTGAGCGGGATGCGCTCCAGCAGCCGGCTTCGCGCGAGCAGCCCCCGCGCCGAGGGAGCGCGCCACATCTGCGGATAGAGCAGTTTGCCCAGTTGCCGCAGCGGACCCCAGAACACCGTCGTCAGCGGCAGTTCCATCAGTCCATTGCTGCGGTCGATCCAGTAGGGACGCAGCGGATGGTCGCGATAGCTGGGTCCGCCGGCGCCACTGTAGTCGAACATCGCGCGCACCGACGTGTCGATCCGCAGGCCGTTCTCGACGAGGATCTGTGCGGTATTCGGCCCCAGGCCATAGCGCCCGGCGCGGTAGATCAGCGGCGCCTTGCCAAACCGTCCCTCGATCTCCTCGCGCAGGATGCGGAACTTCTCGCGTTCAAGTTCTACCGGCAGATTGCCGGCGTAGCTGTTGAATTCGTTGACATCTTCCTCGAAGGGCGGGCTGACCCAAGGATGCAACTGGACGCCGATCTCGGCGCGGCCGGCGCTCACGGCATCGCCCAGGGCGTCGGCCGCGGCCGGTGACTGCGCGATCGGGTAGTCGATGAGGTAGATCGGCACCACGCCGTTTTCCTCGCAGAAGCTCTGGAAGGTGCGCAGCGCGGGCAGGGTGACGAGGCTGTGCCGCTCCCGGTCGAGCGGGGCGCTCCAGTCGAACTCCTCCTCGGTGTCGACCGTCACCAGGAAACGGCGGCCGAAGTCGCTGCGGAATGTCACGAAGTCGGGTGGTGAAGGACGCTCCAGCAGGTTCGGCCCCGGCAAGGTGTTTTCCCTTTATTTCCGCCGGCCTGGCGCCGAACCGCTCCCGAGCGCGCGGCTCTCAGGACGCTTGCGTATGGTCTGCCGCTTGCGTGGTCAAGCCGGGAACCCGAAGGGACAGGCGTGTCGCGGTGCGTTCGAGCGAGCCGCCGGCGGCGCGTGCCTCCGCTGCCGCGAGTCGCAGGGTAAAGCCGATGCCGAACGTGCCAGCGAACAGCGCCCGCGTCGGCTCGTGCGGCGGCGCCGGCCGGTTGGACGCATCGGGGGAGGCGAGTGCCTGCGGAAGGCTGATCGACAGCACGACCCGTTCGCCGGCATCCTCGACGCGGATGGCCAGGACCTCGCCGGGCTCGGCGGTGCCGGCGAGACCGGCGAGCAAGCGCCACACGAGCCGGGTCGCCTCCTCGGCGGAAAGGTGGACCGGGAGCGCCGGCAGCGGCTGCGGCAGGGTGAAGCCGCTTGCGCGCGGGCCTGTCCAGGCGCGTAGCCGGGCGACCGCCTCGCCGATCACGACGCCAAGGTCGCAGCCCGACTCTTGCGGGACCAGTCCTCCGGTTTCCAGCTTCACCAACCGGTCGAGCTCTTCGAAACCGGCGAGGATCTGCGCGGTGTCGCCGGCGATCGTCGCGGCCAGCGCCCGGTACTCGTGCGGCGCGGGGCCATAGAGCTGCTGCTGGATGATCTCGGCCGCGACCTGCATCGCATTGGCCGGTGTGCGCAACTCGTGCAGGATCTGCCGCATCCGGTCGATCTCGCCGTCCGCCGGCGCGGAGGCGCCAGCCGCTGGCGGGGCAGGGCGGCGCAAGCGTCCGGCGTACCCCACGAAGCGATGATTCGCGCCCTCGAAGCGGGGAACCGCATCGAGCCGCCAGGGTCCGGCAAGAACCGGCGCGAGCGCAAGCGAGACGAGCGCGCCGCTGATCGGCTGGCGGTGGCGGACGGCGGCCGCCAGGTCCGGCTGGGTCGCATCGCCGGCGAGGCTCCATCCCACGATTGCAGGCGCGGTGGGGCCGTCCGCCGAAGTCACGCGACCGCTCGTATCGGTCACGAAGTCCAGGACAAGCACGGCCGGCAGAGCGGCGCCAGTGTCTTGAGCGGCAACAGATTCGGTGCCGTTGCCCTTGGCTTGCCGGAACGCCTCGATCTTGCGGACGATCGCGCCGATCCCGCTGGCAGTCTGGTCTGGAGCGCGCGGAGCGGGAGGCGGGCCGCTGCCATCGATCACGAAAAGTCCGGGTCTCGGTCCGAGCCTTGGCCTGAGGCTAGGGTTGGCGAGCGCTTCGCCTGCTGGTGCCTGGACCGGCGGCAGACCGCGATCGGCGATGCCGAGTCGCTCGAGCAGGGCATCGACCCTGGCGCTCAGCCCGCGCCGGTGACGCAGGATCCCGCGCGCGCGAATCGGAAGCGCGGGGATCAGATCGAGCCAGTCCGCGTCGTCCAGGTGCGCCGCCGCGATCGCCGCGCTGGCCACTTCGGGCTCGGACGCCGCCAGACGTGCCACAAGCTCGGGGTTGGCGAGCCGCATCATCGGCTCGCGCAGAATCCGCGCGCGTTCGCTTGCGGGCAGGATCGTGCCGAGATCCTCGATTCGCGCGAGCGCGGCATCGACGATCGGGCTGCCCTCCTGCGGTGACGGTGTGCGGCCAAGCAGGTCGATCAGCTGGCGAAACTGGATGCGCGCGATCGCCCGGCTGCCACCGGGGCCGCTTGCCGGCAATCGAAGCACGGTAGCAAGGCGATCGTCAAAGTGCATCACGTCTCCGCGACGTACGCGCAGACCTGGGTCGCGGCACGCTCGTTCCGCACGGAAGATAATCCATGGGGCAAGTCCTCTAGCAAACGAAGGTTATCGGAAAAGCGCATAGACCGTCAGCGTTGCAAAGCGGGACAGTTGCGCTAGAGGATAATAAAATTTCAACGGCGGGTTCAAACCTTTGTTCAAGTTGCCGCCGAAACGGACATGCCTTACGAGGTCGCTTCACTATGGCCATGGTCAACCTTGATGAGATCGATCGCCGCCTGCTCGCTGAGCTGCAGGACGACGGCCGCATCACCAATGTCGCGCTCGCGCAGCGAGTCGGGCTGACCGCCCCGCCGTGCCTGCGCCGCGTGCGCAGCCTGGAAGAGGCCGGCGTGATCCAGGGTTACCACGCCGATCTCGACGCGTCCAAGCTGGGCTTCACCATCACCGTGTTCGCGCTCGTCAGCCTCAAGAGCCAGGCCGAGGAATCGCTGCGCGCGTTCGAGGATCACATGCGCGAATTGCCCGAAGTGCGCGAGTGCCACATGCTCAACGGCGAGATCGATTTCATCCTCAAGATCGTCAGCCGCGATCTCCAAAGCTTCCAGGAATTCCTCACCTCCAAGTTGACCCCGGCGCCCAACGTCGCCAGCGTCAAGACCTCGCTGACCATCCGCACCGCCAAGCGCGTGCCGGGCGTACCACTCGAAAGCGACTGACGAGACACGGCTTGCCCCGGATCGGGTTGCCGGCCGGCGCACATGAACCGTCTCCAGGATTTATAGCCACTTGGAGGCGTTTTCAGACTTTCGTGAAGCGCTTGTTAACGCAATAATGGGATGCGCAGGGTCTATCTTTCGAGCCGACCCGCGATGCACACCCCTGATCTTGATACCCTCCGTTTGTGCAGCGTACTCGCCTCGAGCGCGTTCGGCTTCGTCTTCTCGGTCCTGTGGTTGCGCGATCGCGCCGCACTGCACTTCGCCATGTGGGCTGCGTCCTCGCTGATCTACGGCGGCATCATCGCCATTTTCGGTAGCATCAGCCCCACGCAGATCGTGCCGGTCACGATCCTCTTCGCGGTCCTGGCGATCACCGATCTGCTCCCGCTTGCAGGGGCGCTGCAGCTTGAGAACCGCAAACCGTTCGCGCCGTGGATGGTCCTGCCGGTGCTTGCCGCCGCTTGCGGGCACGCGATCCCGGCGGTCCTCGTGCGCGAGGGCGTGTTTTCGCCGACGGGCGCCTGGCAGACCGTCGGCGATGCGCTGGGCCTTGCGGTGGGGATCGGCGTGCCCGGGTTCCTGCTGGCCTTCGGGCCCGGGGCGCGCCGCTCCGCCGGGCGCCGCATGGCGGGCGCGGCGATGCTTTGCTACTTGCCGGGCTATGCGCTTTCGATTGTCGGGGCCTTCTGGGTGCTGCCGCGCGGCGAGTGGGTCGCCTTGCTGGCGATGCTGTCGGACCAAGTGCTGCTCGGTGTCCTCAACCTCGGACTGCTGGCGATCCCGGCCGAGCGCGTGCACCGCAACTTGCGCGAAGCGGCGATGCGCGATCCGCTGACCGGGTGCTGGAACCGCGCCGGCCTTCACAGTCTGGAGGCGACCTTCGGCAAGATCGGCGTCGCCGTGGTGGCGCTCGATGTCGATCACTTCAAGCTGATCAACGACCGCCATGGCCATGCGGCCGGCGACGAAGTGCTCGCTCTGATCGGCAGCGAGGCGCGCGGTCTGGCCGAGGCTCATGCGGGGCACGCCGTGCGCCTTGGCGGCGATGAGTTCATCGTCATCCTCCCCGCTTCGGGCGGAGAGCCGAGCGGCTTCATGGCGACGCTCGAAAGCCGGCTGAAAGCGCGCAGCCTGCTAGGCAAGGGCTGGAGCGTCAGCATGGGCTCCTCCCAGGTACAGGCGGGGGAGAAGGGCCTCTCCTCGACGATGCGGCGGGCCGATACCTCACTCTATCAAGCGAAGGCCGCTCGCCACGCCCGCGCTGCGTAAGCTCAGGCCTGTCGCGCTACCGGCGCGGTGTACTTAGAGTCTGTACGGTTTAAGCGGCACCGGCCCACGCCCCCACCCGACCTCCCAACGATAGTACCCTATGGGAGGTCGGGTGGGGGCGTGGGCCGGTGCCGATTCCGCTTCAAGCGGACAGACTCTTAGCTGAGCCGCGCCGCGGCCTCGAGCCCGAGCAGGTAGCTGTCCGCACCGAACCCGGCGATGGTGCCTCGCGCCGCGGGCGCGATCCACGACGTGTGGCGGAAGGCCTCGCGTGCGTGCGGGTTCGACAAGTGAATCTCGATCACCGGCGGCGTGATCGCCTTGATCGCATCGAGCAGCGCGACCGACGTGTGCGTGTAGCCGGCTGCGTTGAGCAGGACGGCATGCGCCCCGCGCGCGTGGGCTTCGTGCAGCCAGTCGACCAACTCGCCCTCGCGGTTGGTCTGCCGGCATTCCACCGCCAGCCCCAGCGCCGCGCCGCGTTCGGCCAAGGCATGGTCGATCGCCGCCAGCGTCGTCGCCCCATAGATCTCCGGCTCGCGCGTGCCGAGCAGATTGAGGTTGGGCCCGTTGAGCACCATGACCAGCTTTTCCGACATTTTTTTCCGAGCTTCCCTATCGCGACCGGACTTGCATAGACGCTGCGCCTTGCGGCGCAACCGCGCGCGTCAGCGGTCGGTGCCCTTGGCCTTGCCCCATTGCCTGAGCGTCGCGTAGCCGAGGTAACCGGTGCCGAAGAGGGCGTAGAGCGGCTCGGGGATGCCGGCGAGATAGAGATGCGCCGCCTGCGCCGCCTGGCGCGCCATGACCGGGCTCACCGCGCCGAGCGCTCCGACCGGCAGTGAGAACAGGATCATGGCGTACATGACGTAGAGGAAGAGCGGGCGCGCGCGGCTGGTCAGGCGGTCGGAAATGCCCGGATCGTTGGCGGCGCTGGTGGGAGACGATGACATGCCTGGCGACTCCTGCGAAAGACGATGTCGCAAGCAGATAACCACATTGGCACGTGTAGGAAAGCGTTTTCTTCTGCGTCCCGATCCCGCGAGCTTGCGCGAGGGGGGAGAAGCTGGCCCTCAGATGATTGGTCGGGACGAGAGGATTCGAACCTCCGACCCCCACACCCCCAGTGTGATGCGCTACCAGGCTGCGCTACGTCCCGACCGGAGGTGCGCCTATAGGCATGCCGTTCGGCAAGTGCAAGCGCGGTGCGTCGCTTCGGGGGACGGTATCCGCCCCATCGTTGCCAGTCCGGTGTAGAGTTGCTAGTCGCGCGCGCTGTTCATACCTGTGCCGCGCCGTGTGCCGACCTCCTCGTCCGCGCGCCGCACTCCAGAAAGCGCGAACGTCCCGATGCACACTTCCCTTCTCCCGCTTCTCGCCGCCGGTGCGGCCGGTGCCCAGGCCGGTCCGCCGGCCTGGCTGAGCTACCTGCCGTTCGTGGCGATGGGCCTGATCTTCTGGTTCCTCATCCTGCGCCCGCAGATGAAGCAGCAGAAGGAGCAGAAGGCCAAGATCGAGGCGATCAAGAAGGGCGACGAAGTGCTCACCGCCGCCGGCTTCGTCGGCAAGGTGGTGCGCGTCGACGAGCACTATGCCGACATCGAGATCGCGCAGGGCGTGAAGGTGAAGGCGGTCAAGTCGACGATCACCGACGTCATCGCCCCTGGTGGATCGAAGCCCGCGAACGACTGAGCCGGACCCAAGAAAAGGCGCTGATACGCAATGCTCGATTTTCCCACCTGGAAGCGCGTCTGGCTGTGGGGGCTGACGCTCTTCGCGATCGCCGCCGCGCTGCCTTCGCTTGCCTCGATCACGGGCGTGCGCTGGCCGTCCGCGTTGCCGAGCCCGATGGTCAACCTTGGCCTCGACCTGGCAGGCGGCAGCCACATCCTGCTCGAGGCCGACAAGCGCCAGGTGGCGCAGCAGCGGCTGGAATCGATGGACGAATCGATCCGTGGCCGACTGCGCAACGCCACGCCGAGCATTCCCATCGGCGACATCTCGAGCCAGGGCGGACGCTTGAGCTTCATGCTCAAGAACCCGGGCCAGGTCGACGCGACGCGCGAAGCGATCATGCCGCTGACATCGGGCGCGGGCCTCACCGGGCAGCGTGACTGGGACATCCAGGTGGTCGACGGCACGCGCTTCGTGATCACGCCCACGACCGAGGGGCTGGACCAGGCCGTCACCAATGCGATGGACACGGCCGTCGAAGTGGTGCGCCGCCGCATCGACGCGCTCGGCACGCGCGAGCCGACGATCCTGCGTCAGGGCGACGAGCGCATCGTCGTCCAGGTGCCCGGCCTGCAGGACCCGAGCGCGCTCAAGAAGCTGCTGGGCCAGACCGCCAAGCTCGAGTTCAAGCTGGTCGACGTCAGCGCCTCGCCCGAGGACATCGCGCGCGGCATCGCCCCTCCGGGCGACGAGATCCTGCAGTTCTCCAAGCCCGAAGGCGGCCGCACCGCGCTCGCCGTCAAGCGCCTGGGCGGCATCAAGGGCGACCAGCTGACGGACGCCAAGCAGGCGTTCGATCCCAAGAGCAATGCGCCGGTCGTCTCGATTACGTTCAACTCGGCCGGCGGCGCCAAGTTCGCGCAGCTCACCAGCGAGAACGTGAACCGTCCGTTCGCGATCATCCTCGACAACAAGATCCTCTCGGCCCCCAACATCAACGAGCCGATCCTGGGCGGCAGCGCGCAGATCAGCGGCAGCTTCACCGTGCAGGACGCGACGCAGCTGGCGATCTCGCTTCGTTCGGGTGCGCTCCCGGTCGATCTGGCCGTGGTCGAAGAGCGCACCGTCGGGCCTGACCTCGGCGCCGACTCGATCCACAAGGGCCTGATCGCCATGACGATCGGTTCGCTTGGCGTCGTGCTGCTGATGATCGCGACGTACGGCCGCTTCGGCATCTACGCGACGATCGCGCTGGTGCTGAACGTGCTGATGATCCTGGGCATCATGGCGCTCATCAACACCACGCTGACGCTGCCGGGCATCGCCGGCTTCGTGCTGACCATCGGCGCGGCGGTGGACGCCAACGTGCTGATCTACGAACGCATGCGCGAGGAACGCAAGAAGGGCCGGCGCGTCGTCGCTGCGGTGGAGAACGGCTACAAGGAAGCGAGCCGCGCGATCTACGACGCCAACGTCACCAACGCGATCGCCGGCATTCTGCTGTTCGTATTCGGTACCGGCCCGGTGCGCGGTTTCGCGGTCGTGCTCATCATCGGCTTGTTCACCAGCGTCTTCACCGGCGTCACCCTGACCCGCATGTGGGTCGCCGACTGGCTGCGCAAGAAGCGCCCGACCGAGCTGAACGTCTGAGGACACGAGACCCATGAAACTGCTCAAGCTCGTTCCCGAGAACACCAACATCCACTTCCTGAAGTGGCGGGTGCCGTTCTACGCGATCAGCGCGCTGCTGGTGATCGCCAGCTGGACGCTCGTCTTCACCAAGGGCCTGAACTACGGCGTCGACTTCGCCGGTGGCCAGGAGATCAACGCCACCTTCACCAAGGAGACCGAAGCGCCCGTCAGCGAGCTGCGCGAGATCGTCGGCAAGCTGGGCTACGGCGATCCGGTGATTCAGCGCTTCGGCGCGCTCAATGAAGTCTCGATCCGCACCAAGCTGCCCGAGAGCGCGGAAGGCAACCCGGCCGCCGCCGAGCAGATCAGCAACCGCATCGTCGGTACCGTGCGGCAGGCCTATCCCGACGTGCGGATCGACGGCATCGACACGGTGTCCGGCAAAGTCTCCGGCGAGTTCCGCGACAAGGCGATCTACGCGCTGCTCGCGGCGATGGCGGCGATCGCGATCTACATCTGGATTCGCTTCGAATGGCAGTTCGGCGTCGGCGCGCTGCTCTCGCTGGTTCACGACGTGTCGCTGACGCTGGGCATGTTCGCGCTGTTCCAACTGGAGTTCAGCCTGCAGATCATCGCCGCGATCCTGGCGCTGATCGGCTATTCGCTGAACGACACAATCGTCGTCTACGACCGCATTCGCGAGGACTTGAAGAAGTACCGCCGCATGCCGCTGCCCGAACTGCTCGACATGTCGGTGAACGAGACGCTGGCGCGCACCGTCATGACCTCGGCGACGCTGCTGATCGCGCTGATTCCGCTGCTGCTGTTCGGGCCGGAGAGCCTGTTCGGCATGACCGCGGCGATCACGCTGGGCATTTTCGTCGGCACTTACAGCTCGATCTACATGGCCGCGCCGATCCTGATCTGGCTGGGGGTGAGCTCGGACAGCTTCGTCAAGACGGAGAGCGCCACCGACCGCCAGGAGCGCCTCACCCGCGAACGCGGCAACTGAACGCCGTCCCGGACTTGATCCGGGACGACGTCAGGCTTTCGACGCGAGAACCTTGTGCCAGAACTGCACCAGGTTCTCGGCGTTCTCGCCCCAGCTGAACTGCCGCGCGTTCGCGGCCACATCCGCCTGTGCAGGGGGCGTGCGCAGCAGATCTTCGACCGCCGCAGCGATCGCCTCGGGATTGCGGGCGGCCAAGCGCCCGGCACTGGGATTACGCACGAGCTCGCGCGCGCCGCCGATGTCGGGGATCACGAGGGGCGTGCCGCAGGCCAGCGCCTCGACCCAGACATTCGCAAGCCCCTCGCTGGCGGAAGGCAGCACCACCGAGTCCGCCGCGCTGAGCAGGCACGGCAACGTCTCGTGGTCGACGAGGCCGAGGAAGTGGACGCGCTCGGCGACGCCACGGTCGCGCGCATGAGCCTTGAGCGCCGCCTCGTCCTCGCCCAAGCCGGCAAGCGCCAGCCGAACGCCCGGCAGGCGGGCGAGGGCGTCGATGACCAGGCGCTGGCCCTTGCGGGGGATCAGGGCACCGGGCGCCACCAGCAGTGGTCCATCGTTGGGGATGGCGATCCGCGGCAGTGACGCGATCCGCGCGCGCGCGCCGGGCCGGTCGATCGGATGGAAGCGCTCGCGGTCGAGCCCGGTGTAGTGCACCGCGATGCGCTCGCCCGGCATGCCGAGCGCGATCATGTCCCCTCGCAGCGCTTCGCTCACCGCCAGCAACCCGGCCGCCTGCTGCGCCGCCTCGCGGATCTGTGCCAGCGCCTTGGGTCGCGCGCCCCAAAAGTGGATGTCCGCGCCGCGCGACTTGATCGTGAGCGGCAAGCCCAGGTCGCGCGCGATCGCGGCGGCGGCAGGGCCGTCGGGGAAGAAGAACTGCGCGTCGACGAGGTCGAACGGCTGCTCGGCATGAAGCTTGCGCGCGAGCGGCAGCACCGCCGAGACGATGCGCCCCGGGTTGCTGTCGCCGCCGATCCTGGGGATCAGCGTGAAGCGTGGGTAGTGGACCTTCAGCCCGGCCGCATCGCTCTCCTTCGGGATGGGCCGCAGGCGGGCGTAAGGCTCCTTGAGCGGCAGCGGCCACGGCGGCATCCCGATCGGGCTCACCATCGCCAGGTCGACTCCGCCGCGCGCGTTGACCGCGCGCATCTGGTTGCCAACGAAGATGCCGAAGCTGGGTCGGACCGGATTGGGAAACAGCGTGGCGATGGACAGGACGCGCAACGCCCGTCAGCCTCGCCCAGCGCCCTTTGTCACAGGCGGCGCACCAGCATTTCCGCCACCGCCAGCCACGCCGGCGAATCCACCGACACGTCCTCGCCGCCGCCGACCGGCGTCAGCTTCACGCCTTTGCCCTTGTGCAGACGACCGAAGGCGAAGTGGCCGGCCGGCAGCGGCGCGAGCACATCGCGATCCACCGCGCGCGAGGCCTGGGAGGGATCGAGCTCGCGAAGCCAGATCTGGTCTCCGGCCCGGTAGTCGCCCACGTCGGTTTCCACTGCCACCACGCGCAGGGCGCCATCGCCGCTGAGAGCGGTCGGGAGCAGTGCGTCGGCCTGCTTGTGCGGTGCATCGATGCCGTCGGCGCCGAGAACGGCGGTGATCGTCGGTTCGGCGCTATGCTCGCTGCGGAGCAGGAGCTCGGGCTCGACTTCCAGTGCCGCGGCGATCTTGTTCATCCACACCAGCGAGAGGTTGCGCATGCCGGTCTCGAGCCGGCCGATCGTTTGCGCTGTCGTCGGCGGCGTACAGGCGGCGGCGACTTGCGCCAGGGTCCAGCCCTTCTGGAGACGGATGTCGCGGATTCGATTGATCATGGGGTGCCTCGCTTGCCGGTGAAGTATAACCGATCTGGTGCGCGCGCTTTCGGCCATGTCGTGGCATTTGGCAAGAGTTGATTTGCACCGATGATCGCCCTCGCGCCTCGCACCACGGCATGCGCGGAGCGAAGGCGGCGACGGCGCGTTGCCTGAGGGTCCCGACCGCGTCTAGGTTGGCCGCAACGATCTGAAGTGGGACGCACATGATGATGGAACGCCGCAAGTTTCTGGCCACGAGCAGCGCCGCGCTCGCGGCCGCCTCGATCCGCCCTGCCGTCGCACTGGTGGCCAGCGGGGAGGATGCGCAGCTCGCGGCCTTGATGGACCGCCTGTTCTATCAGGACATCGATCTCTCGCCGGAAGCGGCCACGGAGCGCGGCTTCGACAAGGGGCCACGGGCCGCGCTCAAGAGTCGACTGGATGATGATAGCCCCGCCGGCCGAGCCAAGCGCATGGCGGCCAATCGCCAGGGCCTGCGCGAACTGCAGGCGCTTGCCCCTGCGGGCCTGAGCCCAGCCTCGCGGTTGCAGCGCGACGTCGCCGTCTATGTGTTCACGCAAAGGCTGGTTCCCGAGAGTTTCCAGCTCGATTCGATCCGGCGGCCCTACCGCATCTTCCAGCAGGGCGGCGCGTACTTCGGCGTGCCCGATTTCCTCAACAGCAACCACGTGATCGAGACCTCGGGAGACGCGGAGGCCTATCTCGCGCGGCTGGGCGAGTTCCGCCGCAAGCTCGATGACGACACCGCCTACCAGCAGGCGATGGCGCCCCGCGGCGTGGTGGCGCCCGGTTGGTCGATCGACCTCACGCTGAGCCAGATGCGGAAACTGCGCCGGGCGGCGGCGGCGAACAGCACGCTGGTCGACTCGCTCGTCCGGCGGACGCGCGAGAAGGGGATCGCCGGCGACTGGGCGGCGCGGGCAGCGCGGATCGTCGAGGCCGAGGTCTACCCGGCGCTTGATCGCCAGATGGCCTTGATGACCAAGCTGCGGGCCAGCACGCCGGCGGGCGATGGCATTTGGCGCCTGAAGGATGGTGAGGCGATTTACGCGGCGGCGCTCAAGGACAGCATCACCACCGGCCTTTCGCCCGAGGAGGTGCACCGCATCGGCCTCACCCAAGTGGCCGAGATCAGCGCGCAGTTGACCGCGATTCTCGACAAGGCCGGCTACAAGGGCGCCAATGTCGGCCAGCGCCTGACGGCGCTCAACGGCGCGCCCGAGCAGCTCTACGCCAACACCGACGAGGGCCGTGCGGCGATGATCGCCAGCCTGAACGAGGGCGTGGCGCAGATGAAAGGCCTTTTGCCCAAGGCCTTCGTCGACATTCCCGACAAGCCTCTCGAGATCAAGCGCGTGCCGCCCGAGATCCAGGACGGTGCTTCGAACGGCTATTACTACCGCGCGCCGCTCGACGGGTCACGGCCGGCGATCTACTGGATCAACCTCAAGGACACGGCCGACTGGCCCAAGTACCAGCTCCCCTCGCTCACGTATCACGAGGGCATTCCCGGCCACCACCTGCAGCTCAGCTACGCGGCGACGAGCGGCGAGGTGCCGCTGCTGCTGCGCACGCTGTTCATCTCCGCCTATGGCGAGGGTTGGGCGCTCTATGCCGAGCAGCTGGCGGATGAACTCGGCGGCTACACCGGGCTCGAAAAGGCCGGCTATCTTCAGTCGTTCCTGTTCCGCGCGGCGCGGTTGGTGGTCGATACCGGCATTCACGCCAAGCGCTGGAGTCGCGAGCAGGCGACGCAATACCTGGTCGAGACGGTGGGCTTCACGCAGGCGCGCAGCCAGCGAGAGGTCGAGCGCTACTGCACGCAGCCGGGCCAGGCGTGCAGCTACAAGATCGGCCACAACAAGTGGACCGAGCTCAGGCAGCGCGCCCAGAGTAAACTGGGCGATCGCTTCAGCCTGGCCTGGTTCCACGATGTCCTGAAGGACGGGCTGATGCCGCTGGAACTGCTGGACCGCCGCGTCGACGAGCGCATCGCAGAGCGGCTGCAGTCGCGGGGGTAAACCGCCACGACCGCAGCCGCTCGTGAGCTTCGTTTAGTGTTGGTGGCGGCCGGCTATTGCCTCACGCGAGGTTCGTCGCCGCCGCAACCGGACCCGGGTCGAGCCCGGGTCGACGCGAGAAGCCTGATCAGCCCGCGTTGGCGGCGCTGAGGACGGCGCGGACGCTGGCGGTCGCGACGTCCTCGTCGATGCCCACGCCCCAGACGGTGCGGCCATCGGGCAGGATGCACTCGACGTAAGCGGCGGCGCGCGCGTCCGAACCCTTGGACAGCGCGTGCTCGGAATAGTCCCGCACTTCCAAGGTGACGCCGAACGCTTCGGCCAGCGTGGCCACGACCGAGGAGATCAGGCCGTTGCCGCGGCCGGAAACGGTCCGTTCCTTGCCGTCGACCCCGATCTTGCCCGAGAACAGGCGCGCGCCGTCCGACCCCTTGGCCTCGTCCCAGTCTATGAGCTGATAGCGCTGCGGCTCGTCGAGGCGGTAGACGCGGCGGAACACGTCCCAGATGTCGCTGGCCTGCAGCTCGCGCCCGAGCTCGTCGGCCAGTTCCTGCACGTGGCGCGAGAAGTGGGCCTGCATGCGCTTGGGCAGCTTCAGACCCTGGTCCTGCTCGATCACCCAGGCGAACCCGCCCTTGCCCGACTGCGAGTTGACGCGGATCACCGCCTCGTAGCTGCGGCCGAGGTCAGCCGGATCGATCGGCAGGTAGGGCACCGCCCAGACCTGATCGTTGCGCTTCTCCTGCGCGGCGAAGCCTTTCTTGATCGCGTCCTGGTGGCTGCCGGAAAAGGCGGTGAACACCAGTTCGCCACCGTAGGGATGGCGCTCTGCGACCTTGAGCTGGTTGCAGTACTCGACGGTCTGGATCACCTCGTCGATGTCCGAGAAGTCGAGGCCGGGATCGACGCCCTGCGTGTACATGTTGAGCGCGACGGTGACGAGGCAGCAGTTGCCGGTGCGCTCGCCATTGCCGAACAGGCAGCCTTCCACGCGATCCGCGCCGGCCATCAGGCCCAGCTCGGCGGCGGCCACGCCGGTGCCGCGGTCGTTGTGCGTGTGCAAGGAGATCACCGCGCTCTCGCGGTTAGGCAGGTTGCGGCAGAAGTACTCGATCTGGTCGGCGTAGATGTTGGGCGTCGCCGCCTCGACCGTGGCCGGCAGGTTGAGGATGATCGGGTTCTCCGGCGTGGGCTGGAGAATGCCCATCACCGCCTCGCAGCACTCGATCGAGAAATCGAGCTCGGCGGTGGAAAAGGTCTCCGGGCTGTACTCGAAGTGCCACTGCGTCTGCGGATAGCGGGCGGCCTGGTCGCGCAGCACTTTAGCGCCGTTCTCGGCGATGGCGCGGATCTCGTGGCGCTCCATGCCGAACACCACCTGGCGCCACAACGGCGAGACCGCGTTGTAGAGGTGGACGATGGCGGCGTGCACGCCGGCCAGGCTCTCGAACGAGCGCTCGATCAGGTCCTCGCGCGATTGCGTCAGGACTTGCACCAGCACATCCTCGGGAATGCGCGCATCGTCGACCAGGCCGCGGATGAAGTCGAACTCGGTGGCGCCGGCGCTGGGGAAGCCGACTTCGATCTCCTTGAGGCCGACGTTGACCAGCAAGTCGAAGAAGCGCGTCTTCTTCTCCGCGCCCATCGGGTCGATCAGCGCCTGGTTGCCGTCGCGCAAGTCGGTGGAGAGCCAGCGCGGCGCCTTGGTGATGACCTGGGAGGGCCATTGGCGATCGGGCAGGGCGATCTGCGGAAACGGTCGGTACTTGACCGAGGGGTCTTTCAACATGGTCATGGGAGTGTCTCGCTCGGAATTCTTCTGCGCCTGGTCTGGCGATGTCGCGGTGTGGCTTCGATCCCCTGGGCGCCGAGCGCGCCGATCAGCCGACGCGCAGTCTCACGCCCAAGGGCGGGTAAGTCGCAGAGCAAGGCCGAGGCGAAGAGACATGGCCGAGCCTATGGGCACCGGAGGCGCGAAAGTAAAGGGTGGAGTTGCCGGAGCGAGGCGGCAAAAACGTCAGGTCGCGCTGCGGCGAAACCCGACCCGGGGAGAGCCCGGGTCGACGTCAGACGCAGCGGAGCGTCTTGATCCGGCCGTTCTCGTCGGTGGTGATGGTCAGCCGATCCTGGCGGAAGTCCATCGTCATCGCATCGTGAGGGCCGACCACCCGCAGGGTCTGCGTTCCCGAAGCCGACTTGATCTTGGCCAGCACCTCGTCGGTGCGTTGCACGCCGATGTAGCTGGCGACTTTCGAGGCGCCACAAGCATCGGCGCCAGGCGGCGCGGGCGAAGGCTCGGGATGGCCGTCGCCCTGCGCCGTGCAGCCCGCAAGCAGGGCGAGTGCCGCCATGCTCGCCAGAGAGGTGCGCCCGCTCACTTCTTGGTGAAGGCGGCGGCGATCTTCAGCTTCACCTCGTCGGAGAGAAGCGGAATCATGGTGCCGAAGCCGAAATCGCTGCGCTTGATCGTGGTGGTCGCCTCGAAGCCGACGTTCTCGCTGCCGCCCATCTGTGCGGGCATCTTGCCCGCGCCGTAGAAGGTGGTGGCGAGGGTCACGGGCTTGGTCACGCCGTTGAAGGTGAGATTGCCGGTCACGTTCGCCTTGCCGGGGCCGGTCGGCTTCACCGACGTGGAGACGAACGTCGCGTCGGCGGGCGAGGGGCCGAAGAAGTCGGGCTTGCCGCCGGCCTCCTTGGGCGCTCGCAGCAGGTGAGCGGTCAGGCCGGCGCTGGCGGTGGTGACCTTCGAGATCGGGATCGTCACCGAGACCTTGGCGTTCTGCGGCGCCTTCGGGTCGAGCTGCAGCGTGCCGGTGATGTCGCCGAAGATTCCGAAGTAGGGCGAGAAGCCCAGGTGGTTCAGCTCCCACTCGACCAGCGTGTGGTTGGGATCGGCCTCGTAGGTGCCGCCGGTGATGAGCGAAGCGTTCTTCTGCCCCGGCGCGGTTGTCGGCAGGCCCTGCGCCAGCAACGGCGCGGTTCCGACGAGGGCGAGAGCGGCGGCAGAAGCGAGATAGCGGCGCATGGAGTTCCTCCCGGGGAGTAAAGTTGCTCGCGCAACTCGCTGCCCGGGAGGTGGTTCCATGTCAAAGCGTTTCGGGCGCGGTCACGCGCCCGCCGCCATCAGTTCTTGGCCTTGTCGACCAGCGCGTTGGCCTTGATCCAGGGCATCATGGCGCGCAGCTTGCTGCCGGTTTCCTCGATCTGGTGGCGCTGCGCGGCCTTGCGGGCGGCCTTCAGTTCGGGCTGGCCGGCGCGGTTGTCCGAGACGAAGGCCTTCACGAAGCGGCCCGACTGGATGTCGGCGAGGACGCGCTTCATTTCCTTCTTGGTCTCTTCGGTGATGATGCGCGGCCCGATGGTGATGTCGCCATACTCGGCGGTGTTCGAGATCGAGTAGCGCATGTTGGCGATGCCGCCCTCGTACATCAGGTCGACGATCAGCTTCAGCTCGTGGAGGCACTCGAAGTAGGCCATCTCGGGGGCGTAGCCCGCCTCGACCAGCGTCTCGAAGCCGGCCTGGACCAGCGCGGTCGCACCGCCGCACAGCACCGCCTGCTCGCCGAACAGGTCGGTCTCGCATTCTTCGCGGAAGTTGGTCTCGATGATGCCCGAGCGGCCGCCACCGACACCCGACGCATAGGCGAGGGCGATGTCGTGGGCGTTGCCGGTCGCGTCCTGGGCGATGGCGATCAGGCAGGGCACGCCGCCGCCGCGCTGGAACTCGGAGCGCACGGTGTGGCCGGGGCCCTTGGGCGCGATCATGATCACGTCGATGTCGGCGCGCGGCTCGATCAGGCCGAAGTGGATGTTGAGGCCATGCGCGAAGGCGAGCGCCGCACCGGGCTTCATGTTGGCGTGCAGGTCCTCGGCATAGATCGCCGCCTGATGCTCGTCGGGCGCCAGGATCATGAGGATGTCGGCCCACTTGGCGGCCTCGGCGTTCGACAGCACCTTGAAGCCGGCGCCCTCGGCCTTCTTGGCGGTGGCCGAGCCTTCGCGCAGGGCGATGGCGACTTCGGCAACGCCGCTGTCGCGCAGGTTCTGCGCGTGGGCGTGGCCCTGGCTGCCGTACCCGAGCACGGCGATCTTCTTGCCGGTGATCAGGTTCAGGTCGGCATCGGCGTCGTAGTAGACTTTCATCGTTCTTCCTTTTCGTCGACCCGGGCTCGACCCGGGTCCGGTTTCGTTAGCGCGCTAGGTCTCGCCGTGGCGGAACCGGTCCCGGATCCAGTCCGGGACGACGCGGGTTTCAAAAATCAGGCTTCGCGGGCTCCGCGGATCATGCCGACCACGCCGGTGCGCCCCACCTCGACGACGCCGAGGTCGCGCATCAGGGCGACGAAGCTGTCGATCTTGTCGGGCGCGCCGGTCAGTTCGAACACGAAGCTCTCGGTCGTCGTGTCGACGGGCCGCGCGCGGAAGATCTCGGCGACGCGCAGCGCCTCGACCCGCTTCTCGCCGGTGCCCGCGACCTTGATCAGCGCCAGCTCGCGCTCGACGTAGGGGCCGACTTCGGTGAGGTCGACCACCTTGTGCACCGGCACCAGCCGCTCGAGCTGGTGGCGGATCTGGTCGATGACGCTCGGCGGCCCATGCGTGACGATCGTGATCCGGCTGACCGCGTGGTTCTCGGTGATGTCGGCCACGGTCAGGCTGTCGATGTTGTAGCCGCGCGCGGTGAACATGCCGGCGATGCGGGCGAGGATGCCCGCCTCGTTGTCGACGGTGATGGTGAGGACGTGCCGCTCGGACGCGGCCTGGTGGATTTTCACAATGAGTTCCTCAAGACCTGCTTCCTTCCCCCTCGATGGGGGAAGGATAGCGAAGCTCGCGCCCGCAGGGGGCTAGCGGAGCTTGGTTGGGGGTGCGCTCTCGGTGCCAAGCGACGTGTGGAGCGAGAGATCACCCTCATCCAACTGCGGCTAGGCGGCAGAGCCGCCAAGCCTTCGTATCCTTCCCCCATCGAGGGGGAAGGATAGTGGGTTGCGGCCCTCATCACACCAGCGCCTTGGCTTCGTCGCTGACGGTGCCGACCACCTCGTCGCCGTGAAGCAGCATCTCGGTGTGCGCCGCGCCGCTGGGGATCATCGGGAAGCAGTTGGCGTCCTTGGCGACCAGGCAGTCGACGATCACCGGCCCGTCGTGGTCGATCATCGCCTGGATGCCGGCGTCGAGCTGGCTCTCGTCCTCGATGCGGATGCCCTTCCAGCCGTAGGCTTCGGCCAGCTTCACGAAGTCAGGCAAGCTGTCCGAGTACGAGTTCGAGTAGCGGCTCTCGTAAGTGAGCTCCTGCCACTGGCGGACCATGCCCATCCATTCGTTGTTGAGGATGAACACTTTGACCGGCAGCCGGTACTGTGTGGCGGTGCCCATCTCCTGGATGTTCATCTGGATTGAGGCGTCACCGGCGATGTCGATCACGAGCTTGTCGGGATTGCCGCACTGCGCGCCGATCGATGCCGGCAGGCCGTAGCCCATCGTGCCCAGCCCGCCGGACGTCAGCCAGCGGTTCGGCGCGAAGAAGTGGAAGTGCTGCGCCGCCCACATCTGGTGCTGGCCGACTTCGGTGGCGATGATCGGATCGCGGTCCTTGGTCAGCTCGTAGAGGCGCTGCACCGCCAGCTGCGGGGCGATCGCCTGCTCCGAGCGCGGGAACGAGAGGCTCTGCCGCTGGCGCCACCCGTCGATGCGGGCGCGCCATTCGGTGAGGTCCTGCCCCTCGCGGTTGCCCCAGACGGTCAGAATCTGCTCGAGCACGTGCGCGCAATCGCCCACGAGCGGCAGGTCGACCGGCACCGTCTTGTTGATCGAGGAGCGGTCGATGTCGATGTGGATCTTCGTGGAGTTCGGCGCGAACGCGTCGAGCCGACCGGTCACCCGGTCGTCGAAGCGGGCGCCGACGCAGACGATCAGGTCGGCCTGGTTCATCGCCATGTTGGCTTCGTAGGTGCCGTGCATGCCGAGCATGCCGAGCCACGCGGGATCCTGCGCCGGGAAGGCGCCCAGACCCATCAGCGTCGAAGTGACCGGCGCGCCCGTCTTCTCCTGCAACTCGCGCAGGAGCTGCGAGGCGCGCGGGCCGGAATTGATGACGCCGCCGCCGGTGTACAGGACCGGCGCCTTGGCGGCGGCGATCATGGCGACCGCGCGCTCGATCTCGGCTGCAGGGGCCTCCACGGGCGGCGCGTAGCGCTGGTGGCGCTGCAGTGCGCCGCCATGCCACAACGCCTGTGCGATCTGGACGTCCTTGGGGATGTCGATCAGCACCGGGCCGGGACGTCCGGTGGTGGCGATCTGGAACGCCTCGTCGATCGTCGCGGCGAGTTCCGCCGGGTCGCGCACCAGGTAGTTATGCTTGGTGCAGTGGCGCGACATGCCGATGGTGTCGGCTTCCTGGAACGCGTCCGAGCCGATCAGCGCCGTCGGCACCTGGCCCGAGATGATCACCAGCGGGATCGAATCCATGAAGGCGTCGGCAATGCCGGTCATCGCGTTGGTCGCGCCCGGCCCCGAGGTGACGAGCACGACGCCGGGCTTGCCGGTGGAACGGGCATAGCCTTCCGCCGCATGCGCCGCGCCGGCTTCATGCCGCACGAGGATGTGGCGGATGCGCTCGTCCTGGAACAGGGCATCATAGATCGGCAGCACCGCGCCGCCGGGATAGCCGAATACGAATTCGACGCCCTGCTTGACGAGGCTTTCGACCAGGATGTTCGCGCCACTGCGCTCTTCACTCACAACACACGTCCTTGCTGCTGCGGGCAGAGCCTATGCTCGCCCGAGGCCGGTCCAATTCGCCGGGCTCTCTAATGAAATGGACCCGGCGCGACAATGGCGCGCCGGGTCGCATCCTCTCCTCCCCGAATTACTTCCATCGTCCGGGTGAGCCGCGCTCTAGGAAAACAAAAATGTCAGGTCAAGCCGAAAGAGCGTAATAAAATTGCTTTTGGATTGGGTGGATCGAAATGATCGAAGTGCAGTCGCGTCCATTCCGCCGGCGGCTGGTGGCGCAGCCAGGTGAACTGGCGCTTGGCGTAGTTGCGCGTCGCCTGGCTTGCTGCGATCTCCGCCTCGGTCAGCGTGGAGGCGCCGGCAAGATATCGGGCCAGTTCGGGAACGCCGATGGCGCGCATCACCGGCAAAGTCGGGTCGAGGTCGCGGGCCAGCAGGGCGGCCACTTCCTCGATCGCGCCGCGCTTCAGCATACCGGCGAATCGCTGGTCGCACCGCGCGTAGAGCGCCGGCCGAGCGGGCAGGAGGATGGCGGCGTGGAGCGTGACCCGATCGCCGATGCCGCCTTCCTTGCGCGCCTGCCAGGAGGCCAGGGGAGCCCCCGTCGAACGCACCACCTCTAGCGCGCGCGCGATCCGGGCGCTGTCGTTCGGCGCAAGCGTGGCCGCCCGCTCCGGGTCCTCGCAAGACAGCGCCGCGTAGGCCTGCGCCACATTGAGCGCGCGCACTTCGTTGCGGATCGCCGGATCGATCGCTGGCACCGGGGCGATGCCTTCCAGCAAAGTGCGCAAGTAGAGCCCCGTGCCGCCGACCAGCACCGGGACGGCACCGTGGTCGTGCAGCGCCTCGATGTCGCGCGCGGCGGCGGCCGCCCAGTCGGCTGCCGAGCAGGCCTGCGCCCCGTCCCATGTGCCGAACAGGCGATGCTCGATGCCGCCCATTTCCTCGATCGAGGGCCGGGCGCTCAGCACTTCGAGGTCGGCGTAGACCTGGGCGCTGTCGGCGTTGACGATCACCGCGCGCGCGCCGCGCCGCTCGATCGCCCGCGCCAGCGCGACGGCACAATCGCTCTTGCCGCTCGCGGTCGGCCCTGCGATGAGCGCCACCGGCGGCCGGGCAGGATCGCCGTTTAGAAACCAGTCAGAGGAATTTTCCGTGCTCATCGCCCGGCTGATAGCAGACCCGGACAACCTGTCCGCAAGGATCGAGGCGGCGCGCGCCGACCTGGAGGCGCGGGGCGTGCGCCTGGCGGCGGCGGCGATGCTCGACTTCTGCGGAGAGACGCTGGAGATCACCTCGCCCGACAACGACGGAATGGCCCTGCTGGAGGTGCTCGACGAGCACTTCGCGCCCGCCGACATGCTGGTTTCGACCGATGACATCGTGGTGCCGCGGGTCTTCGTGTCCGACATGGATTCGACGATGATCGGGCAGGAGTGCATCGACGAGCTGGCAGACTTCGCCGGTCTCAAGGAGCACGTCGCGGTGATCACCGAGCGGGCGATGCAAGGCGAGCTGGACTTCGAGTCCGCGCTTCGCGAGCGCGTTCGCCTGCTCGCCGACCTGCCGACGAGCGCCATCGACACATGCCTCTCGGAGCGGATCGAGGCCATGCCCGGAGCGAAAACGCTTGTCGCGACGCTCAAGGCGCGTGGCTGTCATACCGTGCTGGTGACGGGCGGCTTCCACCACTTCGCCGATCCGGTGGGCGAGATGCTCGGTTTCGACCGGGTGGTCGGCAACCGCCTGGAAGTCTCGTCGGGAAAACTGACCGGCGGGCTCGTGGGTGACATCGTCGACAGTTCGGTGAAGCGGGCGACATTGCTCGCGGAAGTCGAGCAGGCCGGCGCGAACGCGACCTCGCTGGCGACGGGCGATGGGGCGAACGACATTCCGATGATCGAAGCCGCGACGTACGGCATCGCTTATCGGGCCAAGCCGAAGGCGCGCGCGGCCGCGAACGGGCGCGTGGATCGCGGCGACCTCACGAGCGTTCTCAAGCTGCTGGGGATTCCCCGGCGCGAGTGGGTGAACTGACATGGCGAAGCGCGGCGGTCTCTTCAGCAACAGCCATCCGCGCTACCGCATCTTCCTCCTCGCGCTGTTCGTGGGCTCGGGCCTGCTCTCGCTGGTGCTGCGCCCCGAGCAGGCGATCCTGACCGGCTTCGATGTCGCGGTGCTGATCTTCGTGCTCTCCTGCGCGCGGCTGTGGACGCACGGGACGCCGGACGTCATCCGGCGCGAGGCGCGGCGCGACGATGCCGGGCAGTTCCTGCTGCTGGTGCTCACCGCGCTGATCAGCACCGTGATCCTGAGCGCGCTGGGCACCCTGATCCTCGACAAGCAGGCGCTCAAGCCCGGCATGATCGCGCTGCTGGTGGCGACACTGCTGTCGAGCTGGACTTTCGCCAACCTTGTCTACGCCTTCCACTACGCCCGGCTGTACTACTCGGACGTGGACGGCGGCGATCACGCCGGGCTCGACTTTCCCGGCGACTGCGAGCCCGAGTTCTCCGATTTCGTGAACTTCGCGCTGGTGATCGGCATGACCTGCCAGACCGCGGACATCGACATCACCGACGGCGCGATGCGCCGCGTATCGACCTTCCACGGCTTGTTCGCCTTCGCCTTCAACCTCGGCATCCTGGCGCTGACGGTGAACGTGCTGGCTTCGTCGGGAGGTTAGGCGGCGGATCAGTGCCGCTCGGGTTCGGCATACAGAATGCCGAGCCTGTGCGCCTGCGCCGCAAGCCGCCTGTCTCGCGTCCAGACAGAACCGCTGGCCAACTTGGCAGCGGCGAGCAGGTGGCAATCGACGTAGCCGATCCCCGATGCCGCAAGCTGGTTGGTTTCGATGAACATCAGCACGTGAGAGTCCTTCGCGACCGGTGCAGCAGGCAGCGCCTTTAATTTAGCCAGCGCGAAGTCCCGTCGAGGCAGGCTCCCGAGGGCAAGCTCGCCAATGATGTAAGGATGCATGCGGATACGTCGGTCGAGCGCCAAGGCAGCAAGGTGCGCATCGGGAAGACGGAAGTGATCGATCCAGATATTGGCGTCGACGAGGATGGGAGACGTCAATCCTCGCCCTCGTTCGGAGCCCAGGCACTCGGGTCACTTCCGCCCAGCGCAATCAGCGAACGTGCAGCCTCGCGTTCGCGCATTTCCATCAGCGCACGCGCGATGAGGTCGCTCGTCTTGCGAATGCCGGTCGCTTCAAGCAACTCGTCGACGAGGTGCTTGTCCAGATTTACAGTCGTGCGCATGCATCAAACATAGCATCACCTGATGCACGCTTCAATGCGCCCTCAGCCCTCCATCCACTCCCGGAAGAACGCCTCGTGCGCGGCGCGCAGGGTGGCGAGGTCGGTCGCGGTCTCGCCGCCGACGCTGCGGAAGGTGAGGGCGCTGCCCTCGGTCTCCCCGAGGGCGATCGCCACCAGGCCGACGGCCTCGGCGGCGTCGAGCACGGCGATCGGATCGCTGGTGGTGACGACGTAGCGCGCCTGGTCCTCGCCGAACCAGAAGCCGGGTTCGCTCACCGTGTCCTCGGGCGCGGCGACCGCGAAACCGAGATTGCCGGCCAGCGCCATCTCCGCAAGCGCCACGGCAAGGCCGCCGTCGGCACAGTCGTGCACGGCGCTCACCTGGCCCCGCGCGATCAGCTCGCGCACCGTCTCGCCCGCAAGCTTCTCGAGCGTCAGGCCGACCGGCGGCGGCGAGCCTTCCTCGCGACCGAGTATCTCGCGCAGCCACAGCGACTGGCCCAGGTGCCCGCTCTCGCCGCCGATGAGCACGATGGTCTCGCCGGCCGCCTTGAACGCGATCGTCGCCATGCCCTCGTGATCGTCGAGCAGGCCGATCCCGCCAATCGCGGGCGTGGGCAGGATCGCCGAGCCGCCGCCGGTCGCCTTGCTCTCGTTGTAGAGCGAGACATTGCCGCTCACGATCGGATAATCGAGCTGGCGGCAGGCCTCGCCCATGCCGTTCAGGGCATGGACGATCTGCGCCATGATCTCGGGCCGCTGCGGGTTGGCGAAGTTGAGGCAATTGGTGATCGCCAGCGGCTTGGCGCCCACCGCGCTGATGTTCCGCCAGGTCTCTGCGACCGCCTGCATCCCGCCCTCGTAGGGGTCGGCGTAGACGTAGCGCGGGGTGCAGTCGGTGCTGATCGCCAGCGCCTTTTTCGTGCCGTGCACGCGCACCACTGCCGCATCGCCGCCCGGCTTCTGCAGCGTGTCCGCGCCGACCTGGCTGTCGTACTGCTCCCAGATCCACTTGCGCGAGGCGAGGTCGGCGGTGCCCATCAGTGTGACGAGATCGCCCGCCACGTCGGTTCCGTCCGGCACCTCGCCGAGCGGTAGAACGGCGGCCCAGTCGGCATAATCCTCGCGGTTCAGCCAGGGGCGCTCGTATTCCGGCGCGTCGTCGGCGAGGGGACCGAGCGGGATGTCGCAGACCACTTCGCCGTCGAATTCGAGTACCATGTGACCGGTATCGGTGACTTCGCCGATCACCGCGAAGTCGAGCTCCCACTTGCGGAAGATCGCCTCGGCCATCGGCTCCTTGCCGGGCTTGAGCACTATGAGCATGCGCTCCTGGCTCTCGCTCAGCATCATTTCGTAGGGCGTCATGCCCTCTTCTCGGCAGGGCACGGCGTTCATGTTCAGCCGGATGCCGGCGCCGCCCTTGCTCGCCATCTCGACCGAGGAGGAGGTGAGGCCCGCCGCGCCCATGTCCTGGATCGCCACGATGGCGTCGGTCGCCATCAGTTCGAGGCAGGCCTCGATCAGCAGCTTCTCGGTGAAGGGATCGCCCACCTGCACGGTCGGGCGCTTCTCGTCGCTGTGCTCGTCGAAGTCGGCACTGGCCATGGTGGCGCCGTGGATGCCGTCGCGACCGGTCTTGGAGCCGACGTAGACGATCGGGTTGCCGAGGCCCGTGGCTGCCGAATAGAAGATCTTGTCCTGCGCCGCGACGCCCACGGTCATGGCGTTGACGAGGATGTTGCCGTCGTAGGCCTTGTGGAAGTTGGTCTCGCCGCCGATGGTCGGCACGCCGACGCAGTTGCCGTAACCGCCGATTCCCGCGATCACGCCCTGGACCAGGTGCTTCATCTTCGGATGGTCGGGTCGGCCGAAGCGCAATGCGTTCATGTTGGCCACGGGGCGCGCGCCCATCGTGAACACGTCGCGCAGGATGCCGCCCACGCCTGTTGCCGCGCCCTGATAGGGCTCGATGTAGCTGGGGTGGTTGTGGCTCTCCATCTTGAAGATGGCCGCCAGCTTCTGACCGCCCGGCCCATCGCCGATGTCGATCACGCCGGCGTTCTCGCCGGGGCCGCAGATCACCCACGGAGCGGTGGTCGGCAGCTTCTTGAGATGCACCCGGCTCGACTTGTACGAGCAGTGTTCGGACCACATGACCGAGAAGATGCCGAGTTCGACGAGGTTTGGCTCGCGACCCAGCGCGTGCAGTACGCGCTCGTATTCCTCGGGGCTGAGGCCATGGGCCTCGACGACTTCAGGCGTGATTCCGGACATGCGGCGCGCCTTAGCGTCACGCGCGCGGAGTGGCTAGGGGAGGCAGTGCAACCGGGTCCTGCGGGGCTCGTGCTCGGAAGCGGAGCTTAAACGTCCGTTTTGGACCTATCCGCTCAGCACAACTTTGCATTTTCTGTTGTTATGCAGTCGTATAGCGGAGGTGACGGCAATTGGGGGCGTTGGCAAAGTTCTGGTCGCAACTCTCGCCTTTGCAGCGAAAGCGGCTGGGTTTTGCGTTGGCGGCGCTCGTTCTGCTGTCCGGAGCGACGGTCGTGGGGATTACTGGCGTGCCATGCGGTGCGCACGGTGGCACGTGGACTGATCCGGCCTCCATTCTCGCGTCGCGATCTCCGGGCGTGCGCCCGGCCGGGGCGCTGTTCATGATCAAAAAGAAGCGGTTGGCGACTGCCTTGGCGCGCCGGCCAGGTGCCGGGCGGACCGAGCGGGTGCTGCCGATGAGCCGGGTGCGGCCGGCCGGTGCGCCCATACCGGCGCTTGGGGCGGCGTTCCAGTCCGTCGCGCCGATGGGCGAGATCGGGCCGTTGCCGGCCGACGAGCTGCTCGGCTTCGCCCCACCGTTTGGGGAAGGCGGCTTCGGCGGCGTTCCCGATGTCCCCGCACCGAGAGGCTCTCCTCCCCAATCACCCAATCCCGGTCCACCGGTGCCCGAGCCTGCGACTTGGATGATGATGGTCGTCGCGATCGCGGCCATGGGTGCCAGGCTGCGCCGGAGTCGCGCGATTCGGTCGGATCGGAACCTGCCGGAATCCGGCTGAGCCATGGCTGGCGTACGAATTGTCGCAGCGCTGCTCGCGCTGGCCGCGGGTGTGGGCAGCAGCAGCGTCTCGGTGCAGCGCGGCCCACCGATTTCCCCTTTGCCTGGCCCACCGGTTCCCTCGTCGCCTGGCCCACCGGCCGACGCGGCCAAGGTAAGCGGGAGTGGCACTCCCAGCGGCCCATCGCCGCGGCGTGACCGTATCGTCTACCCGGCCGGACAGGCGGCGTGGCTCACCTTGCCCGACCAAAGCCGCGAGCCGGTTCGCAGCCTGCTCCGCACCCAGCGACCGTTGCGCTACGGCGAGTGGCTGTGGAACGATGCGGGCATCCCGCCGGGCCGGTCCTGGGTGCGGATCGACCTCGATCGGCAAGTCCTCTCGGTGTTCCGGCAAGGCCACGAGATCGGCACCAGCGTCATACTCTATGGCGCCGAGCGCAAGCCCACGCCGGTCGGCGTCTACCCGGTGCTCGAGCGCGCGGTGGCGCATCGGTCCACCCTCTATGACGCCGACATGCCCTACATGCTGCGCCTCACGCCCGACGGTGTCGCGATCCACGCGAGCAAGGTGCGCGTGGCGGCGGCCACGCACGGCTGCATCGGCGTGCCGCTCGACTTCGCGAAGAAGCTGTTTTCGGCCATGCGCCGCGGCGATCGGGTCGCGATCGTGCGGGCCGCTTCGCGCGGCAATCCGGCCGGCTCGCGCTGATTCGCATGCGTTAACAAGCCGCTAACTGCACCGACGAACCCTCTGGTTAGGCTGGTCCCCCAAAGTGCTCCTGCAAAGGAGTGCGTGGGATGGGGCAACGGGGGTTGCGCAAGCTGGCAGGGTGCCTGGCTCTGGTCGCCGGGTCGACGACGCTGGTCGGCGCGGTCGACGTGCGAGGTCAGTTCGACAGCCGCATCCTGGCCGCGCACAACCGGGAGCGCGACGCGATCGGTGTCGAGCCGCTCGCCTGGAACTCCGATCTCGCCGCCTCGGCCCGACGCTGGGCGGAACATCTGGCGCGGTCCGGCCGCTTCGAGCACGATCTGGACCCGGCGCTGGAAGAAGGCGAAAACCTCTGGGAAGGCACGCGCGGGGCCTACTCGCTAGAGGAGATGGTCGAGGGCTGGGTGCGCGAGAAGCGTCACTTCCACCAGGGCGCCTTCCCGGACAACAGCACCACGGGGAACTGGGAGGACGTGGGCCATTACACCCAGCTGGTCTGGCGCGAGACTCGCCAGGTCGGCTGTGCGCTCGTCCCGGGCCGTGGCGAGGATGTGCTCGTCTGCCGCTACAGCCAGCCCGGCAATTACGAGGGCGAGCGTCCGTTCTGACGCCCAGCGGCTCTCCGGCGCACCGAAGGGAGGTTGTCCCCGCCGACCTTGACCAGCGCACGCGGCACCGCCATTGCTGCGCTGGCATGACCGATACGCCTGAAATCGCCGCGATGAGCTTCGAGGATGCGTTGCGCGCGCTGGAAGACGTGGTGCGCGCGCTGGAAAGCGGTGACGTGCCGCTCGACGACTCGATCACACTGTACGAGCGGGGCGAGGCGCTGCGGCGGCATTGCCAAGCGCGCCTCGATGCGGCCCAAGCGCGGATCGAGAAGATCGTTGCCGGTCCGGACGGCCTTCCGGCCTCGACCCAGCCTTTCGATGCGGACCGCTGAGCCATGGCGTCCGCGTCGGGCAGCGGTGAAGGAGCCGGGACGATGACCTTGGTGCCGACGCTGGCCGATGGCTTGGCTCGCATCGCCGAAGAGGTGGATGCGGCGTTCGACGCGATGCTGCCGGTCCCGCCCGATGCGCGCGGCAAGCTGGTCGAGGCGATGCGCTATGCCGCGATCGGCGGCGGGAAGCGCCTGCGTCCGCTGCTGCTGTGCGCCACCGCGGGGATGTTCGGCGTCGATCGCGACGCGGCGGTACGGGCCGGATGCGCGATCGAGGCGATCCATGTCTACTCGCTGATCCACGACGACTTGCCCTGCATGGACGACGATGCCGTGCGCCATGGCAAGCCGACGCTGCATCTGGCCTTCGATGAGGCCACCGCGGTGCTCGCCGGCGATGCGCTGCACGACTTCGCCTTCGAGATCCTGTCCGATCCCGCCACCAGCGCCGATCCCTTCGTGCGGATCGAACTGGTGCGCGCGCTGGGCCTGGCTAGCGGTTTCCAGGGGATGGCAGGCGGGCAGATGATGGACCTCGTCGCCGAGACCAGCGACTTCGATCTGGCGACGGTGACGCGCCTGCAGCAGCTCAAGACCGGTGCCCTGCTGGGCGCGGCGGTGGAGATGGGCTGCATCCTCGGCCGCCTTCCACCCGAGGGCCGCACGCACTTGCGCGGCTATGCCCGCGACATCGGCCTTGCCTTCCAGATCGTCGACGACCTCATCGACCACGAGGGTGATGCGGCGGTCGCCGGCAAGGCGGTGGGCAAGGACGCGAGCGCGGGCAAGCAGACCTTCGTGTCGCTGCTCGGCGCCGATCGGGCGCGGGCCCAGGCGCGGCTGCTGGTAGAGCAATCGGTCGCGCACCTCGCCAGCCACGGCAGCGAGGCGGACCTGTTGCGCGCGGTGGCGCGCTATATCGTGGAAAGGGACCATTGATGGCCTCGGGGCAACGCATCGGTGTCTATCCCGGCACGTTCGATCCGATCACGCTGGGCCATGCCGATATCATCCGGCGTGGTGCCAAGCTGGTGGATCGGCTTATCCTGGGCGTGACCACGAACCCCTCCAAGAACCCGATGTTCACCCCCGAAGAGCGCATCGCGATGGTCGAGCGCGAAGTGGCGGACATGGGCCTGGAAAACGTCGGCGTCGTCGGCTTCGACGCGCTGCTGATGAAGTTCGCCGAGAAGCAGAGCGCCAGCATGATCGTGCGCGGCCTGCGCGCGGTCGCCGACTTCGAGTACGAGTACCAGATGGCCGGCATGAACCAGCAGCTCAATGCCAGGATCGAGACGGTCTTCCTCATGGCCGACGTCAGCCTGCAACCGATCGCCTCGAAACTGGTCAAGGAAATCGCGCTGTTCGGCGGTGAAATCGGGACTTTCGTGAGCCCCAAGGTGCGCGAGGACGTGGTCGCGCGCATCGCCACGATCGGCCGGCGCGGCGATTATTGAGCTGCCCCATTCGCATACGCTCGTGGCATTTCCGTTCATTGCCAGGACAGCGGCTTGCCTCTACTCCGCCATGCACCGTGCTTAATCCGGACGCGGTGCACGGGTCGCGTGCCACACTATCGAGAGTTGCCGAATGAAGTTGCGCCTGCTTGCTCCTGTCATGATGGGCGCGGTGATCGGCCTGGCGCTCGCCGCCTCGCCCGCCGCTGCGAAGAAGAAGGAGCCGGTGACGCCGGCACCGTCGCCGGTGTCGACCGCGGTGGACACCGATCCCACGCACGATCCCCAGAACGTGCTGCTGCTCGACTTGTCGACCGGCGGCCGCGTCACCATCCGGCTGATGCCGCAATGGGCGCCCAACCACGTCGAGCGGATCAAGACGCTGACCGAGCAGGGCTTCTACAACGGTGTGATCTTCCACCGCGTGATCGACGGCTTCATGGCCCAGACCGGCGACCCGACGGGCACGGGCGAGGGCGGCTCGAAGCTGCCCGACCTCAAGGCCGAGTTCAACGCCGTCCCGCACTTGCGCGGCACCGTCTCGATGGCGCGCACCGACAATCCGGACAGCGCCAACAGCCAGTTCTTCATCGTCTTCTATCCCCGCTTCGCGCTCGACCACAAATACACGGTGTTCGGCCGCGTGATCGGCGGCATGCAGTATGTCGACGCGATCGAGCGCGGCGAGCCGCCGGCGAACCCCTCGAAGATCGTGCAGGCCTCGCTCGCCAGCGACAACAAGCAGGCGCCCACGGCCCCGGTCAGCCCGGCGGCTCCGGCTTCCGCAAGCCAACTGAGCAACTCGAAGTCGGATTGATCGCGCGCGCCGGGCACGGCCGATGAACGTCGACCTGTTCGATTTCGAACTTCCGCCCGAGCGCATCGCCTTGCGCCCGGTGCGCCCGCGCGATGCGGCCCGCATGCTGGTGGTCGACGGGCAAGCGCCCTTCGCCGACCGGATCGTGCGCGAGCTTCCTTCGCTGCTGCGCGCCGGAGACGTGCTCGTCTTCAACGACACCCGCGTCATTCCGGCCCAGCTCGAAGGCCTGCGCGGCCAGGCGCGGATCGGCGCGACGCTGCACAAGCGGATCGATCTGCGCCGCTGGCAGGCCTTCGTGCGCAACGCCAAGCGGCTGCGCGAGGGCGACACGATCGCCTTTCCCGAAGGGGTCTCCGCCCTCGCCGAGCAGCGCCACGAGGACGGCAGCTGGACGCTCGCGTTCATGGGCGACGAGCCCGTCGAAGTGCTGCTCGAGCGGGCCGGGCGCATGCCGCTGCCGCCCTACATCGCCGGCAAGCGCGCGACCGACGAGGCGGACCGCCGCGACTATCAGACGATGTTCGCCGACAAGGACGGCGCCGTCGCCGCGCCGACCGCCTCGCTCCACTTCACGCCCGAGCTCGTCGCCGCGCTCGATGCCGCGGGAATCGGCCGCGAAACGCTGACGCTGCACGTCGGCGCCGGCACCTTCCTCCCGGTGAAGGCGAGCGATACCGCCGAGCACCGCATGCATGCCGAGTGGGGCCGGATCGACGATGCCACCGCCGATCGCCTCAACGCGGCGCGCGCCGCCGGGGGCCGGATCATCGCCGTGGGCACCACCAGCCTGCGCCTCCTCGAAAGCGCGGCCGGCGAGGACAAGGTGATCCGCCCGTTCGAAGGCGACACCGCGATCTTCATCACGCCCGGCTATCGCTTCCGCGCCATCGATGGGTTGATGACCAACTTCCACCTGCCCCGCTCGACCCTGTTCATGCTGGTCTCGGCCCTGATGGGGCTGGAGCGGATGCAGGCGGTCTATGCGCATGCGATCGCGGCCGAGTACCGGTTTTACAGCTACGGGGATTCCTCGCTGCTGCTGCCGTGATGAGCGCAGAAAAGACTTTCCTATTCGCCGATGTTCATACTATGTTCCGAATCGTATGGCGTCCTTTCTGCTCCTCTGCGCGCTTTTGCTCGTCCTTGCGGCGATGCGCGGCTCGGCTATGGCTGCCGGTGTGCCGGGGGTCCTCGGACCGGCTTGGGTGGCGCACGACGTTCATTGCGCTTGGAACAAGCTGTCGGCGCAGGCATCTACCCCGCCGATGGAACCCATTCTTCAGATTCGCGGACTGACCAAGACGTACAAGGGCGGCTTCGCGGCCCTCAAGGGCGTCGACCTCGAGATTCGGCGAGGCGAGATTTTCGCGCTCCTCGGGCCCAACGGCGCGGGCAAGACGACCCTGATCGGCGCGGTGTGCGGCCTGGTGCGGCCCACGGGCGGCACGATCCATGCGTTCGGGCAGGACATGGGGCGGCGCTGGCGCACCTTGCGGGCGCGCATCGGCCTGGTGCCCCAGGAACTGGCGACCGACATGTTCGAGCCGGTCCTGCGCTCGGTCTCGCACTCGCGCGGACTGTTCGGCTTGCCGCCCGACCCGGCGCGGATCGAGGGGATCCTCAAGTCGCTGAGCTTATGGGACAAGCGCGACGTGCAGATCCGGGCGCTTTCGGGCGGGATGAAGCGGCGCGTGCTGATCGCCAAGGCGATGGCGCACGAGCCCGAACTGCTGTTCCTCGACGAGCCGACGGCGGGCGTCGACGTCGAACTGCGCCGCGACATGTGGAAGCAGATCGCCGAAATGCGTGCACGCGGCACCACGGTCATCCTTACCACGCACTACATCGAAGAAGCCGAGGAAATGGCCGATCGCGTCGGCATCATCCGCCAGGGCGAGATCCTGATGGTCGATGACAAGGATGCAATGATGAAGCGGCTGGGACGCACCGAAGCCCATATCACGCTGAGCGAGCCGATCGCCGCGGTGCCCGACGTTCTCTCCGCCTATCCCGTCACGCTGGCGCAGGACGGCCGCACGCTCACTTATCGCGGCGGCGACGGCGCGGGGCAGGGCAAGGCCGACGTGGCCGCGATCACCAAGGCGCTGACGCGCGCCGGGATCGACTACGCCGCGATCGACCAGCACGAGTCCAGCCTGGAGGACATCTTCGTCGATCTCGTCGAGGGGCGGGCGGGCACGGAGAAGGCGGCATGAGCATGTTCAATGCGCGCAGCGCCTGGACGATCTACAAGCAGGAACTCCTGCGTGCTTTTCGCACCGCGTTGCAGTCGATCCTGGCGCCGGTGCTGACGACCTCGCTCTACTTCGTGGTGTTCGGCGCGGCGATCGGCGGGCGGATGCAGGGCGGCATGGACGGGGTGAACTACGGCGCCTTCATCGTGCCGGGGTTGCTGCTGCTGACGCTGCTCAGCGAGAGCACCAGCAACGCCAGCTTCGGCATCTACATGCCGCGCTTTACCGGTGCGATCTACGAGTTGCTGTCGGCGCCGGTCGGCGTCGGTGAGACACTCGCCGGCTTCGTGGGCGCGGCGGCGACCAAGTCGCTGATCCTCGCGGCGATCATCCTCGCCACGGCGACGCTCTTCGTCGACTATGCGATCGTCCATCCCCTCTATGCCCTGGGCTTCGTGCTCCTGGTCTCGGCCAGCTTCTCGCTGTTCGGCTTCATCCTGGGCATCTGGGCGGACAGCTTCGAGAAGCTCTCGGTCGTGCCGATGCTCATCCTGATGCCGCTGACGTTTCTGGGCGGCACATTCTATTCGATCGACATGCTGCCGCAGCCCTGGCGAACGGTCGCGATGGCAAACCCCGTGGTGTATCTCGTCAATGGCCTGCGCTGGACGTTCTATGGCAGTTCGGACGTCTCGATCTGGGTTTCGCTGGGGCTCACGCTGGCGTTCCTCGCAGGCTGCGTGGCGCTGATCGCGTTCATCTTCCGCACCGGGTGGCGTTTGCGGAGCTGAATCGCTAGGCCTTCCAGCATGCTCGCCCGCGCCGCCGTCCTTGCCTGCATCGTTGGCGCCGCCTTTGCGACGCCTGCCGCGGCCGAGTTGCCAGGGCCAGTGCGCGCGATGATCGAAGCGGCGATGCGCAGCGACGATCCGCGCGCGGTGGACGCGGTGATCAAGGCCGCCAAGGCGACGCAGCCGCAGGACAGCGCCGAAATCGACGCGATGAAGCAGAAGTTCGACGACACGCACTCGCTCGTCAGCGCCGAGAAGGCGGAGCGCGAGCGGGAGCGGGTCCTCGCCGCACGGCCGCTGCAACTGTGGAAGGGCGAGGGCGAGATCGGCGCCTTCCGTACCACCGGCAACACCGACAGCGTGGGCCTCTCGGTGGGCCTCAAGCTCGAGCGGACCGGGGTGTACTGGCGGCACAAGCTGCAGTTCACCGCCGATTACCAGAAGACCAACGGCGATGTGTCGCGCGAGCAGTACCTCGCCTCGTACAGCCCGCGCTATCAGCTGGACGAAAAGCTCTACGCCTACGGCCTGGTGCAGTACGAGCGAGATCGCTTCCAAGGGTTCTGGAACCGCTACTCGCTGTCACCCGGGTTCGGTTACCGCGTCGCGGATCGCAAGAACCTCAAGCTGTCGATCGAGGGGGGCCCGGCGATCCGCTTTACCGACTTCGTGGGCGAACCTGCGAAGACGCGCGCCTCCGGCCTGGCCTCGGTGGACTTTGCTTGGAGCCCCACCGCCACCATCCGCCTCACGCAGCAGACCAGCGCCTATCTCGAAACGGAGAATAGTACCTTCACGTCCACCACTGGGATCGAGGCGGGCATGCTGAAGGGCTTGAAGGCGCGGCTGTCCTACCGCTACGAGCACGACACCGATCCCGCCGACGGCGCGCGCCAGACCGACACGCTGTCCCGCTTCACGCTCGTCTACGGCTTCTAGAACCTCATGCCACGCTTTCAGTTCGACATTCACGCGACCGATGGGCGTGCCCGCACCGGGGCCATCCAGATGCATCGCGGCACCATTCGCACGCCCGCGTTCATGCCGGTCGGCACCGCCGCGACGGTCAAGGCGATGAAGCCCGAGGCGGTGCGCGCGGCCGGCGCGGACATCATCCTGGGCAACACCTATCATCTGATGCTGCGCCCCGGCGCCGAGCGGATGGCGCGACTGGGAGGCCTGCACCGCTTCATGAACTGGGATCGCCCGATCCTGACCGACAGCGGCGGCTACCAGGTGATGAGCCTGTCGGACCTGCGCAAGATCACCGAGGAGGGCGTGACGTTCGCCAGCCACCTCGACGGCTCGCGGCATCTGCTCACGCCCGAGCGCTCGATGGAGATCCAGCGGCTGCTCGGCTCGGACATCGTCATGGCCTTCGACGAGTGTCCCCGCGTGGACCAGGATCGCGATGCGATCGCACGCTCGATGGCGATGTCGATGCGCTGGGCTCGGCGGAGCAGGGCCGGCTTCGACAGCGGAGAGGAACACGCCGCACGCTCGGCGCTCTTCGGCATCCAGCAGGGTGCCTTGGACGAAGGACTGCGGCGCGAGTCCGCCCAAGCGCTCGCGCAGATTGGCTTCGATGGTTACGCGATCGGCGGGCTAGCCGTGGGCGAGGGGCAGGAGGCGATGTTCGCCACGCTCGACTTCGCGCCCCAGCAGCTCCCCGCGAACGCGCCTCGCTACCTGATGGGCGTCGGCAAGCCCGACGACCTCGTCGGCGCGGTGGAGCGCGGGGTCGACATGTTCGACTGCGTGCTGCCCACCCGCTCGGGGCGCAACGGCCAGGCGTTCACTTGGGCCGGACCGCTCAACTTGCGCAACGCGCGCCATGCGGAGGACCAGGGCCCTCTCGACGAACGCTGCCACTGCCCGACCTGCACGACGTACAGCCGCGCCTACCTGCACCACCTGATCAAGGCGGGCGAGATCCTGGGCGCGGTGCTGCTGACCGAGCACAACATCGGCTTCTATCAGCAGCTGATGCAAGCGATGCGGGACGCTATCGCGCAAGCGCGCTTCGCCGGCTTCGCGGCCGATTTCCGGCGCGACTACTTCGCCGGACGATAGGGCAAGTACTGCTCCATTTCGGACCTTGACGCTTCGCGCGCTGAAGCATCATGATTGCTCCTAACGATCTGGGGGCATTTCGAAAATGAGGCATTGGGCAGCGCTGCTTGGCGCATCGTACATTGCATGTGTCGGTGCGGCTCGCGCGGACGAGCCGGCGGCAACGGTCGCGGCGAAGTTTGGCGCCTTGCCGGCGGTGCAGGACATCAGCATCTCGCCTGATGGCAGCAAAGTCGCGATCATCGCGCCATTCGGCGCGATGCAGGTCGTCCTCGTCGCCGATCTGGTCGCCGGCGGCGCGCCCAAGCCGATCATGCGGGCGGATCGAAAGCAGGGGCGCCTTACTGATTGTGTCTGGTCCACGGATATTCGGCTGGTCTGTACGGCCCATGGCATTTCCAATTCGGCCGGACTTCTACTCGGCTTCAGCCGTAGTTTCGCGCTCGACAGCGACGGCTCCAAGCTGGTCCAGCTCAGCGCCCGCGATAGTATCAATGCGCTTGGTGTCATGCAGAACGGCGGTACGGTGATCGGCTGGGACGTGGCCGGTCAGCCGGGCACGGTGCTGATGACGCGCCAATTCGTACCCGAGCGGTCGACCGGAACGCGTTTGGCGCAAACTGGCGAGGGACTCGGCGTCGAGCAGATCGATACCTTGTCGCTGCACCGTTTAACGGTCGAACATCCACTCCGCGATGCGGTGGAGTACATCACTGACGGGCATGGCGCCGTTCGCATCTTGGGCATGCAGGGTTCGGGGCCGACCGGTTATGAAAAGGGTGAGGTGCGCTATTCCTATCGGACCGTCGGCTCCCGGTCATGGCGGCCGCTGGCGACGCTGAGGACGGACGGGCAAACCGAGACGGGCTTCAATCCCTACGCGGTCGATGGCACTCGCAATCTCGTCTACGGGTTCGATGACAAGGGCGGTTATCGGGCGCTGTACAGCATTTCGCTCGATGGCTCCTTGAAGAAGGAGGTCGTCCTCTCGAGACCCGATGTCGATGTCGACGAACTGATCCGGATCGGGCGCGATGCCCGCGTGGTCGGCGCGAGCTATGCGACAGACCGGCGCGTCGCGGAGTATTTCGATCCGGAGCTCAGGCGGTTGAGAGCTGCGCTGGGCAAGGCGCTGCCGGGCGACCTCGACATCGACTTCGTGGACGCGGATCAGGGCGAGCGCAAGCTACTGCTCGTCGCCTCGGGCGACGTGGCGCCCGGTAAGTACTATGCCTATGAAAAGGCGACCCATCACTTGGAAGAGGTGCTGCCGATCCGTCCGGAGCTGAGCGGCGTCACTCTCGCGCCGATGAAGGCGATCACCTACAAGGCGGCGGATGGCACCGCGATCCCGGCTTACCTCACACTGCCGGCGGGGAGCACCGGCAAGGGTCTTCCCGCGATCGTGATGCCGCATGGCGGACCTTCGTCACGCGACGAGTGGGGATTCGACTGGCTCGTTCAGTTCTTCGCCGCTCGCGGCTTCGCCGTGATCCAGCCCAATTATCGCGGCTCCTCCGGCTACGGCTCGGCCTGGTACCAGAAAAACGGCTTTCAATCGTGGCGGACGGCGATCGGTGACGTCAACGATGCAGGCCGGTGGCTCGTCTCTCAGGGCATCGCGGCGCCGGGCAAGCTGGCGATCGTCGGGTGGTCCTACGGCGGCTACGCCGCGCTGCAGAGCGCCGTGCTCGATCCCGATCTGTTCAAGGCTATCGTCGCCGTTGCACCGGTCACCGATCTTGAGCGATTGCGCTCCGAAGCATCAAAATACACGAGCGGCAGGATCGTGTCGGGGTTCATCGGAGAAGGGCCGCACGTGCGCGAGGGGTCGCCTGCGCAGAATGCCGAACGCATCAAGGCACCGGTCCTGCTGTTCCACGGCGACCTCGATGAGAACGTGGCCGTGGGTGAATCGCGCCTGATGAAGGCAAGGCTCGAGGCGGCCCACAAAACGGTTACCTATGAAGAGTTTCCGGGCCTGGACCACCAGCTGGAAGACAGTGCGGCACGAACCAAACTCTTGTCGGAAAGCGACGCTTTCCTGCGCAAGGCATTAGGCCTTTAACGCCCGAAAGCCCGCTCAAGCCATCTGGTCGTGGGACACTTCCAGCTTCGTGCCGACGTAGGCGATGAATTGCTGGGTACGCTTGTCCAGGTATCCGGCGCCGATCGCATGGGCGAAACGTTGGGCCAGGGAGAGATCGGGATACCATTTGCCGGTGCGGTGGGGGGTGATGAAGCGATACTTGGACATAGTACCGGATTAACCCTGAGCCCGCTTGCGAGTTCCCGCCATCCATCTGATTGGACACGGTTTGTCGCATAGCGCGTAAACGAAAAAGGCGGCCCTAAAGCCGCCTTCAACGTTGTTTTCAGGATGGACCGATCTCAGCGCGAGTAGAACTCGACGACCAGGTTCGGCTCCATCTTCACCGGGTAGGGGACTTCGTCCAGCGTGGGCACGCGCACGAAAGTCACCTTGTCGGTACCGTCGGCCGAGACGTAGTCGGGCACTTCGCGCTCGGCCAGGCTCTGCGCCTCGATGATCAACGCCATTTCCTTGGCCTTGTCACCCAGGCTGATGACATCGCCGATCACGACGCGGCGGCTGGCGATGTTGCACTTCACGCCGTTCACGCGGATGTGGCCGTGGCTGACGACCTGGCGCGCTGCGAAGATCGTCGGCGCGAACTTGGCGCGGTAGACGACCATGTCGAGACGCTGCTCGAGCAGGCCGATCAGGTTCTGGCCCGTGTCGCCCTTCATGCGCGAGGCTTCGAAGTACGTGCGCTTAAACTGCTTCTCGGTCACGTCGCCGTAGTAGCCCTTGAGCTTCTGCTTGGCGCGCAGCTGGATGCCGTAGTCCGACAGCTTGCCCTTGCGGCGCTGGCCGTGCTGGCCCGGGCCGTAGCTGCGGCGGTTGACCGAGCTCTTGGGGCGGCCCCAGATGTTCTCGCCCATGCGGCGGTCGAGTTTATGCTTGGCGCTCTTGCGCTTCGACATGTCATGTCCTTCATTTCTGCCGATCCCGCCACCGTGGCGGAACCCAAGTTTCCCGGAAGTGCACCACCGTGCCGTTCCTCGTCAGAAGCGCGGTGCGGCCACCGCTTCACCGGAAGTGCGGGGCCGAACGGACATGCCCGCCCGAGTGAGGGCGGGGTCCAAGTGAAGGGGCGCCGATACAGTCTGCGCCGGCAAAGTCAAGGCCCGCGGCCAACCTCCTGCCCGCACTCGACGCGGCCATGGCGCACGGCTAGGCCCTCGCCATGTCTCAGACTCCTATGGCTCCGGAAGCCTGCGAAACGATGGCGCAAGTGCGTGCCGGTGTCGACGATCTCGATCGCCGCCTTGTCGCCATGCTCGCGACCCGTTTCGGCTACATGCGCGCCGCTGCCCGGATCAAGCCCGATCGCGGCGACGTGCGGGACGAGGCGCGCAAGGCGCAAGTGATCGCCAATGCACGGGCGGAGGCGGAGCGCCTCGGCCTGCCCGGCGAGGCCATCGCAGCCTTGTGGGACGATCTGGTCGAAGCGTCGATCGCCTACGAACTGGCGCACTGGGACGAGAGGCGGAGCTAGACTCTGCCCGCTTGAAGCGGAATGGGCCGGTGCCGCTCAAACAGCGGCCGATGCCGCTTAAACGGGACAGACTCTAGCGCTCGCGCCGGTCGCGTTCGAGCGTGGTGAGGATGCCGCGCAGGGTGCGCACTTCCAGATGGTTCCAGCCCGGCTTGGTCAGCAGGTTGCGCAAGGTACGCCGGTTCGCCTCGGCGCGCGTCTGTGGCCAGAAGTAGTTCTTGGCCTCGAGCAGCCGCTCGAAGTGGCCGATCATGCCTTCGAGGTCTTCCTGCGGCGCGGGCGGTAGCAGTTCCTCGATTGTCGGCTGGGCTAGATCGCGGTGCTTCGACCATTCGTAGGCGCACAGGATCACCGCCTGGGCCAGATTGAGCGAGCCGAATTCCGGATTGATCGGCACCGTCAGGATCGCACGGCAAAGGGCGACGTCGTCTGTCTCGAGCCCGGACCGCTCGGGACCGAAAACATAGGCCGAGCGACCCGGCGCCGTCTGGATCTCGCGCGCCGCTTCCTCGGGCGTGACGACCGGCTTGGTCACGCCGCGCTTGCGCACCGTGGTCGCATAGACGTTGGCGCAATCGGCGACCGCATCGGCAAGGCTGGCGAACACTTCGGCCTGTTCGAGCACAACGTCGGCGCCGGCGGCGGCGGGGCCGGCGCTGGGATTAGGCCAGCCGTCACGCGGCGTTACCAACCGCATCCGGGTTAGTCCAAAGTTGAGCATGGCGCGCGCGGCCTTGCCGATGTTCTCTCCAAGTTGCGGCCGGACTAGGACAAATACTGGTTCCATATTCATGTCGAAAACGATCCGAGTTTTAGTGATCGAATGCACGATGATCGGTGATAAGCTGATCGTCGGCGATTCTCAGGTGGTCCGGGCAGACGGGCCTGCGTCTAATCGCAATGGCGCGTCTTGTCCCGTAGGATCGCCTTTGCCGCAAGGGCAGCGGCAGTGCTGGGGGGAGGGCGGGCATGGACAGCACGAGCAGGATGATCTCGGTTCTGTGGTTCTTTTGGGGCGGTGCGCTGCTGGTGGTGTTCGTGGCGATGACCCTGTTCCTGCCGCTGTTCGGCGACGACGCGCGGCCGGCATGGGAGTGGTTCATTCCGAACCTGTTTCCACCGCTAGGGCTGGTCCTGGGCGTCTCGTTCCTGCAGCGAGGGACTGAGAAGGCGGAAGGCTCTGATGAAGGCGCCACTGCCGTTGCGCGAAAAGGCCTGATCTCCGCCGGCTGGGTGGTGGCCGGGCTGAGCGTGCTCTACCTGCTGCTGTTGAGCCTGTCCGTGCTGGGTTGCTTGTTCTCGCCCGAGCCTGTGGCATCGCTGCGGACGGCGAACTTGTGGCTCGGACCGCTCTTGGCGCTCGCCACTGCCACCTTGGGTACGAGGTTTGCGTCGTGAGGGCCGGGGCCGTGCTCATGCGTCTGGTGGCGGCGGTGCTGCTGACTCTCGCACTGCAGGGGTGTGAGAATCTCTCGGCGCGCGACGTGGCGATGGGTTTGCCACCACCGCCACCACCGCCACCGCCACCTCCTCCTCCTCCTCCTCCTCCTGAGCCATCACCGCCACCGCCGCCTCCCGACGATCCGAGCCGCCCGGCAGCGCATCACGGCGGTCGCCCCTCTGAGGCCCATCATCAGGCAGGCGCGTGGGCGCCGGCCTTTCCGTTGCCGGCTCCGGCGCCGTCCGCTCGGGCGCGACTTTCACGCGCGCTGTTCGGTGATCCGCACACCCTGGGCGACGTGGAGCGGCCATTGCTGGCGCGGCTGCAGGACGCGGGCTACGAGGATGTCGATTACTTCCGGGTGCCGGGCGGCTTCGCCATGGCCTCCAGGGCGGAGCGAATCTACGACAGCGGCGCTCCGTACACAGAACCGCAGCGCTGGCAGATCGCCTCGGCGGGGCTTTGCGCCTGGAGCACGCTGCCCGGCTGCCTCTTCCATGCCGATCCGGGCCGTTATCGCATCCTGGTCTTCCTGGTGACTACGGCCACCGTCATCACCGGCACGCAGCCTGCCCCGATCGACACGATGACGAGCCTGACCACCGGCGGCGCGGATCGGCTTCCGGCATCGGTTGCAAGCCAGCCCCTGACGCCCGACCACGACATCGCAGTGCTGGTCTACGAGTATCGGCGCAGTTCGATCGGCTCCGAAGAGGCACGGCAAGTCACGGGCGTGAGCGCCACCACGCACCTGCGGAAAGCGGGTATCCTGCGGTAGGGTTCAGCGCCTGGTCGGTCCGTCCGCTCCGGCTTCCTGCACGGCGCTGGCGAACTCCTCGAAGTCGCGCGCTTCGCTGAAGTCGCGGTAGACCGAGGCGAAGCGGATGTACGCGACGGAATCGAGCTGGCGCAGCCCGTCCATCACCATCTCGCCGATCGCGAGGGACGAGACTTCCGCATCGCCCAGGGTCTCGACCTGGCGTTGCACACCCGACACCAGCCGGTCGAGACGATCCCGGTCGACGTTGCGCTTGCGGCAGGCGAGCGCGACCGATTGCTCGATCTTCGAGCGGTCGAACGGTTGGCGCGCGCCGTCGCTCTTCACGACGGTGATCTCGCGCAGCTGGACGCGCTCGAACGTGGTGAACCGCGCGCCGCAGCTGCCGCACTGGCGGCGGCGACGGATCGCGGTGTTGTCCTCGGTCGGCCGACTGTCTTTTACTTGCGAGTCGTCATAGGCACAAAACGGACAGCGCATTCAGTCGACCGATTTCGAGACGTTCAGTTAGGCCGGACGCGCTTGTAGAAGGCGTAGCCCGCGCCAGCCGCCAGACCGATCGGGATTGTCACGAACGGGAGCACCGCCGCGGCAACGGCACCCGCGGCGCCCCACATCAGGACCGGCTTGGTGGAAGGATGGCTCATCCCGTCCTGCAGCATGCCCGCCAGTTCCTGACGCGCGTCGCTGATGAAGTCGCCGTTCTTGTTCGGATTATCCATGGTCGTCAGCCCTCGTAGATGGGGAATCGTTCGCAGAGTGCTTCTACGCGGGTGCGGACCGCTTGTTCCACTTGCGCGTCACCTTCGTCGCCGTTGCGCGCGAGCCCGTCGACCACTTGCGCGATCAGGCGGCCGATCTCGCGGAATTCCTGCGTGCCAAAGCCGCGGGTCGTGCCGGCGGGCGTGCCGAGGCGAATGCCCGAGGTGACGAAGGGCGAGCGCTTGTCGAACGGCACGCCGTTCTTGTTGCAGGTGAGCCAAGCGCGATCGAGGCCCTTCTCCGCGGCCTTGCCGGTCACGTCCTTGGCCGTGAGGTCGACCAGCATCAGGTGGTTGTCGGTCCCGCCCGAAACCACCGACAGGCCGTGCTCCTCGATCGAGGCGGCGAGCGCGCGGGCGTTCTCCACGATCTGGCGGGCGTAGTTCTTGAACTCGGGCTTGAGCGCCTCACCGAAGGCGACGGCCTTGGCGGCGATGACGTGGACCAGCGGGCCGCCCTGGAGACCGGGGAACACCGCCGAGTTGAACTTCTTGGCGAGGTCCTCCTCGTTCGTCAGGATCACGCCCGAGCGCGGGCCGCGCAGCGACTTGTGCGTGGTCGTCGTCACGACATGGGCGTGCGGGAAGGGCGAGGGGTGCGCGCCGCCCGCGACGAGGCCGGAGAAATGGCTCATGTCGACCATCAGCCAGGCGCCCACTTCGTCGGCGATCTCGCGGAAGCGCGAGAAGTCCCAGACGCGGGAGTAGGCAGTGCCGCCGGCGATGATCAGCTTGGGCTTATGCTCGCGCGCGATCTTCGCCACCTCGTCCATGTCGATCAAGTGGTTGTCGGGGCGCACGCCGTAGGCGACGGGGTTGAACCACTTGCCGCTCATGTTGACGGGCGAGCCGTGGGTGAGGTGTCCGCCGGAGTTGAGGTCGAGGCCCATGAAGGTGTCGCCCGGGTTCAGCAGCGCCAGGAACACCGCCTGGTTCATCTGGCTGCCCGAGTTGGGCTGGACGTTGGCGAACTGGCAGCCGAACAGCTGCTTGGCACGTTCGATCGCCAAGTTCTCGACCACGTCGGCATACTCGCAGCCACCGTAGTAGCGCTTGCCGGGGTAGCCTTCGGCGTACTTGTTGGTGAAGACGGACCCGGTTGCTTCGAGCACCGCCTTGCTGGTGATGTTCTCGCTGGCGATCAGCTCGATCTTGGTCTGTTGGCGCTTGAGCTCGCCTTGGACGGCGGCGAAGACTTCGGGATCGGCCTGCTCGAGGCCGGCGGTGAAGAACCCTGCCGAGCGGATCGGGGCGTCGGTGACGGTGCTCATGCGGCGGACTCCTGGGTGATCTGGGGATGGGAGAGCTTGTCGACCCGGCCGGCGTGGCGGCCACCGCCGAACTCGGTCGAAAGGAAAGCGTCGAGGCAGGCCTTGGCCATGTCGACACCGGTCAGGCGTGCGCCCATGGCAATGGCGTTCGCGTCATTGTGCTCGCGGGCGAGCGCGGCCGAGAGCGGCTCCGACACGAGGGCGCAGCGCAGGGCAGGGTGGCGATTGACCGCGATCGAGATGCCGATGCCCGAGCCGCACAGCGCAACACCGAACCGCGCGGTGCCGTCCGCGACGACCGCGGCGAGCTTGTAGCCATAGTCGGGGTAGTCGACCCGGTCCGCGGTCGCCGGCCCAAGATCGGCGACTTCGTGACCGAGCTCGATCAGGTATTCCCGCAATTCCGCCTTCAAATCGATGGCGGCGTGATCGGATGCGATGGCGATGCGCATGGGCGAGGCGTGCCTGTCCTTGGCGATTGGGATTCGTCCGAGCCCCTTAGGCCCGCTCGGTTCGGAAGGCCAGCCTTGCTAAGTGCGCGGGACAGACCGGGTGGGCCAGGCATGCTTCAATCGCACTTCTTGGGCCGCGCCTCAGCCCAGACCATCATGGTACATTCGCCTGTGGACGTGCAGCTGCCGGACTGCTTGCTCGTCAGCTTAGTCAGGTCGGGCGCGGGGTGCGCGGCTTCGACCGTCAAGACGACATCGGTGCCATTTTTGACTAGTATGGTTTTTATCAGCAGGCATTGCGCGGGTTCAACTACCACGTCAGCCTTGGCCTTCGCATCCGCGCTGCTTTGCCCGAACAGTGGGTCGGCCTTCTTCGGCAGGTAAGCGAGACTGCCCGGCAGCTGAGCCATGGCATTTATGTCAAGCGGGGATCCGGCAGGGTGAAGGATAGTGAGGCTCGTAAAGACGTCGCCTGTGCTGGGATCGACTCTACCGATTTGATAAAAACGCCATTTTTCCTCTTTAGTCTGAGCCGGTTTCCACCAGACAATCGCGCCCAGCACCAAGCTCAGCACGATCGCAAGCGCGAGCACTCTCAAGAGGAAACGGCCCGTCATGGCTTTCTCCTCGAGTCTAGATCGTAGCGGACACCGTCCAGGTCCATCTGCTTGCGTAGTTCTTGCAAGAGGTCGGAACCCGCTTGTGCCGAACCGTCAAAGTCCAGTCGGAAACTCACGTTTCCTTCCCCGAGGTCTCGCAAACGCAAGCGGCCATCGGGAGCGGCATTGGCGATCGATGCTCTTACGGCATCCAACTGGGATTGCGAACACACGGCCGAGAGGCGGTGCCGTGCGGCCGGCGGAGGTGGCGATTTCAGCAGAAGCGCCAGCGCGCAGATCAGCGCGGTCCCGGCCACCACGATCGCATAGCGCCGCTCCCCGGCGCCCAGGCCCGCGGCCACCGACAGCAGGAGGAAACCGAATTCGCGCGTGTCTCCGATCGCGGTTCGCATGCGTATCAATGCCAGAGCGCCAACGACGATGAAGGCGGAGGCGAGGTCTTCGACCACGCGCGCGATCAGGCAGATGATTGCGGACAACGAAATGCAGGCGTTGGCGATGCGAACGCCCTCGGGCCCCGGCTGAAGCACCATGTAGGCGATGGCGATGACGCACCCGATCAGTGCCGCGAATACCAAGGGAGCGATGTCGCCGACCAGCGTGTCCAGGATGCTGGCGTCGATCACCGCCGGGCGGACCGGATTGCTCCGTCCAGTGCGGCCTTAAGCGTCTGGTCGCTGGTGCGGGCGGAAACGGTCCTGATACGCTCGATCGACCGAGCCGGATCGGTTGAAGTCCAGCCGCCAGGTGCCCGCCGCAACCCTTCGGCGATCCCGATCTGCTCGCGATAATCGTTGCTCGTGGAAAGGCGTTCGATGATTGCATCGACGGCAGCGGGCTGCGCGGTCGAGATCGCCTGCGAGAGGGCATCGCGCGCCTGCTCGCGTCCAGCATGCGTCTTCGCGTTTAAGGCCTCGAACAGGGCAGGGTCGATGGCTGCGGTCGGCGACGGAGAGGGAGTGGGCGATAGTTCGACTTTGCCGTGAGCGAAGAAGTCTTTGAAGACGGGTCCAACCTGCTTCCAACCCGACCCCGCCGCGACGACGAGCGCGGCCAAGGCGGCAATCAAGGCCGTTACCGCGACAATTATGGCCGTGATCTTCTTGATGTGCCCGACAATCCCCGAAGCACCGGCGTCGCCAGGTTTCTCGTGCGATTGCTTCGAAGCCACGCCTGTCCCCCAGCGGTGTTCTCCGCCGGAGTTTATCATTGTCCATCCAGTTGACCAGAGCGTTATAGACCTGGATCGGACTTAAGAGAATAAGCCCCAGAAGCGGGCTTATTCTCTTACTGATCGAGGAACGAGCGCATCTTGCGGCTGCGGCTCGGGTGCTTGAGCTTGCGCAGCGCCTTCGCCTCGATCTGGCGGATGCGTTCGCGGGTGACCGAGAACTGCTGGCCGACTTCCTCGAGGGTGTGATCGGTGTTCATGCCGATGCCGAAGCGCATGCGCAGCACGCGTTCCTCGCGCGGGGTGAGCGAGGCGAGCACGCGGGTGACGGTTTCCTTGAGGTTCGACTGGATCGCGGCATCCACCGGGATGATCGCGTTCTTGTCCTCGATGAAGTCGCCCAGGTGCGAATCTTCCTCGTCGCCGATCGGCGTTTCGAGGCTGATCGGCTCCTTGGCGATCTTCATCACCTTGCGCACCTTCTCGAGCGGCATCGAGAGGCGCTCGGCCATCTCCTCGGGCGTGGGCTCGCGGCCCTGCTCGTGGAGGAACTGGCGGCTGGTGCGCACCAGCTTGTTGATCGTCTCGATCATGTGGACCGGGATGCGGATGGTGCGCGCCTGGTCGGCGATCGAGCGGGTGATGGCCTGGCGGATCCACCACGTCGCATACGTGCTGAACTTGTAGCCGCGGCGGTACTCAAACTTGTCGACCGCCTTCATCAGGCCGATGTTGCCCTCCTGGATGAGGTCCAGGAACTGCAGGCCGCGGTTGGTGTATTTCTTGGCGATCGAGATCACGAGCCGCAGGTTCGCCTCGACCATCTCCTTCTTGGCGATGCGCGCCTCGCGCTCGCCCTTCTGGACCATGTTGACGATGCGGCGGAACTCGGGAAGCGCCATGCCGGTCGCGGCGGCGATGTCCGACACTTCCGAGCGGATGCGTTCCACCGGAACGGCCTCGCTCTGCGCGAAGGCCTGCCACTTCTTGTCCTTGCCGCCCATGTCGGCAAGCCACGCGTCGTCGAGCTCGTGCCCGACGTAGGCTTCGAGGAAGTCGGCCCGCTTGACCTTGTGGCGCTCGGCAAGGCGCAGCATCTGCCCGCCCAGCGTCGTCAGCCGCCGGTTGAACGCGTAGAGGTTGTCGACGAGGTATTCGATCTTCGTCGCGTGGAACTTCACCGACTCGACCTGCGCGGTCAGATCTTCGCGCAGCTGGTGGTATTGCTGTTCTTTGGCGGCCGGGAAATCGATGCCAAGGCCCATCGCGTCGAGACGCTCGTTCTGGAGCTTCTCGAAAGCCTGGAACATCTCGGTGATCTGGGCGAACTTCTCGAGCGCGCCGGGCTTGAGCGCAGCTTCCATCTGCGCGAGGCTGAGGGTGTTGTCCTCTTCCTCTTCCTCGGCGGGGCGCTTGGCGCGGCGCTCGATACCGTCCTCGTCCTCGTCCTCGGAGGTTTCCGGCTCTTCCTCGACCTCGTCCTCTTCCTTGAAGGAAGGGCCTGCGGTCGCCTCGCTGATCTCGCCATCGCCTTCCTCGCCCTCTTCCGTGAGCGACTCGGGAGCAGGCTCCTTGGAGAGCATCGCGTCGAGATCGAGGATCTCGCGCAGCTGCATCTCGCCGTTGTTCAGCGCTTCGGACCACTGGATGATGGCGTGGAAGGTGATCGGGCTCTCGCAGAGGCCCAGGATCATCATGTCGCGGCCGGCCTCGATGCGCTTGGCGATGGCGATTTCGCCCTCGCGGCTGAGCAGTTCGACCGCGCCCATCTCGCGCAGGTACATGCGCACCGGGTCGTCGGTGCGCTCGACCGTTTCCTTCTTCTTCGCCGGGTCTACGTTCTGGCGCGGCGAAACGCCGTCTTCCTCGCCGTCGTTGTCCGGCTCGTCGGCCTCGCGATCGTCTTCCCCGCCACTGTCCTCGTCGCTCTCGACGATATTGACGCCCATTTCCGAGATCGCGGCCATGATGTCCTCGATCTGGTCGGTGGACATCTGGTCTTGCGGCAGCGCTTCATTGAGCTCGTCGTAGGTGATCACACCCCGGCGCTTGGCCCGAGCGATCAGCTTCTTGATCGACGCCTCGTTGAGATCGATCAGCGGAGCGTCGGTGCCATCGTTCGAGATTTCGCCGCCATTGTTGTCGTTCTTGCTCATTCGTCCGCCGTTAGCTCGTGCTGCGCCGCAACATGCTTATAGTTTTCACGCGATTGGTAAAGATCACGACGATGCCGCGTGTCGCGTCGCCATTTGCCTTAGGCGGCTGTCAAATTCCAGCTTTCTCTTGAGCAAACGCTGCTGCTCGCCGAAAGCCTCTTCCGACAACTCCCCTTCGAACCGTTGCGTCGCCCTCGCGAGCGCCGCTTCGAGCGCGGGACGTTCGACCAGCAACTCGATCGCCTGAGCCAGATCCGCCTTGGCCTGGGCCGCGGGTGCATCGGGCTGCAGGAAGCCGAAGCGCAAGTCCGACCAGTCCGCCGGGCCAGGTAAATCCAGGCCTTGCTGAGCCAATATGGTCGCAAGGGCCTCGCTTTCAAGCGGTTGCGCAGCATCGCAACAGTCCACCAGGGCGGCGAAGCGGGGATCGAGCGCGTGAGTCGCGGCCAGCACTTCGGAGTGGCGCACGATCTCGCCCGGCCATCGCATCAGGCCGGCAAGAATGGCCGCGGACAGGGCATCGCGCGAGCCTCCCGCCGCCGAGCGGCGCAAGCGCGCGATCGATCGCGGATCGGACGGCGCCTGCTGCGGCTCGAAGCCGCGTCCGGGCTTGCGCGGGCGGCTCGTCCGGGGAGCGCCTTGGCCGGCCGGATCGCGGCGGGGGAATGCGAAGGCCGAATACCGCTCCATGAGCTCACGCCGGTAAAGGCTGGCGATGTCGGGCTGGCCGATCGCTTCCACATGCGCGAGCAGGCGGGCCTTGAGGCCGGCCTTGTCCTCCGGCGTGGCGAGCGGGAGGGCATCGCGCTCCGCTTCCCACAGCACGTCGACCAGCGGGCGTGCCTCGCCGAGCAGCGCCTCGATCGCGCGTCCGCCACGGGCCTTGATGAGGTCGTCGGGGTCGAGCCCCTCGGGCAGCCGCACGATCCGCAGCGAGTGGGCCGGGCGCAGCAGGGGCAGGGCGCGGGTGACGGCCCGCATCGCGGCGCGCTGACCGGCGGCGTCGCCATCGAAGCACAGGATGGGCGTCTCGACGTGGCGCCACAGCAGTTCGATCTGCTGCTCGGTCAGCGCGGTGCCGAGCGGGGCGACCGCCTCGGCGATACCGGCGGCGGCGAGCGCGATGACGTCCATGTAGCCTTCGACCACCACCATGCGTCCCGACTGGCGCGCGGCGGGCGCGGCGCGATGCAGGTTGTAGAGCGTGCGTCCCTTGTCGAAGAGCGGGGTATCGGGCGAGTTCAGGTACTTCGGCGCGTTCTGGGGCGCGTCGCCCTTGCCCGTCGCAAGGATGCGGCCGCCGAACGCGATCACCCGGCCGCGCGCATCCTCGATCGGCAGCATGAGCCGGCCCCGAAACCGGTCGTAGGGCTCCTTGCCATCGACCACGATGCGCAGACCCGCCTCGATGAGCATCGGCTCGGGGAAGCGGGAGAGGGCGCCTTTCAGCGCTTGCCGCCCCTCCGGCGCAAACCCGAAGCCGAAGCGCTGGATCGTGTGGGCGTCGAACCCGCGCGTGGCCAGATAGGCGCGCGCGGCGGCACCCTCCGGCGAAGCGAGGCTTTCGACGAACCACGCCTGCGCGGCGGCCATCACGTCGTGGAGCGTGTTGCGCTTCTCCGCTGCCTTGGCCGCGCGGGGATCGGGGGCAGGGACATCCATGCCCGCCTCGGCCGCCAGTTCCTTGACCGCATCCATGAAGGCGAGGCCCTGGTGGTCCGTCATCCAGCGGATCGCATCGCCATGCGCGCCGCAGCCGAAGCAGTGGTAAAAGCCCTTCTCGTCGTTGACGGTGAAGCTGGGCGATTTCTCGTTGTGGAACGGGCAGCACGCCTTGTGCTCACGCCCCGCTTTGGTCAGCCGCGTGGTCCGGCCGATCAGCGCGGATAGCGTGGTGCGCGAGCGCAGCTGGTCCAGCCATTGCGGGGTCAGCATGGCACTACGGCAGCAAAGGCGTGCACGAGGCTTACGACAGCGCTTCCTTCACCCAGCCGCTGGCCTTGCCCATGTCGAGCACGGCGCCGTGGCGGGCCTTCAACTCACCCATCACTTTGCCCATGTCCTTCACGCCGACAGCACCGGTCTCGGCCTTGATCGCCTCGATCGCGGCCCTGGTTTCAGTCTCGGAGAGCTGCTGGGGCAGGAACTCCTCGATCACGGCGAGTTCGGCCTTCTCGTCCGCGGCTTTTTCCGGCCGGCCGCCCTGCTCGAACAGCTGGATCGATTCGCGGCGTTGCTTGACCATCTTCTGCAGCACTTCGATCACTAGCGCATCGTCGTCCGGCTTGGTGGCGGCGGTGCGCAGTTCGATGTCGCGGTCCTTCACCTTGGCAAGGATGAGGCGCACCGCGGCGAGGCGGGCCTTGTCGCCGGACTTCATGGCCGAGACTTGGGCGGCCTTGATCGAATCGCGAATCATGACGTGACTATGTTCCTGCATGTGAGGGAGTGTGTGCGCTTGAAACTAGACCGTTGCGCGCGCATTTTCCACCGCGTGCCTTGACGCGATGCACAAGCACGACTAGCCGCAGCGCCTTAGCACCCATTGTCAAAACCCGTTACCGGAGCGACCCTTCATGGCCGACGCCGCATTTTCGCACGCGCCCAGACCGGCCGAGAAGCCGGAAGGCGCGACCGGCGTTCTCGTACTCGCCGATGGTCAGGTGATCTGGGGCCGGGGTTTCGGCGCGATGGGCGAAGCGGTGGGAGAGGTTTGCTTCAACACCTCGATGACCGGCTACCAGGAGGTCATGACCGACCCCTCCTATGCTGGGCAGATCGTCACCTTCACTTTCCCGCATATCGGCAACGTCGGCATCAATGACGAGGACCTTGAGTCCAAGGTCGACGGCGCGGTCGGCTGCGTCGTGCGCGAAGATGTGACCAGCCCTTCCAACTTCCGCGCCCAGGGCTCGCTCGGCGAATGGCTGGAGCACAAGGGCAAGATCGGCCTCGCCGGCGTCGACACCCGCGCGCTGACCCGCCGCATTCGCCAGGGCGGCGCGCCCAACGCCGTGATCGCCCATCATCCGGACGGTCAGTTCGACGTGCCGGCGCTGATCCAGCGCGCACGCGACTGGCCGGGCTTGGTCGGAATGGATCTGGCCAAGATCGTCAGCCGCGAGATCGAGGAGGCCTGGGAAGGCTCCACCTGGACGCTGGGGCAGGGTTATGGCCGCAGCCCGCGCGACGATCGGCCCCATGTGGTCGCGATCGACTACGGCGCCAAGGACAACATCTTCCGCAACCTGGTGAAGGCGGGCGCGCGAGTCACGGTGGTGCCGGCCGAGGTGAGCCTGGAGACCGTTCTCGAGCTCAAGCCGGACGGCGTGTTCCTGTCCAACGGCCCGGGCGACCCGGCCGCGACCGGCGTCTACGCCGTGCCGGTGATCAAGGCGCTGATGGACCGCGACGTGCCGATCTTCGGCATTTGCCTCGGGCACCAGATGCTGGCGCTGGCGGCGGGGGCGAGCACGCTCAAGATGCACCAGGGGCACCGCGGCGCCAACCACCCGGTCAAGCGGCTGCTCGACAACGTGGTCGAGATCACCTCGATGAACCACGGCTTCGCGGTCGACAGCACCGCGCTGCCCGAGGACGTGGTCGAGACCCACGTCTCGCTGTTCGACGGCAGCAACTGCGGCATCTCGATCCGCGGCAAGCGCGCGTTCGGCGTGCAGTACCACCCGGAGGCGAGCCCGGGGCCGCAAGACAGCTTCTACCTGTTCGAGCGCTTCGTGGAGATGATGAAGGAAGGCGCGGTGGCATGAGCCACGGACCCGTTCTCGCTCTCGCCACGCCTGTCTCGATTTCCAAGGCCGACTGACCCATGCCCAAACGCACCGACATCTCCTCCATCCTCGTCATCGGCGCGGGGCCCATCATCATCGGCCAGGCGTGCGAGTTCGATTATTCGGGCACGCAGGCGATCAAGGCGCTGCGCGAGGAGGGGTACCGGGTCGTCCTGGTGAACTCCAACCCCGCGACGATCATGACCGATCCGGACATGGCCGACGCGACCTACATCGAGCCGATCACTCCCGAGGTCGTCGCGCGGATCATCGAGAAGGAGCGGCCCGACGCGCTGCTGCCGACGATGGGCGGGCAGACCGCGCTCAACTGCGCGCTGGCGCTGTTCAACGACGGCACGCTGGACCGGCTCGGCGTGCAGATGATCGGCGCCAATGCCGATGCGATTGACAAGGCCGAGGATCGCCAGCGCTTCCGCGAGGCGATGGACAAGATCGGCCTCGAGAGCGCGCGCTCGGTCGTCGCGCATACGCTGGAGGAGGCGATCGCGGGGCTTGAGGTCACCGGGCTGCCGGCGATCATCCGGCCGAGCTTTACGCTGGGCGGCACCGGCGGCGGCATCGCCTACAACAAGGCCGAGTTCGAGGCGATCGTCAAAAGCGGCCTGGATGCCTCGCCCACCACCGAGGTCCTCATCGAGGAGTCGCTGCTCGGCTGGAAGGAGTACGAGATGGAAGTCGTGCGCGACCGGCACGACAACTGCATCATCATCTGCTCGATCGAGAATGTCGATCCGATGGGCGTTCACACCGGCGATTCCATCACCGTGGCGCCGGCGCTGACGCTGACCGACAAGGAATACCAGATCATGCGCTCGGCGAGCATCGCCGTGCTGCGCGAGATCGGGGTCGAGACGGGCGGCTCCAACGTTCAGTTCGCGGTCAACCCCAAGGATGGGCGCCTGATCGTGATCGAGATGAACCCGCGCGTGTCGCGGTCCTCGGCGCTGGCCTCCAAGGCGACCGGCTTCCCGATCGCCCGCGTCGCGGCCAAGCTGGCGGTGGGCTACACGCTCGACGAGATCATGAACGAGATCACCGGGGCGACACCGGCGAGTTTCGAGCCGACGATCGACTACGTCGTCACCAAGATCCCGCGCTTCGCTTTCGAGAAGTTCAAGGGCGCCGAGCCGCTGCTCACCACCGCGATGAAATCGGTGGGCGAGGTGATGGCCATCGGGCGCAACATCAAGGAATCGATGCAGAAGGCCCTGCGCGGCCTGGAAACCGGGCTCGACGGGTTCAACCGGGTGCCGGCGCTGGAGGGCGCGGCAAAGGATGTCATCACTGCCGCGCTCGCCAAGGCGACGCCGGACCGGCTGCTCGTCGTCGCGCAAGCCATGCGCGAGGGGCTGAGCGTCGAGGAAATCCACGCGATTACTCATTACGACCGCTGGTTCCTGCGCCACATCGAGGAGATTGTCGCCGAGGAGGCCAAGATCCAGCAGGATGGCCTGCCGATCGACGCGGCGGGTCTGCGGCGACTCAAGGCGATGGGCTTTTCGGACAAGCGGCTGGCGAACCTCGCAGTGCGCTCGGTCGGCGTTGCCGGTGGCCTCGCCGAAACGCAGGCGCGCCGCTCGGGCCTGCTGCACGACGCTCTGCGCGCGATGGCCGGCGCCACCAGCGAGGATGAGGTGCGCGCGCTGCGCCACAAGCTGGGTGTCGTGCCGGTGTTCAAGCGCATCGACAGCTGCGCCGCCGAGTTCGAGGCGATCACGCCTTACATGTACTCGACTTATGAGGCGCCGTCCTTCGGCGAGCCCGAGGACGAGGCGATGCCCTCGGATCGCCGCAAGATCGTGATCCTGGGCGGCGGGCCCAACCGCATCGGCCAGGGCATCGAGTTCGACTACTGCTGCGTCCACGCCTGCTTCGCACTTGCCGAGGCGGGCTACGAGACGATCATGGTCAACTGCAACCCCGAGACCGTCTCGACCGACTACGACACCTCTGACCGGCTCTATTTCGAGCCGCTGACCGGCGAGGACGTGCTGGAGATCCTGCGGGTCGAGCAGCAGAGGGGCGAGCTTGTCGGCGTGATCGTCCAGTTCGGTGGGCAGACCCCGCTCAAGCTTGCGCAGGCGCTGGAAGACGCGGGCATTCCGATCCTCGGGACCTCGCCCGACGCCACCGACTTGGCCGAGGACCGCGAGCGGTTCGCCGCGCTGGTGACCAAGCTGAAGCTGAAACAGCCGCTTAACGGCATCGCCCGCAGCCGCGACGAGGCGGTCGCGGTGGCCAATCGCATCGGCTACCCGGTGCTGATGCGCCCCAGCTACGTGCTCGGCGGCCGGGCGATGGAGATCGTCGACTCCGAGCAGCAGCTCGACGACTACATCGCCACGGCCGTGCAGGTTTCGGGCGATAGCCCGGTGCTCATCGACCAGTACTTGCGCGATGCGATCGAGTGCGACGTCGATGCGCTGTGCGACGGCGAGCAGGTCGTGGTCGCCGGCGTGATGCAGCACATCGAGGAAGCAGGCATCCACTCGGGCGACAGTGCCTGCACCTTGCCGCCTTACAGCCTGCCGCCCGAGATCATCGCCGAAATGGAGCGCCAGGCCGAACTCCTGGCCAATGGCCTGGGCGTGCGTGGCCTGATGAACGTGCAGTTCGCGGTGAAGGACGGGCAAGTCTACCTGATCGAGGTTAACCCGCGCGCGAGCCGCACGGTGCCCTTCGTCGCCAAGGCGATCGGCCAGCCCGTTGCCAAGATCGCGGCGCGGGTCATGGCGGGCGAGAAGCTCTCGACCTTCCCGCCGTTCAAGCGCGACTTGCCCTACATGGCGGTGAAGGAGGCGGTGTTCCCGTTCAATCGCTTCCCCGGCGTCGACCCAGTGCTCAGCCCGGAGATGAAGTCGACCGGCGAGGTGATGGGCATCGACACCGATTTCGCCACCGCCTTCATGAAGGCGCAGCTTGGCGCGGGCATGAAGCTGCCGGCGGGCGGCACCGTGTTCATCTCGGTCAAGAGTGGCGACAAGCCGGCGATCCTTCCTGCGGCCCAGCTGCTGGTCGAGCAGGGCTTCCGCATCATCGCGACCTCGGGCACGCAGCGCTACCTGGCGGACGCCGGCGTCCCGGTCGAATTGGTGAACAAGGTTGCCGAAGGGCGCCCGCACATCGTCGACAAGATCATCGATGGTGAGATCGCGTTGATCTTCAACACGACGGAGGGCTGGCAGAGCCTCAAGGACTCCGAATCCATCCGCCGCTCCGCGCTGACCGAGAAAGTTCCGTACTTCACGACGGCCGCGGCGAGCCGGGCGGCAAGCGAGGCGATTGCCGCCATGCGCGGCAGCCAGCTTGAAGTGCGGTCGTTACAAGATTACTATAGCTGACGCCGAGCTCGTTTTCCCGACATTGTTGGACACCGGCCTGCTCCTCAGGAGCGGGGCGGCCGACTAGTCGCACGGCGGAGCGGACGCGGGCGGGGGCAATGGAAAGGATTTGAGTTCAGCGATGGCCAGTATCGAAAAGTTGCCGATGCTTGCGGAAGGCTACGAGAGGCTGACCGCGGACCTGAAGGCGCTACGCGAAGAGCGTCCCCGCATCGTCGATGCCATCGAGGAAGCGCGCGCCCACGGTGATCTTTCGGAAAATGCCGAATATCATGCCGCCAAGGAGCGTCAGGGCCAGGTCGAGGCGACGATCGCCGACCTGGAGGACAAGATCAGCCGCGCGCAGATCATCGACCCCGCTTCGCTGTCGGGCGAGAAGATCATCTTCGGTGCGACGGTGACCTTGCTCGACGACGACGACAAGCCCGTGAAGTACCAGATCGTGGGACCGTACGAGGCCGACGCCAAGGTCGGCAGGATCAGCTATAATTCGCCGCTCGGCAAGGCGCTGATCGGCCGCAAGGTCGAGGATGAGGTCGAAGTCACCGTACCCTCCGGCGACAAGTTCTTCGTAGTTCAGAAGATCGAATTTATCTGAGCTAGGACCCGGCGTTTCTGACGCCGGGTCCAAACAACTCGGCCGCCGCTGTGCTCTTCGGAGTTGTGCTCGTCAGTCCGCCAATCCGGGCTGAAGCAGCCGATGCAAGTGTACGATGACGTATTTCATCTCGGCATCATCGACCGTGCGCTGCGCATTGGCACGCCAGGCATCTTCAGCGGAAGCGTAGTCGGGGAAGATACCCACGAGGTCGAGCTTGTCGAGGTCGGCGAATTCGAGCGTCTGCGGGTTCTTGACCCGGCCGCCCATCACGAGATGGAGCTTCTGCATGGAAGGGCTGGTTTCCTAGCTTGGGTGAAGCCATTCCGTACGCGCTCGCCAAGGCCATGCGCAAGAGGTGCGCCGCCAGCTTTTTGCGGCAGCGCACCATTTTCCGGCAGTTTGACCGGCAGTCGGCTTAGTGGCGGAGCCGCGCCTTCAGTTCGAGCGCCTTGCCGACGATCCGATCGGTCACGCTTGCAGGGGCCTTGGGATATCCAAACAGCTTGCTCGACTGGGCCAGCGCCTTGTTGCTGTACTCGCTCAGCCGTTCTGAAGCGCGCTCGCCCAGGCCTTCCGCGCGGCTCGCGGCGGCATGACCCAACCGTTCCGCTCGATCCGCAGCGACGTGGCCCAGAACGCTGGCGCTGCCGAGCGCGGCGATGCCCAGCTTCTCGGCCTTGGCGACGGCCTTTTCGCCCAGGCGCTCTGCCTGGCCGGCGAGCACGTTGGCGTTCTTGCGAGCGACCACGCTCTGGTCCTCGGCTTTGTCCAGCGTGTCCTGGCCAAATGCCAGCGCCGCCGTCGCACCCGCCTCGGCAAGCTTGAAGGCTCGCTTGGCGAACTTGCGGCTGAAGCTGCGCGGGAGCAGGGCGCTCACGACGAGGCCGACGGCGATACCGCCGGCGACGGTGAGCACCGGGTGCTCCTTGACGAACGAGAGAGCCTTTTCACCGGGGCCCACGGCTTCGGGACGGTGCGGCAAGGCGACGATGTTGGTGCTGGTGCTGGGCACGGTATCCGCCGCGACGGAGCTGTTCTTGGACATGGTGTACCTCGCTTGATGTCACCGCGCTCTGCCGAGATCTCCCAGCCATCCGAACAACGGTTGTCGCAAAAACCAAAGCATGATCGCGGCGATAGTTCCGCCGATGACGCCGGGGTGTTCCTGTGCCACGTCGGCCGCTTCGTCGAGGACCAGCTTGGCGTGCTCGGCGACCTCGTCAGCCACGCGCCCGGCGATCCCACGAGCCTCCAGGTCCAGTTTCACTTGGGCGAGCCGGGCATCGAAGGTGGTCTTGGCAGCGTCGCGCAGTGCTTTGTCCGCCCGCACGCGCCGTTCGATCTCGCTGGTCATGGTACCGCCAGTTCGCCGACCAAGTTGAGAACTCGCCCCACGCGGCGCTTTGCTTTCAACAACAGGAACACGGCACCACCCAGGAGCGCCAAGGTGACCAGTGCCGTCGACCCCCAAGCGGTGATGAGTGGGGCCAGTGCGATGACCAAGCCCACGACCAAGGCCATCAGGGCAAAGAAGGCCAATACGACAGCAAGCACCGCGAACAACACGATGCTCTTCGCCTCGCTCGCAGCGAATGCCGCGCGCGACTTCTGAAAGGCAAACTCCGCTTCGGCGTAGACCCGAGCGTCCTGTGCTAGCTGATGCAGGTCCTCGTTGAGCGAGCGCTCACGCGCTTCGCTCAGCAAAGGTGATGAGGCGCTTTCACGCGCCGTGTTCACGGGCTGGAGCATGTCCCAGGCTGCAGCGCGGGACTTACTTCAGGATCCGGCCGATCAGGTATCCAGCGGCGGCGGCAATCCCAAGTGCTACCGCCGGGCTGTTGCGCACGAATTCCTTGGCGTCGTCTCCGAGCTCATCGATCGACTTCTCGTCCAGCCGGCTGGCCACATCTTGCACCGATTTGGCAGCAGTTCGTGCATAATCGCCGTACCGAACGCCCACCTTCTCGTCGAGCACTCCGGCGTTGTCGGTGATGAGCTGGCCGATGCTGGATAGCGCCGTGCTGGCACGCGCCTTACCGTCATTTGCGAAGGAGAAGGCCTTGTCCTTGTACTCGTCGGAACGAACCTTCGCTTCGTCCGCGAGGCCCTCCTTCTTCTGACTGAGAATGTCGCGGTATTCGCCGGCACGAGCCTGCGCTTCGCCGCCGAGCGCACGCGCTCCGGCCAGCGCTTCTTCCACGGCCTTGGTGAAGTGGCTCTTGGCAGCCTCGGCGCCGCTTCCGAGCGTTGCCGTTCCGGCGCCGACGGTTCCGTTGGTGGCGGTGGATTCGACCATCTTCGTCCCTCCTGAAATCTTGTCCAGCGTTCACTAGTGCACGCTGAGTTATGCGCATAGAGTAACACAACGCGCTCGTCATTGCTGCAACGCAACTTGCCAGCGAAAGTTCCCCTGCTAAGAGCCGGCCAGACCCCCGCGCGACGTTCCGCGCAGCAACGGAGTGTGAGCCGAATGACCGCCATCATCGACATCCATGGCCGCGAAATTCTCGACAGCCGCGGGAACCCGACAGTCGAAGTCGACGTGTTGCTGGAAGACGGCAGCTTCGGCCGGGCCGCGGTGCCGTCTGGCGCCTCGACGGGGGCGCATGAGGCGGTCGAGCTGCGGGATGGCGACAAGGGGCGTTACCTGGGCAAGGGCGTGTTCAAGGCAGTCGACGCGGTGAACAATGAGATCGCCGAAGCGCTGGTCGGCACCGACGCCGAGGACCAACGCGATCTAGACCTGGCGATGATCGAGCTGGACGGCACTGAAAACAAGGGCCGGCTCGGTGCCAATGCGATCCTGGGCACCAGTCTTGCGGTCGCCAAGGCGGCGGCGAACGCGCGCGGCCTGCCGCTCTACGCTTACGTCGGTGGCGTTTCGGCGCATGTCCTGCCGGTGCCGATGATGAACATCATCAACGGCGGCGAGCACGCCGACAACCCGATCGACTTCCAGGAATTCATGATTATGCCGGTCGGCGCGGACTCGATCGCCGAGGCGGTTCGTTGGGGCGCGGAGATCTTCCACACTTTGAAGAAGGGCCTCCACGAGAAAGGCCTGGCGACTGCGGTCGGTGACGAGGGTGGTTTCGCGCCGAACATCGCCTCCACCCGGGCCGCGCTGGACTTCATCAGCACCTCGATCGAAAAGGCCGGCTTCAAGCTCGGCAGCGACATCAAGCTTGCGCTCGATTGCGCCTCGACCGAATTCTTCAAGGACGGCAAGTACGAGATCAGCGGCGAGGGCCTGTCGCTCTCACCCGTCGAATTCGCCGATTACCTGGCGGACCTGACCGCGGCCTATCCGATCATCTCGATCGAGGATGGCATGAGCGAGGACGACTTCGAGGGTTGGAAGGCCCTGACCGACAAGATCGGCGACAAGGTCCAGCTCGTCGGCGACGACCTGTTCGTCACCAACCCCAAGCGTCTGACGATGGGCATCGAGAAGGGCCTGGCGAACTCGCTGCTGGTCAAGGTCAACCAGATCGGCTCGCTCACCGAGACGCTCGAGGCGGTCTCGATCGCGCAGCGTGCGGGCTACACCGCGGTCATGTCGCACCGCTCGGGCGAGACCGAGGACGCGACGATCGCGGACCTCGCCGTCGCCACCAATTGCGGTCAGATCAAGACCGGGTCGCTGGCCCGCTCGGACCGGCTCGCCAAGTACAACCAGCTCATTCGCATCGAGGAAGAGCTGGGCAAGGCCGCGCATTACGCGGGCCTCGCAGCGTTCGGCAAGCTGGCAGGCTGAAGCCCGCACCGACGAAGGTCGAACCCGCGCCGGCGTTGGCTCAGCCTTCGCCGGCGTAGTCGAGCTCGGGCCGCGTGCGCTCCTGCTCTTCGGGATCGTTCTCGACCAAGTTGATGAAAATGCCGTCGCAGTCCCGCAGGGTCACCTCCAGCTGCGCGCGGTGCTCCATGGCGAAAATCTGCGGCTCGGGCGCCCACGTTGCTCCGAGGCGACGTAGTTCCGCCATCGTCGCATGGATATCGCGGACGTAGAACACCAGGGCGACCTCACCGATGCGGGCCGGTCCGCTCGCAGGTGGCACGACTTCCTCGGTCGTGCCGTCGGCGAGTTGAAAGAGCCCGACCATGCCGTAGTTGGGCCCGGGTCTCTTCAGAATGCGGACATGAAACGGCCGATGGTCGGTGAACCCGATGATCGCGCTGGCGGACGGATGGTCGAGTTCGCCCTCATAGTAGACTTCGGTGAGGCCAATGGCGCGATAGAATGCGCTCGCTCGCTCCAGGTCGCGCACGAAGATGGTGCCACGGATCAGAGCGGAAGATGGGTGACTCATGGGGCAGGTACCTCTGAGGCTGTGGGCACGCGGATTTCGGTTCTGACGAGCCAGTCGCTTTGTGCCACTGGGCGGACATGGTTGGCCGTCAGGTGATCATAGGACCGGGTCCTCCCTTGCTCCGGACCGCCTGGGTTCCGAAAAGCGACGCCTCTACCGGGCGTCGTCGTGGGGCCGCTGGTGGAACGACGCTCTTTTGAGGGGGAATTCCGGATGACCGACTCGCTCGGCTATCGCATGAAGTTCGCGGTGATCGCGCCATCGACCAACACGAGCGTTCAGCCCGAATATGATTCGATGCGGCCGCGCGGCGTCACCAACCATTTCGAGCGGATCTCCATCCCCGACACCAAGGTCGGTTCGGACGACACGTTCATGGAGATGCTCAACAACATCCGCGCCGGCACTATGGACTCGATCGATGTCGCCATGTCGATGGAGCCGGGCTGCCTGATCATGGGCATGTCGGCCGAGACTTTCTGGGATGGCGCGGACGGTGCCGAGCGGCTGCAGAAGCGCTGCGAGGAGCGAACGAACGGCGTGCCGGTGATCATGGGCTCGCATGCGGTCGATGCCGCGATCAAGGCCTACGGAAAGGTGCAGGAGCCGATCCGGAAGATCGGCATCGTCACCCCCTACATGCCGGTGGGCGACGAAAACGTGCGCAAGTTCTTCGAAGACCAGGGTTACGAGGTTACTGCGGTCAAGGGCCTGAAGTCACCGTCGCCGATGATGATCGCGCATGAAAGCAAGCAGACTCTCAAGCGCGCCGCGATCGAGGTCTCCGAAGGCGCCGACGCGGTGATCCAGTGCGGCACCAATCTCGCCTTTGCCGAAGTCGCCGCTATCGCCGAGTTCTGGCTGGAGAAGCCGGTGATCGCGATCAACACCGCGACGTATTGGCACGCACTGCGCAGCATGGGCATCACCGACCAGATGGACGGCTTTGGCCGCCTCTTGTCGGATTTCTGATCGACCCTAAGCCGATCCTACCTGACACCGGAGTCGAGCCCATGGAATACGATTACGTCCCGCTCCCCCAGCGCCAGCCGCTCAAGTGGCCCGATGGCAAGCGCGTCGCGCTGATCCTCACCTTCAATCTGGAAACGTGGGATCTCACCAAGGACACCGACAAGCCTTATTACGCGGGAGGTCCGTCGATCCTGCCGGACATCCTGCCGGGCAATACGCCCGATTTCCCGAACTACTCCTGGCGCGAATACGGGCAACGGGTCGGCTTGTGGCGGATGATCGACTTGTTCGACGAACTTGGCGTGAAAGCGAGCTGCACCACCAACGCCGTCACCTTCGAGCGGCGCAAGGCGATGACCGACGCCGCGCTGGAGCGCGGCTGGGAACTGCTGACCCACAACTGGGAACAGGGCGAGCTGCTCACCAACTTCGCGGCTCAACCCGAGGTCGAGCGTGATATCGTCCTGCGCAGCCTGGAGCAGTTCGAGACGTACACCGGCCGCAAGTCCAAGGGCTGGCTCTCGTCGTCCTTGCGGGGCACGCTGCAGACGGCGGACATTCTCGCCGAGTATGGCTGCACCTTCTACTGCGACATCATGAACGACGATCAGCCATTCCTCCTGCGCACCCCGCACGGCCCGATCGTTTCAGTGCCATACAGCAACGAAATCAACGATTTCACCTTCATCACCCGCAAGAACTTCACCACCGATCAGTTCTCGCAAGCGCTGATCGAGGAACTCGATGTCCTCTATGCCGAAGGCGCGAAGACCGGGCGGATCATGAACGTTGGCCTGCACCCCCACGTCTCGGGCCGCGCTCACCGCATTCGCGCGCTGCGTGAGTTTATCGAGCACGCCAAGTCGCTGCCCGACGTCTGGTGGGCAACGCGCGAGGAGATCGCCGAATGGTACCTCCAGAACCACGAGAGCCATATTCCGGGCCAACTCGGCTGATGCCCCAGGCTCGTCGCCACGCGGGCCAGATCGTCTACTTTCACCCGGACGGTCCTAAAGGGCGCGAGCGGTTCGGCATCGACGTGCGTGCAGACGGCTCACGCACGATCCGCTCGTACTGCGAGATGGGGGAGGGCGAACTTACCCGGGACGCGAGCTGGACACTGGGGGCGGATCATCGGCCGACCGAAGGCCATGTGCGCGTCGTGCAGGACGGTAAGCTTACGGGCAGCGCCTGGTATCACCTGCGTGACAACGAGACGCAGTGCGAATCGATCACCGCGCGCTTCGGCCGTTCGAGCCAGGTTCTCGATGGCCGATGCGATTATCTCGGGCTGCATCCGCTGGTGGGCGACGGCATGATCGCGCTGGCGGCGGGCACCGATAAGCCCGGCGTGCGCCAAGTGGTGCCGAGCGTTACGTGTTCCTACGACATCAACGGCGAAACCTCACTGGTCGCGCTGCCGATCGAAATCGTGGTGACCTATGAAGGCCCGGAGGAGATCGAGGTGCCGGCTGGACGGTTCTCGGCGCAGCGCTATGCCTTGCAGTGGCAGCCGCATTGGCCGCCGGCGATGCTGTGGGTCCATGGGGAGGACGCCGTTTTCCTGCGGCTCGAATGGGAGTTCTCCGGCCTGGACTCGCAGCTGGTCCGCTATGGCGATGTCTGGGATTGTTGACAGCGGAGGGACCGGATGGCCGCTCTGTTCTCGGCCATGACGAAGGGAAGCCGGCATCACCTACCTGGTCGCGCATAGCATCGAGAGCCGGCCTGCCGGGGAGCGTTTTCGAGGGCTGGCCGAGGCGCCGGACATCTTCCAGCTTCCCGGCGCCTATAACGGGCTTTCCGGCTTGCAGGCCAAGCAAGCGGGGTTCGACGGTCTTTATCTCTCAGGTGCGGCGATGTCGGCACAGATGGGATTGCCCGACCTCGGGATCCTGACAATCGATGACGTCTGCTTTTACATCCGCCAGATCGCGCGCGTGACCCAGCTGCCGATCCTCGTGGACGGCGACACCGGCTTTGGCGAGGCGCTGAACGTGATGCACATGGTCCGCGCCTTCGAGGAAGCGGGCGCGGGCGCGGTGCAAATCGAGGATCAGCTGCTGCCCAAGAAGTGCGGGCACCTCTCGGACAAGAAGCTGGCGCCCGCGCCGGATATGGCGGCGAAGGTCGCAGCGGCGAGGAAGGCGCGCAAACATCTCTACATCGTCGCACGTACCGACGCGCTGGAGCGCGAGGGATTGGATGGTGCGATCGCTCGGGCCAAGCTCTACGTCGAGGCAGGGGCCGACGCGATCTTCCCTGAGGCCTTGAACGATGCCGAGGCGTTCGCGCGCTTCTCGGCCGAGGTGAAGGCACCGTTGCTCGCCAACATGACCGAGTTTGGCAGGACGCCGTTCATGACCGCGCAGCAATTCCAGGATCTTGGCTATGCCATGGTAATCTGGCCGGTCAGCGCGCTGCGCGTGGCGGCCAAAGCGCATGAGGGGCTCTACGCGGTCCTTCGCGACGAAGGCTGGGCCAAGCCTTTGCTTCCCGCGATGCAGACGCGCGCCGAACTTTACGCGACCATCGGCTACCTCGATTACGAGGAACTCGATGGCACGATCGCGAAGTCGGTAGTGCCGGGCGCCACGCCGGGCGATTTAGCCTGACGCTCGACTGCCGGAGTCAGCGGGGCAGGACGAGGATCGCGCGGAAGTCGTTGACGTTGGTGCGGGTGGGGCCCGTGACGACGAGGTCGCCCAAGGCTGCAAAGGCGCTATAGGCGTTGTTGTCGGCCAGGAGTACCGCGAGGTCGAGACCGGCTTCCTGTGCCCGGGCGAGCGTATCCGGATCGATGATCGCGCCGGCATTGTCTTCGCTTCCGTCGATACCATCGGTGTCGCAGGCGATCGCGTGGATGTGCGAGGCACCATCGAGCGCAAGGGCAAGCGACAGGGCAAACTCGGCATTGCGTCCGCCACGCCCCGAACCGCCGACAGTGACTGTGGTCTCTCCTCCCGACAGCAGCACCGTCGGTCGTGCCGGCCGCAACGCGAGTGCCTGGCGCGCCATGTCAATTGCGACTTCGCGCGCTTCTCCCTCGATCGCATCGCCAAGGATGATCGCATCGCAGCCATGATTTCGTGCGCGCTCGGCCGCCGCTTCGAGAGCTTGGCGTGGCCGCGCGATCACGTGCACGAGGGTGGTGGCAAATATTGGATCGCCGGGCTTCGGCGTCTCGTCGGCGGCTTCTCGCAAGTGCCTCTCGACGGCTGGCGACGCGCCGATGGCGTACCGATCCAACACCGCGCGCGCTTCCTGGAAGGTGGTCGGATCCGGCACTGTCGGTCCCGAGCCGATCACGGCCGGATCGTCGCCGGGAACGTCGGAGATCAGCAAAGTCACTTGTCTTGCCTGCTGCGCGGCCAATGCGAGCCGGCCGCCTTTTACCGCCGAGAGATGCTTCCTCACGCAGTTCATGGCCGTGATCGGCGCGCCTGATGCGAGCAGGGCGGTGGTGACCTGTCGCTTGTCTTCGAGACTAAGACCGGGGGCAGGCAGGGCGAGCAGAGCCGAGGCGCCGCCGGAAATGACGAATACGACGAGGTCGCCCGGACGCGCTGTCCGGGCGAGGGCAATGACGCGCTCGGCAGCGGTTTCGCCCACGTCATCGGGAACCGGGTGCGCTGCCTCGATCACCTCGATCGACCGGCAAGCGACGCCGTGGCCGTAGCGCGTGATCACGAGCCCCTCCACGGACCGGTCGTGCCAATGGGCATCGATCGCCGACGCCATCGCGGCCGCGGCTTTGCCCGCCCCCAGCACCAGGACACGCCCGGCATGATCCGGAAGGTATGGTGCGATCATTCCGGCGTTCGGCAGGGCAGATTGCACGGCAGTGGCGAACAAGTCGTGCAGCAGAACGCGCGGCGGGAGCGGAAGCGGAAGCGGAAGCGTGGGCGAGGTCATGGGTATGTGATCGCGGCAGCCAACTTGCGATGCAAGACCTCCGTTGAAGGTCCGGGCCAACCATCCGCGCCGCGAACCTTTGACCGGGTCATCGCGGGCGACTTGCCTCAGTTGTCCGGTGCGGGGTCGACCTCGGTTTCATCGTCGATTTGCGGATCGAGGTACCAGCCATGACGCTCAATTATGTAGCCGGGCACCGGGTCTCCGCGAGCGTTGCGCGCGGGGCGGAAGCGAAAGCGCTTCGTGATGAGGTCACATGTCGTGCGGTCCAGGGAAGGGCGGCCGCTTGAATGCGTAATATGGCAATCGCTCACCCGGCCATCGATCCCGACGCGATAGGCGAGTTCGAGTTCTCCGCCTTGGTGAGTGGCGCGCAAGTCCGGTGGCAGGTCGGAGAAGTGCAGTTTGCCCCTGATCTGCTCGGGGCGGGAGATCGCCTCGTCGTTCCCGTCGCCATCGCCACCACGGCCACCACCCCCCAACCCGTTTCCAAAGCCGCCGGCACCTTGGCCGGGGCCGAGCCGATCCGATGCGCCGGTTTGCGCCGCGCTACCTGTCTCCGCAATGATTGCTGCGGGCACGGGAGGGGGTTGGATCAGGGGAATGACCGGTGGGGCAATGATTTGTGCGGCCTGGTTGCGGAGGTTTCGCGCAGAGGGAGCGCCCTTGGCAGCCGAACTTCGAGCCCGGTCCTCTTGCTTTCGAGTTGGAGGCGGAGGAGGCGGTTTGGGCCGGGACGGCTGACTCACCACGACCGTTTCGAGAGACGGTGGCCGAATCGAAGGGCCGAATTGCACCGAGAGGCTGATGACCAGCGCCGCGACGCCTGCCGCAACTGTTCCGAGCGCGACGAGCGCTGCGGCGAGCCGCTTGCGTGGTTGGGAGGCAAGACCTTGGTACACATCCGGCAGCTAAGGCTTGCCATGAGCAAACCGGAGGGGGTAAGCTAACGCGCTCATATCGCTTGCGGTGAGGAGACCTGAAGATAAGCTGATGCGTGGGAGTTGGCTGGAGAGGTTATTGCAGCTTGCTGAAACAACAAGCGATGAACCGAGTCGAGCTAGTGGAACCAACCCAAGGTCAACCCGTTTAGGCGGGCAGATACGCAATTGGAGTTGGATTTATGACTCTCATCCTCATTCTGCTGGTCGGTGGTGTCATCGGCTGGCTTGCAAGCATCCTGATGCGCACGGATGCGCAGCAGGGCATCTTTCTCAACATCGTCGTGGGCGTCGTTGGCGCACTCATCGCCGGTGTTGTGATTACGCCGCTTATTGGCGGTGCGCCGATCACCAGTGGTAATTTCGACATCCTGTCGCTCTTTGCGTCGTTCCTGGGTGCCGTGATCCTTCTGGCGATCGTAAATCTGTTCCGTCGCGGTTCGATCCGCTGATCAGCCGTCGGACAACCTTCCTTTGAAAACAGGGCATAAGGAGCTTACCCCGATGAAACTGATCACCATGCGCCGTCTGGGCCTCGTCGCGATCGCTGGCGCATCTCTCGGCCTCGCCGCTTGCAACAACAAGGCTGATGACGCGACCGAGCAAGCAGCCGACCAAGTCGAGGCCTCTGCCGACGCTACGGGCGAGGCGCTGGATCAGGCTGCCGACGCCACCGACGGTGCTGCGAAGGATGCACTGGAGAACAAGGCTGACGCAGTGCGTGACGCGGGCGAAGCGACCGCCGATGCTCTGGAAGAGAAGGCGGACAAGGAAGCTGGGCACCCCTGATCCGGGACCCGCAGCCGCTTCAAGGCTTGCACAAGAAAAGGACGGCGGTGTTTCCGCCGTCCTTTTTCTTTGCCCCTTCGCCAAACTCTTTTCAGGTCCTACGCGGTGCTTGAATTGTGCGATCAAAGCGCAAAGATAGCCACCGCTCTCTACGACAAAGGGGGCCTGTGGTCCCGCCTACCGCTTCACTGCCAACAACAACAGGAAGATTGCCATGACGATCCAGCTGATGCCGTTGCCCTACGCCCATGACGCGCTCGAGCCGCATATCTCCAGCACCACGCTCGAGGTTCACCATGGCGCTCACCACAAGACTTACGTCGACAAGCTGAACGCGGCGATCGGCGGCACTGAGGACGAGGGCAAGGCACTGGAGGATATCGTTCGGTCGGCCAGCGGACCCAAGTTCAATAACTCGGCCCAGACGTGGAATCACGGCTTCTACTGGCACTCGCTCAGCCCCGAAAAGAGCGAGCCGAGCGCCGAGCTGGCAGCGGCGATCGAACGGGACTTCGGTTCGCTCGCCGCTCTGCTCGAAGCGCTCAGCAACGAGGCCGTCAATCACTTCTCCAACGGGTGGGCGTGGCTG